>Ga0163223_100001_pt1 | contig 435051 bp, 368 predicted proteins | sample MSEWel2016_02_17_2_FD_113147 | JGI IMG/M metagenome (GOLD analysis project Ga0163223, IMG submission 113147) | Subsurface microbial communities from deep shales in West Virginia, USA - MSEEL Well Study Marcellus 5H_2016_02_17 ...
CTAAGGTAGGTTCATTTCTTTTTTTTCATGATGATCAATATTTATTTGTTAAACATGACATCAATTTACAAACATTCAATAACTTTGGTTTCAGCTGTCCGCCGAATGGCGGATTTAGTTCAATAACCAATAGAATGAAATAGCATCTAAGTTGATCTCCGCTTCAAATATCACTTGGCTATTGTATACCGCCAAATATCATTGTTAAATCGGATAAATAGATCGCCCTTATAAATGACCGGATGAGCATATCCATGCACTGCCGGATAAACTGGTGTTTGAAAGCGACTGACGATATCAAGTCCGTCGAGTGTTGGTTTGCTCAATACGACTTCAGCATTCTCAGTGAAAATATAAAATTTACTGTCGGCCATAATGAGTGAGCCAGGCTTAATTTCGCGGGTTGTGAAAACTTCTTCACCGGTTTCCCAGTCTAACACAGCCCAATGTTTTTTACGATCAGCAGTACCATAAATTAATCCATCGACAACCTGTATTCCGCTCATTTTTGAATCAAAATCAACATTTTGCCACAGCGTATCCAGCTGCTGTATTCCGTCGTTAATCTCAAACATGACGGAGCCTTCGCCGTATCCGGAAGAGTAAAAAATTTGGCCGTCTTGATAGACTGGTTCATTCGCATGATTGCCTCTTTTCTCGGTAAGAGGATGCTTAATTTTTATTTCTCCGGTTTCCGGATCAAAGATAATCAGGTTAAAATTTAAGTTGACCATGGCCAGTGTATCTCCATTGTGCTCAATTAATCGCGAACTGCAATAGGCATTGGTATTACCTTCAATTGCTGTTTCCCAAACAACTGATCCATCTTCTTTATTCAATGCACATAATGAAGTCTCTGAGCCGCCCGGCTGCAAAATGACCAGGTTTTTATAAACTAAGGGTGATTCGGTGTAACCCCATTTTACAAGATCTCCACCGTATTTTTCAAAGATATTTACATGCCAGATTTTATCGCCTGATTTCATGTCGAGGCACACCGCATCGCCATAGGCTCCAGAGTAATAGAGCTTTCCATCAACAAGGGTAGGAGTGCCCCGCGACCCCGGGAATTTAAAGGTGAAATCCTGACCATAATTAGTTTTCCATGCCATTTCTCCATCGTGTTTGAAGTGGTAGATGTAGCCTGTTGAATCGTGCATTCCGGCGACAAATATGCCCTCCTCGGTAATGGATGGAGAACCGTAACCTTCTCCAATTCCCGTGTATGTTTGTTTGATTAGAAGTGAGTCATTGGGCCAACTATCCATTAAGTTTTTGTCCGGGTAGCGGGCATCAAAATTGGGGCCGTGCCACCGTTGTGCTTGTCCGATTAGTAGTGAAGGCAACGCAATTAATAGCACAAGTAAAGATCGTTTCATGGTTGATATCGTTTTATTCCGAGTGTGAATTCAGACATTAAACTAGCGATTCCACTTTTTTATCGCTTCAATATTTTTGTCATTAATCATGTTTTTAGCTTCCGGCTTATAAAGAAACTCCAATTCGTCAGCAAAATAATCGTAAATTTTTCCGCGAACCATTTTTAGCAGTGAATTCAATAAATGATTTTGCTCGGTAAAGGCCTCCGGCAAAATAACCACTGTAGCAGGCAGCCATCGTTGTGGAAACATTTCTTCGTATTCTCCTCCTGTTCGGTATTTATTTATTTCATCTTGAATAATTTGAATACTAGCCTTATTTCCTTCGTCGGTGCCAGGTTCAATTCCTTGTTGCTTCAACTCCAGGTTGATGGCTGAAATGTTTGGGACAATCATTCCGCTGGTATATGGATTCTGGTTATTGTAAAGCATGCACTGGTCAATGAATTTCGAATGATCGACAAATGCTTCTTCGATCCCTTCGGGACTGAACTTTTCGCCATCATTCCCAATTAGCAAACTTTTGAAACGTCCTAAAACATACAGGAAGCCATCGGTATCAACATAGCCCATATCGCCCGTATATAACCAACCATCTTTTATCGTTTCGGCTGTTGCCTGCGGATTATTCCAATAGCCGAGCATCACATTGTCGCCTTGAATGATAATTTCACCTTTCTCTCCGGCGGCTAACTCATTCCCTTCATTATCAACAATCTTTAGTTTCATGTGCTTAACGGGCTTGCCCGAAGAACCAAATTTGATGGCATGTAACGCATTGGACGATATAACTGGCGAAGCTTCCGATAAGCCGTACCCCTGGCACATGGGCATACCAACAGCATAGAAAAATCGCTGTAATTCAATATCTAGAAGGGCACCGCCACCAATGAAAAGTTTCAGGTTGCCGCCAAATCCTTCGCGTATTTTTGAAAACAAAATTTTATCATACAGAGCCAATAGTGGTTTATAGATAAAGCGCATTCCTTTACCCCTGTCGTGACCAAAACCATTGTATTTATAGGCAATCTCCAATGCATGATTAAACAGCTTTTCAATCGTTTTGCCTTTTTGGCGAATGTTAGTTTCAATTCCTTTTCTGAAATTTTTCGCAACCGCCGGCACGCTCATCAGGATGTAGGGCTTAATTTCCTGAATGTTTCTAGGGATGTTCTTCAGCGTTTCTATTGGCGTTTTTCCAACCTCAAGTGATGCTATACTTGCTCCATTCGACATTAAACAGTACAGGCAAGCGGTGTGTGCAAATGAGTGGTCCCACGGTAAAAAAGCCAGCGTTTTCCATTCAGATGTAATATTCATTAAGGTGTTGGATTGAATCGTATTGGCTGCATAATTCAGATGAGATAGCATGATTCCTTTAGGGTCGGCAGTTGTACCTGAAGTATAGGAAATATTTGCCAAATCGTTTGGTTGAATCCCGTTGTAGCTCGCTTCTAAATCTTCCGGTTTATCCTCTAAAAACGCGATACCGCTTTCAATAATATCAGCATATTGAATATCATTTTCCCCGGCATTTTCCTTATGATCGAGATAGATCACTTTTTCAAGATTCGGAAGCTCACTTCGTATTGACTCTATTTTATCGGCTTGTCCTTTTGACGCGATCACCATTCGGGCTCCGGAGTGGGCTAAGCGGAATTTCAGCTCTCCCGCTTCAAGCTTAACCGACAGAGGCACGTTAACAGCGCCAACATAAAGCATACCCAATTCGCTGATAATCCATTGATTTCGTCCTTCAGCAACCAGTCCGATACGTTCTCCTTTTTTTACTCCCATTGCCAAAAAACCAGCAGCAAGTTTCAGTACTTCTTCGCGGGTTTGGTTGTAGGTTATTCCTTGATATTCTCCCTCTTTCTTCTCCCACAGGTATATATTTTCAGGATATTTCTTTACACTCGTTTCGAAGAGCTCAATAATCGTTTTCATTCAAAAAGCGTTTAGTTTTCAACTATCAGTAAAATTCAAAAATACAATTTTTTAGTTCTAATTGGCTTAATTTATTGACCAGCCCGATTCATCTGAAATAAATGCGCATCAAAGAGAAAACCCCCAATGCGTTTAAACATTGAGGGTTTCATGATTTGTTGATCGTAGCTTATTCAGTTAATCCAAACTTATAAACTGTCTGCTCTTCGTATTTTTCGCCAGGAGCAAGTTCGGTAGAAGGAAAATTATCATGGTTTGGAGCGTCAGGATAGTGCTGCGTTTCCAATGCGACTCCTGCATATTTTCCAAATTTCTTTTTACCATCAATTGTTAGTTCAGGGATCCAATAGCCGGTATAAACCTGCATGCCGGGCTGGGTGGTGTACACTTCCAGCTGACGTCCGCTTTTAGGCTCCTTTAGTCGGCCTGTAAATACAAACTTACCTTCCTCATTGTCCAGTACATAATTCAGGTCGTATCCATCAGGAAGACTGTCAATATCTTGTCCCAGTTTTTTGTTCGATGTAAAATCAAATGCTGTTCCTTCAACCGGAATAATTTTCCCCGTTGGAATCAGATCTTTGCTTTCCGTTATTTTGTTCGCATTTAACTCCAATTCATGATTTTTAATATCCTCTTTTCCTCCGGTAAAATTGAAATAGGAGTGGTTGGTTAAATTCACAATCGTCTTTTTATCAGTCTCAGCTTCATATTTTATTGACAATTCATTGTCGTTATTCAACGAGTAGGTACAAGTGGTTTTTAAGGTGCCGGGATAACCTTCTTCGCCATCAGCGCTGGTGTACGAAAGTTTTACACCAACCTCATCCTTGTTTTCGAAAGTTTCAGCTGCCCACAGCTTTTTGTCGAATCCTTCTAATCCCCCGTGTAAATGATTTGGGCCATTATTAATTGCTCCGGAGTATTCGACGCCATCAATCGAATATTTTCCATTGGCGATGCGGTTTCCATGACGTCCGATTAGGGCTCCGAAATAAGGATAGCTACCCAAATATTCGTGACTTAAATACCCCTCCAGCGTATCAAAACCACACACAATATTTGTTAGGTTTCCCGCTTTGTCGGGGGTTTTTACTGAGGTAATTATTGCTCCGTAATTGGAGATATTGATCTCAACATTGTTGTTGTTACTCAATGTGAATAGTTCGGCTTGATCTCCACTTGGTAGATTTCCAAATGATTTACTGGTTAATTTCATTCGTTTATTATTTAGATTTACAGATTAACATAGAGCACAAATTTAATAAATGAAACGTACTGGTAGGTACTGGTTGTTTAAATTTCAATAAAAATTGTAATTTTGAAATTCTTGGCCAAATAAAAATCAAGTTTGTGAAAAATATTCAAATTGACGATACTCTTGGTATTCCCAAATACCGACAAATTATTAATTCTATTTATCAAGGCATTCTCTGTGGAAATTTGAAGGTTGGCGATAAAATTCCATCGTTAAATCAAATATGTGCCGAATTTGAGCTGTCGCGCGATACGGCGATGGTCGCTTTCAACGAGTTAAAAGCCAAAGGAATTATTAATTCTATTCCAGGTAAAGGCTACTACATTAATAGTACAGAGGTGAATGTTGACCAACGAATTTTCTTGTTGTTTGACGAGTTGAATGCGTTTAAAGAAGATGTTTATACTTCGTTTTTAAATAGTTTGGATACGAAATCAAATGTTGATATTTATTTTCATCATTTTAATTTTCAGGTTTTTAAAGATTTGATTTCCGAGGCTGCCGGCAATTATACGTCGTATGTGATTATGCCCGCTACTTTCGATCAAACCTCCGATATTATTTCGATTTTACCCAAGGATAACGTTTATATTCTGGATCGTAAAAAGGAAGATTTGGCTGAATACCCGGTTATCTATCAGGATTTTGAAGGAGATGTGTACCGAGCTCTGGAAGATGGAAAAGACTTACTTGAAAAATATCGAAAACTCGTTATGGTTTTCCCTGGAGGCAAAGAGCCTGAAGGAAGGATGATTGGATTTGAAAAATTCTGTAAGAAAAACAAGATAAAATATGAAGTCGTTCGAAGTTTGATTGATCGGACGATTGAGAAGGGAGAAGCCTATTTTGTTCCGTCAGACCGGAATTTGGTTAAGTTGGTGAAAATGGCCGATGCCAATTGTTTTAAATTAGGTGAAGATTTTGGTATTGTTTCTTTTAATGATACGATGTTGAAAGAAGTCGTTGCCGGTGGAATTACAACCATATCAACCGACTTCCAGTTAATGGGAAAAAATCTGGCCAAAATGATTTCAGACCGGTCTAAAGCTCAAATAGGTAATTCAGCGCAGTTGATCCGTAGAAAGTCTCTGTGATATGTTTTATAGCATGTGTATTGGAGGAAATACGAGAAGCAATATTCTATAGATTTGCCTACCAGTACCTACCAGTTGGAAAAAGTAAGAAATATGAAAAAATTTAATAGTCTGGATCACCCGCATAAGCGGTTAAACCCTCTAACAAACGACTGGGTGTTGGTTTCGCCCCATCGATCGAAAAGGCCCTGGCAAGGGCAAGTTGAGAAAGCAACAGTTGACGAACGCCCTAAATATGATCCCTCTTGCTATCTGTGTGCAGGGAACGAAAGGGCAGGAGGTCATAGAAATCCTGATTACAAAGGCACTTTTGTTTTTACCAACGATTTTAGTGCATTGCTGACCGATTCACCCGAAGGCGGTGTTGACGAAGGAAGCCTTTTTCAGGCGAAAAGCGAAACCGGCATTTGTAAAGTCATTTGTTTTAGTGACAATCATAGTTTGACGATTCCAGAGATGGAAGTAGCGGATATTCGCAAGGTAGTTGATGTTTGGTGTGAGCAGTTTGATGAGCTGGGCAGCACCGATTTTATAAACTATGTGCAGATCTTTGAAAACAAAGGATCTATTATGGGGTGTTCCAATCCTCATCCGCATGGGCAAGTTTGGTCTTCGTCAACCGTTCCGGTTGAGCCGGATAAAGAGTCGGTGACCCAAAAAGCCTATTTTGAGAAAAATGGAAATACACTTTTAGGTGATTATCTGAAAGTTGAATTGGAAAAGAAAGAGCGATTGATAGCTGAAAATGATCATTTTGTGGCACTGGTTCCTTATTGGGCCGTTTGGCCGTTTGAGACAATGATCATCAGCCGTCGGCCGGTTCAAAATATTCTTCAGTTAACCGATGAAGAAAAAGATGGCTTGGCAGATATTTATAAGCAACTTACTGTGAAGTACGATAATTTATTTGAGACTTCGTTTGCCTATTCAGCCGGATTACATCAGGCACCAACCGATGGCAAAGATTATCCGGAGTGGCATCTGCACATGCATTTTTATCCACCCTTATTGCGTTCGGCTGCAGTGAAAAAATTTATGGTGGGCTACGAAATGCTTGCTACACCACAACGAGACATTACAGCAGAACAGGCAGCTCAACGATTACGTGACTTATCTGACATACATTATAAAAAACAAATCAATCAATAAAAATTTGCAGACTTATGACAAAAATTAATCAATTAATTGAGAAAATAGATGGTGGAAATAATCCATTATTTCAGGAATTATACGGAACCGACAAATCAACGCTAACTGCACAAGCTGCCCGCTATGCGAGCTTGATGAGTGAATTTGAGAAGACATATGGTTCCGATGATGTTGATCTGTTTAGTTCTCCCGGGCGTACCGAAATTGGTGGAAACCACACCGATCATAACTATGGTCGTGTATTAGCAGGTGCAGTCAATTTGGACATGGCTGCTGTTGCAGCTAAAAACGGAAGCAATACCATTCGGATTAAATCAGTTGGATATCCCGAATTTCAAGTTGATCTTTCAGATTTAAGTATTGACGAATCGCAATTTTATACTTCATCGTCACTGGTAAAAGGTATTTGTGCCCGCATGAAAGAAGTGGGATACGAAATTGGTGGTTTCGATGCCTGCATTGATGGACGCGTACCAAAAGGTTCCGGCCTGAGTTCTTCTGCTTCATTTGAAGTATTGGTGGGAGCTATTGTCAATAATCTGTTTAACGACGGAAAAATGGGCGGTGTGGAAAATGCAATCATCGGACAGTGGGCTGAGAATAATTATTTCGGTAAACCTTGTGGTTTGATGGACCAAACAGCATGCTCGGTTGGTGGGCTAATTACCATCGATTTTGAAGATCCTTCGAAGCCAATTGTAAAAGAAGTGGACTTTGATTTCGTTTCTACCGGCTTTTCATTGGTCATTACCGATGTTGGTGGCGGCCATGATGATCCTGCTTCACAAGCTGAATACGCTTCATTACCAACTGAGATGAAAGCTGTTGCCGCTGAACTTGGAGCAGAAGTGTTGCGCGAAGTTACGCTGGAACAAATCGTAGATAAAATTCCTGAAATTCGTAAAAAAACAGGTGATCGTGCTATCCTTCGGGCTTACCACTTTCAAGGCGATAATCAACGTGTTGTAGATCAGGTTGCCGCGTTGGAGAACAATGATTTCGAAGCATTCCTGAAAATGGTTGTTGAATCGGGCTATAGCTCATACATGTACAATCAAAACATTTTTGACGTTGTTCATAAAGACGATCAAGTTGTGTCCTTAGGTTTGGCAATGAGCGAAATGGTGCTGAAAGGCTCAGGAGCATGGCGTGTTCACGGTGGTGGATTCGGTGGAACTATTCAGGCTTTTGTACCGCAAAACAAACTGGATGAGTACGTTAAAACACTGGAACATATTTATGGCAAAGGAAAATGTCATACCTTGTTTATCCGTGCTAAAGGAGCAGTTAAGCTAGAACTCTAGTCAGTAGAACTAACTTTAAAACTATACAAAATGAGTAAAAACAAGTATTTGTTTCCATTGATAGTCATGTCGGCCTTATTCTTTATGATCGGCTTTATGACTACCATGAACAACTCGATGATTGATTTTCTGAAAGAAGCTTTCAAATTGGATTCGCTTCCAAATGGTAAGGTATTGAAGCAATTGCCAAATTCGTTTTTTTACGGAATTTACGCCTTGTCTATTCCCATCGGTTTTCTAATTCACCGGATTGGTTATAAAAAAGGAGTGTTGTTGGGAGTCGGTTTATTAACTATCGGGGTTTTAATGTGTATTCCACTCGTCGCAATTGGATATATTCCATTTCTTTTTGGAGTAGCCGTTTTTGCATTCGGTATCGTTATTTTACAAGTGGTTGCCAATCCTTATGTGAATGCCCTCGGACCAGAAAAAACAGCTGCTAGTCGTTTGACATTGGCCAATTTCCTAAATTCGGTTGCAACTGTTATTGCTCCTATTTTTGTTTCATTACTGATCATTTCGGATACCGGAGCAATGGAACCCACTCAAGTCCAAAAGCCGTTTATCGTGTTAGCTGTCATTGCTGCGGTAATCCTGGTGCTTCTTTTCTTTATGAAACTTCCTGAAATTGAAGATGAAGATAAAGACATGGCTGTGAAGCCAAAAAAATACAAGTCGAGTGCATTTAAATATACACATGTTTGGTTAGGATCATTGGCTATTTTCTTTTACATGGGAGTAGAAATTGGCATTCCTAGTTTCTTTGCAGATTATACGAAAGAGTTGGGACTTAACTTGACAGTTGTTGAGCGTACCGATTGGCTGAAATACTACTGGGGAGGCTTAATGGTTGGACGACTTGCCGGTATTTTTATTCTACGGAAATTTACGGCACGTCAAATTCTTTCTCTCTGTGCTATTGGTGGAGCAATCTTAGTTGGTTCTTCACTTGTGCTTGGAGCAAACGCTTCACAATTGGCTCTGGTATTGTTCTTAGGAACCGGATTGTTCCACTCAATTATGTGGCCAACAATCTACAGTCTTGCTTTAGAAGATTTGGGACCGCATGCCAAGGTGGCTTCAGGTGTCATCTCAACTTCGGTTATCGGTGCTGCTGTTCTTACTCCAATGATGGGAGCAATACAGGATAATCTGGGACTGGTTGCTGCGGTTAGTACAATGTTTGTCTACTATACCTATCTGATTTTCTTTGCCACAAAAGGTTCGAAAATTAGATAGTACATACTACTCAATTAAGATGAAGGTCGGCAGTTTATTAGCCGACCTTTTTCTTTTGAATAACCTGCTTAAACCTAAACCAATCTTTTCGTATTTAATTTCTTAGGATTCTTGACTTTTTAATAAAAATGATAACTTGCCCTGCTATAAATAGGTGCAATTTATGTATGACATAATAGGTGATATACATGGGCAGGCAAGCATGTTAAAAGATCTGCTCAAATCGATGGGATATAAAGTGCAAAAAGGAGTTTACAAGCACGAATCACGAAAGGCTGTTTTTTTAGGTGACTTTATAAACCGCGGACCAGAAATTCTGGAAACCGTAAGAACAGTGAGAGCAATGGTTGAAACGGGTAATGCCCTGGCAATCCTGGGAAATCACGAGTTAAATGCAATTATTTTTGAATTGAAAGATAAGGCAGGTAAACCCTTGTTTAAGCGACTGCTGAAATACCGGATGCCTCTGACCCAAACATTCAAAGAATTTGTTCATATCCCAGACGAATATAAAAGTCATATCAAGTGGATGCGCACCCTTCCCATGTTTTTGGAACTGGATGGTATTCGGATCGTACATGCGTGTTGGGATGAGCCGAGTATTGAAATCGTTAGGGATAATTATACCGAGGGAAGATTGAAAAAGAGCGTACTCAAGCAGATTAGCAAAAATAGTAATGAAGTGTCGCAAGCTTTTTGGCAAACCTGCAAGGGGATTGACTTTAAACTTCCAAATGATTTATTAGTTTACGACGAAACCGGACAGGCTCATCGAAGATTTCGAACCAAGTGGTGGTTAAACCCAAAAGGGATGAAATTTCAGGATCTTTCGCTGGAGAGCCGATTTGATTTACCGGCGTATACCATTCCACCCGAGATTAGCGGAGAACGCATTCCTTATGGAGAAGATGAGCCAATCGTATTTTTTGGTCACTATTGCCTGAAAAATGACGATAATATTTTTACTCCAAACCTTTGTTGTCTGGATTCCTGTGTGAGCCGTAAGGGTAAATTAGCTGCCTATCGATGGTCAGGAGAAAAAAAATTGATTCCTGAAAATATTGTGAAATAGTCGATATTGTTGATAGTATATTGAAAACTAGATGGCTAAATTTTTATCGAAAATCGGTTCGAATAGTAATTCTAAATTTGGGGTGATTTTTTTAATGTTTCCTATTGCAGAGAAAAAAAGAAAGTATATATTTGCAGAGCCTTTTGAAAATAGCATTTCACAAGGGTTTTCGAGAAAAAGGTGGCGTAGTTCAGTTGGTTAGAATATCGGCCTGTCACGCCGAGGGTCGCGAGTTCGAGTCTCGTCGTCACCGCAAGAAAAAGTTCTAAAATTATTAAAATGACATTTCAAAGTGAATGAATTTCGGTTCAAACATTTCGAGAAAAAGGTGGCGTAGTTCAGTTGGTTAGAATATCGGCCTGTCACGCCGAGGGTCGCGAGTTCGAGTCTCGTCGTCACCGCATTTTAAAGCTGCTCAAATCGAGTAGCTTTTTTTGTGTCACTTTATTTGTATTATGTTTATTGGGGGTCATGGATCGGATGTTCCAGATATTCGTTTCTAAAATAATAAAGGATCAAACATTCAAGTTTGGCTTGCCTTCTGAAATTGTTGAACAATTCAATCCCATTGATGAAATCGGATTAGAAGAACCAGTTTGTTGGGTAGAGAATTTCCATTCATCCTGGTATCCTGGTAACGAACTGCAAAAAGAAGCCTTACTACAGTTGTTTAAGCTCGAAAAACAGGTAGTAGTTCTACAGACCCCAACCTTAAATACGATTAGCAATACCTACAAACTTCCGATAATTTTCAACTGATGGATGAAAATCATCCGGATTATCTTGGACGCAGCCTTTCCCAAGGCACTTGTAAAACGAGATACGATGCTTTTATCAATTTCATGAATATTCTGGAAGATTTTAGACAACGGTTGAAAGCGGAAGGAATCAGGCCTAAAAGAAGAAAAGTCCACCATAAATCCGATACTTCTTTGACTAATAACTAATTTTTTCTTGTCAATAAATCAATTGCCGATTGAGATTTCTGAAAGAGAAGTGTTTGGATTAATGTGTGAATAATGTAATCCTTAGCTAAAATTCTGTAACGTTTTTATCCATCGGTTGAATTACATTTAGACGGTACTGAACGACAGGCAAAGTCAACCCTGTTTGGACGCAAAAGAATCTGTCTAATACATAGTAATCAAATAAGGAGAAGATCATGAATACGAAAAAAATGACGACTGCAATCACAACGGGACTCTATTCCATACTGCTTCTGATATTAATTGCATGTGACACGAATGGTGGAATGATGTATGGAAATGGATCGACAGGTATGTACAATTGGAATTGGGGCTCCATATTTACTGCTTTAGCTGTCGGTTTCTTCATCGGATTTTTAGTGTTCAGGAAGAAAAAATAATCTGCACATGATTCAAGGGAAAAATGGAAAAAAAATAGTCATAAGAAAGCCGAGTTACAGTTTTTTGCCAAAATAGCATGTTTTGATACTGCATTTCACGCTACCATGCCGCGAGTAGCAAAATTATTACCAATTCCGCGTCGTTTCGAAACAAAAGGGATACAGCTATGTTAATTAATGCAAAAACATTAAAAGGATACCAATTAGATGGTAGCGAAGGCGTGGTTGGTAAGGTCAAAGAATTCTACTTTGACGACCAGCACTGGACGGTTCGCTATTTGGTTGCCGACACTGGTAACTGGCTTACGGGCAGACAAGTGTTGCTTTCCCCCTATGCGATGTTTTTAGTGAACAAAAAAGCAGAGCGCATCGGCATTAATTTGAGCAAAAAACAAGTCGAGGACAGTCCGTCTCTAGGTAGCGACAAGCCGGTATCCCGACAATTTGAAAAGACTTACTATGGATATTATGGATGGGAGCCATATTGGAGTAATTCTTATCAATGGGGAGCAAGTTCCAATTGGATACCTGGCAAAGAGGTATGGAAACTATCCGATAAAGAAGTTAAAGGCTGGGATCTTCATTTACGTAGCTCCAACGATGTGAGTGGCCATCATATTCAGGCAACGGACGGTGAAATTGGTCACGTTGTCGATTTTATCCTAGATGATGAGATGTGGGCAATTCGTTATTTAATTATTGACACCAAAAATTGGTGGGTAGGGAAAAAATATTGCTATCACCACAATGGATTGAGCGCGTGAGCTGGGACGAGTTGAAAGTATTTGTCAATCTATCCCGCGAGAGCATAAGGCAGTCTCCGGAATACTCAGAAGAAGCCATTATAACACGGGATTATGAAACCCAACTGCATCGACATTATAATCGTAATGTGTATTGGGCCGGGAGCCCAGGAGACAGTAACAGAATTGAAGAAAGATAATCAGGTTCGTTGGGATTTTAATTAGATAAAATGAATAAATATCGTATTTCTTTTTTTGATCTACCCCTAAATCCCCTTCAGGGGTTGGGGGTGAAAAATACGAGATTAAACAGTTCTCATTACTTAATCGCGACAAATGCCAGGTTATTTCAGCAAATAAAGGGCCAGGTGCAGTTTCCCTTTTCTATGATGAAATCGGGATTACGTTCATTGGACAACTGTAAAAAATTTTAGAAAATGAAAACAAAAGAAAATACATACAAGAGCAAGGTTTCAAAAACCAAAGAGAAGAAAATAAAGAATAAACCGCTTTCAAAGGCGCTTTTAAAGAAAATAGATGCTTACTGGCGTGCTGCAAACTATTTGTCAGTTGGACAACTCTATCTGCGCGACAATCCCTTGCTTCGAAAGCCATTGACGCTCTCACATGTGAAATCAATGCTGCTGGGGCATTGGGGAACAACTCCCGGGCAGAACTTTATTTATGTGCATTTAAACCGGGTCATCAAAAAGTATGATCTGGATATGATCTATATTTCCGGCCCCGGTCATGGAGGCCCGGCACTGGTCGGCAACACTTATCTCGAAGGCACCTACAGCGAAGTTTATCCGGAAATCACCCAAGATGAGGCTGGGTTAAAAAAATTGTTCACCCAGTTTTCTTTTCCGGGAGGAATCCCGAGCCATGTCTCTCCTGAATGCCCGGGATCGATACACGAAGGCGGCGAACTGGGCTACTCGCTCAGTCATGCTTTTGGGGCTGTGTTCGACAATCCGGAACTGGTCGTTGCCTGTGTTGTTGGTGATGGCGAGGCTGAAACAGGCCCGCTGGCCACGGCCTGGCATTCCAACAAGTTTTTAAACCCAATCACCGATGGAGCAGTGTTGCCCATTCTGCACCTCAATGGTTATAAAATAGCCAACCCAACGGTGTTAGCTCGCATTCCACAGAAAGAACTGAAACAATTACTGCTTGGATATGGGTGGAAGCCATACTTTGTTGAAGGTGATGAACCGGAAAAAATGCATCAGCTCATGGCCTCGGTATTGGAAAAAGCCATCATGGAAATCAAACAAATCCAAGGTCAGGCCCGGGATAGAAATGAAGCAGAAAGGCCACGTTGGCCGATGATCGTCCTCAAGTCTCCGAAAGGTTGGACAGGTCCCAAAGAAGTCGATGGCGTAAAAATAGAGGGTACTTTTCGTGCGCACCAAATTCCGCTTCTGGTTGATTCGAATCATCCTACCCATCTGAAGCTTCTGGGAAAATGGATGAAAAGCTACAAGCCTGAACAATTATTCGATGACCAGGGATGCCTGCTTCCTGAACTGGCCGAGCTTGCACCAACCGGTGATCGACGCATGGGGGCAAATCCCAATGCCAACGGTGGTCTGCTGCTTCAGGATTTGAATATGCCTGACTTTCGAAAATTCGCTGTTGAGGTTCCTTCGCCGGGATCTGTTGAAGCCGCCGACACTTATGAGTTAGGTGAGTTCCTTCGCGAAGTGATCAAGCTGAATAAAGAGCAACGAAATTTCAGGATTTTTGGTCCCGACGAAACACTCTCGAACCGGTTGAACGCTGTTTTTGAAGTTGCCAACCGACAGTGGGAAGCCAAAACAAAAAAGAACGACCAATACCTTGCTGCCGATGGGCGGGTGATGGAAGTACTGAGCGAGCACCAGTGTGAAGGATGGCTCGAAGGTTACCTGCTTACCGGAAGGCACGGACTATTTAATTGCTACGAGGCATTTATCCATATCATCGATTCGATGTTTAATCAGCATGCCAAGTGGCTGAAGGTTAGTGCCGGATTGCCCTGGAGAAAGAAAATTGCATCGCTTAACTATCTGCTTGCTTCCCACGTTTGGCAGCAGGCACATAATGGTTTTACACATCAGGATCCGGGTTTTATCGATCATGTGGTAAATAAAAAAGCATCAGTTGTCCGTGTTTATCTGCCACCCGATGCCAACTGTTTATTGTCGGTTTGGGATCATTGTCTGCGAAGCCGTCATTATGTGAATGTGGTGATTGCCGGAAAATATCAGGCACCACAGTGGTTAACCATGGAAGAAGCGGTCGAGCACTGTACACAAGGAATTGGTGTCTGGAAGTGGGCCAGCAACGATCAGGGCGGAGAGCCGGATGTGGTGATGGCCAGCTGCGGCGATGTACCCACACTCGAATCGTTGGCTGCAGTATCCATCCTTCGCGAACATTTGCCCGATTTAAAAATCAGGGTAGTCAATGTGGTCGATTTGATGAAACTTCAACCAGATACGGAACATCCACACGGACTTTCGGACAAGGACTTTGATGCCTTGTTTACCAAAGACAAACCAATTGTTTTCGCATTTCACGGTTATCCATGGCTGGTTCATCGGATGACCTATAAGCGAACGAACCATGCAAACATGCATGTCCGTGGCTACAAGGAAGAAGGTACCATTACGACCTACTTCGATATGACCGTTTTAAATAATCTTGATCGGTTCGACTTGGTACTGGATGTGATCAATCGCTTGCCGAAATTGGGCAATGAAGGATCTAAGCTTAAAAAATTGATGAAAGACAAACTCATCAAGCACAAAAAACACATTGATACATATGGTCAGGATATGCCGGAAATACGAAACTGGAAATGGAATAATCCTAAATGAAATAAGCTCATGATGAAATCTAAAAGTACAACAAAAGACTTTCCTATCGTTTGTGTGGGAGGTTCTGCAGGAGGTCTCGATGCCTATATCCGCTTGTTGAAAAATCTGCCAGCAGATATGGGGGTGGCGATTGTCATCGTTAATCACCTGAGAACTGTGGCCACCATGTTGCATGAGATCCTTCCGCACCATACTGAAATGCCAGTTGAACTGATCACGGAAAAATTAGACATCGAGCCCAACCATGTATTTATTATCCCCGAAAAGCGTGATCTGCATGTTTTGAACGGAGAATTTAGACTAAAACCGATATCAAAACCCAGGGGATGGCCCGACGTAATTACTGTTTTTATGAAATCCCTGACAGACAACTGGGATGGCAAACTAATCACCATTATTGTTTCCGGTTACGATGGTGATGGAGCAGAAGCGCTACGTGGAATAAAAGAGGTGGGCGGAACAACCATTGCACAAAAACCCGACACTGCCGGACAACCCGATATGCCTGAGAGCGCAATCGAAAGCGGGTGGATCGATTTTGTTCTTTCTCCTGAAAAAATCGCACATAAAATTTTACAAATTGCCCATGCAGAAAAGAAAATAAGCAATAAGGATTGAATGACTATCTGTATGATTGCATATCTAGCGAGATACAGTAAATAGCCGACTGTAAATCCAGACCTTTGGATAAGAGATTAATCTGTTAACAAGATAAAATGAATGTATCGTTTCAAAAGCTGTTTTACGCTATAGCTACCGCTTTTTTGCTATTTGCAATACTGATTTTTGCGAAACCAATTCTCATTCCTCTAAGTACTGCTTTGCTTATTTCATTCATACTGCTTCCGTTGGCAAAGAAGTTTGAGAAATGGAAAATTGGTAATACTCTTGCCGCTTTTCTCTCCATTTTCGCTGTGATTTTAATAATTGGGGGAGTTACTTACTTTTTTTCAACTCAAATTATTAATGTAGCGCAAGAATTCACTCATTTTAAGGATAAAATTATCCGGGCTTTTGCCGATGTTTCGCTATTTATTAATAACCATGTGAGTTTTATGGAAAACCTGGAAAAGGGTGAGCTTTTTAACCGCATGAAAGTTTTACTTAATGACTCAACAGGGTTTTTAGTTAGTAAAACAGTTAGCAATACAGCAACTTTTATGGCCGGACTGCTGGCAACAATTGTATTTACTTTTCTATTGCTTATATACAGAGATGGATTGACAAAGGCGTTTCTGGCTTTTTCGCCCGAGGATAATCGCGAAAGGGTATTAAGAATGTTTAAATCGGTTCAGCAGGTTGGACAAAAATACCTGTTTGGTATGATAATTCTTACGGTTGTAATAGGATTAGCCAACAGTATTGGACTGTTGATTCTCGGCATCGACAATCCTTTCCTCTTCGGATTTTTAGGTGCTGCACTGGCTATCATACCATACATCGGGACAACAATGGGAGCTGTCATTCCTGTAATTTATGCTTTTGTTTCTTACGATTCGATTTGGACAGCAGTGGCAGTTGCCATTTTATTTTGGGCTGTTCAAGTGGTTTCCGATAATTTTCTCACTCCAAGAATTGTGGGGGGCAGCCTAAAAATCAATGCTTTAACGGCTATACTCAGTTTGTTTGTTGGCGCTGCCGTTTGGGGACTGGCCGGGATGATTTTGTTTTTGCCCTTTGCCGCCATGTTAAAGGTTGTTTGTGAAGAGTTTGAAGAGCTCAAACCAATTGCACTGATCATTGGCGAGAAAAATAAAAAAGTGGGCGATGGCAGTGAATTATTTTTAGTCAGATGGTGGGGAAAAATAAAACACAGGTTTTCGGGATAAACTCTTCAAGGGAAATGTGTGATTTATGTAAGTTTTTATCAAAGTTATGTAACACTTCTCAGTTTAAATGTGCTGAACTTTGATCTAATATTTACCATTAGAAATTCACTTTTTAAAACAAAATTATTATGGCAGAAATTAAGATTGAACAGAAAAAACAGAATTGGCCGTGGATTATCGTGGGCATTGTTGTTGCTGCAATACTTATATATTTTGTAGCATTTCGTGATAACGATAACGACAACACGATGGAGGAAGTAACTGAAACAAACTATGTTTCCAAGGTGAATGAATCCGACCTTTTGGGTGTGAAAGAAAATAACAGCACCGTGGCTGCTTATGTAAGTTTTGTGGAAAACGATACCGCCCGTATGAGCCTGGATCATGCTTATACAAATGAAGCGCTTGTAAAATTAATGGCTGCAACAAATGCCATGGCCGATGAAATTGGTTATGATATTCAGGCAGATTTGGACAAGTTAGAAGAATCAGCTAAGCTGATTGACAATGAACCTTTTGAAACCTCACATGCCAAAAATATCAGAAATGCGACTGATAACTCTACCACGGCATTGCAAAATATGCAAAGGGCTAAATATCCGGGTTTAACATCTGAGGTAGATGAATTAAAAAGTGCATCAGCATCAATTAATCCGAAGACACTTACACTCGATCAGAAAGATGCAGTGAAGAATTACTTTGTAAAGGCTTCTGACCTTCTTCAAAAAATGAATTAGTTAATCTTTAAAAATCAAAATGATGACAGATACAGATAAAAATCTTTTTAACCTGGATGAATTATCCGGTTATAAAGTGGCCGAAGATTACAACGATGTAAGGGGCTGGAATGTAAAAGATGCAAATAACCGTACCGTTGGAAAGGTGGATCATTTGCTGGTAAATAAAATAGCCGAACGTGTGGTTTACCTTGATGTTGAAGTAGATACTGTCTTGATTGAGGAAGGGTATAATACCTATCAAGATCGGGTAAGTGCCGGTGTTCATGAATTTTTAAACAAGGAAGGGGAAAATCACCTGATTATTCCTATCGGAATGGCAATTATTGATGAGGAGAACAAACTGGTGACTACTGGCCAAATTGATAGTTCGACTTTTGCTAAAGCTAAACGATTCAAAAAAGAAGATGTTATAGATTTTGCATACGAATTAAATACAATCCGCCATTACAGGCGAGATAAAACTATTCACAGTTCGAATAATGTTGATGGATTTTATGAACGTGAAGAGTTTAACAATGGTTTTCAAAAAAGAGATTTAGAATAAAATACCATGGAATTACTTACAAAAGAATTGATTCAGGAGCTCCTGTCAGCAGATCAGGCTCCTTGTCTTTCACTTTATATGCCTACGCACCAAAAACATCCTGAGAATCTTCAGGACAGCATTCTTTTTAAAAATCTTGTTCAGCAAATGGAGGAATCGCTGATGCAGAAATATTCAGCCGCCGAAGTGAAAAAACATCTTGAACCTGTAAATGCCCTTGTTGACGACAATGATGTTTGGAATCACACATTAGAAGGACTGGCTGTTTTTAGTGCAAAAGGAACGTTTAAAGTTGTCGGATTGCATAAACCGGTTGAGGAATTGGCAATGGTGGCCGACAGTTTCCATACCAAACCACTGCGCCAATATATACAATCGGTTGACAACTATCACGTTTTGTGCTTAACACTTCATGACATCCGTCTTTTTGAAGGCAACCGTCACTCACTTACTAAGGTTAAGCTCACTGCTGATATTCCAAAAACCATAACTGAAGCGCTTGGTGATGAATTGACAGACAGCCATTCAACTGTTGCATCTTATGGTGGTTCCGGAGGAGAAAGTTCGCCGATGCACCACGGTCAGGGCGGTAATAAAGAGGAAACTGAAAAAGACGCTGAACGGTTTTTCCGTATGGTTGCGGATGCAATTTATGAACACTATTCGAAACCTTCAGGCTGGCCTCTTATACTGGCCGCATTGCCCGAACACCACAGCCTTTTTCATAAGGTAAACAAAAATCCTTTGTTGTTATCGAAAGGAATTTCAATAAATCCTTCGTCCGTTTCACCAGAAAAACTGGCAACTATGGCCTGGAAAACAATGGAACCCGAATATAAACTGAAACTTGACCGCCTGGTTGCCCGGTTTGAACAGGCAAGGGCAAATGGCAAAGGCAGCGACGACTACAAGGAAGTTGCTGTTGCGGCAGTTGAAGGACGGGTTGATACGCTGATTGTTGAAGCCGACCGGATTATTGCAGTCAGGGTAACTAATCTGGTGACGGGAAATACACAGAAAAAAGATTTGACAAATCCGAGAGTAGATGACCTGCTAGATGATTTGGGTGAACTGGTAACAAAAATGGGTGGGCAGGTGATGGTTATCCCAACCGATAAAATGCCTTCTGAAACAGGGCTGGCAGCAATATTTCGTTATTAATTTAAAAAATAAAATGCAAATACAATTTAATACAGATAAAAATGTAATCGGAAGCGAAGATCTTATAGCTTCCTCAACTTCCTTAATATCAGGAGAACTAAGCAGATTCAGCGATCAGATAACCCGGTTAGAGATTCACCTCTCTGACGACGATGGCAACAAAGACGGGTTTAACGATAAGCGTTGTATGGTGGAAGCCCGGCTTGCAGGGATGAAGCCAATAGCTGTCACTGACCACGCAAACTCCCCTGAACAGGCTGTTTTGGGCGCAATAGACAAATTGAAAACTTCTTTGGAAAAGATAACCGGACGTTTGAAAGATTCATAACTCAGAAAATGTGGTTTTCCAAATCAATAGAAGAAGTCCTTAAAGAAATTAATGTTGATGATTCGTCGGGGCTTTCAGAAAAGGAAGCAAAAGTAAGGCTTGAAAAATACGGTGCGAATCAATTGCTTTCGAAAAAGAAAAAGAACATCTTCCAACTGTTTGTTGCACAGCTCCAGGAATGGCTTATTTATATTTTATTTGCAGCAGTGGTTGTTACCCTTGTTATGGGTGAATACGTCGATGCTTCCATTATCATCCTTGTCATTATAACCAATGCTGTTCTTGGTGTAATTCAGGAAGTGAAAGCCGGAAAGGCCATTGAGGCGCTTCAGAAAATGTCGTTTCCAAAAGCGCTTGTGCGCCGAAACGGTGAGGTGAAAGAGATAAATTCACACAAAGTTGTCCCTGGCGATATTCTGATTCTTGATGCCGGACGTTTCATCTCCGCAGATATTCGTTTAATTGAGTCTGCAGATCTTCAGATAGAAGAATCGGCGCTCACCGGCGAGTCTGTTCCATCCGATAAAGATGCATCACAAATTCACAGTGATCTTAAAACTCCGTTAGGTGATCGCAGGAATATGGCTTTTATGTCGACCCTTGTAACTCGTGGAAGGGCAGTTGGAATTGTTGTTGAAACCGGTATGAAAACTGAAGTTGGTAAAATCGCCCATCTCATCAATACCGAAAAAAAGGAGAAAACTCCTTTGGAAATCAGGTTGGATAAGTTGGGGAAAACGCTTGGAATGTTTGCCATTGCAATCTGTGTTGTCATTTTTGTTATTGTATTAATTCAGGGGCGCGATTTGGCCGATATGTTTATTTTATCGGTTTCGCTGGCAGTGGCCGCCATTCCTGAAGGGCTTGCAGCCATTGTAGCAGTGGTACTTTCCATTGGCGTTACCGGTATGTCGAAGAAAAAGGCAGTTATTAAGAAATTACCTGCTGTTGAAACACTTGGCTCGGTCAATATTATCTGTTCCGACAAAACGGGTACACTTACCCAAAACAAAATGACAGTAAAAACATATTTCAACCTGGAGGATGAAATAACTGTCGAACGTAATTCAAAAAACAGCGCTACCGAAGATGCAAAATTGCTTGCCAAAGCCATGATTCTTTGCTCAGATGCAACATACGAAAACGGGCACGGAACGGGCGATCCAACAGAAATTGCATTGTTGCTTCTGGGAGATGATTTGGGAATCGACAGAAAAAAAATAGTTGTTCAAGCCAGCCGTGCCAGCGAGTTTTCTTTCGATTCCGACCGAAAATTAATGTCAACGCTCAACGAAGAAAACGAAAAATTTACTGTTTATACAAAAGGAGCCATTGGTAATTTGATCAAAATTTCAACACAGGTTTTGGAAAAAGGGATAGTAATTCCGATTACCGAAGAACACATAAAAAGGTACCTTGATGCAACGGAAAAAATGTCGGACAATGCACTCCGTACGCTTGGCGTGGCTTATAAACCGGTTGATTCCATTATTGAAGGCGCTGAAATGGAGAAAGACCTTATTTTACTCGGGCTTGTAGGAATGATTGACCCTCCCCGACCAGAAGTGAAGGAATCCATTCAAAAAGCAAAACTGGCCGGTATTACTACCATCATGATTACCGGCGACCATAAAAATACCGCTTTCGCCATTGCCCGCGAACTGGGGATGGTTGACTCAATTGATCAGGCCATCACCGGCGGAGAGCTGGATGCCTTTTCGGATGAAGAACTCGCCGAAAAGATTGTGGAGTATCGCGTATTTGCGCGTGTTTCGCCCGAGCATAAAGTAAAAATTGTGCATGCTCTCAAGTCGCACGATAATATTGTTTCCATGACCGGTGACGGGGTAAACGACGCCCCCTCGCTCAATGCTGCCGATATTGGCGTGGCAATGGGAATAACCGGTACCGATGTTGCAAAAGGAGCCTCTGATATGATTCTGATGGACGACAATTTCGCAACCATTGTTTCAGCCATCGAACAGGGACGGAATATTTACAATAACATTAAAAAGGCAGTTATCTTTTTGCTAACATGTAATCTGGGTGAAGTAATCGCCATGTTTGTAACACTTCTGATAGGTTTGCAAGCCCCGTTAATTGCCACCCAATTGCTTTGGATCAACCTCATTACCGATTCTCTCCCAGCAATTGCTCTGGGTATGGATCCCGGAAACCCTGATGTGATGAAAGAAAAACCACGCGATGCAAAAGAAAGTTTCTTCGCAGGGGGCGCAGGACTTCATCTTATTCTTGGCGGTGTATTAATTGGTGCGTTAACAATACTGGCTTTCTGGTTCGGTTATTACGAACATGGGTACAGCCCGTTTGACAAGTCAGCTCCTGAAAATACAGTTGAATATGCCCGGACAATGGCTTTCATGGTACTGGTGATGTGCCAGTTGTTTTTCTCCCTTGCCGTCAGGAACAGTTCAAAATCAATTTTTCAGATTGGGATTTTCTCCAATAAATATCTGGTTGGAGCCATTGTTCTGGGAGTACTGCTTCAATTAATCGTAATCAGTGTTCCGTTTATGCAAAGGGCATTTCATTTGCAAATGCTTGATTTGGGAGGTTGGTTATTCGCAATTTCCTTAGGATTGGTTCCGTTGCTGGTTAACGAGATTGTCAAAATATTTATTCGGGCACGGTTAAAACGTGCAAATGTATGAATGATGTAACGTATTCCTGAAATTGTGTAACCCTTGACAACTTAATTAGACGTAAATTTATAGAAATCAAATACCTTTAACATATGGAAAATAATTTCAACATAAATAACATCGAATCGCCTGTTTTGAGAAAAATGCTGAAGTATAGAAATATTATCATCCTTGTATTTATTTCATTGCTGCTTGTCTTTAGCGCATTTTTCCAAGTTGAACCTGAAGAGGTAGGAGTTATTACCCGTTTTGGTAAATATGTGAGAAAAGTTGAACCGGGGCTTAACATGAAAATGCCTTTTATAGAAACGGTGTATAAAGTACCTATTGAAAGACAACAAAAGCTTGAGTTTGGTTTCCGAACAGTACGCGCTGGGGTTAATACTCAATATACCAGATCTGGCGCCAAAGACGAGTCTTTAATGCTTACCGGCGATCTTAACCTTGCCGATGTGGAATGGGTTGTTCAATACCGTATTAATGATCCTTTCAATTATTTATTTAAGGTAAGGAATCCTGAAAATACATTGCGTGACGTTTCAGAAGCTGTACTCCGACAAATTATTGGAGATCGCACAGTAAATGAGGTGCTTACGGTTGGGCGCACTGAAATAGCCACTAAAATGGTAGAACTTGCGAATCAAATATGCAAGGAATATTCACTAGGAGTTAAAATCGACCAGATCGTACTGCAAGATGTTAATCCGCCCGAACCTGTAAAAGCTGCTTTTAATGCCGTAAACCAGGCACAACAGGAAAGGGAGACCTTGATTAATCAGGCAAAATCGGAGTACAATAAGGTTATACCCAAAGCAAGCGGACAGGCAGAGGAAACAATACAACAGGCGGAGGGATTTGCCACCGAGCGGGTAAATAACGCACTGGGCGAAGTGGCCCGTTTTAATGCTATTTATACAGAATTCGTTAAAGCGCCCGAAGTCACTAAAAGGAGGATTTATCTCGAAACAATGGCATCCGTTTTACCAAAGTTGGGCAGTAAAATCATTATCGATGAACAAGGAAACAACGTATTGCCCTTGTTGCAAATGCAATTAAATAAATAACACCTCGGAATTATGAAGAAGAATAAAATTATATTTTTAAGCATAGCCATAGTAGTATTGCTAGTAGTGGTAATACAAAGTGCATATGTTGTAAAAGAAACAGAACAGGTAGTTATTACTCAATTTGGAAAACCTGTGGGAGAAGCTAAAACAGAACCGGGGCTAAAGTTTAAAACACCCTTTATCCAAAAAACCAATTATTTCGAAAAACGCTACTTGGAGTGGGATGGGGATCCAAACCAAGTGCCAACAAAAGACAAAAAATTCATTTTTGTTGATACCTATGCGCGCTGGCAGATTACCGATCCATTGCAATTCTTTAAAAGAATGACCAATGAAAGGGGCGCGCAATCCCGTCTAGATGATATCCTTGATGGTGAAACCAGGGATTATATTGCAGCCCATGACCTGGAAGAAGCTGTACGTTCTCAGAACAGGGTTCCGGCTTCCTCAGGCGCAACCGGTGAAATGATTTCAGATTCGCTTGCCACTATATCTGTTGGACGGGAGGAATTACAGGACATGATTCTTATTTCTGCCAACCAGAAAGCACAGGATCTTGGTATTGTTATTCTCGACTTTCGGTTTAAACGGATTAACTATGTTCAGGAAGTAAGTGCGCAGGTATACGAACGTATGAAAAGTGAACGATTTCGAATCGCTGATAAATTCAGGTCTGAAGGGCAGGGAGAAGCTTCACGTATTAATGGCGAGAAGGAAAGGGAATTAAAAGCAATCCAATCCGAAGCTTATAGAAAAGCAGAAGAAATAAAAGGAAAGGCCGATGCCAAAGCTGCAGCAATATACGCTTCTGCTTATGACCAAACATCTGCATCACGCGAATTATACGGTTTTTTAAAATCGATGGAAACTTTCGAAGCAACATTTGACACCACTACATCTGTTATTTTATCTACTGACAGTGAGCTCTTCAAGTACTTGAAAAGTATGAAATAACGAATGGTCGTGTCGACAATTTAGCCGATCCGTGAAGTTGGAGATCAGAGCGCTGCTGACTTGCTGGCTGAAATTCTGAAAATGGAAGACGACCATTTTGAGTGGGCAGAAATACAATTCACTGATTGGCACACACTGTCGAATATGCTCCAGTAAATACACTGTTTGAAAAATTTATTAGACTATTAATTGGAGATTTAATTCGACGTAGAATGAGGATTTTGCTTTTTCGAAGAAATCTATTTTGTCCATAAATATGTTTTGATAAATATTTAAATGGCGGATATCCTATCACCTGAAAGAGTTGTATATGCTCTAAATGAAAAGATATCAAATGTGAATGATGTAATTCTTTTCAAAAGTTCTGTAAAACCGAATGCCAATTCAGGAACTAACTTTATACTGACAGGTGGCTGACGGTTCAACTTGGGAATGGTTTTACGCCCGTTATATCAAGGAAATAGAAAGGACACGATTTGAAATGTCTGCCTTGCAATGAAACACCAAAACATAGCCTGCCGGGTATTTTTAGCTTATAGGCTGTTTTCTATTTTAATTATCAAAACTATAAACATAAATGTCATGAAAAATTCAGACCTCAATAACCTTAGATTACTGATTCCATACACTTTCATGTTCGATTTTACTGAATATAGCAGAATAGCTTTATCAGTCGATTATGCTCCTGCCGTGAATCTAACACAGGATAATCATGTATACGGCATGTTTTGGCTGAGCTGACCATGTTACTTGATAAATTAATCAATCTTCAAAACTTGAAAAGGATGAAAAATCGGCTGCTATTAGCCCTTGTTGCATGTCTTTTAGCAGAATGTGCCATGAATATGTTAACGGGCCGCAATCAAGTGAGCTTAGTGCAGGAATCTGAATTGCAACTAATGGCCGTTGACCAATACAAAACATTTTTGGATGAAAATAAGGTTTTCCGATCCAGTAATCGGGAGGCTGCCATGGTTGATCGCGTTGGTGCCCGTATTTCAAATGCAATAACCACATTTTACAACAACAAGGGACAGGGATCAGTGTTGGAAAGATATCAATGGGAATTCAATACCATAGATGGTAGAGATCAATGCCTGGTGCATGTCTGGCGGTAAAGTGGTTGCTTTCACCGGATTGTTGTCTGTAACACAGAATGAAACAGCTCTTGCGATAGTTATAGGACATGAAATTGCACATGCTGTGGCTAAACATGGTTCGGAACGCATGAGCCAGAGTTTAGTTCAGCAATTAGGAGGTGTGGCGTTGCAGGTTGCCCTGTCTCAAAAAAACACAAGAAACGCAAGACCTGTTTTTGATGTCTTATGGAGTCGGAAGCCAGCTAGGCGCTTTGCTACCATGGTCGAGGCAGCAGGAGACAGAAGCTGATCAGTATGGGTTGGTATTTGCAGCCATGGCCGGTTATGCCCTCGGGAGGCAATTCCCTTTTGGTAACGAATGTCTAAAGTCGGGGGGGGTAAAGCTCCGGAATTTCTGAGCACTCACCCTTCTGATGCCACATCGGTTGAGAAAGTTAAAACAGTTTATGCCTGAGGCGCTGAAGTATTATACTTCACGGAATTAGCGATATCAGTACATGTAAAGGAAAAAAGTGACAGAAGTAATATAAAAATCATAATTTTATGGGGCGCATCGAAATAAATACAAGAATTCCCGAGAGTGATCATAAATTTGATTATCGGGAGGCAGTGAAAGTTTTAAATTCAGAGATCTTGAAAATAACCATGACAATTTGGGATTATTATCCTGAGTTAATCGGATTTATAGAGGAAATGCCTACCAAATTCTCTGATGAAAGAAATTTAGAAATAACATATAATCAACTAAAAAGCTATTCTGAATCGCTGAATTCACTTTTGACCAAATACATTTTGGAACATTCCATTAGTTCGAAATAAAACAGGATTTATTCCAAGCTATTGAGGTTCAACAGGAAATAGAACGAAAGGCGAATAAAAATGAAAATCAAGTCAAACAAATTTAAGGTGAAGCCCGGAGAAAAAGTCAAGCTTGAAGACTGCCCTACAAACGTAGAGTCTATCGCTAAATCGAAGAAAAAATATAAAAAGCTTCTGGAGAAACATGTTGATGAGCTGAGTAAGCTGCAACGCCTGCACTATGCTTCGGGTCGTTACGCCGTTCTCCTGATTTTTCAGGGAATGGATGCTGCCGGTAAAGATGGTGTCATCAGGCATGTTATGTCTGGGATTAATCCACAATCTTGTCAGGTTTTTAGTTTTAAACAACCGAGCACCGAAGAGCTGAAGCATGATTTCCTATGGCGTACAACGAAGTGTTCGCCGGAACGTGGGCGAATCGGCATTTTCAATCGTTCCTATTACGAGGAAGTACTCGTCGTGCGGGTGCATCCGGAGATTTTGAAAAAACAGGGGCTGCCTGATGAATCGCTTGATTTAGATGCGATTTGGAACGGGCGATATCGCTCGATCGTTGAAATGGAAGAACACCTCCACCGAAATGGCACCCGGATCATAAAGTTTTTCCTCCACCTATCGAAAGAGGAGCAACGAAACCGCGTTGTTGATCGCATTGATGATCCGGATAAAAACTGGAAATTTAGTATCTCTGATATGAACGAGCGTAAATACTGGGGTAAATACATGGATGCGTTTGAGTGTTGCCTAAACGAAACAAGCACAGAACACGCTCCTTGGTATATTATTCCCGCTGATGACAAGGAAAATGCCCGTTTAATCGTTTCCAAAATTATACTCGACACATTTAATGAACTCGACATGGCTTATCCTGAAACCACCGATAAACACCGTCAGGAATTACAATCGATACGGGAGCAACTTCTAAAGTCTGACTGACTAATCTTTTAGCACGCTGGACCTGAATGGCCGAAATTTTTAGAAGTAATAGAATTGGGCAATTTCTAACATTCATCGACAATTTATTTCATCAACTTAATTTATGAACAACATTGATCTCAAAATAGAAGAATTCAAGAAGTATTATTTCTCTAAATTAGCGTATTATAACTCGGGCTTGATATTTTTTATCAAGCTTATTGAGATGCTGCCGACTGTAGAGCATGCTTCAGGAAGGGTTAAAGACTACGATGAATGCCTGAGTAAATTTGAACGAAAATATTTGCCAACGATTGCTTCAGAAAGCAACGATTATCAAATTATTGATTCTTTGTCAGATTTTATAGGGATTCGGGTTGTATGCCTTTATTTGCGCGAGGTAAACATAACTAGAAGGGGCTTGCGCAAGTATTTCAGAGAAGTTGCCATTACCGATAAAACGGATCAGATGGAGAGTACAGATGATAAATTTGGGTATAAAAGTTTACATCTCGATCTTCGGTTAAATGCCAAATACAGCAAAAAGGCCGAATTTGCTCCCTATGCAAATATTCGTTTCGAGTTGCAGATCAGAACAATCATTCAGGATGCCTGGAGTGTATTAGACCATAAAATTAAATACAAGAAGAGTATTCCGCACAGTTTGAAACGAAGGATAAATCGCTTGTCTGCTTTGTTCGAAATTGCAGATGATGAATTTCTGCGGATCAATGATGAAATTATTCTGGAAGAAAAGAGAATCAGCGATCGGATAAAAAAGGGAGGTGTTATTGAGAGCGATGAGCCACTGGATGTTTTTAGATTTCTATTTGTGGCATTGAAACATTTTCCAGCATACAACTTTATTGAGTTTAAAGTAGATGGATTTGTGCAGGAAATACTGGATGTGAAGAAGGGATTTACTGAAAGTGAATTGAATGATGTTCTGGAAACTTACTTACATGTAGCTGATGGAATTGCTAGAAAGGAAAAAAAAGCACTAAACCCCTACACCAAAATTCGCTATTGTCTTTTTCTGTTCGATCGTGTTTTGTTTTCACCAATGCTATCCACCTATCAGCGAAACAGTATTTTGCCGCTTAAGGAATAAGTTATAAACACCTAAATTAACATTAGCTTGGGCAAAGAGAAAAGCGAATGACTTCAAAATAAAAGACGAACAAACTTCTCAATTGTTTGGTATTTTGTTTGAGCCATTTTTAAAATGCTTTTCCAGCATATTAACCAAAATCATTTTGTTAAATCGCTTTAGTATATAATCGTTGCATCCAACTTTTTGTGCTTTTTCTTTGTCTTCGAAATATCCGAATGCTGTTTGTGCGATAATTACAACCTTCCGATTAAACAGTCGTATTTGTCTGACTGCTTCATAACCGTCCATCTCGGGCAATTGAATGTCCATCAGAATCAAATCGATATCTGAGTGAGATCGGCCGGCTTCGACAGCATCAATTCCTGTTTTTACGCTAATAATTTCATTACTATATTTTTTCAGGATTGTCTTCAAAAGTATTATTGATGATTCGTCGTCTTCAGCAATTAATATTTTCAAGCCTTTTTCAGGCAAAAGCATCTTTGTATCAGCGTTGGTTTGTTTTTTGTTCTTCCGCTTGTCTTCATCCAATACTTTAATCGGAATGGTAAAATAAAATGTTGATCCTTTGTTTGGTTCGCTTTCTGCCCAGATCGTTCCTCCTAACAATTCCACATAGGCTTTACTAATTGTTAAGCCCAATCCTGAGCCTTCATTGATCTGACTCTTGAATTCATCTCCCTGTCTAAATCGCTGGAAAATTTTTTCAAGTTGGTCTGGTTCTATTCCTGATCCAGTATCTTTTATAAAAAATTTAAGCAGTGGTTCTTCTTTTTTGTACCCGAATTCGATGGAGCCTTTTTTTGTGAATTTCAAGGCATTTTTTATCAGGTTGGTTAAGATTGCAATGATTTTATCCCGATCAGTTTGAATAACCGTTTGTTGTTCTGCAATTTCCTTTTTGTACGAAAGCCGAATCTTCCTTTTTTTAGCTTCAGGTTTAAAAAACAACTCCATATACTCGAGCTGTTCGTCTATGTTGGTATCCGAAATCGAAATTTCGATTTGTCCGGACTCCACTTTTGAAATACTGATGATATCATTGATAAGTGACAATAAATGATCACCACTTTTTTCGATAATCTCGATGTATTTTTGTCGATCGTCAGTTTTTACTTGCGGCCTTTTCAAAAGCTCTGTAAAGCCCAGAATCCCATTCATCGGAGTTCGGATTTCATGGCTCATATTGGCAAGAAATGCTGATTTTAAGCGATCGCTTTCTTCCGCCTTTTCCTTGGCTTTGTTCAGATCCTCTTCGTACTTCTTTAGTTCCGTTATATTGTGCCCAATCCCGACAAGTCCGGTGATTTCTCCCTTGTAGTTTTTAAGCGGGATTTTAGTCGTCGATGTCCAGGTTCTGTTACCCTCTTTGTCTATAAAGTCTTCAATTTGATCAATGATTGCTTTACCTGATTTGATTACTTTTTGATCATCGTCATAACCACGTTGACCGATTGTTCCGGGAAACAATTCAAGGTCAGTCTTTCCAAGAACTTCTTTTTCACTTTGATATCCAATATGTCTGACATCTGAAATATTGGCAATTACTTTTCTGCAATCCTTATCCTTAATGTAAATAAAATCAGGAAGGTTATCAATTAATGTGCGCAATATTTTACGGCCGTTCACGAGCGCTAGTTTTGCCTGCTTCTGTTCTGTGGTATCCAGAACATTTACTAAGCATTGTACCCCATCCTCGTCAACTATACCAGAAAGGTAGAGCCACCTTGGACTATCGTCATTTGTGATCAATGCTATTTCACAATTCTCTTGAGTTTCGCTTTCAAATATTTGTTGCATAAAGTGATTGAAAATTAGTTTTGAATCACTTAATAGGAATGAGGAAAAGTGTTTTTTTTTCAGCTGCAACCGTGTGCTGCTAAGGATGCTTGCAGCCTTGAAGTTTAGCTCTATTATTTTACCCTCTTTGTCAAGAGTAAAATAGCCGGTTGGAGCAAAGTCGTACAGCTCGACATATTTCTCTGCTGCTCTTTGTGCATTGGATTTTGCCTGGATCAATTCTTCATTTTGAAGTTCCAGTTCAATTTGATGGACTTCCAGCTCATGAATAATTTTCAGCACATCGGCTTCGGGCAGCGAAGAATCTGATTTCGATTTTTTATTCTTTATTAATTCTTCAGCCTTTTGACGAAGCAATTCGAAATCTGTTTGATTGACTGTTTTTTTCATTGATCCTTAATTTTGAATTGTCATAAATACATATTCAGGAGCGGATTTGTTACGCTTAACGTTCCTTGCTTTTTCTTAATTCCTCATTGAGTCTTTTGAGTTCTATTTCCAACTTTTTTGCTTCGGTAATATTTGTAAATGTCGTCACCAATCCGTCAATCCGGTCATCAACGGTACGATAGGGCATGATTCTGACATTGAACCATCTTTTATCTTTTGTGCTAACAGCTGTTTCGTGCGACGCTAAATTTTTCAATACTTCACGGGCATGAATTTCAATTTCGGAATACTCCAAATTACTAACTAAATCGGTAAAAGGTCTGTCGATATCTGCATCGCGAAGCTTAAAAATTTGGGTTGCCTTATCGGTGTACCTGCGGATATGAAGTTCTTTATCGAGAAAAAGGGTCGCAATCTCGGTGCTATTCAGCAAATTCTTCATGTCGTCGTTTGACCGGGCATGGTCATTAACTTTGCTTTGCAGTTCAATATTAACGGTTTGTAGCTCTTCATTTAGGCTTTGCATTTCTTCTTTTGAAGTTGTTAGCTCTTCGTTAGTCGACTGCAATTCTTCGTTAGTCGATTGCAATTCTTCGTTAATTGATTTCAGTTCTTCCTGCGATGTTTGCATTTCTTCGCGTGTGCTTTGAAGTTCTTCATGACTTTGTTGCAATTCAATTTCTAATTCTCTCACACGACCGGTTGAAATCCCTTTTACTTTTTTTGTTTCTGTCAATTCGGGCTGAATGGGTGCAGGTATCTCGGCAAACAAGATCATTACCATCCCTTTCAGGGGGTCTGGGTTTTCTATTTGTTGAATCGTCAGGTTTACAAACTGAACTTCCTTGTTGCTGCCAATTTTTAAGTTGCTGATGTTTATGGCATCATTACTCTGAACGGCTTTACGGAAGGCTCCGGGTAGTACTTGTCGTAATCCTTCGCGAGCCATTGCATGGATATTCCAGTTCGCCTTACCTGCTGCCGGCTCAATGTATTTTCCTGTTCGTCCGGTTATGTAGAGTATATCGCCATTCACATTGACCAGTACACTCGCCGGAGCATAGTTTTGGATGATAAAATGATCGGCCAGCGTTTGTATGTTTTCAACAGCTTTAGTAAATAATTTCTCCGTAGAATTTGATTTTGGCCTGAAAAACGAACTCGGGAAATCAACCAATTCAGGAGAGATTAGCGTTTGCGTACATCTGAAAATTTTCAACTTGGGATTAATTTCCTCGAAGCTGTCATGTAGTTGTCCTAAAGACTCTGCGGTGCCGAGCACCATGATTCCACCATTATTCAAGCTATAATTAAATAAATCCAATATTTTTTTCTGTAAATCAGATTCCATGTAAATTAACATATTCCTACAAGTGAGGATGTCAATCTTGGTAAATGGCGGGTCTTTAATTACATTCTGAGGTGCAAAAACGATCATTTCCCGAATGGTATTGTTTACACGAAATCCATCAGCCTCTTTGGTGAAAAAGTTCCGGATGCGGTCGGGTGAAACCTCGGCGGTGATATTTGAAGGAAAAAAACCTTTGCGTGCTTTGTTAATGGCGTCATGATCGAGATCGGTAGCAAATATTTGCAGACTGAGATTTTTGTGCAAGTTCAATTTCGCCATCGTTTCTTTAAAAATCATGGCTAACGAATAAGCTTCTTCTCCGGTGGAACATGCCGGAGTCCATGCACGTATGACATGATCATGAGGCATTTCTTCTATTAGCTTTGGTAAAACAGTTTCTTTGAGCTCATCCCAAACGGCAGTGTCTCGAAAAAAACTGGTCACCCCAATCAGCAATTCTCTGAATAGGATTTCGATTTCTTTAGGATTTTCCTGTAAAAAGCGGACATAGTTTTGAATTTTGTCGATTTGATGAATGCTTTTTCGCCTTTCAATGCGACGGAATAAGGTATTTTTTTTATAGGAAGAAAAATCATGTCCTGACATTTCCCGAAGCAGGATGATGATTTTGTCAATATTGCTTCGGTGTTTAATTTCCATCTCAGTATCCGGCATGTTTGAGACGGGCGAATTTATGAGATTGATTAGTTTGTCCGGTAGCTCTTCAGCGGGTGCAATTATATCAGGCTGGATAGCCTGGACTGCACTACGAGGCATTCCATCGAACTTAGCTGATTCTGGTTCCTGCACCATTACAGTGCCACCCTTCTCTTTGATAGCTTTTGATCCCAGGCTTCCATCCGATCCCATTCCTGAGAGGATAATGCCTATGCTTTTCTCCATTTGATCATTGGCCAGCGAAAGAAAGAATATATCAATGGGCAAGCGCAGTCCACGAGTTACAACCGGATCAAACAGATGCAAGGTGCCATTTAGTAACGACATGCTTTTGTTAGGCGGTATCACATACACATAGTTTGGTTTAATCCTAAGCTGGTCAGTTGCCTGCATGACTTTCATTTGGGTAATCCGTTGCAGCAATTCGGGCATGATACCCACATGGTCAGGATCTAAATGCTGGATGACGACGAATGCTAATCCGCTGTTGTCGGGCATGTTTCCAAAAAACAGCTCCAATGCTTCGAGTCCGCCGGCAGAAGCTCCAATACCCACAATAGTAACACCGGATTTTACTATAACTTTTGTTGGTTTTTCGGTAGATGGGCTCGTCATTATATTTGTATTTGAGCTTAGTTGATTCTTTTTTTGTTTATTGCCATAATTAGTAAAGGTACGTAAATACAGTTATGCATTCTTATTTTGTTTCAGGATAATAGCATTTTACGTTTTTGGTTTATCTATCTTTTACTTTACAAAGGGTAAAATTTCCCGTTCAAAATAAACCAAATCCTTTTCATTGGGCTTTTTCTGAATTTTACAGTAGTAAATTCGAGCAACATATCGTCTGATAATCAACTTTAAGTCTGGATTTACCTTTGCGTAGACCGTTTCACCTACCTGATATTTATTTTCCATGATTATTGGGTTATTCGTTGGAAATAGCAAACAGTATATTGTTCGGAGCATAACTAATAACCACTTTATATTGTGTCCGACTCATTTTTCTTTTTGCGCTTTGCTGCTTTAGCAGCCCTTTTTTCTTTTAAGTTCATTGCAGGCACTTTCTTGTTCCCTTTTTCTTTAACTTCTTTTTCTTTTGACATGATTTTATTTTTAATGATTAATAGGATACTGTATTTCCTTCGTAGCCACTCTTTATAACAGTCGACATCATTTTAAACCTTGTGCTAGCAATAAAGAAAAGAGGAGTGTGAGCAGGTATTGTAATTGCCTCGCCGGTTTTTAAAAGGTTCGATTTTTTTAATAACTATTTCTGCATTGCCTTCAACAATTTGGATAAACAAATCGAACGGAGAGATTTTTTCTATCAGCTTTTCTCCCTTATCAATAGCGATTATACTGACGTTTCCGGTTGGCTTTCGAATAATTATTTTTTTTTACCACTGAATTCGGAATGTAGTCGATACTCTCAATCAGAAGATGAGCCTTGGATTTTTCAATCTCAGTGTTGCGCATGTGTTCATTTTGTTTAATTAATTGGAGTAAAGTTAGCTTAAACCATGCCTGAAAAGCTTATACAATTGAGGATATAAGTTACATCATTCACATATTTCTCTATTTTTAATGAGCTTTCGTATTACAATCCGTAAACCTTTCGAAAATGATATCCATAAACGGTATAGGTAATCGCATCAACGATTGCACTTGGCTTTTTAAAAAGAGTCCAGATAATCAGCTTCCAATATTCTCCTCTTCCTTTGTTTACGATTCCAATAATGAAAACCGATTTAAGAAAAGCTTTGAAAAGTGAATAGCTGATTTTGGCTTGATGAGCTGATTTCTTGTTGTAATTTAGTAATAGTTTGCGAAGTCTTTTGTAGTATGGTTTTGTGCTGTAAATGTTCGAAATAATCTGGTTGTATCCTTCCAGTAAATCCTTGCTGTCCATTTTGGGAATAAAATTCATCGACAGATCTGTATTGTTTCCGGTTGTTTCGGTGGTCAGTCTGTTTTCTGCTTTCAATTGATGGTACAACTTGGTATTTTTAGGAGCATTTAATAAACCAACCATTGCTGAAACAATGCCACTTTGCTGAATAAAATCGATTTGACGTTGAAAGACCGATGGCGTGTCGCTATCGAAACCAACAATAAATCCACCAGATACCTGCATTCCTCCATTTTGTATTTTTTTGATACTGTGAAGCATATCTCTGTTTCTATTCTGAACTTTGTGACACTCTTCAAGCGAAATTTCATCGGGAGATTCAATGCCAATAAAAGTGGAGATAAAACCCGCCTTAGTCATCATGGTTAACAACTCTTGGTCATCAGCAAGGTTAATTGATGTTTGTGCGCTGAATGAAAACGGATGATGATGTTTTTGCATCCATTTTGTGATAGCAGGCAGCAAGTTAGTTTTAGCTTCTTTTCGGTTACCGATAAAGTTATCGTCGACTATTTGCACTGAACCCCGCCAGTTAAGTTTGTAAAGTGCATCCAGTTCTTGTAATACCTGAGTACTGGTTTTCATTCGAACTTTATGTCCCAGAAGCGAGGTGATCTCACAAAAATCACATGAATAAGGACATCCTCTGGAGATTTGTACATTCATCGAAGCATATTCATTGACGGATAACAGGTGGAAATCGGGGACTGGACTTGATTTCATGTCCGCATATTTGTCTGTTTTGTATACCCGCTGTGATTGTCCTTTCTTTAAATCATCTAAAAAAAATGGCATCGTAATTTCAGCTTCATTTAAAATAAAATGGTCAATTTCAAGATAACTCGCGTATTCCTGCGTGAAAAGGGGCCCACCACCGACGATTTTCTTCCCCCATTTTTTACATTCTGCAATTACCTTGCTCACCGACTCTTTTTGGATATACATGGCACTGATAAAAACATAGTCGGCCCATTGGATATCACTTGGCTGCAGATTGGTAATGTTCATGTCAACCAATTTTTTTTGCCAGCTCGAAGGTAACATGGCCGATACAGTAATTAGTCCCAATGGCGGTACTGCTGCTCTCTTCGATATAAACTTCAGTGCATGTTTAAAGTTCCAATATGAATCAGGACATTGTGGATATACCAGTAATACGTTCATCGTTAGTTTTAAATTTAGGGTTAATTTGCGTCTCCAAGCCCTTTGAAAAAAGGAATGAATAAATCAACTTGTGATTCTTCAATGTTCATTCTAATTTTTATTTATATATTTATGAAACATGTTCGGACATGCCAAGACTACTATCAAGAAATACGCAGGATATTCATATGATTGGCATTCATCGTATCGGAAAATTAAAGATCCTGTGATTTTCCTTACCTAGTGTATACAATGTTCTAAAATTCGGGATTTTGAATTGTTTGGATATTACACAATTCTTGAAAAGATTTGCATAATTCACACATCTTCGATCGTGTCGCGTCTCTTTTTTCTAAACTTGTTAAAATGGGAAGGTGTTAATCCGGTAAATTTTTTGAATTGATTGGATAGGTGGGCTACACTGCGATAATGAACCTTGTAGGATATCTCTGTAAGATTCAACTCATCATATACGATCAGTTCTTTTACCCTTTCAATCTTTTGGGTCAGGTAATATTTTTCAATGCTAATCCCTTTTACTTCGGAAAATAAGTTTGCCATGTAAGTATAATCGTGGTCAAGTTTTTCGCTTAGGTAATCTGAAAGGTTCACCTTAATCTGATCATCTGTATAATGTACTAATTCAATAATTGCATTTTTTATTTTTTCAACCAGAATACTTCTATTGTCATTTACTAAGAGAAGTCCTGATTCTTATAACGCGACCATCCAACTGATGCAATTGTAATGGTTCAATATCCCCAATAATACAGCAGAGAATTGCAATCCAATTCTCTCCAGTTCGGCTTTCACAAACATTTGGCAACGAATACAAACCATGTTTTTTCTCATTAGTGTCCGGTTAATTATTTTTACCGGACACTAATGATATGAAATGAATTAACAGCAAAGTCAATATAAAGCATTGGTGGAAGCCCTTCTTATCAAAGATTTATTTCAATATTTTGAGATAACCAACGTAGAGATTGCAGATGATTCTTTAATCTTCTCAAAAATGAAACATCTGAAAGATAAAGGATAAAAGGAAATGGTTGAAAGCTGCGAAGGCCAAAACTATTTAACGAAGGTTTCTGGAACAAAAGTGTGAGTTTGCCCTTAGAGGGGGGAAGAACCTATTCAGAATACGTTAACGATCTTTACATTTAAAACCCAATGAGCAACGACTTTATAACCAAAAGCATAATTGTAAATCCCATTGGTGTGATTGAACTGAATCCCGATTCGACTGAAGGTCTAGCAGATCTTGATGGTTTTTCGCACTTAATTTTAATTTATCATCTGCATGAAGTTGATGGTTTTAAGCCAACGATGAAGCCGTTTACGGACGATAAGATACATGGTGTTTTTGCAACTCGTTCACCGAAACGCCCCAGTGCCATTGGAATTTCAATGGTAAAGCTGGTGCGGGTAACCGACAATAAGGTTTATTTTGGAGGAGCAGATATGCTCAATGAAACGCCACTGATTGACATCAAACCTTTTTTTAGACAAACCGACAACCGGACAGACGCAATTTCGGGATGGTTGGATGAGAAAAATGATCTGAGAGCACATAGACATCGATCAGACGACCGTTTTAAGTAAAAATGAAGGTGAAAATTGGCTCACCAAAAGGTCAATCCTAATTACTCATGGATAAAAAAAGCAGACCAATAGGTTGATCTGCTTTCCTCCATCTCTATGTTCTAAAACTATAGTTTTTGGCTAATCTTATCTTCTAGCTTAATGATGTCGGCTGCAAATTTACGGATACCTTCCGACAACTTCTCTGTAGCCATGGCATCTTCATTCAGCATCCAACGGAAATCCTTTTCGTCTAAAGAAATTTTAGCTTCGTTGTAGCCGCCCAGGTCTTTTTCGCTCAACTTCTGTTTCAATTCACCTTCTGTTTCTTCAAGTTCTTTTAATAGTTTCGGCGAAATAGTCAACAGGTCGCAACCGGCCAACTCTGTAATTTCTCCAATGTTTCGGAAACTGGCACCCATAACCTCCGTTTTATACCCATATTTCTTATAATATTTGTAAATGTCGGTTACCGATAATACACCCGGATCTTCAGTTGCAGGAATGTCGTCAACTCCTCGGCTTTGTTTGTACCAGTCGTAAATTCGCCCTACAAAAGGTGAAATCAGCTGCACCTTAGCTTCCGCGCAGGCAATCGCTTGAGCTTTACAAAACAGCAAAGTTAAATTGCAATGAATATCTTCCTTCTCCAGAATTTCTGCGGCTTTAATGCCTTCCCAGGTTGATGCAATTTTAATCAGGATTTTTTCTTTCGGAATCCCGGCATCAGCATATAATTTAATGAGTTGATGCGCTTTTTCCACCGTAGCATCAGTGTCAAACGACAGGCGGGCATCCACTTCTGTAGAAACACGTTTTGGAACAATTTTTAGAATTTCAATACCAAAATTCACCGATAGTTTATCCATACATAAACTGAGCTGGTCCTCTTTATTTTCTGCGTTTTCTTTCGCATATACAACAGCCCGATCAATCAGGTTTTTGTAACGATCATCGCCGGTAGCTGCTAAAATGAGAGATGGGTTAGTTGTTGCATCTCTCGGAGTGAAGGCTTTTATCGATTCAAAATCGCCGGTGTCTGCTACGACTACCGTCATTTTTTTCAATTGTTCAAGTAAATTCATTTTAGTTTTATAATTGATTATACCTTTATAACAGATATTTGCTTGTAGAGTTTAGTGCAATTAACTTACATTACCCGTTTGCCCGTTCAAACAAAACAAAGGGGTAGGTGTTGCTAAAGAGTGAAAAGAACCAATTGAAAGATACAAAAAATCAAAACCGGATATATGTCAAAAATGCTCAGTACTAAAGAGAAGGCTGTTCATATAAATATAGATTCAGACTATTATGGGTCGATTGCAGAAATTGGTGGAGGGCAAGAAACTGCGCGACACCTTTTTCAGGCTGGAGGAGCTTCAAACACTGTTGCCAAAACAATTTCAGCATACGATAAGAGTTTTAGTGATCATTTTTACAACCAGGGTGCTCCAGCAAGATATGTGGCTGAAGACCGCGTGAAAAAGATGGTGGAATACGAATATAAGGAATTGCTAAAAATTCTGGATGATAAGATTGATCAGAAGTTTTTTGCATTTGCCAACACCGTAGAAACCCTTAACTATAACAAAACTAATCAGGGAAACGGCTGGCTTGGAATGGCGATTGAGGGTTCGGAACGTAATAATCCCAACCGTATTTTTGTGCATGTGAAGTTGCTCGAAAACGATACTATTCTACAGCAATATAGCCTTGGCAACTTAGGTGTTAACTTGATTTATGGAGGATTATTTGAATGGAAAGATCCTAGAAATATTTTATTGGCCTTGTTAGACAACCTCGGAACCGACCGATTGGAGGTAGATTATATTTATGTAGAAGGACCAGACATGGAGTGGGTGGATAACCGCATCCTGAACCTGATGCTGGTTAACCACGACATGACTCCGGCAATCATGTTCGATAAATCGGGCAAAGTGCAACAGCCTTCCGACATGTTGTATAAAAAGAATGTTTTGCTAATGCGTGGTAACTTCAGGCCTGTGACTAATTTGGTGATCGAATTTTTTGAAAAAAGCATGGATCTTTTTAAGCGTGATGAAGATTATAAACCAGATAACACCATTGCTTTTTGCGAAATCTCACTCAATAGCCTGATGCAAAATAAAAAGGTCGATGAAAAAGATTTTCTGCAACGGGTAGATCTGCTTAATATGGTTGGACAAAGCGTGATGGTTTCTCGTTTCAGTCGTTATTTTGAGCTGGTTAATTATTTCACTCAGTTTCAAATGATTAAACTACGAATTGCGATGGGAATGCCAACCTTCGATATGATTTTCGATAGCTCGTTATACACCGATCTCCGGGGAGGTTTGCTAGAATCTATTGGCGCTTTGTTCCATGAAAATGTCAAGATTTACTTGTTCCCCTACATTAATCCAAAAACAGGAAAAGCTATTTATCCTGATGAGGCGCATTTTTCAGGTTCCAAAAAACTTTTATGGCAATACCTAAACGAAACGCGCAAAATTCTTCAGCTCGAAGATTTGTCAGAACACGTCATTCAACACACGCCTGGTCATATAGCCGAATTGATTCAAGCAGGAGATGAAGAGCTGAAAAACTATGTGCCAGAAAAAGCTTTTGTCCATATTAAAGAAAATCAGCTGTTCGGATTTAATAGCTTATAAGTAAAAAGGCAAGAGCAGTATTTGTTAACCGAATAATCGTGATATTGGTACGAAACAAAAAATATTTAGAAGTCAAGCTAGAGCCTATATCTTCGTTTTAATTCTTTGATCTACTTGGTTGATTTAGGTGGACTAAAACAGCGTATGCCACATATTCGATTAAAAGATAGTAAAAGTTGCACAATTCTTCCAGTCTTGTCTATGGTAAGTACATCTCAGATTCTCAGGACATATCATTTAATAAATATTAATGAGTCCGATTAAGCAATAAATTTCAACGAAATATCTTGGTTTTGGACGATTTATTAGCTACCTATGTAAACGTTTACATGAAAATTAGTATTCTTTTTAATCCTCTTAGAGATATAATGAATAGGCGAATAAAAAATATCCGGTTAAATTAAAACAAAATAGAAAAAAATGAAAATAGATGGAATTAAGTTTGTTACTCTGCTTTTCACAGTCTTATTATGTGTACAGGGAAATGCCCAAACACCAGCATTCCCAAGCGCTGAAGGTTACGGCATGTGGGCCAAAGGTGGACGAGGCGGAAAAGTAGTCGAGGTGACCAACATCGAAGATGATGCAGATGGAACTATTGAAGGAAGTTTAAGATGGGCTCTGAAACAACACCCATCAGACCCATTAACAATTGTTTTTCGAGTATCAGGAGTTATCAAGCTGGAGACGCAATTGAGAAGTAGCCGAAAAACAGGATTAACGATTGCCGGACAAACGGCACCAGGCGATGGAATCTGTATACGAGGTGCAAAATGTAATTTTGGGGGAAGTGAGAACCTTATCATCCGTCATATTCGTTTTCGTATCGGATTGAATAAACTGGAAGACGGATCGACTGAATTTATTGAGGGTGGATCAATCGGCATTGAGAATGCCAATAATTGGATTATTGATCACTGTACTTTTGGTTGGTCGGGCGAAGAAAACATGACCATATATGACAATAACAATACAACCGTTCAATGGTGTTTGATTCACGAGGGTTTATACGATTCAGGTCATGGTAAAGGGACACGTAGTTATGGAGCGCAATGGGGCGGTCAAACGTCAACATATCATCACAACCTTTTAGCCAACAATGTAAATCGAACTCCTCGTTTCAATGGAGCAAGAAGTAACGATATCAATGTGCTATCAGACTATGTAAACAATGTCAACTACAACTGGGGTAAAGAAAATTCTTGTTATGGCTCCGATATGGATTTTGGTGGCAAAACCCACCATTTAAACATGATTAATAATTACTATAAACCCGGTCCCGCACGTCCGGGAACTTCTTTTTCATATTTTACGCAAGCTTCGTTTCATTCGGAGCAAACAACATCAAAAATTGCGATGTTTTACATGAATGGTAATTATATGGAAGGATCGGCAAATACAGCAAAAAATGAAAATAATTATATCGGACTTGATGCAAGTTACTACACATCAAAAGGAATTGATAAATCCGAATTAATTACAGAATCCTCCTTTGATGTACCGTACAATCTGGAGATAGAAACTGCACAAGAAGCCTTTGCAAGTGTTTTAGCTGATGCCGGAGCCTTTCCTCGTGATACCGTCGATAGACGAATTATTCAGGAGGTTGAAACAGGAACGGCGCATTTTGGGGGTAGATTTAAAAACGGTGAAATTACCGGAATCATTGATTCACCATTTGACGCAGAAGGATATCCTGAATATAGTACTTACGATATTATTACAGACGATGATCATGATGGAATGGCTGATGACTGGGAAACTGCAAATGGATTGGATCCAACTGACTCTGAAGATGGTAATAAACTGGTAAAATCAGGTTACACCTGTCTTGAGGTATACTTAAATAGTTTAGTAGGCGAGGAGATTGCTCTTGATTTTACGATCTCTGAAAAAAAAGTACATAGTTTTGTGGTTGCAAAAGATGGAACTGGAGATTTTACTAGTATTAATCAAGCTATTGAAACAGCCTCTGATGATGGTACCCGCAATACTATTTTCATCAAGAAGGGAACATATGAAGAAAAGGTTTTCATTGGTAATCGGTATGAAACTTCTAGCAAAATCATTAGCTTAATCGGTGAAAATGTCGATAGCGTCATTATCACATGGGATGATTACTTAGGCAAAGAAATATCCTATCCGGGTAAAGCTGGTACGATCGTAGCCGATGGATTAACTTGTCCTACTTTGACAGTTACCTCACCTGACTTCTATATGGAAAACATTACGGTGAAAAATCCATCTACTGATGCGCAGGCAGTAGCCTTGTATCAAACGGGAGATCGTCAAGTGCTTAAAAATTGTAAGATATTAGGAAATCAAGACACTCATAGAACAAAAAAGGGACGTCGTTATTTTTATTTTCAATCAACCATTGAAGGAGGCGTTGATTTTATTTATGCTGGTGGAACCTGTTATTTTTATCAGTGTAACATTGTGAGTAACCGGAATGGTTATATTACAGCTCCTGAAGATATTCCTTACAAAGCAACACTTTCATCTGGCGAAACGCTTCGTTATGGTTTCTTTTTTAAAGATTGCGACTTGATAGCAACAGATGGAGTCGCCGACGGCAGTGTATATTTGGGAAGACCATGGGGTCCCGAATGTGGATCAGTTTATTTGAATTGCCGAATGGGAAGTCATATAGCTGATGAGGGATGGGAAGCATGGAATGGAAACGAAACAACTGCATGTTTTGCCGAGTACAAAAGCTTGAATGCTATAGGGGATGAGCCGGTTGATGTGTCGCAGCGTGTAAATTGGAGTCAGCAGTTTACAACCCCTGACGTTAATAATTATATGTTACTTTCAAAAATTTATGCGGAAGTTACAAGTCCACAGTTTGATCCGGTGCCTCTGGTCATCGCTCCCAATGCACCTCAGTCAGTCGGTATTAACGAGAACCAATTGGTATGGTCAATCGTTGATGATGCCGCAGGATACGTGGTTTATGCTAACGGCTCGGCAATTGGATTTAATAAAATCAACCATTTTGTTGATACATTAACCTATGATAATGTTCCGGAATACTCCGTACGCACGGTAGGTGCTCTGGGGAATTTAAGTGTTCAAAATGGGCAAAGTGAAAATTTTACGGAAGAAAGTATTAATGAAGCTATTAATACCCCGATTGTTGTTGTCGGTATCGATAATAAGGTAATTAAGGACGAATTTGAACCCAAAATCTTAAATGGTGCACTTTTGTTCGAAGAACCTATTTTGTGTGAAGTCTATTCAGTTTCCGGGCAACAAATTGACCGAAAAATAGATGTTTCCAGATATGATCTATCGCATTTGAAGTCAGGTGTTTATATTTTTCACGTGTATAACGATAAAAAGCTCAATTATTCATTTAAGGTTCATAAATAGTAGAGATTACTCAGAGTGAACGGAAAACATGCACTTACAAAACACAAAGGAGGTTTCAAGTAAATCTCCTTTGTGTTTTGTAAGAACGGAAGGATGCAAAATTTTACATGAGCTTTATTGGCGATAATGTTCTAATGAAACAGCGATTCTCAGTCAGAATCCGAATTAAAAACATGATGTCTTTTATAAAAGCTATTATAATGCATGAATAGTGCAACTCTTTTACTGCAAAGACACGTATAATAGAAACAGATAGCGTATCTTTGCAATCTGGATTAAGTTTTCTCTAAACTTTCCATCAAAAAGGCAGATTAAATAATCGTTCCATGTTTCAGTGAAGCCGGGAATAACTAAAAATGATATGATGAATGCAGAATTTGATTTGAGTAACTGGAGCAGTGTAGCGAATGAGTTAAAAAGAAGATATCCCCATTTGACCAATGCTGATTTGATGTGGAGGCATGAAACCAAAAGAGATTTCTATAAAATGATCGCTTCAGAATTAGGAATGACGACGAATGAACTGGAACAAATCATTACGCAGCTGGAAAGTAAAAAACAATAAATTGTAAGAATTAGAAGGTGAGTTTTAAAAAAAAATGCGAAAATGATTTGTTTTCAAAATAAGTAACCGTATCTTTCGCCAAATTAATTTTATCAAGATGAATAAAGGAACAGTTAAATTTTTTAATGAGTCGAAAGGCTTTGGTTTTATTAAAGATGCCGAATCAACAAAAGAGTATTTTGTACACGCAAACGGATTAAAAGAAAACATCAGCGAAAATGATGAAGTAACTTTTGATTTGGAAGAAGGCAGAAAAGGATTAAATGCAGTCAATGTTAAACTAGCATAGTTTAGGTTACAACCCATTTAAATTACAAGCCTCGCGAATAGCGAGGCTTTTTTTGTGCTTTGAGATTTGGTGACGACTTCTTATTTTTTTTAAGGAAATAGTTATTATTGAATTGAATACTGATTTCTTCAGCAGTCAATATTAACGAGGACCCAGTTTTTTTCGATACGTTCCATAAAGTCATCAAATTTCTCGTGCCACTTGTTTGCAAATAACAAGCACTGGATTTTTATTGATCCATCAGAAATACGATATACAACCGGATGATGACGATTGGGAAAGATTGTTTCAGCATCGTCAACCACCAATAGCTTTAGTTTGGTACATGGTATTCCGGTATTGCTTAAAAGTTCATTAATTCGTTTGGGCGTTCCAATTAAGATATCAAGTCCTTCATAAATAATATCTTTTTGATATTGCAAATTCCCCTGATCGAATACCGTAAACGTGCGCAGATTAGTGTGCTTTCCCAATAGTTCGAATTGCTCTTCAAGTTCAAAGGCTTTTTCTTTGTTATCAACCAGTACAATCGCTCGTGGTGCTTCTTCAAAGGCTTCTTTTAGCTGTTGAATTACGCCAATAACAATTGTTGTTGTCTTTCCCGATCCTTCTGGCGCAACCACAAGCAGGTCTGCACCTGATTTTATTTTAGGAATACAATTCGCTTGAATCTCTTTAGGTTCTTTGTCAAAACCTTGATCAATAATGCCTGATACTAATTCAGGATATAGCTTTTTTAATTTCATTTATTTTCCGATACAAAAGTTTTTAAAAATATGCCCTAGAACTTCGTCATTTGATATTTCTCCGGTGATCTCACCGAGGAAATGTAAGCACTCACGAATATCCTGGGCTAAGAAATCCCCGCTGATGCCATTTTTTAGTCCATCGATAACACGTGTAACCGCTTGGTGGGCATTGTTGAGCGCTTCGTAGTGACGAATGTTTGAAACAATAACGTCAGTTCCTTCTGGTTGTTGCAAGTTGGCATTTTCCTTCAGGAGCTCAATTAGCGACTCGAGGTTTTGTTGCATTTTTGCTGAAATAAAGACCATATCTTCATTTTCGTCAAGCATAAAGGCAGCTAACATCTCCTTGATTTTATCGTGCCCTCCAATGTCAGCTTTATTACCAACAATAATCAGCTTTTGATCAGAAATACGCTCCCGAATCAACTCTACCCGTTGGCTAATGAAGTCGATCGGGTTCGACAAGTCGGTGACTAATAATACAATTTCGGCTTGCTCCAGTTTACTATAGCTTCGCTCAATTCCCAGGGTTTCAATTTGGTCGATTGTCTCGCGAATTCCTGCTGTATCAAAAAACCGAAAAGCAGTACCTTCAATATTCACAACGTCTTCAATCACGTCACGAGTAGTACCGTGAATATCAGAAACAATCGCCTTTTCTTCATTCAAAATTGCATTTAATAGGGTAGACTTACCCACATTGGTTTCGCCAACAATAGCTACAGGAACGCCATTTTTCAATACATTTCCCAATTTAAAAGAACTAGCCAGCGTGTTTAGTAAATGCTCAATCTTTTCTGTTAAATCAATCAATTGTTTGCGGTCGGCAAATTCCACATCTTCTTCGCTAAAATCCAATTCCAGTTCAACCATCGCAATAAAGTGCAGCAATTGATCTCGTAATTTTTTTATTTCTGACGAAAAGCCCCCGCGCATCTGCTTCAAAGCCATTTTATGGTTGGCAGCATTGGTTGACGCGATCAGATCAGCCACCGCTTCGGCCTGCGAAAGATCCATCTTTCCATTCAGAAAAGCTCGTTGGGTAAATTCGCCTGGACGAGCCATTCGTGCTCCACTTTTCAGTAACAATTCCAATATTCGCTGTTGTATGTATACTGCGCCGTGGCAGGTAATTTCGACGACATCTTCACCTGTAAACGAATGCGGGGACCGAAATAGCGAAATCACCACATCGTCAATGATTTCGGCCTCTTCGCATATTGTGCCTACGTGCAAGGTGTTCGCTTTTTGGCCGGCTAGCTTTTTGTTTTTTGCCGGCGATTGAAAAATGCGATCTGCAATTTCAATGGCTTTTTCGCCCGACAAACGAATAGTTGCTATGGCGCCAACTCCCGGAGAAGTAGCAATAGCGCATATGGTAGATTGATCAATCATGAACTTCGATATTTAGAAGTGACAAAAGTACAAAATGTAAAGGTAGGGGCAAGGCACAAACACGGCTTCTCCAGTGCGATTGCTTATTTAATGGATTTAAAATGCTTGAAATAGATCACAGGCAGATCTTTTATCTTCGGTTGTTCCTGTTCAAGCCACACATTTAACAGACGCTCGGCAATGAATCCCATCACACGTTCCTGATATCCTTGATAATTGGATAGCGCTATCCGCTTTTCAAATTCAAACAAAATATCAAATAACCACTCCATGCAACGGTCAAAATCGGCTCGTTTCATGATAAACATGTTGTTTGCATAGAGGCGCTTTTTAGATAAGACATGATGAAATGCATCAACATAGTCAGGATACTTTTCCTTCAAAATTTCATCAAGTAGCCGCAGGTCTATTTTATTGTGGTAACGCTCGTAGTGCTTCTTAACCGTATATTTCAGTTTTCTTTTCATCGGCATTAGCACATCATACTCATGCAATAAATCAATGACTTCCTGTTCTGTCAAAACATCCTCGATAAATTCTCTTACGTTGCGGGTATAAATTAACCCATGGCGTTTATACTGGATACCAACAAAACGATATAACACCCGCTTAAACTTATAGTAGGCTGGTTCCGGTTTATTGGTTAAAAAACGTCGGTAATGCACCACTCCAACAATATCCTGCATGGTATTCTTCCAAACCCAATAAGTACCGGTTAGCTCACTGTAGTATTTATTCCTCTCTGATATCGATTTTCCGGTATCATCGCCTTTCATGTGAACTGCAGCGTGCGAGATGGCGTTACCTGCCATTATCGGAATGTACGGCGATTTGTTGACAACAACCGGTGCTTCTTTGTAAAAAAATGTATATAATTCTATCTTTTTTGACATGATGCTATTTATAAATCACGCTCATCATTAAGTCTTATTAGCCTGCGAATACCATGAACTTCCAATTGTTTTCATTCTATAATGTATTTCTTCCTCCGACAGTACCTCAGGATTTTCGTACCAAGGTAAATGCCTTGCCATATATTTTCCACTTGTACGCAACGTTTTTCCCCATTGTTGATTCTTTGTCATCGGTTTATACAATGCAAATGTCGTATCAATATCAGCTTCAAAGATATTTTCAGAGATTTTCTCTTTCCAAAATTTACTTTCCCACTGAATTACATCTTCCTTGTTCGGATAATAGTCGGGAATATCGTCAATTTTTAAGCCAAAGCCAACTTTTGTATATGCTGGGTATTTGACTAACAATTCCTGAAAGTACCTTACTGCATCCAACGGACATTCCTCAATAGGTAGAATATCCGGATCGGTGTAAATATAAGGAAGACCTCTGAACCACAGGTGTATAATTGTATCCCAGATAGACTTATAACCAATATTGGCATTCATTTGTATTACTGTATGGCTGGTTTTTTGATAATACTCTAGCAATTCGGGATAGCTCGAATTATTATCAATGATATAAATATTTTTCATTCCAGCTTTTTCTAACCAATCGATCAGCTTTCTCAAACAAATAACCCGATTATAATTATTGATGACTACCGGTATTTCTCGATAATCAATATTATCGCCTGCTAAATGTTTTAAAAACCTTCTTTTTACAAATGGTTTCTTCAAGGTGCGAACTAGTTTAGAATAAGTTCGGGCAATTTTACGATGTCCGCTAAAAGGTATACTATAGTTTATGATCATAAATTAAAATGTACAAACCACAAAAATAAGCAAACCTTTCAAACTATTCAGATAAATCATATTTTTTACTGAGAAGTATGACACTATAGTTGGAAAAGCATTTCAGAGTTGCTTGCTACTACAAAATTTAATTTGCTATCTATTGTACTTACTGCTTATTAGCTTTATTCTGGCTACTTCTATTGAAATTAAATCATAAAAAACTACTTTAGTGCGTTACTCAGTTGATTCATTAAATTTATTCGATTAAAATGCCTTTGAAAATAGGTTTCGATTCGAAACGCGCTTTGCACAATACTCGAGGATTGGGAAATTACTCCAGAAATTTGATTCGTGGACTAGTCAACTATTATCCGGAAAACAGTTACTATTTGTTTGGCAAGTCAGCTGAAAACGGAGAATGTGTGAATTGGCACAAGCAAGTTTCACCCCAAACGACTTTGATTCGTCCAGGTTCTTCATTAATGGGTAACGCTCTCTGGCGAAGCTATTTTTCAGAAAACGAGATCCGAAAACAACAGCTGGATATCTTTCATGGATTAAGTCATGAAATTCCCTTCAAGAAAAAAAACAGGCATACCAAATATGTGGTCACAATTCACGATCTTTTTGTGTATCGGTTGAAAGATGAGTTTAAATGGATCGACCGGAAGATTTATCTGGCGAAAATGAAATACAGTTGCAGGCATGCCGACCTAATTATAGCTGTAAGTGAACAAACAAAAAAGGATTTGATCGATTTGCTCCATGTGCCGGAAGAAAAGATTGTGGTGAATTATCAGTCGTGTTCCGATCTGTATTACGATGAAAAGAATGATGAATGGAAACAGCGCGTCAAAGACACCTATCAATTACCCGATCGGTTTTACTTGTTTGTTGGTGCATTGGTCAAGCACAAAAATATTGAGCGAATCATCGAAGCAATTGCTTTGTTGCCATTGGAAATTCAATACCCGCTGGTTATTGTTGGCAGGGAAAATAGTTATAAAAACGAGCTGATTGCCATCGCGAGGAAATTCAAGCTAGAGGAGAAAATTCAATTTGTGGATTTTGTTACTGGTGAAGATTTACCTGTGTTTTATCAATTGGCTGAATTACTAATTTGGCCATCTCTCTTCGAAGGCTTTGGGATTCCAATTATAGAAGCGCTGTTTAGCAAACTTCCGGTAATTACCAGTAATGTAGGCTGTTTTAGTGAAGCAGGCGGGGAGGGGGCTGTTTATGTTGACCCGGAGCAGGCTCCTGCAATTGCTTCAGCCATTGAGTTAGTTATTACAGATGATGCACTGTGTACGAAACTGCGAGAGAAGGGGCATGCACATGTTCAAAAATTCCATATTAAAAATACCTCTCTGCATTTAATGGAACTGTATAAAAGTCTGCTGATGTAAATTTCTTTCTGGTCGACAAGAACCGAGTTCAGAACTGAATGTATTCAAGCTATTTATAAAAAAAAATATCACCAATCTATCGCTGGCATAGATCAAACCACTATATTTGTTCAGCAAAATTAAAATACACAAAGATGAAATTATTAGAAGGTAAAACGGCTCTGATTACTGGTGCCTCAAGAGGTATTGGTAAAGCCATTGCGTTAAAATTTGCCGAAGAAGGTTGTAACATTGCGTTTACTGATTTGTTTGAAGACGAAAACATGAAAGCCACTGAAGCTGAATTAAATGCAGTAGGTGTAAAAGCCAAAGGTTATGCTTCAAACGCTGCCGACTTTGCTGACACCGACCGTGTTGTTTCTGAAGTCGTTAAAGAATTTGGACAAATTGATGCTTTGGTGAACAATGCCGGAATTACGAAAGATACTTTGCTGATGCGTATGACTGAAGAACAGTGGGATGCTGTAATTACAGTCAACTTAAAATCAGTATTCAACTTTACAAAAGCGGCTCAAAAAATAATGTTGAAGCAACGTTCGGGCTCAATTGTCAACTTGAGTTCTGTTGTTGGAGTTAGTGGAAATGCAGGACAATCAAACTACTCAGCATCTAAAGCAGGTATCATTGGTTTTACAAAATCGATTGCCAAAGAGCTTGGTTCACGAGGCATTCGCAGCAATGCTATCGCTCCCGGATTTATCATTACCGAAATGACAGCCAAAATCCCGGAAGATGCCAGAAAAGCATGGGAAGCAAATATTCCGATGAAAAGAGGAGGTACTCCTGAAGAAGTTGCGAAAACGGCACTCTTCCTTGCATCTGATTTGTCGAGTTATGTAAGCGGACAAGTGATCAATGTTTGTGGTGCAATGAATACCTGATCATTCAGGAAAAATATTTTCAAGCCGACACCTGTTAATGTGTCGGCTTTTCTTTTTTTTACATTTTCATGAAACGAGCACTTTTCCTTGGCTTAGCCACTTTAGACATTCAGTACTATGTTGATGTTTTTCCAAACAGCAATGTGAAAATAAAGTCTGCACCGCCTGAGTTTTTTGTTGGAGGGCCAGCGACCAATGCTGCTGTTGCATTTGCTGCATTGAATGGGGGGGCAAATTTGGTAACGGCCATCGGCAATAATTCATTCAAATCGGTCTTTAGAGATGACTTTGAAAGATGCCAGATAAATTGCCTTGATGTACAAAAGGATCAGCAAATACAACCGGTTTTAGCAACAGTAATTACCTCTTCTGATGGCGATCGCACAATTTTTACGCATCATCCTGAGAAGCTGAACGCGAAGTTGGATTCAAAAAAGCTTTTGGATGAAATGAATCCGGAAGTGGTCATGGTCGATGGATTCTATCCGGAAATAGCAGTTGATCTTGTTAAAGAAGCAAAGAAAAGGAACATTCCGGTTGTTTTTGATGGAGGGAGCTGGAAGTCTCATCTGCCTGAATTATTACCTTTTGTCGATTACGCCATCTGTTCAAGTGATTTTCGTCCGCCAAAAACGGAAACGCCCGAGGATGTTTTTGCTTTTCTTGATCAATACAAAATTTCATATAAAGCCATTTCCCAGGGCCAAGAACCGATCTTATATCAGTCTTCGGTTCAAACGAGTAGCATCGATGTCCCTAAAGTCGAAGTGTTGGATACATTGGGAGCAGGAGATTTTCTGCACGGTGCATTCTGCTATTATCTACTGAGCCAGCAAAACTTTGAAAAAGCACTTGCAAAATCAGCTTTGTTTGCTTCAAATACCTGTTCGTACAGGGGAACACGCGATTGGCTAATTAAACCGTAGTAAGGTCTTTCCTTTCATTTTGCTTTTTCATAACTTGTATAACTATAACGAAGTGCGCGATTCATGACTAAACGAAGTATTGGTTTTCAATTAGGAATCTATGTTTTATCTACGGTGATTGCAGTAGTTTCCTTAATTGTGTTTTTAAACTATAAACACAGTAAGGAAATTCTGATGCAAAAAATTGAGGAAGGGGCGATTCATCAATCGAGTTTAATTATCAATCAAATTTCGATTAATGTAGTTAATACTCAGGAAATAGCCAAAAATGTTGCGACTCAGGTTTCTTATTACCAGTCTCATGGCGATTTGCAGTTTTTTTTGCACGAAGTGCTTAAAAACAATCAGGTCGTTAATGGCTTGCGTGTTATGCTTTTTCAAAATGGAGATACCACCACGTATTCATCGTTTCGATACAGCCCGCAAAACTTGATTAAAGTTGACAAAAATGATCGTAATTGCCCGGTATTTCAAACACCTGATATTTTAAGTCAATTGGCCAGAGCTCCACAAGGATTTTGGTGTCAGCCATATTACTGTCCTGAAGACTCATCCAATTTGCTTATTTCATATTATTTGCCGGTTTACAATCAGCAAAATGATACTATCGGAATTGTTGCCGGAGATATTAACCTGAAATTTTTAAGCAACGTTATTTCAAACATTCCAATCAAGAAAAATGGTTTCGCATTTATTATAGCGAAAGAAGGCGATTTCTTGACTCATCCAAACGAAGATTGGGTTATGAAAAAGAATATTTTTGAGATTGACTCGAGAATATTTACCGACAACCGGCAAGAATATATTGAAGACCTAGAGAGTAATCAAACGGGGTCAGGTTTTGCCTATCCCGAAATGCTTAATTACGAAAAAAGCTGGTTTTATTTTGCCCCCGTAGTTGCCACCAATTGGAAAGTAATCATTGTAATTCCAACCAATGAATTATTTAATGAGTTGGATGGAATTTTTGAAGAAATCGTGCTGGTTTCTGTGGTTGGAATCATGCTCATATTATTAATCATTATCTTCCTTTTTAAACGCATGTTTTCACCTTTGTCGCAGGCTGTAAAATCGATCCAACGCTTCAGCTTTGGTGATCATTCGCTGCGACGACGGGGGAGAAAAAATGAGATAGAATTGTTGAATGAGAGTTTGCAAGCACTTCAGGATCAGTATGGGACTTATATGAGAGAGCAATTACAGGTTCGAAAAGATAAGCGCAAATATGAGAAAGATCTGAAGTCGGCAAAAGAAATACAGCGTACAATTATTCCTCAGGATTTTAGCGTGTTAAGTAAACACAAGGAAATTGAATTATATGCGATTTTAAAACCTGTTGAAAGTATTGGAGGTGATTTGTACGATTTCTTCTTTATTGATGAAAAGCACCTGCTTTTTACGATGGGCGATGTGTCGGGAAAAGGAATACCAGCAGCATTATTTATGGCAGTGGCCAATACCATGATTAAAAGCAAGTCCACCGAATTGTCGGCCGCCGGCATCGTCGACTCTGTCAATCAGGAGCTGAGCAAAGAAAACTCGAATCAGCATTTTTTAACTCTCTTTCTCGGCATTTTAGATATTGAAACTGGTATTTTAGACTATTGTAATGCGGCACACAACTATCCATTTTTGTTAGGAAAAAGTAAAGGAATCAAACAGCTTGAGCATACCCACGGGTTGCCTATTGGTGTATATTCAAACAAAAGTTATGAATCGGATTCCATCGTTTTGTCGAAAGGAGAAACCCTTGTGTTATATACAGATGGAGTTACAGATTGTAAAAATCCGTTGGATGAATTCTATGGGCAGCAGCGGTTGCTATCTTATTTGCAAGGTGCAATCGATTATCCATCAAAGCTGCTGGTTGACAATCTAATGGAGGATTTGAAGGGCTTCAAGAGTAATGCGAAACAAGCCGACGACATAAGTGTGATGGCGATTAGATTTAATGGTAAATACACATAGTTTCTTGAACGCACTTAAGATCCCGTTGTTATTTTAGATGAAAATGAACTGTAAGACAAACTTCTATTAATGGATTTATATTTAAAGATTGGAACCATCACGGTTGGGATTATTGTCGGATTTATCATCGCTTTTGGAATTATTGCCTATGTGAAAAAGGTAATTCGCAAAGGAACCGATCATACAATAGGACTAAAGGTATTAAGACTAATAAGTTTCCCTTTTACCGCTCTCATTATTTTACTCTTCGGATCGCTGCTTGCACCAATTACCGGGCTATTGGGTGAGAAATTCTCTCCAGACATTCGGATTTTTAGTGGTATTCTATATACAATCGTAATTGCATGGCTCATAATTAATGCCATTAAAGGAGTGAAAGTCTATTTTCTGGGTAAATATGACATCACATCAAAAAATAATCTGAAAGCTCGTAAGGTATATACCCAATTGACAGTACTTGAACGAATGCTGATAACAATTACATTGATCATCTCGCTCGGAGTAATTTTGATGATGTTTCCGCAGATTCAAAAGATTGGAGTTAGCCTACTGGCGAGTGCCGGTATTGCCGGTATTATCATTGGATTTGCTGCACAACGAAGTATTGCACTTATATTAGCCGGATTTCAAATTGCAATTACTCAGCCTATTCGAATTGAAGATGCGGTGGTTGTGGAAGGAGAGTGGGGGTGGATTGAAGAAATTACGCTGACTTATGTTGTGGTTCGTATTTGGGATAAGCGCAGATTAATCCTGCCAATCACCTATTTTATTGAAAAGCCGTTTCAAAATTGGACAAGAACAACTGCAGAAATTATGGGAACCGTTTTTATTCATGTTGATTATGGATTTCCGGTTGATGCAATGAGAAAAAAATTAACTGAAATCCTTGAAAATAATGACCTTTGGGATAAAAAAGTTAATGTACTTCAGGTAACTGACTTAACGGAAAGAACGATTCAACTAAGAGCTTTGGTTAGTGCCTATGATTCGCCAACTGCTTGGGATCTTCGAGTGCATGTGCGAGAACAGCTGATTAAATTTGTTCAAGAAGAATTTCCAGAATTTCTTCCTAAAGCACGGATTAATATGGATGAAAAGGAATCAACAAAAACAGACAAGTAAACGAATCAAAATTTACATCAAAAAAAAGCCGGTTAATGATTAACCGGCTTTTTTGCTTTTATTTAGTCGTTGTATCTTTAGTCGTTAAAATTTTGACTTTTATTTTTTCCAATTTCTTATCAAAGCCAATCGAAATGGTGTCACCTTCGGTTATCGAAGCTTTAATAATAACCTCGGCCATTTCATCTTCCAGATATTTCTGAATAGCTCTTTTTAAGGGTCTTGCACCATATTGCGTATCATAGCCTTTTTCGGCAATAAAATCTTTTGCGGCTCTCGAAATTTTCAACTTATAATTTAACGACTCTACCCGAGCATAAAGGTCTTTCAACTCAATATCAATAATTTTAAAGATATCTTCTTTTGAAAGCGTATTAAACATGATCACATCATCAATCCGGTTCAAAAACTCAGGAGCAAATGCTCGCTTCAACGCCTTTTGAACAATGTATTTTGCATGATCGTTTTCGTCTTCTGCAGACTTTGGAGTAGAAAAGCCTACCCCGCGACCAAAATCTTTCAGCTGGCGCGAGCCAATATTTGAAGTCATAATGATGATCGTATTCTTAAAGTCGATATTACGCCCCAAGCTATCAGTCAACCGACCTTCATCAAGCACTTGCAATAATAAGTGAAAGACATCGGGGTGAGCTTTTTCAATCTCATCCAATAGTATAACTGAATATGGCTTACGACGAACTTTCTCAGTTAACTGACCGCCTTCTTCGTACCCAATATATCCGGGAGGAGCGCCCACTAAACGAGACACAGAGAATTTCTCCATATACTCACTCATGTCAACCCTGATAAGAGAATCAATACTATCAAATAAATATCGGGCGATTACTTTTGCCAACTGAGTTTTACCAACTCCGGTTGGTCCAAGAAAAACAAAGGATCCAATTGGCTTATTCGGATCTTTCAGTCCGGCACGGTTTCGTTGAATCGCCTTAACAATTTTAGCAATCGCATCGTCTTGTCCAACAACACTGCCTTTCAATTTATCACCCATATTCATCAGGCGGATTCCCTCAGCTTGAGCAATACGTTGTACTGGAACCCCTGACATCATGGCAACCACTTCAGCAACTTTTTCTTCTTCTACAACTTCTCGATGGCTAATTAGCTCTTTTTCCCAAGCTTCTTTTTCTTCATCAAGCAGTTGGAGTAGATTTTTTTCTTTGTCGCGATAGTTTGCTGCAACCTCAAAATTCTGGCTTTTTACAGCCTTAATCTTTTCTTCGCGGGTATTTTCAATTTTTTCTTCCAGCTTAACAATCCGGTCAGGAACATTAATGTTTGAAATATGCACTCGTGAGCCGGCTTCGTCCAAAGCATCAATGGCTTTGTCCGGCAAAAACCGATCGGTAATATAGCGTGCTGTTAACTTAACGCAAGCTTCGATGGCTTTGGGTGAATAATAAACATTGTGGTGATCCTCATAACGCTCTTTAATGTTATTCAGAATCTCAATTGTTTCATCCACCGAAGTCGGATCTATCATTACCTTTTGAAAACGACGTTCCAAGGCTCCATCTTTTTCAATTTGCTGACGGTACTCATCCAATGTGGTTGCTCCAATACATTGAATGTCGCCACGAGCTAAAGCCGGTTTCAGCATGTTGGCCGCATCAAGCGATCCTGTTGCTCCTCCTGCTCCAACAATGGTATGTATTTCATCAATGAATAAGATAACATTGTTCACTTTTGCCAGCTCATTTAAAATGGCTTTCATGCGTTCCTCAAATTGTCCTCGGTATTTTGTTCCGGCTACAATTGATGCGATATCAAGACTGACCACTCGTTTATCAAACAATACTCTTGAGACTTTCTTTTGAATGATCCGAAGAGCTAAACCCTCAGCGATTGCTGATTTACCAACACCTGGTTCTCCAATTAAAATCGGATTATTCTTTTTACGACGCGAAAGTATTTGAGCTAAGCGTTCAATTTCTTTTTCACGACCGACGATAGGGTCAAGGTTATTTTCTTCGGCAGCTTTTGTAACATCTATTCCGAAATTATCCAATACCGGTGTTTCTGATTTTGCACCTGCTCCTTTCTTTGAAGAAGAACTTCCCCCTTGTGGAGGTTGCTTTGAAAAAGGATCGTCTACATCATCTTCGTCGCCAAAGTCTGATTTTCCTTCTGGTTGTTTATAATCTTCTAATCTCGATTTCAAGATATAATAATTTACGTGAAAATCACCCAATAATGATGAAATCTGGCTGTCTTTATCTTTCAATAAAGCTAAAAGTAAATGGCCGGTATTTATCGTAGTACTATTGAAAGCCCTTGCTTCCAGATACACTAGCTTAAGTGCTTTCTCTGCTGATTTTAAGAGTTGAACGGATGCTTGTGAATCAATTGTATTTTCGGTTCGAAGCGTTGTTTCTATCGCTTCCTTTATTTCTGACAAATTAACTCCTAAATTCGTAAGAATATCAATTGCAATCCCTTCTCCTTCTCTCAAAATCCCCAGAAAAATATGCTCAAGCCCAATCTGCTCATTTCCTAACCGGATAGCTTCTTCACGACTATAGGTAAGAACATCTTTTATTCTTGGTGAGAATTGAGAATCCATATTAATGTACTTTTGAATTATTAACTTATTTCTCTTTTAACAAATACTATTCCGAAATGTTGGTTGCCCCCCCGAAGCTCTAGCATTGTATTTAATGCTAAAATTAATCAATATTTATCTACTCATAGATTAATTGGCACGGATTTTTAAACATGATAATGTTAAAATCTTATTGAATGCAGGCAATTATTAACCGCTTTGAATAGCTGGTATTACTAGTATTTTTATATTTTTGTATGTCAAAAAAATTTCAACATAAAATTTCTTTAAAAGGAGGATTAAATGGCTGAAGGCGAAAAAATTATAAAAATAAATATTGAAGAGCAGATGAAGTCTGCTTACATCGATTATTCGATGTCAGTCATTGTTTCAAGAGCATTGCCTGATGTGAGGGATGGATTAAAACCGGTACATCGTCGTGTCTTGTTTGGAATGAGCGAGTTAGGAATACTTTCAAACCGTCCGTATAAAAAATCTGCAAGAATTGTAGGAGAGGTGCTTGGTAAGTATCACCCTCATGGCGACTCTTCTGTTTATTTTACGATGGTACGTATGGCACAACACTGGTCATTGAGATACCCATTGGTAGACGGACAGGGAAACTTTGGCTCAGTGGACGGGGACAGCCCGGCTGCAATGCGTTATACTGAAGCAAGATTGACTAAAATTGCCGAAGAAACATTACAGGATTTGGACAAAAATACGGTTGATCTACAACCAAATTTTGATGAATCATTAAACGAACCTACGGTTTTACCAACCAGAATTCCTGGACTTTTAGTCAATGGAGGATCGGGAATTGCTGTCGGAATGGCAACAAATATGCCACCACACAACCTTTCAGATACAATTGATGCCATCGTGGCATACGTTGACAATCCGGAAATTGATATTAAAGAGCTTATTCCAATCATTAAAGCTCCGGATTTTCCTACCGGTGGAATTATTTACGGATACAAAGGGGTTGAAGAAGCTTTTGAAACAGGTCGTGGGCGAATTGTTTTAAGAGGTAAAGCGCATGTGGAAGTTCAACCCAATGGTCGTGAAAAAATTGTAATTACCGAGATTCCTTATTTGGTTAATAAAGCAGAAATGATTATGAAAACTGCTGAATTAGTCAATGAAAAGAAAATTGAAGGAATTTCGAATGTCAATGATGAATCTGACCGTGACGGTATGCGGATAGTCATCGACATTAAGAAAGATGAAATATCGAATGTTGTTTTAAATAAGCTATATAAATACACTCAGCTTCAAACCAGTTTCAGCGTAAATAATATTGCATTGGTTAAAGGACGGCCAAGAATGCTGAACCTGAAAGATCTGATCCATTATTTTGTAGAACATCGACACGATGTTGTCGTTAGAAGAACTCAGTACGAACTGGAGCAGGCTGAGAAAAGAGCTCATATTCTGGAAGGTTTGATTATTGCCAGCGATAACATCGACGAAGTAATCGCATTGATTCGAAGTTCAAAAACTCCGGATGAAGCCAGAGAGCGTCTTATTGAGAAATTTGAACTGTCTGAAGTACAAGCCAGAGCTATTGTTGAAATGCGATTGCGCCAATTAACAGGGCTGGAGCAAGACAAGTTGCGTTCTGAGTACGAAGAAATCATGCAATTTATAGAGTATTGCCGCGAAATTCTGGCGAACGAAGAATTGCGAATGAGCATTATTAAAGACGAATTGCTCGAAATTAAAGAGAAATACGGAGACGAACGTAAAACGGAGATTATTCCGAATGCTGAAGAATTCAATCCTGAAGACTTCTATGCTGATGAAGAAATGGTAATCACGATTTCTCATTTGGGCTATATTAAACGTACACCGCTAACTGATTTTAAAATTCAAGGCAGGGGAGGCGTTGGTTCAAAAGGTGGTTCAACCCGTGATGAAGATTTCCTTGAGCACATGTTTATTGCGACAATGCATAACACCCTGCTTTTATTTACCGAAAAAGGGAAATGTTTTTGGTTGAAAGTCTATCAAATTCCAGAAGGCACAAGAACCTCAAAGGGACGTGCGATTCAAAACTTGTTAAACATTGAACCAGATGACCAAGTACTCGCCTTTAATAAAGTGAAGCGATTGGATGACGAAGAATACATCAACAACAATTATATCATCCTTTGTACCAAGAAGGGTATTATCAAAAAGACCTCATTAGAAGCTTATTCTCGACCTCGCCAAAATGGGGTGAACGCAATTACCATTCGGGAAGGAGATCAACTGCTAGAGGCACGCCTGACTAACGGAAGCCATGACATTATGATCGCCGTAAAATCGGGTAAAGCTATTCGTTTTCATGAAGATATTGTTAGATCAATTGGTAGGACAGCATCAGGAGTACGAGGCATAACCCTTGGAAATGAGAACGATGAAGTTGTTGGCATGATCTGTGTGGAGAATGAGTCCGAAGACGTTCTTGTTGTTTCTGAAAAAGGATATGGAAAACGATCAAGCATCGAGGATTACCGAATTACCAATAGGGGAGGTAAAGGTGTTAAAACAATTAACATCACTGAAAAAACCGGAAGTCTAATTGCAATTAAAAGCGTTCTTGATGAAAATGACTTGATGATTATTACACAAAAAGGCTTGACGATAAGACTTCCAATTTCAGCTTTACGCGTTATGGGCAGAGCTGCTCAAGGAGTAAGACTAATCAACCTGAAAGGCGAGGACAAGATCGCATCGATAGCTCGGGTAACATTCGAAAATACGAGTGATGAAGAACTTTCAGATGAAATAATAACTGGTGACGAACCAACAGGACCAGAAGATGAATCATGATGAATCATAATGCTTTATTAGTCATAGATTTGTACTGGTTTATAAAAAAATTAAATTTGTAGAAAAATCTAAAATTAATAATTACTAAAAGATGATGAAGAGAACATTTATTCTAATTGCACTTATAATTTCAGTTTCGGCTGTTTTTGCACAGAAAGGTAAGGTGTCAAGCGCTCAAAGCTATAAAGACGCTGGTAAGCTTGACGAAGCCTATACAACGATTGAGGAAACAATCAACCCGAGTAATGATAAATCTGATAAAACCATTGACTGGCCCAGAACATGGGAAGTTAGAGGAGAGATTTTTCAGGCTATATTTAGCTCTGACAACGAGAATTACAAGAAGTTATCAGAGAACCCATTATCAGAAGCTTTAAAGTCGTATAAAAAGGCATTAGAGTTAGACGATAAAGATCGTAATGATAACGCAGTGAAAATTAAACTTACGCTGTTGATTTCGGATTTTACAAATCAAGCCGTACAGGCTTTTAACGATAATAACTACGAGCTAGCTTTGCAATCATTTAAGCAGATTCTTGAGATTGAAGGTATGCCATTAATGAAAGACGAAGAAAATCCGCAAGCCGTAGATACAGTGATTATTTTCAATGCTGGTTTAGCCGCTTATAATGCTGAAAAATATGATGAAGCCATCAAATATTATGAAGAGGCTGCTAAACACGATTACAATGGTGCACGGACTTTTGAGTTGATTGCTTCTTGCTACGTTATGCAACAAGACACTGCAGCAGCATTAGAAACCTACCAACGGGGATTTGAGAAATATCCGGAAACCAGTTCAATTCTGGTGGGTATGATTAATATTTATCTGAATTCAGATAAGGTAGATGATGCGATGAAGTACTTGGAATTGGCAATTGAACAAGATCCTGAAAACGCTTCATTTCATTTTGCAAAAGGTTCGCTTTACGACAAAATTGGAGATATCGAAAAAGCGATCGAAGCATATAAAAGTGCGATTGAATTGAAAGACGATTTTGCAGATGCTTATTATAATCTGGGTGCGATTTATTATAACGAGGGAGTTAAGCAAATAGAAGTCGCAAATTCGGTTCCAACTAATGAACCAGAGAAATATGAAGAAGAGAAAAGCAAAGCTGATGTCCACTTCAAAAAAGCAATTCCACCAATGGAAAAAGCCGCGGAATATTCTAAAGATGCACCACAAACTCAAATGAGTTCATTAGAAACGTTAAAGACTTTGTATTATCGTTTGAAGATGATGGATAAGTTTGATGAAGTAAATGCTAAGCTTGAAGAACTGAAGCAATAAGAACATATTTTAAGGAGGGAAATTTTCTCTCCTTTTTTTCAATATATGAAAATAACATAATATCAACTATAAGACAAATATATGGAGCTGTTTTAAGCATTGATCAATGCATTTCAATAACTTCTAACGAAGAGTAAACAAACAAACTTAATACCATCCAGAAGGTCTAATAAACAGAGGAATTCGCGTATCTGATATAGACTCGCTAAACATCATCAATTGAACAGCCTCAATAGATCTAAATAAACCACTTCCTGTATTTAATTAATTTCTCGTATTTCTGTCCATCTATAAGGATACGTCAAATATTAAATTCTCAAGGAGTTCAGTGTGAAAAAACAAAAAAAGCTTACATCAACCTGTTCATGAAACACACCGCACTTCTTCAAAGAATTCGGAGAATTAAGACAAAGGAATTAACGTACAAACTAAAATACACAAATGTAACTAGTCACAATGATGACGGCTAGTGTGCTGTTAGTAAGTGTGATCAGTGGGTACATATGTAACTTCATGAGATTATAACAGCTTTATCTGATTCTTGCAATAAGGCTTTGCGTAGTTCGTTTTGAATAAAAAAGAGCATGGAATTAAAGGAATCCCCACGCTCTTTTCTTACTTTTTTTTGATTGATCGTTAAAACCCTGACTTCTTTAGAGTTTCAACCCATTTGTCGATTCTTCCTTTTGATAATCGTGCTTGATTTTCCTGATCAAGACAAAGGCCACTCCACTCGTTATCACCTCTTTCAGCTCTTGATTTTTCGTAATTATATCCTTCGCGTGAAGTCTGACCGACAACCTTAGCGCCTCTGGATTCAACCAATTCGGCAAAAATACCCACACCATCATTAAAATTTTCCGGGTAAAACTTTTGATCTCCTAAGCCAAATATAGCAAACGTCTTGCCCGATAAATCCATATCCTCAATGGCTGGAACAAGCTCATCCCAATAGTTGGGTAATTCTCCGTCCCACCAGGTTGCAACACCTATAATATACTTGTCAAACTGAAGGAAATTTTCTTCAGTTACCTCCTCAGCATTCACGACTTCAAGATTTTTATTTCCTAAAGCTTGTATAATCTTTTCGGCTACTTTAGAGGTCTTATTTGTATGAAAGCTGTAAAATATACCTGTTTTGCTCATGATCTTCCTTTTAGTATGCAATTAACTCTTTAGCTGTAGCCACAATTTTATCCGTATCAGGCAGAATGGCTTTTTCAAGAATCCTGTTAAATCCTACCGGAGTATAAGGTGAACCGACCCTCTTCACTGGTGCATCGAGGTGTTCGAAAGCTTCCTCCATAATCATAGAAGTAACCTCTGAACCAAAACCAGCAAAAACTTTATCTTCATGAACAACCATTACTTTATTCGTTTTTTTCACAGAGTTAAGAATTGTCTCTTTATCAAGTGGAACAATCGATCTTAAATCGATTACTTCGACGTCAATTCCTTCTTCTTCAAGTTTTTCAGCAGCTTGCAAACTGTAAATTAATGTATTCCCATAGGTTACCAGGGTAATATCACTTCCTTCTCTTCGAATACGGGCTTTTCCAAACGGGACTTCAAAGTCATCAGGAATTGGAGTAGCAGCCTGTGGTGCATTGTATAGTGCTTTAGGCTCCATAAATACGGTTATTCCTTTCGATCTGATTGCGGTTCGCAATAATCCTGCAGCATCATCTGCAAACGTTGGGTAAACTATCCGAACCCCAGGCATTGTTGCCAAGGCACCTTCAATATTTTGAGAGTGATACAAACCACCGCCAATGTAACCACCAGAAGCTAATCGAATAGTCATATTCGGAACAAATTGCCCGTTTGAACGCCAATACTCATGGCTGGATTCAACATACTGTTCCATTGCCGGCCAAAAATAATCAGCAAATTCAGCTCCTTCAATAACGATTCTGATTTTATCGTTAAAACGGCTCATTCCATTTGCAGTTCCAACAATAAAATCTTCGGCAATTGGAGCACTAAATACTCGTTGCTCACCAAATTCCTGCTGCATTCCTTTTGTTACATTGAAGGCACCACCTTTTTCTTTATTGGCCACATCCTGTCCCCAGATAAACGTGTCCGGATTTGCACGAAATTCTTCCTTCAGCGTTTTATTGATCGCTTCAACAAGTTTAACTTTATCGCCATCGTGACTATGAACTCCGTCAGGATATTTCTCTGCTTGATAAGGCTCCGGCATCACAAAATCAAAAATACTTGCTGGATCCGGATCTGGAGCTTTCATCGCTTTTTTATGAGCAGCTTTGACAATGCCTTTGGCGTTTTCCTCAATAGTCTGAAGTTCTTCTTCGGTGAACCGGTTATATTTTAGCAACATCCGGCGAAATTTAGCCAATGGATCGTAAACACGAACATAATTGCGCTCATTTTCACTGCGATACAGCTCATGCCGATCTGAATTCGAGTGCGACTCAATACGAACACAATTGGCTTGCAAAATAACAGGCTCTCCAACTTCAAGAACATGCTTTTTAGCTTCAGCCATCGCATTCATGGAGTCAAAAACATCTTTACCATTGCAATGAATGATTCTCAAATTTTTGAATCCGATAAAATTATTTGCTGCTTTACGGTTAGCTGTTTGCATGTGCTTGGGAACTGAAATTCCGTAGCCATTGTCCTGCAAAACAAATATTACGGGAAGCTTCTCGCGCGAAGCCCCATTTATTGCTTCGTAAACATAGCCTTCGCTAACCGAAGACTCACCATGCGAGGTAATAGCAACTCCTTTTTGTCCATAATACTTTATAGCCCTGGCAACTCCTACTGCATGCAGATCGTGATTTCCGGTACATGAAGAGACATTGTGAATATTCCATTCCGGCTTAGCGAAGTGGTTGGACATATGCCGTCCACCGCCAGCCACATCAGTAGCCTTTGAAATTCCGTTCAATAAGATTTCTTCTTCGGTTAAACCGGCAGAGAAACAAGTCATCATGTCTCGGTAATATGGGAAAAGATGGTCGGTTTTTTTGTCAAAATGTTGACCAATAGCAAACTGTATTCCGTCATGTCCGGCATAAGGAGCATGATAAGACCAGCCGATGGCTTGTTTGAGGTAGTTGGGAGCTCTTTCATCAAGTCTGCGGCCCACTACCCATTTGGTATACCACTTCTCAAGAGTTTCCTTATCTACATTCTTTATTGTGTAAATCTTGGGATAAATACTGCTCATGTGTAATTTATATTTGTCTGTTTATGTCAAATTCTTCTAGAAGATCGGCGATCCGTCTTACAAATGCACCTCCCATCGCTCCATCAATAATTCGATGGTCATACGAAAGAGAAAGGAACATTTTATGTCTTACGACAATCGCGTCTCCTGTCGGAGTTTCCATAACGGCAGGTTTCTTTTCTATCGTTCCGGTAGCCAGAATTGCTACTTGGGGTTGATTGATAATTGGGGTGCCAATTACATTTCTGAATGAACCGAAATTAGTAATTGTAAAGGTTCCACCTTGGTAGTCTTCCGGTCTTAATTTATTAGATCGTGCACCTTCAGCTAATTGATTCAGCTTTTTGGTGATACCAACCAAGTTCTTTTGCTCGGCTTCTTTAATCACTGGTACAACCAGGTTACCATCAGGTTTGGCCACAGCAATAGCGACGTTGGCCGATTTGTGTAGGTAAATCTTATCACCATCAACCGATGAGTTTACAACGGGGAATTCAACCAAAGCCTTGGCAACAGCCTCGGTAAAGACCGGCATGAATGTGATTTTTTCACCATACTTTTCCTGAAACTCATTTTTAACTTTATTTCTCCACAGAACCAGATTTGTCACATCAGCTTCCACAACAGAAGTAACATGAGGTGAAGTTTGTTTTGACCGAACCATGTGATCCGCAATTAATTTGCGTACCCGGTCCATTTCAATAATCTGATCACTAGCTCCAATTGAAGGACTAACTTTTGGTGCCGAAGGTTTTGAAGCGGGTTTACTCTCGGCCGGAGCTGATTTTACAGCTTTTTTATCTTCTATAAATTTCAGCAAGTCATTCTTTTGAACTCTTCCATTCTGACCAGAACCTTCAATACTTTCAAGCTCTTCCAGCGTAACATTTTCTTTTTCAGCGATACTTTTCACTAATGGAGAGTAAAAGCGATTTGAACTTGATTTAATATCAGAAGCTTTGACTGCCGAAACGTCTTCAGTTTTTTCAGCAGGCTCTTCTGACTCTACTTCTTTATTCTTTACTTCAGAGGTTTCTTTTACATTCTCTGATTCATCATCTTCCTCATCTATTTTAATAATAGCCACTACTTCTCCTACAGGAACTACATCGTCTTCCTTAAAGAGAATTTTGGATACTACTCCATCAACCGATGATGGGATTTCAGAATCTACCTTATCTGTTGCCACTTCAAAAATCGGATCATCTTCTTCAATTGTATCTCCTTCTTTGACGAACCATTTCGTAATCGTAGCCTCCTGAACACTTTCACCCAGTTTTGGAATTAGGATCTTGAACTCTGACATACTTTTATTTATTTAACATTTGATTATTCTCGAAAATTCAATTTATTCAACAAGCTAGGAATTGAAAAGTTCAAGACGCAAAGCGGATACGAAATAATCTTAATCAATAGGCTGGATAAGCCATTGAGCCATGTTTTATGATAAAAAAATAATCCGATGAAAATTAACAGAGAAAGTTATTATTGGATAACAATTCTATCGAAAACACGAATAATCTCTTTCGAATTGTTAGCCTGTCTTAATTCTTGTTCCACGGAGTCAGTTTTTTGATTGAAAATAGCGATCGATTTATTTATTATTTCAATCATTTCTTTTTCGACTTTTTCTAATGAAAGAATGTCTTTTCTCATACACTTGCGGTAGTGGTGAGTGAGTTTCTGCACTGAGTAATATAAGTCTGGCTTTTTTATTTCTACCGAGGAGATATAACTGGGAGGTCCACAATTTACTTTTTTTGTATAGATTTGATTGAATTGCTCCAATTTTACAGAAATGGTTTCTCCTAATAATTTATCATGCGCACACTCTTTAATTTCCGGTATTTGGCATGATGCTCCTTGAAATTGAAAAACTTCCTGTGCCCAGGTGGATAGGGTGATAAATAAGCAAGCGGCGCAAAACAATAACTTCATAAATTCTTTCCTCCTCAAATCGATTTCCTGCTAAATTTAGAAAAAAATGAGATAGATCTAGAATTATGGATTGAATAATGCTAAAGAACATTAAATCAAATGGTCAATTATTAATTGCTAAAGGAAGAATATCAATTGGGTAATAATTAAAGAGATCTTGCTGCGGCCATTCCTTAATCCGCCCCGTTAAACGCTGCATAAAGCGATTAATTTCATACGGAAATTTAGATCCTTTCCAACTACTTGTATTTGAAAGAAAGATCCAGTTAAGCCCATTTTTTTGTCTTTTTAACATGGCCACCGAACCTGCCATGCTTCCAGTACGCGCCCAGGTGCCATAATCATTTGTTGCTCTCCATCCCAAAGGACCTTTAGCATAGGTGTTGTCAGTCATTTCCAGAATTGAGCCATCTTTTAATACATCTTTAACTTCTGGATGTCCATCGATTAAGACCAGTAAACGGGCAAGCTCCACCGAAGAGCAAATCCAACCTCCTGCAGCTCCCAATAATTCGATTGGATTACCGCCATCCGATTTTGGAACTTTTAAACCTTGTCCGGCAAAATCAAATATTTGCAAACTTCCCCGTTGCTCAAAATAGTCAACTTCATTGGGATATTTATATGTTTTATCGCTGTGCCCAATATGCATGTCCAATATGCCATTGGGAATTAAAACTTCTTCGCGAACAAAATCTTCATAGCTTTTACCACTAACAGCTGAAATAACTTCGCCTAAAAACATATAACCCATGTTCGAATACGAAACTTGTGTTCCAGGTGGAAATGAGAGACGTCGGCTGGCGATGTATTTCGAATAGGTTTCCATTGTTGCAGGTGGTGTGTCGCCTACTTTATCTGCAATACTCAGCGAATGAAAAGCCGGATCTCCATAGCGCTGAGACCAGCCACCCGAGTGAGCTAACAGGTTTCGTACAGTAATACTGTAAAGTTTTGAATCGCGGACATCTCTGAAATACTGGTTATCAATGACGGCGCCGGGTCCAAACACCTTATCAGAAAGATCTAGTCTGCCATCTTCAACCAGTTTCATGATCGCTACTGCAGTAATCAGTTTTGAAACGCTTGCAACGCGAAACAAACTACCAGGTTGTACTTTATTTCCTGCTTTATCAGCATCCCCAAATCCTTGAGCATAAATAAGTTTTTCGTCTTTAATGATCGCTATTGAAACACCATTGAGTTCCCAACGCTGAATGAACCTTTCGACCTGCTTTTTGATGTACCTTGACTGTTTAAAATCTGAGAGGTCGTTTTGTATGCGAAAATTTAATCCTTTCAATTCAAGTTCATAATAGGCCGGAACTTGCTTTTTCCTGCTAATTCGTGTCGAACCAAAGGACAATAAAAAAATGATAATAAATATAGAGTATCTCAAATATCGCATATATTACAAATCTAAATTAGGCGTGCTTACATTTGTAAGCATCCAACTAAGTCGCTGGCATTCTGTATTTTATTTAATTCTAAATAGTTATTAATTCCATCTACAATCTGAACAGGAATAGTTGGGTCGATAAAAATAGCTGTGCCCACTTGCACGGCCGAAGCACCAGCTATCATAAATTCAATTGCATCGGTCGCGTTCATTATTCCGCCCATGCCAATGATAGGAATTTTTACTGAATTATACACTTGCCAAACCATTCGTAGTGCTAACGGTTTAATTGCAGGCCCCGAAAGTCCACCGGTAATGGTCGACAAAACAGGCTTGCGGCTATTTGCATCAACAGCCATTCCTAAAAACGTATTTACTAAAGATACTGCATCAGCTCCCTGCCCTTCAACCGCACGTGCTATTTCAGTTATATCGGTAACGTTTGGAGAAAGTTTCACGATTAGCGGTTTATCGTATACTTTTCGAACCGCTCGAACAACAGCTTCGGCAGATGGGCAACTCACCCCAAAAGCCATTCCGCCTTCCTTTACGTTCGGGCAGCTAATATTTAACTCTATAGCCGGAATTTTGTCCAACGCATTAATCCGTTCGGTTAGTTCCACATATTCTTCGATGGTAGAACCATTTACATTGACTATAAACTGGCTGTCAATATCTTTGATGTTGGGATAAATATTTTTTTCAAAGTTGTCTACACCTTTATTTTGAAGTCCTACAGCATTTAACATCCCTGAGGGTGTTTCAGCCATTCGGGGATAGTCATTTCCTTGTCTTGGCTTTAGGGTAGTTCCTTTCATAACAACGCCGCCAAGTTTCGATAGGTCTACAAAGTCTGCAATTTCTTCACCAAAACCACACGTTCCCGATGCTGTTAAAACCGGATTTTTAAATACAAGATCTTTAATTCGAATACTTAAGTCTACCATGTTAGTTTATTAATATTAAATACTGGTCCATCGGTACATACACATTGATTACCTTCAATTGTTTTTTCAACGCAACACAAGCACACGCCGAAACCGCAAGCCATCATATTTTCAAGGGAAACCTCGCAAGACACTTGATTTTTAGCAGCTTCCTTTGCTACAGCTTTCATCATTAAATCGGGTCCACAAGTGTAAATTCTGTCAAAAGCAGTCAATTCACTTTTAAAAACAGGATGATGGGTTACAAATCCTTTTTCTCCCAGGCTACCATCTTCGGTTGTGTGGTAAAAATTTCCAACGTGTTTATATGCAGTAATATCTACATGATCTTGTTTACTTCTTGCACCAAGTAATACATGAACATTTTGGGGATCTAAACCGCATATTTTAGCCAAAAACAACATGGGGGCAACACCACTACCTCCACCTATAAGCAACACTTTGTTGTCTTTTTCAGGTATTGAAAAGCTGCTGCCAAGCGGATAGATAACGCTAATCTTATCTCCAGCCTGATAGGTCGTTAGTACGTTTGATCCTCTTCCCAATATTTTTACCAATAAAGAGAAAGTGTTATTTTCGTAGTCGACATCAAGTACTGAAAATGGGCGTCTTAGAAATATTTCAGTTGATTTCTTTATCTCTACATTAACAAACTGCCCTGGAAATATTTGAGGCAATTTTGCAGATGACTTTAAATCCAGTCTGAAATTATCATGATTTAATTGGGTGTTTTTAATCAGAAGTAGCTCCTCTACTGTCTTTTTCATTCGTATATTCTTTGAACGTTACTAAAGGGTAACACATGTAATTTTGTTATTGAGCTATCGAAAATAAGGGCATCAATTGTCAATAACGCATTTCATACGATACAAATTTGCTCGCAAATATAACCAGAAAAATTTATTTCGTAGGACCGTACTCTCTAAAAGTTTGATCGGTATAGAAAACCACAATACGCTCAATTGTTTTTTCTGTTTTCTTAACAAAATCAGGAGTTGCAGCCTGCTTTTGTTCGCTTTCTGAAAGTATTGGCTCAATGGGCTTTTTAATTGAGGAAGAAGAAATTTCCTCTTTTATCGGTGGTGACCCAACGTCGGGTATCGGACTATTTTGTGGAAACAATTGCGGAGAACTTTGTGTCGCGCCCCGCTCAAGCATGTCACCATCACCCATTATGAGCCATTTGGCATTGATTTCCGGATATTTCTCCAGCATTTTAGATATAAACTGAAAGCTTGGTTTATTTCGTCCGTGTAGCACATGGGTAACGTTTGATCTTTGTACACCAATTGAATCAGCAAGCTCTGATGATGTAATGCCCTTATGATCCATAAATCGTTTTATCCGGGTATTCATTTATTAGAATTTTACTTTTCTACAAAAGTAACAAATCAGAATCAAATCAAGAAACAAAACGTAACAACCTCTGTGATACTTTTGTAAACAACACACGTCCCCCAAGTGATCATTAATGTAAATAGTATTTATTTATTACTATATTTGATTCCTGTATATTATTGAATAATAGCAACTTAAAAAGAATAAATATGGCTATGAGTGGTGTATGTCGCTCCTTGTTGGACTCCTGAGCTTAATGCACTTTAAGTAATGGTTTATTTTAGTATGATATACAGTGGATTAAGTCTTGATGTATAGGTTGTCGACTAGTTAGTCGGTCTTTGGTTTTTGGAGTTTACGGAAGTACCCTTTTGTGGTTATAAATGTTACTTGTGTCGGGTATTTCTAAATTGCCTTCATGCAATCTGGCACACATTTGTATTATTTACGTGTTTTTATTTGTGAACTATATTGGATTTACAAATGAAAAGATGCAAAATCTATAAAAGATAAAAATCCTGTATTGATTTATGTGTAATCGACCGATAAGTAGAAAATATTAGATTATCAGAGACTTTAAACGACACCACACTGAGTGCTTCGTATTAGTGTTAAGCAAGTTACAATACTATTGTAAATGTAAATCGTTTGAGTTTTGTTATAAACTGGCAAAAATTAAGGTTTAAACTTTACATTTATCATGGTCTGATGTTTTTCATTAATTTTTTTTGTGAAAAAGCTCAGCATGTACCCTGTTATTAAAAATAGCTTTTTAAATTCGTTCTATTCAATTATATTTTTCATTTACCATGAGAGGAATTCCAGCATCGGGTGTATTTATATTTTTTGCAATAATTATTGCCATTGAATTTTCTGCTTTCCTGGCTCTACGCACATTATCATCGTCCCAAAAGTCAAGGAAACCTTTTGCGTATATTTATTGGCTTTTAAGTGCAGTTCTGATTGGAATTTTAGCTTTCGGCTTTTTGAATCCTTCGAAAATACGAGAAACGGATAATTATGATTTTTTCTATTTCGTCATCTCAGTGTCTTTTCTAATCCTTACTCCCAAGTTTTTATTGGCTGTTAGCTACCTTATTTCTCTTGTTTTTCGCTTGTTTAAAGCAAGATATTTCAGTCGCATTTTATTAATGAGCTCGCTTATTATTAGCCTTGGACTCATGATTAACATTGGCTATGGGATTACATTTGGGCGAAAAACGTTAAGAGTGATTAAGCAGGAAATATATCTCGACTCGCTTCCTGATGCACTGGATAAAACAACAATTGTTCAGATATCGGACATTCACCTTGGAGGCTTTGAAGATGACAGTTTTATTCGGCGGGCGGCTGACGAGATTAACAGCTTTCATCCTGATTTGATTTTATTTACCGGCGACATGGTTAATAATTACTACCAGGAAATGCTAGGCTTTGAAGATGAATTTACCGCCATGAAAGCAAGCTATGGTAAATATGCCATTTTGGGCAACCACGATTATGGAGATTATTCTAACTGGGAAAGTAAAGAGCAAAAGCAATTCAATCATCAAACCTTAGAAGGAATGATTGAAGATGCCGGCTTTGAGCTGCTTTTGAATGAATCTGTAGAAATAGATATCAACAATGAATCGGTAGAAATTATTGGTGTCGAAAACTGGGGCCACCCTCCTTTTCCTCAATATGCTGATTTAGGTATGGCGATGAAAAATACAGAAAAGCAATCCTTTAAAATTCTGATGACTCATGATCCTGCACACTGGGCTGATCGGGTTATTACAAAAACGGACGTGCCTTTATCGTTGAGCGGACATACTCACGCGGCACAATCGGGAATTCAGTTTGCCGGCATTGAGTTTAGCCCTATGTACTTTATTCAGAAATATTGGGGAGGCCTTTACAAACATGGCGATCAGTACCTCTATGTAAACCGCGGTTTAGGATGTGTTGGTTTACTTGGCCGGATTGAAATGGTGCCGGAAATAACCGTATTCACTCTTCGGTCAAAGTGAATCAAAGTTGACAGAAAATAGAAATTGAAAATAGAAGCTTTGCTCTTTCGGATGGTATGCATTGCGGATACCAACTGTTACCGGAGTAACGATACGCAACAGATGTCCGTCACCCAATAAGTCAATTCCTACAGAATTCATATCTCGCGAAAAAGATCCAATATATTCGCCTTCAGCAGAATAGCTATTTCCTCTCACATTGGCAAAATCGTAAAATAGCGATGTCCGCAGACGCTTTAAATAAATAAATTTCCCAACACTCAAATCCGGGTAAAGCAATGGCATGATATAGTCGATTCCCATTGAATACATTTTTGTATTCTGAAAACTACTATATCCGCGCGGAAAACGAACGTGATTAGCAAAAGAAGAACCTTGTTCATTGGTTTGAAAACCGTTATAAAGCTTGATTCCATGATTTCGGCAGATGCCCGGGAAGAATAAGTTGGACTGAATCGCTGATAAAGTACCAATTTCACTTTTGCTTTTTAGTCCATTACGAAGAGTAAGTTCCAATGTTTGAGCAAACCGGGGTGCCAAATCAAGCTCAGCAAGGCCTGTCGAATTTTGCAAATACAATTGGTACGCTATCGAATGGTAAAAGCCGCTGGGAAATTCCGGAGGTGTTGTGTTCGTGTGCGAAATACGTTGATAAGAATACTCCACTTGCGGACGAATGTATTGCGAAAATTGCCCCTGGCTAAAGTGTAATGGAAAGGAAATACCCCCATCAAAACGAAGTTGATTCCATGAAAATTGCTGTATGGTTGTATCGCTATCCACCACATTACCCGCTTGATCGACTGTATTTTTGATCTGAAAATATTGAGATTTTCGCTTCCCATAATTGAATTCGGCATCTAAGACCGGGAAAAATCCTGAATAGGTAAATCCTGCAATATATTTTCCTGTTTCTTCTTGCAGGTTATATTCGTAACCCAAACGAGTTTCAGCAGTTCCTAGTTTGTTTTGCGAAAAAAGAGAGATGCCCGGCTCAATATCATAGTCATTCACATCAACATATGCCGGAGCCCAGCTATGAAAATTAAAAAGGTGAGCCGCTTTTCGATATGGTTTTGTGTTATAGCTAGCTTCTTCTTTTCCTGAGAAATCAATCACTTGCTTTTCTTGTTCGGCCAGTGTATTTGCCAACTCGTATTTTTTCAGCTGAATTTCATCAAAAGGTTTATTTAGAAAACTATTTGAAGATAGAACTGCCAATTGGTAACCACCTGACGAATAGTTGCTGAACAGTAATTGACTCCCAATGATGGCCGGATAATCTGCTCCAAACCGGACGGAGCTCAGCTGCTTCGTTTCGTTCGATCTTAAATTAAAACTGTAAATATTATCAATACCGGTAAACGAACCTGTAAAATAAACTTTGCCATCGTAGTAGTACGGGCTTCTAATTTCATGAAAGCCACCGTTCAGTAATGTTTCAAATTGTCCATTGTCAATTGAGATGCTTGTTAAAGACTTACCTTTTGAAGACAACGAAACAAAGTAGAGCATCTGTCCTCGATCATCCCAGCAAGGAGTGAAAATAAACTGATTTTGAGGTAGCTGAAATTGCTTGAGCCTCTCTCCTGTTTTCAAATTAAATATTGACAAAAAATAATGATTTGTCTTGTCGACTTCCACAGCTGCAAAACGGGTCAAATCAGGTGATAACGTCGGGCTAAATAGCTTATTTTCAATAGAAAAAACTTTCTTTACTTCTGTTGTTTGATTATAAATAACAATCACTGATCGGTCTGCATGTGTCCACCTCACATTGGGACGTCTTTCTGACCATATCAGCATGTTTTCACGACCGGAAAAAGACTCTTGAAAAATGCTTCCGGGAGTAAAGATTGTTTTTTCCTTATCAGAGCTTATTTCTACAATTCGAGTCAAGTCAGATCGATCTCGTTTCAGTGCAATAATTGTTGAGTCGTTTGCCGGAAAAGCCTGCGTGTAGTTGGAGTAAAATTTTGATGCCTTCGTAATGAACGTCGATGTTGTCTGTGTCAGGGAATTGATTTCTTCATTCCACTTTTCTTGATAATCCAGAAATAAATCCTGATACAAACCTCGCTGATTGAAACCGGTTTCTTGCTTCAAAATACGATTGACCGGACTGATAGACAATGGCTTTTGGGCAATTTCGCTGAGCACTTTTGACCAAACGTTGGAACCATATTTTTTACGGGTTCCTCCAACCATCCAATAACCAAATTTATAGCGGTTTGGCACAAAATCTTTGAATGATCCAAGCGAAGCTTTGTTGTATGAGTATAATCCATTCTCAACAACCTGAGCTTTGTTCTCCATTAAAAAGGAAGCAAGTCTCCCCCTCCCCGAGTTGCTGAGAGCTGTCTCGGCTACCACCGCATCGCCTTCAATAAACCAAAATGGCAAATAAGCTCCAACCACTGCTGCCGCAGCTTGTTCTCCAAACAAAATCGGCAACAAAGCTGGTAGTTCATCCTGAATTTTATCCATCTGCACCACATGCCGGAATTCGTGAATGGCGAGTTCTTCCAGCCAATCCTGTGCGTAAATTTTCTGGTGTGGAGTTGTGAATAATTCCATCCGTTTTGGAGCCCAGGCAACCAATCCATTTGATTGCACGGTGTGTGTATGCAGCATTACAGAAATCTTCCGAGGTGAATGACCTAAGGTTTGATAGCCATAGTCATAAGTTTTTTCAAAAACGTAAGCCAACTGTTGAGCTTTTTGTTCGTATTCTTCAGGATAAATGAGCTGGAAATGCTCAGTATTAATTTGTCTCCATTTTATTTTTGCCGGCTCCTGCCCAGTTGAGAAATATTGCGAATAGCCCGTAACAGGAACTATCAGAAGTGTGATGACAATAATTATAAAAAAGTGTTTCATGCGGATTTCAATACTCTAACTGATTCGAAGAACTAGGCATGTTAGACAAACGAGAATGAAAGTCATTTATTTTTCGAATTGAATATAAACAAAAAATGCCGGATAAAATTTTCGGCATTTTTAATATCTTCTGAATTAATGATTGTGTTTCATTCCAAATAACTTTCGTGCGTATTTATTGCTGCCTGATAAAGGGATGCAAATGAAGAGTTTACCCAAATAATAGCCGGGAAGATTCCAACAATAAGAAGAGCTAATCCGCAAATGATGATAAAAAAAGAAAAGATTCCCATTCCAAAGATTGTCCAGCCAATTCCACGGGTTAGTTTCCAACTTTGCTCAATGGCCTGTATCGCGTCCAGTTCTTTATCCATTACCAAATAAGAAACAAATGACAACCGGCAAATAAGAATAATTCCCGGAATAATAAAAAATATAAAGCCCATAGCCACTAAGGCACTTTTTAACAAGTTGGCCAGAATAACGTTCAAATAGTTATGAAATCCGGCAATCAATTTTTGAAATTCTATGTCTTTATCACGAACCGCATCAATATAAATCAGTTTGGCACTGTATTCAAAAACCGGCACCACCAAAAAGTAATACGCAATGCCAAAAAGAATCAGGAAAAAAGCACCTATCGATAGCAATATGTTGTCGCCATTGAAAGGAAAACTGTGAATAAAACCATAATCTCCTGAATTATAATTTATTTTAAATCCGACAGAAGGACCTGTCACCATGCCAACAACAATGACAACCAGAAGCAAATACAAGAAATACTTTTTCATTACTTGCCATCCGTTGCTAAAACTACCACCTAAAGTTGGTCTTAAACTCACGTAATTGATTAGTTCCATTGTTGAAGGTTTTAATATTTATTTCAAAACTACTGCGTTCAGTATTAATATCCTTCCTACTAAAGTCGTGTTTTGCTCTTTTACGACTAAAGTAGCAGCTGAAACCAGCACTAAAAGTCTCTCGCACAGGAGAGTCAGTATAGGTGAGTTTCATGCGTTGCAAATGAAAGAGAAACATGAAAAACGCTTTTGTATTTAATAATCCTACTTTGGTATGAGTGATGAATGGAGCCTTTTCACTATTTTGGCTAACAATATGAGAATCGGGATTTTTATATTTTGTTTTATCGTTTCAGTTGGGTTGACCGCTCTGGGATTAATGACATCGTACCGACTGAAAAGGCTGGAAGTGAAACCATTTGCCTCTTCCCTATTTTATTACACTATTTTTTTGGCAGCTTTTGGCTTTTACAGCATCTGGAGTAATTTGATAGTTGAGTTTTTATTAAATCACGTTATTACCTCCAAAGACACCTTAATAAATATTGTTGGTATTTTCCCATTCTTAGGATTTCCACTTTTGATCGTAGCCTGGTATTTATTCATCCAGTTTAGTGTTGAATTAGTTGGGTTTAAATTGAAACCTTACGTGAGTATCGTCTATTTTTCAATTTGCATTCTACTATTTTTCTTTCTTGCTAATTATTTCAAGAATCAGCTCATTCAAGATGAAGCAATCAAACTATCATTGATTGTTAAAGGTTTTGCAATAACACATTTATTGGTTGTTGGAGTAGGCTGTATTTTGATACTAGTTGGAGGTGAAAAACGGATGGAAGTGAAAAAAGAAGTAATTCTAGCAGTCATATTTATTCCAATTTTATTAGCGAAGATTGCTTTATTCATGGTCTCTTCGCATTGGATTATTGTCATCCTGTTCATCGTTTTTTATTACAGCCACCCAGCTATTATTTCTAGCTATTTGTACTTTAAAAGATCCTCAGGAAAACCGATAGCTGATAATGAATTTGCATTGTTTTGCCATGAGTTTGAAATATCAAAACGTGAGGCTGAAATCATTAAGGAAATTTGTCAGGGGAAAACCAACCAGGAAATTGCTGACTGTTTGTTTATTACTATCCAGACAGTGAAAGATCATGCATCAAGAATTTACTTAAAGACCGGAGTTAAAAATCGAATTCAGTTGTCAAATCTCGTTGGGGAAAAAATAAAACCAGAGCCTGCAAAAAGCAAACCCTGATTTCAACCTTGGAGCTATGAGAATAAATCATCTGATAATCAAAACACATGGGCTTATAAAAAGGTTGACTCCGCGTTGTTAACTTTCATAGAAAAAAATAAAATTGTTCCAATCAGTCGCGAATATCTCCGAGTTTACACTTAAGAATACTAAATTTGAAGACCTAAAAAATTAATGTAGTGGAATTTTATTTCAACTCAACGTACACATTCGGTCTATTTCTCTTCTGCATTGTTATTGCAGGCTTAACCAGTTTTATACTATACAGAAAGACGAAGAAAGACAGCCCATTAACAAGTTTTCAGATTTATTTGCTTAGTGCGTTGCGATTCGTCTCCGTTTTTCTAATCGTTGCTTTATTTCTCGAACTAGCTATCCAGCGAATAAAGCACGAGAAGTTGCAGCCTGAGTTGATAATCGGAGTTGATAACTCCGAGTCGGTTAAGCAATACAGCAATAATATAAAAGATGTAGTCACTCAATTAAATAGCGAGTTGAAAGGCCTCTCTCCCACTGTTTTTTTATTTGACAGTCAGACAAATAAGGCAAATACTGATTCTCTGCGATTTGATGGAAAAAGGTCTGATTACAGTAATTTTCTGAATGAGATTAATCAAAACTATTTAACGTCGAATATTGGCGCTGTACTCATTTTGGGAGATGGCATTTTTAATGCCGGCACTGATCCTGTTTATGCCGCTAATTCGATCCGCTATCCAATTTATACAATTGGTTTTGGCGACACTGCCATTCATACCGATGCTGCCATCCGAAAAGTAACAACCAATCCAACGGCCTATTTAGAGACAAATTTCCCTATTGAAATTGATCTGAGTTTCAAAAAGGCCGCTGGTAAAATTGTCAACCTCACTGTTAAAAATAAGAATAAGACGGTTTATTCACGGGCTATTCGCATCCAGTCTGATGATTATTTCTTCACTGAAAATATTAGCCTGAAGCCCATCAAGGAGGGTATTGCCAAATACGCGGTTCGCATTGATGAAGTTGGTGGCGAGGAAAACTTAGCTAACAATACTTACGATTTCTCAGTCAATGTCATTTCTGAAAAGCAGAAAATACTCTTGCTGGCTCACGGACCACACCCCGATCTGGGAGCCATTACCGAGGCACTAAAAGCAAAAAATAGCTACGAATTTGAAACCCTTACCAGCTTATCAGATGATTTTGATTTTACGGATTATAATCTGGTAATTGTTCATCAGTTACCTGATGCCAGTCAGCAATCGGTTACCATGCTGGAGAAGCTAAAACAAAGCAAGCGTCCTTTTCTATTCATCTTTGGGAGAGAAAGTTCCATTGCCAGATTTAATAACCTGCAAACTGGCCTGCAAATAAAGCCTACTAACAGTTTCGAGCAAATTACACCTGAAGTAAACGATCAGTTTAGTCTGTTTCGGTTTAATCCAAATCAAATGACGGATTTAAAAGATCTTCCACCATTGCTGGGGCCCTTTGGCGAAACGACAATCGAAGACTCTTTTGAAACTTTTGCTGATCAGCTTGTCCAAACGGTTAATCTGGAGCGTCCTTTAATTGCTTTTGGCAAAGTTGAAGGACAAAAGCGAGGTTTCATTTTAGGAGAAGGTTTGTGGCGGTGGCGGATTCATAGCTACCTAAAAGATCGTTCACACAATTTATTTGATGAGTTCATCTTAAAAGCTGTTAATTACCTCATATTAAGAGTTAATGAAGATAACTTCAACTTGTTTTATAAAAATGAATATGCTGAGGATGAAGTGATAACCATGCAGGCAGAGCTTTTCAATGCAAGCTTTGAGCTGGTGAATTTTCCAGATTTAGAAATTGAAATATCAGATGATGCAGGACGAACTTATCAGGCTGTGTTTGATAAAGTAGATGACGAATACAGACTGAATGTTGGACGATTGCCCTCTGGAAGCTACTCTTTTAATGCCAGTATAAAACTTGGCGAAACCGAATATGTTGAAGAAGGGAGCTTTTATGTGAAAAAGATTCAAATTGAATTAACTGATACCAAAGCTAACTTCCGGTCTTTAAATCAAATAGCAGAAAAGACTGGTGGTGAGTTTTATCTTCCCGAACAGATCGGTGAACTAATTTCGTCATTAGAGAGTTCAAATCAATTGCGTACACAAAAAATAGAGACGCAGGTTTATCAGGAGTTCCTTTCAATGAAATGGCTATTTTTTGTCATCTTGTTTTTGCTAGTTTTGGAATGGTTTTTGAGAAAATATTGGGGTATTTACTAATTGTGAACCACTAACATGAAATTCAACTACTTCTATAAAATATTAGGTTTATCGGTTTTGGTTTTATTGCTGGCATCTTGCGCCAGCACGTATAAAACAGTTTATATTGAAGTTGCAAAGCCTTCAAAATATATCCTTCCGAATGACATTGTTAGTTTAACTTTAATGAACAGGGGGATTTCAAACGAATTTAAAAACTTCCCAACAGACAGCCTTCAGGTCTATTTCTACAAACAAGGGTTTGATGTTGATGCTGCGGTTCTGGATAGTGTTGCTGCCGACACGACTTTAAAAGTACTTGCCGAGTTACTATTCGAATCAGGAAGATATGATGTTGTCGTTCCTGAAAATAGAAATATTCCGCGTGACATCAGTTATTATCGTATTCCGAAACCATTAGACTGGGATTATGTAACTGAAATTTGTGATACTTATAATACTGATGCGTTGCTTGTCATTGAAAGATATATGAATAAAATAATGACGGATTATATGCGCTACGATGGTATTTATGAAGCAACCATTGACTCAAAGTATGATGCAATTATAAAGATTTACGATCCGAAAAAACAGGAAATTATTAAGCAGATCATGGTCGATGATACTGTTTACTGGTATGCAAATGATTATTCACAAAAGACATTATTTACCTCCAAATTGGTACCTGTCAAACAAGCTTTAATTGAAACAGGGATACAAATCGCACTTGAATTTGATAAATTGCTTTCGCCACAATGGCAAACCCAGTCTAGAGGTTATTTTGACCTAAAAGAGGCTAATCAGGCTATTATTGATTCCTCTATCCGCAAAAATGACTGGACTGCAGCCTACAGTCACTGGAAAGAACTTGCAGCGCATACAGATAATAAAACAACTAAAAGTAAGTTGGAATATAATTTAGCTATTGCCTCTGAAATGCTAGGTAATATTGAAGAAGCTGCTCAGTGGGCAACGAAGTCGTACAAAACACAATATCGCAAGCAAACGGAAAACTACCTTTATACACTGAAAAGGCGAATAAAAGCTATCGAAGAATTTAAGAAGTTCTCATCTGACTCGTAATCAATTCTTATAGATAATGGGTGGACGTTTTAAAGCACGTACAATTAGATAAATTCCTCCAAGTATAAATGGAATACTCAACCACTGTCCCATATTCAGGGCCATTCCTGATTCAAAAGCTTCCTGATCTTCTTTGATAAACTCGATTAAAAACCTTGCGAGGAATATCATCACAAAAAATACACCTACAATAAATCCTTGTCGATTTCGCAAATCAGTTTTCCAGTAGGTATATAACATGACGCCAAAAGTAAGCAGATAAGAAAGTGCTTCGTAGATTTGGGTTGGATGCTTAGGCACTGTTTCTCCGTTTCTCTCAAATATGATTCCCCAAGGCAGGCTGGTTTGAATTCCATAAATTTCAGAATTCATCAAGTTTCCTGTACGAATAAGTGCTGCAACTAAAGCGGTTGGAACCACGACCCGATCCATAATCCAGATAACAGGACGTTTGGACACATTTCTACTCCACAGAATAAGAGCTACAATAATCCCCAATGCGCCTCCATGACTCGCCAACCCGCCGTGCCACACCTTCAATATTTCGCTGGGATGTTGTGAATAATAATCCCATCCGTAAAAAAAAACATGTCCTAATCGTGCACCAATTATGGTAGCAACAATCAGGTAAATAAAAAGACTTTCCAGCCATTCCAGCTTAATATTTTCAAACTTAAACATGCGTTCACCCTGATAGTAACCGCCCAAAAATCCAATGGCAAATAATAAACCATACCAACGAACAGATAATGGGCCTAAACTAAAAATTTCAGGTTCAACATTCCAATGAATAAAGGCTAGAAATTCCATCTATTTTGATTTTTTATTCCGCGTTTTTGCCGTGACAGCTTTTATATTTCTTTCCACTTCCACAAGGACATGGCTCATTACGTCCGACCTTTTTCTCAACACGCACGGGTTGTACTTTTTGTTGTTCTTTGCGGGCTTGAGCATCGCCTCGACTTCCAGATCTTGATTCTGTTATATCCGACTTTTGGGTTGAGTATTTACTCATATCAGTACGCTTATCGACGTCCGCTTCACGTACCTGATTCGGATCAGAAATTGGAATATGCCCTTTCATCAAGGTTGAGACAATATCTTTATTGACTTTTTGAACCATTATTTTAAATAAGTTGAATGACTCAAACTTATAAATCAATAATGGATCTTTTTGCTCGTAGGTCGCATTTTGAACGGACTGTTTCAAATCATCCATCTCACGCAATTGCTCTTTCCAAGACTCATCAATAGTTGATAAAACAACTTGTTTTTGGTAAGATTTAACCAACTCTTTTCCCTGATTATTATAGGCTTTCTCCAGATTGGTAATGATTTGGAAAATACGTTTCCCATCAGAAATTGGAACAACGATATTTTGATAAACCTGTGATTTTTTCTCAAACACATCTTTGATGACCGGATAGGCTTGCTTCGAAATTGATTCAACTTTACGAGTAAAGGTATCAATCATCACCTGGTATATTTTCTCAACAATTTCGTCAGGCTTCAAACTAATGAATTCGTCAGCTGCTATCGGCGACTCAATAGACATTAATCGCACTAATTCCAGATTGAAATCTTCAAATTGATCACTTCCGTAAAACTCATTCACCAGGTTTTCTATCGAATCGTACATCATATTGAGCAGATCAACGTCTAATCGCTCGCCAAACAGTGCATGATGACGTTTTTTGTAGATTACCTCACGTTGTGAGTTCATCACATCATCATATTCCAGCAGACGTTTACGAATACCAAAGTTGTTTTCTTCAACTTTACGTTGGGCACGCTCAATCGATTTTGTAATCATTGAGTGTTGAATAACTTCGCCTTCTTCCAATCCCAGACGATCCATAATCCCGGTAATCCGATCTGAATTAAACAGACGCATCAAGTCGTCTTCCAACGATACAAAGAACTGTGAGCTACCGGGATCTCCCTGACGACCGGAACGACCACGTAACTGACGGTCAACCCGTCGTGAGTCATGTCGTTCGGTACCAATAATCGCTAAACCACCTCTTTCTTTTACCTCTTTACTCAGTTTAATATCGGTACCACGACCGGCCATGTTTGTAGCAATAGTTACCATTCCGGCTATACCGGCATCGGCAACAATGTCGGCTTCCCGTGCGTGTAATTTTGCATTCAGTACATTGTGCTTTATTCCACGGATTTTTAACATCCGGCTTAATAATTCTGAAATTTCAACAGAGGTGGTACCAACCAATACCGGCCGGCCGGCTTTATTGAGTTCCACAATATCAAGAATAACAGCATTGTATTTTTCTCGCTTCGTTTTGTATACCAAATCTTCCCTGTCATCACGAACAATTGGCCGATTTGTAGGAATAACAACAACCTCCAATTCATAAATATCCCATAATTCTCCTGCTTCCGTCTCCGCAGTACCGGTCATACCACTTAATTTATGATACATCCGGAAGTAGTTCTGGAGTGTGATCGTTGCAAATGTTTGTGTTGCAGCTTCAACTTTTACATGCTCTTTGGCTTCAATTGCCTGGTGCAGCCCGTCAGAATAACGACGGCCTTCCATGATACGACCTGTTTGCTCATCAACAATTTTAACTTTGTTATCCATCACCACATACTCCACATCTTTCTCGAACATGGCGTAAGCTTTCAATAACTGGTTGATGGTATGAACACGTTCCGATTTTACTGCATAGTTTTGTAATAGTTCGTCCTTTTCCTCCAGCTTTTTTTCGCGACTCCGTGATTCATCATTTTCGATTTCTGCAATCATTCCACCCATATCAGGTAAAATGAAAAATTCAGGGTCATCAACATCACTCGAAATTAAGTCAATTCCTTTATCAGTAAGCTCAACTGAGTTTTGTTTCTCTTCAATAATGAAGTAAAGTGGATCAGTAACAACATGCATATTTTTGTTATTGTCCTGCATGTAGTAATTCTCCGTTTTCTGCATAGCTGCTTTAATTCCTTCTTCACTCAAGAATTTGATAACGGCCTTGGTTTTTGGCAATCCTTTATGGGCACGGAGCAATAATAATGCTCCTTCTTCCTTTTCATCTTTTGTCGGATTCTCTTTTGATAACAGGCGCTTCGCATCAGTAAAGCATTGCATCACAAAATTTCTTTGAGCAGCGACCAGTTTTTCAACCTTTGGCTTCAGTTCATCAAATTTTTGAATATCTCCTTTGGGAACAGGACCTGAAATAATTAATGGTGTCCGTGCATCATCAATTAAAACAGAGTCAACCTCATCGACGATAGAATAATGATGTTTCCGTTGGACCAAGTCTTTTGGATTGATGGCCATATTATCACGCAGATAATCGAAACCAAATTCATTGTTTGTTCCATAGGTAATATCGGAATTATAGGCCTTACGTCTTTCATCAGAGTTTGGACGGTGCTTGTCAATACAATCTACACTTAAGCCATGAAACTCAAAAATTGGACCCATCCATTCCGAGTCACGTTTTGCCAAATAGTCGTTAACCGTAACAATATGAACACCTCTTCCGGCTAACGCATTCAAAAACACCGGTAAGGTCGCAACTAATGTTTTTCCTTCACCCGTAGCCATCTCAGCAATTTTACCTTGATGAAGCACGACTCCTCCAATTAGCTGAACATCGTAGTGAACCATGTCCCAGACAACTTCAGTTCCTCCGGCTATCCAGCGATTCTTCCAGATGGCTTTTTCACCATCTATAGTAATGCTATCTCTTCCGGCAGCTAATTCGCGATCAAAATCTGACGCGTTTACAACAAGCTGTTCATTGTCTTTAAATTGTCTGGCCGTTTCTTTCACTACCGCAAAAGCCGCCGGTAAAACCTCATTCAGAACAACTTCAATCTTTTCATTGATTTGTTCTTCAATTTTATCAATCTCCTGGTATATTTTTTCGCTCTCCTGAATATCAACTTCTTCAACCTTTTCCTTTAGTGACGCAATTTCGTCGAGATCCGGTTGAATCCGATCCTGGATGATTTGTTTTATTCGAACTGTCTCACCCCTTAATTCGTCAATTGAAAGCTTGGATATTCTTTCGTATTCTTTTTTTATCTGTTCAACTATTGGATTAATCTCCCGGATGTCCCGATCTGATTTATTGCCTAGAAATTTTCCTAAAATCTTATTTACAAATGTCATTATCTATAAATTCTTATTAATATCTACAAACGCACACAAAAGTAGTTAATCTATGTAAGTTTATATATTTGTGCTTTGTTTTTTTTCAATAATAATCATGCCATAAAGGGAATCGGAGCTAATTACGCCAATATTACATGATAAGATAATTATGCTGTCAGTAAAGCACAAAACAGAAAAGAAACAGAATAAAGTTTGATCATGCTTGTTTGTGAAGAATCGCAGATGATTTTCATGTTCGTTTTCAGATCATATTTCATCTAAAAAACCGAAATAATGAGTGACTTTAGCAATAGATGTTTTGTTTGTGAGAAAGAGATGGAACCGAAGCTGTTGGCGAGAAATGAGGAATTAAACCTTCCGGTTTGTGAGCAATGTAAAGGAAGTGATCGCGAAAAAGCCAAAGTTAGTGAATTAAGAGATGGTTTGGCCGACGGATTTGTTTGTGGATGTATTTAAAAAAAAGCTGCTCCTGGGGGAAAGCAGCTTTTCGGATTGATACTGTTCAATCAATAAAATTATTAATTCAACAGGTGCTTATAACTTGGATTTACTAAATCTGGCAAATAGGACGCAATCAGCTCCAGAGCCTCTTCATTTGTTGGCTGATTGGAAGTTAAAATTCGTTGGCGTTCGAGCTCTGAGTCGTTAATTACTTTCCGTGTCAACTCCTCGGGATAATTGCTATAAGATGACTTCACCCATGATGCTCCAAAACCTTTTTTATTGCATAAATATGCAACTTCAAAATGCTCGGCTCTTACCACATAGTAATTGCATCGTTTGGTTTTATGTAATGTGATAACGATGGGTGATTCATTCTTGTCGTATGACAATACCCATGCGTCATCGGCACCGGAACTAAGCGCTTTGGTAGTTACTTTTGAAATTTCGTAATCACTAAAAGTTCGGTCAATTTCACTTGCTTCAACCGCTAAAGCTGCGAAGCTAAATACGAAGATTGTAATTGCTGTAAAAATTTTGTTTTTCATGACTTTGGATTTAATCGTTTACTGTAAAAATTGTTTCGTTACAGGAGTTTAAACTCCATTTTGTTTTCTGCTTGTTTAATTAATAGACGACGAAGAATTCCAGATATTACACTTGCAGATCCTAAATTCGGCCTACTTTCGACGAACAACGATATTAGACAGATAAACGACGTGAAATCGTCAACAAAAACTTTTAAGAAAATTAAGCGGAAATGGATATTTATTCGGAAATGGATGCTGTTCGATCTTGAATATACTTTTCAAGTCGATTAAGTCCTTCAATAATATTCTCTAAAGAATTGGCGTAGGAAAATCGGAGAAATCCTTCTCCACCTGCCCCAAAGTCTATCCCCGGAGTTACACCAACATGAGCTTTATTTAAAATATCAAAAGCAAGTTCGTACGAGTTTGCCGAAAGATGCGATGCATCAACAAAAACATAAAAAGCGCCAATGGGCTCAACCGGGATCTTGAATCCCAGTTCTCGTAATCGGCTAATCATATAAATCCGACGCTCATTGTAAATCCGTTTCATGTTTTCGACCTCACTACCGGCGTCTTTCAACACAGCAATTCCTGCTCTTTGAGCTACTGAACTGGCGCAAATAAAAAGATTTTGCTGCAACTTCTGCATCGGACGGATGTATTGTCTGGGAGCAATTAAAAAGCCAAGACGAAGACCAGTCATGGCATAAAGTTTCGAAAACCCGTTTAATACAAATGCGTTGTCGGTATATTCCAGAATAGAATGTGCACGTCCTTGATAAACTAAGCCATGATAAATTTCGTCAGAGATAATCGTGGTATTTAGTTCGGCTAAAGATTTCAACACTTCCGGGTTCAACAAATTTCCCGTTGGATTCATCGGGCTATTTATTAATATTCCTTTCGTTCGTTGAGTTATCTTATTCTGGATAGCCGAGGCATGAAATTGAAAACCATCAGCAGAATTTACAGGAACGTGAACCGCTTTAGCACCGATGTAATGGATGAAGTTTGGATAGCAAGCATAACCCGGGTCGGATAAAATTATTTCATCATCCTGTTCGCATAAAACCGAAAGAGCCAATAAAATAGCCGGAGAACTTCCTGATGTTACGATAATTTGATTGGGATCAACACGAACCCCGTATTCATTAAAATAGTGTCGCGAGATTTCGTCTCTTAACTCCGGATCGCCCAAGCTGTGCGTGTAATGAGTGCGGCTCTCAAGAAACGCTTGCTTGGTAGCCTCAATGGCACAAGCAGGCATATTAAAGTCCGGCTCTCCAACTTCCATGTGGATAACGTTAGCTCCTGCCCTTTCCAGTTCAACTGCTTTTTCAAGCACCTCCATCACAATAAATGGCGTTATTTCGTTTACTCGCGACGCAGTCATTTTACTTCTTGGTTTTCAGCTCTCGAAATTACTGAAGATATCGAATATTGCAAGCTCAATAATTAATAACCGGAAGTTTGGCTACGTTCTTTTGGAGGTCATTGAGTTGCCACGAAACAATTGGTGGTTACTCAGCCAGATATGCAGGTTCCCCTCTTTCAATTCGATAAGTGAATTCAAGTAACAACAAATTTCAATAGTTTACCGAGCTTCGATAAAAACTCAGAACGTCTAGTTAATTCTTATTTAGCACACTGTTTTGTGCATTAAAACTGAAAAATATCCTAATTTAGTCCATACGATAATAAAAGGCGTTATGATAAAATACAGTTTACTCTTTCTGTTCGTGTGTTTGTTGTTTTCAACTGGTTTTGGCCAGCTCAAAACCGAGGTGTTGTGTACCCAGAATGCTGAAAACAGTTCGGAAGTATGGGAAATATTAAGTTTAGGGGTTCATCAATTCGAAGCTGACGTAATGCCAATTTATGGTGAATTATACGTTACGCCAACCATGCCTGACAGTGCCAATCATGTAAAGCCCACTTTGCGAGATGCATACTTACTACCGCTATTCAATCAGTTTAAAAAGAATAATGGCAATATCATTCCACGGCACACTGACATTAGCTACCTGATATTAGACATCGGTTATGAGCCACACACCGTAATTCGCCTGTTACGACAGCAGCTGCGCACCATGCAGGATATGCTTGTATTTAAAGCCGATGGAAAGTGGCATCCGGGGAAACTACAAATTTTGATTAAAGCTCCGATTGCTGAGCTTTCAAATCAGGAACAATTGATTTTAACCGGCGTGGCCGGCTCCGGGAGTAATTTAAGTTCAGACCTTCCTGTTGAAGTGATGCCATTGATTGAATTACCTTTTTCGGATTTAACCACCTGGAATGGTATTGGGAATATTGCCTTTGAAGAGTACCTGAGTGTAAAGAAAAAGGTTGCTGAAATCCACCAATTGGGCAGAAAAGTATATGTGTCGAAATGTCCGACAAGTGACGGTGTCTGGGACATGTTACAAAAAGCTGAGGTCGACTTTATTGGCACAAATCATGTAGAAGAGTTAGTGCAATATTTAACTAAAAACACTAAGGAATAAGGGGGTGTTCCTGATTGCTGATGCTGAAACTACCGCTTACTTTGAATTTATCCGAAATCTTGTATTGCAAAAACATAGAAGCTCCCCTGATGCTCATATCCTGAACTGAAGGGTTGGCCGGCAATGGATTGAAGATTGAATTGCCCGCGAAACTATTCCCTCCGAAAACAAGCTTGTCACTTAGTTTGTAGTCGGCGTAACTGGTTACCGACAACGCATTTAAAAACGGGTTATAAGAAGGAATTTGATTGGAAAGACTAATCGATTTGAAACCTCCATAAGTATTTAAATTGGTAAAAACAGAAGGTTGCCAGTTCATTTCGTTTGGAATAGCAGGAGGTTGATTAAACTGCAATTCACCAAAAGTTGAATTTGGTGAAAAGTTAAATAACTCCATGTAGATAAACTCATACTCCAAGTTAACCGGGCTCAATTTTGTTGAGTCAGATTGCGCAAAAGTGGCACTTACTACCAAAAGGAAAAAACCTATACAAGCTAGTTTTTTGAACATCATCAGCTTATTCGTATTCAAAATGTCAATTAATCTTTCCAATCAGAAATGTTACAACAATTTAATTCCCAGGCTCACTACAAAGCTCTTACTACGAACATCACTGTCGATGTATGGGCCCGAATATAAATCGCCAGAGCTGTTTTCCATGCGTACATCAAGAGTCAAAAACATAAAATCGGCGCCAACTCCATATTGCCACCCAAAAAAATGATCTTTAATTTCATCTTCACTGAGTATATTACTGCTCAATTTCTTATCTGTAAAATATGAAAATAAAGGCCCCGCATTGGCTCTTACTTTAAGAGGTCCTTTATCAACAACATTTATACCTAAAAGTACGGGAACATCAACTGTTTTTAAATCAAAGGAATTAACAGCCTGAGACACACTTCCAGTCATATCTTCCAATGTTCCTCCTTTCGAACTGTAATAGATTTCGGGCTGAATATAGATTCGACCTAAAGTTACCCGAGCAAAGGCACCTACGTGGTAATTATCAACATTCCCTTCGTTTATGGCGTTCATATCAGTAACCAATTTAGAATTACTGTAACCTCCCTTTAGTCCTAGGTTAATGGGAGACTGAGCCATCGCAGGGATTAAGAATGACGTGAATAATAGAACAATTGCAATTTTTTTCATGGCTAATAAATTTTGTTTTGAGTTATATAAACGATTAAAACTTTCAATAATTGCCAAAAGTAATCGTTATATTCAATTGAGCTAAAATATGACTTTTTATTAAGTCGTGATTAATTAAGCAATAAAAAAAAATCAGATTATCAGATCGCAGGCCTCGGGTGGCATCCAGTGTTTATCTTTCCCGTTCCATTTCACATTGCACCCAATTGGATTGGTAACAGGAGTGGAAATTTGCTTTCCAGAGGTTAATTCGTTTAGTGTTCTATCCAAGTCATTCACCTTGACTTTCGACGCATCTTTTGGCGAGTCTACTCCCCTTCCGGTGTACACTAAACGTCTATTTTCATCAAACACATAAAAATGCGGGGTTCTTAAAGCTCCATATTTTTCGGCAACCTCCTGACTTTCGTCGTGCAAATATAGCCACGGAAACTGATGCTTTTTCATTCGCAGAACCATGTGCTCAAAATCGTCTTCCTGATACGTGCTTGCACTGTTCGAATTAATTCCAACAAATTGCACACCTTGATCTTTGTACTTCTCGGCAGCATCTCGGGTTAGTTCATCACTTCCTATTACATACGGACAATGGTTACAGGTAAAAAAAACGACCAAATACTTAGCTGACTCAAAGTTTGCCAGTGAATATTTTTCCCCGTCAGTTGCGGGTAAATTAAAATCGATGGCTTCGGCGCCTATCTTAAGTGTAAAACTCATAAATACTGGTTTTTAGCATTAATAATTACCAGTGTAACAAATGGCTGACTAAACTTGTTGGATCTTTTTTCGTTACAATACGAACACATTTATAAATGGTTGTGATAGAAGTATTATCAAACTTGATTAAACGTAAAAAAATACATCCCATATTTGGAAATAAGAGAAAAAAATTTCTATTTTTCAACCGTGAATACCGAACGGTATTTTTGTGAATCAGTTATTAATTATTAGATCTGTAAAATTAAAATGAAATCGAAAAAGAGCTCCAGGAAGATTCAAAATCACACTGACTTTGAGGATACTGAATTTAGGGGCAAGTCACCAAAAAGTGTAAAGAAAGATCGAGGCTCAAAACGCCGCCTGACTATTTATGATGAATTTGATGATGAAGTTGATTTTAATAGTACAAACTCTGAGGAAGATTTATACGAATAACCAGATACATACCCTTTAAATAATTAGTTTATTACGTTGAGCTTTTTCCTATTCAGGAAAGCTTTCAGGTTTTCTAGTGCAAGGTTCATCAAGCGTTGCCGGGCTTCTTTTGTTGCCCAAGCCACATGAGGGGTGATAAAAGTGTTTTTTGCACGAAGCAGCGGATTATCAGCAGTTGGGGGCTCTGTCGAAAGCACATCCAGACCGGCAGCAGCCAAACATCCTTCATTTAGTGCGCTTGCAAGATCTTGCTCCTGAATTAACGCGCCTCTGCCGGTATTGATTAAGATTGCACCGGCCTTCATTTGAGCAAATCGGTTTTTATTCATAAACCCCCGGTTGCTTTCGGTAAGGGGGCAATTTAAGCTCACTACATCTGATTTTTCGAGTAATTCATCAAGCTCGCATTGCCGATAATACGAAGGGACATTTTTTTTCGGAGAACGGTTCTGGAATAAAACGGTCATTCCAAAGGCATGCCCAATTTCGGCTACTTTTTGGCCGATCCTGCCGAAACCAACAATACCAAGCGTTTTTCCTGCTAGCTCGATTTGAGGACTTAAGCAAAATGAAAAGTCCGGCGAATTAACCCAATCGCCATTCTTTACTGCATCGGCATGAAGTTGAACCCGATTAACGATGTTCAGGAGATGAGAAAAAACCAACTGTGCTACGGAATCGGTGCTATAAGCCGGAATGTTGGTCACGGTAATGTTGGCATTGCTGGCAGCTTCCAAATCAACAATGTTGTAGCCTGTTGCTAAAATACCGATGTATTTTAACGAAGGGCACGAATTAATCACTGCTTTATTTAAAACTGCTTTATTTGTCAAAACAAGTTCAGCCTTTCCGATTCGTTCAACAATTCGTTTCGCCGGGGTGCGATCATAAACTGTAAACTCACCAAATTCTTCAAATGCTTTCCAGCTCAAATCTCCAGGGTTTAACGCATATCCGTCCAGCACAACTATTTTCATTGGAGTCAATTTAAAATTCGAATGAAATTAATCAAAATCAGCGACGTATTAAAGCAATCGCGCTATCGATAGTGGATATTCAAGCTATCTAGCTCAGCCTTTTTTATCGACGGGGATTTGCCTGCTTCAAATTTTTGCAATACCAATTCGCCAACTTTTCTTGCTTCTTCTTCAGTTTTAAAAAACTGATGCCCCATTGCTGTAGGTATTATTTCCTGCTTAATAAAAACATGGGTGTCCTTTTTCAAGACATAGCCCCATCCATTTTTTACAGGCATAATCTCCAGATGTATTGTTGTTTTGGATTTGCAGCTATAAAGCAATAATCCTGCACTAAGCAGGATTATCACAACGTATTTCAATGGATAGAAGCAATCTTTAGTCATATTCATTCATTTCGGCATAAGGTTCAAAACGTAATACGTCGTCAAAGTAATAACTACTATTTCTTCCTAACAACACATATCCGATACCATCAATAGTAAAACCTATAGCTTCAGTGCGTTCGGCACCACCTTCTCCATCTTCATATATTTCTGTTTTTTCGATCCAAAGGTCGGTTGCCGGATTGTATTCCCAAACATCTCCCCCTGTTGTACTTCTGCCTCCTGTCGCAATATAGCCTTTCTCGTTCACTACAAATGCTGCTGCATTTATTCTGGTAATGTCATACTCATCATCAAAGTCTTCATCCGTCGCATCAGAAATCTTGCGAAGAGTTGTCCAACTATTAGTTACAGGATCATATTTTGAGAAATCACTATTATAGGTTCCGTTATTTATTCCTCCAACTACATATCCTTCTCCGTTAATAACAAAGGTCATAGCATCACGTCTCTTGTAGGGAATGCTAACAACTTCGGTCCATTGACTGGTTGATGGATCATATTCGTAAAAATCTTTATTGTAACTGCCATCGTATCCAGTTCCAACGAATCCTTTGTCACCAATACTCATTGCTAAGGCTCCATATCGTGCTGATCCTGGGAAATCATCAATCTGAGTCCATTCATTAGTTGAAGGATCAAACGCGTAAAAATCTTTCAGCTTATTGGTTCCGTCATATCCAGTTCCGAAAAAGACTTTCTCTGAAGCACTAAAACCCACAGCTCCATTTCGGGCAGCTCCCGGAAAATCGGTTTTCTGAGACCAGTAATCATTTATAGGATCGTATTCCCAAAAATCAATTCGACGATCTTCTCCATCGTATCCTAATCCTACATAAGCTTTATCGCCTAATGCCACCCCAACGGCATCTGATCTGCCGTCACCACTATATTCTCCCAGTTTAACCCAGTTCCCTACTAAATCTTCATCGTCATCATCTTTGCACGAAGATAGACTTATTACAATCGACATTGCTATTCCAATCTTTACTACGGACTTTAAGCAAATCATTTCTGTTATTCTCTTTTTAATCATGGCTCGATTTTATTCTGTTTTGATGCCAAATTTATGCGGATTGAATGAGTGAAAAAAAAATGATAGACTAAGATTGGGTATGTAACTACCAATCGGGTTTATTAGATGACCAACATCTAGTAAGTCGATATAAAAGATCTAAATGTTAATAATTTTCAAGCTTTTTAACACCACTTAACGGAAGAAAAAGATCAATTGGCGATTCGTCTGAATAATACGCCAGAACGAAGATCAATTAGCGATCTAAGTCTATTATTATTTCTAGAGTATAGACGAAACTATTGCTTTGTATCAAACAAACCGTTGTCCAAAAGAAGTTCCAACTTCGTTCAAAGTAAATCCATCGTTACAATATGAAAAGAGCAACTGCCGTCCTATTTATTTTAACTACGCTTCTAACTGCTTGCGAACAAGACACTGAGTCTTTTAACCTGGGACTTGACTTGGTTGAATCCAAATCAGAGATTAGCGTTGTCGACAGCTTTAGTGTGGAATTGTCAACGATAAAACTTGATTCGATTCCAACATCCGGAACTGATATTTTATTGGTTGGTCAACTTGAAAGTGAAACCACAGGCCAATTTGAAGTTAACGGGTATTTCAACTTCGATCGGCAATCATCTCTGTTAGCTCTTGATGACGAAGCCATTTTTGACTCCATTACAATACAGCTTAACTATGCCGATTACACAAAGGGAGACACAGCACAAATGCAATCTATTGCTGTGTTCCGTCTAACGCAGCAGATTAAATTTCAGGAAAATGATTACGCAGAACAATACTTGTTCAACACCACGAGCTTTCCCTGCGAAACCATTCCTTACGGGCAGCATGATTTTATTTATCAGTCCGAAAATGACTACATTGAATTTAGGCTAGATAATGAGTTTGGCGAAGAACTTGTCGCTCTGGCAAGGGAAGACGACGCTGAAGAGTTTATTAATAATGGTAACTTTAAAGAATACCTGAAGGGTTTTGTTCTTAAACCCGGAGAAAATGCACCACAATCAGTTATTGGCTTTAGTTCAGACTCAGTTCTAATCAATATGTACTTTCATACGGTTGGTTTAGAGACAATTAAAACTAAGATTCAGTTTACCCTGGCAGATGAGAATAGCCAGTTCAACGGAGTAAAAGCTGATCGCGAAGGAACTGCTTTTGCAGACCTCTCAAGTCAACGCGAAGAAATGAATTCGAAAGCGACCGGCGATGTGAGTTATATTCAAGGTGGTGCCGGTATCATTGTGCGAGTAGATTTTCCAAGCTTGAACGACATTTTTGCACTCAAAGACAGAGTATTGCTCAAAGCAGAATTAATTCTAAGACCTGCCCCCGAATCCTATTCAGGCGATATGCCGGAAGCACTGGACTTTTATGAAACAGATCGGGTAAATCAAATTGGAGATCAGCTAACATACACTTCGAGCAGCACTGAATACTCACTTCAAGCATATTTATACGAAGATGAACTGTACAATGAGAATTCCTACTACACTGTCGATATCAGCACGTTTATCTCTTCTGCATTAGCAGGAGCTTATTACGATACAAATAATGGCTTATTAGTTACGGTTCCCTATTCCGATCTACTTTCAAAGGCTGACCAATTAATTTTAGAAGGAGAAAGTAGTAGCCGAAATAATCCAACCTTAAATCTCTATTTTTTAACTTTTGAATAATCAACCGATGCAAAAATATATCACTCAAACCCTATTAATTGGCTGTTTCGCATGTATTAGCTTTAACGGAGCCAGTCAGAACAATACCAATTCACCTTACTCAATGTATGGCTTAGGTGAATTAAAATCGCAAACGAATGCTCATACCTCTGCGATGGGTAACGCTGGAATAGGTATGCAATCGGATAATTTTTTGAATACGCTAAATCCAGCTTCTTACACGGGCATCGACAGCCTATCGTTTATTCTTGAAATAGGTATTAATGGTGAGTACTCCAATTATGACAATAGTCGCCATAAAGCCAACACTTTCAATGGGAATTTAAGCTATTTGGCTATGGGATTGAAAATTACTCCCTGGCTAGCTACTGGATTTGGTCTTAATCCATACAGTTCTATCGGCTACGAAATAAATACAACGGGTTTAGTCGAAGGTGTTCAATTAGCATATCCTTTGGATATTACCGGATCGGGAGATCTAAGTCGAGTCTATTTTTCGACAGCAGTTAGTCCGTTAAAAAATTTGTCGCTGGGAATTGAGTCTTCCTTTATATTTGGAAATAAGAAACAAACACAGTATCATGATTTAACCAATCTGGGGATTACTTCGGTTTATAATGAGACAACAAATTATTTTCACAATTTCTATTTTCAGTTCGGGCTGCAGTACCAACTTTTACTGAATAAAAATAATTCATTGAATTTTGGACTGATCTATTGTCCGAAACAGGAACTGGTTACCCACCGAGAAAACACTTCATATGACGAGAATGACATAGTAATCGACTCAGAGGATGAATCAGAAGAGATGTTCCCAATTCCGGAAGAATATGGTCTTGGGGTGACTTGGCAAAAAGATGAGAAATTCCAATTATCTGTGGATGCCGGGCTTCAGCTGTGGTCAAACGAATCGTATGATATTGTTGGTGCTGACCTAGAAGATACGTACTATATGAACGGTGGATTCGAGTACAAACCAACCACCAATGTTTTAGCTGACTATTTTAAAAGAATTAGCTATAGAGCCGGTTTTCAATACAATAAGTCGTATCTCAAATTAAGAGATATTCAGCTAGATGAAAAAGTCTTTTCTTTTGGACTAGGATTGCCAATTCAAAAGCAAAAATCAACGATTGATTTCAGTGTTGAGCTTGGGCAATACGGTACTAGTAATAAAAACCTGATCAAGGAAAGATTCGTTCGGTTAAAAGTCGGTTTCTCATTAAAAGACAATTGGTTCGTTCGAAGAAAATACAACTAGTAGCAAGCAAGTTGTCGCGCGATTTTCAGCGCAATACAAGTAAGCCCGGAAGATTTCTTCCGGGCTTTTATCTTGCTTTTCATTAAAACGAGAGCAGTTCGTTAAGCTACAATGCAAACTTATTAATGACCGAATTTTGAAAGTCACTCTTGTAACTCTCTCCTACCGGAATCCAGCGATCGTGAATAATAATTCTGTTTTTTGTGACTGATTTTATTTTGTTAGTATTCACTATAAATGATTTATGGACACGTAAAAATTTTCCAGTAGGTAAATTTTCGCTCATCCGTTTTAATGAATTCAGCGTGATAACGGGTTTATCTTCATTTTGCATGTAAATCTTAACGTAGTCTTTTAACCCCTCGATGTATAGAATTTGGCTCAATTTAATTTTTACTGATTTATAATCAGCTTTTACCAAGATATACTCTTGATCGTTTTCTTGTAACGTAACATGATCATCTTCTTTTTGAGGACTATTTGTGGAGTAAATAGAATAAGCTTTATTAGCAGCTTTTAGAAACCGTGTAAACGAAATTGGCTTTAATAGATAATCTAATGCATTTAAATCAAATGCTTCCAAAGCGTGCTCCGAATGGGCCGTTGTAAAAATGAACATGGGCCTGTTTTCAAGGCTGTTTATAAATTCAATTCCCGAAACAGTTGGCAGATGTATATCAAGAAATATTAAGTCAATCGACGTCCTCTGAATAATATCCAGTGCTTCAAAAACTGAGTTGCATTTTTTCTCCAGTTTCAGAAACGGTATCATCTTAATATAATCTTCAACAATCTGCTGCGCCAAGGGCTCATCATCTATAATTAAACATTTCATTTTTTATTGATTTTAAAAGTGTAATAAGTAGTGCGAATAATTTAGTGTGATGTTTCAAGTCTTTAACAGTTTGTGATAGAAGCGAAACCGAAAATATCAAATAGGTCCGTGACCTTAGATGTATATCCATATTCCGAAAAGAACTATGCTTCAGATAGCGAAAGGTTAAGTTCTACAGTATATTTATTGTCCTTTGTAGTAATTGTTAACTCATGTCGACGTGGATAAACGAGATTCAGTCTTTTTTTGATATTTTTTAGGACAACTCCATTATTTCCATTAGTTGATTTTGGCACTCTTTTAGCAATGGGGTTCTGAATAAAAAAAATCAATTCATCATCTCTAATCTCCAAGTTAATCAGTATCTCTCCAGGCTGGGTATAATCAATTCCATGCTTAAATGCGTTTTCAAGAAACACTGAAAATAATAGAGGTTCAATTTGTTTTAACCCAGTATTTCCCTTAACATTAAACGACACATTGAACATTTCATTTAGCCTTATTCTTTGTAGTTCGATGTAGTTTTCGATATGAGCGACCTCTCTGCTTAGTAGCACCTTAACTGTGTCTGCCTCATAAATAATGTAGCGCATCAATTCCGATAATTTAAAAATGATTTCCGGTGTTTGATCCGACTTTTTCCTTGCCAACGCATAAATTCCGTTGAGTGTATTAAAGAAAAAGTGCGGATTTATTTGAGCCTTTAGAAATGAAAGCTCAGCGCTTAATTTCTGGTTTTCAATTTCTTTTAGCTGATTTTCATTTACAAACCACTCTTTTGTTCCATATATGCTGGTACTCACAGCAATTGAAATTGTACTTAAAATAAGTATGCCAAAGTCAAAGAATCTATGTTTACGCGCCGGTTTCACACCGTCAAACGCTATTGAATTCTCTTGGATGAGAGGAGGTATGGATTCCTTTTTAAATTCAGGGGGCTTAGGTTGGTTTAAAGTAGATAAACAATAAACAATTGTTAACACGACTATAACAGTGCCAGCATATTCCTTAAATTTTCTGTTCGATAAAAATCGGGGAATTAATAAATAGTAATTCAAGTAAAAGATCGACACCAGTATTACTGCGGTCAATATCATATGCTTAACATCGAAAAAATCATTTAAATAGAAGAGTAACCATGGAAATACGAGCACAAACACGACACATAAAAATAGGTGAAGTAATATTCTAAAATAATTATTTTTCAGAAGTCGTAACATGTTGATGGTCGTGATTATTTTCCTGGCAAAAATTGCTCTTTTCTACCTGTTAAAAAACTGTTTTAAGTTTTTTTAAGGATGTTTGTTTTAATTAGACAACCCTTAGCAATTCAGCTTCTTCGATTATGGTATTAGCGGGCTAAGTTGTTAGAATTTGGGGAGATAGTCAGGATATAAGTATGTTTTTAATAACAGGGAATAAGCAAAAATTAGAACATTTAGCCTATCATATATTACAAAAAGAACGACGAAGAACAATTTTCAACTTACGTTAAGTGGACAGCAATATCCGTGGCTAATTCATTCCATTCAAATTTCCTGCTAACTTTGCGCGCAATATTTAAAAATTATTCGAACAGCTTATTCTTCGAATTGTTATTGTGACATCAGTTAACAAATAAAAGTATGCTTGTTTTAGTAGGAATTTTAGTGGGATTGTTTTTGCTTTTAGCGCTAGGCACCTGGTTATCGAACCGTTTTGGAAAACAGACATCAGAACCTGAGGAAAAAACGACTATTTCTCTCGACTGCTGTGGCGCCCACGAAATATGCGACTTTGAAGAAATGCTCAATAACCCTGATGAGATTGTCTATTTTGAGGACGAAGAATTGGATCGATATAAAGGAGTCAATCCGAATGAATATGAGGATGAACAAATTGATGAGTTTCGTGAAGTACTTTACACATTAGATGGCGAAGAAGTGAGAAAATGGCTATTAAGCATTGAGCGACGTAAAATTCAATTACCATCGGTACTAAAACAGGAAGCCATTCAACTGCTGGCTGAAGCATAAAAAAAGCATCGACCAGTTAACCGGTCAATGCCTTTGAAATCAAATTCTATTTTAGCTACATAATTTCGTTACAATTTTTTCATCTTCTTAGTTGACATCGTATCATCAACTTCAATTAAACTGATTGCATATCCCCCACCCGGTGCGCAATACTGAGATAATTTACTCTTGCTATCAACTAAGTATTTCTTAATTTGGTAAGCTTTCGGATTATCGCGATAGTGACTATCCTTTTGGTCAGAATAAACGGTTGCTATGTATTTTTTCTTTTCAGGAAGAAATTCAAATGAGATGTTTGATTCCCGGGCTTCTTCATCATTTGTTCGTCCAACAAACCAGTTATCCGTTTCTTTTTCTTTCCGTGCATAAGTGATGTAATCGCCGGGTTCTGCCTCCAACACCTGTGTGTTGTCCCAATCAACCGGGACATCTTTTATAAATTGAAAAGCGTCCAGGTGCTTTTGATAATTTTCGGGCAAATCGGCAGCCATTTGCAACGGACTATACATGGTTACATACAGCGCCAGTTGACGTGCGATAGTCGTATTAACTTTCGATGTGTTATCGGGGTTTAACTGGCTGATGTCCGTTTCAAATATACCTGGAGTATAATCCATTGGGCCACCAATCAGGCGGGTAAATGGCAATATGGTTGTGTGATCCGGATCATTGCCACCAAACGCTTCATATTCGGTGCCACGGGCTGATTCATTACCAATCAGGTTCGGATAAGTGCGGCACAAGCCCGTTGGACGAACTGCTTCATGAGCATTAACCATGATTTCATACTCCCCGGCTTTTTTAATCGCATACAAATAATGATTAACCAACCATTGTCCGTAATGTGTTTCGCCGCGCGGAATCATGTCACCAACATAGCCACTTTTTACAGCATTGTACCCATTATCAACCATAAACTGGTATGCCTGATCCATATGGCGTTCATAATTCCGAATAGATCCGGAAGTTTCATGATGCATCATCAATCGAACACCTTTGCTTTGAGCATAGCTTTGTAGTTTTTTTACATCAAAATCGGGGTATGGTGTTACAAAGTCGAATACATAATCTTTCGACTTTCCGAACCAGTCCTCCCATCCTTCATTCCATCCTTCAACCAAAACGGCATCGAAGCCATGTTTTGCAGCAAAATCGATGTACTCCATTACGTGCTCGTTGTTTGCAGCGTGTGTTCCATTGGGAACCGTTTTTGAATAGTCCGTTTCGCCTAATTTGACACTTGGTAAGTCAGTGTATGCCCAGGTACTTTTCCCGGTAATCATTTCCCACCAAACGCCAATATATTTCACGGGCGTGATCCACGAAGTATCATCATAAACACATGGTTCATTTAGGTTGAGCGTGATGTGAGACATTAGAATATCAGCGGCCTTATCGCTGGCAATAACGGTACGCCAGGGCGAATGGCAAGGTGCCTGCATGTATCCTTTATTTCCAACAGCATCCGGTGTTAAAAATGACTCAAAAATCATATTTTCATCATCCAGATTGAGGTGCATGCATGAATATTCGACTAAGGCTGCTTCGTGTAAATTGATGTATAAACCACCGTCGGTTTTCATCATCAAAGCGGTTTGCACGCCAGTTGGTGAAAAGGTTTGCTGTGAGACATTGTCTGTTACAGCATCAGTCATGAAACCTCTGATTTCCGACAGTTTTGACTCCGTGTAATTGTACTCCTGCGTATCAAAATCGCCAGGAATCCAGAAGGCTGTATGATCACCAGCCATCGCAAATTGTGTACGCTCTTCTTTTATAACAAAATAAATCAGGCTATCCTGCTCCGGGAACTCATAACGAAAGCCAAGCCCATCATCGAATAAACGAAACCGGATAATAAGCTTACGATCAGATGTGGTCTGGTTTAAGTTGACTGCCATTTCATTATAATGATTTCTAATCTCACTCACCTCCCCCCAGACTGGTTTCCATGTTTCGTCAAACGTTGATCGGTCAACACTCGCAACTTCGAAGTTCGAGAGTAGCGATTCTGTATCTTTCAATTCAAGTCCTAGTTTACTTTTCTTGATTACCGGCTTTTCTTTATAGTCTAAAGCATAAGTTGGTATTCCTTGATCAACTGCAAACGTCAAAACGAAATTTCCATTTGGAGATTCCAGTTTCTCTGCTTTCAGGCTCCATGAAATCAGTATTAATAAAATTGGGATTATTAGTTTTTTCATTATTTCGGATTAAAAAAATTAGTTGTTACTTTTTTGTTTCACTCCAAAGCTTCAGAAAGACTCCGTTGGTCCAGCCGAAGCCATCTTGAGTTTCATATTCGCCACCACCACCGGGGCGATTGATATTTACCACATCGTATTTTTCCATCATTTTTCCGGTTTCGAAATAAACTTTGATGTTTAGGTTTATCCAACGTTTTGCAATCTGTTTCGCTAAGTCGTTATAGCCATATTTTTGCAATCCGCGGTAAACCACCCACTGTAAGGGCGCCCAGGCATTTGGGTAGTCCCATTGCTGACCAGCTCCTTCAACCAGAGTTGTAACAACACCACCAGGTTTCAGGAAATTAGCTTCAATTTTGTCTTTTACCAGCTCAGCCTGCTTTTTTGTAGCTAGATTGAAATAAAGGGGAAACATACCTGCCAACGTATGCTGTTTCGAAAATGATGTTGTTTCAATATTGTAATCAACAAAGAAATTGGCCTGTTCGTCCCAACAATATTTCAAGATGAGATTTTTTCTGTTTTCCGCACGCTCTGCGTAATCGTTCGCCTTTCGTAGTTCCATATTTAACTCATAAGCCTGCGAAATTGTCATTTCTAACTTGTATAATAAACAATTCAGATCGATCGGCAAGAAACTGGTTGTTACGATAGTTTTCATGTGTTTTCCATCTTCAAACCAGCGGGTCGAAAAATCCCAACCCGATTCGGCGGCAGAACGGATATCGCGATACATGGATGAATCCCTACCCGCTTCTTCAAACAACACCACATCGTGTTTATAGGATTCCGGTCGCGGGGTGTTCAATTCATCCCAGTACCGATTCAATTGTCCGCCTTCAACTTTCACTACTTTTTTACCTGTCATCCAATAGGTGTATTCTTTCTCTAAAGCCGGTAGGTAGTGCACCAGAATAGTTTCATCACTTAATGTTTCGGCTAGCAGCTGAACCATCAACGCAAAAAACGGCGGTTGCGAACGACTCAAATAATAGGTTCTGTTTCCATTCGGAACATGTCCATAGTTCAGAATCAAGTATTCGAAATTATCCACCATATTTTGAATCATTTCGACCTGATTATCCTCTTGTAAACCCAACATGGTAAAATAACTATCCCAGTAGTAAATTTCCTTAAAGCGCCCACCCGGAACAATGTACGCATGCGGCAAGGTGATCAACGACGAATACTGTTTGTGGCTTTTAGGTTGCTTTGTCAGGTCGTTCCACAGGTAGTGAATGTGCTTCAACATGGCTGTGGTGTCATGCTGAAGCGTATCAAAATAATGACCGACAAAATCCTTTAAATTAAAGTGTGATTGATCTTTTAATTCAGCATAGGCCCGTTTTACAGAATCGGGGGCAACTTTCCCGGGACAATCCACAAATCGTTTTTGATCCTGAAAGATTTCTTCAAGCTGAACAGCTTCAAACAAGTCCGGGTATTTTTCGGCCGGGTTGATTTGTGCAACAGCAACCTGAGTTGCAAACAGGATCACGACAAAAGAATATCTCCAATATTTCGAATTTAATTTCATTGTATTTGATTCAGGTAAAGACATGAAACGAGTATGTAAAAGCGAATACCCCCAAGAAGAGCGATTACGAGTTCCATATGAAAAATCGAAAACAGGCTGCTGTGCTATTCGATTGCTCAGCAGCCTGTTTCTAATTATTTCATTTATTGATTTCCAAGAGTCGCGTCCAGGTTTTCGTTTACATCAGCAGCTGATGTTGGAACAGGGAATATTGTTCTAAAAGCTTCAGAAGCTTCTTTTTCCTGATAAGCATCGGTAAATTTACCAAAGCGGATTAAGTCCTGACGACGCAGCCCTTCCCAATACAATTCGTAACCTCTTTCGTCCAAAATGTCATCCAGAGTCAGTGAAGTTAACAATGGCAATGTTTTACCATCCATGTTTCTTTTAGCTCGTATATAATTGATGTCTGCCAATGCGCCGTCTTCGTCGTCACTTCTGAATTTGGCTTCAGCACGAATCAGGTAGATATCTGAGATTCGCATAATTGGCACATCGTTTGGCGAACGAAATTGGTCAACTGTATTTGGATCAGGAGCAAACTTCATGACCCGAATACCTGCATTTTCAGGTGCACTTTGGATATCGATTTCAGGTACAAATACCAATGGAGTTGTATTATCTCGCAAGAATAATTCTGATCCGTCGATAGCAAATTGTTGACCAACCAAGAACCCTTGATTAAAGCCTGTAACGCTCTTAATTCCATCATCCTGATACCGGGCATCGTTTTCTGTATCCCATGTACTGAAAAAAGTTGAAGTGGTTGATGGTCCATTCCAGATACTATTGAAATTACCGAATGCCTGACTGTAATGCAACGCAAAATTAGTCCATTGAACATCGCCGCCATAGTCAACAGCATCACTCATTGGCACTCTCAAAATAAATTCTGGGTGCTCAGCTACATCAAATTGAAACATGGACCAATAGTCATCAGTCACTGCATAATCTGAAGAACTAATTAATTGGTCGCAATAGCTAATGGCGTCGTTCCATTTTGCTTCTCCGGTGTACACTTCGTAATTCAAATATACTTTAGCCAGAAGTGCTTGTGCAGCACCAACGGTTGCCCGGGTTGATCCAACTTCTGATTTTGTTTTAAGGTTTGGTAGAATTGCTTTCAGCTCATCAATAATATAATCAGCAGCCTCTTTACGGCTAAGCACTTCAGGAGATGCAGAATAGTCAGTTTCGTCAGCAGCTCTATAAGGAACTTGTCCAAAAAGGTCGTTGATTAAGTACATGTAGTAAGCACGAAGAAAACGAGCCTCAGTAATGTATAAATCGTTTGTTGTACTTTGAGGAAATTGACTAATATAGTTTATGGCTGTATTGGCACGCGAAACTCCTTGAGTTAAATGATTCCAGACATTTTGGAAACGCATGTGATCTGAGTTCCAGGTATGCAAATGAAGTTGTTGCCAAGCACCGTTATCATACCAGTCGGTTCCACGCGTTGGAATAATCACCTCGTCAGTGGTTATTTCTTGCAGTCCCCAGTAGTTACTCCACTCAATGGTTCTTCTCAAACTTGCATATGGTGGATTGATCAGTGCTTGCGCATTTGACGGATTGTTGACAAGATTGCCTCCCAGTTGCTCGTCAAGTACATTCTCTTCCAGATCAGTACAAGCTACGGTACTGAAAAGTGCCAGGATGGTACTAAATATGATGAATTTATATCGTTTCATTTTTTCTATTTTTTTAGGATTAAAATTGCAGGTTAACACCAAATGTAACTGTTGTTGGTTTTGGATATGAAGTATAGTCAATTCCAAGAGATGGAATTCCGTCCACATTAGCATCTGAATTCACTTCTGGGTCGTATCCGGTATATTTGGTAAATAGTAATAAATTATTACCGGTTACATATACTCGAGCTCTGTCTAACCATTCAATTGTTGTCGTTTTTAGCGTATAACCTAGAGTCAGGTTTGAAAGTCTGAGGAATGATGCATCTTCGATAAAACGAGATGAAAATGCATTTGAATTACCTGGATTTTCATTTGATTCAGCTACAGCCTGCGTTACATTGTTTCCTTTGGTAAATGGTCCTTTGGTATAAATAGCGTTGGCCGTGTTATTATATATCTCATTGCCTTCTGATCCATACCAGAACATACTTACGTCAAAATTCTTGTATGTCAACTTGCTACTTAAACTATAGGTAAAATCAGGCAGCGCTGATCCTAAATATTCTTTTACTTTAGATCCTTCAGCGTCCGTTTTATAAGTGCTATAACCATCACTGTCAAATCCTTCGAAAACCATTCCGTAGAACGTACCAACAGGCTCTCCGTTGGTAATTACCTGAACTCGGGTACCTGTAAGCCCCTGACCTGCAGCACTACCTGTTTCTATGAATTTCACAGGAAGATCCTGCACTTCATTTTTAATATAAGCGAAGTTGATCCCCATATCCCAGCTTAAATCCTTTTTGCTAACCAAAACACCATTTAAAGCAAGTTCAACACCGTTATTAATAATTTTCATATCGGGGACATTCAACCACTGAGTTTGTGTTGGTGCCGGCGCTTTTGCCGGAACTTCCAGCAGAACGTCCACCGTCTTTTTATTAAAGAAGTCGATGGCTCCGCTAAGCCTGTTATTAAAAAATCCATAGTCGATTCCGATGTTTGTTTGCTGGGTTGTTTCCCACTGAATATCTGGATTTGGCGTACGCGTAAAAGTTATACCTGGTAAAAATGATCCGTCTACAAACCAGTTTGCGTTAGCTTCTGTTCCCACTGATAGCAATGAAATCTTATCCGGAATTTCTTGATTACCTGTCAACCCCCAACCAACACGGAATTTAAGATTACTGATAGCACCGGCACTTGCCATGAAATCCTCTTCAATTACTCGCCATGCAAAAGCAGCCGATGGAAAGAAACCATACTTATTGTTTTCTCCAAATTTTGAAGATCCATCGGCACGTCCGGTAAAGGTCAGCAAGTATTTGCCTTTATAAGAATAGTTAATACGACCAAAGAAGGATTGTAATTCGCGCTCATAGGCTGAAGATCCAACTTCTGCTTGTGAGAAATTACCATAACCTAAATTGTCGGTGTATTTAAGATCGTCAACTTCAAATCCTTTAACATTCATCTCAGTCGTTGTCCCTTTAAATCCCTGATAAGCATGTCCTAGAAGAAAATTAAAGGAATGGTCTTCGCCAATATCTCTTAGGTAGGTAATGTAGTTTTCAATCAGACGGTTAGTTGCTGAAACACCATTAATATCTGCCTCTCCTTTGTTCGACAAATAGCTGAGATCCTGATTTTGATTAACACGTCTCTCAGCCACTGTTCTGTCGAGCCCAACATTGATTTTATAGGTAAGGTTGTCCGTGATTTTAAAATCGGCAGAGATATTTGCTAATATTCGGTCGGTTTGAGTAATATCATCGACTAAGTTTAACATCGCTACCGGATTTCTTTTTTCGGTTGAATGCTGATAATAGGTGCCATCTTCATTCTTAACCGGGAAAGTAGGATTTAGTTGTAAGGCAGACAGAATCAGGTCACCTTCGAAACCTGAACCTTCGGCTTCAGTAATTGGTGCACGGGTATCTTCAACATGTGATGCAATAAGCACTCCTGTCAGGTTCAAACGATCATCAAAAGCTTTATGGGTAACTTTAATGCTTCCATTAATTTTCTCCATCGCCGTTGATTTGATGATTCCCTCTTGATTCAGATAACCTAATGATGTCTGGTAAGTAAACTTATCGCTTCCACCACCGAAGGATAAATTGTGACTTTGAGTAATACCGGCTTGGTAAATCTCATCCTGCCAATCAGTACTCGCACCCAAGTCCAATAATTTTGATCCATCAGATTTAGTATACGAGCGAAATTCACTGGCCGAAAGCAAATCGAGTTTTTCACGAATTTGAGAGACTCCAACATAACCATCGTATGAAAGTGTTCCTTCCCCTTTTTTCCCTTTTTTGGTCGTAATTAACACGACTCCATTGGCTCCACGCGAACCATAAATCGCAGTTGAAGAAGCGTCTTTCAAAATATCGATTGTTTCAATATCCTCAGGGTTCAGGAAGCTCAAGGGGTTTTTGTTTGACCCACCGCCATAACCGGCAGCGCTTCCTCCTTCAGGTGTAATATCCGTGTTATCCAAAGGAACACCATCAACTACATATAAGGGCTCCTGTCCGGAACGAATGGAATTGGAACCACGAATACGAACCGACATTCCAGTTCCGGGCTCACCGCTGTTTTGAGTAATGTTCACCCCAGAAACGCGTCCCTGCATCATTTCAACGGGAGAAGTGGCCACACTTTTATCCATGTCGTCAGACGTTAAACGACTACTGGCACCGGTGAGGTCACTTTTCTTTTGAATACCATAACCGATCGCCACAACTTCTTCCAGCCCGATGGTTTCCTCAGCCAGCGTTACGTTAATCACTTTCTGATCTCCAACCAAAACTTCCTGAGTTTTCATGCCAATAAAAGAAAAAGACAAAACAGCATCGGCAGGAACTGCATCCAACTGATATTCTCCATCAAAATTGGTAATTGTTCCGTTTGTTGTCTCCTTTACAACAACACTTACTCCTGGTAAGGGGAATCCGGTATCGTCAACCACTTTCCCTTTTACGGGATGCGATTGCTGTCCGACTACGCTTTGTTGATAAAGTACGATTCGCCGGTCGGTTACTTTATAGGATATTTCATCCTCCTTCAGCAGTTCTTCTAATAAATCTTCAATGTCTTCATTTTCAACATTCAAATTAACAAGTTGGTCTAAGTCAATTTGATCGGCATTGTAAAAAAAGATGTAGTTCGTTTGATCTTCAATTTTGCGAAAAGCATCTTCTAAAGTCATGTTTTCGAAATTCATACTAAGCTTAGTTTGCTGCGAGTAGCTTTTACCAGAAACTTGAAGTAAGCCGAGTAGTACAATTAAAAATGTTAGTCGCATAATTCGCCATGTTTTAATCAGGCCATTTCTGGGAATGGCAAGACAATTCATTAATTTTTTCATAAATTTACGGTGCTTAAATTAATACTATGAGTAGCGTTAGCTATTCGTTTTATTATTGCCCGGGGTGATGCGGGAACATCTACCCGGGTTTTTATTTTTTACTTATCCATATTTCATCTTCATTTTTTTCAATGTTAATGGCAATTGTTAACTTGATGACATCAAAGAGTTCCTCAATTGCTTCATCCTGATAGACACTCCCTGAGTAGATTTCATTTTTCAGACTGGAATCTTTAAATCGAATTTCAACTTTGTACATGCGTTCGAGCGTTTTAGCCAATTCGCCAAGAGTTATTTTGTCGAAATAGTGTTCGCCGGTTATCCAGCGTTTCGTTAAGTTGGCATCGGTACGTAGAATTGCATGTTTATGGCTGATTTTATCGAAAGTCCATTTGTCGCCCGGTTTTAGAATAACCGGTTTATTGTTTGCCGTGATATGGTCAATCTCCACACTTCCTTCCACCAAAACAGTTTCAGTTTTCCGGTCATCTTCGTAAGCTTTTACATTGAACTCGGTTCCTAAAACATTCACGTTCATATCTTTTGTGATGACTCGGAATGTGCGTGCTTTATTTTTTGTGACTTTAAAAAAGGCTTCGCCAACTAATTCAACTTCCTGCAAGGCGTTGCTATTCGCTAAGTGATATTTCAATTTAGAGTCATAATTCAAGGCAACAAAAGTTCCATCGGGCAAGGTTAATTCAGATTGTTGTCCTTTTGATGTTGCAATTTCAATCACATCATTTTGAGAATTGAAACCACTAAACAAATGATACTCTCCCATTAAATAGGTTGAAACTCCAAAAATCAATAAAATGGAAGCTGCAGCCGCAATCTGGAAATTGCGAATAGAAAAGACTTTTGCAGAGTGCTTTCTATTGTAAATATTTAGTGCTTCATGTTTTATTTGGTCAAATTCGGAAGCTCCAACGTGGGAAGCTTTTATGTCCTTTTTTTTGAATTTTAAAATATAGGAAACCAATAAAGCCAAAGCTGAATCAGAATCTTTTTGCTTTAATTGCTTATAATCTTTCAGCGATTCTTTCGAAACTTCACTCCGAAATTTCTTGTCGAATAATCTATCTTCAATGTCTTTTCCCATTTCGCTTTTTATTGCTTGTGTACCCTAAAAAGCGAATGAGGCGAAAATATACCCTTCAAAAAATCATGCTGTAGAACATGTTATCGGATGTGTGTTTGAAAAAATAAGATAATTGAATCTTGATCCGAATCAATAATGTCTCTTAATTTACTGATTGCCTTCTGAATAGCATTGCCAACTGATTGGTAATTTACCCCCATCAGTTCAGCAACTTCGGAGTTTGAAAGATTTTTGTAAAACTTCAGGAATATCGTTTCTTTTTGACGCGTAGGAAGCTGATTAAGGGCTTGAGCAAGTTGATCTAATCTCAATTCCTTTTCTTCGGTATCCACGTCTGCAGTGTATTCTAAACGAAAGTCGGCCAATAAATCGTCATTAAAATCAGCACTAACATTTTTATTTTTTCGGAGGTTCGTAAAAATGCGAATACGAAGTGATTTTAGCAGATAGAATAAAATATTGTTGGTGGATGAAAGTTTGTCTTTTTTTGATGCCAATTCGAAAAAAACGTCCTGAATACAATCTTTAATAAAGCTTTCATCAGAGGTCAATCGATGCCCATATTCAAACATTTGCATATGATAGGTATCGAATATATAGGAAAACGCATTCTTGTCTCCCTGTTTAAAACGGCGCCAGATTTCAGAATCGAGATTTTTATCCATCAGGTGAAGAGGTTGCTCTTGGTTTTATTCTAACACTAAATTAGAATAAATTATCGAACAAAGCGGATCACTCCAATTAATAAATAGTCGTTAAATGCTATTCCTGACTTTGGATAACAAAGATTGAATTTACCTTCTTGTTATTGAGGTAATTCCCACACACATGATAAATAAGCTTATCGAAAAAATACGCTGAATTCCATTTATTTATTCTCTAAAGAAAAGTTCTTCTTTAATTCGTTTTAAGCGTTCCAGAGCGTAATCTGCACTTTTAGCTCCTTCTCCCGCTTCTTGCAAATATTGTTGGTAGTAATTTAAAGCTAGTGTTTTATTGAAATTGTATTCTTCATAAGTGGTCGCAATTTCGAATAGCACTTCCACTTTTCTTGAATCTAATTCATAGGCCTTTTTATAACATTCAATAGATTTTTCAAACTCCCGCTGCGAACCATAAACTTGTGCTAAATGGTGATACATTTCTGGATGAAATTCGGGAATTGAGATGTAGATGGCAAAATCCAGATAGTTGGCCGCTAGTTTATAATGATCAAGTCGCTTATGAGACACTCCTAAGTAGAAATTGACGTAGACATCGTTTGGAGCTACCGAATAAACCTCCTCCAGAATTTCAATGGCATCCTCGGTGTATTTGTTGTGATACAAACAAATACCATAATTCAACAGAACCGGAATTAGTGTATCGTATTTAGACATGTATTGATAGTATAGCCTCTGAGCCATTTGAAAATCCTTGTTTTCAAATGAAGCATTTGCAGTTTTTAAATGGACGGCTCTGTTATTTGGAAATTGATTTCCGGCCCGGTACAAGGTCAACATCATCTTATCTTTATCCTTCAGCTTTTCGTATGCTTTGGACAGATTTAAATATGCGCTTAAGTCATTCGGATTTTGTTGCAGATAGTTGCCGTACAATTTAATAGCCTGTTTCAATGAATCAACTTTAAACGCAGCGAGTGCGCTGTATTTATTATACATGACATTGGTTGAGTCGACAGCCTGTATTTCTTTAAACTTGAGGTAAGCTTTTTGATATTCGTTCAGATATAATAGCGACTTGCCGCATTCATATTTCAACAACAAATTTTCAGGCTGTAGCTGCAGGGCATGCTGAAAATCGACAACAGCATTTCCGTAATTTCCCATTGCCTGCATCAAATCAGCACGGGTTGTGAGGTATTTCACATTTTCAGAATCCAGATTTAATGCCTGAGTTAAATTGCCCACTGCTGCCGGATAGTCCATCAATTTTTGATGTGCCAAACTTTTTTTGAAGTATAACTCTCCGGTTTTGGATGTATTTAATTGCTTGTCGATTTGCTCAATGGCATTGGAGTACTCTTGATTTAAAAGCAATAAATCAATTTTATTTTGAGCAATTCCGACAAATGGAATTAATGTAAAAAAAAGAAGAACTAGTTGTTTAAACATGTTTTGATGCGATTGAAAAATGGACTTACAATATTGGAAGTCCTAAATTATTATTGAAGTACAAAGTTTATTGGTATTGTATATGATACCGGAATTGGTTTTCCACTGGTAACGCCTGGCTTCCATTTAGGAAGGGATTTTACCACCCTTATCGCCTCCAGATCCAATAAGGGATCAACGCCTTGTGCAATCCGAACCCTTCCAACTGAACCATCTTTTTCAATGACAAAACTGACAAATACCTTACCTTGAATACTATAGTACATTGCATCAATCGGATACCGAATAATATCAGTAATAAATTTCCTTAAAGCCAAATCGCCTCCAGAAAACTCTGGCATAATCTCTGCGGAATCTACAACATCATCATAAATTAATTTTGTTTGATTACTAAAACCAACAACTGCCAATTCATCAATTTGATTCTTTTGAATATTCGTATTCGTATCAGCAGATTTTAGCATTATTTCGACAATCCCTTTTTGGGCTATATCTCCGTATTTAGAGACTAAACTGTCTAGGTTCTCATTAATAATATTTACTAATTTAATATTATCTGGCGATAACTTCATCATCGCATCTTTGTCCGCTATTTCACCATCAATCAATACTAGAAATTGCTCGTTTGAACCTAATTTTAGTTGAAGTTCGTTTTCTATATTATTAAAATGTTCAATCTTGTCTTGTTTGTTTTCACAAGCAAAAACTAACAAAAGGGCAACAACCACAGCTACTCCAACCATGGACCGAACTTTCGCTTTTTTCGAAGATTTTATTTTTGTCATCATTTCTAAGTCTTGATTTTATTAAAGAAGAATTGAAATTATTGGCGATTGAAAAAAGGACTTCCATTTTATTGGAAGTCCTAAATTATTATTGGAGTACAAAATTTATTGGCACAGTGAATGAAACAGCTACAGCTTGTCCTCTTTGTTTACCCGGCTTCCAATTGGGTAATTTTTTGACTACCCTTATGGCTTCAGCATCCAATGAAGGAGTAACTCCGCGGGCGATTTTCGCACGCCCCACAGTTCCATCTTTTTCAACTACAAAGCTAACATATACTTTACCAGTATACTTATTAGTTATTGCCTGCGTCGGATACTGGACGTTCTTCGCAATAAATTTCCGTAACGCCAAATCCCCGCCCGGGAATTCAGGCATTTCTTCCACAATATTGAAAACATCGGCATCCTGCTCATCAGACTCACTTCCATAAGCAACTACTGTCACGTCCTTCGAAGACTCATTTTTAGCATCGGTAGTTCCAGACTTTAAGTTTATTTCGATGACCCCATTTTGAGCGAGATCACCATATTCCTGAGTGTAGAGCTCCAGTTTTTCTTTTACCACATTAACGGACTCAATGCTGGCTGGATCTAGTTTTTCCATCGCGTCCATATCGGCCATTTCACCGTCAATTAACACCAATGGCTGTTCTCCTGATACTGACTTTATTTGAACGCCAGTTTCAGGCTCTACAATTGCAGTTTCCTTATTTTCGCAGGCAAAAACCAGAACTAAGGCAACAGTCATAATAATTCCTGATAAATATCTGAATTTCGCTTTTTTTGAAGATTTTATTTTTGTCATCATTTTAAGTCTTGATTTTATTAAAGAAGAATTGAAATTATTGGCAATTGAAAATTGACTACCAATAAACTGGGAGACCAGAATTTTTTTATACTGACTGGTTTCCACCCCATTATTTAATACTGCGTGATCGGCCATAAATTCATGGTTTTCTTTAATCACCCTTCTGAGTAACCAGAAGAATGGATTAAACCATTGAAAAATACTAATCAACTCAAGTATTAAGATATCCACCGTGTGTCCCTGGCGAATATGTTCGCTTTCGTGTGCAAGCATTTTCTCCCAACCGGGAGTCGACTCCAGTTTTCGGCTTACAAACAAATAATCGAGGAAAGAATACGGGCTTGAATTGTCATCGATATAAACGTATTTGATTCCATTTCTTTTTACGAGCTGGCCTTTTTTAATAATACGGAAGACCTGAGAAATCCGAACGATGCCAAGTAAGGTAATAATAAGTGCTCCAGCAATGTAGCTGGCCAAAATTAACTGATTGGTGGTAATCCAACTCACGATGGAATGTGATAGTTCGGAACCATTAACAGTAATTGCATCCAGCATATTTGTTCCTTGCCGTGTTGCTAATAGCAATTGATCTCCGGCGCTATAAACTTTTAAATGGAGCAGTGGCAGAACACTTGAAAACAGAATTGCGAAAAGCAAAAACAAACGATTGATTTTGAAAAACGTTTCACGGCGTAAAAACACAAAATACACCAACGAAAGAGCTCCAAGACTGATGCCCGACTCTAAAATGTAATTGATAAAACTATTCATCGCCTATGTTTTTTTTATTTTCAAGATCCTCTCCTACTTCTTTCATTAGCTCCTCAAGCTCAGCTATACTCATATTATCTTCGCGTGCAAAAAATGAAACCATTTCCTTAAATGAATTGCTGAAATAGCCTTTCATAAAATTCTTCATGTACTTCCGCGTGTATTCTTTTTTACTCATTAATGGAAAATACCGGTGAGTTTTACCAAAAGCTTCATAACCAACAAATCCTTTTTTCTCAAGTATTCGAACGATTGTTGATACTGTATTGTATGCCGGTTTGGGCTCAGGCATCTGTTCAATCAAATCTTTCACAAATGCTTTTTCTAGTGTCCAAAGCAATTGCATCACTTGTTCTTCTGCTTTTGTTAGTTCTTTCATCCAATTAAAATTTAATGCGATACAAATATCAAACCAAAGATAACTAAACCGATAGTTTTTTAACTAATTTTTTAGTTATCGTACTGAAAAAAATATTCACTTTGACGGATCACTTTTATTCCTTATTAGAAATAGAAAGCTCATTTTTCTTATTCGATTCATTTCTATAGATTTTATAATTTGACATTTTAAATCTATAACTAATATTTTAGTTTTCAAACTAAATGCTTAGTTATTGTGCCGAAATGAATATGAGAATACGACTAAATACCTGATTAATTAGTCGTTGACGGACTATAATAATTGAAAATCGTCAGCATCGGGCAACACCGGAAAGTTCTTTCGGAAACGCTCTAATGAGTCTTTCGAGAGTTTGGCTGATACAATTTGTTTTTGCTTTTCCTCACCAAGCTGCATTATTTTTCCTTTTGGGTCAATCACACAGGTGTCACCCAGGTAATTAATCCCTTTAGCATCGGAACCAATTCGGTTGATGCCTGCAACGTAGGCTTGGTTTTCGATGGCACGGGCTTTTAAAAGGATATCCCAAACCTGTCGGCGCGGGCCAGGCCAATTAGCAACATTGATCATTAAATCATAATCATCTCGGTTTCGGCTAAAAACAGGGAAACGCAAATCGTAACACACTAATGGCAAAATACGAAATGACTTAATTTTAAAAATCTTGCGTTCCTGGCCTGGAGTAAAATGGATATGCTCCTCTCCCATTGAAAACAGGTGTCGTTTGTCGTAATACTCCAGTTTTCCATCGGGAAATGCAAATATAAAACGGTTGTAGAATGAATTGCTTTCCCGTATCATCAGGCTACCACTAATGACGGTTTGGTTTTCCTTAGCCATCTCTTTCATCCAACTGACAGATTCACCATCCATCACTTCAGCACATTTAGTAACATTCATGCTAAAACCAGTGGCAAACATTTCAGGAAAAACAACCAAGTCGGTTTCCTTCGGTAAATCTGCCAGAAGATTCTGGAGATGTCTGCGGTTATCTGTTGGTTTCTCCCAAGATAAGTCGCATTGGATAAGAGAAATATGTAATTTTTCGTCAGACATAATTTGCATCTGTTAGATAGCGAATTTAAGATTTTTTCTAATCTTCAGCTGTAAACTGATCAGGATGTTTCCCAATCACTCCTTTTTTACGGTAATAGGCTTTCATTCGTTCGATGTCAGCTTGAGCATCATCGGTCAACTCCAAGGTCTCCAACCAGCCAACTTCTTTTCGTCCGAAGTCAAAAAAGCCCAAATAAACGGTTGCTCCTGTTGCCTTAGCAATTGCATGAAAACCAGCTTTCCAGCGTTTATTAGCCTTGCGAGTTCCTTCTGGCGTAATAGCCAAATGCATCACTTCGCGGCTGTTCATTTCATTGATAATCTGCTTGACCACTGTTACTCCTTTGGAACGGTCAATCGGGATAGCTCCCATTTTTCGAAGAAAATAGCCCATAGGCCAAAAGAAAAATTCCTTTTTAATGACAATGTTGGCCACTCCTCCAGCGGATGTGTAATACAAATAGGAAATTACGAAATCCCATACACTGGTATGCGGAACACCAATGATAATGGCCTTTTCATGGGGCATTACACCGTTCACCGTTTTCCAGCCCCACAGCCTCAAGAGAAACTTACAAATCCATCTCATTTTGTTAGCTGATCAATTTTTGTTGAATTTTTTTTGCTGACGCAAAAGTTGCCAAAAATTCAATAGCTAGCTGTGTGGCTTCTTTTAAAAGATGATTGCCATTATACGATACGATAATCATTAAAAATTGCTTGGTTTGATCGGACACCCCAGTGCGAACCGAATCGGATGTTGAAGTTCCAAAAGCACCTTGCGCGTCGCGAAAAACAGGCATTCCTTCAATATTTAATTCGCCCCTTCCCAGTCCTTTGTATGGCTCATCGGCTTTTCCAATCCCCATCTGGATATTTCCGTCAATCCGATTATAATCGTAGCCCCCAATTGAAAAACAGGTACTTATAGAAACCAAGTTCAGTAAATCGACAACATTATTAATTTGATAAAGTCCGTTTCCTTTTACCACCCGGCGCAAGAGAGCTTCCGCTGAAAGTCGGTAACGTGCCGGATCTTTCCCTCAGGCTTTATATGCTTCGCGGGCCGCTGCAATTGCATGGTTATGCCGAATGTTTCCAACTTCTAAAGTAGTAGCTATTTCATCACATTTTTGATTAATTAGCTCCCACAGTTGACTGCTTGGGGCTTGGACTTCCACATCGCAAAAAATACATGAGAGATGGATTTGTGGACAAGCTTGCTTCAGTTCTTCATGAATATCAATGTTAATCATGATACTTTATTTGTAATCGCATGAAAACAAAAATAAGAAATGAAGCTAAGTTTAAACTAAAATGCCGGAACTATTGAGACTAAAAAAACACTTCGGTGCGAATATTCTCTGGAGCAACACCATAGTTTTCTAAAATAGAGGTCACTTCTTCAATCATTTCAGAGTTACCACACAGGTAGCAAATGGTATTTTCAGCCACCTTATTCTCTCTCAAATAATAGGTTACCCGACCAAAATAATTGCCCTTATCTTCGCGAGAGGTACACAAGCAAATACGGTTTGGGCAAAAAGCATCGCTACCATAAGCTTCATCAGCAAAATGAACACCGTGCAGCAGATGATAGTTCAGATTGGTGTAGCTTGTTGCAAACGAATGAAATGGACTTATTCCGGTACCCGTAGCGATAAATAAAACCGGCGCATCTCCAACTGACTGGTCATCTAAAATAAAAAAGCCTCGTGGACCTTCTATTTCAATTGAACTACCGACTTTCAGATACCTCAGATATCGTGAAAAATCACCATCCTTAATTTCACGAACTAAAAAGGATAAGCGATCTTCCTTTTCGGAACTGTAGATTGAATACTCCCGTCCCTCTCCTGTTTCCGGGTTTCGGAGAACAGCATACTGGCCGGGTTTAAAACTAAATTTATTTCGATCAAGGTGAATGAGAAAGGTTTCAGGAGTTAAGGTCTCAATCTCCTGAACCGCGTGTAAATTCTTTTCCATAAGCTAAATTTTTCAGGCATTCACGTGCCTTTCCGCATGATAGGATGAGCGAACCAATGGGCTGCTCTCGACATAGCGGAATCCTCTTTTATAGGCTTCTTTTCTATAGATTTCAAACTGTTCGGGGGTGACGTACTCCACAACCTTCATCAGATTTGGTGCTGGCTGCAGGTATTGTCCTAAAGTAAGTACTTTGCATCCGGCTTCTTTCAGGTCGTCCATTGCTTCAAGCACTTCTTCCGGAGTTTCGCCAAGCCCCAGCATAATGCCTGATTTGGCAACTATTCCAGCTTCGGCGATGTACGATATTACTTTCAAGCTACGATCATAACGCGCCGTACTCCTAATTTTTGGTGTCAGTCGTTTCACTGTTTCCAGGTTGTGTGAAATCACCTCAGGCTTGGCATCAATAACTTGTTGCACCAACTCCTTTTTGGCATGAAAATCAGGAATCAGCGTTTCAATGGTTGTTTTCGGACTCAATTTCTTGATTGCTTTAATTGTTGTTGCCCAAAACCTGGCACCGCCATCCGGCAGGTCATCGCGGTCGACCGATGTAATTACGCAGTGTTTTAACTCCAAGGTTTTAATCGTCTCAGCCAGGCGTTGTGGTTCTTCCCAATCAACTGGATCAGGTATCAAATTTTTCACATAACAAAATCGGCAATTGCGGGTACATTTGTCACCCAAAATCATAAAGCTGGCTGTGCCGGCATTCCAGCACTCCCCTTTGTTTGGGCAATTACCGCTTGTACATATCGTGTTTAATTTGTGTTCGCCTATTAATCGTTTAACTTTCGAGTAGTTCTCGCCACTGGGAAGCTGGGATTTCATCCATCGAGGTAATCGCTCCCCTTTCTCCTTAATCTCTGCCATCTGTAAATAAGTTTTGACCTATAAACGTTAAAGACAAAAGCTTGTTTAAAAAAAGTTGAGATTTCTCTTTTTTTAAAGTTTGAAAAGGTGTCGCCAATATTTTTCGAATGGCCGATTACAAGTATTGTTTTGCAATGCGAAGAGCCTGGCTACCGTATGATCCGCCAAATAAATAGTAGTGATTTAGGATGTGATATATTTGATAAAGCTGCACCCGTTCTTCCCATCCTGGATTTAATGGATACTCGTTTTGATAGGAGTCCCAGGTCGTTTGCGAAAAACCGCCAAACATCGTCATGATCGACAATTCCATTTCCCGGTCGGCATAGCACGAAGCCGGATCGATCAGAGCGGGGCCTTTTTCGGTATATAAATAATTGCCCGACCATAAGTCACCGTGAATCAACGAAGCTTCAGAATTGGATGGGATTAACTCGGGTAAACGTTCAACTAATTTGGTGTAAGTGTCTTTTTCTGTTGAAGAAAGCGAGCGGGTTCTTTCAATCTTATCAACCAAATACATCACTCGCTGTTGTCCGAAAAAATCAATCCAGCTATTATTCCATCGATTATCTTGCTCGGTTACCCCGCAATAATTATCATGATAAAAACCAAAAGAGTCATTGGTTTTACGATGCAACTGAGCCAATCCGAAGCCCAATTTTTCATCTTGAGATGAAGTATGTCCAGCGGGCAAAAAATCCATCAGCAAATACCCCGGAAGTTCATCACCTTCTTTTGCGAGAATAGGCTTGGGAATAATTAGATCTGCTAACTCTGCTTTACCTAGCTCTTCCAGCGCTTCGGCCTCGCGAATAAATAAATCATGAGGAGTGCTGCTGTTCCATTTTAAGAAAAAATCTCCACGGTTTGTTTCCAACAACAAGCTGTTGCTAATGCACCCACCACCAACAGATTGCCTGTTTTTGATGATAAGTTCCTCTTCAAACTTGTTTTGAAATTCTTCAATAATTTGGCTGATTATTTTTTGCTCCATGCAAACAAATTTCAGCATAATAAAAAAAAGTAGCAAACCGGCTTTGTTAAAAAAGCATGATTTACTACTTCAATTTTTTATAGCAAACGAAATGGAAATTAAGCGTTCTTTTCCTCTTCGTTGATTTCAGCGTCGCTTGTTTCTTCTTCTTCTTCAAAGTTCAACAATTCCTTGCTATGGAGTAGATTGTACCACTGAATGATTTTTTTCATATCAGACACATAAACACGATCCTTATCGTATTCCGGAAGTATTTCTTCGAAGTAAGCTTTCAACTCATTTCCTGAGCCAATTTTGGCTACTGCTGCTCCATTTTCCTTTTCACTAATACTTTTCAATACATCTTTTAGAGGAACTTCACTAGTTTCAGTAAAGATCGCAATATCCTCCAATGCACTGATTTTTGCAGTAGAGTAAGCCGGCATTCGTTTGCCGGTTACGAGTGATTCTACAATAATGCTGTTTTTTGCTTCAGCTACCAGTTTAAATAGGCCTGGCTGACCTGCTATAGACATAATTCCCTTTAACATACAATTTCAATTTTAAAACGTCGGCGAAGATAATATTTTCGAAGGATTAGTTCCAAATACACCCTCTATTTATGGTCACACAATAAATTACTTTAGATATTTCCTGTAATAGTCAGCTGTTTTTGAGTCTTCAAAACGAGTGTAAATATTAACCAAATAAGTAGCATATTTCGGATCATGGTCAATTTCCCACAAGGCTTTAAAGTATTTGGCTGCCTGTTGAAATTCTGCTGTCACTTTTTTTAACTCCTGAGTTAATTTTAGGTGTTGCATATGAGTTTTGTTTTTCTGATAAGCTTTCATTTCGCGTTGATAGCGATCTTCTGCCTGATGATAATATTTTGTTCCCAGCCACTTTAATGCTTCAACGTGCATCGGATTAATTGCCACTAACGCTTGGGCTGCTGAATCAGCCTCTGACTCATTATCCAATTGTTTCTGCATCGAAAAATAGGCATCCAGATGATTTTCATCTTGCTTGTTTTCAAGGCTCATTTCAGGCCAAAGTTCGATGGCTTTTTCGCGTTGATTAATGGAGGCGTAAATTTCAAACAACCGGGTATTTACACCGGCAATGTCTGGCTGATCCTGATAGTGGGTACGATAGTATTCCAAGGCCTCCAACTCCTTTGTCAGATTGTTTTTTTGCTTGTAAATTTCAGCCATATCAAGATACATACCCGGATCGCTATAATTTAAGGTGGCAGCCTGATCGAACCATTTTATAGCTAAATCAGCTTGGTTTGCACGAAAAGCCATTTTCCCTGCTTCAGAATAATATGCCGGATTAATTTCATCTTCTTCCATTTGTTCTTTTTCAAAAAACAATCGCCAGTTTTCGGTTGCAGCCTCGTAATTTCCTTCGGCAACAGCTTGTTCTGCTATTGTTCGATACGATGTGGTGACCTTTGGAGTGCCGCATCCTGCAAATGCAATAAGAAGTATGATGAGAAATTTTCCTGTTTTAAAATTCATTGTTCAATTTTTTAGTTAAAACCGATCTAAGTAGCGCAACTATTGTACCAGCAGACTTCAATCGACTAGTTCAATTGCCAATTAGTCCGGTATTTCAGTTTTGAAAAGTAAAGGCAAAAGTGCGCAAATTAGTATAAAACAAAAGGCATTCCAGCAATTTGGGATGCCTTAAAGTGAATTGATCATTATTTTTTGTCAGACTTGATCAAAATTAAAATTGCTTGAAAAAGTCGTTGCCTTTGTCATCAACGATGATGAATGCGGGAAAATTCTCTACACGTATTTTACGAATAGCTTCCATTCCTAATTCTTCAAAATCGACTACTTCAACAGACTTGATGCTACTTTTTGCCAAAATTGCAGCTGGCCCACCAATTGAACCTAGATAAAAACCACCATATTTTTGACAGGCATCAGTAACTTGTTGCGACCGGTTTCCTTTTGCCAGCATAACCATTGAGCCACCCAGACTTTGGAACAGGTCAACATACGGATCCATGCGCCCGGCTGTAGTTGGTCCAAAACTTCCGGAAGCCATGCCTTGTGGAGTCTTCGCAGGACCTGCATAATAAACAGGATGCTTTTTGAGATACTCAGGCATTTCTTTGCCCTCGTCAATCATTTGCTTTAAGCGGGCGTGTGCCATATCGCGAGCTACGATCAACGTACCTCTCAGGTTTAGGCGGGTTTTAATGGGGTATTTGCTTAGCTCGGCCAACACTTCTTCCATTGGGCGATCCAGATCAATATCAACAGCAGCAGCGAGTTCCGGAGCTTGTTCCGGCAAGTATTTTGACGGTTCTTTCTCCAGCTGCTCCACAAAAATACCTTCTTCGGTAATTTTCCCTTTTATGTTACGGTCGGCGCTACAACTTACTCCCAAGCCAACAGGACAAGAGGCTGCATGCCTCGGCAGGCGAACTACGCGCACATCATGGACAAAATACTTTCCACCAAATTGAGCTCCGATTTCACTATCCTGGCAAATTTTTTGCACTTTTTCTTCCCATTCCAGATCGCGGAAAGCCTGACCGCCATCATTTCCTTCAGTTGGCAAATGATCGTAATATCCGGCCGAAGCTTTCTTTACGGTTGCCAAAGTAGCCTCAGCCGAAGTTCCTCCAATGACCAAAGCCAAATGGTAAGGTGGGCATGCTGAAGTTCCCAGATCTTTAATTTTCTCTTTCACAAACTTAGTCAGGTTTTCTTCGTTCAACAACGACTTGGTTTGCTGATAAAGGAACGTTTTGTTACCCGATCCGCCGCCTTTAGTTACAAATAAGAACTCGTATGCATTTCCTTTTTCAGCATAAATATCGATTTGAGCCGGCAAGTTGGTTCCGGTGTTTTTTTCTTCAAACATTGAAAAAGGAACCACTTGCGAATAACGCAAATTGCGATTGAGGTAAGTATCATAAATACCTTTTGAAAGGTGTTCAGCATCGGTAGCACCGGTATAAACATCTTCACCTTTTTTAGCCACAACAATAGCTGTTCCTGTATCCTGGCAAGTTGGTAGTTCACCTTCTGATGAAACCACCTGATTCATTAACATGGTATGCGCTACAAAACGATCATTGTCCGAAGCATCTTCGTCACTCAAAATATGTTTTAATTTTTCCAGATGTGTTGGACGCAAATAAAAAGAAACGTCAGCAAATGCTTCCTTAGCAAGAATTTCTAGTCCTTTCGGGTCAACTTTTAAAATTTTACGGCCATCAAACTCTATTGTTGAGACGTATTCTTTGGTTAACAAACGATAAGGAGTGGTATCATTTAAGATAGGAAATGGTTTTTGATACTTAAATTCAGACATAGTATTGTGTAATTCAAAAAGGTTATTAATTAAATGGTCTATTCAAACGTTTTAGCCTATTTTTTCGAAAGGCTAGCAAATATAGGGATAATCAAAAAACATGCAGATTGATTTACCACATTTTTAGTTAAGGCCAGTCAATTCTTCATACAACCTTTACATTTTCTTGGTCTGTGCTTTTGCTAAATAAGACTCAACCAGCTTATTGTATGCCTCAATAAGCTTCCTCATGGGTTCATGATTGACATTATACCTTTGACTACCAATGCCATAAATGGGCAAAACCCTGGGAGAAGTGCCGGTAAAGAAAGCGGCATCATAATCAGAAATAGATAAGTAGAAAACAGGCTTTTCAATATAGTTGTATTTAAGTTCTGCCAGACACTCCAATATTTTCCGCCGAGTGATTCCGGAAAGAATATGTTCTGATGGCGCGGTATAAAACGTATCTCCTTTCACAAAAAAAATATTTGTGCGACTCCCTTCTGTTACATATCCTTCTGAATCGACCAAGATTGCATCATAAATCATTTCTTGCTGAATAAAACGGTTAGTTTCTTCCCGCAGTTTTTGCTGAACGATTTTAGCTTTCGGCATCGAACGCTCAAGCTCCATCAAACCTGCCTTAACTCCATTTTTATAATCATCGGTTGTCGGATAGATATGAGGAATTAAATAATAAAACGCAGCCTGGTTACCACGACCTACCTGAACCAATACTTTTATATTTCCCTCACGAATGCTGTTCGCCTGAATCAACTGCGCAATATTATCTTCAAACTGATGAAAGGTAACATCCAACTGAACTCCGGTTAATTGAGCTGATCTTTTCAAGCGGTTATAATGTGATTCAGCAAACAAACAGACGGAACCAATTATTCTCAATACTTCATAAATTAGTATCGCATCAGACGCTAAAACTTCAACCTGATCAGTCCGAAATTTATGATTGTCTTTAATAAAATATTCTCCTTTATTATCTATCATATTTTGATTGTCAATTAAAATTGCAACAATGATATCAAACCAAATTTACGAAGCTTAGGTTTAGATTGCAATAACGCTCAATACTTACTGATACTTTCATACGGGAGAATAGGAATGATGTTGAGACTAAAATGTGTGACCCGGTTTCAAACGAAAGTTGCGAACATATTGAGAGAGCTATGAGAAGAGTATATTGAAATAAAACAGACAAAAAAAAGAAGCCATGTGTTGGCTTCTTTTCTGATTATCTTCGGTACGAGCGGGATGAACCGTTTCGTTTCGGGGATTTGTTTCGAGAGGCGAAGTACTCCTGTTTGCGCTGGCGTTTTTCCTTTTCAAAAGCTTTCTTTTCCTTTTCGGTCATTGGCTTTTCTGTTTGCGGAAAAGGATTATTCTGTACCCGTTCAATTTTTTGATTAATTAGGCGTTCAATGTCGCGGATATACTCATTTTCCTCCGGCTCGCACATGGATATCGAAATACCTTCTTCACCTGCCCTGCCCGACCGTCCAATACGGTGTACGTAGGTTTCAGCCACATTTGGTATATCGTAATTAATCACGTATTTCAATTTATCAATATCGATACCACGGGCAGCAATATCAGTCGCTACCAGCACCCTTATTTCACGATCCTTAAATTTGGCCAGCGCCTTTTGCCTTTGGTTCTGCGCTTTATCTCCATGAATAGCAGCTGCAGCAATGTTCTGCTTTTTGAGGTTTCGCACGATCTTATCTGCGCCATGCTTAGTCCGCGAAAACAGTAGCACTTGATCCAAATTCTGATCTTTCAAAATATGAATAATCAGGTCTTTTTTGTCGGCTTTATTCGTAAAATACAAATATTGCTGAATCGTATCGGCAGTAGATGAAACCGGGCTTACCTCCACTTTTTTAGGATCCTTTAATATTTTATTTGAAAGCTCAACAATATTCGCTGGCATAGTGGCCGAAAAGAATAGCGACTGCCTTTTGGATGGCAGTTTGGCAATAACTTTTTTGATTTCGTGTACAAACCCCATGTCCAACATGCGATCAGCTTCATCCAATACAAAGTATTCGATGTGGTCAAGCGAAATAAACCGCTGATCCATTAAATCGAGTAATCGTCCGGGGGTGGCTACTAAAATATCGACACCTTGACGTAAAACATTGGTTTGTGCTCCTTGTTTAACACCACCAAAAATAACCGTATTCTTCAGTCCGGTATACTTTCCATAAGTTGCAAAGCTTTCACCAATCTGTATGGCCAGTTCGCGCGTGGGCGTAATAATCAACGATCTTAACTGGCGTGGCCGCTTGCCTTCTCTTCTATCCAAAAAAAGATGCTGAAGAATGGGAATTGCAAATGCTGCTGTTTTTCCGGTTCCGGTTTGTGCACTGCCCAATACATCATGTCTATTCAGTATCAGTGGGATCGCTTTTTCTTGTATGGTGGTAGGGTTAACGTAATTTTCATCTTTGAGAGCCTTTAAGATCGGCTCAATCAGTTCTAATTCTTTAAATTGCATGTAATAAAATTTGTTCCCATCTGGAAATTGGCGAGAAACTTCGAGGGAGGTCAATAAAGGACACAAAGGTAGTATTTAATTTGAATGTGGGTAATAATCAAAGCAAACGTATTTGAAAAAGGCAAAAATTAAGTATATGAATATCAACAACAAATCTTACAACACTTACGCAAGACAGCATACCTGTCTGATAATCAATCGAAAACAATTCGAAAAAATAAATTCCTACCGTGTATTTCAGAAATAGTTGATCCTTTTATTGAGAGAACTAAATGTTATTTCTTCCGACGATATCGTGTTTGCTGCCATTAGTTACGTGCTTAGTAGAGATGAAGTTCGGTTAATACAAACAAAGATGGAGAACAAACCGACAGGAGTAACTTGCCTGTCAAAGCTCATTCGTAATTAACTTGTAAATACATTTGCAATGGATTGAAGAGCATAGAGACCAAATTTCGCTGAAAAATGATTAATTTTAGTCCCATTAATGAATCAAAAAAAAAGAATTATATTATGAACAATGATCGTATTTACTCTGCGAAGGAGTCTGAAGATAAAGACAAGAAACAATCGGTAAAACATCAAATAGAGTCTAACTTCCTGAAAAAAAGACAGATTTTTCTTTGGGGACCTGTTGATGACGAATCGGCTGAAGATATTGTCAGCAAATTGTTATACCTCGAATCGGTTGATGCCGGCAAACCCATTACCTTTTTTATCAATAGCCCGGGGGGCATGGTTACTTCAGGATTTTCAATTATGGACACCATGAACTTAATTTCATCCCCGGTTTCAACGGTGTGTATGGGATTGGCTGCTTCAATGGGATCAATCCTGCTTTCGGCAGGCGAAAAAGGCAAACGATTTATTTACCCTTACGGAGAAGTGATGATTCACCAGCCCAGCATAGGCGCACTGAGAGGACAAGCCAGCGATTTGGAAATTCATGCCAAGCAAATTATTAAAACAAAAAACCTATCGGCCGAAATTTTAGCGAAAAATACAGGCCGATCGTTCGACCACGTCTTGGCCGATTTTGATCGTGATTATTGGATGAATGCTGAAGAGTCGCTAGACTACGGGATTGTTGATGGAGTTTATTCGATTGATTAAATCATTCAAACCTTCCAAGTGAAAACAAAAAAAGCCCGTCATTTTACAAAATGACGGGCTAATAATTTTATGCTGTCCGTTTATTCGGCAATCGAAATCGCGTCAACCGGGCAAACTTCGGCACAAGAGCCACAATCGGTACAAAGATCTGCGTCAATTGTATAAATATCACCTTCAGCAATCGCGTCAACTGGACATTCATCAATACATGTTCCGCATGCAATGCACTCATCTGAAATTACATAAGCCATAACACTTCTTTTTTTAAAGTTAGAGATTAGCAGCAAAAGTACAAAGTTTGGTATAAAATAAAAGAAATTGAGAAATAAATTTAGCTTCTATAAAATAACTGTTAAATCACAATTAAAGTACGTGTAAATATGCCTCATTTTTCGTAATGAGGCATTACCCAATTGTTTGCAAGAATAAGCACAGTCAAATACTATTTTGAACGTTCTACTTTTTGCTGCTTTTCAAAGTATTTGCAAACTTCGGTTAACCCGCACTTGTTGCACTTTGGAGTTCGTGCCAGGCAAGTATAGCGTCCGTGCAAAATAAGCCAATGGTGCGCTAAAGGAACAATCTCACCCGGAAAATACTTCATCAATTCTTGCTCAGTAGCCAAGGGTGTTTTCGAATTTGTCGTCAGCCCTATTCGGTTGGCCACGCGAAAAACATGTGTATCGACTGCAAAAGCCGGCTTTTCATAAACAACCGACGCAATCACGTTGGCAGTCTTTCGTCCCACCCCCGGGAGCTTTTGTAGTTCTACTACATCGTCAGGCACTACCCCCTCAAAATCGCCAACCAGCATTCTAGCCATGCCCACCAAATGCTTGGCTTTGTTGTTCGGATAGGAACATGAACGAATATAATCAAACACTTCAGCAGGTTCAACTTCTGCCAGTTGCTCGGGCTTAGGAAATCGCTTAAACAACTCGGGAGTTATCTGGTTGACCCGCTTGTCGGTACATTGAGCCGATAAAATAACAGCAACTAATAGTTCATAGGGATTGCCATATTCCAACTCGGTTTCCGCAATCGGCATAGCTTTTTGAAAATATTCAATCACTCGCTGGTAACGCTCTTTCTTTTGCATGCTTATCTTCATTTAGGATTGTAGAAAACAAAAATAGAATTTCCAGTCGGAACAAACAGACCGGCATCTGGTTTATTTGATAGAATCAAAAAACGATACTCTCATATTGCCGATATTAATTTCTATTTTTGCGCAAAACAAATAGATATGATCCCTTATTTACAAGCTGAGGCTATTTCGAAACGCTACGGAGAACAAATGTTGTTCGAGGCTATTTCTTTTACCATTTTTAAAGACCAGAAAGTGGCCTTAATTGCAAAGAATGGTGCCGGAAAAACCACGCTTATGGAGATCATAGCCGGATTGGATACGCCTGATGAAGGTCAGATTACGGTAACCAACGATATTAAAATTGGCTACCTGAAACAAGACCCCAATTTGAACGAAAACCTAACGGTGTTGCAGGAAGCCCTCCGGTCAGACAATCCGGCACTGGATGTAATTGCCCAATTTGAAGCGGCTGTAACGCACAACAATCAAAAGGAAATTGAACAGCTGACCACAAAAATGGAAGAGCTGAATGCCTGGGACTTCGATGTTCGTGTTAAACAGGTTTTGAGCCAGCTGAAGATCAATGATTTCGACCAGCCAATCAGGGAACTTTCCGGTGGTCAGAGAAAGCGATTGGCACTAGCCAATGTATTGGTAAACGAACCCGACTTGCTCTTGTTGGATGAGCCCACCAACCACCTCGATTTAGATATGATTGAATGGCTGGAAGCCTATCTGGAGAAAACCAATTGCACCTTGTTTATGGTTACTCACGACCGTTATTTTCTCGACCGGGTTTGTAACGAGATCATTGAAATTGACCAGAACCAAACTTACGATTATCAAGGCAATTACAGCTATTACCTGGAAAAACGACAAGAGCGGATTGAGCAACAACAAGCATCGACAGAAAAAGCGAAAAACCTGTTGCGCACCGAGCAGGAATGGATGCGAAGAATGCCCAAAGCACGCAGCCATAAAGCCAAATACCGGGTTGACGCATTTCATGATTTAAAAGAAAAAGCCGGTCAAACCCGGCAGGAAGATAATCTGGAGTTGAATGTTGCGTCAGCTCGCCTGGGAAATAAAATACTTGAGCTGGAAAACGTTTCAAAAGGATATGGCGATTTAAAATTGATTACCGATTTCAGCTATAAATTTTCGAGGTTCGAGAAAGTTGGAATCGTTGGAAAAAACGGAACCGGAAAATCAACTTTCCTTAATGTGATCACCGGTGGCGTAACTCCTGACTCCGGCTCCATTGACTGGGGACAAACCATCAAAATTGGATACTATCGTCAGGAAGGTATTGATTTTAAAGCGGATGAAAAAGTCATCGACGTTATTAAAAACATTGCCGAAGTTGTTGAGTTTGAAGATGGCCAAAAAATGACAGCCAGCCAACTGTTAACGCGCTTCCTGTTTCCGCCCGAGGTACAGTATAATTTTGTGGAGAAACTGAGTGGCGGCGAACGTCGTCGGCTTTACCTGTGTACCATTTTGATGGGAAACCCCAACTTCCTGATTCTGGATGAGCCAACCAACGATTTAGATATTATGACTCTGAATGTGCTGGAAGATTATCTGGCCGCTTTTGGTGGTTGTGTGGTTATTGTTTCGCACGACCGTTATTTCATGGATAAAATTGTAGATCACCTTTTCGTATTCGACGGTGAAGGGGCAATTCGGGATTTCCCGGGTAATTACACCATTTACCGAAATCAGCTCGAAGCAGAGGAAGAATCGCGTAAAAAAGCTGAAGCCGCATCGAAACCAAAGCCAATTCAAGAAAAGCCAAAAGCAAAATCCTCTCAAAAGATGAGTTTTAACGAGAAGCGCGAGTTTGAACAATTGGAGCAAACCATCAAAGAATTGGAAACTGAAAAGGCTGAATTGGAAGTAGCCATGAATTCCGGTGAACTCTCAAACGACGATTTAATCGAGAAATCAAACCGTTTCTCAGAAATAACCGATGAACTTGACGAGAAAGAAATGCGCTGGCTGGAGTTGAGCGAAAAGAGTTAATACCGAACCCTATTCTTACAACCCTTGCGTCCTCGGTCATCCAAAACTCAACAGACTTCTGCTATCCCATTTTCAATCATCATTCTGGCGAAGGCCGGAATCTATCGGCGTGTTAACCCAAACCTTTGACTGAAAATATTACACGGATTATAAATTCGTAGTTAAATGGTTCGAATTGCAACTTCAAACAAGCAAGACCAACAACATTTCTCTTTTTTTGTCAGTACATTTTATTTAAATAAATGAGTAGGCGGAATAACAAAAACGTTACGATATAAACAACTCTTTTCGGCTACTTGTGACAACTCAGCCAAAGAAAACGCCGGGATTGAATTCAGAAAGCAATGAAAGGGAACTGATTCTTAACAAAGTTAAACTTACTTCACAGCAATGGTTTCAATCTCAACCAGCACACCCAATGGTAATTCTTTAACTGCAAATGCAGCCCGGGCTGGTGGATTCTCACTATAGTATTTCCCGTAAACATCGTTCATGGCTTTAAAATTTGCCATGTCGCTTAATAAACAAGTTGACTTGACAACATCGGCAAATGCGTAGCCGGCTTCTTTCAAGATCGCACCAATATTTTTCATCACCTGCTCGGTTTGCTCTGTTATTCCGCCTTCAACAACTTTTGCAGTTGATGGATCGATCGGAACTTGTCCGGAAATATAAAGGGTATTATTCACCTCAATAGCCTGAGTATATGGGCCTATCGCCGCTGGTGCATTGGGAGTAGAAATTATTTTTTTCATTTGATCAATTTTTAATTTATTAGAATCGTATTTTTCGAAAACCAGAGACCAATGATCTCCATACAATTTTACAAATAAACTAATTTTCATACGGACTTGTTTTCGTATTTTTAGAGCAAATTTGAAATTATGACTTTCGGAACCATTAAAGAGCAAATTGAAAAGCTTCGCAAAGAGCTCGAAGAGCACAACTATAATTACTATGTACTGTCGAAACCAATTATTAGTGATTTTGATTTTGACATGAAGCTCAAAGAGTTGGAGAAAATCGAACAAGAACATCCTGAATTTCAGGATGCAAACTCTCCTACCCATCGAGTTGGAAGCGACATTAATCAGGAATTTACTCAGGTGAAGCATAAATACCCCATGCTCTCGTTAAGTAATTCCTATTCAAAAGATGAATTGCAGGATTTTGATACCCGGGTTCGTAAGTTAATTGGAGATGAATTTGACTATGCCTGCGAACTAAAATTCGATGGTGCATCGTTGAGTTTATGGTACGAAAATGGGGAGTTAGTAAAAGCTGTCACCCGGGGCGATGGAGAAAAGGGAGACGACGTAACTGCTAATGCGCGGACTATTCGCAGCGTTCCTCTAAAATTAAAAGGAGACTCCTACCCTGATTCTTTTGAAATTAGAGGCGAAGTTTTACTACCCTTTCAGGTGTTTGCAGAGTTGAATAAAGCCCGCGAAGAAGCTGGCGAACCATTGTATGCCAATCCAAGAAATACCGCATCCGGTTCGTTAAAAATGCAGAACTCGGCAGAAGTTGCCAAACGTAAACTCGATGCCTATTTCTACTATGTATTGGGTGAAAATCTGACTAAAGATGGGCACTTTGAAACGATTCAGGAAGCAGGCAAATGGGGCTTTAAAATTTCAGAATACACGACTAAGTGCAAAAGTATTGATGACGTTTTCGACTATATTAATCACTGGGACAGCGCACGATTCGACCTCCCGGTAGCAACGGATGGAATTGTTATTAAAGTCAATTCGCGCCGCTTGCAGAACAACCTGGGATTTACCGCAAAATCGCCCCGTTGGGCGATTGCCTATAAGTTTACAGCGGAACAAGTCAGCACCATGCTAGAGTCGGTGAGTTACCAGGTAGGCCGAACCGGAGCTGTAACGCCCGTCGCCAATCTAACCCCGGTATTATTGGCAGGAACCACTGTTAAGCGAGCTTCTTTGCACAATGCCGACATTATTGAAAAGCTGAACTTGCATGTGCAGGATGTTGTTTTTGTTGAAAAAGGCGGTGAAATCATTCCTAAAATTGTAAATGTTGATGAATCAGCGCGAAAACCTGAAGCTGAAAAAATTGAATTTATCAAGCATTGTCCTGAATGTGGCACCGAGTTGATTCGAAACGATGGCGAAGCAGCGCATTATTGTCCCAATGAAACGGGCTGTGCTCCGCAGATAAAAGGAAAGATTGAACATTTCATTAGTCGCAAAGCCATGGATATTGATGGTTTGGGACAAGAAACTGTTGAATTGCTTTTCAACGAAGGATTGATTAATAATAGTGCCGATTTGTATAATATTAAGGTCGAACAACTGACGAGTCTGGAGCGAATGGGAGAAAAATCTGCCAATCGAATTTTAAAAAGTCTGGAAGAATCTAAATCAATACCTTTTGAGCGAGTTTTATATGCATTGGGTATTCGTTATGTTGGAGAAACTGTTGCTAAAAAGCTAGCCAACAAACTGGTTGATATAGACACAATAACCAATTCGAGCTATGACGAATTAGTCGACATTGATGAGATTGGTGGTAGAATTGCAGAAAGTATCCGATCGTTTTTCGACAATGAAGACAACCAGTCAATCATTCAAAACCTTAAAGATCAAGGATTAAAATTCAAACTAAGTGAAAGCAATTTAGAAGGCCGAAGTAATAAACTGGAGGGACTGAGCATTGTCATTTCCGGAACATTCGAGAAGCACTCCAGAGATGAACTAAAAAAGTTGATAGAGAAACATGGTGGCAAAAATACAGGTTCGATCTCGAAAAAGACTTCGTATTTATTGGGTGGCAGCAATGTAGGTTCTTCCAAAATGGAGAAAGTTGAAAAATTAGGTGTTCAGGTTATTTCCGAAGATGATTTTTTAACGATGATTCAATAAACGAAGTTCAGTTATCCGGAGTTCGTTCTATTTGGAGTGTTCTGTGGAACTTATTTTGACTTTAAAGTCCGGTTCTCAACGAAACGATTACTTTTAATTTAATCGTACTCGGCTTATCACAAACAATTTCTTATTTTTGTCACGTCTATGAGTTTCAAAAATCAATTCATCAGCTGGCTGCTTAAACGCAAATGTCGTGAGTTCAAACGATCGGTTCAGGTTATCAACCTCAATTATGCAAAAATAGCAGGCGTTCTTTGGAAAGTAGATGATCGTGAAGTTTTTAATCTGCTGACTCAGGAACTTAAAAGCCGCGGCGTGCAAGTCAATAGCTTGTGTTTTTCGGAACAACGTGGGTCGGTGCAAGGTGAAGCGGTTCTCACCAAAGATGATTTTTCAATGTTCGGCAAGGTAAAAAATGAAGAAATTGCCCGCTTTATCGATCAGAAATTTGACATTCTGCTTGACATTAGTTTAAGTTCAGGGATTGAATTGCAGTATTTGCGTTGCTTGTCGAAAGCTAAATTTAAAGTTGGTTGGTCAGCTAAAACACCTGACTATTTTGATTTGAGTATCGACATCAGCAAGCGAAAGGAACCCGGTTTTTTGGTAGAGCAAATGCTCTATTATTTAAGTGAGATAAACAAAATAGAAACAAATAATTAATTATTCTAATATGACACACCCGTTTAAAGGAGCCGGAGTTGCTTTAGTAACTCCATTTAAGGAAGATAATTCAATTGATTTTAATGCCTTGGAAAACATTGTTGAAGATCAAATCAGCAACGGCATGGATTACTTGGTTGCTCTCGGAACAACTGCCGAAACACCAACTTTGTCTTTGAAAGAACAAAAGGAAGTGGTTGCATGCATTAAAGCCAAAAACGACAAACGGGTTCCACTGGTTTTAGGATTGGGTGGCAACGACCCATACAAAATAATGCTTGACATTCAAGCGACTGATTTTTCAGCTATTGACGGCATTTTAAGTGTTACACCATATTACAACAAACCGTCGCAGGAAGGATTAATTGAGCACTACAAATTAGTTTGCAAGACCAGCCCTGTGCCTGTTATACTGTACAACGTACCTTCGCGTACAGGTGTTAATATGAAGGCCAAAACTTCCATTCAGGTTGCCAAAGAATGTTCAAATGCTATTGCCATAAAAGAGGCTTCAGGTATTTCATCTCAGGTAGCACGAATGGTGAAACACGGTCCGGAAGGATTTGCGGTTATCTCGGGCGACGACGTGCTGGCCTTGCCTATTATTTCTGTTGGTGGTATTGGTGTAATTTCGGTTACAGCCAATGTTTTACCAGGCAAATTAAGCCAACTGATTCATTTTGCAAATGAAGGTAAATTTGCCGAAGCCCGGGAGCTTCACCTGCAGATGATCGACTTTTTCAAGCTGTTGTTCCGTGAAGGAAACCCCGGAGGAATAAAAGCAGCGATGGAAATAGCAGGCAAAGCCAAAAACATTGTTCGCCTGCCAAGTTATCCAATCAGCAAAAAGTTATACGGCGAAATTGAAGCTGAACTAAAAACATTGCTTTAAGAAAAGCGACACACTTTATATCAAGGAGATGCATGACAATGTATCTCCTTTTTTACTTTCAAGAATCATTTCTCCGTCGAAAAATCTATAAATCTAACATCTCAAACCCTTATATTTTCTTAATTTGTAACCCCAAACCGTTAAAACAATTCGGGAATAATGATTGATTTAAATGCCATACCTTCACCTTGCTTTGTATTGGAAGAAAAATTACTTCGTAAAAACCTTGAGTTAATTCGCTCAGTTGCTGATGCTTCTCAAGTCGAAATCATCGTAGCGTTCAAAGGATTTGCGATGTGGAGTGCTTTCCCAATCGTTCGGGAATATTTTAAGGGAGCCACGGCCAGCTCGTTGAGCGAAGCGAAACTCTGCCACGAAGAAATGAAAAGCCTGGCCCACACCTATGCCCCAGCATACGAATCCAGCGAGTTTACTGAGATCATGGAGCATTCAAGTCATATTACTTTCAACTCGCTTAGCCAATTTGAGCGTTTTGCTCCACAAGTTAAACGGTCAGAACGCCAGATATCGATGGGACTCCGAATTAATCCGGAGTATTCCGAAGTTGAAACCGAATTATACAACCCTTGTGCTCCGGGTTCCCGACTGGGGGTAATTGTCGAACAACTTCCAATTCAACTACCCAAAGAGATTGAGGGATTACACTTTCATACACTTTGTGAGTCGGACTCCGAAGATTTAGCTAAAACGCTGGCAGCTGTCGAAGAAAAATTCCACCGCTATTTGCCTCATTTAAAATGGCTCAACATGGGAGGTGGTCATTTGATGACTAAAAAGGGTTACGATGTTGAACGCTTGATTAAGCTGTTGAAAAACTTCAAAGCAAAATACCCTCAGCTGCACATCATTATGGAGCCGGGCAGTGCCTTTGCCTGGGAAACTGGTTTTTTAAAAGCCAAAGTATTGGACCTGGTTGAAAATAAGGGAATCAAGACAGCGATGCTCAATGTATCGTTTGCAGCACACATGCCCGATTGCCTTGAAATGCCCTACCAGCCACGAATCCGGAATGCAAGTTCAACACCAATTACAGGTAAGCCAACCTACCGAATGGGGGGAAACAGCTGCCTGAGTGGCGATTATATTGGCTATTGGTCGTTTGATGAGGAACTCAAAATTGGCGACTCCATCATTTTTGAAGATATGATTCACTACACGATGGTGAAAACAACTTTCTTTAATGGGGTAAAACATCCATCAATTGGGATCATCCGGACAAATGGAGAGTTCGAGTATATTCGCCAGTTTGGGTACGAGGATTACAAAAATAAATTGAGCTAAAAAAAGCCCCGCGTTTGCGAGGCTTTAATTTCAATTAAGCTGTTACTTTATTTTTTTGATACATTCGATTGCGTTGTTCGCGAATTTCATCGCTACTGATGTAATCGTCATATTCCATTTGTTTATCGATCGTTCCATTCGGAGTCAACTCAATAATCCGGTTACAGACTGTATGAATAAATTCGTGGTCATGCGATGACATGAGGATGTTCCCTTTAAACTGCGTCAGGCGGTTGTTAAAGGCCTGGATTGATTCTAAATCCAAGTGGTTGGTTGGTGTGTCCAGCATCATCAGATTAGCGTTAGCCAACATCATTCGGGCAATCATACAGCGCATCTTCTCTCCTCCCGATAACACCTTTGTATTTTTGAAAATCTCTTCGCCCGAGAATAACATTTTCCCCAGGTAGCCACGCAGAAATTGCTCACTGGTGTCAGAACTATATTGAGCAAGCCAATCAACCAGCGACAAATCTTTATCGAAAAACTTAGAACCATCCAAAGGCAGGTAAGCTTTGGTTATTGTTACTCCCCAGTCAATATTGCCGCTATCCGGCTGATCGTTGCCATTCAGAATCTCAAAAAGTGCGGTCATCGCGCGAGGATCACGCGAGAGAAAGACAATCTTATCATCCTTTTCAACAGTGAAATTCACGTCTTTGAAAAGCAGATCGCCACCAGCCGATTTACTCAAGTTGTGCACTTCCAATACTGAATTACCCGGTTCGCGCTCTGGAGTAAAAATAATTCCTGGATATTTTCTGGTTGAAGGTTTAATCTCATCAACATTCAGTTTTTCTAACATCTTCTTCCGGCTGGTCGTTTGTTTCGACTTCGCCACGTTAGCCGAGAAGCGTGCAATAAACTCCTGCAATTCCTTTTTCTTCTCCTCCGCTTTTTTATTCTGCGAAGCTTGTTGTCTCAATGCCAGCTGGCTTGATTCGTACCAGAAGCTATAGTTACCGGCAAACAATTGCACCTTACCAAAGTCAATATCCACCGTGTGTGTGCAAATGGCATCTAAAAAGTGCCTGTCGTGAGAAACCACCAAGACCGTTTGATCAATGTTCGACAAGTAATTTTCCAACCAGCTCACCGTATCTAAATCCAGATCGTTGGTAGGCTCATCCAGTAACAGGTTGTCGGGTTTGCCAAATAAAGCCTGTGCCAGCAATACTTTTACTTTTTCTTTTCCGCTCAGCTCCTTCATTATTTTGTAATGAAGATCTTCAGCAATTCCTAATCCACTAAGCAAACTGGCAGCGTCACTTTCTGAATTCCAGCCATCCATTTCGGCAAACTGATCTTCAAGCTCTGAAGCTTTAATTCCATCAGCTTCCGAAAAATCTTCTTTCATATACAGTTGATCTTTTTCAACCTTGATTTTCCAGAGCTGCTCATGCCCCATCATCACGGTGTCTAAAACCGGAACTTCATCAAACTTCTGGTGATCCTGACTCAACACGGAGAGCCGTTCTCCTGAGCCGATGCTCACATTTCCAAAAGTTGGATCCTGCTCGCCGTACAACATTTTTAGAAATGTAGACTTTCCGGCTCCATTAGCCCCAATAATTCCGTAGCAATTACCTCCTGTAAATTTCAGGTTAACATCCTGAAACAATACTCTTTTCCCAAACTGTATTCCTAAATTCGATACTGTAATCATCTATTCGCTTCTTAATATTTTGTGATAGAGCCGTGCTCTAATAACAGCGTGCAAAAATACACGAAAATTAAAGAGCCCAATACTTAAATGACTTAACTTGATGGTAATTTAATCTTTAACGTGTATTCGAAAGCTCATCGCAAGATCAGATCTCAACTGAACTCGTCGTAGGAAATCATGTCGGCTGGCACCTTTAATTGATTCAACATCGCCAGCGTAGCTTTAATCAATGCAGGAGGTCCGCATAAGTAGTATTCAATGTTCCCGGGCTTTGTATGCGACTGAAGGTACCGGCGATTGACAACATCATGAATAAAGCCAAGGTCACCGTTCCACTGGTCATTCTCGCGAGGTGCAGACAAGGCGACATGGAATGAGAAGTTCTCATTTGTTTGTTCCATTTCTTCGAAGTATTCCTTGTAGAACAAATCATCCAACGCTCGGGCACCATACCAAAAACTAAGCTTGCGTTTTGTCTTTTTAGTTTCCAGCAAATAAGACAGATGAGCCCGGAGTGGCGCCATACCGGCTCCGCCTCCAATATAAACCATTTCACGCTCGCTTGGCTTGATCAGGAAATCGCCATGAGGAGCCGTCAGTTTCACCTGATCTCCCGGCTTTAGATTGAACAGATAAGCTGATCCAATCCCCGGGGAAACATCCGTTCCTGCGGGAGGTAATGAAAGCCTGACATTGAACTTGATTGTTGCATCAACTGCCGGATTGGTTGCAAACGAGTAGTTTCTTTTCACATAAATTGAATTCGATGCATGTAAGCCGAACAAATCATTTTCTTTCCATCGTTCAGCAAATGGCGCTTCAACATCAATGGTTTTAAAACTAGCTTCGTAGGGCGGAATGATAAATTGAGCATATTGTCCGGGCAAATAGTCGATGGCACCGTTGTCGGTTTTTTCCAAAACCAATTCTTTAATATAGGTGGCCACATTTTTATTACTAACCACCCGGCAGACCACTCCTTCGTCCAACAGTGCATTTTCCTCCTGATCGGGCAGGTCAAGATACAAATAAAGTCTCCCCTGCTCCTCTTCTACCTGATACGTATTCAGACCAATGCAGACCGGAGTTCTGGCGGGAGATCCATCAGCTAGTTTGAATCGCCCGTTGTGTTTCGGACATTCAATAACATCGCCCAAAATAATTCCATCCGAAAGGTGCGTATTCCCGTGGGTACACATGCCATCAGTTGCATAATAGGCACCATTGGCATGATAAACAGCGTAAGTACGATGCTCAAAATCGAACCGCGCAATATCCCCCTCAGCCAATTCTGATGCCTTACAGATTTCAATTTTACCATTGGCCCAATGTGCTTTGTTGCCAACAATAATGTCAGGCTGCTCGTGATGTTGACCAGATCGCTCCGGCAGTTTCCGTTCTACATAGTAGTATGGATCCTTCACTTGTTTCAATATGGCGGGGATGATTTCTTTGAAGGTTTCAATAATTCCATTGTAGGGTTTTGGACAATCGTCTTTAACCAGCTCGTGCAACTGAGGCAGGTTGTGGTAAGGCACCAGTGGAAACATGTGGTGCTCAACATGGTAATTCATGTTCCAGTACAGGAATCGATGAACCCGGTTCATGTAAACCGTTCGACAGTTTAGTCGGTGATCGAGCACATTTTCCTGCAAGCCGGCGTGCTGAGTGAAGCCGTAAACCGGCATCAGCCAGGTGCCAAACAAGGTTGGCAAACCGATAAACATTAAAGGCAGAATGGTTCCGTAAAAGATAGATAGAAAAATGACAAACAAAAAGATAGAAACATATATCCGAGCTTTAAATATCACCTTCCGCCATTCCCTTTCAGGCACGTAAGTAGCAACTTGCGGATCGATTCGGCCACTGGCATGGGTGATCATTTTCTTAAATTCGGGAACAGCACTTGCAACACCGAAAAAGGTCAATATAATCTGTTTGATATCCGGAGGACGTGGAACAGCAATTTCAGGGTCGCGACCCCGAATAATTGTATCGCTGTGATGCCGGGCATGACTGTATCGCCAAACAGTTGATTGCCGCAAGACCATAAACGAGGAAATTTCGTACAGTACGTTGTTCATCCAGTCGGTTTTAAACGCTGTACCATGACTGGACTCGTGCCAGCGTGAATCGGAAGTAGAAGCATACAATACACTGTAAACGATGTACGGAAAGGCGACATACCACGCCCCCCACCAGAGATAGACCAGGTAGCCGGAACCGAAAATCAAACCAAACCACAACAGGGTATCTCTAATTGCCGGGCCATCTTTCCGAACCAACAATTCTCTCATTTTATCTTTAGGAACCGGACTGGTGTACCACTGGGCATCGGCCAGTCCTTTTGCTACGGCGCCCTTCGACTCAGCACCAATCAAGCTATAATCCCTATCAATATCGCTGTTACTGCTCATAAGTCCCATTTTTATCTTCTGTGCGAGGTCAGCTTCTTACTCAAAAATTCATCAAATAGCTCTTACGCTCACTGGCCTACCATTGATTCTTTCGTATTCGGCACAGTCGGCATAACAATACAAACCCACATCGGGAGCTCTGACAAACCCCTGAACCGCCTGCATCTTCTTAAGACTGATATTTTGCCTCCACCAAGTGAGATGGATATTCAATTTAATCTTCAAACAGACAGACGAAATTTTAGTTTAATCTGAAAATGAAGCACAAAAAAACTCCTGCTGCTCAAGCAACAGAAGTTTGTATCTTATCTATCAAATGTAATTATTTCTTCAAGCTTATAATTTGGCTACCTCATCGTCAATAAACTTCAACTCTTCGCTGGTCAGATCAAATGTTGCAGCAAATGCGTTTTGTACTGCTTGGTCTTCATCTCGGGCTCCAGCCAAGGCAATTGTTATTCCGTCTCGTTCAAGAGTCCAACGAAGGACTAATTGAGCCAAGGTCACTCCACGTTCATTCGCAATGGGTTTGATGGTCTCCAAAAAAACGTTGGTCTTTTTAATGCTTTCATCCGTAAATGACGGATTGTCTGCCCGATGATCACCCTTTGCAAAGTGCTGCCCCGGCTTCATCTTTCCGGTTAATAAGCCACGCTCCAGCGGACTGTAGGCCAATACCGACTTCCCATGACTCTTGCAATAAGGAACTGTTTCCTCTTCAATACCACGGTTAACCATGCTAAATGGAATTTGATTAGAAACCAGCTTCGTTATTTTTTCGGCTTCAGCCATCAAACCGGCATCATAATTACACACGCCAACATGACGCACTTTACCCTGCTCCACCAGCTTGTTTACTGCTTCAAAGGTCTCCTCGACAGGTGTGGTCGAATCGTGCCAATGAATTTGGTACAAATCAATATAATCCGTATTCAGACGCGTCAGGCTTTCTTCGCACTCTTTGATAATACTTTCCTTTCCGGCGTATTTATAAATATCAATCGGGTTTCCGTCATTGTCTTTACTCTTGAAATAAAAGTCTCCTTTATCCCAATCCCAGCGCAATCCAAACTTGGTTAAAATCTGAACTTTATCCCGGGGAATTTTCTGAATGGCTTCACCAACAATCTCCTCACTGGTTCCCTGCCCGTAAATTGGGGCAGTATCAATGGAGGTCACTCCGGCATCATAAGCCGCTTTAATGGCTTTTACAGCCTCGTTTCGATCGGTTCGGCCCCACATCCATCCACCGGCAGCCCATGCTCCAAAGGTAATTGCGGATAGTTTTAAATCTGAATCGGCAAGTTGTCTGTATATCATATTCTCTTCTTAATTGATTGGTTCTTTTTATTCTTACTATAAAAATAAGTCACAGACCATATTGATTGTTCATTTTTTAACATTTAGATTGAAGAGTAACATAGCCGCAAAACTTCAGCAAAAGCAAAAAGACCCCATTGCGGAGTCTTTTATGATGTGAATACGTTAGTTGACTGGAGTTATTGGGTGTATGCAATTCGTCGAGATGCCTTTCTTAACAAGATATTAATCAGATCCTCGGTGCTGCTTCCAATCGTTCCATTCAGAGCTTTGTTATAATTGATTAAAACGTCTCCATCAGCGGCATTATGAATGTACATATTCATGACAGCTTTGTTTGTACTTCCCCAGAAACCTACTAATGCGCCCAATACGATAGATGCACCTTCAGACATCGGTTTATTTGTTTCAAAAGTGCCGGAAACCAATGCATCGACTTCTAATAATTTTGCAATTTCTTCGGGCGTGTAATCTTTCATGTTTTCATAAGTAATACCGTTCCTTTTTAATAGAGCATTGGTTTTATTAGGATCCTGAACTTTTACCGTAAGCTGTCCTCTTTTTTCCCGTTTCAGGAACCAGGAGTAAAACCCCATTTGCACACTCTCCCCTTCTGACTTTTCCATTCGTTCAAGTTGTTCCGTTGAAATATTTTTCATCTGTTTCGGACGCAAGGTCACAGAAGAGTCAAAGGGTATTATCGCTATGATTTTATGATCCTTCGCGATTTGTTCGAAATTAGGATTTTCATAAAGATGTGTCTGCGCAAACACAGAGAGGCTAAACAGACAGGCAATCAGAGAAAACATTAATTTGTTCATAATAAAAAATGATAAGTGAATTTTAAGTTAGCTTAAAGAGTTCTGTTAATAAAAAACCGAGTAAATATAAATCTATTTATCTAAAAATAGTAAGAGGTGTATTATTTAAATTCATTCCAGTTAAATGGCTGCTGGTTCCTGACAAAAATCCATTATAACGAAGCTAAAACCTATAGTGATTGATAGCTGTAACCAATGGTGCAAGCTAGGAAAAACAATTTCTCTGTATCTTGTGGGAATATTTATTTTTAATGCAACAACTATTCAGAGGTATGCAATATTTGTACAATCTTATATCTATAGGCATGACTTTCAAAAAAAAAGAATCTTCGTATTAAACACGGGTATAGTACTTTGTGCAAAATGTTTTATATATATTGCTGACAGTTCTTTCTTTTTCCTTTCTTTATAATTCTTTTCTATATATATTTGTAACCATTGTGTAAGGTTTAACAATGTGGTCATGAAAGAATATTTATCTCTTGCAGAAACAGCAGAACTTGTTGGAAAATGTAAAGAAACACTAAGAAGGTGGGATAACGAGGGGATTCTCAATGCCTTAAGGGAGCCTGTTTCTGATTATCGAATTTACAGAAAGAAAGATGTACAAGCATTCTTAGGCAGCTTATTTGATGATAAATTCGAAGAAACGATTTCAAACTATGTTGAGCCAACCCATGAATACTCTGTGCTTGAATTATTTGCGGGAGCAGGAGGCTTAGCCGTGGGGTTAGAAAAGTCTGGATTGAAATGTGTAGCACTAAATGAAATAGACAAATGGGCTTGTAATACTTTACGAAAAAATAGACCAAGCTGGAATGTATTAGAGGGTGATGTAAGAGACTTTAATTTTTCGAAGTATAATAATAAAGTTGATGTAGTTACTGGTGGTTTTCCTTGTCAAGCATTTAGTTATGCCGGAAAGAAGTTGGGATTAAAAGATGCACGAGGAACATTGTTTTATGAGTTTGCAAGAGTTGTTCAAGAAGTTTCCCCTGCAATCTGCATCGGTGAAAACGTTAGAGGCTTACTTAGTCATGAGAAAGGGAAAACGCTAGAAGGTATGATTTCTATTCTAGATGAAATCGGTTACAACGTTGTTCCAGTACAAATATTAAAAGCAATTAATTACAAAGTTCCACAAAAAAGAGAACGTTTGATTCTTGTTGGTATCAGAAAAGATATCAATATAAACTATCAATATCCGAAGCCATACAAAAGAGTATTTAACCTTTCTGACGCATTAAAAAAAGGTGAACTGTTTGACAAAAACGTTCCGAAATCCGATGGAGCCAAATATCCAAAATCGAAAAAAGAAGTTCTGGATTTAATACCTCCTAAAGGATACTGGCGCGATCTACCTCTTGAAATCCAAAAAAAGTACATGGGGGGTAGTTTTTATCTTGGTGGTGGAAAAACAGGAATGGCTCGTAGAATTGGTTGGGATGAACCAAGTTTGACATTAACCTGTAGTCCTGCTCAAAAACAAACGGAAAGATGCCATCCAGAAGAAACACGCCCTTTTACAGTTCGCGAATATGCAAGAATCCAAACCTTCCCAGATGAATGGGACTTTGATGGTTCTATTGCGCAGCAGTACAAACAAATTGGAAACGCAGTTCCTGTCAATCTTGGTCGTGAACTTGGTTACTCTATTGTAAAGTTTTTAAACGAATACTATAAGACTAAAAGTAAAAAAGAGGGGAGTTTTTAATCTCTTCGGCTAACTCATTACACCCTCTATTTATAAAATCGTGAGTGTCAATACTCAAAATACTTTCATGCAGCTCTTTGACTAAGACGTCATAGAAATTTTCGAATCCTGTAATTCTATGCCATAATTCTTTCCCAATTATAACCGGGTGTGTTTTATCAATCCGTTTATAATGCATACTTAATTCGTCTGGCTCCCCATATAAAACACCTACAATGAAATCAGTATTATTAATTCCTTCAAATGCACTGTTCGTTCTTGCTAAGTTTATTGTTCGTGTAAATTTATTCATTAAAGGTCTGACATCATCTGAATTTATTGTATTGGGGCCAGCTTTCAATTGACACCATTTTTTTCGTGTATCTATTTTATCAGTAAATTCAATGTCCATCCCTTTAATCATCGATCCTTGCGCCATTCCCAGCTTCACAAACATAATTTGTATCTGATTTCCAAATATTGTAGTTATTGATGTGCTTAATACACGTGGATAAAAAAGAGCTTTAGCAACACCCAAAGGAGTATATCCGTCATCAAGTACCTTGGAAAGGTATTTAACGGTGATAGGATTGATTTTGTATGACTTTAATTTTGCATTTCTAGTTAAAGATGCGTTGATATGATTCTTAAAAATGTTCTTCTCGAAATATTCAACAACCTCTTTGGTTAACTCCTTTTCTGTCATAACTCCATTAATTAAAAAATTAAAGATAACACTTTCATTCTAGTTTTAAGTTTTCAAAGGCATTCATCTCACTCTATCATTTATTTTAAAGGTATTCAATAGAATTCGCAAGCTTATTTCGTTAGAACTCATCTACAATGCCCCACCTGTATATAAAACCTTTATATGCTTGTTTCACGAGACTATTTTTGGTTCACTGTAAAAATGACCGTCTTAACAATTAAGCAAGCATTCAAAGATGCTATTATTTCCCATTTTTATTGTTTAAAGGTGCACAATACCGATGATATTGACAAGCATTGCGTTGCTTGTTAGCTGTATTGTGTTGTATATCCTGACTTAATATTTATGCCCCTGGCGCCAATAAAGAGTTAGCGCTTGGCTTGCAAGTCGAGAAAGCTTAACTGACTGGAATACAAGGGTCCCCCATGGCGTGGGTGAAGGTTTCAAACGCGTTTTATTGGTTCGTTGCTTGCGTGGGCATGGTTTCAAACGCGTTTGTTATGGCCAGCCGCTCCATGGAGGCCTGATCAAACGCGTTTGCTCTCATCTCCATGGGGCGGTTTATGGTTTCAAACCTGTTTTTTTTGAATACCACGGGCATGGGCATGGTAAAAAACGTGTTTGGAGGCTTAGCCACGCTGCCGGGCATGGTACAAAACGCATTGCACCGTAAAGCCCCACTGCCTGGCAACTGCTAAAACCCGTTTGCTCCAATAGCCATAAGTGGATGCTTGTCGTATTTCCTGTTTTACGGCGAAGGGCAGGTCATTTTATATCATACTTATCGGTTGGTTACCGTAAATCGATTCGCGGTAACAACTCCCACGCCATTGTGAACTTAAGATTGTTATAAAACATCTTTTAGGCTATTGATTTTTATTAACATATGATTTAATTTTATTCATTCAAACACCCTGAAACATCGAAAGTCATTCAATCGAATAAAAAAAAATCAACCGTTCATATTTTATCAACCCTAAAACAAGAAACAATGAAGAAGATTAATGCCGTCGTTTTTAGCCGTTTTCGGAACAACGATCATTTTCAGTTTATGACTGATTTTAAAACCCTGGTGAGTCGCACGACTCCTGTTGCATTAAACATCGAAAACCTGAACACCGAATTCAACGAAGCCTTTACGAGTTTAAACAATGTTTTTAAAGTAGACGAAGGGAGTGTACTAACCGTCGCGATTGGTGGAGCTGATGAAGACCGCGACCGCTTTTGGAGTGCCTTGTCCATGCGTATTCGGGCAACACAAATGGGACCTATTGAAGAAGAAGCTGAAGCGGCCGGGGTTCTTCAGCGGGTGTTCGACCTGTATGGTAATGTTCGTCAGCTGTCGTTACCCGAAGAGTCGGCTGCCCTGAGCAACCTGGTTGAAGATTTGGAGCAGGAAGACAATGCCGCACTTTGCAACATCGTGGGTGTTACGCATTGGGTTGCCGCATTAAAAGAGCAGAATGCATTGGTTCAGTCGTATATGCAAGAACGCAGGCTGGAAAATGCTCAAAAAATAAGCGGTAGTGTGAAGGCTGCCCGCGAGGTGATCGATCCGGTTTATGAGAAAATTGTTTCACGGATCAATGCCCTGGTCGAGTTGGACATGGCGACACCCGAAATAGCTGAATTTGTCGTTTTGCTAAATAAACAGATCAAAGAATTTGAAGAACTACTGGCCATGCGCCAGGGACATCGGAATAGTGACGAAGACAGGCCTGTTCCTCCTACCCCTCAATAAAACAGGCTAGGCAGTTGTTCTATCCGATAAAAATGGCATCCTCAATTTTGAGGATGCCATTTTAAATTTCTTATTGACCGGTTCACTTGTAAACGGTCGATCGTTTCTTGTTTTTTACAAATTTAGTAGCAGCTCTTCCGGATTAGCACCATCGTTTAATAAGCGTTCCGGGTTCTCAATCAATTCTTTTAACTTGACTAAGAAACCAACGGAGTCTTTCCCGTCAATGATGCGATGATCGTACGAAAGCGCAACGTACATCATGGGGCGAATCTCCACCTTTCCGTTAATGGCAACCGGACGTTCCACAATGTTGTGCATGCCGAGAATAGCCGACTGTGGTGGATTGATAATTGGCGTTGACAGCAAGGAGCCAAACGTTCCACCATTGGTAATGGTGAATGTTCCGCCTGTTAATTCATCAACCGAAATTTTCTTGTTACGGGCTTTTTCAGCCAGGTCTTTCAGGTCTTTTTCGATCTCCGGAACCGATTTACTTTCGGTATTACGAATAATAGGAACCATCAGCCCCTTAGGTGTTTGAACAGCAATACCCACATCAACAAATTGTGGGCTTACAATTTCTTTTCCATCAATCATCGAGTTAACGGACGGATGGAAATTCATAGCAGCAGCGGCCGCTTTGGTGAAAAATCCCATAAAGCCAAGCTTGAAACCATGCTTTTCAATAAAGCGGTTCTGATGTTTCTTGCGTAACTCCATCACACGGCTCATATCAACTTCGTTAAAGGTTGTGAGCATAGCCGTATCGTTTTTTACCGCCACCAGTCGCTCGCTCAGTTTCCGGCGCAAGGAGCTCATTTTACTTCGTTCCTCTTCGCGCGAAAATTTCGTTTGGGGTGAAGCATGGTCAACTTCGGCCGGAAGCTCCATTACTGCTTCAATCTCTTTTTTAGAAATACGCTTTAAGCCATTTAACACATCGTCGAGTGACAGGTTATTCTCTTCCATCATCTTTTTAGCGACAGAAGTTGTTTTCACATGCGATTGATCTTCGCTACTCTGCTTCGTTTCAGACTTCGACTCTTTTGGCTTAGTCTCGTCTTTTTTATCTTCTTGTTTTTCTTTTTGAGGGCTTTCCTCCTTTTCGGTTTTATCCGAAGTCGGTTCTTCTTTCGAACTTTCTTCGGGCTTTTCCGAGGTATCGATGGTGCAGGCAACTGCCCCCACTTCAATTGTATCTCCCTCTTCAGCTTTAAAGCTAACTTTTCCTGCTTCCTCTGCAACAAGGGTCAATGTTGCTTTGTCTGATTCAATCTCGGCGATCTCATCATCTTTATCAACGACAGAACCATCTTCGACTAACCACTTCCCTAACTCAACTTCTGTAATTGACTCTCCGGGTGTTGGTACTTTTACTTCAATGATCATGGTTTTTTATGCTTTTGCTAGTTCTTCTTCACTAAATATTTTTGTCAGGAGCTTATTTAATCTCAGGGTGTGCTGCTTCATCAAACCTCCTGCTGGGCTGGCGCTTTCTGAACGGGCTACAACTTCGAATGGAATGTGGCTTAGTTTTCTGGAAAGAAATGGCCATGCACCCATATTGGCCGGTTCATCCTGCGCCCAAATAATGCGTTCCGCTTTGTTGTATTTAGCCAGCATGTCGTCAATCTGATTAACCGGCAAAGGGAATATCTGCTCCAATCGCACAATCGCTGTTGTGCTGTTTCCCATGTCCACTCTCTTTTTAATCAAGTCGTAATATAACCTTCCCGAGGTAAATACCAATTGCTTGACTTCTCCTGCGCTAACGAGTTTATCGTCGATTATTTCCTGAAAATGGCCGTTACTCAACTCTTCCATGGTAGAATTAACCATAGGATGACGCAACAGACTTTTGGGTGTAAATACAATTAGTGGCACACGTATGTTCCATGTCAGGTGTCGGCGGATCAGGTGAAACATATTGGCCGGATTTGTAGGCACCACCACTTGCATATTGTTATTGGCCGCCTGCGCCAGAAAGCGCTCAATCCGTCCACTGGAGTGCTCGGGTCCCTGTCCTTCGTAACCGTGCGGCAGGTAAAGCACCAGGTTATTATGCAATCCCCACTTTTCAATAGCCGATGTGATGTACTGATCAACAATGACCTGAGCAACATTATGAAAATCTCCAAATTGTGCTTCCCATACTGTTAATGCATCCGGCTGAGCCATTGCATAACCATATTCAAATCCCATCACACCATATTCTGATAGCAACGAATTGTAAATATGAAACGGAGCTTGATCCTTGGCGACATGTTTCAAGGGGAAATATTTTCCGTCGCCGTCCTCATAAACAAAAACGGCATGCCGGTGAGCAAATGTCCCCCGCTCGGAATCCTGTCCGCTAATACGCACCGGGTGACCTTCAGAAACCAACGTACCATAGGCCAGTAGTTCGGCCATTCCCCAATCAATCCGGTCGTCCAAGATCATCTGCCGGCGGTCTGATAAGATCCGGTTTATTTTACTGAAAAACTTTCGTCCTTTAGGGATCGAATTAATTTTTTCGGCAAGTTCAACCAATTTTTCTTTATCGACACCGGTTTTCACCACCTGACAGAAATTGGCTTCTGTAATTTTTTCAAATGGTTCGTATTCGTCTACCAGAAACTGCTTAATCCTTAGTTTCTCAATTTCCTCCGAATCTTTGTATTTCGAATTCATCAAATCATCGAAGGCTTTAATTTCGCTCTTCACTTCTTTTGATGAGTAAATGCCTTGCTGAACCAACTGTTCCGCGTAAATGTCCCTTGGGTTCTTATGGCTCGAAATTGCCTGGTAAAGTAAGGGCTGGGTAAAACGTGGCTCATCACCTTCGTTGTGTCCATATTTCCGGTAGCACAAAATATCGATAAATACATCCGAATTAAACTCCTGCCTGAACTCCATAGCCAGTTTAATGGTGTAAATTAGCGATTCAACATCATCGCCATTGACGTGAAAAACCGGCGAACGGGTAACTTTGGCAATATCGGTACAGTAAGTACTCGATCTGGCATCCAGGTAGTTGGTTGTAAAGCCAACCTGGTTATTAATGACCAGATGGATGGTACCTCCGGTTTTATACCCTTTCAGGTTAGCCATTTGAACAACTTCATAAACTACCCCCTGAGCAGCAATTGCAGCATCGCCATGGATGACAATTGGGGCAACTGAATCCACATCTCCATCATACAATGAATCGATTCGTGAGCGAGTCAGCCCTTGAACCAGCGGCGCCACCGCTTCCAGGTGTGAAGGATTTGGCATCAGGCTCAACTTCACCTTTTTGCCATAATCTGACGTCACCTCATTTTCGAATCCTAAATGATATTTCACATCGCCAAGCGAGATGTCTTCTTCATATTCGGTACCATAAAATTCCTTGAAAATATACTCGTAAGGCTTATTCATGATGTTGGCCAGAATATTCAATCGTCCGCGGTGTGCCATACCAATCACAAATTCACGAATTCCCAGTTCTGCGCCTTGTTCAATAACAGCATCCAATGCCGGAATTAAAGATTCAGCCCCTTCGAGTGAAAACCGTTTTTGTCCAACGAATTTTTTATGAATATAGCTTTCAAAGCCAACCGCCAGCTTTAAATGATAGAAGATATGCTTCTTCATCTCAGGGGTAAACTCCTGAGAATTCTTAGAGGCTTCCATTTTCTTTTGGAGCCAGGAAACCACTTCCGGATGGCGCATAAAAACATATTCAACACCAATTGAATTGCAATAAGTCGCCTCCAAATGGGCAATAATATCTTTCAATTTTGCCGGTCCGATACCGATGTTATTTCCTGCTTGAAATTCCTTTTCCAAATCACTTTCTTCGAGTCCGAAGTTTTCAATGGCGAGTGTTGGGAAGTACTCTCGACGAGCACGAACGGGGTTTGTCTTGGTAAAGAGATGGCCTCGTTGGCGATACCCGTGAATAAGGTTCAGGATAGCAAATTCCTTGTCAATGTGCTGGCTTCCCTGGAATTTACTTGATTTATAATTTGTTCGGGCTAATTCGTAGCCTTTAAAAAAATGTCTCCAGCTTTCTTCTACGCTTTCAGGATCATTTATATAATCCTGGTAGAGTTCTTCAACAGCGGCAACCTCTTGATTACCTACTTGCGAAAATTTGTCCATATTTGGTAGTTCGATTGAAATGGTCTTGTAAAAATAATGTTTGTAGATTAACAAACCATCTCTTTCTAATGTTTATAAGGTTTTCAAGTTTTAATGAATGATTTAAAGCTCTTCTTTTGATTTTCGAATTTAATCCTTTCCTCGCTCAATCTCGTGAAACAATAGAATAGCGATTATGAAATCTCAAGTTTACCTATAATACATAGCCAATCGCTGATTCGGAATGATCGGGCAACTATATGAAGCCAATAAACAAAGCTTGGAGGATTGATACGAACCGTGATAACGCTTAATTCATCAAAACAATTAATTTTACAACGATTAAAAAATTCAACTTATGGGAAAGCTCTTTCGCATCGTTATCGCATTTATTCTGTTTGCCGTGTTCATCTACTGGGCAGGTCCAAAACCAACTACACCGACGTATAACAATAATATGAAGGAACTTAACCTTTCAATTGACGGAGTTGAAGCCTTTTTGCGCGAAAAAGAACGAAAACTTCCGGTAAAGCCCAATAATGAATCGCGTGTAATTTGGGCAAACGATAGTTTGAAGAACAAAACAGATTACTGTTTACTTTATCTTCATGGTTTCTCGGCATCAGGCTATGAAGGCCAGCCAACCCACGTCAATTTCGCCAACCATTTTCAAGCCAATGCATATATTCCCCGCCTGGCATCTCATGGGGTCGATGTTTCGGAGCCCTTACTGGATATGACACCTGACCGACTGTACGAATCGGCAAAAGAAGCCCTTCTGATTGCTAACCTCTTGGGTGAGAAGGTTGTTATTATGAGTACCTCTACCGGAGGAACACTGTCTTTAAAACTAGCGGCAGAATTCCCGGAAATGATGGAAGCGTTAATTCTTCTGTCGCCCAATATTCAGATTAATAATTCGGCTGCATTCCTTCTGTCAAAGCCGTGGGGCTTACAAATTGGTCGGAAAGTTAACGGTGGAAAATATCGCTATGTGAACAAAAACTTAGAGGACGAAGAATGTAAGTATTGGAATTGCTTTTACCGCATGGAAGCGACTGTTTACCTGCAACAGTTAGTTGAAACAACCATGAATGAAAAGCTTTTTAAACGCGTTAAGCAGCCTGTTTTTTTGGCTTATTATTATCAAGATGAAGAACACCAGGATGAAACGGTGCGGGTTGATGCGATGCTAGACATGTTTGAGCAACTCGGCACACCAGAGAAGCTAAAACAACAGCAAGCGTTTCATGCTGGAACTCATGTTATTGGCTGTGAAATGTTCTCCAAGACTCAGCCGGAAGTGGAACACGCCTGTATTCGTTTTGCTGAAGAGGTATTAGAGATGCATTCTGATGATTAACTATTTTCTAAAAGTCTGATATTGCTCTGCCGTGATACAGAAGGTGTTTAATGTGCCAGTACCCAAGCTAAATTCTCGATTGTTGAAAGCATAAAACTGATATCCGAGCGGTTTTAAAAACTGCATAATTTCTTCGGTCATGCTTTCAATTAGCAAGACGGGGTGATGCCTCTTCAATGTCTCGATACCCCCTTTTAATACTTCCAGCTCATGACCTTGCACATCAATCTTAACAAAGTAAGGATTTAGTTGAAAATCATCCAACTTCCGAACCTGACAGGTCATTTTTTGTATTGAAAGGTCTTTGTCGCGGAACTTCCAAAGCCTGTCTCTTAGCCAATCCCTGGCTTCCTCATAGTGAAAAGAGGACAGTCCATCGAACATCCAACGTCGGTAAAAAGGCACGAACAACGTGAGGTCTTCATTTTCACTTCCCAGTCCAAAGTTATACAGCTCCAAACGTTTCTTCGAGATGATTGGATTACGCTCAATCTTTTTAAAAACCCAGGGGTTAGGTTCAAAAGCAATGATTTTATTGGACAATCGCTTTTCAATCAGCATCGATAAGATAGCTTCTCCCCGATTTGCACCAACATCGACAAAAACCTGGTCAGTTTGGGGATTAAACAACTTCAACGCATTGAAATCTTTTTCTGAAGGAGATTTAAATCCTCTAATCCAGATAAACTTGAGATTAAAACGGAGATCATGCAAAAAGGGGAAAAACGTTTGAACAGACCTTAAAAATCTTTTCATTCAATAAAAAATTTAAGCCTGAATTCGATGAATCCAAGCTCAGTAAATAACTTTTGTTTAGAACTGAAAGATAAAAATTTTCAGGCTGATTATTATTCCCGCTATAAATAAATTCAGGCTATGGCACCAAAAGTTGGCTCCATGCCATTTTCATTTAGTCACAGCTATGTGTTGCCGTCAAAAAAATCAAGTTGACTTCTTACGCTCAGGCCAAATGACCGATCAAGTCAAATTCAGTAGAATCGGTAATATTCACTTGATAAAAATTGCCAGTTTTAATGCTGTCATTTTTTTCAACCAATACTTCTCCATCTACTTCCGGAGAATCATATTCACTACGACCAACGAAGTAGTCAGCTTCCTCCCGGTCAACCAGAACATTTAGAACCTGGCCGATTTTCTTCGTATTCAACTCTTCCGATATTCCCTGCTGGATCTCCATGAGCTCAGCGGCACGTGCTTGTTTTACGTCTTCAGGAACATCGTCCGTATACATTTTAAATGCATAAGTGTCGTCTTCATCAGAATATGCAAAAACGCCCATGCGATCGAATTTCTGCTCTTTTACAAAGGCTTTCAATTCTTCAAAATCCTCATCAGTCTCGCCCGGATGTCCAACCAGAAATGTTGTTCGCAAGGCTATTCCCGGTACTTCTTCCCTTATTTTTTTAATCAGGTCAATGGTTTCCTGTTTGGTTATTTTTCGGCGCATACGTCCTAACATGGGGTCGCTGATGTGCTGAAGTGGCAAATCTAAATAGGTTGCAACATTTCTTCGTTCGCGGATAACCTTTAGCAAGTCCATCGGGAATTTTGACGGGTAAGCATAATGCAAGCGAATCCATTCCAATCCATCAACATCTGCCAGTTGGTCTATCAGCTCGGCCAGCTTACTTTCGCCATACATATCGATTCCGTAGTACGATAAATCCTGAGCAATAACCAGCAATTCCTTGGTACCGCCTTCAACCAGATTCTTCGTTTCTTCAACCAAACTCTCGATGCTGCGTGATTTGTGAATGCCTGTAAACTGCGGAATGGCACAAAAAGAACAGTGGCGATTACAGCCTTCACTAATTTTCAGATATGAAAAATGAGTTGGCGTAGTTCGCACCCGATGATACATCTTTTGCTCAAAAAAGTCAGCATTCAGGTCTTTGATAATTTCTTTATAATCGAATTTGCCGTAATACTTATCCACTTCAGGAATCTCCTTTTGCAGGTCTTCCTTATAACGAGCCGACAAGCATCCCATAACCAAAAGCTTATCCAGCTTGCCTTTTTTGCGGTCTTCCACGTGGCTTAAAATCGAGTTGATCGATTCCTCTTTGGCATCCATGATGAAACCACAAGTATTCAAAATAACAATATTGGCATCATCATCTTCACTATCATGAACAACCTTAAAACCATTCAAGTCCAGTTGACTCAATAACATTTCCGAGTCAACCAGGTTTTTCGAACATCCTAAGGTGGTAATATTTACTTTTCCTCTTTTCATATACTCTAATATCTGCTTTTTTTCCTACCCTATAACAAACAAAATCGGCGGTGGTTTGCATATTTCCACGCGAAATCAATTCATCCCGAACCTGTTTCGGGATCTTTTTCAACAACAGATGCTAAAACAAGTTCAGCATAACCTTTTAAGGGGTTGTGACATGGCTATGAAAACAATGAATCTACGAATTCTTTTCTGCGGAAAATTTGAAGGTCTTCCATTTTTTCGCCAATACCAATGTATTTAACAGGAATTTTAAATTGGTCCGAAATACCAATCACCACGCCTCCTTTGGCTGTTCCATCAAGCTTTGTCAGTGCTAAGGCTGAAACTTCTGTAGCTTTGGTAAATTGTTTGGCCTGTTCAAAAGCGTTTTGACCTGTAGAGCCATCCAGAATCAGTAAAACTTCGTGCGGAGCATCGGGCACAATTTTCTGCATTACTTTTTTGATTTTAGACAACTCATTCATCAGGTTTATTTTGTTGTGCAAACGACCTGCTGTATCAATAATTGCCACATCAGCACCTTGCGCCTTGGCCGAAGCCAGTGTGTCATAAGCCACAGAAGCCGGATCAGATCCCATGCTTTGTTTTACCAAAGGAACATCAACCCGTTGAGCCCAAATTTCAAGCTGATCGATAGCCGCCGCGCGAAAAGTATCTGCAGCACCTAAAACAACCTTTTTACCAGCTTTCTTAAAATTATAAGCTAACTTGCCAATGGTTGTTGTTTTCCCAACTCCATTCACGCCAACAACCATAATCACATGAGGAGTATGGGTTGTTGGAAGGTCAAAATCCGCTTCGTCTACCGTGTTATTTTCTTCCAACAAGGCAGCGATTTCTTCTTTCAATACGGTATTGAGTTCATCAACACCAAAATACTTATCTTTTGAAACCCGTTCTTCAATGCGCCTAATAATCTTTAGAGTTGTATCAACACCGACATCCGATGTAATTAAAACTTCTTCCAGATTATCAAGGACTTCGTCATCAACTTTAGACTTGCCTGCAATGGCTCGCCCCAATTTTTTGAAAACATTTTCTTTGGTTTTTGACAATCCCTGATCCAGGCTTTCTTTTTTCGATTTAGTAAATGATCCGAATAGACCCATAGTATTCTGATTTTGAGTGGCGCAATTTACAAAATTTGAATGACATAATTTAATTAATATAGACAGGTCTAAGAAAGAGTTAACACGGGCGAAACTCAGGATTTACTCAGTTTCCTGATTTCTTGCTTCATTTCATCCAAAACCGCTGAAATGTGCTTAGTTTCATAAGATTCCGGTTTCGGTAATTCAAAGCTTAAAACACCTTTTGCCCGCCAGAGTTCGAGTACTGAATTCGAGTCGATAAAATAAGCTTCGTATTCCGGATTATCCGACTTTAATAAAAGTTGTCCGTTTTCTTTCAGATACACTCTTTTACATACTAATCCTTCGTCCTTGGTTACGAGAATATATGGTTGGCCCTCCTTTAAATCATCCACATCTGCAATAAATTCGCAAAACACGTATGAACCAGGCTGTATCGGCAACATGGAATCGCCCTTTAGCTGAAATACGCGATAGGTTCGCTCGCGCGACAATTCCGGGACAGGCATAAAAAAGCGCGGCAGTGATCCAACATATTGTGGGTCGGCAAATCCATTTAAATAACCGGCTGATGCTTTGACTGGCACAATTGGAATCAACTCATCGTTTTGTTGGTCGACCACCACCGAAAGCACCTGCAGAGATGATTTCGTGACAGGTTTCCGCTTTTCTAAATCGACACCCAATAAATCATCGATCGATAATTCCATTAGGGCTGCAAGTTGCTGTATGACCTGTATTTTAGGGGTTGCTCTACTCTCTTCGTATGAGCCAATAAGTGCCCGCTTAACAAGCAGTTTGTCGGCTAGTTGTTGTTGCGTCCACTTTTTAGTTCTCCGCAAGTATTTGATATTCTGAGCTAAATAATTCATCAAAACAAACGTATCTAAAAATATTAGTAAATACTAATTTAATTAGTATTTTTGAAGGGCATTTTGTTTGTATAAACACCATAAAGATAGAAGTTCATGCAGGAAAAGGTTCAGCAAAAACTAAAAATATTAGCAGATGCCGCAAAGTTTGATGTTTCTTGCGCCTCGAGTGGCAACAGCCGAAAAAATAACGGAGGAATTGGCAATGCCGTTGCCGCAGGAATCTGTCACAGTTTTACGGATGATGGACGATGCATTAGCCTGTTTAAAATACTGATGACCAATAATTGTATTTACGACTGCGCCTACTGCATTAACCGACGTACAAACGATCGTCCGAGAGCAACATTCACCGTTCAGGAGATTGTGGATCTGACAATAAACTTTTATCGCCGCAATTATATCGAAGGGCTATTCCTAAGTTCAGGTGTAATTAGAAATCCTGACTATACGATGGAGCGAATGATGCTAGTGGCCAAAAAACTTAGACTGGAAGAACGTTACTTTGGCTACATTCATATGAAAGCCATTCCAGGAGCCAACCAGGATCTCATTCAACAGGCCGGCAGGTATGCTGACCGATTGAGCGTAAATATTGAAATCCCTACTGAATTCCAACTAAAGAAGCTGGCTCCGGAGAAGAACTACCAGAGTGTATTACAGCCAATGAACCAAATTAAAGAAGGCATTCAAATTTATAAGGAAGAGAGAAAGAAATACCGACGAATTCCCAAATTTACGCCAGCAGGACAAAGCACTCAATTAATTGTTGGGGCAACCCCCGAAAGCGATCGACAGATTCTTCAGCTCTCTTCCAACTTTTACAATCAGCAGCAGCTAAAGCGGGTTTATTATTCAGGTTACCTTCCGGTAAATGAATACGACAAACGCCTCCCTGCCATGCAATCGCCACCATTGGTTCGCGAGAACCGATTATATCAAAGCGATTGGCTGATGCGCTTTTATCAGTTCTCTGTCGACGAAATCCTAACGGAAGAACATCCTTTTTTGGATTTAGATGTTGACCCGAAGCTAGCCTATGCGCTGAGAAACCTTCACCTATTCCCGGTGGATATCAACCGGGCCGACTATCCGTTGATTTTGCGGGTGCCGGGCATTGGTGTTCAGTCGGCCAAAATGATTGTTGATGCCCGCCGTTTTCGAAGACTGACAAGCTATCACCTCAAAAAAATTGGCGTGGTGATGAAACGGGCTCAGTATTTTATTACCTGTAACGAACTTGCAGGCCGGGTGCTCGATTGGGAACCGTCGCGTTTGAAAAGCCACATTGTAGCCGAAAGCCAAATGAAGAGAAGGAAGGCCGGTGACACCCAACTGATGCTATTCCCGCCCCAATCGCGTATGACAGAACAGCAGCCCAAACAACTTCACTTTAAAAATTAAAAACGATGGCTTATATCGTGTACGATGGCAGTTTTGAGGGTTTTTTAAGTGTTGTTTTTCATTGCTATCAGTACAAAATAACACCAAGCGATATTTGTAAAGACGCCAATTTCCAGAATATTCTTTTTGCGGATAAGGAAACTATTGCAACTGATGAACTGCGTGCAGCAAGAGTATGGAAAGCGATTCAAAAAAAGCTCCACAAAAGCAACAAGCAACTACTTTTTAAGGCATTTTTATCGGAAGAAACAGGCATCGAATTGATGCTTTACAGGTTTATTCGACGGTTGCTTGACTCAAACTTTAGTATTGAAACCGACTATGGAGACACAAATGTGCTACAGCTTAAAAAACTGGAGCGAAAAGTTATGCAGGAAGCGGCCCGCATATTACAGTTTGTTCGGTTTCAGGAAACGAAAGATGGCATCTTCTTCGCCCCCATTGAATCGGCATACGATGTACTTCCATTTGTTATCCGGCATTTTAAAGACCGATTTGCAGACCAACAATGGTTGATTTATGATCTGAAACGGGACTATGGATTCTTCTACGATTTGAAAAAGGCAGAGGAAGTTGTATTATCGGAGAAGTCGTTTTCAACAACCGATGGCAAAGTTGATTCCAATTTTTTAGAGGAAGACGAAGTAGCCTACCAAACTCTCTGGAAGGACTATTTTAACAGCATTAACATAAAGGCTCGTAAAAACCTAAAACTGCAACGCCAGCACATGCCTCGAAGGTATTGGAAGTTCTTGCCGGAAAAGCAGTAACGCAACGCTTCTGCTGGAGGTATTAGCGTGCCATGTCATCCTAAACTTGTTTTTGGATGACATGCCTAGCACCTTTAATATCATTAAACAGATTCCGAATGACGATCAGAAGAGGCGGTTAAAACAGAAAAGCTCCTATCAACTGATAGAAGCTTTTCTGTTTAGCAAACAAATATCTTTACTTTTTAAAAAAGTCTTTAACCATTTCGTTAGGAATGATATCTTCCTGAAATGTATACGCTCCGGTTTTATCAGATTTTACCATTTTTATTACTTTGGCATGCCCTTTACCGGCTCCTTTTTGTAGTGATGCAACTGCTTTCTTAGCCATATCTCAATTTATTTAATTTCGCGGTGTACAGTTACTTTTTTCAAAACTGGGTTGTATTTCTTTAACTCTAAGCGATCAGGAGAATTTTTCCTGTTCTTAGTTGAAATGTAACGAGATGTTCCTGGTACGCCACTGTCTTTATGCTCAGTGCATTCCAAAATAACCTGTACCCTATTACCTTTTTTAGCCATTTTCTACGCTTTTAAATATTCGTTACGAATCCTTTTTCTTTAGCTTCTTTCAAGGCATTGGTCAATCCTTTTTTATTGATTGTACGAATACCAGCAGCCGAAACTATTAATGAAATCCAACGATCTTCTTCTGGAAGATAGAATTTCTTCTTGAACAAATTCGGATAAAACCGACGCTTAGTTCTTCTTTTAGAGTGTGAAACATTGTTTCCCACCACTACTTTTTTTCCAGTAACTTGACAAATTTTTGACATTGTCTTATTTTTTATTCAGAATCACACATTTTTCAAACAGTTCGCAAAATAAGTGCTTTTTCCTGAGAAAATCAAATAGATTAAAAACTTTTTCACGCTTTTATTAACAAGTAAATGTTTAAAAATCAAAAAGTTTTTTCACCCACACTTAAAAGAGATTATTTTTTCAGGATGCTTCTTAGATTGAAGAGGACAAAGATAGTTATTTTTAACAGTAATATCATGAACTAATTGAACAAGCTACCAGTTGTAAAATAATGTTCAGTATTTTCTAAATCATAAAAAAAATAAAACCATGGAAGAACAAATCAATCAAATGCCAAGAATTGGGGACATTGCTCCCGATTTCGAAGCAAACACCACCTTTGGACCAATTAAATTCTCGGAGTACAACAAAGGAAGTTGGGTCATTTTGTTTTCTCACCCAGCAGATTTCACACCAGTTTGCACTACTGAAATGAGTGGATTTGCAGTGCGCAGCGATGAATTTAAAGCACTAAACACCAAGCTTATTGGCTTAAGTATCGACAGTATTCATGCCCATGTGGCCTGGGTTAACAATGTAAAGAAGCACAGTGGAGTGCTTTTCAATTTTCCAATTATTGCTGACATCGATATGAAAGTATCTAAACTTTATGGTATGCTTCAGCCCAACGAAAGTGAAACATCTGCCGTACGTGCTGTATTTATCATTGATCCTACCGGAAAGGTGCGGTTGATGATGTACTATCCGTTGAATGTTGGCCGAAATATGAATGAGATCGTGCGTACGTTAAAAGCCCTTCAAACTTCGGACAAACACGGTGTTGCACTTCCATTAAACTGGGTACCCGGTGAAAAAGTAATTGTGCCACCACCAAAAACAGTTGAAGAAATGGAAGCACGGGAAAAATCAGATTATGAAATGATGGATTTTTACCTGGCCAAAAGAGATTTATAGTTCAATCCAAGATTTCACTTAACGGGAAGTACGAAATACGTGCTTCCTGTTTTATTTTATCGAAAAGTCAGCTACTTTTAGAGCAACCATAAATTAATTGATGAATTCATCAGGGAACAAATATTATCCAACCATTCTAGGCGCAGCCCACTTGGTTATTCTTTACATCTTTATCCAGACAATCGTCGACTTTCCCCTGGCGATCTGGGATTACTATCATGGCACTGAGTTTTTGTCAAATCCAGTTAAGAAGATTGTCCTTTCGTTAGGCTCTATTTTGTTCATCCTGTATTTTGCCTATCGAAAAGCTAAGACCAAACTCAAAAACTTGTTCCCACTGAAATGGTTCAACCCGCTGATTTTTATCCCAATGATTACGTTTCTGGCAGCAGCTCATGTTTTTCTGGGGGAGGTTAATCGCCAGGTAGAGCAGCTTATACCCGCCCCTCCCTGGTTTTGGGAGCTCTTCAACCGAATCTTCGAGAATGATTATGGTTTTTTTGGTGCTGTTTTGAAAGTCGCTGTGATTGCCCCTATCGTTGAAGAACTCATCTTTCGAGGCGTGATTATGCATGGACTAATGCGCAACTACCCCAAAATTATAGCCATTTTTGTATCGGCTCTGTTTTTTGCCTTGTTTCATTTAAATCCCTGGCAATTTCCGGCTACTTTTTTGTTGGGACTACTGCTTGGCTGGGTGATGGTAATAACCCGCAACATTTTTGCTTGTATACTCGGGCACTCCATAAATAATTTGTTGGTTCTGTTGTCAATTGAATATTGGGACGAAATTAGCCAATTTTCTTTTTTCTTACTGGGTCAAAAAGAACAACTGCACATAAGCTATCTGGTAGCCGGGATTAGTGTGGTGTTTATTGGGTTGCTCGCCACTTTTAGCCGCAAACATACTACTTAGTAAACAATCGATGGATTATATCTTAATTTTTCTGGGAATCGTGATGATGATAGCCGGCCTGCTGGGTTGCATGCTGCCTGTATTGCCGGGACCTCCATTAAGTTATATTGGCATACTGCTACTTCACTTCACCGAAAAACATCAGTTTTCTTCCAATTTTTTAATTGGCTGGGCTGCAATTACCATTATTGTGTATTTATTAGACTACCTGATTCCGATATGGGGAACCAAGCGGTTCGGTGGCAGTATACGCGGCATTTGGGGAAGTATAATTGGCTTACTGATCGGCATGTTCGTTTTTCCTCCTATCGGTATTATTGTTGGGCCATTTGCCGGAGCAGTAATTGGAGAGCTAAGTGTAGGCAAACAATCCAAAGAAGCATTTCGATCCGGTTTTGGATCATTTATTGGATTTTTAATAGGCACCCTATTGAAACTAATTGCTTCTGGGATGATGACCTGGTATTTTATTGCCGAGATGATCTAACTCAAACCAAACAATTAGTTTTGAAAACAAGGGAGAATTTGATAAAAATAAAATAATTGAGTTGCCCGTTTAAGGTCACGGACCTATTTGATATTTTCGGTTTCGCTTCTATCACAAATTGTTAAAGAATCGAAACATGACACTAAATTATTCGCACTACTTATTAGACAGGAAGCGAAATTAAAAAGTGCAAAATCGAAAACTCACACGATAAATTTATACTTTATCCTTATACCATTCATGTTTTCCACCTTGAGCATAGTCATAAGTCTTGTTTAATAAGACTTCGATTTCTTTCTCGGTCATGGGTTCAAAATTACGTGTAATCTCCAAGTTGTGTCGCAAATGTTCAAGATTGTTCATTCCTGAGACGAGTGTTGAAACAGGCAATGTCATTGAAAAGCGCAAACATTCTTCAATTGATGCAATCTTTTCGTTTACAATAGCTCCGGAAGCGACTGACTTCATACCAATAATTCCTATGTTTTTTTCCTGAAGGATCGGTATAATTTCTTGCGAAAAGCTCAAGTAATGATGATCCAACACGTTGATCGGCATTTGTACTGTTTCCCATTCAAAACCTTTATCAAGCATGGCCTTATGTATGTCAGGCCGACTATGCCCGGTAAAACCGATATGGCGGATAACTCCGTCTTGCTTTTTCTTTTGCACGAAGTCGAGTACACCGCTTGAGTAGATTTTATCTACCGCATCAAGACTTTCAATTTCATGAAATTGCCATAAATCGAGGTAATCTGTTTGCAATCTCCTGAGGCTGGTTTCTAAATGCTCCTGTGCCGTTTTCACATCACGACCATGATGTTTGGTCATCAAAATGGCTTTCTTTCGATAACCATCCAACAGCGCTTTACCCATCAGCTCTTCACTACGCCCACTGTTATAATGCCAGGCATTATCAAGAAAATTGACGCCGCTATCGAGAGCTTCACGAATTAGTTTTACAGATGTTTCATCGCTAATATGACGATCGCCAATATGATGACCTCCCACACCAATCAACGAAACATCGAGATTGGTTTTACCCAGTGTTCGGTAAGGAATTCCATCCTTTTTAAATGATGATGATAGTCCAACCATAGACATTCCGGCCACGGTTGCTGCTGTATTTCTAATAAAATCACGACGTTTCATAATCTTTTTTTGTTTTATACAACAACATGACTATCAGATTGTTTTAAACAGCCCAATCATCAAAACAGTATATTGAACCCAAGTGCTATTCGTTAATAACACCTTAATTGCTTTTTGTAATACGAAAAGTTAGAGTTTACAACTGATTTTTGAATCAATTGGAGGGTGGCTATTCCGGTTCAAATTACGGTTTCTGAACGCCAATTCACCTTCACCATCTTATAAATTAGAATTCTGTAATCGAATTGTGATTTCGCGAATACCTTTCGTTATAGAACCTGCAGATAGCGTTGCGCCAGAAATAGCTTGCACTTCGTCGCCGTAATCGAGGTCTCCACCATCGTAACCAGCAAACTGATTTAACCAACGTTTTGACTGGATTTCGCCACCATGATCAGAATAGTACTTCATTACCCGAACGAATTCTACTTCCCGTTCTTCATTATAATACACGAGGTAATAAAAATGATCGTAACGTCCCATTCCAACTGCTGAAACGACATATCCCAAAGGCTCTCCTTTTTTTGCTAAGCGAGAAACCCCTTCAATATAGTCGCTCTTTAATCCGGGGTTTGTCACGGGAGTCAATTCCAAGTCTGAGCGATCGACATCAAATTCTTTCGATAGCAGTTTTAGCACCTTCTTTGACTCCTTTCCGCTCAATCCTGCTGCGGAAAGATAAGCCTGCCCACTTGTAAAAACAAGCAGGCAAGCGATAGCTATGAAAAGTTTTCTTAGAACCATATTCCAATTCCTAAATTCAATTGCGTTTTGGAATCATCAGAAGCTTCGTTGCTAAACCATTGCATATCAGCTTTCAGCACAGCCCCCGGTGACATCCACCAACCAATACCGGCAGTTACATCAGTACGATCGTAAGCCAGGTTTTGCGTAATCCCTTCAACCTCCTGATGCGTGTTGTACTTTTCGTATCGTGCAAATGGAACCAATTTCTGATCCGTGTTCTTCGAGTTCAATAAATCATATCCGGCTTCCAGATAGTAACCAAACAGCTGGCTTCCCAAATCTTTCCCGGTAAAAGCGTTGTACTGATCAGTATTATTTAATGACGCGTAATTTACCTGACCTCTAAATACCCAACCGTTTGTCGAATAACGACCATCAAAACCTATCATGTTAATCCCTATAACTGATGAGTCAGCCATAGCTTCCAAGGCAGTATTTCCTTTTTCGATTCCATCGTAAAGGCTGGTTTGTGTTTCACCCAAATAAGCGCTAAACCCAAATTTCAATCCGGGCACCCCATAATAGTCAAACTTTGCAGCCAGGTTCGGGTGTGTAAAAATTGATTCAGCTCCTTTTTGACGTCCTTTACGGAAAGCATCGGTTCCGCGCAATACACCGCCATCATCGTAACTCTTAAATCCGTTAACCACGTATACCTGGTATTTCAAATCCAGATTCCGAATGTTTCCAGTAAATCCACCACCAATTTCCCGCCAGGTTGTAGGTACAATTTTACTATCCAGATTAGGACGTTCAACGCCATTATAGGTAGCCGGCTCGTGGTATTCATTAGTAATCCCCATGGGAATCAGCAGTAGACCTCCACGAAAACTCATCCAATCGTTTACACGATAATTCAGGAAAGCCTGCTCTACAAATACTTCTTTTACATGCTCATATTCAAGCTCGGTTACAAACTGGGTGCGTTCGTTAAAACGATAAGCAAACATCATAACCAACCGATGTACATCCATATTTCCATTTTGATGAACATCAGACGATAAGGGCTGATTATAATCGATTTGGGCGTACCCTCCAATACTCAATCTGTCTTGTGATTCCAACAACTTCTCTGCTGTATTCTGCCCATTTACTAACAAAGCCGAAATTCCAGTCAGCACTGCTACAAGTAAAACTCTCATTCTCATATCAAGGTCATTTAAATTAAAAGGTGAATTTATTTACACCTGCAAATCTAGATGGAGATGGGAAACCTGACAATACCAAGATGTTGGGATATTTGCGGAGAAGTGGACCGAAGGTGAAAACTTCTATCATCAAAAGGCAACAGAAGAATTAGTGGGTTTAGAGGAATTAGAGAGAAAATCGAATTCGATATACAGCATCGGTATTTTTGTTGATTTTAAATCGATTATCAATGCGATGACCCACAATCCAAACCACTTTGCCACCACTATACAAAATCCAGGCATCTTCTTTTTGGGGAATGGAGAATTTTTCGTCAATAAAAAAGTCGCTTAACTTTTTAAAACCGGTCATCCCGAGCGGTTGAAAATATTCACCCTGCTCCCATTTTTTGAGCATCAATGGAAAGTCTAGTTTATCAAAGTCAAGGTCAGCAATATTTTTTTCTCTTGAAAACTGAAACTGCTCATCTTTTTTCAATTTTGAAAACTGCACCTCAAAAGGGACGGCTATTGACAAACAATCCTTTTCAATATAAAAGCGCTCCTGTTGATCTTCTGCTCTGGGAGTCAGAATAAAAACCTCACGATCTTTTACCAAACGATGAGTTTCAGAATAAAATATTTTACCTGCTTCCGCCTGCAACAATTGGCTAATTTCAAAAACCTGATCAGCATTAAACCCAAATGGATGAAGCACCTCAAAAAGCAGGCTCTCTGCAAAGGAGGATTGTTGTAAGTATGCAATATTTAAATGCAGATTGATTCCCTCCCTGCACATCAGGTTTGCTTTTTCTTCATCAATTTTAGCCTGATAAACCTGCTCTGTTTGTTTTAAAATACTCGCTGTTTTGGCAGCGTTCGACTTAAAAGCCGGATTAATTTGTTCCAACAATGGAATGATTTGATGCCGCACCAGATTACGCTGATGAACCAGTTCTTTGTTTGAAGAATCCTCATGAAAAGGTACTTGATTCGTCTGGGCATATTCCCGGATTTGCTTTCGCGAAGCAAACAACAACGGACGAACTAACCGGCCTTTCTTTGGATGAATACCGGACAGGCCTCTAATTCCCGTCCCGCGGCTCAAATTAATGAGCATGGTTTCAACCAAATCATCCTGATGATGCGCAGTCAGAAGGAAGTCGTATTTTAACGAGTCCAATAACTCGTAAAACCACCGATAACGTAACTCGCGGGCGGCCATTTCAATTGAAATACCTTCCTGCAAGGCAAACTCGCGAGTTTCAAAGGTTTTTATATACAACTCCAAACCATGTTCGCCACAGTAATCACGCAGAAAAACTTCGTCACTGTCAGACTCTGCACCACGAAGGTTAAAGTTGCAGTGGGCAACAACAAAGTCATGCTCGATCTGCCTAAACAAATCGAGCATAACCATGGAATCGCAACCGCCACTAACAGCAAGAACTAACCTACTGTCAGAAGCAAGTAATTCTTCTGCAACAATATAGTTTTTAAGATTTTTGAGCATCTCCTAAACGAACAACTTTCTCACAGATACGAATAATCACTTCAACCGCTTTTACCATCGAATTAACAGGGACATATTCGTAAGGTCCATGAAAGTTATGACCTCCGGCAAAAATATTTGGACAAGGCAATCCCATATAAGACAACCGAGAACCATCGGTTCCTCCACGAATTGCTTTTATTTTGGGGTCAATACCAATTTCGGTCATGGCATCCTCGGCCAAGTCAACGATGTACTTTACGGGCTCTACCTTTTCGCGCATGTTGTAATACTGATCAACCATTTCAAGCTCAACTGTGCCCTCTCCATAAATTTGATTCAGATAACTGCAAGCCTGTGTAATTGTGCTTTTACGATGATCGAATAGCTTTTTGTCATGATCGCGGATGATGTACACCAAACTGGATTTCTCCGTACTCCCTTGAAAGGAAACACAGTGATAGAATCCTTCGTACTGCTCGGTATACTCCGGGCGTTCCTGAGTAGGCAGCATCGACATTAATCGATTCCCCACTTCTATGGCATTGATCATTTTATTTTTGGCTGCTCCGGGGTGAACACTTCGTCCATTAATGGTTATTGAGGCCATTGCAGCATTGAAATTTTCATACTCCAATTCACCAATTTCTCCCCCATCGAGCGTATAGGCAAATTCAGCACCAAATTTTTCTACGTCAAAATAGTCAGCTCCTTTGCCAATCTCCTCATCCGGAGTGAAGCAAATTCGTACTTTCCCATGTTTTATTTCTGGATGACCATTCATATAAGCCACAGCAGTCATAATTTCTGCCACTCCTGCTTTATCATCAGCCCCCAACAACGTAGTTCCATCAGTAGTGATGATTTCCTGTCCAACGTAATTCAGTAAATCAGGAAACCGATCAGGCGACAACACGATTTTATCATTCAATTGAATATCGCCACCTTCATATTTACGAATCTGAGGGTTCACATTTTCTCCTGAAAAGTCAGGGCTGGTATCCATATGAGCAACGAAGCCAATAACCGGACATTTTTCAGTAGTATTCGAAGGCAAAGTTGCCATTACATATCCATATTCATCTTTTTCAACCTCTTCCATTCCAATGCCTTCCAATTCAGCAACGAGCTTATCTGCAAAGTCCAACTGCCGCGTTGTACTTGGAAATGTTTTACTCGCAGAATCGGAAGTTGTATACTCTTTGGCGTACCTGATAAATCGATCAATTACTTTTTCCATATTTTAAACATCATCTGAGTTAAACTTGAAACCAACACGTTTGCCGGTCTTTATTTTTGAATGACTGATTTCTTCCTTCATTTGTTCAACCGAAGCAATCTTCACCTGATCGTAAGGAGGAACAAGAAGATCGAAATCAACTGCATATTTTATTGCTGTTTCTAATATTTGTTTGAACGTATCACGAGTTACTACATCGTTTCCAAAGTCCTTTACCAACTCTCCTGACTGTCGTTTCCCTTCAACGAAGAAGTGGTTTTCCTGATTAATAAAAACCCGGGCAATTAAATAACCAAGATCCTGCAACCGATTATATTTAAACGAATCTGACAAAAAGTTGTAAATATGAATGACACCACAATAACCATTCATCGGATGATTTTTAACGTAATCAACTTTCCATATCGGATGTTCCCGGTTAAAAATAAAAACATTGGAATGCATGCTGAAAACCAATAAATCACCAGCTAAACGAAACTCAGCTTCAAAAGGCCCTTTCTCATTAAATGCCGGCAAAATATCCTTATCAACTCTCCCTTCCAAAGCCGACTGATATCCATTAACCAATTCTTTCAAAACTTCTTTAAGTAAGTTGAATGACGTCAGTGTATTGTTATAAGCCAACTGTTTGACATTCGACTTCGTAACAATCGATTCGTATGGTAACTTTTTCCCAGCACTTTTCTTCATCGCTTAGATTTTTCATAAAAATAAGAAAAGCAGCCAAGACTGACTGCTTCCTTTTATCATGTTATGCAAAAAAAAATCTAATACGCCAGGGCAAACAATACGCGTTGCGATGATGGGTTTCCTGTGTAAATACACTTTCCTTCCTCTTTTTCACCCTCAAAAGGAATACAACGAATGGTTGCTTTTGTTTCATCTTTAATTTTCTGCTCCGTTTCAGGAGTTCCATCCCAATGCGCCAAAATAAAACCACCCTTGCCATTCAACACCTCTTTAAACTCCTCATAAGTATCCACCTTAGTAGTATGAGTTGTTCTGTAATCAAAAGCTTTTTGGTAGATGTTTTGTTGGATTTTCTCTAACAAATCGGCTACATACTGATCGATATTATCGAGTTCAACCACATTTTTCTCCAGAGTGTCACGTCGTGCAACTTCCACGGTTCCGTTCTCTAAATCACGCGGTCCAATTCCCAGACGTACAGGGACTCCTTTCAATTCATACTCGGCAAACTTCCAGCCCGGTTTTTTAGTATCCGCATTATCGTATTTCACAGTAATGCCTTTGGCTTTTAGTTTCGTGATTATTTCATCAACCTTTTCGTTAATGGCAGCAAGCTGTTCATCTTTGCGATAAATTGGTACAATAACCACCTGAAAAGGAGCTAACTTTGGAGGTAACACCAAACCATTATCGTCGGAGTGAGCCATAACCAAAGCCCCCATCAAACGGGTTGAAACCCCCCAGCTGGTTGCCCAAACGTAATCGTCTTTTCCGTCGCGATTGGCAAATTTAACATCAAAAGCCTTTGCGAAATTCTGGCCTAAAAAATGCGAAGTGCCCGACTGCAATGCTTTTCCATCTTGCATTAAGGCTTCGATGGTATAGGTTTCCAAAGCTCCGGCAAAACGCTCATTTTCCGATTTGGCTCCTTTAATTACCGGCATGGCCATAAATTGCTCCGCAAAATCGCCGTAGACATTGACCATTTTTTCAGTCTCTTCCAATGCCTCTGCTTCCGTTGCGTGGGCGGTATGCCCTTCTTGCCACAGGAATTCCGCCGTACGCAAGAATAAACGCGTACGCATCTCCCATCGCACAACATTAGCCCACTGATTACATAGAATTGGCAAATCGCGATACGATTGAATCCAGTTTTTGTAGGTATTCCAAATAATAGTTTCCGAAGTGGGACGAACAATTAATTCTTCTTCCAGTTTTGCATCCGGATCAACAATAATTCCATTCCCTTCCGGATCATTTTTTAATCGGTAATGCGTAACTACGGCACACTCTTTGGCAAAGCCTTCAACATGACTGGCTTCTTTACTAAAAAACGATTTCGGTATAAACAACGGGAAGTAAGCATTTACATGCCCTGTTTCCTTAAACATGCGATCCAGCTCAGCCTGCATTTTTTCCCAAATGGCGTAACCATAGGGTTTGATTACCATGCATCCACGCACAGCGGAATTCTCCGCCAAATCAGCCTTTACAACCAATTCGTTATACCATTGAGAATAATTTTCACTTCTGGGGGTTAATTCTTTAGCCATATCTTTTGTTTTGGTATGGTATTTGCTTCTTTTGTATTGATTTTAAAAGCTACAAAGTAAATAATTTATTTTTAAAGATACAGGAGGTCTAGTTATGAAAGCAAAAGTTACACTCATCTCAGCATTAGTCGTATTGCTAGGTGCATGTTCTACCGGAACATACGTAACCGACAGGTACGATGACATCTATTTTACACCCGGAGATGTTCCGCCTCCCGCAGTTATTGAAAGCCCTGCACAACAACAGAATAGATCAGAAGTGGTCTCGAGGCAACAGGTAATTACGGAGTTGGAGGAAAGTGGAGAAGGATCCAAAACCTTGAAGAATCACATTTTTGAAAGTGATAACCAATACGCTGATGAATTGGTTTACGACATGGATAACATGGAGTTGATGGATTCTGACACAACAATTTATGAAAATGATGGAGACGTCGACTATGTAATTAATAATTATTACGACGCTGACGAGTTGGATTACGCTTATCGGATTAATCGTTTCCACCGTCCATTTTTCTATGGTTCGTTTTACAGCCACAGCTGGATGTATGATCCGTTTTATTACGATCCATACTACTATGGAGGATACTACGGAAGTGGGTATTATGGAGGTGGATACTACGGAGGTTACTATGGTGGATATTATAATCCATGGGGATCAAGTTGGTACAGTCCATATTACTCAATTGGATACAACTGGCACAGCCCTTATTACAGTTGGGGATATCCTTCTTATTATGGCGGATATAATAATTATTGGGGACATGGACACAATAATTATAGAGATGACGTAAGAGTTGGAAGAAGAAATACACCTAATTACAGTTACAATAGTGGAGGTGTGTCTCGATCGGTTTCCAGGACAACGACAAATACAAATATTAAAAGCACATCGCTTCAAGATCGTAATGCATCAAGAAGATCAAGCTCTTCATCGATTAGTAATGGACGAAGAACAACCTCTGACGGATTAAATACGACCAAGAGTGCCACCATCTTAGAGAAAAGAAGAACAATTTCTTCAGGTCAAGTCAGCAATTCAGGTCGAAGAAGTACATCAACCGGTAGTTCAACTACAAATTCAGTAAGAAGTAGTTCAAGCAGCCAACGTACTTATCAACCTCGAGTCAATTCTTCTCAAAGTCGAGAATATACTCCCAGTTACAGTAAACCAAGAACTGTGACCCGATCAAGTTACAATAGCAGCAACTATATTAAACCAAGAACATCGACCTACAGTAAACCAAGTACAAGTAGTAGTTCAAGGAGGAGTACTAGCACTCCTAGCAGTTCAAGCAGCTACAAGAAAACTTATCGGTCGAGTTCAACTTACAACAGAGGATCAAGCTCCAGCAAAAGTAGCAACTCTACTTATCGCTCAGCACCTTCAAGAAGTAGTAATAGTGGAAGCAGTTACCGTTCAAGCGGAAGCTCTTCATCCAGAAGCAGCTATAGTAGCCCTTCAAGAAGTAGCAGCAGCGGAAGTAGTGGTAGCAGCCGATCTTCAAGCTCTGGATCCAGTTCAAGATCTAGCAGTGGAGGAAGACGTTAAAAAAAATCTAATTCAGTCATCATTGTTTATCAAATTTGATTCAGTCATGAAAAAAACACGATATATATTTATTGCGATGCTTTTAATGAGCACAATGGCTATGGGACAAAATTTTTCAGAAGCCCTGCGCCTATCAAATCATCAAATTCAAGGAACGGCCCACTCAATGGCAATGGGCAATGCAATTGGAGCAATTGGAGGTGATTTTACATCACTTTCAATAAATCCTGCAGGAATTGCTGTTTATCAGACTAACGAGTTTACTTTTACACCAGCTTTTAACTTCAATAAATCGGAGTTGAAGATTGATGAAAGTAATTTTTCTGATAATAACTTTAAATTTAATTTTAGCCAACTAGGATATGTAAGTTCATCTTCACTGGCAAATACGTCTAGCATAGTCCGTTTTAACTTTGGTGTTGGCTTTAATCGGTTAGCTGATTTTAATCAAGTGTCAATGGGATCCTATGGAGAATCAAGTTCTTCGTTTCTGGATGGTATTGCAACTTATTCTACAAACGAATCCTTATCAAATGCATACTTAAATCAATCATTTAATCAGGTTGAGTATAGGGATTGGAATTCGAAACTTGCATGGGACACCTATCTGATTGATCCCTCTACTGATGGGAATGAAAATGAAATAGACGGAGAATATGTAAGTATTCTATATGAAGGAGAAAGAGTGAACCAGCACAAATCATGGGAAAGCAATGGTGGAATAAATGAGTATCTAATCTCTGGTGGGCTTAATTTCAACCATAAAGTTTATCTAGGTGCAACTATAGGCATTCACGATCTCTATTATAACCGGACATCCTTTTACTCCGAAGAGTTTACAGATGATCTAGACTCATTTTCATATATTGATGACTACGAATTGTCAGGAACAGGTTACGTCTTTAAGCTTGGAGCAATATATAAACCGATTTCATCTATCCGTTTAGGATTAGCATTTCACACCCCCACATACTATGTTCTGGATGAAGAATCTAATTTGTCTATGGAATCAAATCTAAGTGAAAATTATTATTCTTCAGGCACAAATCTATTCAGCTATAATTTCTACACCCCATTAAAAGCCATCTTTAGTGGAGCATTTGTCATAAGTAAAGCTGCGATGCTTAGTTTTGATGCTGAATATGTTGATTATAGTGCTATGAGATACAGGGATGGTAGCAATAATGATCCGATGACAGATGTTAATACAGACATTGACAACTCTTATAATCAAGTTTTCAATTACAGATTGGGTGGAGAGGTTCGTGTTTCAAAAGCATTAAGCCTACAAGCGGGGTATGAACTATATGGCAATCCATTTAAAAGCGATGCTACATTAAATGGAGGATCTTTAAAAAATGAGTTGAGTTCAATTTCTGCAGGAGTCGGGTATTCCAATAAGAGCTTCTATTTTGACACCGCTTACAAGTACTCTACAGCTAGCACTGTGGTTAATGATGTACAACCTAATTATTCAAATCTTCCTTTAGATTTCACCAATCAAAAATTAATCATGACTTTCGGATTTAGGTTTTAACAAAAATCATAAGTAATTCAAACGCCGGTAATTCCGGCGTTTTTTTATAAAGCGACTAGTCTACTTATCAATATCAACCAATAATTGTTTATAAAAACATGTTGTCAGATTAGGTATAGAAGATTAAAATGTCGTAAATTGAAGTAAGCAATCAAAAGAAAAAAGATGGTGAAATTTAAGGAAATAAACTATCAAGAGTCTCTCAATCTATTCAAACAAGCAGACCATTCGGGTAAGCGTATGCGATTGGGCGATTTCACGACTTCGCAGTGGTTGCAGAAAGAAAATATCAATTTGTATGAGATAAAAACAATCTCAAGTAACTACCCCGATTTAAAAATTTTCATTATTGGAGAAGGCGAATCCGAAGGTTTCTATATTTATTCTCAAAAACAAGAAACTTGTTTTAAATTTGAAGCTGAATTATCTTATTAATTAACAGCTTAAATTTCTTATGATTTCTCACATGCAAGATCCTATTTCTCAAGGTGTTTTTAATTATCATTATCATCGTGACAATTCCCCAATTTTGATTCATTCTGATGGATTTGACACTGATGAAGTACTCCCCTCCTATTTTTTTAGAAGTTATAAGCAAATGCCCAAGCTAGAGCAAAAAGCGCTTGATTTAGCATTTGGTCGGGTGTTAGATGTTGGTGCTTGCGCTGGTTGTCATTCTTATTATTTGCAAAACAAAGGACTTGATGTAACTGCTTTGGAGCAGTCGCAAATGTGTTGTCAGGTGATGAACGACCGAGGAATAACAAATGTCAGCAATACAAACCTGTTTTATCTTGAAAATGAAAAGTTTGATACAATTCTTCTTTTAATGAATGGAACCGGAATTGCCGGAACGCTTAACAATTTAAATCTTTTTTTCAAAAAACTACGCAGTTTACTCAATCCAAATGGGCAAATATTGATCGATTCATCCGATCTTATTTTTTTATATACTGAAGAAGACGGTTCAGCCGTTATTGATATTGCAGCAGATAAATATTATGGAGAACTGACGTTTCAAACAGAGTATAAAAATCAGAAAAGTCCAACTTTTCCCTGGCTTTATATTGATCAGGACTTACTGAAAGAGTATGTCAAAAAGAGTCAGCTAAAAGTTTCTCATATTTTCAAGGGAGATCATTTTGACTATCTCGCAAAAATCACCTATTAAACAACACGTTATGCCAGAAAACAGCTACCGAAAACTTACAGAATCCGAAATACTACAACTTGAGAAAAATAATTCCAAAGCCGACAATTGGTCAAACATTGAGGTAAAAGATGGTTTTGATCCCCAAAGAGTTGAACATTGCCGCTTTTCAGGGAAAGTGCGTATAGGACAATTCAATCAGGCCATTACATTTTATGGGAACATAGAAAAAGCATGCGGGCTTTATAACACCCATATCCACAACTGTACCTTAGGCGATAATGTTTTTATCAGCCATGTCAAAAACTACGTTGCCAATTATATTATCGAAGATCATGTTGTTATCGACAATACTGATCTTATTGCAACAGAAGGTGAATCAACTTTTGGCAATGGCATTCAGGTTGCGGTGTTGGATGAAACGGGCGGGCGACACGTACCCATTTACGACAATCTTTCGGCTCACTTAGCATACATCGTAGCTTTTTATAAACACCGGCAACCGTCGATTGAAAAGATCGAAAAACTGATTGATAACTATACAGAAAGCATAAAATCTGATTTTGGTGTTATTGGACAATACGCCCGAATTTCAAATTGCAAAGAAGTTAGAAACGTAAAAATTGGTGCTTACACGCAGATTGTAGGCGCCAGTAAAATCATTAACGGTTCTATAAATAGCAACGAAGCTGCACCGGTAAAAATTGGTCACGATGTCATTCTAAAAAATTTCATCATTTCATCCGGCTCCGAAGTTATTGATGGCGCCATTGTATCGAACTGCTTTATAGGCCAGGGATGCAAACTGGGCTCCCAATATTCGGCTGAAAACTCGTTGTTTTTTGCGAACTGTCAGGGTTTTCACGGCGAGGCTTGTTCATTGTTTGCCGGCCCGTACACGGTCACTCACCACAAATCAACCTTACTTATTGCCGGTATGTTTTCGTTTTGTAATGCGGGAAGTGGATCAAACCAAAGTAACCACATGTATAAATTAGGACCTATCCATCATGGAGTTGTTGAGCGTGGTTCTAAAACAACCAGCGATTCCTACATTTTGTGGCCGGCCAAAATCGGACCTTTTACAATGGTTATGGGGCGTCACTACAAAAATAGCGACACCTCTGAAATGCCTTTTTCTTATTTAATTGAAAACAAAGACGATAGCTGGTTGTCGCCGGGAATGAACCTCAAAAGTGTGGGAACGATACGCGATGCGATGAAATGGCCCCGACGCGATACACGGACAGACCCTAAAAAAATGGACTGCGTTAACTTTAACTTATTGAGCCCTTTCACCATAAAAAAAATGGCACAGGGTATTCAAAAGCTAAAGGAAATACAACGGATTTCAGGCGAAACCTCTGAAGTTTTTTCATACAATAATACTAAGATTACGCATAGAGCTTTAAAAAGGGGACTTGAACTCTACCATATGGCGATCATGAAATTCGTGGGAAACTCTATTATCACTCGTTTAAATACCTGCACCATTGAGACTCCCGAAGCTATGAAAGCTTGCCTTAAAGCCGATTCATCAGCAGGGCAAGGTGACTGGATTGACTTAGCAGGACTTATCGCACCCAAAAATGTGATAAAAGAAATGCTTGATCAGGTTGAAAACAAATCGATCAACCAACTGGAAGAAATAGAAGAAGTATTCTACTCGTTGCATTATAATTACTATAATATGGAGTGGAACTGGACAGTTGATTTTATTGCATCGTATTATGGGAAACCGATTGAAAAAATGGAGGTCAGCGATATTATCGATATCATTAAAGAATGGATTCGAAGTGTTGTTGAAATTGACAAGATGCTATACTCTGATGCGAAGAAAGAGTTTAGGCTCGAATCGATGACTGGCTTTGGAATTGATGGAGACCAAAAAGTCAAACAGCTTGACTTTGAAAATGTAAGAGGAAAATTTGAGAGTAATGACTTTGTAAAAGAAATCTTAAATCACATTGAGCGGAAAACAAACCTGGGAAACAAGGTTGTCAATAACTTAAACAAACTTCAGAACTCACCGAAAATTGTTTAACCCGTTTCCCGACAAAGAATATAAAAAAACAGAGAGGATTTAATAAAGTTAAATCCTCTCTGTTTTTTAGTCTAATACGAATCGGTAAGTAATGGTACCCTGCTGAAAAGCCGGGGCTTTGTCGTCAACGTTAAAGCGAGCTTTTAAAGCTGCTTGCTTCGCTGCGTTAAGCAGTTGTGAGTTATAGGTTGTCGAACCGCGTACGCCAGGCTCGGCACTAGTCACTTTGCCATATTTATCAACCGTAACCTGTACCACAACAACTCCTTCTTCATTACCCGGATAATAAGGCTTGGGAAGAGATTGTGCCGAACGTCCGGCAAGACTATAGGAAATGCCATCTCCTTGTCCGCCACCTTCTCCATAATTGTCCGAATTAGCTGATCCGTTTGGAGATCCTTGATTGCCCCCCGGAAATGAAACTCCTTGCCCGGTGCTTTTCGAATCATCTGATCCTGCTCCACCAGAACCAAAAGCACTGGAAGCCCGGTTGTTAATTTCACTAATTTTTTGCTGCTCAGCTTCTTTCCGCTTGCGTTCTTCTTCAGCTTTTCGCCTTTTTTCGGCTTCTTCAGCCAATCGTTGCTGCTCCAATTTCTCCTGACGCTGGCGTTCTATTTCTACCTGACGTTGTATCTCAAGTTCTTTTTCCCGCTGCTTACGAAGTTCTTCTTGTTTGCGTTTTTCTGCTTGCTCTTGCTGACGCTTAAGCTCCTCTTCTTTTTTCTTTTTAGCAGATTCAATAGCTACAGTTTCTTCGTAGTCCTGAGTCATTACTTCCTCTTTAGCCTCAGGTTGTGAAACTTTGGGTTGTGGCTGTGATGAAGGAGTTGGTGGTGTTACTTTCTTTTTTTCTTGCTGAACGACAGGTGTAGATGATTTACGACTAGGTGCCGGTTCTTTGATTCCACTTCCCTGCTCCGAATTTCCAAAATTCACCAATATTCCTTCTTCTCCTGGCAATGGTAGTGGTGTGAAAAAGCCAAACAGAAGTAACAAGATTAGAACAATGGCGTGAACAACAATTGTCCCTATAAAACCTCTTTTATGTTTCGAAAAATAACTCATTAACGTCCTTCCGGTGCGGTAGCCAAAATCATTTTATACTTATTGCGCTTAGCAATATTCATCACCTTTACAACCTGCTCAATTGGAACTGACTTGTCAGCGTGTAAGGATACATAAGCGTCAGGGTTGTCGCCAATAGCTTTTTGCAACGCAGGTTCAATTTCATGAAATGCAACACGATCTACATTTTCTCCTGTATTGACATAGTACTTCAGGTCAGCAGTAATCGAAACAGTCGTCATCGGTTTAGCTGCTGTTTGATTATTGCTCTGAGGTAAGAGCAATTTTAGTGCGTTGGGTGCAATCAAAGTGGATGTCACCATAAAAAAGATCAGCAACAAAAATACAATATCAGTCATTGAAGACATGCTGAAACTTGCATTGACTTTATTTCTACGTTTTAATGCCATTGCGTTTATTTAGCTGGTTCATTCAATAAATCAAGAAATTCAGATGTTGCTGCTTCCATTTTAAAGATTACTTTTTCGACATTGGCAACCAAAATATTGTACGCAAAGTAAGCGATAATACCAACCGTCAAACCAGCAACAGTTGTCACCATCGCTTGATAAATACCTGAAGAAAGCAAGGTTACATCAATGTTGTTCCCTGCATTAGCCATATCGTAAAACGCCTGAATCATCCCAATTACAGTTCCCAGAAAACCAATCATTGGAGCACCTCCGGCAACACTGGCTAATACCGGCAAGCCTTTTTCCAATTTCGATATCTCAAGGTTCCCGATCGTTTCAATGGCGGAATTAACATCGGACATTGGTCGTCCAATTCGGCTAATTCCTTTTTCAATCATGCGTGCAGTTGGTGTTTCCTGCGAGCGAGTAAGCGCCAACGCAGCATCAACTTTCCCTTCGGTAATGTATGCTTTCACTCTGTCGAGCAAGGTTTTATCAACTTTACCAGCTTTTTTTATGGCAAAATACCGGTCAAAAAAGATAAATACAGCAACTAACGAAAGGGCTATAATTGGAATCATGATCCACCCACCTTTAATTGCAATATCAAAGAATCGAGTTACAATCCCATCTTGTTGAGCTGATTCTGCAAGAGCTTCGGCACCTTCGCCGGCTGCATTAGAAACTTGTAAAAAAATATATCCAAACATAAGTTTTCATTTAGAAGAACATATAAAAAACGCGGTATAATACTAATTATTATACCGCGCAAAAATAATGATTATTTACAAAGTATCTACTTATAATCCGAACATCATATAATAGACTGCCGCACCTGACAAATACCCAACAATTGCGAGCAAGGAAATCTTTTTCATATACCAGATAAAATCGATTTTCTCTAAACCCATGGCAGCAACTCCGGCAGCCGACCCAATAATTAAGATACTACCGCCTGTGCCGGCCGTATAGGCCAGAAATTCCCAGAAAGCACCATCCTGAACAAAACTAGCTAAATAGCCGGTTGCAGCAGGATCTGCAGTAGGATACATACCCATTGCACCAGCGACAAGTGGCACATTATCAACTACCGATGAAAGTACCCCAACTGCTAAATCAATCAAATAAATATTACCTAGTTTCTCGTCCAGATACTGAGAAAGGAGATGCAGGTGGCCCGCCGACTGAAGTGAAGCAACAGCCGAAAGAATACCCAGAAAGAAAAGAACTGTAGGTACGTCTACTTTGCGAAGCACAGCTGTAACTTTCAACCGATGTTTTATTTCTTCGGATTTGTCTTTATGCATAATTTCGGAAATGACCCACAATACCCCCAGCGACAATAACATGCCCATGTATGGTGGTAAATGCGTTATTGTTTTAAACACGGGAACAAAAAGCAGCCCGAAAACGCCAAGGATGAGCATGAAAACTCGTTCGAACTCGGTCGTTAAATCAATTTCTTCATTCTCTACAACTGGTCGTTCTACGTTGCCTTTCATTGTAAGTGACAATATCCCAAGAGGGACAACCATACAGACTAAACTTGGAAGAAGAACACCTTCAATAATTCGTGCGGCTGTAACTTGGCCTCCAATCCAAAGCATAATTGTGGTTACGTCTCCAATTGGAGACCAGGCTCCACCGGCATTAGCAGCCAACACAACCATACTCGCAAAAAACCAACGTGTTTCTTTATCATCAATCAGCTTCCGAAGCAAGGCGACCAACACAATTGTTGTCGTCAGGTTATCAAGCAGTGCAGACATAAAAAAAGTTAGGAAACTCAAAATCCACAACAATTTTATTTTATTGGTCGTCTTGATTTTATCAGTTACCACTTTAAATCCTTCATGTTGATCAACTACTTCAACGATGGTCATTGCACCAAGGAGAAAGAATAGGATTTCACTAATTTCGCCCAAATGGTGAACGATTTCAGAATCAACAATAAACTCGTGTATAGACGCTTCCAGCAAGCCAATGTGACCATGTGCAAAATTTGCCCATGACGGGCTGAACCCCATAGCTAAGATATCTTCGGCACCAATAGCATAAATAACCCAACAAAGCGTCCCTATAATTAATGCTGAAGCTGCTTTGTCGACTTTGAGCGGATGTTCTAATGCAATGGCAATGTAACCAAGCACAAAAACAACAACCATTAAAATAAACATGGAAATAGTTTTTAGAAATTAGTAAAAAATTTCGCGCAAAGGTAAAGGTCCACTGAGAATACAGCTTAATTTTTTGAAAAAAAGCAATTGTGTATAATAAATTTAACAGAGTGATGTCGAAAGAAAATTGCTTTTAATTATTTTTTGTCTACTGAAGTATCCGGTTATTTGAAAAACGATAGCAGGATTACTCGTTAATCCTCTCCTTTTTTTCCCCACAGGCGTTTAAACTTTTGCCAAAGCTCGTTCCAGCTATTGTAGTTTTCACGATACGAAAGACCTATTCCCTGGGTATAAGGTGACGTTTCGTAAATCAGATTGTCATTTGATCGGTTGTATGCTTTGAGTTGCAGTTTCCCATTATTGGTCAGCTTTACGTTCAAATCAAAATCACCAACGATATTGTTGTTGTTGGATCGGTTCATAGTAGATGTATTGTTTCCAATATTCCCATTAATCGTAACCCGATCGTTAAACATTTGGGTACTTAAAGCCAATTCAATTTCATCATTCGTAATCTGATTTCCCGGGCGATAATTAACACCAATGTCCCAATCATTGCTTATTTGTGAAAGCCAATTACTCAACTGGTTCGAAAACAGCTCGCTAGCTGTACTACCAACCACATTGGTGTTTGACGCTTGATATGAACCCCGCAGATAATCGGGAGTATAAAAACGTCCCAAAACCAACAACGATAATATCTGCTTATTCATCTCCTCTTCGGTACTAAAAAACTGTTGAACCTGATCCTTTATACGGTCTTCGGCAGTGGGGAATTTAATATCAAACGCAATTTTCGGATCAGTTAGGTTTTCGGTTAAATAAATTTCACAGGAAACAGGAATTCGCTGAGAGTAATCAATATTCTCAACCGAGTTTGGAAACAATTCAGTCAACGATGCTTTTAATCGATAAATAGCATTTAAATCGATTGTCGCATTGTATGGATCACCATTCCAGAGAATGGTGCCACCACGAGCTATTTCGAATCTCTTATTGATCACATTTTGCAGTGTAAACAGATAGTCTCCTTGTTCCACACGGTATTCGCCAAACATGACCATATTAAAGTCAGGGTCAATACGAACCTGCAAATCACCACTTCCTCTGGAGCGGATAACATCACCAATTTGCGAATTATAAATCAGTTGAACCTGAGCCTCAGGCGTGATATCGATATCAAATTTCATATTCAAATTCGACTTATCCTGCTTTACCCGACGTTCGACTTTCTCGCTTTCAATATTGCTTTTATTAACAAACCTAATGAAGTCATACTCCTGGGCTTCCTGATTGTAGTCCAGTGATATATTTATATCGGTTCCACTTAAAGTAGCTGCATTAGCCGATAATAAGACATCCCTTCCATGACCGGTAATTTCAAAATCACCATTCCCAAACACTTTCCCGTAAAATCGCTCATTATCTTTCACCGTCGTATTCATGGCTAAAATTCTTGGTGAGCTAAGCGACAAATCATAATCCATATTCTTGAAATTATCATGTCGTATAAAACCATCAAACAGTCCAGTGTTCCCCTGATAATCTGCTATTTTTATCCGATCAAAAATAATTGAATCAGAACGAAATTTAACCGTGTCACTGAAATAGTAATAAACCTGAATAGCATTTATTGACAGCCCTGCATCCAGTCCGAGCACATCGCCATCCATCAATATCTTTTCTGGTGTCCCGTGTATCCAAACATCCCCCGTGCCTCGTCCCTGAATATTTTGAAATGTGTTTCGAAGCACTGGCTGAAGAATCGCCAGAGATAAGTCATTCAAACTTACTGTAAAGTCAAGCGAATCGGTACTTGGAGTGTAAGCGCCAGATGCAAATAGAGACTGATGGCTTTTAGTGTCAATTGTCAACTCCGCGTTTACCTCTTCTGAATCCCGATCCCACTTACTCACCATACTCACGTTGCCAATATCATGTTGCCGATAGCTAAGATCGCTTATCGTTAAATCCGACAGAAACAACGCTCGCTCGTAGATATCAAATACACTTGCCGACCCATTGATTGTTCCTTTTAGCTCAGCATCCTTAGTTGTAAGCAAATTGATATTGTTTAAATTCAAATTGTTAAGCTTCACATTTAGCCGGGCATCCTTATCTTCCGAAATTGAACCATTAACAGAGAGCCGTTGCGATTGATTTGAGATTTCGAAACCATCGACAGCTATTCGACTTGAATCTATCGTAATCATAGACGGATGAATTTGCCAAAGTGTATCAGCAATGTATATTTTCGACGGGTTTACTTCAATTTCAACATGTGTTTTATTGTAGTCGGTTTTTGTGAAGTCAACCTGCGTTTCCAACTCTCCGCTATATGTTTTTAGGTGAAAGTTATTCCATACCAATTTAGAATTTAAGCGGTCGTCCGAAGCATCGGCCAGAATAGCCAAATTATAAAGACGTTTATTTTCATTGAGCTGTAATTCCTCCAAGCGATTTTTCAGTTCTAGCTTTTCCCCTGAATGAACAGATAACGTATAGTTATTCAAAATAAAGTCACGGTATTCAATGCGCGGAATATCAGCCACAAAATCCAGAGACATTTCAAGGTCATCAAAACGTCCGCTAATCTCCGAAGGGCCTATAAAAAGGTTCGGCATGAATGTTTTGGTTAGCGGCTCAGTGTTCTTTATCGTCACATCAAAATCGAATTGATTGGCATGCAAATCTTCATCAACTTTTAGCCCTGCCGAAGGTAAATACTGAGCTAGCAAATTTTTGAAGCTTTTAGAAATCGTAAGAAAAGAATAATTTCCGGCAATATCCACATCAGCAAAGTCTGACCGAATCTGTAAATGTGGGTGTCCCTCATAAAACGTGCGAACACTTAAACTACTTAGCTTTATTGTATCATTTTCATTGAGGTATCGTCCTTCATCTACCCAAATATTACCATCCAGATTGTCGATATTGTTCCCTTTAAAATTAGCACTCAAAGCCATTGATAAGATCGACTTTTCATGCTTCGTGTCAAGATTCAATGCTTTAAGATTTGCCTGATCCAATACCATTTCAAAATCGAAAGCCGGAATTGGCGCATTAAAATCAAGCTTTCCGGCAAAATTGGCATCCAAATTCGGATCTTTGATTGTAAAATCGCCTTCGAATTTTTCATCTTGAATCGTTCCATCCAAACTCAGGTTTTTAAATTTGTAGGCATTAAATATCAGGCTATCAACAACTCCATCCAATGCAACATCAAATGCCCGATTTGCTTTATCGTACGAACCATCTACCTGTCCGTTAAAGGTTAATTCTCCAAAATGCTTTGATTGTGTAAATTTTCCTAATTTAAAATTAACGGTCTTTAAATGCCCGTTAACTTTCAGTAAATCACTTTCAGAAGGTAAAAATGACAAGTCCATTTTTATTTGGCCAAAATTGGAACGCACCGTCCCATAGGCCACAAAATCACTTAAGAAGCCTGTAAAATTCCCTTCATAATGCACAATTCCAGCATCATGAAGCAATGGTGAAAAGGTCAGATAATCAGCCTTCGCAGAATACGGTAATCGGATTTCACTCAAGTCGTTAAAATCCGCTGTTGACTTTTTCAAATCGAGCAGAATATAGGTTTGATCAAGGTTGGGTAAGCCATTGGTGTAGAAATCGCAAACCAGATTTGTATTTTGTCCGATCTTCATTTCCAAGTCTTTGGCTTTCAAGTCAGCTATCGTACCATAAACATGACCTGATAAATTTATTCGTAAATCCATTCCGCGTAAGGCTGGAACAAACTGTCCGACATCTACAAAATCCAAGACCGATTTTTTCAGGTCAACATCGAGTTTTAAGAACGAAAAATCTTTCTCTTCATGCATCTCTGATTGATCCAATGAAATATCTGCGTCAACAATTACCGAATGAGGAGTTAACACTTTTAGGTCATTCAGTTTAATCACATGATTTGACGAAACAACCCGAGTACTTAAGGAACTCAGTAAAAAAGACTTGTTATCGTCCAGCGAAAGCTTGTTGATTTGGAAAGCCAACGAATCTTGGTTCAGCACAAAATCAGTTACATCAAGCTGCACATTATGCAGGTCTATTGCATTCGACAATTCCATATTGGAATACGAGTACCCAAGGCGAGTATCGCTGAACAAAAAATTCTGACATTCAAAACTCCAGCTATTGGTTGTTGGCTTATCCGATCGCAAAGCGTCGAGTACAAATTTGTAATTTGGAACCTGATCTTCAGTGATTGAAACAAACAACCTGGTTTTTATCATTTCAAGCGAAGACAGATTAATAAGCCGCTTTTTATACGTGAACTGATCGATTGAAGCAACCATTTTATCCACGTAAAAAAGAGTATCTTCCTGCTGATCTTCTATTAAAAATTCATTCAATATCACTTTATTAAAAAAACGAATATCAATACTCTTCAATGTAATGTGCGTGTTCAGTTTTTCTGAAAGCCGACTTGCAATTTGCTTAACCAAAAAAGTCTGGACCGTACTGGTTTGAAAAGCCAGATAAGCAGCAAAAAACAGGATCGCTATGATCCCGAAAAGCCAGAGTGCTATTTTGAAAGATTTTTTAATAATTTTGAGCCTTTAAGTTTCAGAAACAAAATAAACTAAATTCCTTGTAAATCGTTAGGTTCAACAGATAAAATAATTGAAATCTACCTTGAAAGTTGATTCATGAATAACAAAAAAGATATCATCATTTTAGGAATCGAGTCATCATGCGATGACACATCTGCCGCTGTCATTAAAAACGGTGTTTTATTGTCTAATATTATAGCCAGTCAAAAAGTTCACGAAGCTTACGGTGGTGTTGTACCCGAATTGGCTTCGCGTGCACACCAGCAAAATATTGTTCCTGTTGTCGATCAGGCATTAAAGCAAGCTAACATCAACCGGGATGAAATTTCTGCAGTTGCATTCACTCGTGGCCCGGGACTACTTGGTTCACTGCTTGTTGGAACTTCCTTTGCCAAAGGTTTTTCGTTGGCATGCGGCATTCCGTTAATTGAAATTAACCATCTGCAAGGGCATGTATTGGCTCACTATATTCAGGAAGAAGGAGTTGAATTTCGTGAGCCAAGATTTCCACATCTTTGCTTGTTGGTGTCTGGCGGAAACTCGCAAATTATTTTGGTGAAAGACCATTTAAAAATGGAAGTCATTGGCCAAACCATTGACGATGCAGCCGGAGAAGCATTTGACAAGTGCGCCAAAGTAATGGGAATGCCCTACCCCGGCGGTCCGCTGATTGACAAGCTGGCCAAAGAAGGAAATCCGAACGCTTTTGAATTTGCCAAACCACGAATCAAAGATTTGGATTACAGTTTTAGCGGACTAAAAACCAGCTTTTTGTATTTTTTACGTGACCGACTTAAAGAAAATGAAAACTTCATTGAAGAGAATCAGCGAGATTTGTGTGCTTCACTGCAAAAAACAATTATCGATATTTTGATGAACAAATTGGTTAAAGCAGCCAAGCAAACAGGGATTTCTGAAATTACGATTGGCGGTGGAGTTTCCGCGAATTCGGGATTACAAAACGCCATGAAAACGGAAGCACAAAAACGACATTGGAATATCTACATTCCAAAATTTGCCTTTACCATGGACAATGCTGCTATGATTGCCATTACCGGCTACTATAAATTTCAAAAGAATCAGTTTGCCGAGCAAGATGTTGTTCCGTTTGCACGCATGAGCATTAATGATTAGAAGTTAATCTTCTTCAACGACCATCCGTCAATTAATTCTAAAAATCTAAAACTTAGAATTTGGAAACGAACGCAAAAATACCGGTTGTTTTGGTAACCGGCTTTTTAGGAGTCGGCAAAACTACTTTTATCAACGAAGTAATTCGCAAACATCAGCATCTGAAATTAGCACTGGTTGAAAACGAATTTGGTCAGCAGTCAATCGATCAGGATTTGATTGTTGGTATGCGCAGTGAAAACATTTTTGACCTGAGTAACGGATGCATCTGTTGTTCTATTTCCAACGAGTTTTCCCTCACTTTACTCGACTTAGCAGACAAGGCCGGAGAGATTGATTATTTGCTAATTGAAACCACAGGAATTGCTGACCTTTCGAATGTGATCAAACCATTTTACGACGACAAGGAACTGAAAGAAAAATACACCCTTAGCGGAAGTGTTTGCTTAGTTGATGCCCAAAACTTTGAACAGCAAATGAGCGAACGTGAACAGCAAATGCAAATTATACTGAGCGACTTGCTGGTTATTAATAAAACCGACACCATTGCGGAAGAGCAAGCACAGCAAGACATCGAAAAGAAATTGAAAGCGTGGAATGGAACAGCCCAGCTTATTTCTGCTGAATATGGCCAAACAGATCAATTTCAGTTAGCGAATTTTGCAGAACAAGTGCAGAGTGAAATAGAACGAAAAATGGCGAAACCACTGATGTTTCGGCTGGTTGAATCGAAAAAGTACACCACCTTTACGCACGAGTTTTCCGGATTCATCAAATTTGATCGCTTCAAATATTGGTTCGACTACTTTGCCTCGATCAACCAACTCGAGATTTACAGAATTAAAGGAATCCTTTTCACCCAAGACAACCCAAATAAAATAGTGGTTCAGTCAGTTGGTGGAGCGGTGAATTATGCTGAAGGAAGTATGATCATGCCCGGCGAAGCCCCCGTAAACCGGATCGTTTTCATTGGAAAAGAAATTGATTTTGAACGAATCGGCTATGAACTCAACGAATATTTAACCAAGGATTTGAATCCATAAAGGAAGAGTAAGAACAGATAAAACGGTACTTAAAACAACAACTTTCGAGGCAAAAGACGCATTCAAATTATATTTCACCGACAAAACATAGGGAGTTAATCCCATTGGCATGGCAGCTTCCAATACACTTGCCCGCATATCAAAAGAAACATCGGCTAATCTTACAACACCCCAAAAAAGCATCGGCAGCAAAAACAGAATCACCACGGAAAAAGCAGCTACAGGAAGCCACTCTTTTAGTTTACCCAGAGGATGTGATCCTAAAAATAAGCCTAACGAAAATAGAACCACCGCAGTAACTGACATCGCAAATAAATCGAGACTTTCAATGAGGACTTGTGGCATTCCAATGTTAAAAACAGAGACAAACAGACCCAGAAAAACAGCAATCAACAACGGATTGGTCAATAGCCGTTTAGCTACCTGCGATACTTTCACTGTCTCCTCCCCTTTCAATTCAACCAAAACAATCCCCAAGGTAAATAGCCAAAACAGATAGATTGCAGAAATTAAAGTGGATTCAGCTAAAACTGATTCGCCATATACATTTACAAGAACCGGGATTCCCAGGTAGGCTACGTTGCCAAATGAAAAGGCCAAAACCAATGTTCGCAAGGTGTTGGTAGACAAACGAAATACTTTAGCAACGGGAAAAGCCAACAACATGCTAAATACAATATAAGCAGAGTTCCATCCAATAAATCCGATATATGCGCTTAGCGGAACGTCCAGCTTGAACAGCGCAACCAAAATGAGTGCAGGAAATCCAATCCAAAGCGCATAATCATTTAAAACACCAATCCATTCCGTTTTAAACGATTGGGTGCGACTAAATAGAAGTCCAGCCAAAACCGCTAAAAACAAAGGCAATACCGTAACAAAAGATAGCAAGTAGTTTTGCATAGAATTAGTGCTGGAAAAAGGTAAAATTGCTCAAAAAGAATCAGTTTTTATTTTGAATGTGGAACTAATTTTCAAGAAAAGGGCGAACGTCAGTTAAAAACATACCTGCAGTTTTTGCAGCCTGCATCCCTAAAACTCCATCTTCGTAAACGTGGCATTTCGCAGGACTTGTATTGATTAGCTCCGCACATTTTAAAAAAGTCTGAGGTTCCGGTTTGTGCTCGGTTACATCGTCGGCTGTTACAATCGCATCAAACTTGTCGTAAATACCCAAGGCATGCAATTGCAGCTCAGCACTTTTTCGATTTGCTCCAGTACCAACGGCCATCGGAATTTTGCCATGGTATTTGTGTACCAAGTTCACCACCAAGTCGTGTGCGCGAAGACCACCAAGCATTTTCCAAAAAGTTTGTTGCTTCATTTTTACCATTTCTTCCGGATCAGCACCTTCCAACTGGTTGTCTTTTATAATGCGATACGCAAACTGAATAGTCGGCATTCCGGTTAATTCGTATACAATTGCCGGATCAAACTTACAATTATACTTTTCACAAACAATTTCCCAGGTAGCAATGTGCACAGGAAGTGAATCGGACAGCGTTCCATCTAAATCAAAAATCAACGCCTCTGCTTCTGGATGTTTATCTAAAATCATTGTGTTTTCGCTTTCAAATTTGCATCGAAAATACATCTTTTTTCAAAGACTAACGTATTGAGATCATTTTGCGAACAACATTGCCCATAATTTAAAACTGAATTAATTTTAATCATCAGCAAAAAAAAAGAATTCATCTATTCCCCGGGAACTTCGTTAATTGAATTTCTCAACTTCTCGCCTCAAAATCTTCGAGATTGACCGGAGATCGTGCTTGTAATAATGTTTATTTTAATCTCAATGGTGAGTATTAATATTGAACTCAAGACCATTCCATATCAAGATGAAGTGTGATGCAAGATTCCGGCACCTTATTTAGGAAAATGACTGATTCGTTTGAGGCGTGCTTAGGTCTAAATGATCGGTGTTGTTAATTTCCAGGAAACGATGGTTGCCATCAGGATGCAATTCAATCCGGCTAAGCGAGGTGTTTTTACTGGCTTCCCATGAAAAATAATCGGAGGCCGGCTTGTTTTCAATTACCGTGCGAAACGCCCGCAGCAAGCCACCATGAGTAACGGCAGCAACACGTTTGCCATCGTAATCTTTCAATAGTTTCTGAATAAAAACGGAAGCTCGTGCCATCATGTCCTCATTGGTTTCCGAACCTTCAGGCAAATACTCCCACCTCCAGTTTTTCGGAAATGGTCTGCCTTCCCACAGGGGTAATGATCGCTCGCGCAACAATGGTTCTATTTCCAGCTTTAAGTCAGGATGAAATTTTAAAACTTCATTGGATGTGTCAACTGTTCGTTTCAAATCACTGGATATCAAAAAATTCAGCGGTTCATCTCGTAGTTTTAACGCTAATTTCTTTGCTTGCTGAACTCCCAAATCAGACAATTGACCGTGTTGCTGTCCCTGGCAAATATTGTTGGCATTCTCAATGGTTTCTCCGTGACGAATAAGTAAGAGGTGAATCATAATATCTGTTGACTATTCAATAAAAACTGACTAAAATTTGTGCTCACAAAATAGGACAATGATTGGGAATTTATGTTCAGACTTTCAACAAAACCCCTTCATTTCAAAAAGAAATAACTTTTTGGCAATACTACCTGTTAACAATATTAATATTGACGTATTTATTCTGTAATGATATGACAGAAATAACACCAATACTAAATACTGAAACACAACAACGATATTAAAGAAAATTAAAAGTGAAAAGTATGATTAGAAATTTTTATGCATTGATTTTTATCTTTCTACTCGGTTCGAGTAGTATTTTTGCACAACCCGAAGAAGCAAGACTTCTGCGATTCCCCACCATTTCTGGTAATCAAATCGTGTTTACCTACGCTGGCGATTTATACACGGTTCCGGCTAATGGCGGCACAGCCCGGAAGCTAACCAACGACATTGGTTTTGAAATGTTTGCCCACTTTTCACCCGACGGCAGCCAGCTGGCCTTTACGGGCCAATACGATGGTAACACCGAAGTATTTGTAATGCCGGCATCTGGCGGTTCGCCGTGCAGGTTAACCTACACGGCAACATTGAATCGCGATAAAATATCGGATCGGATGGGGCCAAACAACATTGTAATGAGTTGGACTCCCGATGGTAAAAACATTGTTTACCGATCACGCAAACAAAGTTTCAACTCCTTTAAAGGGCAGCTGTTTAAAATACCAGCAAACGGAGGTTTGTCAACCGAGATACCCTTGTCGGAAGGTGGCTTTTGCAGCTACTCACCTGATGGCAAAAAATTGGCTTTCAACCGGGTTTTTCGTGAATTCAGAACCTGGAAATACTACAAAGGTGGAATGGCTGACGATGTTTGGATCTTTGATTTCGACACCAAGGAAGTCGCCCAGATTACGGATAACGATGCACAGGATATTTTCCCAATGTGGGCTGGCGACGAGATTTTCTTTCTCTCCGATCGCGACCGCACGATGAACCTTTTCGTTTATAACATCACAACTAAGACGGTAGAAAAAGTCACCAATTTTACTGAATACGACATTAAGTTTCCATCGATTGGTGGCGATTACATTGTTTTTGAAAATGGCGGTTACATCTACAAAATGAGCGTTAAAGACAAAACGCCCGTTAAAGTTCCGGTACAAATTGAGAATGATTTTATTTATGCACGAAACGAATGGAAAGATGCAGCGAAACACATTACCGATGGCGATATTTCGCCAAACGGTGAGCGAGTCGTCTTTTCAGCTCGTGGCGACGTTTTTAGTGTCCCTTCTGAAAAAGGGATTACTTACAATCTCACGAAAACTCCGGGGGCGCACGAACGAACTGCAGTTTGGTCTCCCGATGGGAAGTACATCGCTTACCTTTCTGATAAATCAGGTGAATTTGAAGTTTACATCGAAGACCAAAAAGGCAATGCCGAACCAATCCAGCTGACGAAAAATGCGGATACCTACAAATTCAGCCTGGAATGGTCGCCTGATAGCAAGAAAATTATGTGGTCGGATCGAAAACTACGATTACGATATGTTGATATCAATAGCAAAAAAATAGCAACCGTAAAACAGGCTGAATACGGTTTAATCAGCGCCTACAACTGGTCGCCCGACAGCAAATGGATAACCTTCAGTTTGCCAACAGACAACCAGTTCTCCAAAATTGTAGTTTATAATCTTGACAGCGAGAAGCTACATGACATTACCGACAATTGGTACGATTCAGGCTCACCATCTTTTTCAAGCGATGGTAAATACATCACTTTTGTTTCAGCGCGCGATTTTAAACCTACTTATAGTTACACGGAGTGGAATCACGCATACGAAAACATGAGCCGTGTATATTTGGCCATTCTATCAAAAGACACTTCTTCGCCTTTTGCCCTTGAAAACGATACGGTAAAAGTTGACAACAACATGGATGACAAAGAGAAAACCGATGAAAAATCAGAAGATAAGGAAGAGGACAAAACAATAAAAATCGATTTCGATGGACTTTCAAACCGAATTATTTCTCTTCCAATTGCGGCGTCAAACTATTACAATGTTGCTTGTATTGAAAACAAAGTATACTACAATAATTATGGTGACGAGCGAAATGCCAAACTGTATGATCTGAAAGAAAAGAAGGAAACGGTACTAGGCAATTTCAACTATGCCATTTCGGCTAATCACAATAAAATGTTGGTTGTTAAAGACAAGAAATGGGCTGTTATCGATCTTCCTTCGTCCAAGGTTTCTTTCGATGAACCCATTGACCTTTCGAACATGAAAATCTGGGTTGATTACCAAGCTGAATGGAAACAAATTTACGACGAAAGCTGGCGACAAATGCGTGACTTTTTCTATGTTGAAAATATGCACGGACTAGACTGGCAAGCCATGCACGACAAGTACGCAGTCTTAATTCCTTATGCCCGCCATCGCGACGATTTAACTTACCTTATTGGCGAATTAATTGGCGAATTAAACGTAGGCCACGCCTATGTACAAAGTGGCGACCGTCCCGAACCCAAACGAATAAAGACAGGACTGTTGGGAGCCAAAATCAGTACTGATCCTTCGGGCTATTTTAAAATTGATCGAATATTGGATGGAGCCAACTGGAGCAAGCAACTCCGTTCACCCTTGCAGGAAGTTGGGGTCAATGCTCAGGAAGGCGATTTCATTATCGCGATAAACGGCCAAAGCACAAAGAATGCAGAAAATCTTTTTGCATTACTTGTAGGAAAAGCCAACAAAGAGGTGGAGTTAACTCTTAACAGTAAACCAACAGAGGAAGGAGCACACAGCGTGCTAATTACTCCAATTGCCGACGAGTCGAGCTTATATTACTACAACTGGGTTCAGGACAATATCCGCAAAGTAAATAAAGCAACAAACGGAGAAGTTGGTTACATTCACGTACCCGACATGGGGCCGGATGGACTGAATCAATTTTCGAAGTTGTTCTACCCGCAGCTCAACAAAAAAGGCTTAGTAATTGACGACCGCGGCAATGGAGGAGGCAATGTTTCGCCCATGCTTATTGAACGATTGCAGCGAGTGGCTCAACGAGCCAATACCCGTCGAAATTACCCACATCCGACTCCTGTGCCCAACCAAATGCTACTCGGTCCCAAAGTGTTGCTGATCGATAAGTATTCAGCATCGGATGGTGATCTTTTCCCTTATGCGTTTAAACACTATAAACTGGGCACAGTCATCGGAACCCGGAGTTGGGGAGGCGTAGTAGGCATCAGCGGTTCACTACCGTTTATAGATGGTGCCGAGCTTCGCAAGCCGGAATTTGCCTCCTACTCTTCCGAGAAAAGCGAATGGATAATTGAAGGATATGGTGTTGAACCTGATATTGAATTAGATAACAATCCTTATCAGGAGTACCTGGGCAACGACGCACAATTACAAAAAGCCATTGAAATCATTAAAGAAAAAGTAAAAACCGAATACAAACCGCTGCCTGCAATTCCGGAAGCACCGGACAAAACGAAATAAGCATTTCGCACTAAGTCTACTAAAGGAGGCCAATCGGCCTCCTTTTTTGTTTTTCAACATTTCGTAACACAATCATTCTATTTACCTTTATATTCATATCATTTTTTATCTCGAAGGTCACAAAAACATTGAGATATCGGGTATTGTAGGCATTTCCGAAACGAATGTCGCCACTAAAATAAATCGGTTAAAAAAGAAAATAAGTTCAAACTTTAAATCGTAAAGAAATGGATTTTCAAGAATTAAATAACATTTGGAACCGTGCAGACAAAAGCCTGGAAACCAATCTAAAAATCAACAAAGCCATGCTTAAAAAAGTAAGTATGCAAAAAGTAAATACAGGAATCCTTATCTTTTCTTAGAGAAATTAACGCAATGGAATAATAAGAAAAAGAATGGCACTGCTTCAAATGAATTAGTTTTACAGTGTGATTCAGGTGTTTATAAAAGTTGAAGACACAGTAAGTACCTGACTAAAAAGTCTTAATGATTATTACCCGATTTCAATTGATAAAAGTATCTTTGCCGCCCTTAAAAGTATATCCAATCAATAATTTTAATAAATAACAACAGATGAGTCTGGAGAACGAATTAATGGAACGCAGCGGATCAACCTGCGAATTGTGTGGATCAAACATCGAATTAAGTGTTTACCAAGTACCTCCAAAAACAAATGCTACAGCTGACGTAAATACACTCCTGTGTAGCAAGTGTGTGGAGCAAATTGAAGATGCTGAGAAGATCGATGTAAACCACTGGCATTGCCTGAATGACAGCATGTGGAGCCAGGTGCCTGCCGTGCAGGTAATGGCCTGGCGTATGCTTAACAAGTTACGCGGCGAAGGCTGGGCTCAAAACCTAATCGACATGCTTTACCTTGAAGAAGATGTGCTGGCATGGGCAAAATCGGGCGAACCGGTAGTTACAGAAACCAGCGATCCGAAACACATCGACAGCAATGGAGTACCCATTGAAGCCGGCGACACCGTCGTACTGATTAAAGACTTGAATGTTAAGGGAACGAGCTTTGTTGCCAAACGCGGAACAGCTGTTCGCGGTATCTCGTTGGTACACGATAACCCCGAGCATATTGAAGGCCGCGTAAACGGTCAGCAAATTGTAATTCTGACCAAGTTTACCAAGAAAACGAATTAATGGCTCAATAAACGCTGGTGATTATTTTCTGATCACCAGCGCCCAATCAACGGACTGATCGGGAGCTGTAAAATCCACCGGCTCATCTCCATTTACCTTAATAATCTCTTTCAACGTCTTTTTATCCCCAGTCTCTGTGTTTAGCCAAAAGTTATTGGAGTAGGTTCCTTGTTCCAATTTCAGCGAAAACGGCTCACCATCGGGAGCAAAAACCAAATATTGTTCACCCGGCTCAGCTAGCGCGTAAACCTGTAGTGCAGAATGATTCGACAGCAACTGATCACTTGGGGTCATCCGATAGAAAGCCAACTCATTTATCATCAAATCGCTTAAAATAGAAATGTATTTTTCTGACAACTTGTAGGGATTCTCATCATAAAACGGAAGCCCTTCCGGACCGTGAGCCATCAATTCGTACTCGCTGGCATGACCACACCAGGTAAACGAAGCTCCGGCGGTAGCACAAGCCCAAACCGAACGCCGAAGATCATCCTGTGTTGCTCCCGTTCGCTCCTGCCAAAATCGCCGCCACAAAGCATTTCCTTCAATCATATAAACCGGCTTACCTACATAGCCCAGCAAACATGCCATGTGATGTGTCCAGGGGTCTTTCCAAAGATGCCGCTCTTCGTTTTTATCAGGAGCTGCTATCTCATGATTCTCGACAGCAGCAAAAGTATATTCCGGCAAATTGTAAAAATTATCTCTTGGAAACTCATCCTCATAAGTACACAGATGCTCAAAGATATCGTATTGATTGATCAGGCGGGCAAACCCCAACTCCTCGTCTTCGCGGTTTCCCGGGATTTCCCATACGTAATTCCAGCCGGCAAGATTAGCAAAGGGAGCCAGCCGGGCAACTAGGTAACGTACAAAAAAATCCTTTTGCGTCGAGCTCAATTTCTTCCAGGCTGGAGCATCGTTTTTACTCCCATCCACCCCTAAAAACATATGCACGCCAATATCCTGTTGGTTAAACCATCCAAGGTGTCTTTCCATCCGATGCCAAACGTCAAGCTTCATTGTTTCATCAACGTTCCCTTCCTCGTAAAGAGCCAGATCCAATGTCTCCGGCTTTGGGCCATCATTGTAGTATTGCCCGAAACAACAAAGTGAAAGCAACCAGTTTACCTGAACATGATTGTATCCATGCTCCACCAACTTGCCATACACATTTTCTATAATCCAGTCGAAATCCTGAGCTATTGAGCCATGCCCGGTTTCGTAGTATGATTTCAACCAAACGGGCTCGGTTCCATTGTACGCAAACCAGTGCGGGTTTTTATCGTAAGGTTTTAAAATTCCCTTCCCGGCACCTTCTGTAGTACATTCAAAACGACCATCTCCTCCCGGAGTACCATCCGACCATCGATAAACATATTTCCATATTCCTGTTTCGTTGGGCATAAATCGCATTTTCCAAACATTACCTTCATTCATGTCTCCACCGCCTTTCCCATCACCATCAAAGAATCCGCGAAAATCAAATAATCTTCCTGATGGTGCTTGATATTGCACAAGGAGCTCAACATCAGTAAATCGATTCTGATAAACTTCATTATTAATGACAGAAGTTTCAAAAAGGCGATAGAGACTCACGGGATTAGCTGCAAATAAAGAAGTTATTTGAACGAAAAGCAGTAGCAGAATAGCAATCTTTTTCATGAAAAGGCTCGTTACGATGTATTAAATATGAAGTTGTAAATAATGGATCAAGATATAGAAAAAAACAGAAAAACAAATAGAAACGAAAATTAATGAAAATCCCCACTTGAACTACAAAGCATACAATTATCTCATTAGCTTGCGAGTAGACACTATTTACGTCTTCTTTCTTTTTGCTTCTTTTTTATTTATCTATATTTGCGTTTCCAACCTATACTATTTAAATGAGTAAGTTTCAACGTCACGAGATAGAGGAAGCAATTGAAGATATTCGTCAAGGGAAAGTAATTATTGTTACTGATGATGAACATCGCGAGAACGAAGGTGATTTTATTGCAGCTGCAGAATTAGTAACCCCCGAGATTGTCAATTTCATGGCTAAAAACGGCAGAGGACTTATTTGTGCTGCGGTAACCGAAGAACGATGCAGCGAACTGGAACTTGATATGATGGTGACTAAAAACACGGCATCGCATAGTACCAATTTCACGGTTTCGGTTGACTTACTCAGACAGGGATGTACGACCGGCATATCGGCACACGACCGTGCTAAAACTCTCAATGCGCTGGCCAATGAATCAACTCAGCCGGAAGAACTCGGACGTCCCGGACACATTTTTCCAATTAAAGCACACCCAAATGGACTTTTTGCAAGGCCAGGGCACACCGAAGCGTCGGTAGAGCTCCCCAGACTTGCCGGATTAAAACCGGTCGGGGCATTGGTTGAAATCATGAATCCGGATGGAACAATGGCACGTTATCCTGATCTGGTTAAACTGTCAGAAAAACATGGCATTAAACTAATCACGATTAAAAAGCTGATTAAATACCTAAACTCAATTGCTGAATTAATACGAATTTAAAATCCCCAACTATCATGCTACCGAATCAACGCCGCGAGAAAATACTGGAAATGATCAGAGAAGACGGACACGCCAAGGTTCTTCAACTTAGCAAAATCTTCAAAGTAACCGAAGTAACGATTCGTCAGGATCTGGAAAAACTTGAAAAGGACGGGTACATTGAACGGGAGCACGGAGGTGCTTATTTGAAAGACATTGGATTAAATGTAAAAAACATTGCCCTTCAAAATCAGGAATTTTTGGCAGAGAAAGCTGCTATTGCAAAAAAAGCATTAGCACATATCAATGACGGAGACACGATTATTCTGGATTCCGGCTCCACAACAACGGAGATTGCAAAAATCATCAGCGGGTTTAAAAACCTAACCGTAATTACAAACTCGCTCAACATTGCACTAATCCTTGGTGCCGACCCCGAAGTTAACCTGGTACTTACCGGCGGTGAATTTAAAGCACCAACACTTTCATTAACAGGACAGAAAGCGGCCGACTTCTTCAACGACCTTCATGTTGACAAGCTATTTCTTGCTACTGCCGGAATCACCTTAAAGTCAGGACTCACCTACCCCAGCATTAGCGACATCTGCGTAAAACGATCCATGATTGAATCAGCCAACGCAGTATACCTCGTTGCCGACTCCAGCAAGATTGGGAAAAGTTCCTTTGCCAGCCTTGGAGCACTTTCGCTAATTGACTATTTGATTACAGATTCAAAAATTAGCGAGGATGAGATAGAAATGCTCCAACGGAACGATATTAAAATGATCCTGGCATAGAAACCAGCCTGCAATCTGTAGGATCACTAACGAATTATATTTAAGCAATTTAAACAAAACAAGAAGATTTTTTCCATTTCAAAACATTTCCTTGCCCTTTCTTTTATTTTCGATTATTTTCTTTTATTTTTGTTTTCGAAAATTAATGAAAATACCTTCTGTTTGTGTTTGAGTCGCGGAGGGCATAAATTCTGAAACAAAAAATGGATAAGTCGAAAAAGTACATTTTAGCCATTGACCAAAGTACTTCAGCTACAAAAACAATCCTTTTCAACCAAAAAGGAAAGCTTGAATTCCGAAGTACCATACCACACCAACAATATTACCCTCAGCCCGGATTTGTAGAGCACGATCCCATTGAGATTTTCAACAATACAATAAGTGCAATCAAAGAAACTCTTGCGGCAGCTAACTCTACCGAAGATGAAATTGCTTGTTTAGCAGTTACAAATCAACGGGAGACGATAATGATTTGGGATAAAACCACCGGACAACCGGTTTATAATGCTACAGTGTGGCAATGCCAACGCGGAACACCTTATTGTAATGAACTAAAAGCAAAAGGATACAGTAAGCTCATTCAACAAAAAACCGGATTAATTATTGATCCGTATTTTTCGGCCAGCCGCCTGCACTGGATCATGAATAATGTAGAAGGCTTGCAGGAAAAAGCTCAAAAGGGCGAACTTTTGATGGGAACCATGGACACCTGGCTTTTGTGGAAACTAACCGATGGCAAAGTACATGCTACTGATTACTCAAATGCCTGCCGCACCATGCTTTTCAATATTCACACCCTAAAATGGGATGATGAACTAATCGGATTATTTGGCCTTCATGGAAACATGTTCCCGGAAGTACGCTTCAGCAATGAGATTTTTGGTGAAACCGATTCTTCTGTCATTTTTGAGAATCCGATTCCAATAGCCGGATTATTGGGCGATTCGCACGCTGCCCTATTCGGCCAGAATTGTTTTAGTCAGGGAATGGCAAAAGCAACTTACGGAACAGGATCTTCTATCATGATGAACATTGGACTGGAGCCATTAGAATCTCCTGAAGGACTGGTCACCTCCATTGGTTACGGAATCGACCAATCTATTTACTATGTTTTCGAGGGAAATATTCACTGTACCGGAGATACACTCAACTGGCTGAAAAACGAAGTTCAACTGATCAACGATGCGTCGGAAACAGAAGCTCTGGCAACGTCAGTAGAAAATAACAATGGAGTTTACCTGGTTCCTGCCTTTGTTGGGCTGGGCGCTCCTTACTGGGATAATCAAGCTCGCGCTTGTTTGTCAGGGATGCCACGAAATACAACCAAAGCCCACATTGTTCGGGCAGCCTTAGAAAGCATCGGATATCAAGTAAAAGACCTCATCAGCTTAATGGAAGAAAAAGGTGGTATTCAATTAAAGGAATTACGAGCCGATGGCGGACCAACCCGAAATGATTTCTTGATGGAATTTCAGTCCGGCATTTTGAACCGAAATGTTGCGCGCTCCGAAATTGAAGAAGTTTCGGCACTCGGAGCCACATTTATGGCGGGACTAGCGGTCGGGTTCTGGAAGAACCTGGAGGAGATCCAATCGCTTCGTGAGGATGGAAAGCTTTTTGAGCCAGCAATGGATCAAGATAAAATAACAACCAATTACGCCGGGTGGAAAAAAGCAGTTGAAAGAGCCCGACTAAATTAACAATCAAAAAAAATTAAAAACGTTATACAATGAATCAAAAGAAACAAACATTTGGCGTAATCATCGCCACGCGCAACATTTTCAATGCTCAGTTGGCTGTTGATGCTCGCAAAAAAGTATTGGAGAAATTGGACAAAATGGGCTTTGGAACAGTAATCCTTCCCGAGTCAGAAACCCCTACCGGAAATATTGAAGGATATGCAGACGCTGTAAAATGCGCTGACCTATTCAAAAAGAACAGCGACATTATCGAAGGTATTGTTGTTGTTTTGCCAAACTTCGGTGATGAATTGGGAGTTGTAAATTCCATAAAACTATCAGGATTAAAGGTTCCTGTTTTGGTGCAAGCTTGCGACGACGAAAACGACAAAGTTGACGTAAAAAGCCGCCGTGATGCATTTTGTGGAAAATTGTCCGTTTGCAACAACTTCTACCAATACGATGTGAAATTTACAGATACCATTTACCATACCTATAGTATCGATAGCGCAGAGTTCACCAAAGATCTGGTTAAGTTTGCTGGTATTTGCCGCGTGGTAAAAGGACTGAGCAATTTACGTGTAGGAGCAATCGGAACCCGGCCTATTGGTTTCCAAACCATGCGTTTCAGCGAAAAGCTGTTGCAGAAATTTGGCATTACGGTTGTTCCTGTTGATATGTCTGAAATTATTGCCGCAGCCAACAAGATTGATGAAAATGATCCGGCAGTAGTGGAAAAAGTTAAAGCAATTCAAGCTTATGGAAGCTGTGCGATCACGGCACAAAAAAAGATTGCAAAACAAGCTCGTTTTGGCTTGGCTGTTGAAAACTGGATCAACGAAAACGACATTGACATTTCGGCTCTTCAATGCTGGGAATCAATCGAAAAGAATTACGGCTGTGCTGCCTGCGTCACCATGAGCATGATGGGTGAAAAACTGATGCCATCGGCTTGTGAAGTGGACGTTGCAGGAACCATCTCTATGTATGCGCTGGCATTGGCAGCTCAAACACCTTCAGCCATCCTCGACTGGAACAACAATTTCGCCGAAGACCGCAACAAGGTCGTTTGCACGCACTGTAGCAACTACCCGAAATCATTCTTCCAGAACGACATTGAAATTGGCAGCCTCGATGTACTCGGAACGGTGCTTGGCAGCGAAGATACCTTTGGTGCTGTAAAAGGAAAAGTAGCAGCTGGAGACATGACCTATTTCCGTATTTCAACCGATGACAATAAGGGATTAATTAAAACCTACTTAGGTGAAGGTACAATGACCGACGATCCCTACGGAATGGATGGAGGCATTGCAGTTTGCGATATTCCGAACCTGCAAAACCTGATGAAATATATGTGTAAGAATGGATTTGAACACCACGTAGCTATGGTTCGCGGACATGTTTCTGAAATATTAGAAGAAGCAATTGGCAACTACCTGGGATGGGATATTTACAAACACGAATAAGAGCGTTTTAATTGATTAGAAAAGAAAATAAGATGCAAAAATTCACAGATCTGGAGCTAAAATTAAAATCTGTCAAGTACAGACGAATGCTCCTTAAATATATAAAACTAGCCAAAGCAGGTCATACCGGCGGAAGTTTATCATGTACCGACATTCTAAATGTGTTGTATAATGATGTGCTGAATGTTTCACCCGAGAATTTCTCTGACAAAAACAGAGATCGTTACATCCAAAGCAAAGGACATTCAGTTGAAGCGCTTTACGCCGTGCTTGCTGATCGGGGATTTTATCCTGAAAGTGACCTGGAGACCATGTGTCAGTATCAATCTAAATACGTGGGACATCCAACACGAAAAGTAAATGGCATTGAGTTTAACACCGGAGCTCTGGGGCATGGATTACCGATCAGTGCAGGCATTGCATTGGCAGGGAAAAAAGATAAAGCTCCCTACAAAGTTTTTACTTTAGTTGGCGACGGAGAATTAGCGGAAGGATCAAACTATGAAGCTGCGATGATGGCAGCTCATTATAAATTGGATAACCTGGTCGCTATACTGGATCACAATGCCTTGCAAATTACAGGTCCAAACCGGGAAGTCTGTAGCCCTTACCCCATTGATGAAAAGTGGAAAGCCTTTGGATGGCATGTTATTTCAATTGACGGAAACAATATTTCAGAACTTCGTGAAACCTTGAATAATATTCCGGTTGAAGATGGAAAACCAACTTTTATTATTGCCAATACCGTTAAAGGAAAAGGCGTAAGCTATATGGAAAATGAAAAGAAATGGCACCACGGAGTTCCGTCAGATGAGGAATACGAACGAGCCATACAAGAGTTGAGCAACGAAGAAGAAGAGTTAACTAAACAGCTCGTCACAGACTAATTCGAACAACTCTTTTTATTCAAAATTTAGAACTAAAAAAATGACTTTAAAAGCATTAAATATGGGGCGTGCCAATTTAGAAGAGTTTTCGGCAACGCTAATTGAACTAGGCGAGAAAAGCAAAAACATTTTGGCTGTCACCAGCGACTCAAGAGGTTCCGGCAAATTGGGCCCTTTTGCTGAAAAACTACCCGAACAAATTGTTGAAGTAGGTATTGCCGAGCAAAACCTGGTAGGTGTATCCGCAGGATTGGCCTCAGCCGGTAAAAGCGTATTTGCCGTTTCTCCGGCTTGCTTCCTGGCAACCCGATCACTGGAACAAATAAAAAATGATGTCGCTTACTCTAACCAGCCGGTTACGTTAGTTGGAATTAGCGCCGGAGTAAGCTACGGTGCTCTGGGGACAACCCATCATTCATTGCACGATGTTGCCGCACTAAGGGCTATCAACAACATACAAGTTGTGGTACCTGCCGATAATTTTGAAACTCGTGAAGTTATTATTGCAGCAGCCAAATCTGAAAAACCAATTTTTCTGAAATTTGGTAAGAAAGCAATGCCAACGCTTCCTCGTGTTAAAAATGAATTTGAAATTGGTAAAGCATCAACCATTTGCGAGGGAAGCGATGTCGCTTTCATTGCTTGCGGAGAAACAGTTGCTCCGGCATACGAAGCAGCTCAGCTTTTAGAAAAAGAAGGTCTAAGTGCTGAAGTCATCAGCATGCATACCATTAATCCATTGGACAAGCAAGCTGTTATTGATGCGGCAAAGAAATGCAAAGTTATTGTAACGGTAGAAGAGCATAGTATCCATGGTGGCTTGGGCGAAGCGTGTGCCTCGGTCTTAATGCAGGAACAAATAGTAAAGCCTTTTAAAATAATTGGAATTCCGGATGAAGATACCGTAACTGGTTCGCAAGGAGATATTTTTAAGCATTACGGAATTACAGCTGAGGGATTGAAAGAAACCACCTTAAAATTACTGGAATGAAGACAAAAACTTAACTAAATGACATACAAATCGAACCTAACTAAACAAATTCTACTGCTTATCTTTTTATGTGGCTTTCTGGGTTGTTCTTCTACAACTCAAAAAAATAAGCAGAAAAAGATAGCAGTTGTTATATCTACACTGAACAACCCATGGTTTGTTGTCTTGGGTGAATCAGCGGCTAAACGAGCACAAGAATTGGGCTACGAAACTCAAATTTTTGACTCCCAAAACAACTCGTCCAAAGAAGCCGAGCACTTCGACAACATCATCGCCATGGGTTACGATGCAATTCTTTTTAACCCAACAGATGCCGATGGTTCAGTTTTAAATGTTAAACGAGCCAAAACTGCCGGCATCCCTACCTTTTGCATGGATCGCGAGATCAATTCTCTAGATGCAGCCGCCTCCCAATTACTTTCTGACAGTTTTACCGGCTGCGTTAAACTGGGCGAATACTTCGTCAGGCAAATGAACCAAAAAGGCAACTATGTTGAGATTCTCGGTCTGGTGGGAGACAATAATACCTGGAACCGATCCAATGGTTTTCACAGCGTGGTAGACGAATTTCCTGAATTGAAAATGGTAGCGCAACAAAGTGCTGACTTCGATCGAAATAAAGCCATGGATGTGATGGAAACCATCATGCAGGCTCAACCAAATATTGACGCCGTATTTTGCGGAAATGATGCCATGGCTCTGGGTGCCTACCAAGCAGTTTTAGCCGCGGGTAAAGCGGATGAAATAAAGGTCTTTGGTTTTGATGGTTCAAACGATGCGATACGTGCTATTGCAGATGATAAAATAGCGGCAACTGTGATGCAGTTCCCCGTTTTAATGGCTCACAAATCTGCTGAATTTGCAGATCAAACCATCAAAGGTCAAGCTCAATTCAGCAACAAAATGCCAGTTGAAGTAGAATTGGTTACCAAAGAGAATGTTGAAAAGTACCTCTCTAAAAATTAGTGCCTTATGAAAAAAACGTTAAATTATATCGTTGGGAGTATTGGCATTTTACTTATTATATTTCTTTCATTGAAGGTTGAAAATCTGCAGGAACATCAGGCGAAAGCGCCGACCACAATTTTTGATGCCTCCGAATATGCCAATCATTTCTGGACTGAGAAGTTGCCACAGCGTATCACTGAAGCTCCTGATGCAAATTTGCTTTTAACCAAGTTGAATGAAAACCCAGATATGGCGTTCAGTACTTATGGCAGAAAGTTGGGCATTTCGAAAACCTACTATTTTTTGTTTCAGGGAAACGGATTCATCCAAGCTATCGATGATGAATATCTATCCGTCGTATTGAATAACACACAAGATACGCTGCATATTGCGACAGCCTTTATCTTTGGGAATGCCGTTCGCGACGGCTCAGGCTCAGTCAACATTGATAATTTCATCAATATGACTGACTTTAATAATGTGTCCATTGCCATCAACAAATTGGTAAAAGAGAAGATCGTCCCCCGTCTAAAAAAATCAGCCACAATAGGCAAACAAATTGACTTTGCCGGAGTCGCTGAACTGAGAGAGGATCAAGCAATCCCGGAAATACTGAGCATCATTCCTGTAAAAGCAAATACTTCTGATGAAAAAACAGAATAACAAGGAGGTGCCCATTCTTGAAGTCAGGAATGTATCCAAGAACTTCTCAGGTGTTTATGCCTTGCAGAATGTAAATCTGGATATTTTCCCCGGGCAGGTGACCGCTATTATTGGAGAAAATGGAGCAGGAAAATCAACCCTGATGAAAATCGTATCCGGTGTTTATCCGGACTATGAGGGTGATGTTTTGCTAAACGGCAAAAAAGTCAACTTTAAAAATCCGAAAGAAGCCGGAGAACAAGGAGTGGTAATTATCCACCAGGAATTGAACCTGATCCCCTACCTCAGCATCGCCGAAAACCTATTTCTGGGAAATGAAATAACCAATCGTCTTGGCCTGTTGGACTATACGGCAATGCACAAGCAAGCGAAAGAATTACTCAGCCGTCTTCATTTAGATATTCATCCGTCAACTCCCCTGAACCAGTTGCGTGTCGGGCAACAGCAATTGGTTGAAATAGCGAAAGCTCTTTTGCTCGACTCCAAAGTCTTGATTATGGACGAACCAACGTCAGCAATCAGTGACCATGAAGTCGAACTACTATTCAAAATCATCAACGAACTGAAATCAAAAGGAGTAGCCATTGCCTACATTTCACATAAACTCAAAGAACTCTTTGAAATCGCAGATCGCTATGCTGTGTTGCGCGATGGACAAAGCATGGGATCTGGAATGATGATGGGCACTTCGCAGGATCAACTGATTCAATTGATGGTTGGACGCAACCTAAAAAGCAGTTTCCAAAAAGAGAATACAATTAGTGCCAATGAAATTTTAAGTGTTGAAAATTTGAAGTTTCAGAATCCGGAAAATAAAAAGGACTACCTGGTAAACGATGTCAGTTTTTCACTAAAAAAAGGAGAGATATTGGGGATTTGCGGACTTATGGGGGCTGGCAGAACCGAAGTATTGGAAGCCATTTTTGGTTTGCACCTGAAGTATGTTTCCGGAAAAATTATAATTGACGGGAAGGAGCAAAAAATAAGAAATGTAAATGATGCCATCGCCGCTGGCATTGCTCTTGTACCCGAAGACCGCAAAGTACAAGGGCTCGTTCTAAACATGAATGTGGCGAAAAACACAAGTATGGCCAGTTTAGATGAGATCTCAAAATTCAACTTCATCAATCAAAAACAAGAGGCGAAATTAAGTAAACATTTTACAGAGAAATTGAATACGAAAGTCTCCTCAACCAAGCAAACTGTTGAAAAGCTAAGTGGAGGAAACCAACAAAAAGTAGTCATTGCAAAATGGTTGGCAACAAACCCAAAGGTTTTGCTATTGGATGAACCAACACGCGGAATTGACGTTGGTGCCAAAAGCGAAATTTATAAATTGATCAACGATTTGGCCTCGCAGGGAATGGGAATAATTGTCGTATCCTCTGAACTTCCGGAAATATTAGCCATTTCTGACAATATTCTCGTCTTATCCGAATCAAAGTTAACAGCGAAACTAAGCCGGGCCGGAGCATCAGAAGAAATCATCATGAAAGCAGCCCTCCAAGAAAAAGAATAAACTTAAACTTATGAATACAACTAGCTTAAAACATAATCTCATTAAATTCCAATCCATGATTGCATTGGTGGTCATGTGCATTGCATTGAGCTTATTATCCGACCGTTTTCTATCTCCGGAAAACACCTGGAACGTGATGCGCCAGATCTCGGTCAACATGGTTATTTCAGTAGGCATGACCTTGGTAATTTTAACTGGCGGAATTGATCTTTCTGTTGGCTCAATACTAGCTTTGGCGGGAGCTGTTACTGCAGGCATGCTAAAGTTTGGAGCCGAATATACGGATATGAACCTCTACATTGGATTCACGCTTTTAGGGGCGTTGGTTGGAGGAACATTGGTCGGTACTTTTCTGGGGTGGTTCAATGGATTCACCATCACTAAATTTAAGGTTCCGCCATTTGTGGCCACTCTTGCCATGCTGACTATTGCGCGAGGATTAACAATGCTTTGGACCGGCGGCTTCCCAATCACAGGACTGGGCGATAACATGGCTTTTATTGGAACCGGTTGGTTTTTAGGCATCCCCATGCCCGTGTGGATTTCAGCAATAATAGTACTGTCAGCAGTAGTTCTAACAAACAAAACAAAATTGGGACGTCATATTTACGCCATCGGTGGGAATGAAACTGCAGCCAAGCTTTCCGGCTTGAAAATCAAGAAAATTAAGATCATCGTTTATTCCATTGCCGGTGCGCTGGCCGGAATTGGAGGCATACTGGTTACATCACGACTCGATTCGGCTCAACCTAATGCTGGCTTCGGTTTCGAGCTCGATTCCATTGCAGCGGTGGTCATCGGGGGCACATCGCTTTCAGGAGGAAAAGGAACTATTATGGGCACGGTTCAGGGAGCATTAATTATTGGTGTTTTAAATAACGGATTAGTGTTGCTTAACGTATCCCCCTTTTGGCAGCAGGTCATTAAAGGTTTTGTAATACTGCTTGCTGTAGTTATTGAGAAATTTAACTCGAAAGAGGAATAGAATAATAGCTAAATATAACATGAAGTAATTTAAGGAGGAAAACTTATGAAAAATTACGGGTTCTTAGTGCTGCTGACCATCGCCTTATTCGGAGCATGTACAACACAAAATTCTTTCAAAGACAAAACAGAACAACAAAAAAAGCCCAGAGTAATCGTAACCTCCGATGGCGAGATCGACGATGAATGTTCCATGGTTCGTTTTTTACTGTATACCAATGAATGGGACGTAGAAGGAATCATCACCTCAAGTTCGCAATATCACTGGCATGGACATCGGTGGGCTGGCGACGACTGGCTTGATCCATACCTCGAAGCGTATTCAGAAGTTTATCCTAACCTGGTTAAACATGATGCAGAATTCCCTACACCAGACTATTTGAAGTCAATTGCGTTCCTGGGCAACGTCGAAACCGAAGGTGAAATGGATTCCATCACGCCAGGGTCACAACATATTGTAAAAGTTCTGCTTGATGAATCAGATGATCAACCAATATGGCTGCAGGCATGGGGTGGCACAAACACCATTGCCAGAGCACTCAAAACCATTGAAGAAGACCATCCCGAAAAAATGGAATATGTGGCAAATAAAATCCGCTTCTTCTTCATTTGGGAACAAGATTCGACCTACCAGGCATATATTCGACCTAATTGGGGCAAATACAATATCCTCACGATTATATCAGATCAGTTCGAAGCAATTGCATACCGTTGGAAAGATGCACAGCCGGAAGAAATGCATCCCTATTTTGAAGGAAACTGGATGAAAGAATACATACTCGAAGACCACGGCCCGCTGTGTTCGCTCTACAAAGCCCATAATGCGGCTGAGAGTGAATTTGGAGAGGGAGATTTCAGGTCTGAAGGAGACTCTCCGGCTTTTCTGCATAACATCCCGACCGGGCTCCGCAATATGGAATCACCAGACTACGGCGGATGGGGTGGCCGTTACGTAAAAGTCCGCAGCAATACGTGGCTCGATCCGGTGCCTGTTGAAGGTTACGAATATCCGAAAGGAAGATGGTACTCGACTACAGCGTGGGGTCGAAATAGTTCCAGATTGGGAGCAACTGCATCCACAAATAAAAATCATGCAGAATATTTTAAACCCATATGGCGATGGTCTGAAGTCATGCAAAAGGACTTTGCAGCCCGAGCCGATTGGTGCGTCAAATCATACGATGAAGCAAACCACCCTCCTATTGTCAAACTTCAAACGCCTATAGATGTAGCAGCTGAACCGGGCGACTTGCTGGAATTGAGCGCAGTCGGAACTACAGATTCTGATGGCGATAATTTATCGTATCAATGGTGGCAATACCAAGAAGCTGATACTTACGAAGGAGCCGTGGAGATCAGATCCTTGAAAGAACAAAAGGCCTCTTTTATTGTTCCTGACGACGCATTGCCAGGAGAAACAATACATATTATCTGCGAAGTGACTGATGACGGCAACCCTGCATTAACAAGGTATCAGCGAATCATTATTACGGTAAAATAGTAAAAACCAATTCTATGAAAAATTTAATCGCAAGTGTATTAATCCTGGCACTCTTTACTTCAACCAGCATTGGTCAGCAACTGGCATTTCCTTCAGCAGAAGGGTTTGGCGCTTATTCGAAGGGAGGACGTGGTGGAGCCGTTTTGTATGTCACCAACTTAGACAACGATGGCCCCGGAAGTCTGCGCTGGGCAATAGACCAGAAAGGGCCGCGAACCGTCCTGTTCGCAGTTTCAGGGACCATCGAGCTCAAGGATAGACTAACGATAAAAAACCCTTATATCACCATTGCGGGGCAAACCGCTCCTGGCGACGGAATTTGTATCAAAGGAGAAACTGTTCGGATAGAAACACATGACGTCATCGTCCGGTACATACGGGTTCGTTTAGGAAATGCGATGCAGGGTCAAGGCAGCCTTCAGGGTAAGGATGCCATTAGCATCTCGAAAGGTAAAGATATCATTGTCGACCACTGCTCGGCTAGTTGGAGTCTGGATGAAATATTGTCTACATCCACGCACCATCCTACACTAACCCGCGTAACCGTGCAATGGTGCTTCATCACTGAAGGCCTTAATCCGGACAACCATGGGTTTGGCTCACTAGTTCGTGGAACCGGAGGCGCAAAATATAGTTACCTGTATAATTTGTATGCCCATAACAAAGGGCGAAATCCTCGTCCCGGAAACTATGACTCTAACCCCCACGATGAAGATCCGTTGGGCTTACTGCTCGACTTCAGGAACAACGTCATCTATAACTGGGGTGGAACACATGCCGGCTACAATGCTGACAAAGAGAGTGTAACCCGATTGAATTACGTCGGCAACTACTTAATTTCAGGTGCCAATTCAAAAGCAACCGGAATTGCTTATGCCACAGGTTCACCGTATAATCGTGCTTACTTTTCAGGAAACTATTACAACGGGGAAAAACCTGACAATCAATGGGAATTAGTCAACTTCAACGATCGTTGGACAGAAAATGAGATTGACGCCTACAAGCGAAACGAGCCGTTTGAAACTGGACCGGTCAACACAGAAAGTGCCCAATCAGCTTATCAACGAATACTTGCAACAGGAGGAGCTACTTTACCAAAACGTGATTCCGTAGACCAGCGTATTGTAAACGATGTCAAAAACAGAACAGGTAAAATTATTGCAAGTCAACTCGAAGTGGGCGGTTGGCCAAGGCTAAACTCCTCACAGCCTCCTTTAGATACCGATCATGATGGAATGCCGGATGAATGGGAAGTCAAAAACAAGCTGGATAAAGAAAATCCGGATGACAGAAATACCATTTCAAATAAAGGATATACCATGCTGGAAGAATACTTGAACAGCATTAACTAATTGAGGAATAGCATACCTAAACCAGACAAAAGATGAAAACCAATTCTATGAATAGCAGAGTACTCACCTATTTCCTCCTACTTATTATTACATTTTTTCTGTCATGTTCAAACGAAAAAGAACCAGCGGCTACAGATAATAAACCTAGGATAATTGTAACCTCCGATGGCGAGATCGACGATGAATGTTCCATGGTCCGTTTTTTACTGTATACCAATGAATGGGACGTAGAAGGAATCATCACTTCGAGTTCGCAATATCACTGGCACGGGCACCGCTGGGCTGGCGATGATTGGCTCGATCCATACCTCGAAGCATATTCTGAAGTTTACCCTAATTTGGTTACACATGATGAAGACTACCCAGCTCCGGACTACCTGAAGTCTGTTGCTTTCCTTGGCAACGTTGAAGCCGAAGGCGAAATGGATTCCATTACCCCCGGATCACAACATATAGTAAAAGTTCTACTTGATGAGTCAGATGATCGGCCTATCTGGCTTCAGGCATGGGGCGGTACAAACACCATAGCCAGAGCACTGAAAACCATTGAAGAAGAGCATCCTGACAAAATGAAATATGTAGCCAACAAAATCCGGTTCTTTTTCATTTGGGAACAAGATTCGACCTACCAGGCCTATATTCGACCTAATTGGGGCAAATACGATATTTTAACCATTATCTGTGACCAGTTTTGGGCAATTGCTTACCAGTGGGATAAAATCATACCCAACGACAAAATCGATCATTTCACAACCGGTTGGATGAAATCGAATATTCTGGAAGACCATGGATCGCTGTGTTCGCTATACCAAGCCTACAAAGGTGGCGATGACAATGAAGGATGGAGTGCCGGAAGTCCTAAGCAGCAGGGATCGTTCCGCTCAGAAGGAGACTCTCCCGCGTTTATCTACACAATCCCAACAGGATTAGGCTCATTAGAATCGCCGGATTATGGCAGTTGGGGAGGCCGGTACGTGAAGGTTCGAGGAAATACATGGCTCGACCCGGTGCCTGAACCTGGCTATACCTACCCTGAAGGAAGATGGTATACCCAAACGGCATGGGGACGTAATTACATGCGCGATAAATATCCTGAAAATCAAGATTTAAAGAATGAATATTTCAAGCCGATAACCAGATGGACAGATGCGCTACAGAATGATTTTGCAGCAAGGGCAGACTGGTGTGTGAAAAACGTTGAAGAGGCGAATCATCCTCCAATTGTCAAGCTTCAAGGCGCGTTAAAATTGAAAGCACAAGCAGGTGAGCGTTTGGAATTGAGTGCGAAGGGAACTACAGATCCTGATGGAGATGAATTGACCTACCAATGGTGGCAATACCAGGAAGCAGATACGTACGAAGGGAGTATAAAAATAATATCTGCAGACAAACCGGATGCCTCTTTCGTTGTACCGAACGATATTCAAAAAGGAAAAACCATTCATGTGGTTTGTCAAGTGACTGATGACGGTGTACCCGCATTAACAAGGTATCAACGGATCGTGATTACAATCCAATAATATACAAGTACTTGTTAAACAAATATGATAATAATTTAATTCGAAAGATATGAAATCTTATTTCTTATTTATTTTAACGTTGCTTTTTCTATCTCCTCAATTATCATCAGCCCAACCACCTTGGAAAGAGCATGGAAAACTGGAAATTTCCAACGATGGGCACTATATTCAACATAGCGATCGAACTCCCTTTCTATGGATTGGCGATACCGGTTGGGGCATGATCCAGCAGCTTACTCGTGAAGAGGTTGACCAATATCTGGACAATCGGCAAGCTCTCGGCTTTACTGTGATACAAACTGTAGCTCACTGGTCTCCGCACGGAGGAGGAATAGACAGGAGTCCGGACAATGCACAGAATGCATACGGACATCGCCCATTTACCGGTGAAGAAAAATCGCCCAACACCTCTGAACCATTATTGGTTGAAGGAGGAGATCGGAATTCGGTCAATGATTACTGGGATCATGCTGACTACATTGTCGAAGCTGTCAAAAAACGAAATATGTATCTGGCTCTTTTGCCTTGCTGGGCTTCGCAATTGGTTACCGGGACTGGCGAGTATACAGCAGAAGAAGCGAAGTTATATGGCAATTTTTTAGGTGAGCGTTATGGAAACGAACCAAATATTATCTGGGTATTGGGAGGAGACACGAAAGCACAATTCGAGGCTTACGACAAAAGACAAAAATACAGTGAGTACGATTTCCGATCGGTATACAGAGCCATGGCTGAAGGAATTGTTAATGGTACTACCGGACAGGCTCCAACCTGGAACGAGGAGCACTCTGCCTGGGATGAGGTATTTTTCACCTATCATCCTAACGGGGACTATCCTTATGGCTCTTCACAATGGTTTCATGAAGATGCCTGGCAGGATGCCAATGGTGTGGAAGTATGGAAAGAAGTTCATGATGTTTTCAGAGCCATGTTAGATGATTATCAAATACAAGATCCAGTAAAACCCAGTTTATTCTTGGAAGGATCTTATGAATATGGAACTTACGGCCATGAATGCGGCTGGATCACTCCAGTAAAAGTACGGAGGCAATTTTACCATACTTTTTTTGCCGGGGGAGCAGGCCACACCTATGGTGCCGCGCCTATATGGGCAATGCGCGGGAGCGAGGGTGACTACAACTGCGGCTATACCTGGCAGCAAGCACTCGACTTTCCTGGTGCTTTCCAAGTTGCGGATATAGGCAAACAGTTTTTAATAGATCATCGTTGGCATGAATGGATTCCAAATGGAAGTGTCATTTCCGGTGTTGGTAGTGGCGAGAGTCTGAAAACTGCTGTTACCACCCGATCCAATGATAAGGCACTGGTGTATTTCTCCAATAATTCCTATACACGGGTCAAAAACATATTGGGAAATGATGCAGAAGCTTATTGGTTTTATCCACGCAATGGACAAATCGAAAAAGCTGATCAATTTAAAAAAGATGAATCCCGGGTTATGGCTCCACCTGAAAAATGGGAAGATGCTATCCTCGTAATGCAAATCACAGATTAAAATTTATCTAAGGTGCATCATCAGACGCACTTCTACGTATCTCAATTAGGCAATTATAAACTAACAATAAAAGAATGAGTCAATCAAAATCCATTTTAGTCGCGCTTTTTATGATATCATCCAGTATGATATTAAACGGACAAGAAAACTCAGCAGGTAGAATTCCGGAATATGAAATTCCATATGAATTGCCATCCGTAGAGACTATCCAAGAAGTATTGAACAGAATCCGCGTTTATTATGAATCCACGAGCACTCAAAGCATTGTTGATTCGCAGACAGGAGAAAAGATCACTGATTTTACCACATTCAATCCAAATGCAGAACCGTCACCGGGCTTTTCAAGTTCATATTCATACACACACGGCGTGGTGCTTTCTGCTTTTGAATACATTGACGATGTAACCGGCGACAAGTCGTTTTTCGCCGATAACACCAAGTTCTTTGATTTTGTCGTTCAGAATTTGCCCTATTTTCAGAAGAATTCAGACAACATACATTCTGAAAAAATTGGTAACTGGGGGCGAATCCTTGATTTTGAAGCCTTGGACGACTGTGGTTCCATTGGTGCAGCCTTAATTAAAACCTACTTAAAAAGTAAAAATGAAGACTATCTTGATTTGATTAACCGCACCGCTGAACACATATCCAACAATCAGTTTCGCCTGGACGATGGCACTCTGGCTCGTCATCGTCCACAATACCAATCGGTGTGGGCCGATGATATGTATATGAGCGTTCCATTTCTGATTAACATGGGTGTGCTTACCGGCGATAACAAGTATTTCGACGATGCCGTCAGACAAGTTTTACAAATGGCGGATCGCTTATATATTCCGGAAGAAGAATTGTTCGACCATGGATGGAGCGTGACATCAGCCGATTATGATCCTCGCTTTTACTGGGGACGTGCCAACGGTTGGGTAATGATGTCGATGGCTGAAGTTTTAAGTATTCTGCCTGAAGGCTATCAGGGGCGGGATCAAATTCTGCATCTATACCGCTCAATGGTTCGCAGTCTGGCGAACCTGCAGGATGGTAGCGGGTTTTGGTATAACCTGCTTGATAAAAATAACACCTACACAGAAACATCGTGCACGGCCATGTTCACCTTTGCTATCGCCAAAGGCATTAACGAAGGATGGATTAACCACGTTTATGGCCCGGTGGCACTCACGGGTTGGAATGCGATCAAAACACGGGTGCTTGAAAATGGCGCCGTAGATGGCACCTGCGAAGGAACGACATTTGCGCACGACAATACCTACTACTATCACCGTGGAAAAAGCATTTATGCTACTCATGGCTACGGTCCTGTGCTTTATGCCGGAGCCGAAATGATTCGATTATTACAAAACGAAAAAATTGAAATTATCAATACAAGTTTTGGATCCATTAACAGCACCTTTCATTTTCTTTTAAAAAGTGAATGGCCTGAAAAGAAGTAGTTACCTCAGTATTAGTCAGAAATTATTAACTTAAGGTCACGGACCTATTTGATATTTTCGGTTTCGCTTCTTTCACAAATTGTTAATGACTCGAAACATCACACTAAATTATTCGCACTACTTAATTAGGTTGTTATGCAAAAACATTTTTATAGGTCAGTTGCACTGGTAGCCATAATGTTCTTCTCCGCATATAGTTACAGTCAACAACTAGCCTTCCCAACAGCTGAAGGCTACGGGAAATATTCAACAGGAGGTCGTGGTGGTGAAGTATTTGAAGTCACAAATCTTAATGATTCTGGCGAGGGCAGCCTTCGTGCAGCTGTTGAAGCTTCCGGCCCCAGGACAGTTGTATTCCGGGTTTCAGGAACGATAGACCTTAAAAGCAACCTAAGCATTAAAAACTCTCACATTACTATTGCCGGGCAAACTGCACCGGGAGATGGGATTTGTATCAAAAGATACCCGCTGACAATTGGTGCCAATCATGTAATCATCCGATACATCAGGGTTCGATTTGGAGACGAATCAGGTCAGGATTCCGATGCCATATCAGCTAGGTATGTTAATAACCTGATACTCGATCATGTTTCGGCAAGTTGGAGTGTTGATGAAACCATGTCGGTTTATCATTGCGACAGCATCACCATTCAATGGTGTATAATTTCAGAAAGCATGTTCAATTCGAACCACGTAAAAGGATCACACGGTTTTGGAGGTATTTGGGGATCAAACTATGGTACCTATCACCACAATCTTTTAGCGCATCATAGCAGCCGAAACCCTCGCATGGCTTCAGGTTCCGGTTATACCGATTATAGAAATAACGTCGTCTACAACTGGGGGCATAACAGCACTTATGGAGGAGAAAACCAACAAGTCGGCAATCCTAAATTTTCATTTTCAACGTTTAACATTGCAGCCAACTATTACAAGCCGGGACCCGCAACTCGGCCTGGTGAGGTATCTCATCGCATTTGCAATCCATGGATGCGCAACACGACTGATGATTTTGGGAAGTGGTATGTTGCCGGCAATGTAATTGTAGGAAACAAAGAAGTAACTACCGATAACTGGAATGGAGGTGTACAACCTCAGGGAGGTGAAGACAACTTGCAGTTCGTCAAACTGGAAAGACCATGGCCAGCAATGTCTATTGATCAGCAAACGGCTGAAAAGGCGTACCAGAAAGTTCTTGACAATGCTGGCGCGCTTTTACCGAAGAGAGATGAAATCGATGAACGAATTATTAATGAAGTTCGCGGTGGGTATGCTACCTATGAAGGCAACAACTACAAAAAGGAACATGAGGTGGCCGATCCTTCAAAAATTTGCGGAATTATCGACACGCAGGATGATGTAGGCGGATGGCCTGAACTAAAAAGCAAACCGGCCCCGAAGGATACGGATCATGACGGCATGCCGGATGAATGGGAAGATAGCAACCAACTGGACAAAACAAATCCTGATGATAAAAATCATATCGCATCGGATGGTTATACCATGTTGGAAGAGTACCTAAACAGTATCAATTAAGGGATCGCAAAAAAACAACCATGACAGATCAAATGAATCTCTTCAAATTATCTATTTTAAAGCTTATATTTTTGGCAATGCTGAGTTTGGTCGTTACATCCACCTCGGCGGTAGAAAAGCCTAGATTAGTTGTACTCACCGATATCGGTGGAGATCCGGACGATCAGATGTCGATGGTACGGTTAATGACTTATGCCAATCATATTGACATTGAAGGGCTGATTGCTACGCCCAATGCGGGTCCTAAAAAAATCTATCCGGAGTACATTGAAAAAATTGTTTCAGCATATGGAAAAGTTCGCGATAACTTAGCGTTGCACGAACCCGGATTCCCTGCAGAACAGTACCTGCTGGATCGTATTTCTCATGGCGTTCCTATTGATGATATGGAAGGGGTTGGAGAAGGAAAAGACTCTCCAGGTTCAGCACTATTAATCGATGTTGTTGACAGGGAAGATGACCGCCCTGTTTGGGTCACCGTTTGGGGAGGCCCAAACGTACTTGCCCAAGCCCTCTGGAAAGTTCGCGAAACACGAGCGCCCGAAGAAGTGGAAAGATTTGTTGCAAAACTAAGAGTTTATGCGATATCCGATCAGGATAACAGTGGCCCATGGATTCGTAAAGAATTCCCTGAGCTTTTCTACATTGTCACTCCCGGAATCAATGCAGGTGGTGGCTTTCATCATGCCACATGGATTGCCATTGGCGGTGATAAATTTCATGGGCGTTTTGATGGAGCAGATTTCGACCTTGTCACCAACGAATGGCTGGACCGCAATATCCGCAGAAAAGGCCCGCTGGGAGTTGTTTACCCACATTGGGAATACATGATGGAAGGCGATACCCCTTCATTTTTGTATCTAATTAATAACGGGTTGAGTGTTCCTGAGCACCCGAACTGGGGCGGCTGGGGTGGTCGCTATGAGCTTTATACTCCTAAAACTGAAAAATGGTTTTTGGAACCCGAAACACGGCCGATCTGGACAAATGCACAGGATGAAGTATTGGGCAATGATGGAGAATGGCACACCACCAATCACGCGACAATCTGGCGCTGGCGGGAAGCCTATCAAAACGACTTTGCAGCCCGGATGGACTGGACCATTCTTCCCTACGAAGAAGCGAATCACCCACCGATTGTTAAGCTTGATCACCCAGCATATATTGAGGCGAAACCTGGTGAACGAGTCAATCTAAGCGCTACTAGCTCAACCGACCCGGATGGCGATGCGCTATCGTTTGAGTGGTTCTGCTATGAAGAAGCAGGTACCCGCGCCATGTCAAACTCACGGACAGGAGTAAAACATGACATCTATGGTTTCGACCAACCCAAAGCCTGGCTCGAAGTAAAAACCAGCCGGGTGATGCCGCCAGGAACCGGAACGATGCATATCATCCTAGCTGTTACCGACCATGGATCTCCGCGATTAACCCGCTATCAAAGAATTATAATAACCGTAGAATAAAAGCAAGATGAGATTATTAAAAAAAGCATTTAAAAATATTGGGCTTGTGCTTGCGTTCTTTCTCTTATTCAGTTCCTGCAGCTCGAAGAGTAATAAAAACTCCAATATGCCGGACAGAGCAGTACCTCAGCCTCGCCGCGTAATCGTTTCTTCCGATATTGGAGGAACTGATCCAGACGACTTTCAATCCATGATCCATTTATTTCTTTATGCCGACACGCTTGATATTGAAGGCTTAATCTCTTCGCCATTTGGGTTGGGAGGTAAAAAGAATATTCTGCACGTAATTGATCAATACGAAAAAGACTATCAGAATTTAGTCAGTTATTCCAACAAATATCCAACAGCCGACTCATTGCGCAGCATCACCAAACAAGGAGCAACCAAAGTGGCCGATTATACTGGAGTTAGTAGTCCGACGGAAGGCTCTGAATGGATAATAGAACGGGCCCGATTTGATGATCCTCGCCCACTCTATGTGTTGGTTTGGGGTGGCATTGAGGACTTAGCACAAGCACTACATGATGCGCCTGATATTTTACCAAAACTTCGGGTGTATTACATTGGCGGCCCGAACAAGAAATGGACGCCCGATGCTTATCAGTACATTGCTGACAACCACCCAAATCTTTGGATTATTGAATCGAACGCTACCTATCGCGGATGGTTTACAGGTGGTGATCAATCGGCAGAATGGAGTAACGATGGTTTTGCAGAGAAATACATTAAAGATCACGGTGCCATGGGAAACTTCTTTATGACACAACTGGGTGGCACCATAAAAATGGGTGATACGCCTTCGCTAGCCTGGGTATTGAATAGCACCAATCCGGAAGACCCAACGACCTCCAATTGGGGAGGGCAATATATAAAAGCATGGGATCGCCCTTACTACCTGTTTACAAAGATGCCTAATGAAAAAGACAGTATTCAAGAGTTTGCAATTCTTGAGATTGCGCTACCTATTGGTACTAACTTACCCGAAAAACCGGAAGCTTTTCTCAACGTTGACAATCAGTCATTAAGCGGACATTTTACTGAAGACGGAACTGTTCGTTTCCGCTTTTCGCCTAAAAGTGCAAAAACCTTTACATTTGAAATCAAAAGTAATGTTCCTGATTTAAATGGTAAAACCGGAAAAGTAACTGCTGTCATCCCATCTGCGGGATTAGCTAATCAAGCTTCTGATAAGTATCCAAACTGGTGGACAGACAATCCCAACCCGGAATTTATGGAGCGTGATCACATTGGAGCCAAAACGGTAAGCAAATGGCGAAAAGAGTTTTTAACTGACTTTGCCAGTAGAATGGATCGTTGCCAAACTCCTAATCGGGAAAGATAATCGATGTAATATTTCTCGTTGGTAGTAATAAACAGGTCTGTTTTCAGTACAATAATTGAGCAAATCGGAGAAACAACTTCTCTTTATAACACGCACATAAATAATAATTATCTATACTTGTTTTAAATTAGATTGTACTGTAGAATTAAAGCTTAACAAGGTTGCAGTTTTTTGACAATCGTTATAACTTTAGTGGACGAAAGTCACCATGCAATGAAAAATATAATCAGCCACAACAACACGAGCTTTGATTTCTTAAAAGGTTCCACCGAGTTTCTAAATCTGACTTTAAACAACATTAGCTGTTGCGTCTTATTACTCGATAAGAATATGGAACTTCAAGCTTTTAATGATTCACTGCGTTCTATTTTTTCGAACAGGGAGAATGAAGATTTGCTTTATGTTCGTTGTGGAGAAGCAATAGGTTGCGCACACAACGTAGAAGAAATGCAAAGATGCGGTGAAACTAATTACTGTAAATCATGCTCATTAAGAGAATCCGCAATTATCTCATATTATGAGAACAAGCCCATTTTCAAGGAGAAAATATCACGTGGATTTTACAATTCAAAAGGAACAAAGGAATTGAAACACCTCCAATTTTCAACCCGAAGCTTTAAATTTCAAGAAGAGCGCTACATCATCATGATTATTGACGACATCACCGATTTGACCAATACAAAAGAACAAGTCAATACGCAAGAATCCGCAATCAAAGAACTACACGCACAGCTGCTCAAATACAAAAATATCGGTTAAAATAAATTATACACCCAAAATATTAGCTTCGGGCTCTAACTCAACAGCAAACTTATCTTTTACAGATTGTTGTATTTCTTGCGACAACAGATAAAGATCTCTACCTGAAGCACTACCATAATTTACCAATACCAATGCTTGATTTTCATGCACTCCGGCATCGCCTTTTCGATAGCCTTTCCACCCGCATTGTTCAATCAACCAGCCGGCAGCAAGTTTAATCTTTCCATCTACAGTCGGGTAGTTTGGCATTTCCGGATTCACGGCTTTCAACTTTTCAGCAAAATCATGATCGACAACCGGGTTTTTAAAAAAACTTCCGGCATTGCCCAACTCTAACGGATCGGGCAATTTCGATTGACGAATAGCAACAACAGCTTCGCGCACATGATGCGGATTGAGCTCTCCTCGTTTTTCCACTTCTGCTTTCAGTGTCCCATAGTCTAGTTTGAAATCCGGAAATTTCTCCAGCCGAAAAACAACTGACGTAACGATAAACCGATTTCTCAACTCATTTTTGAAGATGCTATTCCGGTATTCAAATTGACATTGCTCCGCTGGCACACTGTAGGTCGTCATTGTTTTCAGGTCGAAACCATTGACTGTATCAACAAAATCCTGCACTTCCACACCATAAGCACCTATATTTTGAACCGGCGCTGCACCCACAGTTCCCGGTATCAAAGACAAGTTTTCCAGCCCGTAATATTGAGACTTAACACAGTAATCCACAAAACGATCCCAGTCCTCTCCTGCCCCAACTTCCACCCAAACCTGATTCCGGTTTTCCCGAATAACTTCAACTCCCGGTACATTTGGGTGAATAATCAATCCTTTATAATCATCAACAAAAAGCAAGTTGCTTCCTCCTCCCAATAGAAAAATGGGCTCTTCCTTCCAGGAACTGTTCGATTGAAGAAATTCGGTTAAATCATCCAGTTCAGTAAATTCGAAAAAAAAGCTGGCTTTGGCTTCAATACCAAACGTATTATAGTTTTTAAGAGAGTAGTTTTCAGAAAAGCGAATCATCGTTTTTTTTCGCAAAGATAATAGAAGCTGTTTCAAATTCGTTTATTTTGTCATAAAGTAAAAACGGCCTTGAAAAAAGTTATTATCTCCGTCACTAACGACCTGGTTACCGACAACCGTGTACATAAGGTTGCACTAAGCCTACAAAAAATGGGGTTTAAGGTAACTTTAGTTGGTCGAAGATTACCCAATAGTAAAAGGTTAGATCGACGTAGTTATAAAACCAAGCGGCTGAAACTCTTTTTCAAAAAAGGACCTTTGTTTTATCTCGAATACAATGTCAGACTGTTGATTTTTATCCTTCAACGGAAGGTTGACGTCATCCTGGCGAATGACCTGGATAGCCTGCCTGCCAGTTTTATCGCATCAAAACGAAAGAAAAAGCCGCTTGTTTACGATAGCCATGAACTGTTTACCCAAGTACCGGAATTAATTAATCGCAGGCGCACCCAGGCCATTTGGGAGCGAATCGAAAGTTGGATACTGCCCAAGGTAGAGCATGCTTACACGGTTTGCGAATCGATCGCTACGTTCTATAGCGAAAAGTACGGCACTCCTTTTCAAGTTGTTCGTAACCTGCCGCATCGCGAAGAGCTATTAATGGTGCCACCCGAAAAAGTACTGCTTGCTGATCATCGGAAAATCATACTTTACCAGGGAGCTTTAAATATTGGTCGAGGATTGGAATTTGCTATCAAAGCCATGCAATACATTGATAATGCACGCCTGCTCATTGCCGGAGATGGCGACATTACCAAGGCCTTGATGCACTTAGTTGCTGATTTGGAGCTAGCCGACCGTGTAACCTTTTTGGGAAAAATCCCGCTGTCCGAAATGAAATACATCACAGCGCAAGCTAACTTAGGTTTATCAATAGAAGAAGATCTTGGACTTAACTACCGTTATGCACTCCCCAATAAATTGTTTGACTACATCCAGCATCAGGTACCGGTTTTAGTAAGCAACTTACCTGAGATGAGTAAAATGGTTAATCGCTATCAGGTTGGTATGATTTTAAAAAGTCATGATCCGGAACAAATGGCTCTCCAACTTCACGAAGCCTTATTTGATATGCACCTTCGTGAGCATTGGATTGAAAACCTCCCCAAGGCAGCCGAAGAACTGTGTTGGGAAAAAGAGGAAAAAGTGCTTGTTGGTATTTTTTCCTCTCTAAAAAGAAGTCAGGGGAATAAAAATGAATCACAATAAACGATCTAATCCTCTTCCAACAACTCCGAAAAATCAACTTCATCTTTCGCTTTTGAAGAATCACTAACTCTTTGCTCGGCACATACGAGCGTTCGTCCAGGATATCGATTTAAAATATGGTAATCGTGGGTAACCATCAGAATAGTTTTTCCTTCATCATTCAATTCCTTTAAAATTGTCATGAGCTCATCTGATGTCTCCGGGTCAAGATTTCCTGTTGGTTCATCGGCTAAAATAATATCAGGATCATTTAATATAGCACGGGCAATAACAATTCGTTGCTGTTCGCCACCCGAAAGTTCATGCGGCATACTTCCCAATTTCGACTTCATCCCTACCCGCTCCATTACTTCATTGATTCGGTCTTCTATGGCCTTCTCTATTTTCCACCCGGTTGCCTTTAGTACAAACGAGAGATTATCATGCACATTACGATCAGTTAGCAAGCGAAAATCCTGGAAAACAACCCCAAGATTTCTACGTAAATAGGGTATTTCGGAGCTTCTTATTTTCCGAAGATCGTACCCGGCAACCAGCGCTTCGCCTGTAAACAAATCCAATTCAGCATTTAAAACTTTTATCAGGCTCGACTTTCCGCTCCCAACCTTTCCGATTAAATAAACGAATTCTCCCTCCTCAATACGGAGGTTGATCTGGGCTAATATTAATTGATCCTGTTGAAAAATATCAACTCCCTGAAGCGAAATAATAGATTCTTTGCTCATAAAGCTATTTTTAAAGGCTGATACAAAACTAATTTTTTTTGACCAATCAGATAATAAAGCAAGGAAATAAACAGTTTTTTGTGAAGAAGTCTATTCACTATTCCGCTTCTAACGAAAACAGAATCGCTATTTTTATGCAAAAATAAAACAGAGTCTATGAGAACAAGAATCTTACTGTTCATCATTTTATTGAGTGGCTTCACTTTTTCCGGTTACGGACAGGAAACTACCTATTATTCATCTCTCGAAGCAAACATCCATCAAGCGAAAGAGCTTTTTTCCAAAAATAAATTCATTGTAGCCCAACAACAGTTTTCTTCCATCGTTCGAAAGTCCGAAGAAGGATCTGAGATTCAATCGGAAGCCATGTTTTACAAGGCATTGTGTGCTCTTCGTCTGGAAAATAAAAACGGAGAAGAATTGATTGAAAAATTTATTGATGAAAATCCGGAAAGTCCATATACCAACAAAGCTTGGTTTGAATTGGGTAGTGACCAATTTAATAACGGCAAATATGCTCCCATGCTTCGTTCGTACCGAAATTTAAAACCAAGTATTCTGAATAAGGAAGAGCAAATTAAGGTGCATTACCAGAAAGGATACGCCTACTTTCAAACAGAAAAATATCAGCTAGCCGAAAATGAGTTTGAAAAAATTAAGGATACAAATAATTTATATGCAGCCCCGGCAAAATATTACTGGGCACATATTCAATATTTAAAAGATGACTACGATGCAGCGCTCACTGAGTTTGACAAATTGAGAAACAACCCGGCTTTTGCCGAGGTTATTCCGTTTTACATGAGTCAGATTTACTACAAGAAAGGGCAATATGACAAAGTGATTGAATTCACCATTCCTTTGATGAACGAAGTTTCGGATGACAAGAAGCCTGAACTTGCTAAAATCGTTGGAAACAGTTACTTCCAAGGTAAAGACTTTCAAAAGGCCATTCCCTATTTTGAAGCTTATTTTGAAGCAACTAACAGCAAAGCCAGAGACGAAAATTATATGCTCGGCTATTGCTATTATGTTAATGGTCAATACAACAAGGCGATTGAGCCATTAGAGAATGCGTCACGCGGGAAAGACGAGTTGGCGCAAAACGCATACTATCACCTGGCCGACTGTTATGTGGAAACCGACCAAAAAGATAAAGCGCGAGTGGCTTTTGAGTCAGCCTCAGAACTGGATTTTAATCCGGACATCAAAGAAGATGCCTTATTCAATTATGCAAAAATCACTTACGAATTATCGTACTCCCCATTCAACGAAACAATTAAGGCGTTCGATAAATACATTTCGCTTTACCCAAACTCGGAACGCAATGATGCTGCTTATGACTATTTGGTAAATGTGTACATGAGTACCAGTAACTACAAAGAAGCCATTGAGTCTATCGAAAAGATCGAGGTAAAAAGCACAGCAGTTAAAAAAGCCTCTCAGCGAGTTACTTTTTATCGCGGATTGGAACTGTTTAATAATCTATATTACGACTCGGCGATCGACCTGTTTGAACAATCGTTACAAAATGCGTCAGCCAGCCGTGAACTTAAAGCCGGTGCTTTGTTTTGGAAAGCCGAAGCCAATTACAGGCTTAAGAACTACGAAAAAGCAATTAGTGGTTTTAGCCAATTTTTGAACACCTCTGGTGCCGACAGCCGGCCCGAGTTTCAAACAGCTCGCTACAACCTGGCTTATGCTTATTTCAAATTACAGGATTATGATCAGGCCAGTAAATACTTTCAGCAGTTTTTAGATAAAAACAGTAGTGACAAAGATGAAAAGGTTGCCGATGCGTTCAACCGTTTAGGAGATTGTTACTTTGTTGGCCGCGACTACCGCAATGCCATTAATAATTATGAAAAAGCTTTTTGGCTCAAGCAGTACGATGCCGACTATGCTCTTTTTCAAAAAGCTATTTGTGTTGGTATTCAGCGCGATCAGGATCAGAAAATCAGTTTACTGCGTACCTTGGTACAAACATTTCCCAAATCCGCTTTCATGGATGATGCCTTGTTTGAACTGGGAAGATCATTTGATCGCACCGGACAACCCAAAGTAGCCGAAGGATATTATCGCGATATCATCAACGATTATCCCCAAAGCAGTTACCGCCCAAAGGCTATTCTTCAACTCGGGCTGGTGCAGTACAACCAGTCTAACTTTAAACAGTCGCTGGAAACATACAAGCAGGTCATCAATGAATATCCCAACAGCTCGGCAGCTCAATCAGCGTTAATTGGAGTAAAAAATAATTACATCGAACTGAATAATATTGATGCCTACTTTGCATACACTCAACGTCTCGGATCAGGCGTTCAGGTTACTGTTTCGGAGCAAGACTCACTGACCTACCTTTCAGCCGAAAAACTTTACATGGCGAGAGACTCCAAAGCCAAGGCACAACTGGAAAAATACTTGCGCCAATATCCGAATGGCAGTTTTAGTTTAAACGCTCACTTCTATTTGGGTGAACTGCGATATTCGGAAAAAGAATATGCTTTGGCTCTCAAAAATTACGAGTATGTATTGAGTAAAGAAGATAATATTTTTACCGAGCCGGCGCTTGAAAAGGCTGCTGAACTACAATATAATGCAGCCAATTACCAAAAAGCCTTGAGTTATTACCAGCATTTCGAAAGCATTTCGAATACCAAATGGAATATTTTGAAAGCGCGCGCCGGAAAAATGCGGTGCAACTATAATCTGGCAAACTACAAGGAGTGCATTAATGCTGCCAAAATGCTGCTAAGCTCCGACAAGCTAACCGATATTTTGAAGCGGGAAGCGAACTACAAATTGGCCAAGTCGTATTACGAAACCAAACAATTTAATGAGGCACTTCCTATTTTGGGCGATCTGGCCGAAGATACGAAGTCGGCTGAAGGAGCTGAGGCCAAATACCTGCTCACCGAAATTCTATACAATCAAAATAAATTGAAGGAAGCCGAAGAAGAGGTGATGGATTTTATTTCAAAAAATACGCCTCACCAATATTGGCTGGCCAAAAGTTTCATCCTTCTTTCTGATGTTTACCTCAGCCAGGGAGATCAATTTCAGGCCAAGCACACCATAAAAAGTATTGTTGAAAATTATCCGGAGACCGATGATGGAATCATCGAAACCGCTCAAGCTAAACTGCAACATCTGGAAAGTTTGGAACAACAGCAAGAGCAAAAAGGAAAAGAAAGTCCGATGAAAATCAACATGAACAAACAGTAAAAACCAGCAACATGAACCGATCATATTTCTATCATATTTCACTGCTCCTGTTAACCTTTATTTTGGTTAACTCGGCTTCAGCACAAAAAGACAGCACTAAGTTACGCCAGGAAGTTGAAGTGGTTAAAGCTTATCAACCCAGCGTATCCGATGCTTTTAAAATCAATGACATCCCTCAAATTAAGGATGACAAAGGGGAAAAACCGACCTTCGATTATAAAATCAACTCACAGCCGGTTTTTAGCACTTTTGAAGTAGAACCGGTACAGGCGGCACAAATGGTTGGAGAACCTCAAACAAAGCTTGGCAAAGGACTATTAAAAGCCGGAGTTGGAAATTACCAGACACCATACGGGGAGCTTTTTTACAATACAAAAACCGGCAAGCATGCTGTTTTAGGAATGCACTTTAAACATCTGTCGTCGCATGGATCGGTGAAACTGGCTAACGATGATAAAGTTGACGCTCCACGAAGTGAAAATGTTGCCGAGTTGTTCACCAAACATTTTTTCAGACGATCAACCTTAAATACCAAGCTGTTCTACGAGCGAGACGCTCACAGCTATTATGGATACGTTGGCGAGCAGCTTTCTGATTCTGAAAAAGAAGGTTTATTTCCCTACTGGAACGACAAGCAAGCTTTTTCAAAAGGAGGGCTGCAAGTTCAATTGTCGAATGAAGAAGATACGCGAGCTGACTTAAACTATGACCTGAATTTGTACTATCACTATTTTGGCACCAAAACCGGACAAACAGAAAATCTGATAAATTTAGGAACCTCTTTTCGTCGCGAGTTTGATGAGTTTTACGGCCTTCTGGGAGCCTCTGTCGGTTATCTGAAGACAGATAGCATCTTCAATCGAACATCGCTCGATTATGGACAAAAGCAGCAAATCCTGCTGAATTTAAGTCCTGCCATTCTATTTGAAGGTGATATGGCCAAATTGCAACTTGGAGTTCATACATTTACCTTGTTGGACGATGATGAGGATGCAAGTTTTTTAATCACTCCTAATGTTAAAGCGCAATGGTCACCAGTTGAAAATATCATGACCCTTTTCGTTGGCGCAGACGGTCGCTTACAGCAAAACCACTATTCCGCAATTGCTGCCGAAAACCGATTTGTCAACCCCTACCAGGATATCAAAAACTCGAAGTACCAATATATTCTTTCAGGAGGAATAAAAGGGAAGTTTTCACCCCGCTTAAATTATCGCTTCCAAGCTGATTATTCCAGCATTAAAGACGAGCACTTTTATTATCTGCATGAAATAGAATATGATTTAAATCCCGTTGAACCTTCCCGTTCAAATACCTTTGATGTTTTATATGACGATGTGCAACAATTTACACTTGGTGCCGAATTCTACTACACGGCCTCAGACCTGATCAATTTTCATTTAGACGGAAAGATGCACTCTTATGCACTAGACTCACTGGAACAAGCCTGGAATAGGCCTCAATTTGAACTGACTATTTCAACCATTTTAAATCCGGATGGCCCATTAAAGTTTAATGCAGATATTTTCTTTACAGGAGACCGCAAAGCACTCATTATACATGAAAACTACGAAAATAACGGAGCAATCAGTATTCATGGGACAGGCTACCAAACCTATAACCTTTCCTCCTTCGTTGATTTAAACTTTGGAGTTGAATACCAGTACAGTCCACAACTCAGTTTTTTTGGTAGAGCAAACAACTTTGCATTCCAAAAATACGAGAACTGGCTCGGTTACACACAACAGAGTTTTAACCTGTTGGTAGGTGCAAGTTTTTCGTTTTAAAACGACCTATTTCATGTTTAAAATTCTCAATTTAAGTTTGTGCAACTTCTATACTGCACTATCGTGTTTTTAGATATAGCTACCAACAAATGGAACTCCCAAATAATCATCCTCCCGTGTGAGCGAAACTTTGATTAAGACCGTTTCATTACACTTAAAAATGACAAAAATCAATTCTTTAAACGCAAAAACCTAACTAGCTAATATAATGACTCTTAACTCTTAACATCTTGTTGAAAACTTTGTCTGTTTTAAGTCCGAAAAACAAGACTTTATCGGCATATTTTTACTATATTTGCGTGTTATGAAAATGAGGCGAAGAATGATTGTTAATCAATTGAAAATTAAACACCTTTTTTATATCAGCCCAAATTATTAAATAGCAAATTAATGTCTGGAAATTGCTCTGGATGTAACTTTCTGTTTGTCTGTTTTTAAAACAAACAGGGGAAAATAGGATTAAACCAAACACACAATAGATGAGCGAATTAGAAAAAAAGAAGGATAACGGAAACGGAAATTATTCTGCAGAAAGTATCCAAGTACTGGAGGGTTTGGAAGCAGTACGTAAGCGTCCGGCGATGTACATCGGAGATGTAAACGAAAAAGGGCTTCACCATTTGGTTTATGAAGTTGTTGACAACTCCATTGACGAAGCATTAGCTGGTTATTGTAGTAGTATTGATGTCATCATTAATGAAGATAATTCGATCTCGGTAGCTGATGATGGACGTGGAATCCCTACTGAAAAGATGACTAAAGAAAATAAGTCAGCTTTGGAAGTGGTAATGACTGTGCTCCATGCCGGGGGTAAATTCAACAAGGATAGTTACAAAGTATCCGGAGGATTGCATGGTGTTGGTGTATCCTGTGTGAATGCGCTTTCAGCAGTATTAACTGCTGAGATTCATCGCGACGGGAAAGTATACTACCAGGAATACCATCGTGGAGTTCCTCAGGAAGAAGTTAAGGTAATTGGAGACTCGGATAAAACAGGTACAATCGTTACGTTTAAACCTGACGATACCATTTTCTTAACGACCACTTATAAATATGAAATTTTATCGGCACGTTTGCGTGAGTTAGCGTTCCTAAATGCAGGAATTAAACTTTCGTTGATCGATAAACGCGAACAAGATGAAGAAGGAAACTACAAAACTGACAATTTTTTATCAGAAGAAGGACTGAAAGAATTTGTAGAATTCCTGGATAACGCAAGAGAACGACTAATTGATGAAACTATTCATATTTCATCTGAAAAAGCTGGTGTTCCGGTCGAAATAGCATTGCATTATAATACTTCTTTTTCTGAGAATATTCATTCGTATGTCAATAATATTAACACCATTGAAGGTGGAACACACTTGACAGGATTCCGTCGTGGATTAACCAGAACACTGAAAGGCTATGCCGAAACTTCAGGCATGCTCTCGAAACTGAAATTCGACATCAGTGGAGATGATTTCCGCGAAGGATTGACAGCTGTCGTTTCTGTAAAAGTTCAGGAACCACAGTTTGAAGGCCAAACAAAAACGAAACTCGGTAACTCGGAAATTAGTCTCCCTGTTGATCAGGCGGTTAGTGAAATGCTCGCCAATTATTTGGAGGAAAACCCGAAAGCGGCAAAAGCAATTGTTAATAAGGTTATTCTGGCTGCTCAGGCCCGCCATGCCGCACGTAAAGCGCGTGAGCTCGTTCAGCGTAAAAACGTAATGTCTGGTGGCGGACTTCCAGGAAAACTGGCTGACTGCTCGGATAAAGATGCCTCACAGTGCGAGATTTACCTGGTCGAGGGAGATTCGGCGGGTGGAACAGCCAAACAAGGCCGTAATCGTCGCTTTCAGGCTATTTTGCCGTTGCGTGGTAAAATCCTGAATGTGGAAAAAGCCATGCAGCACAAAGTTTTTGAAAACGAAGAGATTCGAAATATTTTTACGGCGTTGGGCGTAAGCATTGGAACCGAAGATGATTCCAAAGCACTGAATATGGATAAGATTCGTTATCACAAAATCATCATCATGACCGATGCCGATGTGGACGGAAGCCACATTGCCACACTCATTATGACATTCTTTTTCCGCTTTATGAATGATCTGATTAAAGCAGGCTATCTGTACATTGCGACTCCTCCTTTATATTTAATTAAAAAAGGGAAACGCGAATCGTATGCATGGAATGATCGGCAACGCCTTCAATTAATTAACGAATGGGCTGATGGAAAAGAATCATTAGTACACACCCAGCGTTACAAAGGTCTTGGAGAGATGAACGCAGAACAACTTTGGTCGACCACAATGGATCCGGAGCGCAGAACTTTACGCCAGGTGACCATCGAAAACGCCGCTGATGCTGACCACATTTTCAGCATGCTAATGGGCGACGAGGTACCACCACGAAGGAAGTTTATTGAAGACCACGCAGTTTATGCAAACATTGATGCTTAATAAATAATACCGAATGCCAGCTTTTAGTTGGCATTCTTTTTTTAATTCAATTTTTTTTCTGAAATGAAAGTTTGTGTATTTTCTTCCTCCAGCAATGCGATTGATCCTGTTTATATTAACGAAGCCATTCATCTTTCGCAACTAATTGGGCACGAAAAAATGACCTTAATAAACGGAGGAGCCAATGTAGGATTGATGGAAACCGTTTTAAAAGAAGTTGTCAATGCCGGAGGAGATACTATTGGCATTTTACCTGAAAAGCTAAACGGGCACAAGCTTGCCTCAAAATTCGCCAGGAAGCTAATTATTTCGAAAGACATGATGGATCGTAAATCGATTATGCGCGAAATGGCCGACGCCTTTGTGGCTCTTCCCGGAGGCTTTGGAACGCTGGAAGAAATATTGGAAGTGATTACCCTCAAACAACTAGACTACCACCATAAAGCCGTTGTATTTATCAACACAAACGGATTTTATGATGATTTATTCAAGCAATTTGAACGATCCTTCGAAGAAAACTTCGCCAAGCACAGCTACCGCGAGCTCTACCATATTGCAGCGAATAGTGAAGATGCTATCAATTACCTAAAAGCTTATTCGCCTCCCGTACCGGTCAATAAATGGTATAACGTACCTCAAAAATAAAACCCGAAATTAAACATCGCGGGTTTCCTGCGTTCCTATTCTTAAGATTTTCACTACGATGGTGAAAACAATTTCAGAAACGATTCGAAAAGGACAAATAACGAAAATTCATTACTTCTTCATCGAGTAAAAGAGAACGGGGAATTTGGTTTCTTTTAAAACCTGTTCGAACAAATCTTTTTTAAATATGCTTTCCAATATTCCCTTTGGCTGCTCAAATAACAAAGTCATGTCAGGTTCAATCATTTCTTCAAAATCAATAAATTCCTGATGGAAATTGCTTGTACCTATAATTTTTGAGCTTACCTGCGAACCTTCGAAAACACGGCCCACTTCTTTTTCCCAATGTTCTATCGCTTGAGGCTTAATCTCGTTCGACTGTCCAAAAGCACTTACCACTGGGCCAAATTTATTGATGACATCTGTAATATTTCGGTATGACTGTAGCTCGTTCAGGTCAAAATCAGTCGGTAAAACAACGTTTGATATTTTCTGATACTCGTATCCAGGCGGAACAATAACGCTGATTCCATTAAAATTCTTACACGTATCTACAATTTCCTTCTGATCATCAAAAATGTACTCATCCGGTTCATTATTCATGATCAACAGGGTGGTGGGATCTGAATTCAAGACTGTACTCGTTTTATTTCGAATGCTACCTACCTCTACTTTAACATTGATTTTCAATGGATAATTTAACCTCGAAACCTCACTGCTTAAGAGCTTATCTAAATCAACTTCCACCTGTTTCTTTTCGCGTTGCATGATTTCCTCATGCGAAAATTTGTTCCCGGGGGTTACACTTTGCGAATCGGAATACATGCTGCTAACCCCTTGCTGCATTCGTGTATCAACCATATGAATCACATCAACTTCTGCCTCAAGGTCTTTCGCTAACTTTAATCCATAAGGAATAATACTTTTTGCTTTTCCTCTGATATCACTGATAATTGTTATTTTCATTATCTATCCTTTTTCAAATTCATCATTCTAATCTTTCATTCTTTCTGCACGGATATGAAAGAGTTCTACTTCCTTCTAAAATTCGCACTAGGCGCTATTCCAGAATCCATTTCACTGCATCTGAAACTTCGGCATGGTCATAATACTTGATCTGCCCGGAAACAAAAGGGCTAGCCAGGTTTGACCACAACTTTTCCCATTTGCTTTTTCCGACAACAGCAATTTTTTCAATATGATTAAAATGCCTGATATAGGTTTTCAGGTCTTCCTTGAAAGCAGATGGTTCAATCCCATCAATACTTTCAATTTCAATGTACATTTTAATTTTACCATAGTCTTTTACCCTCCCGTCAATCAAGGGGGTAATCATCTCATAGTCTGCCTTTTTAACCTTGCCATCTATTCTTATGGCAATGAGATTTTTATCTGTTAAATTCAATACCTTAAACATTGTATTGTTCCTTTCTTTTTAAAATTGTTAGTGAAATCCGATTCAGCCTTTTTAAAATCGATTACTCTTTTTTCTTACTTTTAAAGACAACGATTGCTTCAGGGCTAATTACTCTAAAAGTAAATGAAGCAGTAAGGTACAGTTTTACCTTTTCGGTATCGTGACTGTCATATCCCAAGGTAATGTCCTGTCCTTGAATCAATTCATAATCCCCTCCTCTTTCTGAAATTAAAAAGGTGTGTTCGTTGGACTGATTGACAATCACATTTCCACCCAATATTTCTTTGAGTTGCATCGAGATTGGATAACCTTCGGATAGTTTAATCAAATTAAGCCACTGTTCGGAGTTGATAATTAAAGAATAAGGACCTTCTACCCCATTCTGACTCAGATGCAACACTTGTCGACCAAGTTCTTTTAGAAATGCATTTGTATTGTCAGGTATTTCAATCGGATCACTTTCAGCTGACGATTCCAAACCTTCAATTTTAATCGGGGAAAATCCCTTGTAAATCACCTTTTCTTCAAAAAAAGCCACTTCTTTCACAGCGTCTTCCAGCGGCGAAAGGTCCACATCTTTAGCCCCACGTTCAATATTATCCAGTTCCCAAACATCCAATTCAAATGGTTTGCGAATTTCAACGAAAGGAAGAACTTCCCGGATTCCATAATTAATACCTTCACTCGATTGTTTTTCAGGAGTTACCAGCCGTCCGGTTGATACTCCTCCCATTTCCAATCCGTTCGGACCATCGATATCAACAAATTTTCGTCCTGTAAGATAGGTCTTCAATATTTCATTGGTTCTATCGGATATTTCTTCCCAGGCTTTATCTGTTATTGGTGCAATTGATTTTTTTAAAATATTCATGATGTTTTTCTTTTTAGTCATCTTCAAGTTTCACAATATCTTTTTCTGTAAAAAGGTAGGTTCTCAAATGTTCATCCCAACCTTTCATGTTTCTTCGGAGCCACTCTAAAGCCATACAGGCATGCTCCATTTCTTCATCGCGGTTATGTTCTAATATTTTCTTGAGTTGTTGGTTCTTTGTGACCGATAGTCGCTGTTGATACCAATCGATAGCTTCAATTTCTTCTTTCAGCGAAACCAAAGCACGAACATAGTCGCGTGTTTCATCAGTTAATTCCTGAGGTGGTTCATGATAGTTTTGCATCGTCATTTATTTAAATAATGAAAAACCAACAGGTTGCCCTGTCGGCCTTAATGTTACTTTATTTTTTTGGGTTATATGAAACAATCAGGTTGTTCTCAACTTCATCAGCTCCACCCTCAAGTGCGTTTACTTCTGCGTAAAGCTTTTCTCTTTGGGTTTCCACTGTGCCTGTAAGAACAGCTGTTCCTCCCGCTACTAATACGTCAACTTCATCTTCATTGACATAAGGAGACCACCATAGTTGATTTTGAATACGATTTTCAATCTCAAAATCTGTCAAATAATCATCGCTAACATCGATATAGCCTGGAGCATAAAAAGAATTCCAACCATAGTAATTATCATAGTAATAGTCGTTAGTATCATTTACTTTCAGGTTGTTTTCAACAGCAATAACCCCTTTTGTTTTAGAGGCAATGTCCTCTGCCTGCTTTTTTTGAAAATAAGAATCGACTTCGCCATTCAAATAAACCAAGCCAGCGCTAGCAGTTACATCAACGTCCCAAGATTCAAATAAGATATTGTTATCTATAGCTGCTTCTACATCTGATTCCAGTTGGTAATCTTCCGGAACATATACTGGACGTACTTTCAAATAATTATTAACGTTAAAGACACCGACTACATTGCGAGCATCGTGCTCTGCTGCTCTTTTGGCTTTCAGATTATTAACCGTTCCGGTCAATGTAACCGTTCCATTAAAAACAGAGACTTCAGGATTGAAGGAATAAACCCGTGGATCGTATAAAAACGCATCATTAACAGCGTCTTTGATTTCTTCATCTGATTTTGGGATATATTTATCCTTTCTCAAATTTTCGGCTCGTGCCCATTCAGTGATTTCCACTTCATCACTGTCGACAGAAGATACCCCAACTACCCAAGATTCAGATACTGCCAATGTGCGTTCATTCACGCTTCCAACTTTACCAGAGAGAGTTACTTCTCCATCCTTTACATTTACATCAATCAAAGCATGATCAATTCTTACGTCATTTTTGAGACTTTGCACGATGTCTTGTTTGATTTCAATATCAGATCGATCAGTTTTGTAATCCACAATCAGGTTGTTTTCCAGTTCTGTAATACCTTTTACACCTTTAGCAACATAACCCGAAAGTTGTTTCTCTTGCCATGAATCAACTGTCCCAGTTAAAGTTACTTTCCCTTGATCGGCCTTCACATTGATTTCATATGAATCTGTTGCCGGATCTTCAAGAAGTGCATCTGTTACTTCGTTCTCCAATGTGATGTTAGAACGGGACAGTGCTTCAACATCTATTTCATTGACAATACCTCTTACACCTTTTACAGCTCCCGCAATTTGGACTGCCCGCTCTTTAGTACGCAGGTTATTGACCGTCCCCGACAAGGCTACAATACCTTCATCAGTTTCCACGTCAATCAAATACGACGAAACCGCTGAATTAAACATTAACTCGCGATCAATCGCGTTTGTGATTTCTTGATCTGTTAGCTCAGTTGCAGCATATACACTCATAATGCTTAATATGAAGAGAGTTGCTGCCAACAAACTTTTCAATAAAAGTGTTTTTTTTAATCTCATAATTCTATTTTTTACGTTTCTAATTTTTAAAAAATCAACCGGCCTCGAAGCCAGTCGATGGATCAAAGACCATTCAAATCATGGACAAATTAGTTTAACTCCATCATTCAAACTTATAAGGGTCTTTTCCCATTTCAATATCTTTGAATCAACCTTTTTTCACAAAGGTGTGCGCCGGATGTCCGTAAAACACTTCGGCAGCTTCCATAATGGTTTCGCTAAGCGTTGGGTGCGGATGAATGGTTAAAGCCAAATCTTGCGCAGTAGCAGCCATTTCTATGGCCAAGGCTAATTCAGCAATCATGTCACCGGCGTTTTTCCCAACGATGCCTGCACCCAGAATCCGCTCATTCTCCGGATTAATTAAAAGCTTGGTAAATCCTCCGGCAGTATGCATCGCTACCGCCCTGCCTGATGCAGACCACGGGAATTTTACGGCTTTATATTTAATACCTTTTTCTTTCGCTTCTTTTTCACTTAATCCACAGGTAGCAATTTCAGGTTCGGTGTAAATCACCGCCGGGATTACTTTTGCATCGTTAACAGATTTTTTCCCGGCAATTACTTCTGCGGCAACCATGCCTTCGTAGCTGGCTTTATGCGCCAGTAAAGGTCCGCCAGCCACATCGCCTATCGCGAATACATTTTTTGCTGTTGTTTCCTGTTTCCCATTTACTTTGATAAAGCCGTTATCATCCAGCTCCGCAGCTATTTTATTGAGTCCTAACTCTTTGGTATTTGGCTTTTGACCAACAGCTACCAACACCCGATCAAATTGCTTGCGAAAAATTTCCTTTTCCTTCGATTCAAACGTGACCTGTTTCTTTTTACCGTGTTTATCCACCTTCGTGACTTTGGTTTCCAAAAACACGTCAGAAAATGTTCCTTCTGAAAGTTTCTTATACGCTGCAACCAAGTCTTTATCCATGCCGGGCATAAAGTCATCGGTTAACTCAACAATCGACACCTTAGCACCTAAAGCCTGATAAATAGTAGCCATTTCCAGTCCGATGTATCCACCGCCAACAATTAACAGTTTATCCGGAATTTCTTTCAATTCCAATGCTTCAGCCGAATTCCAAATTCCTGATTGATCAAACTCAATCCCAGGTATTTCAACCGATTGGACTCCTGTAGCGACGATAGCATGTTCAAACGTGATTTTTTCAACATCCCCATTTTTTGATTTGAGCTCCAAATTCTTTGAATCGATGAATTTGGCGTATGCTTTCACGTAATTTATTTTTCTCGCTTTTACCAACTGTCCCAGCCCACCTGTTAATTTCTTCACGACGTCGTTTTTCCAGGAAGCTATTTTTTTAAGATCAACTTCCGGAGCGCGAAACTTTAGTCCCATGTCTTCTGCCTCAGCTGCTTCCTTTTTAATCTTCGACAAGTGCAGTAAGGCTTTGGTTGGGATACACCCCCGGTACAGGCAAACTCCTCCCGGATTGATTTCTGGATCAACCAACGTCACTTTTAAACCCAGGTCTGCAGCCATGAAAGCTGCACGGTAACCTCCGGGACCAGCGCCAATAATTACTAATTCGTGTGTTTTATTATCGTTCATATTCGTTTCCTTTTTTTATTGCAGAATGGAAAACGGATCTTCAATCACATCACATATCCAACGTAAAAACCGCGCTCCATCAGCTCCATCAATCACACGATGATCGTAGGACAATGAAAGCGGTACAACCAATCGTTTTTCAAATTCGTCGTTCACCAATACTTGCTTGTATTGACTACGGGAAACACCTAAAATTGCTACCTGCGGCGCATAAACGATTGGTGTAAATTGCGTTCCTCCAATTCCTCCCAAATTGGAAATGGTAAAACTTCCACCCTGCATTTCGTCGGATGATATTTTTTTATCGCGAGCTTTTTCAGCCATTTCGCTCAATTCTGCCGCCAATTCGCTCAGCGATTTTTTATTGACATCTCGAATCACCGGAACCAATAAGCCTTGCGGCGTATCTACCGCAATACCAATATGGTAATAGTGCTTATAAACAATCTGGTCATTTTCTTCATCCAAACTTGCATTGAACCGGGGGAAACGCTGCAATGCCAAACTCGCAATTTTTAATAGCAAAGCTGTGACTGTAAGTTTTCCACCACTTTTAGCAATTTTATCCTGATTCTGCTTTCTGAAGTTTTCCAAATTGGTGATATCAGCCTCATCAAACTGGGTTACGTGAGGTACAGTCTGCCAGGCTTGCTGAACATTTTTAGCTGTTACCTTACGGATGTTATTCATCGGTTCCATCGAAATCAATCCCCACTTTGCAAAGTCGGTTGATGGCTGCTTTTCCCCTTTCGATTCTTTCGTCTTTTTTGCTTTTTTGTCCTCGTCATCCGCCTGGTCTGAATCCGATTTTCCAGCAAATTGCTCAACATCTTCTGCCGTTATTCTACCCGATGGGCCGGAGCCTTCAACCTGGTTTAAATCAACATCTTTTTCACGAGCTAAACGCCGCACTGAAGGAGAAGCCGGAATGTCGCTCTGATCTTTTTTTTCTTTTTCGTTTTCTTTCCCGGATGACTTTTCTTTCGAATCATCTTTCTCCTCTTCGGTCTCATCTTCTTCCGAATCTGAATCTGAATCCGAGTCATCTACTTGCTCTTCTTTTTCGGCTGATTTCGTATTTTCTGTATCCTGATCGGAAGTTTCATCATCACTCTCATCTTCTTCATTATCCTGGCTCTCCTCTCCTTCCGTTTCAATGATCATGATCACTTGGTTGACTTCCACTTCGTCTCCTTCACTCACTTTGATTTCGGCTACAGTTCCTGCAAATGGTGAGGGAATATCAGTCGTTGCTTTATCAGTCTCAATCTCAACAACCGACTGATCTTCTGCAACTTTATCTCCTTTCGAAACTAGAATTCCGGCGATCAGGCCTGTTTCTACATTTTCGGCTATATCTGGTACTTTTATTTCTTTTTTCATGGTTCTGAATTTTAATTCGAATAGCAAGTTTTATTCAATCAGCTTCAACTGGTGGAGCTATTTTCCGGTTGGTGATTCCTTTTCACCATCGATATTGAGTTGTTTACGTGCTTTGTTCAGTATTTTTTCGGCTACTTTTCCATTTCGATTGAGAGCAACCAAAGCGTTCCATGCGATATGTTCCGCACTCACTTCAAAGAATTCCCTCAACTCCTCGCGGTGCTCACTGAAACCGTAGCCGTCAGTTCCCAATGCATCAAAAGATCCCGGAAACCATTTAGAAACAGCCAACGGAAGCGCTTTCACATAATCAGTAGCAGCTATAAAAATTCCTTCTTTTTCTCCCACAGCTTTTTCGATGTATGTCTTTTTATTTTTTTCCTGTACGCGACTCAAACGGTCGCTTTCTATAGCATCGTCGTAAAGCTTTTTGTAGCTGGTTACACTCCATACTTCAGGATAAATATTGTAGTCTTTTTTTAAAATTTCTGCAGCCTTCAAAGTCTCATTCAATATCGATCCACTTCCTAGCAAGTGTAGGTTGTGCTCGTTTTTCTGGCTGCTTTTAAATTTGTACATGCCGTTTATGATCTCCTGCTCAATTCCCTTTCGCGAGGGCATCGAGGGCATTTTGTACTTCTCATTCATAATAGAAATGTAATAGAAAATATCTTCTCCGTCTTCATACATTCTTTTCATACCATCATTAATAATGACGGCTAATTCGTAAGCAAAAGCCGGATCGTACGCTTGCACAGCCGGAACGGTAAGAGCCGTCAGGTGACTCTGCCCATCTTGGTGCTGAAGTCCTTCGCCTGCCAATGTGGTACGCCCGGAAGTACCTCCCAACATGAAACCTTTGGCGCGGGCATCGGCTGCAGCCCAAATAAAATCGCCAATCCGCTGAAACCCGAACATAGAATAAAAAACATAAAACGGGATGCAGTTAATTTGATGCGTTGAATAAGCCGTTCCTGCCGCTATAAATGATGACATGGAGCCTGCTTCGGTAATTCCTTCTTCCAAAATAGCGCCATCTTTTGCCTCCTTATAATACAGTAAACTGTCGCGGTCAACAGGCTCATATAATTGTCCTTTGTGTGCATAAATCGACGACTGACGGAAAAGTGCATCCATACCAAAAGTACGTGACTCATCGGGTACAATAGGAACCACCAATTTTCCAATATTTTTATCTTTCAATAACTTCGATAACAGCTGAACAGCGGCCATGGTAGTTGCTACCTCACGCTTTCCTGAGCCCTTTAAAAATTCATCAAACACCTTGGATTCGGGCATTTCAAAATCAACAGCATCTTGATTCCGTTTTGGCAGAAAGCCATTCAGCTTTTCGCGTTGCTTTTTAAGATATTTAATTTCATCACTGCTATCGTCCGGTTTATAAAATGGAGCACTAGCCAGTTCATCATCCGAAACAGGAATATCAAACCGATCGCGAAAATGCATCAATTCTTCTTCGTTTAATTTCTTTTGCTGGTGCGTAATGTTGCGCCCTTCTCCTGCTTCACCCAAACCATATCCTTTCACCGTTTGTGTTAAAACCACAGTCGGCATATCCTTTGTTTCGGTAGCCGCTTTAAAAGCATTGTAAACCTTAACCGGATCGTGTCCACCGCGACGCAGTTTTTTTAACTCGTCATCACTCAAGTCTTCCACCAGCTTCAACAGTTCCTCGCTTTTACCAAAAAATTCTTTCCGAATGTAGTCACCATCAGAGATTGAGAACTTCTGGCGTTCGCCGTCAACCAATTCCCCCAATCGTTTGACTAACAAACCGTTTTTATCTTTTTTCAGGATCGGATCCCATACTTCACCCAGAGTAACCTTGATGACATTCCAGCCGGCTCCGCGAAATGCTGCTTCCAGTTCCTGTATGATGGATGAATTTCCTCTCACCGGGCCATCCAGCCGTTGGAGGTTGCAGTTAATCACAAAAATAAGATTGTCCAGTTCCTCTCTCGAAGCCAATGTTAACGCTCCCATCGATTCCGGCTCATCCATTTCACCATCTCCCAGGAAAGCCCACACCTTCTGCTCTGGAGCATCCAACAACCCTTTGTCTTGTAAGTATTGATTAAAACGTGCCTGATAAATAGCCATGATTGACCCAAGTCCCATTGAAACAGTCGGAAACTGCCAATAGTCGGGCATTAACCGGGGGTGAGGATAAGAAGTTAAGCCACCCTTTGGATTCATCTCTCTTCGAAAATTTTCCAATTGGTCTTCCGAAAATCGTCCTTCTAAAAAAGAACGGGCATACATACCGGGAGAGGCATGCCCCTGGAAATAAACAATGTCGGCAGGTGAACCATTATCGCCACCTCTGAAAAAATGGTTGAAGCCTACCTCATACAAAGTGGCTGACGAGGCATAAGTAGAAATATGACCACCAATGCCATCTTTCTTTTTATTGGCCTGAACAACCATTGCCATTGCATTCCAACGAATGATACTTTTAATTTTTCGCTCCAGTTCACGTTCTCCGGGATAGCTCTCTTCCTTGTCCACCGGAATTGTATTGATGTATGGCGTATTTAAATGTGATCGCAAGCGAATTCCCTTTTCATAAATTCGTCCTTTTAGGAGCTCCATCAATTCGTCAACCCGCTCACTACTTTCATTCTTGATGATGTAATCAATGGAATCAAGCCATTCTCTATTTTCAATTTCGTATGTGTTATTTTTTTTACCCGTCATAATTACTTCTTTAACATCCTACAGGAGCAGCTTAAAAAGACCAATATCTGAGAATCTACCTTCTCAATATTTCCTGAAAAACTTAATTCTGTTACGCTAGAAAATGCAAGCGCTGTACCATAATTAGTTTCACTTAGTACAAAACGCTGAAAAACAAGCAGATCACAAAAGTTCATAATAAATCGTGAGACCTTTAATACTTCAACACCTATTTTGATTGTGGAATTTCGAAGAAGAAACGTGTAATTAATCCACAACAGTCAGACTGCAAACAAGCCAATTAATAATTCAGCAAATTCTTTTTGATATAAAATCGAATATAATCAGCCATCCCCCGGAACAGACCCATTCGCGATGTTCGATAGGCTACCAACACATGGCGTGCATTGTCGACGGTTTATACCAACGGTGTCCGATGTATGTCCTACAATAGTCGTTGAGCAGATATAAATCTTGCGAAGTCACTAGCTTTTTTGTTAAAGTTGGAATGATTTTTTCATTTCCATATAGAAAGTTTTCGTATATGATTGATCAGAATAATCTTTTTTCAGTAAATATTCCTAAATCAGACAAGCCAAGAGTTGTGATTATTGGTGGAGGATTCGGAGGTGTTCGAGCAATCAATAAGCTTGATTCCAATAAGTATCAGATTGTGCTATTGGATCGATATAACTACCATACCTTTCAACCTTTGTTGTATCAGGTAGCCACTGCCGGGCTTGAACCTGACTCCATAGCAGGACCACTTCGGAAAATAACCAAAAAGAAAAAAGACACCTATTTTCGCATGCTTCGGGTTAGTGAGGTTAACACCGATGAAAAAACTCTGACGACAAACGCCGGCCCGCTAAACTACGACTACCTGATTGTTGCCACCGGAGCAAAAATCAACTTTTTTGGTAACGCTCGATTAGCCAAGCATGCCTTTCCGTTGAAACAAGTTACACATGCGTTGGATTTACGCAGCCATATTTTCCAACAATTAGAAAAATCAGAAATTGTTACCAGTGAAAAGCACAAGAAACGCTTGATGACTTTTGTTGTCGTTGGAGCCGGGCCAACAGGTGTTGAAGTGTGCGGTGCGCTGGCGGAACTGAAAAATAACGTCCTTCCAAGAGATTACCCGCAGCTTGATGTGAGCAGTATGCAAATTCATCTGGTTGAAGGTAAAAATCGTGTATTGCCGGCGATGTCTGAAAAATCAGGAGAAAAGGCTCGCCAGTATTTAGAAAAAATGGGAGTCAATATTCAACTGGAAACACTTACTGATGACTATGATGGAAAGATTGTAAAACTAAAAAACGAACAACAGATTGAAGCGGGAACATTGGTTTGGGCCGCCGGGGTTCAAGGAAATCTGATAAACGGGTTTGGAGAGAAAAGCATCAAAAAAGGAACGCTGATGGTTAACGAAACCAACCATGTTTTTAAAAATTATGAAACGAAAGTAATTTACAATGATGTCTTTGCTCTTGGCGATGTTGCCCACATGCTTCATAAAGACTATCCGAACGGACTTCCGGGGCTCGCTCAATCGGCTATGCAACAAGGGAAACAGCTAGCTAAAAACTTAAACAGAATGGCGGCAAATAAGCCGTTTAAAGCATTCCGCTATAAAAACAAAGGAGCATTGGCAACGATTGGAAGAAATAAAGCAGTAGCCGATTTGCCAAAACTCTTTTTAAGCGGCTTTATCGGCTGGTTTATCTGGATGGTTGTCCATATCCTTTTTCTGATTGGTTTTAGAAATAAGGCGGTTGTTTTTGCAAACTGGATATGGAATTACTTCACATACGACCGGGGTATCCGGCTAATCCTTCGCCCGTCATCAAAGAAAAAAGACCAAATGAGCAAGGAAATGATTCAAGAGATGCACGAAGCATAATAAAAAAAAGACAAGATAGCTATGGACAAGTTAAACGTAACTCAGAAGTTGATTAAAGAGCATTTAGTAGAAGGTTCGCTTGAACCCGGAAATGAAATCGCTTTAAAGGTTGACCATATTTTGCAGCAAGATGCCACCGGAACGTTAGTGATGCTTGAGCTGGAGAAACTAGGATTGAAAAAACTACAAACCGAAGTGGCTGTCCAATATGTTGACCACAATTTGCTTCAAGCGGATTTCAAAAACGCGGATGATCACGCCTTTTTGCAATCGGCAGCTCAAAAATACGGTTACTGGTACAGCCGGGCAGGTAACGGAATTAGTCATGTTGTACATATGGAGCGATTTGGGAAACCCGGAAAACTAATGATCGGCTCCGACAGTCATACTTGTTCAGCAGGAAGCATGGGAATGCTTGCAATGGGCTCGGGTGGATTGGATATTACCACTGCAGCTGCCGGACATCCCTATTATATTACCATGCCCAAAGTGCTTGGCGTTGAACTAACCGGAAAATTACCCGAATGGGTCAGTGCAAAAGATATCATATTGGAAATGTTACGCCGCTTCAATGTAAAAGGGGGCGTAGGCTACATTGTCGAGTATTTTGGACAAGGCCTGAAAAATTTAAGCGCCTGGGATCGGCATGTTATTGCCAACATGGGTGCTGAATTAGGCGCCACGACCTCCGTTTTTCCTTCGGATGAACAAACGAAAATTTGTTTAACACAGGAAGAACGAGAAGAAGACTGGCAAGAAATTATTGCAGACGATGGTGCAGAATACGACAGGTATGAACAAATTAATCTAAATGAACTGGTTCCTTTGATTGCAACACCAAGCAGTCCCGGCAATGTTGTTCCGGTGAGTGAAGTCGCCGGAAAATCAATTTCTCAAGTTGTGATCGGTTCATCGGCAAACCCCGGCTTACGTGATTATTGGATCGTAAGTGAAATTGTAAAAGGGAAAAACATAGCTCCTGAAGTATCTCTGGACATCAATCCATCATCTCGCGAAAAGATTGAAGATTTGGGAAAACTAGGAGCAATTAATTCGCTCATTCAGGCTGGAGCACGTTATCACCAAACCGGATGCATGGGATGCATTGGCATGGGACAAGCTCCTGCAACAAATACAATTAGCTTGCGAACGATGCCTCGAAACTTCCCCGGGCGATCAGGTACTGCCGATGATCAGGTGTATCTGTGTAGTCCAGAGACTGCTGCAGTTTCCGCTCTCCATGGAAAAATAACTGACCCACAGGAATATGGAAAAAGCGTAGCTTATCCTGTATTTTCGGAGCCGGAAAAAGCCTCCGTTAATCGGATGATGCTCATTCCTCCCCAAGAAAACGGCTATAAAACGGAATTAAAGAAAGGGCCCAACATTAAATCGCTACCGGATTTTACCACATTGGAAAACGACTTTGAAGTACCAATTCTTCTAAAAATGGGCGACAATGTTTCCACTGATGAGATATTGAAAGCCGGAGCTGAAGTGCTCCCTTTACGAAGCAATATTGAAGCGATTAGCAAATATGCCTACCAAGATATTGATCCTGTTTTTCATGAATCAGCCTTAAAAGCAAAAATGGCTTTTGGAGGCCATATTGTTGTTGCCGGTGAGAATTATGCACAAGGTTCCAGCCGCGAACATGCAGCAATAGCTCCACGCTATTTAGGACAAAAAGCTGTAATTGCGAAAAGCTATGCGCGAATAGGCTTCCAAAACCTGGTGAATTTCGGAATCATCCCATTCATTTTTGAAAACCCAGAGGACTTGGATCAACTGACAGAAAACAACATCCTGATTTTCAGAGATGTGATTGAAGCGGTAACAGCCGGTGAAACCATTACGGTTTATAACCAAGGGAATAAAAAAGGAATCAACCTGTCCTGTAAATTGAGCAAGCACCAGCGGGAAATTTTACTTGAAGGCGGATTAATTAATTACTTAAAAATACATTCATAAGAAAAATCATGTGTAAGAATGAACTTCCTCTGGGAGAAAGCCTGGAAGACACCTATCTTCGGGTACTGCCCTATCGGCAAAATGTCATTGCTCCAACGATTAAAGAAGGAAAAAGAATTTTGATTTCCGGACATGGAAACAGCTTGCGCGCATTAACTAAGTACTTGGATAATACGATGGATGATGATATTTCAACCCTTGAAATACCAACCGGAAAACCATTAATTTACGAATTGGATGAAGAGCTAAAACCAATCAATCATTATTATCTATAAACACGAAACTCGAATAAATTTATGAAAATCATATTGACAGGGATACAAGCAGCAATTTTTGATATGGATGGCGTGATAACCCAAACGGCCATTCAACATGAAAAAGCCTGGAAAAAGCTGTTTGATAATTTTTTAGAAACAAGAAAAGAAGAGTTTAGTCCTTTCAACCACAACGATTACTTAAGCTATGTTGATGGGAAACCTCGCTATAAAGGAGTATCCAGCTTTCTAAAATCAAGAAATATCGAACTTCCTTATGGGGAAAATACAGATTCACCGGATAAAGAAACCGTATGTGGACTCGGAAACAAAAAGAACCGATACTTTCTTGAAGTCCTCGAAAGCGAGGGAGTAAAAGTCTATCAGGATACAATCGGTCAAATTAAAAAGTGGAAGGCTATTGGCTTGAAAGTCGCCGTTATTTCATCCAGTAAAAACTGTAAAACAATACTGGAGAAAGCAGAGGTTCTGGAACTGTTTGATGCACGGATTGATGGAGTTGTTTCAAACGAACTAGGGTTGAAAGGAAAACCGGCTCCCGATGTGTTTATAGAAGCAGCCAAACAGCTAAATGTATCGAACGAAAAAACGATCATCTTCGAAGACGCAGAATCGGGAGTAGAAGCAGGAAAAGCAGGAAAATTCAGATTTGTTTTTGGAGTAAAAAGAAAAGGTGAGAAACGTAACTTGTTATCTCGTGGAGCTCATTGGGTTATTCGAAATCTGGAGGAAGTAAAAATTGCAAATTCCACTGCTGACGAGCCAACCTTCAAAGAAGAACTGCCTTCAGCAATGAGCAATAGCGAAACCATTTTCAAACAGTTTGCTAACAAAAAGCCAGCTCTGTTTTTTGATTATGACGGTACGCTATCTCCCATTGTTTCAAAGCCAGAGGATGCAATCCTCTCTGAAAAGATGCGCGAAACAATCATTGAAGTAGCAAAAAATTATCCTGTCGCCATTGTAAGTGGCCGGGATTTGCGGGACATCCAAAAATTGGTGAATCTTGATCACCTGATTTATGCCGGAAGCCACGGGTATCACATTGAGGGACCGGATAATTTGTACCTAGAGAATGAAAAAGCGCAAGCAATTTTACCCTTGCTCGACAAGCTGGAGCACGAATTACAAAATGATATTGAGCAAAAAATCGAAGGATCAAAAATTGACCGTAAAAAGTTTGCAATAGCAGTGCACTACCGAAATGTAGCTGAAAAGCACGTAGAGCAGATAAAATCGCAGGTACAAAAAATTGTAGCCGATCACGATAAACTAAAACTAGGTACCGGAAAGCTCATTCTGGAAATCAAACCAAATATTGATTGGCACAAAGGGAAAGCTGTTTATTGGTTAATCGAAAAACTGAACTTGAAAAAAGAAGAGGTTTTACCAGTCTATTTTGGCGATGACGTTACCGATGAAGACGCGTTTCGGGCAATTATAGACGACGGTATTAATATTTTAATTGGAGAACATGATGAACCAACCGCGGCACATTACAGCATTAAGAATGTTGACGAGCTTCAGTCTTTCCTGAGCCAATTAAATCAACAACCTTAAACTGAAAAACACAGGAAAATATCAAAACAATGGATAACTGGACAATTTCATACGCAGACTATCAATCGGAAGAACAAGCAAAAAGAGAAGCGCTTTTAGCAACAGGGAATGGCTATATCATGCTACGTGGCGCATTTGAAGAAACCCATGACGACGAGACACACTATCCGGGCACATACTTAGCCGGAGGTTATAATCGCTTAAAAACGGACGTTTCGGGCAAAGAGATTGAAAATGAAGACTTGGTAAACTGGCCCAATCCCCTTCCATTGACTTTTTGCATTAATGATGGAAAGCCTTTTCATATTGACCAGGTGAACATTCAGGAGTTCCAAAATGACCTGAACCTCCAGTCTGGTGTTTTAAGCCGAAAAATTAAGTTTACTGATCAGGAAGGCAATACCAGTTCGCTCATAAGTAAACGATTTGTAAGCATGGATAGCATGCACATTATTGGACTGGAATGGGAGTTAATTCCTGAAAACTGGGAAGGAAACCTTCGCATCACATCTTCGATTGATGGCACTGTAATCAATAACAATGTCGCCCGATACAGTGATTTAAACAGCAAACACCTTGAAGTAACAGGAACAAATCATCCGGCAACTAACACAATAAGCCTGGTAGCACAGGCCAATCAATCGAAGGTGAGAATGGCAATTGCTAGCCGCACCGAAATTTTCATAGAAAATAAGCATGTACAAACTTCAAATCACTTTGAAGGTAAAAACGGGAAAGCCATACTGGATCTGGATCTCTCTGTTTCTAAATTGCAACCTGTTCATCTTGAAAAAATAATTACTCTTTATACTTCGAAAGATGTTGCCATTAGCGAGCCTCTTTTCCAGGCCGAAAATAGTATCCGAAAACTTCCCCGTTTCAAAGAACTACTCCAACAGCATGAGTCAGTTTGGAAAAACTTATGGGAAAAAATTGATACAACTGTCGAATCGAATGAAGATAACAGTGATCAGAAAATATTGCGGCTTCATACATTTCATATTCTGCAAACCGTTTCAAATCATACGGTAAATATTGATGCGGGTGTGCCTTCGCGCGGGTGGCACGGAGAAGCTTATCGCGGACATATTTTTTGGGATGAAATGTACATCATGCCTTTTTTAATACTTCATCTTCCCCACATAGCTCATCACTTACTAATGTACCGATATCGCCGTCTCCCAGAAGCTCGAAAAGCAGCTAAGGAAGCAGGCTTCGAAGGTGCCATGTTTCCCTGGCAAAGTGGAAGCGACGGACGAGAAGAAAGTCAGAAAATTCACTTAAACCCAGAGTCGGGCAATTGGATTCCCGACAATAGTCACCAACAACGCCACATCAACATTACAATTATTTACAATGTGTGGCAATATTATCAAGCTACAAAAGACATGGAATTTTTGAGTTATTATGGTGCCGAGCTCATCTTATCGGTTGCGCTTTTCTGGTCAAGCATTGCTCAATTCGATCGTAAAAAATCGAGATATGTCGTTAACGGAGTGATGGGACCGGATGAATATCATACCAAATATCCGGATTCGGAAGAGTTGGGGCTCAACAACAATGCCTACACCAACCTGATGGTTGTTTGGGTCATCCAACGGGCGCTAGACGTGCTCAACCTGTTTGACAACGGGCAGTATAAGCAAGTCATCGAAACCGTTGGAATCCGGGAAGAGCATATCAATAAGTGGAAAGATATGTGCGAAAAAATGTATATTCCATTTCACGACGATCGGATTATTAGTCAGTTTGAAGGCTATGAAAACCTGGAAGAGTTTGACTGGGATCGCTATAAAAACGAACATGGCGAAGTAATGCGCCTCGATCGCATATTAGAAAAAGAAGGCGATACCCCCAATCGCTACAAAGCCAGCAAACAAGCCGACGTTTTAATGATCTTTTTTTTACTCAGCTCTTCCGAAGTAAAAGAGATTATGAATGCTTTGGATTACCCCTTTGATATCCAAAAAGATATTGAGAAAAATATTCACTACTACCAACGCCGAACCTCGCATGGTTCTACCTTAAGCAAGGTTGTTCATTCATGGATTTTTGCCCGTTTAAACCGCACCAAATCCTGGAAAAATTTCGAACAAGCACTCATGAGTGACTTTAAAGATGTTCAAGGAGGAACAACTCCTGAGGGGATCCACCTTGGTGCCATGGCCGGCACAGTTGACCTGATTCAACGATGCTACACAGGCATGCAAATTAGAAATGACATCCTATGGATTAATCCTCACCTTCCAGAAAGCCTGGAGAAAATAATACTGAGCATTCGGTTCCGAAGTCATTGGTTTAAACTTTATATGAACCATAAAAGGATAATCATCGAGTTTGAAAAAGGATGGGCACCTCCTGTAAAACTTGGCATACAGGGAAAAACTTACCAGTTTGAAGAACGGAGCAAAAGAGAATTTGAACTAAAAAAGAAGTAGATATCAATAATAAACCCTGTTGTAGCCAAGGTTGAACAAATTCAGAATCCAGTAAAGGATTAGGCTACGATCGGGGAAGAATAGAAATACAGAATAAAAACAGTCTGAGACAAACTCAGGCCACATAAATAAATAAAAAAATTATGAATACAACACGAACGATAAATTTAAAGAACAGACCAAAAGGAAAACCGGAGTTGACAGATTTTGACTTTAACACTTCAGAAATACCCAAATTAAAGGAAGGAGACGTTTTGTTAAGCACTAAGTATGTTTCGGTAGACCCCTATTTACGAGGCCGAATGAGCGATGCTCCATCCTATATTCCGCCATTTGAGCTCAATAAGCCAATAGTATCCGGCATTATTGCTGAAGTTTTAGAATCTAAGAACACGAACTTTAATCAAGGGGATTTTGTATCGGGGATGTTACCGTGGAAAGAAACACAGGTTGCAAAAGCCGATGGACTTATGAAAGTCGATCCTGAAAAAGCACCACTGTCTGCATATCTCGGAATTTTAGGGATGACGGGGCTTACCGCCTATCTGGGACTAACAGAAATAGGAAAACCTAAAAAAGGAGAAACCCTGCTCGTATCGGGTGCGGCAGGAGCTGTTGGAAGTGTAGTTGGACAAATTGGTAAGATACTGGGATTAAAAGTTGTAGGCATTGCCGGAACCAATGAAAAGGTGGAAATGCTCAAGTCGGAATTCGGGTTTGATGAAGCAATCAATTATAAAACCACCGAAAATATGACCGAAGCCATTGCCAACGCATGTCCCGACGGTGTAGATATTTATTTTGACAATGTTGGAGGTGAAATCTCTGAAGCTGTGCTCTTCAACATCAATAAGTTCTCAAGAACAGTTAACTGTGGGGCTATCTCAGTTTACAACAACACAGAACTGCCCAAAAGCATCAGTGTACAACCGTTTCTGGTAAAGAAAAGTTCTTCGATGCAAGGCTTTGTGGTTTTTGATTATGTCGATAAACATCCTGAAGGAGTCAAGCAATTAACAGAATGGTTAAGCCAGGGTAAACTAAAATATACTGAAACAATCAGAGAAGGATTTGAAAATATTCCACAGGCCTTTCTGGATCTTTTTGAAGGAAAAAACAAGGGTAAGATGGTCGTTAAACTTTAAAGAAAATAGAAAGAAATCAATCGGTCAATGACATCTCAATAAACATCTCCTGTAAAACTTGGCACTCAAGTAAAAACTACACGTTTAAAGAACAAAGTACAAGCAAATTTGAACTTTGAAAGAATTCGATCATGTGGACTCGCTAATCCTGTTTACCGATGCGTTTATGACGGGGGTTAACATGGCTGAATTTCACAAACGCTACAAACACAACTCCGCCAATGATATTTCCAACGGTAGCCCAAAGCTGAACAAATCCATAATCCAATAAAGTAATATCGTTGCTGGTTAACACAGCTGTAAATATTTCAATCGATCCAACAATAGAGTGATGCAGACCTCCGATACCTATTACGGTCGTTATGAAGATAATAATTAAAATACGACTGATTGTTTCTTGTGATGAAGTGACCAACCAGGACAACAAACCCATTAACCAGCCCGCCAGTACGCCACTCAATAAAACTATATACCACTGATAATTAAGTAGCTTATCTGCTAATGCAGCAAATGACTCTACATTAATAACCTTCAACTGCATAGGGAGAATAGAAAGCAGATAACTAAAAAAGTAACCGCCTAATAAATTGCCGGAATAAATGATACCCCAAAGCACCATCAAACTTTTAATACTGGCATTTCTGTTTAAAACCGGAATTACCGCCAGTGTCGTGTGTTCAGTAAACAATTCAGATTTACCTACAACCACAAAAATAAACCCCAGTGGATAAGCAAATGCTAGCAAAACATGAAGATATGACGGATGAATTACACCATCGAAAAGTGAATAAATAGCTGCCATTAAAAAAACACTGAACCCAACATCTAAGCCCGCGGAAATTGCCGATAAAAACAAATCTTGATTGGAACGATTATGCTCGTGCATCGCCATCTCGATTTGTTCCTCCAAAATTTCATCAATCTGCTTTGGCTTGTTCAGCGCTTCCTTTAAATCGGCTTGTCTTTTCGGCATAAAAAAAAGTTTATTTATTAATCTCTTGACTGCTTCCCCCATGCTTACGATCTAAATGATTGCTACACGTGTGGCAATATTCCACAGTTTTCGGGTAAATTCCACAGGAAATTGCAGTAGCCTATATCAGCGGTACTACCCAATTATACTCGTTACCTGCTGTATTCGTATTTTATAGTTCATTCTCCTTCTTCCGCTGCAATTTTAGGAACAGGAGTTGCTGCCTTTCAAATGTAAATCACACAAAATACAAACCATGAAAAACACAACCGATAATACAACGAACATATTTCGATCTAAAAAGATCAATCGCAACCGAAAACATCAACCAATTATCGCCTTTAAAACATGTCAATTCGAGACATGATATTCTAAAGCAACAAGAGCAATTTGCTTCAAGTTGATTTGCAAAACTTGTCTCTACTTGCTTTAAGAGTCAGCCGAACAAGTTCTATTTTAATTTCTTCATTAATTTTTAATTCGTGTAGTTATGGCATTACTTAAGAAAAAACAGTTTGACGAGTTAGTTGCTGAAAAAAGTAACTATTGTGTTTCAATTTATATACCGACACACAAAAGTGGCGAGAATAAGGATAGTATGATCCGGTTAAAGAATCAGGTGTCCAAAATTGAAGACGAGCTAATTGAGTTGGGAGTAAAACAAAAAGACATCTTCAACTATGTTAAACCGATAAACAAACTGTTACAGGATACAACGTTCTGGCGCTATTTATCCGACTCCCTGGCCATTTTCAGAAGTAAAGAAACCTTTGTGTATCGAACACTGCCTATTGAAACGGAAGATTTCTCCATGGTTTCAGATCGCTTTTACCTTTTGCCTCTTTTGAGTGTATTCAATAACGATGATAAATTCTATATTTTACAGTTGAGCTTGAAGAAAAACCGATTATTCGAAGCCAATCAATACGAGCTCAACGAAATTCCGACAGAAGACTATATGCCCCAGAGTATAAAAGACGCTGTGGGTTGGGATGTCAAGCAAAAAACCTTACAATACCGCAGTGGGCAGTCCAGAGGCGGTCATGGACTTTATCATGGACAAGGGGAAGGAAAAGAAGACAAAGAGAAAGAAACCTTAAAGTACCTTCATATGGTTGATAATGGACTAAATGATCTGATTGATGACAAATCGACACCACTGATAATTGCATCGGTTGAAGAAATTTGTTCCCATTTTAAACAAATTTCTTCCTACGACAACATCTACTCCAAGTATGTGCTAGGCAACCATGATAACGGCGACATGGATAAAGTTCATCAGCAGGCCTGCGAGCTTTTACAGCCTTATTTTGAGCGGGTAAGAAATGAGAGTAAAGAAAAATACGCTGAAACAAACCTGCGAATCACATCCGACCTGAATGAATTGCTGATTGCCGCAAATGGCGGACGAATAGACACACTATTTGTAGGGAAGAACAAACACATTTGGGGTAATTTCGACGTAGATAAAGGGACCATGAAGGTTCATGAAGAAAAAGAGTCAATGGACTATTGCCTAATGGACTTTGCTGCGAAATCGACTTTTCAAAAAGGCGGAAATGTTTTCCTCGAAGAGGTAGAAGACTTGCCTGCAAGCGAAGCACCCGCAAATGCAATTTTAAGGTATTAGACCATTTCAAAACAAATACAATTTCGCGAATAACAAAACAGCTGTTTCCCCAGATGCAAGGGGAAACCGTTTTTATCAATTGCGCATGGCTAGAAATAATGATCACTCACATCCACACTGTTTATCTGTTGACCAAATTTGGGAACAATATTCGGCTTCAAAAGAAGGATTGTCAACTAAAGAAGCAAAAAAAAGACAAGAAGAATTTGGGCTCAACAAGCTGCAAGAGAAAAAGCAAAAGAGCTTGCTCCGTTTACTTCTCGACCAATTGAATAATCCGATCATCTATCTTTTGGTTGGCGCTGTAATCGTTTCCTTTGTCTTCAACGACATTCCCGAAGCAATTGCCATTATGATCGTCATCATTCTGAACACGATCATTGGTTTTTGGATGGAGTACCAGGCTCGGCAATCAGTGAATGCATTGAAAAAGTTGGATCGGCTGGAAACGCATGTAAAACGAGATGGAAAAAGCACAAAAATTAATGCAGAGGAATTAGTTCCTGGCGATGTGGTTCTATTAGAATCCGGAGATCTGGTACCTGCCGATGCACGTATTTATCAGGCTTCAGAACTTAAAGTTGATGAATCGCCCCTCACCGGAGAATCGGTACCCGTTGATAAACAAACTGATGAGTTGGACGAGGAGACCCCTTTGGCAGAGCGCACCAATATGCTATTTAAAGGCACAGCCATTACCAGCGGAAAAGCAGAAGCTGTTGTAACTGCGATTGGACAAAAAACCGAAATTGGCAAAGTCTCCGAAATGGTAGATGAGGCCGAAGACCAAGAGATCCCTTTAAACCGGAAGCTAGTAAAACTCTCTTATAACTTAATTTGGGTGATTCTTGTTTTAGCTGTTGCTTTTTTTGCATTTGGATGGATTGCCGGAAAAGAAATTTACCTGCTTTTGCAAACATCAATTGCCTGGACTGTCGCCGCTATTCCTGAAGGTTTGCCCATTGTTGCCAGTATCGCGTTGGCTCGCGGTATGCTTCGGCTAGCTAAACGCCATGTAATTGTAAAAAAGCTGGAAGCAGTTGAAACGTTAGGCGAAACCACCGTCATTTTTACGGATAAAACAGGAACATTAACTGAAAACAAACTTTCAGTTGATTCCCTGGAGTACTTTGGCAACACATTAAAAGTGCAACATCAGAAAGAAAAAGAATACGAACTTGATTCGTCAAATTATGAAGACGATGAAAGCTTCCAGCATTTTTATAAAATATCTGTTTTTTGCAACGATGCAGAGTGGTTGAACGAAGACGAATTAAAGGGAGATCCATTAGACATTGCCTTATTGCAATTTTCAAAATCTATTCTCCCGGATAAATATGAAGAGCTGGTTGACAAAAAACGAATTCATGAAGATCCTTTTGATTCGGATGCTAAGTTCATGGGAACCATTCACGAGTTGGACGATCGCCTTTACGTTGCAGGGAAAGGAGCGCCCGAGCCTATTTTAAATCGATGCAAAAGTTATTTCGAAAACCGTGAAGTGAAAGAATTAACGGACGATGTAAAAAACGAATGGATGCAAAGGAGCCAGGAGCTCTCGAAAAAAGGTCTTCGTTTAATTGCCTACGCCTACCGGATCGAGGATTCAAATCAAAAAGAACAATTAAAGAAAAAAGAAGACTTTGTTGACGAGATGACCTTTCTGGGCTTTGTCGGCTTTATTGATCCTGCCCGCAAAGAAATTCAACCGGTTGTCGAAAAATGCCACGCAGCAGGTATTCAGGTCGTGATGGTGACCGGCGATCATCCGGGTATTGCACAAAACATCGCCAATGCTGTTCACATGACCGATACCAAGGATGAAAAGGTTATTGAAGGTAAAAATCTGGAACAGAAAGAAAACGAAATTGTCGACTCTCAGTTGTTTGCACGAGTTGACCCCAAACAAAAGCTGGACATTGTTGACTACTACAAAAAGCAAGGCGCTATTACGGCAATGACTGGTGATGGCGTTAACGATGCGCCCGCACTTAAAAAAGCTGATATTGGAATTGCGATGGGAGACAAAGGAACACAGGCGGCACAGGAAGTGGCCGATATTGTTTTAAAAGATGACTCTTTCGCATCAATTGTAGAGGCGATCGAACAAGGCCGAATTATTTTTGGTAACATCCGCAAATTCATTATCTACCAACTGTCCTATCACCTTGCCGAGATTATTATTATCGCCGGCATCAGCTTTACGCTTTTCTATTTACCGCTACTGCCTTTGCAGCTTCTATTTTTGAATTTGCTCTCAGATGTCTTTCCTGCGCTGGCTCTAGGCCTTGGAAAAGGTGATGAGACCGTCATGCAACAAAAGCCAAAAGATCCGGCAGAGCCAATCATCAATCGAAAAAATTGGATTTCTACCTTCATTTATGGAACAATGATGGCGGTTATTATTGTTGGGGCTTATTTACTAGCAATTTATGGACTTGGAGAATCTAAAGAAACAGCCAACACCATTACATTTTTCAGTTTAGCAGCCGCACAGCTGTTACATGTTTTCAATATGAAAGATGACAAAGAAAAGCTCTTCAGTAATCAGGTTACCAGAAATAAATACATTTGGTTCGCCTTAGCTATTTGTTCCGTATTCCTCGTTATTGGCTATACAGTTCCTATTCTAAACGAAGTTCTCAAATTTGAACAATTGAAATTAATCCACTGGGGAGTCGTAGCCGGATCAAGCATTGCAACCCTGATTAGTATTCAAATTGTCAAGAAAATATTTAAATTTTAATTGAAAAAACCAATAAATATGAATGTATTCATTACCGGAACAAGTTCTGGCTTAGGACTCGGGCTTGCTCTTTATTATCTTAAAAACGGGCACGCGGTCTTTGGAGTAAGCCGTAGACAAAATGAAGAATTAAGTAGTTACCAAAACTACACACACCTTGTGCAGGATTTATCAGATTTTGATGAAACAGGCACTCGCATTGAGAAATTTTTGACAAGTATTAAAACGCTCGATCTGGTTATATTGAACGCTGGAATGCTCAACGAAATAAAAGATCTTCATAAAACCGACATTGACGAAATTAAGCGTGTAATGGATGTCAATGTATGGGCAAACAAATTACTGATAGACAAACTTTTTAAACAAATCCCTGCAATTAAACAACTTGTGGCAATCTCATCAGGAGCATCAGTTAGCGGGGCACGCGGGTGGAATGCTTATTCGCTTTCCAAAGCTACCCTGAACATGCTAATTAGCTTGTATGCAAAAGAATTTACCGACACTCATTTTTGCGCACTAGCCCCCGGATTAATTGATACCGCTATGCAGGATTACATATACAAACTAGAGAAATACGACGATTTCCCGGTTGTTCAAAAACTGAAAAAGGCAAAAGGTACAGATCAGATGCCTAATCATCAGGATGCTGCCAGATTAGTTGCTAACGCAATCAGTGATTTACAAAAATTTGAAAGTGGCAGTTTTCAAGACGTACGAAAAATGTAAAACCCACTATCCAACAAGCAGGTATGCTGCTTTAATCCTTTGAAAAAACCCTTGGTTTAATCACAAAATATTTCTACTTTTGCGCGTCCATATTTTATGGAAGTATATTTTAATGTTTAATAAATTAGATGTTTTATGAAAAACCAGTATGAAACCGTTTTCATTGCAACTCCCGTTTTATCTGATGTACAGATAAAGGAAGCGGTAACTAAGTTCAGAGGCATCATTACCGAAGACGGTGGTGAGATTCTCAATGAAGAGGACTGGGGATTACGCAAATTAGCTTATCCCATTCAGAAAAAAAGCACCGGTTTTTATCACTTGATCGAATTTACGGCTGAGCCTTCATTGATCGAGAAGTTAGAAACCCAGTACAGACGCGACGAGCGTATCATCCGTTTCCTGACTTTCAAGCAGGACAAATACTCTGCTGCGTACGCAGAGAAAAGAAGAAACAAAGCAAAAACTGAAAAGGAGAAATAAGCTATGGCTAACAATCAAAGTGAAATCAGGTACCTGACTCCCCCGTCAGTTGAAATTAAAAAGAAAAAGTATTGTCGCTTTAAAAAGAACAAAATCAAGTATGTGGATTATAAAGATCCTGAGTTCTTGAAAAAATTCTTGAATGAGCAAGGTCGTATTTTACCACGTCGTATTACCGGTACTTCATTGAAATACCAACGAAAAGTGGCAAAAGCAGTGAAAAGAGCTCGTCATTTAGCTATGCTGCCCTACTTAACAGATATGTTGAAATAATTAAAAGATTGAGAACAAATGGAAATCATTTTATTACAAGATATTCAGAATTTGGGGAGTAAGGATGACCTTGTTGCTGTAAAAGACGGTTATGGTCGTAACTTCTTAATCCCTAATAAAATGGCGATTATCGCCACTGAATCAGCTAAAAAAGTTATGGCTGAAAATACAAAACAACGTGCTCACAAAGAAGCTAAATTGAAAGACGAGGCTTTGGCTGTTGCTGAAAAACTTCAGAACAAGCAAGTTGTTATCGCTACTAAAACCAGTACATCTGGTAAAATTTTCGGTTCAGTTAATACCATTCAATTAGCAGAAGCTATTAACAAGAAAGGTTTTGAAATTGACCGTAAACAAATTAAAATTGCTGAAGACAGCATTAAAGAAATCGGTAAATACACAGCAAAAATCAAGCTCCACAAAGAAGTTGTTATTGATTTTGACTTTGAAGTAGTTACTGAAGAATAATTCGTTTCACACACAGAACAAACACATTTTTTCAAACAGATAGAAAGCCATCCCCACACAGGATGGCTTTTTTTATAATACATCACTCCTCCCCGAAAAAAAATTATTCATTCTCGTGGTTCACAATCATTCGTTTATTCTTCATGATATTAATGATCGCATCCACAATATAATCATCCTGCATTGTCGAGTAATTGAAAATCACATCAAAATCGTGATTGTTCATTTTTGCCCCACTGACATGCTCAACAAATAATTCACGTTGCCGGTCAATTTCAAGCACGTAATGCTGTGCATCACTTCTGGACATATTGCTTACCTGCATAATCCGGTTGATACGCCAATCAAGCGGAGCCTGTAGTTTAATACTTAATTTTTGAGAAACATCGTGAGCAATCGCTCCTGCTGCGCGTCCTACAATGATAAAATTACCAACCTCTGCAATACGTAAGATCACATTGCGAACCGTATCAATCACCTGCTGGTCATCGGCATCATATACTTTTTCGGTAGAAAAAGCAGTAGACACCTCGTGCAAACTGGTTTTTGCTTCTGATAAAAAAACATTTTTAATTTTTCCTGGCTCCATCTCCAGTTCCTGTGCTGCCTCTTCTATAATTTCTTTACTCACCCACTGCCACTGAATATCTGTTTTTGTCTCCGATTGAAAACTATAACCTGTAAGTATTTTTGACAACTTGATCGCGATCCTTTTTGCAGAACAACCGCATTCTCTAGATATCATGATGACTGGGCCTGGATATTTGGCCTTTTTCTCCTGGGCTGATGACTCCAACAAAAAATTACTTAGAAAATTTTTCATAGTCGAATAGTTTAACGGTTTGTTATGATTATCTAAAGTACTACATGCGGGATTAAAATAGATTAAAAAAGTGTTCAACAATACGCGACAGACGGATGTTTTACAACAATTCCAGATATCTACAAACATTTTATTATTTTCGTAACTATAAAGAATTCAACTATGAGTAAAGTTATACAAGCAGCACTTGCTTCTTTTGGTATGTCAGGAATGGTTTTTCACGGACCAAGCTTAAAAGTAAACCCCAACTTTAATCTTCATTCCATTTTGGAGCGAACCAAGAGTTTATCAGAAAAGGACTATCCTGAGTCGACTATAATCCGCAGTTTCGAGGAGCTGATTGCTCAAGATGAAATTGACCTTGTGATTATTAACACTCCCGACAACCTACACTATGCAATGTGTAAACAGGCGTTGGAAGCGGGAAAGCACGTGGTGGTTGAAAAGCCTTTTACCCAGGAAGTGGAGCAAGCCAACGAACTGATACAGTTGGCAAAAGATAAAAACCGGATTCTTTCAGTTTACCAAAACCGACGATGGGATAACGATTTCCTGACCGTAAAAAAAATACTTAACGAAGGAATAGTTGGACGGCTTGCAGAGTTTGAATCTCACTTTGACCGTTATCGAAATTTCATACAAGAAGGTACCTGGAAAGAAGAAGGCGACAAGAGACATGGCGTACTTTTTAATCTTGGTTCACATATGATTGATCAGGTTGTTCAGCTCTTCGGTAAACCCAAATCAATAACAGCCCATCTGGATACATTAAGAGATGGCGGACAGGTAAAAGACTATTATGATATTCGCCTGCAATACAATGATTTTGCAGCTATTTTAAAATCATCATACCTTGTACGGGAGCCGGGACCTCGTTATAGTCTATATGGCACTTTAGGTACTTTTCATAAATGGGGAATTGATCCGCAGGAAGAAATGCTGAAAAACGGTCATCTGCCCAATGAGCCCAACTGGGGTACAGATTCGGAAGAAGACTGGGGAATTTTAAATACCGAATGGAATGGGTTAAACTACAAAGGAACGATAGAAACAGTTCCGGGCAATTACAATGCTTTTTATGAGAATATTTACGATGCAATTGTAAATGGAACTGAACTGGCCGTTAAACCCGAAGAAAGTCGTGATATCATTCAATTATTAGATTGCTGCTTACAAAGCGATGAGGAAAAAAGAACTATATTTTTATAAAGGAATTACCACTCCAGGCGGTTCAATTCTTTCAACACTCGGTTTTCTTTAATAGAACCGGAGTAAAGAACAATTGCATATTTCAATACGGTAGGTGTCACTTTCGAAATCGGAACGAGCACTCGTCCCGGCCAAACGGCATTTTGCATGCTGTTTTTGCTTCGAAGAATCCAATCATTGGCGGTCTCAAAATCATTGGCGGAATAAATGAGCATGCCTCCCTGTCCCGATTTTTTGGCTAGCGATCCTGAAATGTTCACGAATTCCCCTGCTTCAACCGCTTCATTTTGGGGTTCAATCAAGCCATTTTCCGAATTAAATAAAACATCGTCTGGAAGCTTTATTCGGGCAGAAAATCCGCCATATCCCTTTACATCATCCGAGCCACCCAAAGCAACATGATCGGTTTGTGCTCTCAGCTGAATTTTAAACTGTATAATCCTGTAGTTGCGATGCTCCCCGTAAAAGTTTACGGTCGCTTTTTCTTCAATAAAAGCCTCCTGACCATTTTGGTAGTTTGGAGACTTCCATTCGACAATGGTCTTCATCGTAGCCATATTGTTTGGTAAGCGAAAAAACTCAACACTTTTGACATCGTGAATAAAATCCTTCATTTCCCATTGATCACCGACCTTCTTTCCATCAACCATTATTTGGTGCCATGCCCAAAAAATGCCCCGATGATGAATGTGATCCTGCGGAGCATTTTGTGTAATCTCCGTTCCATCGGGTAAATATACCGGATGAAAAAAATTAGCCCGCCCCTTGTCCAGGTTCATTGCAGAAGCTTCTTTGTTGTATAAGGCTATTTTTTTGCCTCCCTCGGTAATCAGGATTCCATCATCAATACGCTTCATTGAAATCTGAGAAAAGCCCGAACTAAATAAAAATAAGATGAGTATAAATGAAGTAAACGTTTTTTTTAATTTCATACTTAGTTAAGTTAGTGAGTCATTCTCGGAACAGCTCCAAAAATGCACTGACTAAGATATAAAAATGCCGATATTTTTCAAGTCTGATTTCAATATTTTATAGGATTTAAAGCCTCTTCCACCAACTACTTCAACCCCTTTTTAAAGTTGAACGTTGTTGATGGCTGATATTGTTCTGCAAACCGAAACTTATTTAGTAGTTTTTTGGCAACGTGTTTCGATGGCTTTTCATGGCTCAAATCAATCATAAAATTCGTAAATCCTTCGTTCAAAAGCTGATTTCTATACTGAAAAAGACTCACCGGTGCATCGGGCGTCACAACTGTAATTCCATCCCTGTTGGTTTTCTGAAAAACCTTATGGGTATCATCTTCAAATTGATTTTCTTCATTTGCCACCTGCACAGGCATTCTCGAATAAAACAGCTCAGGATAGGCGTGTAACACAACAATCCCCTGTTTATTTTGCATGGTACGAAGGTTCTCAAAATCGTTCTCGATTGGATAGCAAAAATTTCGAATCGCATTTTCGTTGAGCATTTTTGCTGCTGCGTCATTATAAACATACACATTTTCATTCGCACTTACCTGTACATTCTTACTCAGCAACAATTTTTGAGAGAGGTGACTGACAAAAAACTGACTGATACCCTGCCCTTCTATTTTTGCCAACAGCTGTCGATAAGCATCCAAATGTTCTTCCGAAATAAACTTAGGCAACTCGATAAAAACTTTGTGTTTGAATTGTTGGATAAACCGAACAGAAAAATCAAACTGTTCCAATTCTTTCCGACTAAATGATAGAATAACGCCATCCGGATCATCCAGTCTCAGCTTACGCAACCAATCGGGCTGATCAATTCGAATAAACAAGCGTGGTTTGGACGGTCGGCTTTTAATAAGCAATTGCTGTTTGAACCTTTTCTTTTCTCCGTATGGAAGTGATTTGATTCGCGCATGCGGTAGATTTTGGAACTTGCCTGGAAAGCGTTGTTCCCGACGACCAACCCAAAACAACTCGTCGCCGGCTTGTATTTTTTCTTTACCATCGTAAGTAAAGCAATACTGATCGCCATCAATCACCAAATCACGAAGCTTAATATTTATTGTACTGTCGTCTTTTACGTTTCGAACACGAACTCGGTCACCTTCCTGCATCGTCGTGTTGGATTGAAAAAATACCTGCCCGTTTTTCACGCGCTCAACATTTCCAACTGAAAGTCCGGTATTCGACGTATCGGCAATTCCCTCTTTAACATCCTTTCCTAAAAAGTACGCTATTTTTTCTCTGCCAAAATCCAGCTTCAGCAACTCTTCAGCTTCATCTTTCTTCTCTGGCTGATCAATGGCCATTCGGTACGATTTTGCCACCCGATAAACGTAATCAGCTGATTTCATTCGACCTTCAACTTTTAACGACCGAATGCCCAACTTCTTTAATTTTTCCAGATTAGGCAACTGCTGATTATCCTTCAAATTAAACAGAAACTTGTTTTCCTCCTGATCTTTATATAAACGGCGACAAGGTTGGGCGCACAATCCTCGGTTTGCTCCCCGGCCACCTAAATAACTACTAAAAAAGCAAAGTCCTGAAAAAGAATAACACAAGGCACCATGTACAAATAGTTCCAGTTCAACCTGTGAATTCGACGCTATTTTGCTTAACTCCGGCATGGTTAGTTCCCGCGCCAGAATGACACGTTCAATTTTCTGTTGTTTCGAAAACTCGGCCCCCAGTGAATTGTGGTTGCCCATTTGCGTACTGGCATGTATAACCAATTTAGGAAATCGTAAACGCAGTATATAATATAGCCCCCAGTCCTGAATGATGACTGCATCAATTCCTGCCCGATCTAAAAAAGTAAGCACGTCAAGCAAATCGTCAATCTCACTGTTCTTAATAACGGTATTTAAAGTGATATATATTTTAACCTTTCTGTTTCTGGCTTCCTGCAGAGCAACTAATAAATGACTTTCGCTAAAATTAACAGCGCGTCCACGGGCATTAAAATTTCTTAAGCCCAAATAAATAGCATCGGCTCCGCCCTCAAGGGCCGCATAAAAAGCCTCGGTGTTTCCGGCAGGCAATAATAACTCAGGAGTTTGGTTGTGCATACAATAATAAATTTGCACAAAAATAGCTATAATCTTAAGCTCCCCATAAAATAAACCCACCCCTGAAACTTGGATTGCTTATTTTTACTAATTATAAATTACACAAATTGCTTAAAATTGTTATCTCTACATTGCAAAAAATAAAACTTCCTGCTTACTTTTGTTTGCAGAAATTAATTAAAACAAGTGGAAAGTCTCGTACAAATACATCAAACATTAATCGAGCACCCTCGAAAGACGATTCGTAGGGAGTTGATCAATGAAATTGACTGGTCGCATCGGATGATCTGTATCAAAGGATTTCGTGGTGTTGGCAAAACAACTTTCCTGCTTGATTTTGTAAAAGAAAGACACGAAGAGGATAAAGGATGCCTTTACGTTAATCTGAATAATTTCTATTTCACCCGACGTAAAATCTACAATTTTGCTGACGAATTTTATAAAAAGGGCGGTAAAGTTCTCATTCTGGATCAGATTCATAAATATCCGGAATGGGCTGAAGAGCTGAGAGCTTGTTATGACAGCTTCCCTGAACTAAAAATCATTTTTTCTTCGTCGCCCGTTTTAAGGGTTATCGAAGGCAATGATTATTTAAAAGATATTGCAAAAGTATATCACCTGGAAGGTTTGTCATTTCGCGAATACCTGAATTACCATGGCAATTTTGAGTTTAAATGCTACAGACTAGCAGACCTGATTAAAAATCACAAAAAAATTGCACAGGAAATAACCAAACAAGTAAAACCACTGGCCTACTTTGAGGAGTATTTACAAACAGGATTTTACCCCTATTTCTTAAAAAACAAGCCGTATTATAACGAAACCCTGCTAAAGCATGTTAATCTGGCCTTGGAGCTGGACGTAACTTACCTCAACCAGATTGAGCTAAAGTACCTGCCCAAGCTGCGCAAACTGCTTATGATTATCGCCAGCGAAGCACCGTTTTCGCCCAACGTCAGTAAAATAAGTAACGATGTGGAAACCTCACGGGCAACAGTGATGAATTACTTGCGCTACCTGAAAAATGCTCGTTTGGTAAATATGTTGTTTTCGAACGGAAGCGAAGATCAGCTCAAAAAACCGGACTTGGTTTACGCGCATAATACCAATATCATGTTTGCCGTTGAGCCCGGCAATGTAAATAACCGAAATTTGCGCACTACCTTTTTTTATAACCAGGTGGGCTATCAGCACGACATTAAGAGCTCCGATGTAGCAGATTTTAAGATTGACAACGAATATCACTTTGTAATAGGTGGCAAATATACAGAACCCGAACAAGAAGGAACTTATGCCGCATCGGACATGATTGAGGAAGGCTCCGGAAATAAAATCCCACTCTGGTTGTTTGGCTTTTTATACTAGGGTTCGTTAAAACAGAAATAAAAAATCGAAAATAAAAAGAATATAAATTTGAAATTTAACATGAATAAAATGGCAAAAGAAAAGAAATTCATTACATGTGACGGAAACTATGCTGCGGCGTATATGAGTTACATGTTCAGCGAAGTTGCTTGTATCTATCCGATTACTCCATCATCAACAATGGCTGAGTATGTGGATGAATGGGCAGCAAAAGGAAAAAAGAACTTATTTGGTCGTCCTGTACGTTTAGCTGAAATGCAAAGTGAAGGTGGCGCTGCTGGTGCTGTTCACGGTGCATTGCAATCAGGAGCGTTGACTTCTACTTATACGGCCTCGCAGGGATTATTACTTATGATCCCTAACATGTACAAAATTGCCGGTGAGTTGTTGCCAACAGTTTTCCATGTTAGTGCCCGTGCGTTGGCCGGTCATGCACTTTCTATCTTCGGTGATCACTCTGATGTTTATTCTGCTCGTCAAACTGGTTTCGCTATGTTGGCTGCCGGTTCAGTACAAGAAGAAATGGACTTAGCAGGTGTTTCTCACTTAGCTACCTTGAAATCACGCGTACCTTTCATGTCATTCTTTGATGGTTTCCGTACTTCTCACGAGGTTCAAAAAATTGAAGTTCTTGACCAGGAAGATATCCGTCCATTGGTTGATATGGATTTGGTTCAGGAATTCCGCGATCGTGCGTTGAATCCAGAGTCTCCATTAACTCGCGGTACGGCTCAAAATCCTGATATCTTCTTCCAGGCACGTGAAGCTTCTAACCCATTCTATGATGCCGTTCCTGACATTGTAGAAAATTACATGAAAGAAATCAGCAAGTTGACTGGTCGTGAGTATCATCCATTCACTTATTACGGTGCTAAAGATGCTGAAAACATCATCATCGCAATGGGATCAGTAACTGAAACAATCAAAGAAACAATCGATTATCTTGCAGCTCAAGGTAAAAAAGTTGGTTTGATGTCAGTTCACTTGTACCGTCCGTTCAGTATAAAATATTTCATGAACGTATTGCCTAAATCAGTTAAGCGCATTTCAGTACTTGACCGTAGCAAAGAGCCGGGAGCAAATGGTGAGCCATTGTATCTTGACGTAAAAGACTTGTTCTACGGAAAAGAAAACGCTCCTGTTATTGTTGGCGGACGTTTCGGACTAGGTTCAAAAGACACAACTCCATCACAGATTTTGGCAGTTTACGAAAACCTTGAATTACCAGAGCCTAAAAATGGTTTCACATTAGGTATTGAGGATGATGTAACCTTCAAATCACTTCCTTTAAAAGAAGAAGTAAAAGTTTCTTCTGAAGGAATCTACGAAGCTAAATTCTACGGTTTAGGTTCTGATGGTACGGTTGGTGCAAACAAAAACTCAATCAAAATTATTGGTGGATCAACTGATAAATTTTGCCAGGGTTATTTCGAATATGACTCGAAGAAATCAGGTGGTTTCACTTGTTCTCACTTACGTTTTGGTGACAGCCAAATTCGTTCAACTTACTTAATTACAACTCCTGACTTTGTAGCATGTCACGTTCCAGCTTACGTTAACTTATACAACGTACTGAAAGGCTTGAAAAAAGGAGGTTCATTCTTGTTGAATTCAATTTGGGATGAAGAAGAAACTAAAAAACGTTTACCAAATAGCATGAAGCGTTATTTGGCTGAAAACGAAATTAAATTCTACATCATCAATGGTACTAAATTAGGTGAAGAGCTAGGTCTTGGAACTCGTACCAACACCATCATGCAATCAGCTTTCTTCAAAATCACCGGTGTAATTCCTTACGAACAAGCGGTTGAAGAGATGAAAAAAGCGATTGTAAAATCGTACGGTTCAAAAGGGGAGAAAATTGTAAACATGAACTTTGCAGCTGTTGAGGCTGGAGGTAAAAATGTTACTACAGTTGAAGTACCTGCTGAATGGAAAGAAATTAAGCTGGAAGAAGAAATTGCAGCTACCGATCGTCCTGACTACATCAGCAAATTTGTTGACGTAATCAATGGACAAGAAGGTAACAGCCTTCCTGTTTCGACATTCACAGGATACGAAGACGGTACCTTTGAGCAAGGAACTTCTGCATTTGAAAAACGTGGTATCGCTGTTAACGTTCCTGAGTGGATTGGCGACAACTGTATTCAGTGTAACCAGTGTGCTTACGTTTGTCCTCACGCTTCTATCCGTCCATTCCTAATGACTGAAGAAGAATTGGCGAAGGCTCCTGAGAATACCGATGTAAAAGTTGCAACTCCAACAAAACAATTTCCAGGTTTAAACTTCCGTATCCAGGTTTCAGTGCTCGACTGTACCGGTTGTGGAAACTGTGCCGATGTTTGTCCTTCAAAAGAAAAAGCATTGGTTATGAAGCCTCTTGGATCGCAAGAGTCGCAAGTTGATCGCTGGAATTACATGGACAAAAATGTAAGCTACAAAGAAAAAGTAGTTGACAAATATAAATCAGTTAAAAACTCTCAGTTTGCTCAACCATTGTTTGAGTTCTCTGGAGCTTGTGCTGGTTGTGGTGAAACTCCATATATTAAATTAATCACTCAGCTTTATGGTGAACGCATGATGGTTGCTAATGCGACCGGTTGTTCTTCAATCTATGGTGGTTCTGCTCCGTCAACACCTTACTGTAAACACAAAGAAAGCGGACAAGGTCCAGCATGGGCTAACTCATTGTTCGAAGACAATGCCGAGTATGGTTTCGGTATGGCTGAAGGTGTTTCTGCTCAACGCGATCGTATTGAAATGATCATGAAAGATGCTCTTTCAAATGGTATCAGCGAAGACGTAAAAACAGCTTTCACAGCATGGATTGAAGGCAAAGATAACGCCGAAGCATCAAAAGAAGCTTCAGCCAGCGTATTGGCTGCTCTTGCAGGGAAAGATGCTGACTACGCCAAAGACATCCTTGGACTAAAAAAATACCTGGTTAAAAAATCAGTTTGGGTATTTGGTGGTGACGGATGGGCTTACGATATCGGTTATGGTGGTTTAGACCACGTATTGGCTTCAGGAGAAGATGTAAACGTATTGGTTATGGATACCGAGGTTTACTCGAACACCGGCGGTCAAGCATCAAAAGCAACACCAGTTGGTGCTGTTGCGAAATTCGCTTCTTCAGGTAAAAAGATCCGCAAAAAAGACTTGGGTGTTATGGCCATGTCATACGGATATGTTTACGTTGCACAAGTAGCAATGGGAGCAAACCAAGCACAATACCTGAAAGCATTGCGCGAAGCAGAGGCTTACCCGGGACCATCATTAATCATCGCTTATTCTCCTTGTATCAACCATGGACTGCGTGCTAGCATGGGCGCATCTCAGGCTGAAGAGAAAAAAGCAGTTGATGCAGGTTACTGGTCAATGTATCGCTACAATCCGATGTTGGAAGCTGAAGGAAAGAATCCATTCTCTTTAGATTCTAAAGAACCTGATTGGAGCAAATTCCAAGACTTCCTTGCCGGTGAAGTTCGTTATACTTCATTGAAAAAGTCGTTCCCGGAACAAGCTGCCGAGCTGTTCAAAGCTTCAGAAGAAAATGCCAAATGGCGTTATGCTTCCTACAAGCGATTGGCTGCTATGAATTTTGCACCAGAAGCTGTAGAAGAAAAGTAAAAAACCACTTTTATTATAATTCAAAAGCCATCTTCCTTTGGGAGGATGGCTTTTTTTATTGATGCTATTTCTAACAAAGAAATACGTTTTAAGTAGTGCGAATAATTTAGTGTCATGTTTCGAGCCTTTAACAATTTGTGATAGAAGCGAAACCGAAAATATCAAATAGGTCCGTGACCTTAGTTGGCTGGTTGAATATTTTGATTGACGTGGAAAAAATTATCCGGATCGTACTTCTTTTTAATTTGAGTCAGCCGCTCATAATTATAACGATAGCTGGCTTTTACCCTCTCCTGCCCTTCATCCATCATAAAATTGGAATATGCTCCTCCTGAAGAAAATGGACGCAATGCATCATAGTAATCTTTACACCACTTGGTGATAACGGCTGCATTGGCCGGATCAGGATCTACTCCAACAATCACTCCAGCATATTTCGCATCTCGATAAGCCCAGGGTGTTTCATCTTTATCAACCCGACTTGCAGCTCCACTTATTGGATAAAGATGCATTTGGGATAATGGCGTAGGAAGTTTTAATCCATTTTCCAAATGTTTCTTCCTGGCTTCGGGACCAATTTCATTGAAAAAATCGGCACGCCAATACCACTGCATTCCGGTTGGGAGCAACCCATCAAATAAAGTTTGAATGGCTGGATAAGGCATTTCTCCAACGTGAGCAAAAAAAGGTTTCTTATCCATAATTGGCTCGAATACTTTAGGCGCTTTACTGATGTCACCCGCATAGCACCAAACAATTCCACAAAACTTTTTCCCATGAAGATGCTCTGGAAATGGAGACTCTGGAATCGTTAAAGTTGCAACAAAACCATTGAGCTCATCAGGTGCCTGATGGATAAATCCATGATACCACTCCATGATTTCCTCAGTTTGTTCGATAGGCCACAATGTTGGTCCTCCAAAAACGGTTTTTACCGGATGTGCCTGAAATTTGAAAGACGTGACAATTCCAAAATTACCACCTCCTCCGCGTATCGCCCAGAAAAGGTCTTCATGTTGATTTGCACTTGCTGTTACAAAAGAGCCATCAGCTAAAACCATATCAGCTTCTAGCAAGTTGTCTATCGTTAAACCATATTTTCGGGATAAATGGCCAACTCCTCCTCCAAGTGTCAATCCACCAACACCTGTGGTTGATATGATTCCTGCAGGAATAGCCAACCCAAACGGATGAGTTGCGTGATCCACTTCACCCCACAAATTGCCTCCACCGACACGAACGGTTTGGTCTTGAACATTGACACGAACAAATTTGATTCCTGATAAATCGATGACCATGCCACCGTCACAAATTCCCAAACCTCCGGCATTGTGTCCACCACCGCGAACAGAAACCAGCAAATTGTTTTCCCGACCAAATTTCACACAATGAATAACGTCAGCAATATCGACACATTTTACAAACAGGCCGGGATGTTTATCGATCATTCCATTGAAAACTTTACGTGTTTCATCATAATCAGAATCATGAGGTTTGACAATAGTCCCCCTAATTCCTGCACTAAATTCCTCAATTCGTGCATTATCTATATCGCTTACATTATTTGCCATGATGTTAGCCTTTCGTTTTCTCAATCATATGATTAATAACATGAGTATGCTCGTGCTGAGGACTGAACATGATTATCTCTGCGTCCGAATCGACTTTGACATTATGCCCTGAAGGCCAGTAAAACAAATCATTAACGGTTACAGTTTCCTGATCGCCATTCGCATCCGTGGTTGTAATTTTACCTTTCAGAACATAACCCCAATGTGGACATTGACATTGGTTTCCTTCAAGTCCCATAAAAAGAGGTGTGGTATCTACTCCTGCAGAAAGGCTGAAATACTCACCGCTAATTTTACCAAGTCCGGATGCATCGCCGAAATTTGTTCTCTGACGTATGACAGCACCGGGAATTTCCATTTTCACCTCAATGTTTTCTTTTGCAATTTTCATTTCTAATCCTCCATTTTTATTTATTTAAAGACTTGTATTCACAACTTAAATACTCAATTACGATTACCGAATACCCTAACCAAACGACTAGACACTGACTAAAAGAAATTACATCAGCGATCACATTAACGCCGATCGAATTCAATTCAAAGTTACGACGACCTAAAATGCACTAACTAGCACATTTGATCCAATTAATGAGATTATTGTGTCTTTTTATCCGCTAAATGGAGATTCGTAATTATTCAGCAATGATATTTTGGTATTGAGAAGGTAATAAGCCGTATTTGCTAAAAAAACATTTGGTAAAATAGGAAGGACTATTAAAACCGGTTTCATAGGCAACTTCGGATATCGTATGGGTTTGTGCGTGAATTAAACTCACAGCTTTATTCAGCCGAAAATCTTTAATGAAGTTATTGGGAGATATTCCAACCAGGGAAGTGATTTTTCGATATAATTGCGACTTGCTAAATCCGAGATGTAATCCCAGTTTATCAACATGGAGATCGGGATTTTGCCAGGTTTCTGAAATGTAGTTCATCAGTTTCTCCAGAAATTGTTCATCAGATGGAGTCATCGCATAAACTAAATCAGTATCAACAAACACATTTGAATTTGCTTGCTTGCATAACTTTTTCACCTCCGATGACACTACAATTCGCGAATGAGCAATATGATACATTCGCTCTGCAGACTGCAGTGCTTCTTCAAAAAACAACTTTTTATTGGTTACCGGGACTCCTGCGCTAATTCCAGTTTTTAGATTAACAATGTCATGACCAGCGTTTCCTTCCCATTCCTGAAACTTGTTATGAACCTCAATTGCACACCAAGCAGCTTGCAATCCAGAATTAAACGACACAATGAAATGATCGTGATTTCGTGTCACAATGCGACCTTCAAAATCGCTAAAAACTTCTGAAAGAAGATTCATACGGGCCTGTGATTCAAACCCCTTGTCTGCTATCTTGTTTGAACTAAAAGGCAAATTAGAAAACCCGATATACATGATAATACGAAAAGCGGGGTCATCAATAATATTCAACTCACTATCGTGAGACTTTTCAGGATCTTCAATTCTACCCAGGAAAGATTCAACCACACTGACATCAACTTCAATAATTTGGTTCGGAATTTCGCCATGCGCATGATTGTGCATATCGATTAAACATTGCTTATTTGGTGCTTCAACCAGGCAAAAAGCAGTTTTTCGATTTCCATCGAACCAATAAGTTAATCCTTTACAATTAAACTCCTCCTGAATTTTCAAATCTTGCTGATGCAACTGAGCTACTGCTTCTGCAGTTACCACATCTGAAACATCATGACGATCCATATAAATAGGCATAAGATTGATTTTATAGCATAAACAATAGTCTTAATCTATTTATACCGATTTTTACTTAAACTTGTTCTATAAGATATTTTGAAAACCAAACATTTACCACGGATATAGAAATACGGACTTTATTTCGCTGATAAAATTCAATCAGTCTCATCTCTACAATTTTTACAGACTTGCCGTGCCAAGGCTGCAATTGCAACAAAACTAACGACCAATGCTATCCGATAGTCCCTGAGCGGATTATCTTCTATCAGATTGGTTAATGCAATGATCAACGCGAAGAAATTAATCACTAGAATAACCATTAATCCGTATCGTAGCAGCTTCCGCTTATTCAATTTATCCATATTTTATTTAGTGGTAAGTTAATAAAAATGACGCCATATAAATTAATGGCTCCAAGTACCAAATTTACCATTTTTATAATCTTCGTAGGCCTTGACAATTTCCTCTTGGGTATTCATCACAAAGGGACCATGAGAAACAACCGGTTCATCTATCGGTGGCGCATATCCCAGTAATAACATACTTTGTTCAAGCGCTTCAACTTTAATCATCGATCCATCATTAACAAATTCAACCAAGCGCTTTGCTTCTACCATCTGACCATTGACTTCCATTTTCCCACGAATAAGGTAGAAAAAGACGTTTCTTGTTTTAGGTATTGTCAATTCCAATTCTGAATCCGGGTTAAAGTCAATGGTTGACAAATGAACGCCAATTCCTGATTGAAAAGGCCCCTTTACGCCCTCCCAATCACCGGAAACCAAATTTACATTTACTTGTCCATCATTTAAATCAATTTTCGGAATCTGTTCTTTTTGAACTCCTTTGTAAAAAGGATCGCACATCTTATCTTTTGCGGGCAGATTGACCCAAAGCTGCAAGATCTCCAATGGTCCACCTTTTTGCTTAAACTCCTCAGAGGAAACTTCTGAATGAATCAAACCTCTACCTGCCGTCATCCATTGAACACCGCCCGATTTAATGACACTTTTCTGTCCACTGCTATCAAAATGAGCAATATCTCCGTCCAGTATAAAAGTTACTGTTTCCATGCCACGATGTGGATGGGGACCAAACGGAAGACCACTATTGTTTTCCGGATATTCCTGCGGGCCATGGTGATTTAAGAATAGAAATGGGTCTATGTGTTGGATCGAACGAGTCGGAATCACCCGATCCGTTGTTAAGTCCTGAATTGGATCACTCTCCGGTTGATGTATTTTCTTTACTGTTCTCATCGATTATTGTTCTTTTTAAGTAAGAACAGCGAAAACAGACAGATGTTTAAAACATGAATCAATCAGAAGTCAGCATCCGTAATGGCAATTTTCAGATATTACGATTCAGCTAAATAGAATTACAATTGGATAAAAATCACTTTCGTTTATTCTTGTTTTTAAGAACCAGCTCCCCTTGAGAAAACCTGTTCAAATTGAACGTAAAACAAGTTTTAACGCTTAACAACCAGAGGGAGCCAATGAAAATTTTCATTATATCGTATTTCGTTGAACCGGATCAGGGTTGTTTTCTAATTTCAAAAAAATAACAATTTATAAAACATCAATCCGTTATTGTTGTTACCTTAACAGAACAAATAATTTTTTCGAAATCCTTTATTATTGAAAACAGTTACAAATCTGCGATCGAATTGATTAATATCAACCAAAATCTATTCGTATTCTAACAGACATTATTAAATTTGTTCTCGAATATTGTAAGCGACTATTATGTTTTTTATTGGATTAGCCGGATCATTCATGCCTTACCTCCTTTTATTCGGAGCGTTGTTTGTCCTCACCATGGGGATAAACCTAAGAGGTGATGCTAATGAAGAACTAGCTGAACTCACAGAAAAAAACATTGAATACAAAGACTCTGGCAGCCAATCGGCTCAAATTAGTGCAAACAACAATAGTTGCTATTTTTTCGATGTATCGGAAAAAACTACACCTGATTATAAATCTAGCCAAACAGCTTTATCTAAAGCTGATAATCTTTTAGTCCCTAAACCTGACGGGAATAGCTTTACAATTAGTAATCACAGAAAGTATTCATTTGATATTTACCACACTTTCTTTGGCTTATCTCCTCCGATTGTGATTTCTTAGTACATTCAAAAAAAGAAGAAATCAATAACCAAACTTTCATTTATTTTCAAAACGCATGATTGGAGTAGTAGGCTTAAGTCATAAATCGGCACCTGTAAGCATTCGTGAGAAATTTGCTCTTACGAAGGATGAGTATACCGATTTATCACAAACGATATTGAAAGATAAAAATATTGATGAACTGGTCATCATCTCAACTTGCAACCGGACAGAGTTGTATTTTACCGCCGAAGAATGTTGCTCTCCAGGAGCTTTCCATATCTTATTTCATTTCCTGAAAGCACATATTCAGGAAGAAGATGCCATTGAATCTCATTTTTACAAATACGAAACTCAAAGTGCCGTTTCGCATTTATTCCATGTAATTTCCGGACTGGAATCAATGGTGTTGGGCGAATATCAAATTGTTTCGCAAGTTAAAGAAGCCATCAACCATGCTGAAGAGATTGGTTCTGCTGGCAAGATATTGACCCGACTGTTTTATAAAGCACTGGAAACGGGAAAACAGGTACGCACAAAAACGGCACTTAGCAGCGGAGCATTCTCAGTCAGTTACGCGGCGGTAGAAAAATGCAACAGCATTTTCGAACAACTACCTGATAAAAAGATATTATTGATTGGTGCAGGAGAAACCGGAGAACTGGTTATAAAAAACCTGGCTAAAAAGGGATGTCAAAATATTATTGTCTCAAACCGGACAATGTCAAAAGCAGAAGAACTTGCCGGACGTTTTGGAGGAAGTGCACTGAATTTTAAAGAACTCCAGACTGGTATTCGTGAGGCTGACATCGTGGTCAGTTCAATTACCTGCAAAAAACCGCTGATTACCCCTGATATGCTCAGCGCGGAGAATACCAATAAACAAACCGTTTTTATTGACCTTGGTGTACCGCGCAACATCGATCCCAAAGTAACCGACATTGAAAACATTGCCCTATACAACGTGGATGACCTAAAGGAAGTGGTTGCCCAAAACATGGAGAAGAAGAAAACCTACATTTCGACTGCCGAAAAAATCATCAAGAAAAAAGCCCATGAATATGCCGATTGGTTAAGCGTTCAAAATTTATCACCGGCCATTCAAAATATCATTATGGGTGTACACGAGATCAATACATCGGAACTGGAAGTCTTCAGGAAATTTCATAACGAAGAAGAATTCCAGAACATGGAAAAATACGGTAAACATATCGCTGAAAAACTGGTGAAATCGATGATTAAAAACCTAAAAACCATCAGCGATAATGGCCGAAAAACTGAATATATAAAAGTAATAAACGATCTTTTCTCCCCTACTCATGAGTAAAAAAACAATCAGGATCGGAACCCGTGGAAGCAAACTTGCCCTGTGGCAAGCAGAGACTGTAAAAAAAGAACTGGAAAAAGTACACCCCACCGATAATTTTGAGTTAAAAATCATCAAAACAAAGGGTGATAAAATTCTGGACGTTGCCCTTTCGAAAATTGGCGATAAAGGACTTTTCACCAAAGAAATTGAACAAGCACTTTACGACAACGAAATTGATTTGGCTGTCCACAGCTTAAAAGATCTCCCAACAGAACTCCCCGAAAATTTAATCATCGGTGGCATGTTGGAACGAGCTGAAGTTCGTGATGTTTTTATTTCGAAGGATGGACGCAAATTGGCTGATTTCACCGCAAAAGATAAAATAGCCACCTCAAGTTTGCGACGCCAATCGCAAGTATTGCATTTCAATCCCGAACTAACGATTGTTGACATTCGTGGGAATGTAGAAACCCGACTTCAGAAAATGAAAGATGGCCATTGCGATGGACTGATTATGGCCGGAGCGGGTATTTTACGTTTAGGGTATGACGAAATAATTACGGAGTTTATTGATACTGACGTGATGATTCCGGCGGTTAGTCAGGGAGCCATTGCCATTGAGATTCGTGAAGAAGATGAGTTGGTCCAGTCGCTACTTGATGCCATTACTGATGAGATGACCCGGGCAACAACGCTGGCAGAACGTTCACTCCTCCGAACCCTTGAGGGTGGTTGTCAGGTACCTGTAGGCTGCTATTCTGAAATTGATGGGGAGCAAATCACACTCACCGCAATGGTTGCCAGTTTAGATGGAAAGACATTAATCAGAAAATCGGTGAATTCCACACTGGATGAAGCGTCGGAAAAAGCCATTGAATTAGCCCAGTCCATTTTGGACGATGGTGGTAAAGAAATTCTGGACAGCATCAGACCCGCGTAAACAGATGTCAACAAATGATGAAAGTAACATATTAAAAGACCGAACGGTCATTTGCACTTATCCTCAACGGAAGCACGATCGGTTTTATGAAATGCTTGCTCAAAGCGGAGCAACCGTACATGCGATGCCACTGATCGAAACCACTTCGATACCGTTCAAAACGAAACGAAAGCTAACCGATTATGATTGGCTGGTTTTTACCAGCAAAAATGCGGTACCTTCTTTTGTTTCCAACCACCCGGAGCTATCGAATAAAATAGCAGCCATAGGCCTTAAAACAGCCGAAATGCTTATGCAAAAAGGAATAGTTCCTACTTTTGTAGGATCCGGGAAATCGTCCGGAGACTTTGCCGATGAATTTATGGCAAAGCTCAAAGGAAATGAGCGGATATTACTAATCCTTGGAAATCTGGCAAAGGACACGCTACTGCATAAATTCAAACAAAAAGCGAATGTGGAGCGGGTTAACGTTTATGAAACCCGTTTTGTCCAATCCGTTGATCCCAAAATCCTTAATTTAGTCGAATCCAATCAATACGATGCACTAATTGCGACCAGTCCTTCGGCGGTAAAAGCGTTAGTTGAAAAGATAAAAATAAGTCCAAAGCAATTACGTTTTATCAGTATTGGAAAAACAACGACCGCTGCGATCAACGAATATCAAGCTGTAGCACTGGCAACAGCAAAAAAAACAAGTTATTTGGGATTAGCAGAAACAACCATTCAGTATTTAAAATCGAATAAAACGACCATAAAAGACTAACAATATGAGCTTTCCAATTACACGACTCAGAAGATTAAGAAAAACAGCAGCCATCAGAAATATGGTGCGCGAAACCGAAGTGAACCGCGATGATTTAATTATGCCTTATTTCGTAGTTCCCGGCGAAAATATCAGCAATCCAATCAAATCAATGCCGGGCAACTTTCAATTGTCGATTGACTTGTTGGTGAAAGAAGTAAAAGACCTGGTTGAGCGAACAGGCGTCGATAAAATCTTACTTTTTGGTATTCCTGCCGAAAAAGATGAAACCGGAGCAGTGGCTTGCCAGCATGACGCAATTGTACCGCAAGCCATTCGGGCAATTAAAGCGGAACTACCCGATGTGGTTATCGTGGCTGATGTTTGCAACTGCGAATACACCAAACACGGACACTGCGGAACCATTGTCGATGGCGATGTGGACAATGATAGCACGCTGAAAACACTGGCAGCACAATCAGTTACTTTGGCGAAATCCGGCGCTGATATTATTGCACCAAGCGATATGATGGATGGTCGTGTAGCAGCCATCCGCGCAGCATTGGATGAAAGTGGCTTTCAAAATACACCAATCATGGCTTATTCGGCCAAATATGCATCGGGTTTTTACGGACCTTTCCGCGATGCTGCCGACAGTGCACCCCAATTTGGTGACCGGAATACGTATCAGATGGATCCGGCCAACGGCGATGAAGCCCTTCGCGAAGTGGAAACCGACCTGGAAGAAGGAGCCGACATGGTGATGGTAAAACCTGCCTTGAGCTATATGGATATCATCAGCCGGGTGAAAATGACTTATAATGTACCGGTAGTGGCCTACAATGTAAGTGGCGAATTTTCGATGGTAAAAGCCGCTGCTGCCAATGGCTGGATCGACGAACAACGACTGATCAAAGAAATACTGACTTCCCTAAAACGCGCAGGTGCTGACGTGATTATCACCTACCACGCCAAGGAATTTGTTTTAAGTGAACTTGAAAAAGGAAACCGGGTATAAGTAACGAACAACTCGAAACTTTAAACTCAAAACTTTAAACTCAAAACATTGAACTTCAAATGATGACATACGAAAAAAGCATACAAGCATTCGATCAAGCAAAAAAAAGAATACCCGGAGGCGTTAACTCTCCGGTCCGTGCATTTAAAAGCGTAGATGCCGATCCGGTATTTATAGCCAAAGCCAAAGGTGCAAAAGTGTGGGATATTGATGGTAACGAATACCTCGACTTTGTATCCTCCTGGGGACCGCTAATTCTGGGACATGCCAACGACAAAATTGTAAAAGCAGTGCAACAAGCTGCTGAGTTGGGAACCAGCTATGGTGCCCCTACCCTCATCGAGAATGAAATGGCCGAGCTGATTGTCAGCATGATTCCTTCCATCGATAAAGTTCGCATGGTAAACTCCGGCACAGAAGCAACCATGAGTGCGCTGCGATTGGCCCGCGGATTCACCGGTCGGGATAAGGTGGTGAAGTTTGCAGGCTGTTTTCACGGACATGCCGACAGTTTCTTAATCAAAGCCGGATCGGGTGCCATTACCCTGGGATTGCCTGATAGCCCGGGAGTAACAAAAGCGACAGCAAAAGACACACTAACGGCAGATTACAACAATCTCGAATCAGTTGAAAAACTTTTTAAAGAACACGGCGACCATATTGCTGCCATTATCATAGAGCCGGTAGCCGGAAACATGGGAGTTGTACTTCCGGAAGAAGGTTTTCTGAAAGGCTTGAAAAAGATAACACAACAATACGGTGCACTGCTTATTTTTGATGAAGTGATCACTGGATTCCGATTATCGGCCGGAGGTGCTCAAAAACGTTTTGGTGTGGAACCAGACCTGACAACCCTCGGTAAAATTATTGGCGGAGGCTTGCCTGTTGGAGCTTATGGCGGACGCGAAGAAATTATGAATCAACTGGCACCTGATGGTCCGGTTTATCAGGCCGGAACATTATCGGGAAACCCATTGGCCATGGCTGCCGGCTTGGTCATGTTAACAACCTTGAAAAAGAATCCTTCGATATACGAAGAGCTGGAACGTAAGGCTGCCAAACTGGAAGCCGGATTACGAGCCAATCTTGAAAAAACAGGTGTATCGGGTGTTATTAATCGCATGGGGTCGATGATGACCTTGTTCTTCACCGAAAATGAAACCGTGAAAAGCTTCGAGGATGCGATGACTTCTGATACCTCTAAATATGCCCGCTATTTCAAAAAATCGCTGGAAAGTGGGATCTATTTGGCTCCATCGCAATTTGAGTGCCTGTTTGTATCTGACGCTCACACCGACGAGGATATCGAGACAATCATTGCGGCTAACGAAAAAGCCTTAAGAAGTCTGTAACGCGTAAGTTGGAATCATAGCGGAGGGCAGCATTCAGAACTCCGTGCTCCCCTCTCATTTCTCACGACTAAATACGAAACGATGCAATCACTATTTTTAGATACACTTCAAGGGAAAAAAACGGAACGACCTCCGGTTTGGTTTATGCGCCAAGCCGGACGGGTTTTACCCAACTATAATCAGCTGAAGGAAAAATACACCTTCCGCGAGTTGATGGATGATGCCAAGCTGGCTGCTGAAGTGACCTTGATGCCGATCCAGGATTTGGGCGTTGATGCCGCCATCCTGTTTTCCGACATTTTGGTGATTCCGAATGCCATGGGCATGGAACTGGAATTTACCGACCATGGGCCGGTATTCAACAAGCCATTAAAAGGGCTGAGTAAACCGGCCGATCACCTGAATCCTGATCCTGCCAAATTGGAGTATATCTATGGGGCAATTGATGAAATTATTCGTCAACGACCTGCGAACACCCCGTTAATTGGCTTTTGTGGGGCACCTCTAACGACCATGTGTTACATGCTACAGGGCTTCAGTTCGAACCCCAATTTCCCCGATGCCATCAAGTTTCTGTTTCAACACAAAAAGGAAGCTAAGCGGCTAATTGACGCAATTGCTGACTTTTCGGTCATCTATGCGAAAAAGCAAGTGGAGCATGGCATCAGCGCGTTTCAGTTGTTCGAAACGCATGCCAACCTAATTCCGGTGGAGCTCTACAACGAACTGTTTATGCCGGCGGTAGTAAAAATTAGTCGTGCTGTGCGCGACACCGGCACGCCATTTATCTTTTTCCCAAAAGGCATTGGTACCGGTTTGAAATACATGACCCCGGATATTGCTGATTTTGTAAGCATCGACTGGCAAATGCCGATTGAAGATGCCCGCGAGATTGTACACGCCGAAGTTGGTCTGCAGGGAAATTTGGATCCACGCCACCTGTATGCCAGCCAGGAAGAGATCGCCCTGGAATTGGAGAAATACAAACCATTTTTCCAGAAGAACAGCAAATGGATTTTCAACCTGGGGCACGGATTTTTACCGGACATACCCTACGAAAATGCCAAGTTTGTGGTCGATTGGATAAAAAGTACCAAATGGTGAAACCCGACTAGTTGTAACGAACTGTTCTTATTGCGGGCATTCCATTAATGTGAACGGATAGAAACCGGATGATGTCCGAAACCTTGGTATTTGTGTCTTCTACGATCTGTTTTCATCCCTCATTCCGGCGAAGGCCGTAACCTGTTAGTGTATTAACCTAAACGTTTTTGGTATTTCAAGTTGGCTCGGCTATAAATCCGGGGCAGAAAAAAGCAACCACCTCCCCGGCCAAAGCCCGGACTCTTCCTTTTTCGAGGAGGAGAATTTGGGAGCGGGATCTATCCGTCTGCGATATGAGCTTGTCATTTTTACGCGAAACGGCTCAAAATGGCGATGCGCAAGGAAAACAGCCACCAAAACCCTTAACTAACTGTAAAACAAGCCTCCCCATGGCGTGGGTGAAGGTTTCAAACGCGTTTGCTTACGTCACCATCCGCGTGGAGATGGCTTCAAACGCGTTTGCTTGCGTCCCCATGAGCATGGAGATAGCTTCAAACGTGTTTGCGCTCATCTCCATGATGCCAATTATGGTTTCAAACATATTTGGGGGCACCACCACGGCCGTGGGCATCAAAAAAAACGTGTTTTGTTGCATCCCCATGCGCATGGAGAAGCTATCAAACGCATTTCAGCGTAAAGCCACGCAAGCTTGCAGCCTCGAAAATTCGGTTGATCCGACAAGCCGTTCAATGGACACCAGCCTAAACGCATTAGGTATCGATTCCACCCGGTAGCTGGAAACAGCTTGCCAGATTTTCTTCCTATTTTCAGAACGGCGGCAAGCGACAATCAAAGTGGTACCATATCGTTTATCTCATCCCATTCATCCGAATAAAAACAGGTTCATTCCCCCATTTTGCAGGCTCGTCATCTTATCGTTTTCGGTTCGGTGTTGCCACGCTAGTTTTGAAGTGAAATTTAAAACAAACACGTTAAACAATTGAAACGATGAAAACAAAAGCGATTTTTTTAAGCCTGTTATTTTTGGTGATGTGCATAATCTCAACAGCACAGGAAACAAACAAAAATTACCTTTTCAGCTATAAAGGGAAGAAAAAAGAACACACCGTGGGGATGTACGGAAGCCTGGGGGGAACCTACTCAACGGTAATGGATGAATCGGCTAACTGGCTCACAGCCCGTGTTGGTGTAGTGATTGACGAACATTGGGGAATTGGGCTGGCTCATAGCGCACTGAACTACGACCACGAGTTAAGCCAGTTGGTAACCGACGGAACTTACCATTTGCAGGGAGCCTATTCGGGTATGTTTTTAGAATACCTCGTACCGTTTAACAACTGGGGTAAACTAAGCATTTCATGGACCAGTGGCATGGGTTTACTGTTCTATCAGTACGATAAAGAATACCGCAAAGCGTTGACCTGGACAGATGAATACATCGATGCCGAACGTTTTGCTGCCAATGAATTTGGAGCCGAATTTATGATTCATGTGGCCGGCAACTGGTGGGTTGGCCTCGAAGGATCGTATCGGAATACTTCGCCTATAAAAATGTTGGGGGTTGAAGAAGATGTATTGCAGAAATTCAATGCCGGTATCACTGTTCGCTACGGTATATTTTAAGCAAAACAGCAAATCCGGTTTGTGACCAATTAGGCATGAACCGGATTTTTAATCAATCTATTTTGATAATCGGGAGAGGGTTTTTCATTTTTATGTAATTTTAAAGCAAAACCAATTCTCCCATAAAGTGAACCAATACGCGATGCCTCTTCAGCCAATCAACCAGCTTTTTCCATTCAAAAGGCTATTCCGCTTACTGCTCGGACTGGCCGTTGGCGTGCAACTGATTATTATTACTTACAACCACTTCACGGGCTATTACCCGGTGAATGATCTTGGCCATTTCGGAATTCGATTGGTTTACAATTCATTTTTAAGTCTCCTTTCGGCGTTCATGGTGGCTTACCCCGATTTATTTGTTATCCGCCACCTCAATTACCGACTCCCCTGGAGTACGGCAAACACAGTGAAACGGCTGATCATTCAATTGTCGTTAACCGTAATTATAGCAGTCGTTATTTCAACCATCATAACCCTTACAGCTTACTGGATTAGTGCCTACACCAACGAGCTCAATGCTGTGCTCATCAAAAATGCCCTGATTTATGCGGTCGTCAATCTGCTGTTGATGATTGTTCTGGAGGCTCGTATTTACTTCTTCGAGTACAACCAAACACGAGTGAAAGCAAGCCTGCTCGAACAGGAACTTTCGCAAATAAAGTATGAAATGCTTAAGCAGCAAATCAATCCTCATTTCATGTTTAATAGTTTGAATGTGTTATCGGGACTAATTGAAAGCGATTCGAAGAAAGCCCAGCAATTTGTTGATGAGTTTGCCTTGATTTATCGGTATGTGCTGGAAACCATTGAGCAACCCGTTGTAAGTTTGAAAGAAGAACTGGCTTTTATACAATCATACTTTAGCTTACAGCAGATGCGTTATGGCGAGTCTCTTTCACTGGAAATAGATGTTTCATCTGAATTTTTGAGCCGGTTGCTTCCACCACTTTCGTTGCAGGTAGTGCTGGAGAATGCCATCAAACACAATATCATCAACGAGAATAAACCCTTAACCATTTCGGTGGCAACAGCCGAAGACACACTTGTCATTAAAAACAAGCTTCAGCCCAGATTTTCGCAAAGCAAATCAACCGGAATTGGACAAAACAATGTTACAAAACGCTATGCCCTGATCGGCCGGCAAGTGCCTCGTTTTATTGTAAAAAATAACCGCTATCAAGTTGAACTGCCACTTTTAAAACCAGACGATTATGCGCGTATTAATCATTGAAGATGAAAAAGTAGCTGCCGACCGGCTCGAAAACCTCTTACTGGAAATAAACCCGCAATACCAGGTCGCCGCCAAGCTGGGTTCCATCAAAGAATCGGTCAGCTGGCTAATGAACCAAACCGCCGACTTAATTTTTCTCGACATTCAGCTATCCGACGGATTAAGCTTCAGCATTTTTGAGCAGGTTCCGGTGAATATTCCCATCATTTTTACCACCGCCTACGATCAATACTCCATCAAGGCGTTTCAACTCAATAGCATCTCCTATTTACTGAAACCTATCAGGAAAGACGATTTAGTAGAAAGTCTGGAGAAGTATAAAAAGATGAAAGCGGCTTTCAGCATCAATTTCGAAAGTTTACACCCCATGCTCACCGGACAACAACAGCCTTATAAAAAACGGTTCCTGGTTTCGTACGGCGAAAAAATACAAAAGGTTGAAACTTCGGAAATTGCCTATTTTTATGCCATGGACAAATCGGTCTTTCTTACAACGTTTACCAATAAGTCTTACCCGGTCGAATACTCGCTCGACAAGCTGGAAGAGCTGTTAAGCCCGGAACACTATTTTCGAATCAACCGAAAATACATCATTAACATGGCAGCTATTGATAAAATGTATGCCTGGTCGCGCGGACGTGTGAAGCTGGTATTAACTCCCACGACCCAAGATGATAAAGATAGCCTGGTAAGCATTGAGCGCTCAGCCCGGTTTAAGGAGTGGCTGGATTCCTGACTGCTAGCCGTTCAGCGCCTGTTCAATATCGGCAATTAAATCGTCAGCCGATTCAATGCCAACCGAAAGGCGCATGGCCGTTGGCTTTATTTTCATAGCCAGGCGATCTGCTTCCGAAAACTCAACATAAATGGTTGACCAGGGGTGAATAATCAACGATTTATTGTCGTTCAGGTTGGTCGCACGGCGGATGAGTTGCAAGCGGTTCATAAAGGCAAAGCAAGCTTGCTCCGATTCCAGGTCAAAGGTTATGATCGTCCCGGGCTTTCCATCAAACTGCACCTTGGCCAGATCGTAGTTCGCGGCGTTTTTCAAACCGGGATAAGTCACGCCCTTCACCTCGGGATGGTTGCCCAGGAATTCGCCAAGAGTCATACAGTTGTCATACGAACGTTCGAAGCGTAACTCCAACAAATCCAAGCCCAAAATTTGGTAGTGAGCGGTATGAGCGGTCATCGCGCCTCCGGTGTTTCGGTAGTAGTTTTTGCGCAGACGACCTACAAACGTGTCTTTCCCAAATTTCTCAACCAAGGGCTTCAGGTTCGGATTTAATTGCCAATCGTAGGTTCCATGATCCACAATCACGCCTCCAAACGAAGTTGCTCCACCCGAAATGTGCTTGGTAGTCGACATCACTTCAATGTCAATTCCAAAGTCTTTGGCATTGAAACAAACCGGTGGCGTAATGGTGCTATCCGAAATCAACAGCAGCTTATATTTTTTTGCGATGTCCGAGAGTTTTAAAATATCTGCTATTTCCAGTTGCGGGTTGGTTACCGTTTCGAAATAAATGGCCCGGGTATTTTCGTCAACCAGTTTTTCTACCTCATCAGCCTTGGTGGTATCGGTAAAGCGTGTTTCTAATCCGTAGTTCCGAAGGGTTTGATCGAATAAGGAATAAGAATGAGCAAACAAATGGTTGCCCGAAATTATATTGTCGCCACTTTTACAAATGGCTAAAATGGTATTCGTAATGGCCGACATGCCCGATGAAAGTGCCAGTACATGGTGAGCTCCCGTTAAGGCTTTCAGCTTCTGCTCAAAATACTCAACCGTTGGGTTGCTGGTACGCGAATACACATGCGCCGGCAGTTCGCCTCTAAAATTAGCAGCTATATCTTCCGCCGAATCAAACTCAAAAGCAACTGATTCGTATATCGGCATATCTAACGAGCGGTGAACATCCTTTTTGGGGAATGGGACATGTAACGATCGGGTTGTAAAACTCTTCTTCATTCTTCTTCTTTTGTAAATCCTTCGCAAAGATAACAGCTCTAATTTAAATCGGTTCTAGAAAATTATCCCCTTCGGTAAAATCAGCTAAGTTCACTCAGTGTAAAAATCATCTAACTGGCTCTTTTATTTGGGTGCGAGGGGTGGTCTTTCAGCTCTCAATGAACTTGTTTTGAGCAGGTAAAAGCTGAAGACGATGCAAAACAATTGCATTCGACCGTTTTCAAATGGCTTCCATGATTCTCAAACTTTTCCATTTCGGGAAATACGCAGCACAGACTGGTAAATAAAATTGCGAAATCATTTTGAACAGGTTTCACACAACGGCTTATCTTATTATCTTTGTTCATCCAAGAATTAAGCGATGAACAGAAAGCTTTTAACACTACTCCTTTTCTTATTTTCCGCTACCCTTTTCGGCCAAAACCCCAATTTAAAGTTGGCACTGGTCAAGTACAAAGGTGGTGGCGACTGGTATGCTGATCCGACAGCTTTGCCCAACCTGATTCGTTTTTGCAACCAGGAACTCCAAACCAATATCGATCCGGAGCCGGCAACTGTAGAACCCGGGAGTATTGAGCTGTTCAACTATCCATTTGTCCACATCACCGGGCATGGCAACATCATTTTTTCTGAAGAAGAGAGCAGAAACCTGCGGTTGTATCTGGAGGCTGGTGGTTTTTTATACATCGATGATAATTATGGGCTTAACTCCTACATTCGGCGCGAAATGAAAAAGGTTTTCCCGGAACAAGAGTTTGTGGAGTTGCCTGCAGATCATCCGATCTATCAGCAAAAATACCGGTTCGAAAACGGCTTACCTAAAATTCATGAGCACGATAATAAGCGGCCGCAAGGGTTTGGTTTATTCATTGAAGACCGCTTGGTTTGTTTTTACACCTACGAGTCCGATATCTCGGACGGATGGGAAGACCCTTCGGTGCACAACGACACGCCCAACGTTCGGAAGAAAGCTTTGCAAATGGGTGCGAACCTGATTTCATACGTCTTCAACAACTAACAACTCAAAAAACAACAAAATATCAACATGACGAAAGTACTAGCCATTAATGGAAGTCCTCGTAAAAACGGAAACACCAAAATATTAATCGAAAAGGTATTTGAACCACTGCAACAAGCAGGCATCGAAACCGAGTACTTCCAGCTTGGCGGGAAGCCGGTTCATGGTTGCACCGCCTGTGGCAAATGTCGGGAAATTAAAGATGGAAAATGTCACATCAAAAATGATGTGCTTAACGAATGTATTGAAAAAATACTCCGAGCGGATGGTATCATTCTGGGGTCGCCGGTTTACTTTGCAGATGTTACAACCGAAATGAAAGCCTTAATTGATGTGGTTGGTTATGTTACCCGCGGAAACGGACATCTGTTAAAACGCAAGGTCGGTGCCGGCGTACTTGCTGTTCGCCGTGGAGGGCAATTACACGCTTTCGAAACACTCAATAACTTTTTCCTGATTAGTCAAATGATTGTGCCGGGATCAAGCTACTGGAACTTTGCAGTAGGTGGACCTGAAGGAGCCGTTTTACAAGACGAAGAAGGCATGCAAATTATGAATACACTGGGTGAAAACATGGCTTGGCTGTTAAATAAAATAAATGACTGACTTTGATTGAACCATGTAAATTTCAACTTGTTTGGAATTGTATAAGCAATTTAAAAACAAGTAAAATTTATTATTATGGATTGGAACAAAGAAACAGAGAAAATAACCAAAGAATTTACGTTTAATAATTTCAAAGAAGCACTCAGTTTTGTAAACCAGGTGGGCGAATTGGCAGAAGGCATGGATCACCATCCCGATATTTTGATACATTCATACAAAAAAGTATCGATTAGCTTAACGTCGCACAGCGAAGGCAAAGTAACCAACAAAGACCACGAGCTGGCTTCGAAAATTGACGCGTTATAATCATCTCAAAACACATCATAGAGGAATTATAACACCTGCAATTGCAACTCAGATTATCGTTGAAGTTGGTGTTGGAGAAAGTTCTTCGGCATACCAACGAATAAAAACAATTGAATGAAACTACATTTCAAGTTCAAATTCCTCTTAAAAAATATACTCAAAGGATTGCTTTGGATGGCAATCCTTGCTGTTTTATACCTGCTTGCCAAAGAATTTATCGTTGATGAAAACAAAGAGTTTTGGCTCAAACGATTTTACAGTCAACCACTCATCATCTACGGGGTATATGTTGGTTCGGAGGTCTTTTTTGGACTTTTCCCACCGGAGTTCTTTATGATTTGGGCCTATTACAAAGGCGACCTTTGGCACTATGTGCTAAACCTGGGCTTTTTTGCAGGTGTATCGTATGGAGCCGGATACATCGCATTTCTAGTCGGGCGATACCTTCAGCGGGTTGTTTTATTTCGATACCTGGGACGGAGGTTTTTTAGCAAGTACTGGCCCCTTTTCCGAAAGTACGGTGCTTTTCTCATTGTTGCTTCGGCACTTACTCCCCTTCCATGGTCGGCTATCAGTATGCTGGTAGGAACAACAAATTATCCCATGAAAAGATACCTTAATTTTGCTCTGTTCAGGATCCTACGCTTTGTGATATACGGTTATATCATTTACCAAAGCCACCAGTTCGGCTAGTGGATCAGGAAAAATGTGCCTATTTTATCGAACAAGATTTCAACCATTCAGGAAAAAGCTTGTTTACTAGTTGTACTCAAAGAAAAGGAACTATGTTTAAACGGTTGAAGGAAAAATGGAATGTTGATTCCGACCTGCAATTAATCGTCATTTTTGTCGTTTTTTCAATCTCTGGAAGTGGAGCTCTTGTTATTCGTAAATTGGTTTTTCACTGGCTTGATTATAGCCCCGACTGGCCTTTCTGGCTTTCCGCGATTGTCTATGTGCTTACCATTGTTCCGGCATATCAGATCATGCTGATGCTGTTTGGAACCCTCTTGGGGCAGTTCACCTTTTTCTGGAATTTCGAAAAAAAGCTTTTACGCCGATTCGGGATAAAGATTGATTAATCGGACGATTTACCTGCCTGTTCTCTTCGTTTATTGATTCGTAGTTAAAAATTCATTTCTAAAAAGATAAGAATATGGAACTCGCAACATTTGGAGGAGGTTGTTTTTGGTGTACCGAAGCCATTTTTAAAGAATTAAAAGGAGTGCAATCCGTCACTTCCGGCTATTCGGGTGGCGATATTGTTAATCCTGCGTACCGCGAAGTCTGTACTGGAAGGACCGGGCACGCCGAAGTAGTTGAAATTGAGTTTGACCCCGAAATAATAAGTTTTCAGGAATTGCTGGAAGTATTTTGGGCAACCCATGATCCGACCACGCTAAACCAACAAGGTGCCGATGTTGGAACGCAATATCGTTCAGTTATTTTCTACCACAATAATAAGCAACAGGAAACCGCGGAAATCATCAAGCAGCACTTGAATAAAGAGGCTATTTTCGAAAAGCCTGTGGTGACTGAAATCAGTCCTTGGGAAAACTTTTTCAGAGCCGAAGATGAGCACCAGGATTACTATGAACGAAATCCGGCACAGGGCTACTGCCAGTTTGTAATTGTTCCAAAACTGGACAAGTTCAGACAGATTTTCAAAGAGAAGATCAAATAAGACATCACATAAATAATACTAGTCGTTGTGGAAGTCTCTACAGCGATCCCCGAAGAATTAACCGCGGCGAGAGAACTTCAAAGATTTTTTGTTTGCTCTTGATGAAGTTTGCTACCTTCTCGCCCATTTCCTCAAAATCGACAGAGATTACCGTAATTCCGTCTCCAACGATTTCTTTCATGGGTGAATCGTTGTAAGATATCAAGCCCACATCGCGACCTACTTTTAGTCCCTTTTGCTTACATTCTTTAATAATGTAGACCAAATCATCTTCTTTAATAACCAAATAGGCTTGTCCCTTTTCGATGGTCTTATTTTTTATTTTTTGAATGACTGAATGCTTAATCGTATTTTCATCGCAAAACCTCTGAAACACCTCAATTGTCACCTTGGGATGTGGTGTGGATGATGGAAAAACCAAGCTGAACTCATCATACTTCTGAATTTGCTCTTTCCCTTGTTCCAGACAATTACGAAAAGCATTTTCAAAATCCTGGAGGATATGTGCCATCTCATCATTCTCCGGCGATCCCATATCTAAAATCAACAGCTTACTCGAATCGATTTTTTTCACCACTTTCTCAATCCGATCGTTATTGATATTCATAACCACATACATGCTGTAGCGACCCAGGTTATTTAAAACGAGCTGTTCAAACACATTGGGGTTGTAATGATGAAAGAGTAAATCAACGGAATAATTCTCGGGCAATGCATTTCGAAAGCTACCATACAGCTGTTCTTTGAAAGCACTGAAATCATCAAGCAGCATCATCACTTTAAAGGACTCGTTACTTACAAAGTAGCCCTTCGTTGGAGTTGATGCGATCACACTGCGTAGCTTTAAGGTGGTGTAGGCTTTAAAGATGGTATCTCTCGACAATCCACTTTCGCGACTCAACTTATTAACTGACGGCAAAAAATCGCCCTCTTTTAGAACTCCATCACTAATCGCCTCAGTAACGGCATGGATCAGCTGCTGTATTTTAGTTTGGGAAGAGGAATGGTCGAGTTGAAATTGAAATGCCATATTTTTTTTCTAAGTGAAGGAGGAGGATACACAGCATCCATCCCCTTTAATTATTTGATGATTTTATAAGCTACACGTGTATTTTCATTGTCCGGTATCCATAAATAGCAATTGCTACAAAGCAAATGAATGGCAAAATAAATGAGAAATTAACGGCTGGCAACCAAGCGATAGTTCCCTGGTCGATTAACAACCCTTGCAAGGGAGGCATCAAGGCACCTCCAACAATTGCCATCACCAAGCCTGCCGCTCCCAAAGTTGAATCTTCACTAAGTCCTTCCAAAGCAATACCGTAAATTGTTGGAAACATCAATGACATAAAAGCAGAAGTGGCAATCAGCAGATATAAGCCCGGCATACCCTCTATCAAAATAACTCCGGTAGTTGTCAACATTCCGCCAACAGCGAAAATGGTCAGCATAAAACGGGCATTTAAGTATTTCATCAAAAAGGTACTCACAAACCGGCTCCCAATAAAAATGGCCATGGCTATAATATTATAGCGTTGAGCTTCAGCTTTCGGTATTCCCAAATTATCAGCATACTGAATAATAAAGGTCCAGCACATGATTTGTGCTCCAACATAAAAGACCTGAGCAAGGACTCCCTCGCGATATTTTACGTTTTTTGCCAATCGCTTAAAGGTATCCTTTGTTCGAATAGAATGATCTGCCTTAGCTCGCTTAGGCATCTTCGATAAGACGATGATCGCCAGCATAAGGATAACAAAAAATCCGAGCATGACATAGGGATCGCGAATAACAGCCAAATCGTGAGCCCGAATACCAGCCTTTTCAGATGCACTTAAAGTTTCAAAAATCAAATTCCCTGCTGAATCTCTTTTATCGGACTCTAGTGTAGCCAGAATTACATTGGAGGCGATAAACATCCCGAAAATTGATCCCATTGGATTAAATGACTGCGCCAGATTTAGCCGCCTGGTTGCTGTCTCTTCGGGGCCCATCGACAAAATATACGGATTGGCAGTTGTTTCAAGAAACGCCAAACCGAAGGTTAAAATGTATAGAGAAACCAGAAAGAACCCAAAAAATTCAAACTGAGCAGCCGGGTAAAACAATAAAGCTCCTATTGCATATAAAGTCAAGCCAACAATAATGCCTACTTTATAACTATAGCGTTTAATAACAAGCGCTGCGGGAATAGCCATTGTTGCATATCCACCGTAAAAAGCAAATTGCACCATCGCAGCTTTGGCGTTAGAGATTTCCATTACCGTCTTAAATGCAGCCACCATCGGGTTTGTAATATCATTAGCAAAGCCCCACAAAGCAAAAAGACTTGTGATCAAGATAAATGGAAATAGGTATTCCTTTGGAACGACTTTAATTTTAGATTTCACTGTTTTTCTTTTTTAGTTATTCGTTTAGTTCGTATCGGTTTGTATTTTAAAGAGCGTTTTTTATTTCAGCAATTGAAACACCCAGTAGCTTTTCAGCAATGGAATTTAATGCTTGCTCATCTCCTTCGAAATGAAATGTTCGTTGAAAATGAATCTTAACTTCACCTGCATTTAAAGCAGCAGCTGACGACGAAGACTCCAACTCGTAAAACGGGCCAAGCTGACCACCATCTGCTAATGGACCGTCATTGTATGCATTAATGGCATCGCCATTAAACGGTTCTTTCTGGTACTCTTCCCACGAAGAGTTGACATAGTCAGTTGAAGTAGAATCCAACGAACAAATTAAAATGGTTAGGCATTTGTTTTGGGCATCGTAACTTCCTAAAGTTGGCAGTGCCCGCTCGGGAGAAACACCAATCTTACTCCGGTACTTTCCATCGGCCTTGAAATAGATGACTCCATCATCAGATTTCAACCTATCCGTTGGCATTTCACCAAAATAATCATCAGTAACCACGGGGCCTTCGCCGTCTTTTTTATAGCGTAGTACAATGGTTACTTCGGGTGATGGCTGGTACATGGAAAGCATCCAGATTGATGGCATACCTGTTTCTTTATTCCAGCTAAAATCGTTTGTGTTTTTCAGTTGGTTTAATGATTCGTAAGCAACAACTTTTACGGACTCATCCAAATTAATGGGCAAAAATTCGTCCAATTCAATCGGATCAATAATGCTCACCCGGCGGGTGATTTCCATTGAAAATTTATTGCCAGAATAATTCGCTAGCTGAAATGATTGTCGGAACGTCGCCGTTTCCTGATTAGCTTCAATTACATCCCAGGGCATGGTATCGATAGCAGAAGGAACACGCCAGTTTTCCATTGCCATGGTTTTCCCCTGATCAAAATAGAAAGAGAACTGTCCTCCCTCCGGACCAATCCAAAACCGCTCTTCGCCACCAAAAGGATTAAACTGAGAGGACAGTTGATCGGCTCCAAGTAATTTGTGGTTGATCCAGCCAAACGAGAAACCTGTTGATCCTGAGGTTGTGCTAGACATCACCCGTCCCTGCAGTTCAGGAACAATAACCACCCGAGATTCTCCGGCAACTAGCTCAATAGTAGAATAGTACTTTTGTAGTTTCTCCAGATCGTAGCCATACTGACCTTTTTTTAAGCTCATCGTTTCTTCTTTTTCAAAGCCGGTGGTAATCAAGTGAACCACCAACAATCCTATGATTATTGAGATTAAATGTTTTACATGAATGATCTTCATCTGTATAATTTTGATTAAAAATGGTAACAGATGAAACTCACATCAGTAAATTAATCATACTTGTATCGAATGATGAAATTTACTGATGCTCATTTCATGATATTAATTTCAAAATAAATTAAAATAAACGACTAGCCATAAAGAGGCCCGTAGTTTTTACACGCCCGGTAATCCGAACCTTCCTTATTTGCTCCGAATGAAGCCCAGGCACTTGGGCGGAAAATATCTTTATCTTCCACATTATGCATTGAAACCGGAATACGGAGGATCGATGCTAAGGTGATTAGGTCGGCACCAATGTGGCCATACGAAATTGCACCATGGTTGGCTCCCCAATTGGCCATTACACTGTATACATCTTTAAAAGCGTCTTCATCGTTCAAGCGTGGCACAAACCAGGTTGTTGGCCAGGTTGGATTGGTGCGCTCATCTAATAATTGATGAATATCCTCGGGTAACTCAACAGTCCATCCTTCGGCTATTTGTATCACTGGCCCCTGCCCTTTTACCAGGTTTACACGCGACATGGTTACCGGCATTTTGCCTTCGGTTTTAAATTGAGATGAATAACCACCACCTCTAAAATAACCTAAATCAGCAGGACACCAGTTTGTTTTATCTAAACATGCTTGGGCTTCTTCATCCGAAATATCCCAATAAGGTTTCATCACCGGATTTCCTTCAGCATCTTTTTGCTGTGCTGTGGCATCTAAGGTTGTCGACCCAGAATTGATTAAGTGGATAATTCCGTTTCGAGCTAATCCTGTCAGTTCTTTTCCGGTTACTCGTTTTACAGCTTCAGGGCTCCAGAATGTGCGAACGTCTGAAAATATTTGAGCGGTATTGGTTAACAGGTGACCAAACAACATGGGCACTGCATTTAAACTATCATTCTCGGTGGCAAAAACATAGGCTTCGCGTATACCATTCCAGTCGAATGAAGAATTCAACATCGCTTCAGTAAAGTCAGCATTCGGATAGTAGTCTGTCCATTGGCGCTGCCCCTGGAAACCACCTGCGATTGCATTATGTCCTTTCGCTTCCTCTCCAAAACCAAGCTCTGTTAATTTCGGATTGCCAATCATTAGATCGCGGCAAATCAGGGTCATTTTAACTACAATTTCCCATTCCCAATCTTTTCTTTTCCGGTCGCTCTGCTTGTCTTTTGCATTGTGGTCATCACCCTCCTGGCAATTTTCCTTTACCCAAGCCAAGGCTGTTTTATATTCTGAAGGATCGAAAATCTCCTGATCAATTCGACGTTTAATCTCAGTCATGTCAACAAACTCTGTACGCATCCCCAGATATTCCTGAAAAAAGTCGGCATCAACCATAGAGCCGGCAATTCCCATTGACGTATAGCCAAGCGACAGATATGATTTTCCTTTTATTTGCGCTGAAGCTAAAGCGGCTTTTGTAAACCGCAATACTTTCTCGCGAACGTCATCGGGAATGGCTGTGTCTCCCGCATCCTGTACATCGCGACCATAAATGCCAAAAGCCGGCAAGCCTTTCTGAGTATATCCGGCAAGAGCTGCGGCCAAATATACGGCTCCGGGACGCTCAGTACCATTAAAACCCCAAACGGCCTTAGGAAGAAGCGGGTCACTATCCATCACCTCTGTTCCGTAGCACCAGCATGGCGTTACAGTTAGCGAAACGCCAACTCCTTCACGACTGAACTTATCAGCGCAATTAGCAGCATCTGCTACACCTCCAATGGTTGTGTCTGCAATAACACATTCCACCTTTTCTCCAGAAGGAAAGCGCAAGTTTTCTTCAATTAGTTGAGCGGCAGCTTTCGCCAAATTCATGGTTTGAACCTCGAGTGATTCACGAACTCCACGTTCGCGACCATCTATTACTGGACGGATTCCTACTTTGGGCAAACGTCCGATTAAACGATTTTTCATATTGAATTGATATTTAAATTATATTTTTCGTGTTGTGCTGTACTGTGCTGCTAAAGTAGAAAAAATTCAATCGTATGGTCATGTTGGAAAACATGGTTTAAAAAGTTAGATTTGTATCAATCTCAATTCAAAACACATGCAAATATTTAAGCTACAGCTCCACTGGCAAATACTGATTGCGTTACTACTATCAATTGGTTATGGAATAATTTTCCCAACGAAATATGCCATTGATCAAGAAGCTATTAGTCAATTGCAGAAAACGCATTTAAGTGCGGCTGTTATTGAAAAAGTTGGGGGATTGCAAGGTGAAGAATACAGTACAATGCAAGACTTTCAGGTAAAAATGAAACAATTGCTGACTTCTGATGAATACGATAAATACCAATCTACAATTAGAAAAGCAAGCTACAACAACCCTCAAATCGATGCTGTTAGCTGGATGGGGGATTTGTTTCTTCGCGCTTTAAAAATGTTGATTATTCCACTGATTTTAAGCTCACTAATATCTGGAATTACAAATATTGGCACCGGTAAAAACTTAGGCCGATTGGGCTTAAAAACAATAGGATATTATGTAATGACATCTGTTTTGGCCATTGTAACAGGCTTATTTTTTGTCAATCTCTTTAAGCCTGGGGTTGGGGCTGATTTAAACTTTCAGGAAACGGTTGAAGGCTTGGTTGAAAAGCAAAGATCCTTTCGGGATATTTTGGTCGAAATTATTCCTCAAAATATCTTTCAGGCATTCAACGAAAGTGATATGCTTTCCATTATTTTCTTTGCCGTGTTGTTTGGTTTTTTCATTACGAAAGTGGATACCGTTAATCGTGAAGTTCTAAAAAAGGCATTCAATGCTATTTTCGAAGTCATGATGAAAATCACCATGTTTATCATCAAATTCACGCCTCTTGGTATATTTGGTATTGTTTCCAAAGTAATTGCAGACCAAGATGATTTAGCCGGTTTGATGTCGCGCATGGGAATTTACATGGGCACTGTTGTTTTAGCACTGACCATACATTTTTTGGTTACTCTTCCAGTGTTGATGAAGCTACTTGGAAAGGCTAATCCGCGGAAACATTTTCAAAATATGACCACTCCCCTTCTAACTGCTTTTTCAACTTCATCGTCAGGAGCAACTTTACCATTAACGATGGATGCAGTTGAGTCAAAATCAGGAGTGTCAAACAAAATAAGCAGTTTTACACTGCCCCTGGGAGCAACCATCAATATGGATGGGACTGCGCTTTATGAATGTGTTGCAGCTATTTTTATTGCCCAGGCTTATGGCCATGATTTAAGCATCATTCAACAAGCAATTATTGTTGCGACAGCCTTATTAGCGTCCATTGGAGCAGCTGCTATTCCCATGGCCGGTTTGGTTATGATAACCGTTATTTTATCAGCCGTTGGACTTCCGCTGGAAGGTATTGGATTAATCCTTGCGGTTGACCGAATTTTAGACATGTTTAGAACAGCTACCAATGTGTGGAGTGATAGCTGTGGAGCAGTTATTATTGCAAAAAGTGAAGGAGAAGAACTGCAGGTTTAGTTGCTTTTCTTATAAAAATCATTCAAAGATTCAATTTCCGTTGAATTACAAACCGGGCAATTTTCGCCGACTTTAGCCATGTTGAACTTAGCTTTACAAGATTTGCAACAGTACCAATTCTCATCGAATTGAAAATTACCTCCGCGAATGATCAAGTCTTTCCCTTCAACCATTGCCTGTGCTACTTTATTTCGGGCCGACTCATAAATCCGGGTCAGTGTAGGACGAGAAACATCCATACAAACTGCAGCTTCTTCCTGGGTAAGATTATCGTAATCCAGCAATTTTATTGCCTCATACTCTTCAAAAAACAGCACAACCTGCTGAGCTCTGTTTTTTGGTCCAAATACAGAAAATCCTTTAACGGAGGGCGGGGCTAATAAGCGCCGTTGTCTTTTTTTACGAGGCATCTAACTTTGATTTACTTTGTTCAACAAATAATGATCAGCAATAACCAAGGCTGCCATTGCTTCAACAATAGGGACAGCACGTGGTAGTACACAAGGATCGTGACGACCTTTTGGATTGATCGTTACTTCTTTTTCATCTTTATCAACCGTATGTTGCTCTTTCAACAAGGTTGCAATTGGCTTAAAAGCCACATTAAAATAGATGTCTTCTCCATTCGAAATTCCACCTTGAATTCCGCCGGAATTATTGGTTTTTGTTCGAATACCGCTCCCCGACTTTATAAAGACATCGTTATGCTCGGAGCCACTAAGCTTTGTGCCATCGAAACCTGATCCGTATTCAAATCCTTTGACCGCATTGATTCCCAACATGGCATGACCTAAATCGGCATGCAGCTTATTAAAAACCGGTTCGCCTAAACCAACTGAAACTCCCTGGATAACTCCCTGAATAACTCCGCCAACGGTATCATGATTTTTACCGGCTGCTTCAATACGGGCAATCATTTTATCGGCAGTTTCGGTATCGGGGCAGCGAACAATATTACTGTCAATCAATTTTAAATCAAGCTCTTTGTAGCTCTTTGTCAGTTCAACTTCGCCCACTCGCTTTACGAATGCATTAATATCGACACCAAATTGCTTCAGCATCAATTTAGCGACAGCTCCGGCTGCAACCCGTGCGATTGTTTCACGCGCAGAGGAACGTCCTCCTCCCCGATGATCGCGGCTCCCATATTTCTTCAGATAAGTATAATCGGCATGTGAAGGACGAAAAATGTCTTTCAGGTTATTGTAGTCGTTCGAGTGCTGATCTTTATTTCTAATCAGAAAACCGATGGGTGTCCCCTGCGTTTTTCCTTCAAAAATTCCCGATAAAAACTCAACCTGATCCGACTCTTTTCGTTGGGTCGTAATTTTCGATTGTCCGGGTTTACGACGATCGAGTTCATTTTGAATAAAATCCAAATCGATTTCGACACCTGCCGGGCAGCCATCAATAATACCACCAATTCCTACGCCATGAGATTCTCCAAAAGAAGTTAATCTGAATAATTGTCCGAAGCTATTCATTATTTTAGGTTAAAAAAACATTGCTCCCGATTGCTCAGAAGCAATATTTTGAATACGTTTTATCAATTAGCAGCCACAACCGCAGCTTCCACCATTTGCTTTCTCTGTTTCACAGCTTTCGCCCTCTTCACATCCGCAGCCACCGCTGTCACTTTCGCAACCACCACTACCGCAGCCACAGCCGCTACCTTGCACAGTTGCTGCAATTTCCTCATCAGTAGCATCGCGCACTTCCAATACTTTTCCTGAGAAGAATAAGTCTTCACCAGCCAAAGGATGGTTAAAATCCATTTTTACATGCTCGTCCGTAATTTCCAACACCAGGCCGTTCATACGTTGACCGCTAGCACTCATCATTGGAACAGTATTGCCAACTTTAATAATTTCCTCATCGAATTTTCCTTCAACCAGAAACAGGTTTTTAGGAAGATCAACAACTGCATTTTCATCAGCTTGCCCGTAAGCATCTTCACATGAAAGATTTATATTGAAGTCCTTGCCTTGCTCAAGACCTTGTAAAAGGTCTTCAAACTTTGGCAACATAAGTCCTGCACCATAAACAAAGTTTAGTGGTTTCTCGGCTGTTGCCTGTTCTATCAATTCTCCGTTTGCTCCTTCGATTCTTAAATCGTAAGTCAAAGAAACCATTTTGTTTTTAGTAATTGCCATTTTAAACTATTTAGATTGATTTTGAATAATACTTGCAAAGAAATAAAAAACATTGATATATCAAAGAGCACAAAACTCGATGGAATATACATTTAATGTTAACATCATAGATTTCTGTTGGTTTATAATTTGTCCGTCTTTATACCATATTTTACAGTTTATTTAGAAAGATTCTCTCAAAACACATTTTATCATCTAACAAATCTTCCTTTCAGAAAACATGCTGTACTAACAAGATTGGAAAAGCATTCTTCTAATAAATACAGATAGTTGTGAATAAGCAACTTAAAAATGTGACCGTCTACCGCCTTTAATTATTGTCAAACCAGCTTCGTTTCTTGTCTATCTTCAAGTCTTTAAGCATGGCTGATGAAGCATTAATTGTGAAACTGTAACTTTTGCGCCGACCAAAAGGCACAAAATTAAAGGCCATATTCCAGCAATGTAGCCGACGATTTATGTTGAAGGTGGTAAAAGAAAACTCACCGGCCTGAATATCAAAGTTTGTAGAAAGCGACATATTCCATTCGCGCGTTAATTTTACCCGGCCACTAAAGTTTAAACTCTGGTTGACTTGTGCATCATGATAATTACTTCTTTTTGAGTAGCTAAAGCTATAATTAAACCGAAAGTCCCATGGAATATCAAAATCATAGTATTCGATGCTCCCATCAGGATACATGATTTGCTCACCAATTTCTTCTCCCTCTTCGGCATTCGACTCTTCTTTCTGTTTCGATTTAAAAGACATTCCGAAGGAAAGGTTTGCATTGGTTAGCCGGCCCAACTTCGCCAACCCCGAAGCTTCGTTCCACATAAACTGATTAATTCGGGTTCCCTTTTCATCCGTATTGTATGGGTCAACTGTCCCTCCAAAGTTCAGGCTTACACCTTTAATTGTTGTTCGCCCGTTTATTCGAATGGTACTTAGATTTAATGAATCTGCAATAAAATTGTACGATCCGCTAAATCCCAGATTATCGATAATCTTTACTTTTTCAAATTTCTCTTCGTTTGAGGTGGTATCGTTTTTAGCCGCCATTTTAGCTTCGAGGTTGTTGGTAAGTCCGAAGTTAATCGCGGCACTCTCCCCTCTCCCGGCCGACCCAAAAATAGCCCCTTTAAAACGATTGTAATAGATCTGATTTCCCTCATGGTCCATATACGAGTCATAAAAATCGTATTTTGGATCGCCAAAATCAGGAGTATAACTAAAACTAACGGAAGGCGACATTTTATGTCTGATGGCTTTCATTCGGGAATTGGGGTTTTTCATTAAATACATCCCGTAAATATTCGTTTGCGAACTCAGGCTAAATGAATAGTTATAATTTCGACGAAAATGATAGGTGGTATCCTCCCAAACGGTTCCTTTCTGAGCGATATTGTCGTAGGCATAATTTTGGGTAATATAATTTGTATACCAACGCTCCGAATAACTCACACTAGGACTTACATTGACATATTTAAATAGGTTGAAATTCGGCAAGCTGATTGGGATGGAGTGTTTCCATCCATTTTGCCAATCGCGTATAATTGACTGATTCAGCAATTCATCTTCTTTTGCCGTTATGGAGTTTTTTATGTTACCGGTGTAGCTAAAACCAATTTTCTCGTACCACTTTGGAGCCCCAACACGATCTTTTTGTCGAAACGGATAAATTTTCGCCATGGAGAAGGTTAGCTCCGGAAAACTTAATGAAATAGTAGTATCTCGTGAGTTTTGTGAGTGTCTGAAACTGGCTGACATATTAAATGGTGAGTTTTCCCATTTTTTAGAATATGAAATACTCGACGATTTAGTGGTTTGCAAATAGCTTTGCACATCGTACGAATTCTGTTTGTCGTAACTTGTTGTAGACAGGTTTACGCTAGCCGAAAATGATTGATATGGATTGGCTTTACTGTCCTGCGAATGCGACCACTTAACTGAAAACCCCGGCGAACGGCTAAAATCAGGCAAGTCAGGATCACTGTAACGGTTTACATTATACCTGAAATCAAAATTTCCTGAGAATTTATACCGTTTTTTATAGTTGGTATGCACGTTGGCTCCCCACGAACCCTTAGAGTAAATATCCCCTTTCATCGTCAAATCGAAATAAGGACTTGCTGCCCAATAATAACCTCCTTCGCGCAAAAAGAATCCCCTGCTTTGTTCTTCACCATAGGTAGGTATTATAATACCAGACGAATAACTGGGGGAGTTTGGGAAGAACCCAAATGGGATCATTGGGAAATAAATTGGAAAATCTTCTAACACCAAATATGCCGGGCCGGTAATAATTTTTTTATTCGAAATAACCTTTGCTCTGGTCATTCTTAAATAAAAATGCGGATGGTCTGCATCACAGGTCGTATACTTTCCTTTTTTCAAAATAAAAGAGTTGGCATCAATTTTTTTGGTTCGCTCACTATGAACATATCCGTCGCCCTGTTGCGTTTTCACTTCAGTAATTATTCCCTTTTGAGTTTCAAAATTGTACCGCAGCGTTTTACTCTCAAACTCCTCTTCCCCATCTTTAAATACCGGCGAACCTTGAACAACCTCCGCCGAATCGGGAACACCTTCGGCGTAAACCTCTTTTGTTTCCAAATCTAGTTCTATGTAATCGGCTTTCAGCTCAATCGTTTGGTAAGTCACCATCGCCTCTTTGTATAAATATACTTTTTGGCCATCCAGCGAAATCACGATAGAGTCCAACGCATTATAATTTATAGGAGCCTCAAGAACCGTTGTATTTGCAGTATCCGGCTTCGCTATTGAATCCTGGGTAGCCGATATTCTGGATGACAAAATAGAATCAGGCTTTAACTCAGGCTGAGGAATAGAAGAAAGTTCCGTGTCGGGCAATTCCTGTGCATAAGTATTAACACAGAAAAAAAACAAAATATATGTGAAGATTATTTTCGTCAAATTAGAAAATGTTAGCCATTTCGGTTACATTGGACTGCAAAAATATAAATTCAACCCAGACAAATGCGTGAACAAATGCAAAATAATTTTAATATTTCTATTTTTGTTGCGTTCAAACAACATGTATATGAACATTAGCCGAAAGTTGTTTATTGTATTTCTGTGTGTATTTTTTGAATTATTGAATCCTGCACGAGCAAAAAGCGCGCCAGATCATCCGTTTACAGTAATTATTGATCCCGGTCATGGAGGGAAAGATCCGGGTGCAGTATATAAAGGTATCCGGGAAAAAGACATTGTTTTAAACATTGGAATAAAACTCGGGAACTACCTGAAAGAAAAATTACCCGGTGTTCGTGTAATTTACACCAGAAACACCGATGTGTTTGTGCCGTTACATCAGCGTGCTGTTATTGCAAATAGTAACAAGGCCGACCTTTTTGTTTCCTTACACGCTAACTATTGTGGAACTCCTTCGATCACCGGAACCGAAACTTTTGTTTTGGGTCTTCACCGATCAGAAGAAAACCTGGAGGTAGCCAAGAAAGAAAACGCTGTAATTTTGATGGAGGAAGATTATTCTTCAACCTACCAGGGGTTTGATCCCAATTCACCCGAATCATACATCATGTTTGAAATGGTACAGGATGAACACCTCGATCAAAGCATCAACCTGGCCGCGGCAATCCAAAATCAGTTTAAGAATAGAGCCGGGCGTCATGACCGTGGCGTGAAACAAGCAGGCTTTCTGGTTTTGCGACGAACAAGCATGCCAAGCGTATTGGTTGAAGCCGGTTTTTTAAGCAATCGCTATGAAGCAAACTATATGAATAGTGATGAAGGGCAGGCCTATCTGGCTTCGGCTATATTCAGAGCAATACGCGATTATAAAAATGCGGTTGATCACAAAAGTGAATACCAATTAGGTTCATCAATACCTGAAAGTTTGAAACCATCAGCAGAAACAACCGAAAAAGCGCTTTCCCAGAAAAAAGAAGAACACACCAACAACTTTTATTTTAGTGTTCAGCTAGCTGCCACCAGCAAGGCGATAGAGCCAACGGCAACAAATTTTAAAGGCCTTGAAAAAGTTGAGCGAAAGAGAATTAAATCCACATTCAAGTTTTTCTACGGAAAAAGTAACTCATTGGAAAAGATACAATCGCTTAAACAAGAAATAATAGCAAAATATCCTGACGCGTTTATTGTTGCTTTTGAAAACGAAGAGCCCATCTCGATAAAAAAGGCTTTGAGAAAAATAAAACCATAGTTCTGATCTCATTGTTTGTTTAGTATCAGAATGCTTATTAATATTGTATAAAACAAGCTGAAAACAATTATGAAACTGTCTAAATACGCCAAACTGGGAATTCTTATCGTCTTTAGTTTTGCCATTTTTATTTGGGGAATGAACTATTTGAAAGGAATCGATTTCTTCAAACAAAATACAAGCTACTATGTCGTTTATGAGAGGATTGAAGGACTACTCGAATCAAGTGCTGTTATGATTAATGGCTACCAAGTCGGTCAGGTTAAAACGATTGACTTCTCAGACAGGAATGATGGTAGCTTGGTCGTTAATTTCTCGCTGGAAGGAGATTTTGAAATCCCGGAAGGCTCCATCGCCAGAATTGTTTCTTCGGATCTTATGGGAACCAAATCGATCGTATTGCAAATCAATCCGTCCAATGTATACTATCAGGAAGGTGACACGATACCGGGAAGTATTGAAGAAGGTTTGAAAGAACAAGTAAGTATGCAGGTACTCCCTTTAAAAAATAAAGCGGAGCAGCTTTTAGCATCGCTTGATTCTGCTATTACCGTTGTTACATACGTTTTTAACGAAGAAGCACGAAAAAACCTTTCAGAAAGCTTTGCTCGTATTAATCAAACCATCTTAAATCTGGAGTCAGTATCAGCTGATATTAGCGAATTGCTGGTTACCGAAAAATCTAATTTAAAAGGGATTATTCAAAACATGAACGATATTAGCTCAACTCTTAACGAGAATTCCGATGATTTTACAAACATCGTAGGTAATTTTTCATCTATAAGCGACAGTTTAGCGGCTGTAAATATCGCTGGTATGGTTTCTGACCTACAAATGTCAGTACAAGGAATTAACGCCGTGTTGGCTAAAATTGAAAACGGAGAAGGCACTGCAGGCAAACTTTTAGGTGACGAACAGCTATACGATAATCTGGCGGATATGAGCCAAAGCCTCGATTTCTTATTGAAAGACATTCGGAACAATCCCAAACGCTACGTTCATTTTTCTGCATTCGACCTTGGAAAAGATGTTTATATCTCACCTCAAAAAGAAAAAAATGATGCCAGTCAAACTGAATACACTTTCAAGATACACCTTATTTCAAGCCCCTCAAGATTATCAAAAGACAATACCATATTTAGTGATTTTGATCAAGTCGAAGAAGTTGAAATTTCAGGAGGATATAGCTATCTAACTGGAGAAACATCCGACATCGCAAAAATTATGGAAAATCACACTGCTGCTAAAGCTGTTTTTCCTGATGCAAGTATAATCGCTTTCAAAAATGGGCGAAAAGTACGGTTAGAAAAGGCTTTAAGGAAATTAGGAAATTAGCATCCGAATTGTTCTAAAAAAATATTGAAATACTCAAGTCCCTCTAAATACAACACTTCCAAAAGAATTCTATTTTAAACACCTGATAATCTGATTGTTGTACAGCATAAAAAATTAATTTTTTTTAACTGCCTGACTAGTAATTAGATTGTATCCTTTTCTTAAAAGTCAAGCGATTTTGCATTTTTTTAATACTTTTTTTTTCACAAAATTTGTTTTCGGGAATTCAAATAGGGAAAAAATTTGTCGAACATATATTAATCCTGCTGTTCAAAATGAGTAACAATCATCTTGCTGTATGGAATCGTTGTCTGTCTGTTATTAAAGATAATGTTCCAGCAATTAGTTTTAAAACGTGGTTTGAGCCAATCGTTCCAGTAAAGATCAACAATCAAGTGTTGACGATTCAAGTTCCAAGTCCATTCTTTTATGAATACTTGGAAGAGCAATACATTGACTTGCTTCGTAAGACCTTGCGTAAAGAAGTTGGGAACGACGCGAAATTGGAGTATGTTGTCGTTATGGGAAACAACCAAAACAATGCTCAACCATATACCGTCAAGTATCCAACAAACAACAATAGTAAAATTCAGAATAAACCACTCAATGTACCATTAAGAACAGAGGGGAAATCATCAATTAAAAATCCGTTTATCATTCCTGGAATCCAAAAACTTCAGGTTGATCCTCAATTAAAAGCGGATAACACGTTTGAGAATTTCGTCGAAGGAGAATGTAATCGATTAGCACGTAGTGCAGGCTATGCTGTGTCGCAAAATCCAGGAGGAACGGCTTTTAATCCGCTAATGATTTACGGTAATTCAGGATTAGGAAAAACACACCTTGCCCACGCAATTGGTATTGAGGTAAAAGAACAGTTTCCTGAAAAAATTGTCTTGTATGTAAATGCTAACAAGTTTCAAACACAGTTCACCGAAGCCATTCGGAATAACAACCGAAACGACTTCCTTCATTTTTACCAAATGATTGATGTATTGATTTTAGATGATGTACATGAATTTGCGGGTAAAGAAAAAACACAGGAAACATTCTTCCATATTTTCAATCATCTTCATCAAAGCGGAAAACAGCTGATATTGACATCAGACAAGCCACCAATTGAGCTGAAAGGCATGGAGCAGAGATTGTTATCTCGATTCAAATGGGGACTAACTGCAGACTTGCAAATTCCTGATTTTGAAACCAGAATGGAGATTTTGAAAAGGAAAACCTACAAAGATGGTATTGAAATCAGCGACGAAGTTTTAGAATATATTGCTTCGCACATTGGCAATAACGTTCGCGAATTGGAGGGTGCTCTGGTTTCATTATTGGCTCAGTCTACATTGAATCGTAAAGAAGTAACGATTGAACTAGCCAGCGACATGGTCAACAAACTGGTAAAGAGCTCAAAACGAGAATTGTCAATCGACTATATTTCAAAAGTGGTATGCGACTACTTCAGCATGCCAACTGATTCACTTCAGGCACGCACTCGTAAACGGGAGATTGTTCAAGCCAGGCAGCTGGCCATGTATTTCTCAAAAAGCCTCACGAAATCGTCACTGGCCTCTATCGGATCTCAAATAGGAAATAAAGACCACGCCACGGTATTACATGCTTGTAAGACGGTGAACAACCTCAAAGACACCGACAAAAACTTTAAGGTCTTTGTCGATGAAATAGAAAAGAAATTAAAGATGTAAATAACGGCAGGTCATTATGATCTGCCTTTTTTATCCTCGAAAGATGACTGATTCATTTCTGACCATTTCAAAAGCTGAAGAAGGATTGTTTAAAGAAAAAGGTAGCAAATTTATTGCTTACGCCTATCCGGTTGAAACAGAGGACGAAATTAAAGAGCTGATCCAGGAACTAAAGAAAACTCATCATTCTGCACGTCATCATTGTTATGCCTGGCGATTGGGAGCTAGCAAAAAACGCTTCCGTGCAAATGACGACGGGGAACCTTCATCCACGGCAGGGAAGCCGATCTTAGGACAAATTAAGCGTAATAATCTTACCAATGTATTGGTAGTTGTGGTTCGCTATTTTGGCGGCACTTTGCTTGGCGTTGGCGGGCTGATAACTGCCTACAAAGAAGCTAGTGCTGATGTACTTCAGAAAGCAACGATCATCGAAAAATTAATCAAAACGACTTTTGAGATTGAATTTGACTATTCGATGATGAATCCGGTGATGCGCATTTTTAAAGAAGACAAGCTGGAACAAAAGAAAAACCGGTTCGAACTACGGTGTAAAATAACAAGTTCGATCCGAAATAGTGAAGCCAATCGGGTAATCGAAAAATTTGAAAAGCTGGAAGGTGTTGAAATTCGGGTTGTTGAATAAAATTCGATCTGTTAATAAGTCAGTAATAAATCCTGTCCATTGTCATATGTTTATATACGCCAGATTATCTAATTTTGAATTTTGATGAGGCGTTTAATCGTTCAATATAATTCCCTGCGAGGTGATCAGGATCACCTGACAATTTTTTCCCCATTCGTTAAACGTTGCATTACTTATTTTTTTGATAGAAGCTTTTGCTCAACACCTAATTTTATTACCGGCCTTTATCCCGGAAAAGTAAAAACCAATAGGATCTTTAATCCTGTTGGTTTTTTTTTGAAACCTTAATAAATAGATCGCATGAATAAAAAAGACTTGATTTCCATCATGGATTATTCGAAGGAAGAACACCTTCGAATAATGGATCTGGCAGCTGATTTTGAAAAAAATCCCAACCAAAAACTACTGGACGGGAAAGTGGTTGCTTCGCTCTTTTTTGAGCCATCTACGCGCACCCGGCTAAGTTTTGAAACAGCCATAAACCGCATGGGAGGACGAATCGTTGGCTTTTCGGATGCAGGCTCTTCCAGTGTTACGAAAGGAGAGACACTGCATGATACGATTCGAATGGTTTCTCAGTATGCTGATTTGATCGTCATGCGGCACCCACTGGAAGGAAGTGCTCGCTACGCAGCCGAGGTTTCATCGGTGCCCGTAATCAATGCGGGCGATGGAGCAAACCAACATCCTACTCAGACCTTATTGGATATGTACTCCATATTGAAAACACAAAACACATTCGATGACCTAAACATCTTCATGGTTGGCGATTTACGATACGGACGAACCGTTCATTCGCTACTAATGGCTATGTCGCAATTTGAGAATCCTATTTTTAACTTTATCGCACCCGAAGAGCTTTTAATGCCCGAGGAGTACAAAATCTACCTACGCGAAAAAGGAATCCGCTTTTTTGAGCACCTCGAATTTACCGACATTATTTCAGAAGCTGATATTGTTTACATGACCCGGGTTCAGAAAGAACGCTTCTCTGATCCGATGGAATACGAAGAAGTTAAAAACGTGTACATTTTAAGAAACAGCATGCTTGAAAATACGAAGCCAAACATGCGCATTCTGCACCCACTACCTCGTGTAAACGAAATTGCGCCTGACGTTGATAAAAACGAAAAAGCCTACTATTTTCAACAAGCCTTAAATGGTGTTTTTACCCGGGAAGCAATTATAGCACATGCCTTAAATTTAAAGTAATCAGCCATGAGTGAACACAAAAAGAAACTAAAACTGAAAGTCAGTGCCATTAGCGAAGGTACTGTTATTGACCATATTCCATCCGAAAATTTATTCGATGTTATTTCCATTCTCGAATTAGACAAAACTCCAAACATGATCACCTTTGGAGCCAATCTGGATAGCGACAAGCTTGTTAACAAGGCGATTATTAAAGTTTCCAATCAGTTTTTTGAAAATGACGACATCAACAAAATTGCATTAATTGCACCGCATGCCAAACTTAACATTATTAAAGATTACGAAGTTGTTGAAAAGAAAGTTGTTGAAGTTCCAAATCAGGTAATTGGTATTGTAAAGTGTTTTAATCCCAAGTGCATTACTAATGCGGAACCAATCACCACCTCTTTTAAAGTAACGTCAAAAGAGCCAATTGCACTGAAATGCATGTACTGTGAAAAGATCACAAGCGAAAGCCAGATGGTTATCAAATAAATACAAAAATAGCATTCAATTATTTAAAATGAAACGAACAAACTTTAGTGGGTTAATTGAAAAAATTGAAGACTTAGCTCGTGAAAAGCCAGAAAATTTACACTATCAAATTTGTGCTTTGCTAAAAGAGGAAGTTTTCCATTACGATTGGGTTGGCTTTTATATTTTATACGATAATGCTTTAAAACTTGGAGACTATGTTGGGAAAACAACCGATCATACGAGTATCGCTATTGGAAAAGGAGTTTGCGGACAGGTTGCTGAAAAGAAGAAAACCATAATTGTACAGGATGTCAGCCAGGAAGATAATTACATTGCATGCAGCATTGACGTACAGTCAGAGATTGTGGTTCCGGTGCTAAAAAATGGTGAGTTTGTTGCCGAATTAGACATTGACAGCCACTCTCCTGCTCCATTTTCAGCCGACGATCAGCTATTTCTTGAAAAGGTTTGTAAAATATTGGGCGACACATTCTAACAAACAAAAAGGTTCGCTCAGGGTAACCCCTGGCGAACCACTATCATCGTACATTATAAAAGCCTCAATTAATAACGCTGAGGTCTTCTTTGAGGCCGTTCCGTTCTTGGACGGGCTTGGTTCACTTTTATATTTCGTCCGTTTACTTCAGCTCCATCCAACTCTTGAACAGCTTTTTCGCCTTCTGAGTCAATAGCCATCTCAACAAAACCAAAACCTTTAGCTCTGCCCGTTTCACGATCTGTTACAATTTTTACGGATGTAACTTCTCCGTATTCTGCAAAAATTTGACCTAGTTCGTCTTCTTGAAGATTGTAGTCCAGGTTACCTACATAAATGTTCATAATCAAAAAAATAAAAATTAGAAATAAAACAAAAACACAATAGATAAGGTAAAGAGGGGATCGGAAAATTTAATCGCAAAAATGAAATTAACGCAGAAACCTAATCAGTTTACCCCACCCTAAGTACATAAAGTAACGTTTCCAGTTTGGGAATGAAAAAAATCATTTTAAGTGAAAAGGGAGGTCTCAAAAACTTAGAAAACAGCCAATTCTCAACCATACTCATATACAAAAATAAGTATTGTTTTAAATCTGCAAATACTTTACACGTTTTTTTTGCATAAAGCGAATAATAATTTTAGACTTACTATCTTGCAGTTAATCAACATATAAAACCAACCCTTTCAAATATTCACCCTCGGGATGGTAGATGTTGATGGGATGATCGGCCGGCTGATGCAGTTGATGCAAAATACGCACTTTACGGCCCGATATGGCTGCTGCAGAAAAGACAGCCTCTCTGAATTTATCTTTACTAACCACCTGCGAACAGCTAAATGTAAACAGAATTCCACCCGGACGGATTTGCTCAAATGCCTTCGCATTTATTCGTTTGTAGGCCTGAAGTGCCGGACGTAATGCTCCCCGGTGTTTCGCAAATGCCGGCGGATCCAATACAATCAAGTTATAGCGATCTTTAATCTCTCGCATAAAATCAAAAGCATCTGCTACAAACGCTTCATGTCGTTCGTCATTTTTGAAGTTCAGCTCAACATTTTGCTTGGTTAGTTCAATAGCTTTTACCGAAGAATCGACCGAATGAACCAGCTTAGCTCCACCCTGCAAGGCAAAAAACGAAAAGCCTCCGCTGTAGCAAAACATATTCAGTACATCCCGGCCATTGGAATATTGCTCAACCAGCTTTCGGTTTTCGCGTTGATCAATGAAAAAACCTGTCTTTTGCCCCGAAATCCAATCAACCTGATAGGACAGATCGTACTCCTTCACAACACAAGGTTCTGAACTTTCGAGAATATATCCATTCTCAGGATTGATATCAGCTTTAAAAGGCAGTGTCTTTTCACTTTTATCATATACAGCATTCAACGAATCGCCCATTATTTTTTTCAGGATTTTAGCCAATTCGTGCCTGATTGGGTACATTCCGACTGAATGAGCCTGATAAACTGCCGTTCCATTATAGTAGTCAATGATAAGGCCGGGCATGCCATCTCCTTCGCCATGAATAAGGCGAAAGACATTCGTGTGCTCACTACCCAGCAATCCTAAATCGCGTCGCAACTGAACGGCATCAGACAATTTTCTTGTCCAAAAATCCTCATCAATTGGGCTATCTTCGAATGAAATAATACGAACAGCAATTGAGCCAATCTGAAAATGGCCAATCGCCAGAAAATCTTTCTTGTTGGAAACAATTTGAACCAGTTCTCCTTCTTCGAGTTCGCGACTGATGTATTTTACAGCACCAGAAAACACCCAGGGATGAAAACGATTAAGCGATTGTTCTTTCCCTGATTTTAATGTAATAACGGGTAATGTCATGATTGTGCTGCTATTAACGAATTGAAAATTTCATGCGAAACCCAGGCATCTGTCGCCGCATAACTCAATTGTGCTTCAGTGAGATTATCAGACTCCCAGTTCGATAAACGCTGCGATTTGGAAATACGAAAACCAAGCACAATACCGGTAATTTTTTTCAGGCTGAAATCCTGAATGCCGTGTTCTTTAACCTCATCTTGAAGTTCCACAAAACCACGTGGGTTAAAGTGATTTACCTTTTGTAAGGTTTTTATATCATCGCGGATGGCAACACCAACTTTGGTGATTTTCTTATCGGCTAAAATTGCTTTCAGTCCATCAGGCAAACTAATTTTATTGATCCGAAAGATAAAAGCTTTTTCGTCAGTAGATAACTGCAACAGCGCAACCTGATTAATTTGGCCTCGCTTAAACGAAGGCTTCGTTTCAGTGTCAAAACCAAGAACCAATTGTTTTTTTAAATAACTCACCGCTTCTTTGTATTGACTTTCGTTTTCAACCAACACAATATCGCCTTCAAAGGATTGCAACGGCAAGTCAGCCAGTGCTTCTTTTGTTATACTTTCAATAAACATAGTTAATCTTCCTGATTGTTAAATAATTGGTTCAGCCAGTCCGGTTTACTGCTTTCTCCATCACGTTCCTCTTCATCAGTCTTTCTTCCGGTCACCTGGTCATCCAGATTTAAATCGCTGTAAACAAGCGAATGAATTGCACGTAAACAATTGACCAGACGCTGCCCCCAGAAATGTCTGAAATTATCCTGACAAATCCACAACGCTTCCTCCATAACAAGCTCGTCGCCTGTCCGGTATGACATTAGAAAGTCTTTCAAATCTTGAAATATATCTGCCAGGCACTCAGAAATACTTGCCGTTAAAGGAGCATCACTAAACTGCATCTCCGGATCAAAAACCTCTTGAAAATCATCGTATTGACCAAGAAGATTCATGATTTTTTGTTGAAGAAAATTATAGTCTACTTCACTTACAAACTTTTCGAGCCCCATTTCCTCGTAGCTCTCAATTTCGTGTAATACCGAGGTTTTCAGATACAACAAAGGTAAAATCTTTTGCACCTTATCTAAAAAGCTACGAGTTGTGTGATTACCTGCAGTTTCAACGAAACCACAGTATTCATTGGCAACCGTAACAAATTCGATTACATTTTTTGAATAAACAATTGGATTTAAATTTTCCTCTGCCATAGCTTGAGATTAATCATGCAAAAATAGAAAAGATTTTTCGTTTCGTCCGTATTTAGCACCTTTTGTCATTAACTCACTTCCACTCCAACTTATTATCAATACGATGTACGATTTTTCCGTTGTCCATCAGCCAGCGAATAACATTAATTTTTTCGTCTTCATTTCCGGCAAGTTTCATAATCAGTTCCTCAAAAGTACATGCCTCATTCAGGATTTTCTTAATTTCCTGTGCAAGCTGATCGAACTCCAGCTTACTAAGTCCCAGTTCATTTCGTTCCAAACAAACATCACACTTTCCGCAACGGACCGAATCTGTTTCTCCAAAATATTCGAGCAAAACCTGACTTCGGCATTTCAGTTTTTGGGTAGCATAATAGATCATCGCCTCAATACGCTTCTGGTAGTCCTTTTTTCGATCAGCATAATGCTCTTTAGATATCTTCAACCGACTAATGTCAACCCGTTCTTTCGGGAAATAAATGTAAGGCGTATTTTTTCGCGGAATATAATGAATAATTTTGTTCGAACTTAAATGAGATAAAAAACGCGACACCACCTCCATACTTAAACCGGCTCGTTTTGCCAACAGCTCCTCATTAATCGGCACATAATCCGAAAACAAACCGGAATACGAACGAAGCAGTAGCTTAATGAACCCGTCGAAACTGGAATTAGCCACCTGAAATTTGTATAAATCATCGCGTGTTACAATAAAATTTACCCGAGACGGATTATCAGCCTCACTGGTCAACTCCAAATATCCTTCGCGTTGTAATATTTTAATGCTGTTGTAAACTTGCTGAATCTGCATGTTGTATTTCGATGCAAATTCACCCAAATTAAAATCCTTCGTTTGATTAATTCCATAACCAACAGCCAACTGGAACGTATTGCAAATAGCCTGATACACCTTTTTTATAATTTCAACTTCAGGAAATGACTTCTCAACATTCTTTTTCAAGGTCAAAATATCAGACTTCCCAAAAATCATGACACCAAAGGCTTTGTTTCCATCACGTCCTGCCCTGCCCGCTTCCTGGAAGTATGCTTCAGGAGAATCAGCCGGGCCAAAGTGTATGACAAAACGCACATTGGCTTTATCAATTCCCATCCCAAATGCGTTGGTTGCCACAATTATCCGAGTCCTCCCCGATTTCCAATCATTTTGTTTCTTCTCCCGATTTAAACTACTTAAACCAGCATGATAATAGTCTGCTGAAATTCGATTCCTTTTTAGATACTCGCTAATCTCTTTTGTCAACTTCCTGCTTCGAACGTACACAATACCAGACCCTTTCGCCCTTTGGGTTGATTGCAATAAATACTGCATTTTGTCTTCACGCTCGCGAACCACATAAACCACGTTTTCACGAAAAAAACTTTTCCGAAGAACATGTTCTTTCTTAAAGTCAAGCTGTTTCTGAATATCCTTTTCAACCTCGTGTGTAGCAGTGGCAGTAAGCGCTAAAACCGGCACCCCGGGCAATAGTTTTCGTAACTCCTTTATTTTTCGGTACGATGGTCTGAAATCAAATCCCCATTGCGAAATACAATGGGCTTCATCAACCGTGATTAAGTTGACCTCCATATTTGACAAGTTATCTTTAAAGCGCTCGGTGTTAATCCGCTCCGGCGACAAATACAAGAACTTGTAATCGCCCCAACTAGCTTTATCAAAAGCTATTTTTATCTCTTGCTGGCTTAAGCCTGAATGTATCGCCAAGGCTTTTATTCCCTTCTTATTCAGGTTCTCCACCTGATCTTTCATTAAGGAAATCAAAGGCGTTATAACCAGGCATATTCCCGGCTTCGCTAACGAATAAACCTGAAAGGTTATTGACTTTCCTCCACCAGTCGGCATTAATCCCAGTGTATCATGACCATCATCAATGGATTGAATAATCTCTTCCTGTAAAGGACGAAATGCTGAATAGCCCCAAAAGCGGGTCAATATGGATTTGAAATCACTCAATAAAACTATTTTTTTGCAATGATTATAAAAACGATTTCAACTTAACAAATTTTAATGAAATTTAATTTTTTTAATGCTGACATGCAAGCCCAATTCCACCGCTATATCCGGTTATTTTTTGTAGTTTTGGCGTATTAAAATAAAAAGCCTGCGCATGTCGTTTTACACAGAAAAAGTAGTTTCAGAGGGATTGACATTTGATGATGTTCTTTTAGTCCCATCATATTCTGATGTATTACCCCGAAATGTTGATTTATGCTCTTCATTTACAAGAAATATTAAACTAAATACTCCCATTGTTTCGGCGGCAATGGATACCGTTACCGATGCAACATTAGCGATTGCGATAGCACGCGAAGGAGGAATTGGTGTTATCCATAAAAACATGAGTATTGAAGAGCAAGCCAAGCAAGTAATTTCGGTTAAACGGGCCGAAAATGGAATGATTTACGACCCCATTACCATTGAACGCGAAAAGCGGGTTAAAGATGCGCAGGAAATAATGAGAAGCTACAAAATTGGCGGCATTCCGGTTGTTGATTCAAATAAAATATTGGTTGGAATTGTAACTAACCGTGATTTACGTTTTGAGCAAGACCTTGATCGACCAATTTCGGAAGTGATGACATCGGAAAACTTGGTCTACGCGACAGAATCCACTACGCTGGAGAAAGCTGCTGCAATTCTTCAGCAACATAAAATTGAAAAACTTCCGGTTGTCGATCAGTCTAAAAAGCTGATTGGACTGGTAACTTACAAAGATATTACGAAAGCCAAGGATAAACCACTGGCTTGTAAAGATGAAAAAGGTCGCTTGCGTGTAGCCGCAGCTGTTGGCGTTACTCACGATTCAATCGATCGGATTGATGAGTTGGTAAAAGCTCAGGCTGATGCGATTGTGATTGATACCGCACACGGACACTCAAAAGGTGTTTTGGAAACCCTCCGAAAAGCCAAAGCCAAATATCCGGAGATCGATTTTGTTGCCGGAAACATTGCAACGTCTGAAGCAGCTGCGGATCTGGTTTTGGCAGGAGCTGATGCCGTGAAAGTTGGTATTGGCCCCGGGTCAATTTGTACTACACGGGTTATTGCCGGAGTTGGAATCCCGCAGCTTTCAGCAATATACGAAGTAGCAAAAAGCCTTCGTAAAAGCGATGTACCATTAATTGCCGATGGTGGAATCCGCTATTCAGGCGATATTGTGAAAGCTATTGCAGCGGGGGCAAATTCAGTAATGGCCGGTTCGCTATTTGCCGGTGTTGAAGAGTCTCCGGGGGAAACCATCATTTTTCAGGGACGAAAATTTAAAGCCTACCGGGGAATGGGTTCTGTTGAAGCCATGCAAGCCGGATCAAAAGACCGGTATTTCCAGGACGTCGAAGACGATATTAAAAAACTAGTTCCTGAAGGTATTACAGCAAGAGTCCCCTACAAAGGATCTCTACATGAAGTACTCTATCAAATGATTGGTGGACTACGAGCAGGAATGGGCTATTGCGGAGCCAAAAATATTGAAGAATTAATGCATGCTAAGTTTACACGAGTTACTTCTTCAGGAGTTCAGGAAAGTCACCCGCATGATGTTTCGGTAACACGCGAAGCCCCCAATTACAGCAGCCGTTGATAAAAATTGAATTAATTTTTTGTCTGATATTTTAAACTGACAATCATTTATGAATCGTTTTACGCTATTATTTTTTGTTATTCTTTTCGCGATAAGCGGATTTGCACAAAACAACAGTGACCTTATTATTAAAATTGGTGATCATGTCATATTAAAAGATGAATTTGTTCACTTGTATGAAAAGAACAACGATCACCTGATGGATGAGTCAGAGAAAAAGACCCCCAAAGAATACCTCGACCTGTTCGTCAATTTTAAGTTGAAAGTATTTGAAGCAGAACGATTGGGATACGATACGCTCCCTGGATTTATTAGTGAATTGAAAAGTTATCGCGCCGAATTGGCAAAACCATACCTCACTGATGTTCAGTACACCAAGGAAATGGTAAAAACAGCTTACCAACGTATGAAAACGGAGCTTAATGCCAGTCATATCTTAATTCGACTGTCTGAAAAGCCAATGCCCAATGATACGCTAAAAGCCTGGAATAAAACGAATGAAATAATTCAAAAATACGAGAATGGTGAGAGCTTCGAATCTCTAGCCGAAAAATATTCTGATGACCCTTCCGTTAGACAAAACAAGGGTAATCTAGGATACTTCAGTGCTTTTCAAATGGTTTACCCGTTTGAGAACGCTGCGTATAATTTAGAAGTAGGCGAGGTATCAAAACCTGTTCGCACAAAGTTTGGATATCACCTAATCAAGCTGAATAAAAGACGAGCTGCTAAAGGACAAATCAAGGTGGCTCATATCATGAAAAGGTTAGCCGAAAACTCCAGCGAAGAGACCATCAAACATCAAAAACACGTGATTGACAGCTTAGCGGCAGACCTAAAAAAAGGAGCCGATTTCGGGGAGTTGGCTAAAACGTATTCTGACGATAGACGCTCTGCTTCAAATGAAGGCCAGTTATCTTGGTTTGGTTCATCGGGCATGATGCCTGAATTTGCCGACCCGGCATTTGCACTTGAGCATGATGGCGATATTTCCCCTGTCATCCGCACACCATACGGCTGGCATATTATCAAACGAATTGAATATCGTCCTGTTCCCGAATTTGAAGAAATCGAAGATTTTCTAACTGACAAAATCCGCAAAGATCCGTCGATTAGCCGGCACAGTGACGAAATTTTCATCAACAAGCTGAAACAAGAATACGGCTTCAAAGAAGACAACCAAATTTTCGGGCAATTGAAAAAAGAAATAGAGCCCGCTTTTGGAAATGATCATTTCAAATTACTCAAGCTTAAAAAGCCGGGAGAAGTTATTTTTAGTTTTTCCGATCAACAGATTACAAGTGGTGATTTCTGGGATTACTATTTAAACAATCCCGACACAGAAGAACTCACCGACTTTCAATTATCAATAGAAAACAAATACCAGAAATTCGTTGAAGATCGACTCCTTCAGTATGAAGATGCTCACTTGGAAGACAACTATCCGGAGTTCAGATATTTGATCAAAGAATACCACGACGGTATTTTATTATTCAATATTTCGGAAGATAAAATTTGGAATGCCGCAGCACAAGATTCTATTGGCTTACAAGCTTTTTACGAGAAAAACAAAAAGAAGTATTTCTGGGGAGATCGATTTCAGGGATGGGTTATCAAGTGCGACAACCTGGAGGTTCGGGACTTTATAGATGCTGTTTTTGAACAAGATCCCGACATTCAGGCAGCAGGGCTTCGTGATCAGGTTACAGACCATTTCGGAGAGGGAAAAGCCGAAATTATTTATGGCTATTTTGAAAACGGTGATGATGAACTCGTCGACAACCAAGTTTGGAATGCCCCCCAACCAGAAGATTATAAGGAAAGTTTGCATTTTATCCGCGGAAATGAAATACTACCACAGCCCAAAACATTGGAAGAAGCCAAGGGATTGTACATTTCAGACTATCAGCAATTTTTAGAAGACAACTGGTTAAAAGAACTGAGAAAGAGATATAAAATAAGAGTGAAAAGGCGTGTCTTGAAAAGCGTTGAATCAATAAAATGAGCTTAAAATATTTATACATTTTCTGTTTAATACTTTTCATATCGGCATGCTCCGAGGTGAAAAATCAGGTGCCGCTCGCTCAGGTCGGCGACAAACTACTTTTTCTTGAAGATGTGAGAAAGGTGATTCCGGAGAGGCTTTCAGAAACTGACAGCAGCCTTTGGGTCGATGATTTTATCAAAAAATGGGTGCAACAGGAATTAATGATTTTGAATGCTGAAGCCAACCTCACTCCAGCCGAAAAAGACGTAAGCCAGGAAGTAGAAGATTATCGAAACTCGTTGCTTACTTATCGTTATAAAAAAGCGTTGATGGAGCAAAAAATGGATACGGCAATTACCAATGAGCAAATCAATGCTTACTATGATGGTCACATCAACCAATTTGTACTGAAGAATGATATTGTGAAAGCAATTTATTTAAAGACACCATTGGAAGTTGCAAACCCGGAAACAATTAAAAGCTTGTCGATGGACGAGGATCCTCAGAAGCTAGAGGAACTGGATGAGTACTGCATCCGGTATGCCAAAGCTTACGATCGTTTTGACAACAAATGGGTCGAGGCCAACCAACTGTTGGAGCAGATTCCGGATGAAATCGATGACCTGGAACGCTTTTTAAGGAGAAACAAGTTTATTGAAAGTGAAGATACAGATTATTATTATTTTATTTGTATCCGCGATTTCAGGTTTAAAGGCGAAAATGCACCTGTTGAGTTTGTGTCATCGTCAATAAAAAATAATCTACTCAACCAGCGAAAGATTAATTTTCTGAAAAAAATCGAAGCTGATGTGTACCAGGAAGGAATGGAATCGAATAAATTTAGACTTTATAATATTCAAAATTAAAATAATATGTTCAGAAAAATTTTTGTCGTTACACTGTTCTTAAGCTGCTTATCCACAGCAATCATGGCCCAGGATAAAATTGTTGACCAGATTGTAGCCGTGGTTGGTAGCAATATTATCCTCAAATCGGATGTCGAGAACATGTACATCCAACAACAGGCACAAGGGATTGTGTCGGATGGAGACATGAAATGCGAAATATTAGAAGATTTTCTGGTTGAAAAGCTGCTTTTAGCCGAAGCTGAACTTGATACATTAATTGAAGTAACAGATAATCAGATCAATCAACAGTTAGATCAGCGTATTCAGTATTTTGTACAGCATTTAGGTTCAGAGCAAGCGGTTGAAGCCTACTTTAAAAAACCGATTACCGAAATTAAGGCTGACTTGGAAGACGTAATTCGAAACCAGTCTTTGACGCAGCAGATGCAGTCGAAAATCATTGATAAAGTTCAGGTAACACCATCTGAAGTTCGCTATCATTATAGAAGCTTAAAACAGGACGAAATTCCGATGGTCGAATCACAGGTTGAATATTCCCAGATTACCCTTTTCCCTGCCATATCGCTGGAAGAGGAAAACCGAATTAAAGCACGCCTTCGTGAGTTTAAAAAGCGGGTTGAAGATGGTGAAAACTTTGCTACACTTGCTGTTCTTTATTCTGAAGGACCTTCGGCTGCAAATGGTGGAGAGCTCGGCTACATGGGACGTGCACAGCTCGATAAGAACTACGCATCAACAGCATTCAACCTAAAAGGCGACCGTGTGTCGAATGTGGTTAAAAGCGAGTTTGGCTACCATATTATCCAGGTGGTTGATCGCAAAGGTGAGCAGGTCAATACCCGCCACATTATTTTAAAGCCAAAAGCAACAGCCGAAACAATGCAAAATGCATACAACCGCTTAGATAGCCTGGCCAATTTTATTCGTAAAGAAGATCTTTCTTTTGAGGACGCTGCGATGCGTTACTCGTTCGATAAAAATTCACGAAATAGTGGCGGAACAGTTATTAACCCACAAACCATGTCAACCAAGTGGAACCAGGAAGAATTGGATCCCGATGTCAGTAAAGTATTGGACGAATTGAAGGTGAATGAAATTTCTGATCCCTTTAAAACCATCGATGATAAACAGCGTTCGGTATATAAAATTGTCAAGCTAAAAAACCGGATCAAACAACACCGCGCCAACCTCCAGGAGGATTACCAAATGCTGAATGACATCTATTTGCAGAAAAAGCAAGAAGAAGCCATGAACGAATGGATCTCCAAACAACAATCGAAAACATACATCAGCATTGATGACACATACGTGAATTGTAATTTCGAGTTTAAAGGCTGGATAAAATAAACGAGAAAATAGTTTTATGAATTTCAAAAATGATGTTGAAGCAGTTGATGCTTTAAAAGCAAAAATAGATTTACTTCAGGCAGAAATACAGAAACGTATTTATGGGCAGGATGAAATCATCAAACAGGTGCTCATTTCGCTTTTTAGTCGCGGACATTGCTTATTAATTGGCGTTCCCGGGCTAGCGAAAACCTTGTTAGTAAATACAATTGCAGAAGTACTGGGTTTAAAATATAGTCGGATACAGTTTACGCCCGACTTAATGCCTTCCGACATCATCGGTACTGATATCCTTGATAAAAACCGTGAGTTCAAGTTTATCAAAGGGCCTTTATTTGCCAATATTATTTTGGCCGATGAAATTAACCGAACACCACCTAAAACGCAAGCGGCACTGCTCGAAGCCATGCAAGAAAGAGCGGTAACAGCAGGTGGGGAACGTTTCGAATTGAATAAGCCGTTTTTTGTTTTGGCAACGCAGAATCCGATTGAGCAGGAAGGAACCTATCCCCTGCCCGAAGCCCAGCTCGACCGGTTTATGTTCTCCATTTGGCTGGACTACCCGGCATATGAAGATGAATTAACCATCGTAAGAAATACAACTTCTGACTTTTCAACCGAGTTGAAAGAAATAATTTCAGCCGAAGAAATTAAGTATTTCCAGCAGCTTGTTTTAAAAATACCCATTAACGACAATGTATTGAAATATGCTGTTTCCTTGTCGGCCAAAACCCGCCCCGGAACAAAACTAGCTGCACCAATTACCGATAAATACCTGAAATGGGGAGCAGGCCCCAGAGCCTCACAATATTTAGTACTTGGAGCCAAAACCCATGCTGCGCTATCGGGAAAATACTCTCCTGATATTGAAGATGTGAAAGCCATTGCAAAAACAATCCTTCGTCATCGGGTTATCAAAAATTACAAAGCTGAAGCAGAAAACATCTCCGTTGATCAAATTATTCAGGAATTGTTGTAATCTATAAGTTGAATGAAGTTGAAAGCGACCACCTGCAAACTAATATTTTTACTTGTACTCATTCCGGCATTTGCTTTTTCGCAAACAAAAAAACGGGTAGATATCGAACAGGCCGACTTTTTAGAGTACAATGAAAGTATTATTCAAAATGCCCAACGGTTAATTGGAAATGTGATTATTACCCATGAAGGTATTCGGATGTGGTGCGACAGCGCCTATTCATATACCGATACTAATATGGTTGATGCTTATGGGCATGTTCATATTTTAAAAGATGACACCCTGCATATGTACTCCAATTACCTTAATTACAATGGAGATACCAAATGGGCAGTGGCAACAGGAAATGTAAAACTAGTAAACAAATCCACTACCCTAACCACAGACACATTGGATTTCGACATGGCTCAGAACATCGGATTTTATGATGATTACGGAACTGTGGTAGACAGCACAAGTACCTTAAACAGTAAAATCGGTCAGTACTATGCCGACCTTAATAAAGCCTACTTCAAAAAAGAAGTTCATGTATTTTCTGAGGATTACACATTGGACTCAGACACCCTGATTTACGATACCCAAACTAAAGTTGTTTCGATTGTGGGGCCAACCCATATTCACGATGAAGAAACAACACTTTATGCTGAAAGTGGTTTTTACAACAGTATCACAGGGAATGCGGAGTTGTACAAAAATCCGGTGATTACGGGTGAGGAACAAGAAGTGATTGCCGACTCAATTTTCTACGATAAAACCACCGGAGATGGTCGAGCAATTGGCAATGCCAGCATTGAGGATTATAAAAACCGAATGATTGTAAGAGGAAATCGGGTTGTTTATAATGAAACACAGGAAACAGCCATGGCGACTGATTCTGCCCACCTTCTACTCTATTCGGAGAAAGATACCCTTTACCTACACGCCGACACGCTCAAATCAATCCCTGACACCATTCCTGACGAGAAACTGGTGATGGCCTATTATCATGTTAAGTTTTTCAGAGACGACATGCAAGGGAAGTGCGACTCGATGGTTTATTGGTCACTGGATTCAACGATTCAGCTCTTCCACGATCCGGTTGTTTGGTCAGACAATAACCAAATGACAGCTGACTATATTGAAATGATTAATCAAACAAACGATCCTGATTTGGTAAAACTGGATCACAACGCATTTATCGTTGCCATGGAAGATTCCGGGAGATATAACCAGATCAAGGGACGTGATATGCTTGGGTACATTAAAAACAATCAGCTTAACAAAATTGATGTGGATGGAAACGGGCAATCGATTTATTATGCCAAAGATAAAAATGGCATAATTGGATTAAATAAGGCGATTAGCAGCACCATAGAAATCTATCTGGACAGCAGCAAGATCAAAAAAATTGTGTTTATAAAATCGCCTGACGGGCAACTGATGCCGCTTCCAGAAATTTCTGATGAGGAAAAAGTACTCCCCGGGTTTCACTGGCTGGATGCCATTCGGCCAAAGCGAGTTGAAGATATCTTTGAAAGGCAAAAAAATAGCAAGGCGAACTGATCCACCTTGCTTCCAATATTTCTTTTACTTGCCCTCGACTTAGTTAATACTCGTCTTCATTGAAGAAAAAGTCGTCTTTACTTGGATAGTCAGGCCAAATATCTTCAATGCTCTCATAAATCTCTCCTTCGTCTTCAATTTCCTGCAAATTTTCAATCACTTCAAGGGGTGCACCTGATCTGATGCCATAATCGATCAACTCGTCCTTGCTTGCAGGCCAAGGAGCATCCTCTAATTTTGAAGCTAATTCTAGTGTCCAATACATATTCGACGGTATTTAGTTTTGATTCATTTTTTCGATTTTGCGAATATATAAAAAATAAAAGCAAAACCTAAAAAAAAGATTTGTTATCTAAACCCCCGATTTCCATTGCGTTTCTGGCACATTTTCATCGAATGAGATCTTTCGTCCCAGCACAAAAAGGTAGTCAGACAGTCGATTTATGAATTTTACCAGGTTTTTATTGACTTCATTCTGCTCTGAAAGTTCAATTATTCGGCGCTCAGCCCTCCGACAAACTGTACGTGCGATTTGTGTATGTGCGGCAGCAATACTTCCTCCCGGCAAAATAAAACTGTTTAGCTTAGGGAGCACTTCAAACATTTGATCCATTTCCTTTTCAAGCATTTCAATGTCTTCTATTTTACATGGGATCTGCTTTTTAAACTCCGACACCGAATCGTCAGTTGCCAGTTGAGCTCCAATCGTAAATAATACAGACTGAATATGCTTCAAAACTGCCTTTGCCTTTTCATCAATATCCATCGCCACAATTAAGCCAACATGACTATTTAGCTCATCGACTGTTCCATACGATTCTAAACGGATATTATACTTTTTTACCCGCGCACCACCAATCAAACCAGTGGTGCCATCATCTCCTGTTTTTGTATATACGCGAACTTCTTTTTCCATTAAATTACCGGATTTGGGTTGATTTCATCTGATTCTACTTCCCCATCTTTTAACCGAATAACGCGGTGTGCATGCAAGGCAATATCCTCCTCATGAGTTACAACAATCAGGGTATTGCCTTGTTGATGAATTTCGGAAAACAACTGCATAATTTCTTCTGAAATTTTTGAATCCAGGTTTCCTGTGGGTTCATCAGCTAAAAGAATTGCAGGTTTATTAATTAAAGCGCGAGCTACTGCAACCCGCTGTCGCTGTCCTCCGGAAAGTTCATTAGGTTTATGGTCAATCCGGTCAGCCAAACCAACATCTGCCAACATCTCGGTAGCTCGTTGCATTCGCTCTTGCTTCTTCACGCCCGAATATACCATGGGTAACATCACGTTGTCTAAAGCTGTACTTCGGGGAAGCAAATTAAAGGTTTGAAAAATAAAACCAATTTCGCGGTTTCTAATCATCGCTAATTCGTCATCGGTTAAATCACTAACGTTATGCTTGTTCAAAATGTAGGTACCACTTGTAGGCGTATCTAAACAACCAATTACATTCATTAAAGTAGACTTACCTGATCCTGAAGCCCCCATAATGGCAACATACTCGCCTTCATTAATATGAATACTAACCGAGCGAAGAGCCCGAACAACCTGCGTTCCAACCTTGTAATTCTTTACAATATCGGTTAAACTAATTACCTCATTTGTTATGTTTGACATGTACTTTGATTAATTTCAAAAAAGAGAAAACTGACAATACTCTTTTTTATTTGGTTAGTAAATATAAGGATATGATATTGATTTCTCACTTGCGATAAGTACTTTTAAGTATTCGTATTTCGTGCAATTAACAAAAACCATGCAATACATAATAAATATGAACAAAAAATCTTAATAACTCTAAAAATATTTCAAACTTGAGCTGAATTTTGTTTTTTATCTTTGCTTTATGCCGGAGTATTTAGATCAGGACATTAAATTTTTACCGGGTGTGGGCCCAAAGCGAGCTGAGCTACTTAAAAAAGAGCTTAACATCAATACATTTCGCGATCTGCTATACTATTTTCCTTATAAATATATCGATCGAACAAAATTCCACTCCATTGCCGAGGTAAGGTCCAATCAAGCCTACATTCAGGTAAAAGGAAAAATCCGATCTTTTGAATTACAAGGCGAGCGACATAAGCAGCGGCTAACTGCTGTTTTTGCAGATGAAACCGGTGTAATGGATTTGGTTTGGTTCCAGGGAATTAAATACATCAGAGAAAATTTGTTGCCGGGAAAAACTTATGTGGTTTTTGGCAAACCTTCAGTTTTTAATGGTCGGGTAAATATTATTCATCCTGAAGTTGAAGATAAGACCAGCGAACAAATTAAAACCGGTGTTCTTCAGGCTTTTTACAATACGACCGAGAAGCTTAAAAAGCGTTTTTTAAATACGCAGGCACTTAATAAAATTCAGTATTCGCTCGCGCAACAAATACGCGGTAAAATTTATGAAACCCTGCCTCCAAAAGTAATTGAACCGTTCAAGTTGATGGGTCTCAAGGATGCCCTCCGGCAAATTCATTTTCCGGAAAGTACTCAACAGCTTCAAAAAGCAACCTTCCGACTTAAATTTGAAGAGCTATTTTTCATTCAACTAAAAATACTGAGCCTCAAACACAGCCGATATGAAGCATTCAGGGGATTTGTATTTTCTAACATAGGCTACAACTTCAACCAATTCTACAACAATAATTTACCGTTCGAACTCACGGGAGCACAAAAAAAGGTCATTAAAGAAATACGTAAAGATTTAGGTTCCGGCAAACAAATGAACCGCCTTTTACAAGGCGACGTGGGTAGTGGGAAAACACTGGTTGCTTTAATGGTTTCACTCATTTCATTTGACAATGGTTTTCAGGCCAGCCTGATGGCGCCAACTGAGATTTTGGCCATTCAGCATTTCAACACCATTCGAAAAATGCTTACCGGACTTGGTGTAAAAACTGCGCTGCTAACAGGATCAACCAAAAAGAGCGAACGTAAAATTATTCATGAGCAATTGGAAAGTGGCGATTTACAGCTATTAATCGGAACACATGCATTAATCGAGGACGTGGTAAGCTTCGATAAATTAGGACTGGTAATTATTGATGAGCAGCATCGATTTGGAGTTGCCCAACGGGCTAAACTTTGGAAAAAGAATGCAGGAACTCCTCCTCATATTTTAGTAATGACCGCGACTCCTATTCCACGAACTTTAGCCATGACGCTTTATGGCGACCTGGAAGTATCGGTCATCGATGAGCTTCCGCCGGGACGAAAACCAATTGACACCCGCCATTATTTCGAAAACCGCAGGAAGCAAGTTTATCAGTTTATTCGTTCGCAGATTGATGCCGGCCGACAAGCTTATATTGTGTATCCGCTGATCAGCGAATCGGAGAAAATGGATTACAAAAATCTCGAAGATGGTTATGAATTGATGCAAGAAGTTTTTCCGCGTTACAAAATAAGCATGGTTCACGGCCGCATGAAACCAGCTGAAAAAGATGCAGAAATGCAATTATTTAAAGAAGGTAAAACACAGATCATGGTAGCCACAACTGTTATTGAGGTTGGCGTTGATGTACCGAATGCCTCAATCATGGTCATTGAGAGTGCCGAACGTTTTGGCTTGTCGCAACTACATCAACTTCGAGGTCGGGTTGGCCGCGGAGCTGAACAATCCTACTGCCTACTAATGTCTTCGTATAAAATAAGCAACGAAAGCCGAAAACGACTGGAAACCATGGTGCGTACCAATGATGGATTTGAAATTGCCGAAGTGGATTTGAAATTGCGGGGGCCCGGAGACATAGAAGGCACGCAGCAAAGCGGATTGGGTGTAGACCTGAATATAGCCAACTTGGGAAAAGATGGCGAGATTTTACGTATTGCCCGAAATGTTGCCAGCGATATTCTTGATGACGATCCGAAACTGGAAAAGGAAGAAAACAAAATACTACGGTATCAATTTCAAAAAATGAAAAACACCGAATTTAACTGGAGTGTAATAAGCTAAATAATAAATCGAAACTAACATGAAACAATCAAAAATTTACTTCTCAATTGCTTTTCTACTGGCGGTAAGCCTTACTTGTCAGTCCAAAGTTTATCGGGTCTTTTACCTGGGAGGACAGTCAAACATGGACGGCTATGGCTATGTAAAAGAGTTACCATCGGATCTTTCTAAAACATTTGAAGACGTTATGATTTACCAAGCGCAAATGGCCAAAGATGGAGAGGAACCGAAAGGCGACGGGATATGGGCAAAACTAAAACCGGGTCATGGCAAGGATTTTAAAACTGACGGAAAAACGAATCAATACGGTGAGCGTTTTGGAGTTGAACTATCCTTTGCACAAAGAATGCAGGAATTATTTCCCGGAGAATCAATTGCGCTGATTAAATACTCTCGTGGAGGAACGTCAATCGCTATTGGAGCAAGTTCTGCCGGATGTTGGGATCCCGATTACTCTGAGAAAAATGGTGTAAATCAGTGGGATCACTATTTGGCAACCCTCCGGGGTGCTTTACAAGTTGAAGATATTGACGGTGATGGAGAAAAAGATCAATTAATTCCGACAGGGATTGTCTGGATGCAGGGTGAAAGCGATGGACACTCCGCCGAGGTGGCCATAAAATACGGGGAGAACCTGACGCAACTAATGGATATGATCAGAGCATCGTTGCGACACGATAAACTCCCGCTGGTTATTGGACGTATTTCTGACAGCGGAAAAGATGAAGATGGCTTGGTATGGGATTTTGGAAATGTGATTCGCGCAGCACAAGAGCATTTTGTTGAAAATGATCCGGCTGCAGCTCTGGTTAAAACAACCGATAATTACGAGTATTCAGATAAATGGCACTACGATTCAAAAGGATTTATTGACCTTGGAATTCAATTTGCCGACGAGATGTCAAGATTATTACAGAAGAAAGAAAAATAATTGGTGATCAAATTAGAGTTCAAAAGAGGGATGTCAATTTTAAAGTCGACATCCCTCTTTTATTTTTTTATTACAGAAATTAATTGTCCTTTTTCGACGCTTCTAAAATGACCTTTTCAATTATCAATTTATGTCGATTTAGTTAATAGAAGTTAGCAGAATTTTGTCCTTTTTGTTCAACTCAGAATATAAAGTAGAGCATTTTTTGCAATTCAGAGATTGTTTTACTGATTATTTAATGCAATCTCTACATTGCAATAAAACAAAACGAGTACAACCAAAACAACCCAAAACAGACTCTAATCAATTGACTATGTGACACATAAAAACATTTCAGATGAAATTAACTATTTAAAAAGAATATAAATAACCGAAGATGTTTTAAAAATGATGAAAATATGGATTCTAGTTATCCAAACATCTTTAGTTTTGCAGTCATAAAAGCTGGAAGAAGAAACAAATGTCGGGAGAGATTTCACATAAAGGGATTATAAAAAAGCTTACTAAAAAAAGTATAGTCGTTGGCATTGTCAACGAATCGGCCTGCTCCGGATGTCATGCAAAAGGAGCATGTTCTATGTCAGACATGAAAGACAAAGAAATTGAAATTAATCATTTCAACGGTGATTATAGCCTCGGACAATCTGTTGAAGTCGTTGGAAAAACATCGCAAGGTTTCAAGGCTTTGTTTTATGGCTACGTCTTTCCGTTTATACTTGTTTTGTTTGCATTGATATTATTAACAAGCCTTCAGTTTAGCGAAGGCATCAGCGGACTCGTTTCGTTGTCCACTTTAATTCCATATTACACCATACTTTATCTTACTCGAAATAAAATTCGCAAGAGCTTTGAATTTGAAATCAAGCCTTTACTATAATTATGAGTGATACGATTATTTATACTATGATTGCCTTGAGCGCTATAGGTATTTTGGCTGCTGTCATTTTATACTTGGTAGCTCAAAAGTTTAAAGTATATGAAGATCCACGGATCGACGAAGTTGAAAATGCCTTGCCTGGAGCCAATTGCGGAGGATGTGGCTATGCCGGTTGTCGCGCGTTTGCTGAAGCATGTGTTAAAGAAAATGAGTTATCGTCTCTTTTTTGCCCTGTTGGTGGAAACGATTGCATGGGAGGAGTTGCTGATATTTTAGGACTCGAAGCCATTGCACAAGATCCAAAAATAGCGGTTGTTCGGTGCAACGGAACCTGTGAACATCGGCCAAAAACCAATCAGTATGATGGAGCAACATCTTGCGCTGTAGCGTCTTCGCTTTATGCCGGAGATACCGGATGCCAGTATGGGTGCCTCGGACACGGCGACTGCGTTGCAGCCTGTGACTTTGATGCGATTCACATGAACCGGGAAACCGGATTACCGGAAGTTGTGGACGACAAGTGTGTTGCCTGTGGTGCCTGTGTTGAAGCCTGCCCAAAAACGCTGATTGAGCTTCGTAAACGAGGACCAAAAGACCGTAAAATTTACGTTTCGTGCCGCAACGAAGACAAAGGGGGAGTAGCAAAGAAATCATGCGAAGTCGCCTGTATTGGATGTTCCAAATGTTTCAAGGTATGTCCGTTCGATGCGATTACGATGAACAACAACCTGGCATTTATCGATTCAGACAAATGTAAGTTGTGCCGTAAATGTGTTGTCGAATGTCCTACAAATGCTATTATCGAAGTTGGTTTTCCACCTCGAAAAGTCAAAACAGACTTACCTCCCAAACCTACAGTAAAAAAGGAAGTCCCGAAAAAAGTAGAAGGCAAGTCATCCGAAGATATTAAACCAGATAACTTAGATAAAAAATAGGAGGCCATCGTGTTAAAAACATTCAAACTCGGCGGGGTTCACCCGGCTGAAAACAAACTTTCGGCCAACAAAGCCATAGAAAAGCTGGCTTTACCAAAAAGTGTCTTTATCCCCGTAGCCCAACATATTGGTGCACCAGCGCAAGCCCTGGTAAAAAAAGGCGATCAAGTAAAAGTAGGACAGCTCATTGCCAAATCTGGCGGCTTTGTTTCTGCAAATATTCATTCATCCGTTTCCGGAAAGGTAAAAAAGGTTGACCTGTCAATGGACAGTTCCGGTTATCCAAAACAAGGATTTTATATTGATGTTGAAGGCGATGAATGGGAAGACGGAATTGACACTTCTTCAGAGTTAGTTGAAAATTTTGAAGCTGATAGCAAAACAATTATTGACAAAATAAATGCAGCCGGTGTTGTTGGACTGGGTGGAGCAACTTTCCCGACCCACGTAAAGCTGATGCCACCGCAAGGCATGAAAGCCGAAGTCTTGTTAATCAATGGTGTAGAATGCGAACCGTACCTAACATCCGATCATCGGGTGATGCTGGAAAAAGCAGAAGAACTATTGGTTGGCATTCGTCTTTTAATGTGTGCCTTGCAAGTTAACAAAGCTCACATTGGCATTGAAAACAACAAGCCGGATGCGATTAACCATCTGAATAAACTAACCGCATCAGACTCGGCAATTGATGTCGTACCGCTAAAGGTTAAATACCCACAAGGTGGAGAAAAGCAATTGATAAAAGCCGTGACAGGTCGCGAGGTTCCTTCGGGAGCTCTTCCAATTTCGGTTGGCGCAGTTGTTAGCAATGTTGGAACAGCATTGGCAGTTTACGATGCGGTGCAGAAAAATAAACCACTGGTTGAGCGGGTTGTCACAGTTACCGGCAAGTCGGTTGCCAAGCCATCAAACTTGCTGGTTCGAATAGGAACTCCTGTACAAGATTTAATTGATGCTGCCGGAGGATTACCAGAAGATACGGGCAAAGTAATCAGCGGCGGTCCTATGATGGGAAAAGCAATTTCCACGACTGATATTCCGGTAACCAAGGGAACGTCGGGTATTTTAATTCTACCCAAAAAGGAAGCCAATCGTGAGCAAATGAAAAACTGCATTCGTTGTACTCGCTGTGTTACTGTTTGCCCAATGGGACTGGAGCCCTACTTTTTGATGACCGTATCCGACAAGCAAATTTGGGAGAAGGCCGAAGGGAACAACATTATGGACTGTATTGAATGTGGCTCCTGCAGTTACACCTGCCCTGCCGATCGTCCATTATTAGATTATATTCGTCTCGGAAAAGGAAAAGTTGGAAATATTATCCGAAACCGCAAAAACTAAAAACACAAAAGTCTAATTCATAATTCTGATCAAAAGAAATGAGTAAACTTCTAACGATATCGCCTTCACCGCACGTTCAAACCAGCGATTCGGTGAATAAAATCATGTACCGGGTACTGCTGGCTCTCGTTCCTGCACTTGCCTGGTCGGTCTTTATGTTTGGCTTCGAAGCTATTCGAGTAACGCTCATTGCGGTTACTGCCTGTGTGGCTTTTGAATACCTGATTCAAAAATTCATCATGAAAGAAATACCTCAAATCACCGATGGTTCGGCTGCATTGACAGGTATTTTATTAGCATTTAACGTTCCGGCAAGCCTTCCAACCTGGATGATCATTGTTGGGGCACTTGTTGCAATTGGAGTGGGAAAACTATCATTCGGCGGGCTGGGAAACAACCCATTTAACCCGGCGCTGGTTGGTCGTGTATTTTTACTGATTTCCTTTCCGGTTCACATGACCAGCTGGCCGGTAACACAGCATGCTGCTGTTGACGCTTTAACAACAGCCACTCCGCTAGCTTTGTTAAAAGAAGGCGTTAAAGCCGGGCAACCAGTTAGCGAAATAATGACCGCTCTCCCATCAAACCTGAACCTTTTATATGGAAATATGTCAGGGTCACTAGGTGAGATATCAGCCATGTTTCTCTTGCTGGGATTTGGCTACATGTTATGGAAAAAAGTAATTACCTGGCACATTCCGTTTTTTGTACTCGGCACTATCTTTGTTTTTCAGGGTGCGCTTTGGATGCTGAATCCTGAAAATTTTATCGAACCCGTATTTCATTTATTAACAGGTGGCGCCATGCTTGGAGCTATTTTTATGGCTACCGATATGGTTACTTCACCGATGACGGTAAAAGGACAGTTAATTTTTGGAGTTGGCATTGGAGTCATTACAGTACTCATTAGAAATTTTGGAGCATACCCTGAAGGAATTTCCTTTGCCATTTTGATTATGAACGGGTTTACACCGCTAATAAATGCGTACATCAAACCAAAACGATTTGGAGGGGCGAAGTAATGGCACAAAAAGAATCGACATTTACGAACATGACGGTTACCTTATTTTTGGTAACGCTGATTGCAGCAACTATACTTGGATTTATACACGACCTAACCAAGGAAGATATCGCTCTAGCAAAAATGAAAGCTCAAAAAGAAGCCATTGAAAGTGTGCTTCCCGCTTTTGAAACGCTTGGCGATTCGTACAAAGTACTTCCTGCTGACGGAACTGACAGCTTGGAGTTTTTCCCGGCTTACGGAGCAAATGAGCAATTGGTAGGAGTAGCTGTTAAGACATACACTAAGAATGGCTTTAGCGGCTTAATTACGCTGATGGCTGGTTTTTCACCCGAAGGAGCAGTTACCGGTTACGAAATACTCGAACACAAAGAGACTCCGGGGCTTGGAGCTAAAATGGATAAGTGGTTTAAAGATGAATCAAAACCCAAGCAAAACATTATTGGCAAAAGCCCGGCAACAACAAAATTTGAAGTAAGTAAAGACGGAGGTGAAGTGGATGCCATTACAGCATCGACGATTACCAGCCGCGCATTTTTAGATGCCGTCAGAAGAGCTTACAATACCTATAATCAAAATCAAGAGTCGGAAAAGACAGCAGATAATCAGACTAAAGAAGGAGGACAATCATGAATCAGATGCAAAACTTCACCAAAGGATTTATCAAAGAAAATCCGGTTTTTGTTTTACTACTGGGTATGTGTCCCACCCTTGGGGTTACGTCATCGGCCATCAACGGGCTGGGCATGGGTTTGGCTACAACCTTTGTACTATTGATGTCAAACATCGTTATTTCAGTCATCAAAAATGTCATCCCCAGCAAAGTAAAAATACCTAGTTTCATTGTGGTAATCGCTTCATTGGTTACTGTTGTTGAGTTGGTTATGCAGGCGTACTTACCTGCTCTTTACAAGAGCCTGGGGCTTTTCATTCCTCTGATTGTAGTGAACTGCATTGTTTTAGGACGTGCAGAAGCATTCGCCTCAAAAAACACGATTGCTACCTCGGCGATTGACGGTTTGGGGATGGGACTTGGTTTCTCTTTTGCACTCACCTTGCTTGGTGCAGCACGTGAATTTTTAGGTAGCGGAAAAATTTTCAATCTGACAATCTTTCCTGAAGATTACGGAATGCTACTATTCGTGTTAGCTCCCGGAGCTTTTCTTGTATTGGGCTATTTAATTGCCATTATTAATCGTTTGAACAAAGCTTAAAAAATATACCATGGAATATATTTTTATTATCATAGCCGCCATATTTGTAAACAACATTGTACTGAATCAGTTTTTAGGAATTTGTCCTTTCCTTGGGGTTTCCAAAAAGCTGTCTACGGCTGTCGGAATGACTGGTGCAGTAACTTTCGTGATGGTTATTGCGACAATTGTTACATACCTCATTCAAAATTATATTTTGAATCCATTGAATTTGGTATTTCTACAAACCATCTTTTTCATTTTGGTTATTGCCTCTTTAGTACAGTTGGTTGAAATTATATTGAAGAAAGTAAGTCCTTCGCTTTATCAGGCACTTGGCGTGTTCTTACCCTTAATCACAACAAACTGTGCAATTCTCGGTGTTGCAATTTTGACTTACCAAAAGGAATTCAACCTGATGGAAGGAGTTGTTTTTGCTATTGCAAACGCAATCGGATTCGGATTGGCATTGGTACTATTTGCAGGACTTAGAGAACATTTAGATTTAATGAATATTCCGAAAGGCTTAAAGGGAACGCCAATTGCATTAATTGTAGCCGGAATTCTGGCAATGGCTTTTATGGGATTCAGTGGTTTAGTTTAAAACAACAACAATTAATATTTCCAATTTAGTAGTTAGGCTTATCGACAGTTAGATTTCCAACAAGACAATTGAAAAATAAGTCAAAAACAGCATCATTCTTTGGTGCTGTTTTTTTGTTTTATTCCGGCATGTATTTCATCAAAGAAAAGGTAGTTCTTTCGATAAAAACAAGTGGAATTAAAAACCCGCAACAACGGCGAAATATCTGTTGCGATATTGCTTAGAAGCAACCTGATCCTACTAATCAAATCGAATATGCCTTTTTAACCGCAAGGAAAATAACAAAGCAGCGAAGCCAAGCCCACTTAAAAAACCACCCCAAACACCCACAGCTCCAAATTTAAGAATAACACCCAATAGATAACTTATTGGCAAGCCTAAAATCATATAACTGATAAATGCCATGAACATGGGGTATTTCACATCAGACATTCCACGCAACGAAGCCAATAGAATGACTTGAACTCCATCAAAAATCTGAAAAAGAGCAGCTACAATCAGCAGATTGGCGGCAATGGTAATAACAGCAGGATCGTTGGTAAACAATAGCGGAAACTGATGTCGGAAAAGCACAAACAAAATGGCCATAATTCCCATAAAAAGAACAACAAGATGAAAGGAGGAGTATATACTCCTGCGCAACTGTAATTTGTCATTTGCTCCTCGCGCATGACTCACTAAAATAGTTGTTCCGGCTCCAACTCCTAAACTGATCATGTACGTAAATGAGGCCAAACCAATAGCAACCTGATGGGCTGCCAACGCTTCTTTACTAATCCACCCCATCATAATTGCACCAAAACTAAATGTGCTTACCTCTACAATAATCTGCAAGCCTATTGGCAAGCCCACCGCAAACAATTCTTTAAGCTTCTTTAATTTAATCCGGGCATGATAAGCGATCCTGAACTCCCGCTTAAACTGCTTATTTTTTAGTACAAACGGAATCAATAAGATGGGCATCAAAATTCTTGAGATTAGAGTGGCAATTCCTGCTCCATTTAAGCCTAACGCCGGAGCTCCAAATTTTCCATAAATCAAAACATAGTTCAGTGCTATATTTAGTAAATTAGCCGTCAGCGTAATATACATGGCTATTTTGGTATTCCCCACTCCTTCCAAAAACTGTTTGAATGACATAAATAGCAACATCGGCAGCAACGATGCAACCAACAATAAGTAATAAGGAATAGCTTTGGTTACAACTTGTTCCGGCTGCCCCATCCGATCAAGATAAACACTTAACAGCCCCATCACTAAAGCAATTAGTACAGTTGTACCCATGTGAACCAGCAAACCATTTTTCAGGTATTCGCCCACCTCTTGCTCCTTTTTCTGGCTGTATACGTTCCCTACAAGCGGCGTTATTCCCATCGTGATTCCAATTCCCATTAACATACCAATATGGAAGATATTGATGGAGAAAGCGGCAGCAGCCAATTCGACTGTTCCAACATGTCCAACCATCATATTATCGGCAAGACTAACCGTTACCTGTCCTATCTGGGACAAAATAACCGGAAAGGCCAGATGTAAGTTACTTTTATAAAGAGGTATATAGTTTGAAAATTTCACTGCGCTCGCGTTGATTGTCACCACAAAAAAAAAAACCTTCAGTTACGAATAGTTTACTTGTTGCTTCAGAATTATAAAAGTGACAAAAGTAATCGATTGAGATGGATTAAAGCGAAAACCAGTAGTTGAATTTTATCATGAAAACATTGTCGGATTTCACGCCAAACAGGTCACCATAACTCTTGCTAACCGAGTAGTTACTACTTCGCTCGTAAAGTATACTGGAAGTGTTCCAAACCAGATAAAGTGTCGATCCCGGGCGAAATTCCCATCGGGCAACCAAGTTCGATCGCAACTCTTTGTAGTCGAAATTCGGATTTACGAATGCGTATTCTTCTCCTGTTTCGTCTTTTATACTGTAGCTGTTATTTTCGAGTTCAACAGACTCAGCCTGAAAATAGCGGTCATTCAGATCTTTACTGTCACCTTTATTTACCCTTCTAAAATCAGAGTATTTAGCAACCGAAGCATAAGGATTGGCATAATATTGTAAGGATATCTCCGGCGTAATGAAATACTCCAACCGCAGGGTTGTTGAAATCGTCTTACGATCCATTTTTCCAACCAGATACCCCGTTGAGTTATCTGAAAGCGAAAGTCTGCGAACATATTGGTGGTAATCTGTCATATCTTCATAGTCCATTTGTCCATAAATGGAAATCCGATCGCCAATTTGCCAGCGGACAGTAAAATTGTACCGATCTCTTTTTGATATCCCATCAACCGACCAGATGTAGTGCGGTCCTCCTGCAAAAAGTAGATTTTTTGCGTTGTTTGATTGAAAAAACAAGCGGGTTTCCCAGGTATCATCTTTAAACAATTTGGGGCCTCCTCTCAACTCACGGGTATCAAACACATTATAATCGTGTTCAAGAAATGCATGCATACGCCACAAATTTGTAAACCGGGTATACGAGTGGAGTTGAAATTCTTCTTTGGTTGTTTCACCTCCATAGCTCCATTCGTGCTTTTGAGTATATTTTAAGTAATAGTCACGAAAAATTCCAATCGGCTTATTCACTTGATACTTAAATTCGGCAATCCCTTCAAGGTAATCGGCCTGATACATATAGCCGAGGTTATTCAAATCTACACCGGGAGAGCGCCAGCTAAAGGTTCCATTCGCACGAAACTTGCCACTTTGTTTTCCTCCTGCAAGTTGTCCTCCATGACCGATTAAACTTGTTTTTGATGGATCATAAGTTAAGTGATCAGCATCTGGTCGTTGAAAATAATGCTGCGATGCCAATTGCAAGTCAGCAATAGCTTCTTCCGTTCCACCAATTCGGCTATAGAAACTCTTCAAATCAATAAAATACTTTCGCTTTTTCCAATTATGCTGAAAATCAACTCCTCCGACCAAGGACGAGTGAGGTAGAAACTCCAAATGCTCCTCATTGATCGAACTCACACTGGAAGTCACAATTCCGCCAAGCACGGTATTCCCTTCATTAAAATCTTGTTTTACACGACCAACAAAGTGATTCGAAAATGGCTCTACCGTAACTTGCTCTTCGTTGCCAGGAGAATAAACAGTGGCTTTTTCTTTTGCTGTAAAACTCTGAACAACTCCCAACGACAAGCCCTTCTTATTCTTCCCGGTTACCTTTAACGCACTAATAATCGATGTATTATCAGGCATCGACAGACTTTCATCCTGTTGAAGACCCGGCCGATAAGAAGGAGCACGTCCAATCCTTCGGGAGTAAAAAAGCAAATCGCGCCCCATGCTAAAGTCAAGTACATTATTTCCTTCCAGAAAAAACGGCCGCTTTTCATCGTAAAAAACTTCATACGACGACAAACTCAACTCTGAAGGGTCGGCTTCAACTTGTCCAAAATCAGGATTTACAGTATAGTCCAGTGTAAAATCGGAACTCAGACCAATCTTTCCATCTAGTCCGATGTCGAATCTTGTACTATTTTCCAGGTCGGTATTTGGCGAATACTTAAAGCTGGAGTATGGCAGAAACTCCATTTTTCGTTTTGCGTTAATGCCTTTTATTCCACGCAGTTCGCCAAATAAATAAACCATGGCTGGAGCATCAACCGGAATTAGCTTCCACTGATCTTCTTCCGAATTTCGATCAATCCATCGCCAAATGTGCATTCCCCACACCTGCTCTTCCTTATCAGAAAACCTCAGCTGACTAAAAGGAATACGCATCTCAATCGTCCACATCGAATCTTTTACTGCTGATTTACCCTCCCAAATGGCATCCCAATTATGATCCCATTGGTATGCTCCAAGATGCATGAGGTCAACCTTCTGGCCGGCAGCCGACACATTAAACTCAAAAGCTGTTCGTTTGTCTGCATACGAGTCAATAGCCACGCCTGCAATATCGCCGCTCATTTCATCTCGTCGACTTAATATGGATCTGATTTTTTCAGGCTCATCATCGTAGCATTTTAACGCGATGTATAGATTATCCTTATCATATAAAATACAGAATTCGGTTTGTTGCGATGGCGCATTTGCCTGTAAAGGCTGTTGCTGTACAAACCCACCCTCCCATTTCACATGTCTCCAGACAGCATCATCAAGCTCTCCATCAATTTTTATTTTTTCTGAAGTGAAGTCAGCGTGATACACTTTTATATCACTAGCTACTCGGTTAACCATTGAATCTGTAGATAGTGAATAGTCAGCATCACCCTGAGCGCAAACAGAACTCACTGAAAATACAAATCCAAAAAGCAGGATTAATTTAGATAGTGATTTTTGGTACAACATAGTTTTTCGATAAGGCTCGGCGAATATACATAATTTTTTACTTCATGTACTTCTTAACATTATTTTTTTTCAGGCGTAAAGATTAATTAATAATAGGCTTGCGAAAACTTTTTAGACCGAATATGGTTTTTATGGTAGAATTTAGGTCAAAAAGGACCTAATTAGACTATTTAATAAGACAAGTATTTGAAGTATTAAAAGTTTATTTATGAGTAAAATCAACAAAATCCTGGTGGCAAACCGGGGTGAAATTGCTGTCCGAATCATGCGCACCTGCCGTGAAATGGGCATAGCAACTGTTGCTGTTTTTTCCGAAGCCGACCGTACATCGATGCATGTTCGCTATGCTGATGAAGCATACTACGTTGGCCCGGCTCCTTCAAAAGACAGTTATTTAAAAGCTGATAAAATTATAGAAGTTGCTTTAAAATCAAAAGCTGATGCGATCCACCCAGGCTACGGCTTTTTATCTGAAAATGCCGCCTTTGCAAGGCTGTGTAAAGAAAACGGTATTATTTTTATTGGTCCTACTGCCGAAGTGATCGATAAAATGGGTGATAAAATTCAGGCTCGTAAAGCAATGATTGCGGCCGGTGTTCCTGTTGTTCCCGGAACTACGGAAGCCATCAAGTCAGAGGACGAAGCCATTGAGACCATTGAATCCATTGGGCTACCGGTTATGATTAAAGCTTCTGCCGGAGGTGGTGGCAAAGGAATGCGGCTAGTTGAAAAAGCGGCAAATGTTATTTCTGCCGTTCGTGCTGCTCGATCCGAAGCCCTGGCTTCTTTCGGCAATGATGCAGTTTACATTGAGAAATATGTAAGCTCACCGCACCATATCGAGTTTCAAGTGCTTGGAGACGAACACGGCAATGTGGTTCACCTTTTTGAGCGGGAATGCTCAATCCAAAGGCGACACCAAAAGATGGTAGAAGAAACACCTTCCGTGTTAATGACTGAGGAACTGCGCTACCAGATGGGCAAGCACGCCGTTGATGCCGCAAAAGCAGTAAATTATGTTGGAGCCGGAACCATTGAGTTTTTGGTAGACAACGATTTAAACTACTACTTTCTGGAAATGAATACGCGCTTGCAGGTTGAACATCCAATTACCGAACGGGTAACTGGAATCGATCTGGTTAAAAAGCAAATTGAAGTTGCCGGAGGAATGCACCTCAATTTAATTCAAAGTGAATTGGAACAGAAAGGTCACGCCATAGAATGCCGGATATATGCTGAAGATTCAGACAATAACTTTATGCCAAGTCCAGGGAAAATCCATGGTATTACCGAACCACTTGGGCTCGGGGTACGCACTGACGGCTATGTATACGAAGGCTATGAAATTCCAATTCACTACGATCCGATGATCTCCAAGCTCATTGTTTGGGCGCAAACCCGCGAAGAGGCAATCCAACGCATGCGAAGAGCCCTTTACGAGTACAAAATAACAGGAATCCGCAGTTCGCTAAAGTTTCTAAACCGGATTATGGAAACCCCTGATTTTGTGACAGGAAACTATGATACCAATTTCATTGAGAAGAATAGAACAACCTTGATGGCTGAAAGTGTCGAAGAATTGGAACAACAAGATATGGTTATTATTTCAGCCTATTTTGATTTCGTGAATCGCAAGAATAAAATTATTCCAACAAAAGAACTCAATCCGGCTAACAACCGCTGGAAAAAATATACTTACCAGAAAAATTTTGATCGTTTATAAAACAAAATAATTATGCCTATTGAAATTAAATTAGGTGACCGTATTGCTTCAGTTAAAATTTTAAATCAAAATGAAAACCTCATCGAGGTAATGGTCGATGATAAAACATACAATATCGACCTGATGCATAACGATGAAGGAACCTTTTCAATAATTGAGAACAATCGGTCTCATAATATTTCGCTGGTTCCATCACAAAAACCCAAGACCTACACTGCATTTACACTTCACAACACTTATGACTTGGAAGTGATTGATGCTGAAGCACGCTATATCCGTAATCGCGGAGCCGGAGCAATTGCCCAAAGTGAAAAACAGATAACAGCACCGATGCCCGGTAAAATTGTAAAAGTTTTGGTGAAAGAAGGCGAAGAAGTAAAACAAGGACAAACAGCGGTGATCATTTCGGCCATGAAAATGGAAAGTGAATATAAAGTCGCTATTGATGGTGTTGTAAAAGCTGTAAATGTTTCAGATGGAGACACGGTGGAATCAAACCAAGTATTGATTGAAATTGACTAATTCAGAGGACTATGGATTTAAAAAGCAAATTTGAGAAGTTTGAACAGACAAATATAGAAGCCGAATCTGGTGGTGGAGTTGAGCGCGTTGAAAAACAACACGCAGCAGGAAAAAAAACTGCGCGTGAGCGGATTGATGAACTTTTGGATCCGGGCACATTCAACGAAATAGACAAATTTGTCCTTCACCGCGCTACCGATTTTGGTATCGATAAAAAGAAATTTCGCGGAGACGGTGTCGTTTCCGGTTACGGAAAAATACATGACCGTCTGGTTTATGTATTCGCTCAGGATTTCACCGTTTTCGGAGGTACAATGAGCCGCTCCAATGCTGACAAAATCGTTAAAATACAAAAGATGGCCGTTGAAAACGGAGCACCTCTGATTGGGTTAAACGACTCTGGTGGTGCGCGTATTCAGGAAGGCGTACAAAGTTTAGCGGGATATGCTGATATCTTTTATAATAACGTTTTATCATCAGGAGTGATACCGCAAATTAGTACCATACTTGGGCCATGTGCCGGTGGTGCAGTTTATTCTCCTGCCTTAACCGATTTCATTTTCATGGTGAATGAAACCAGTCACATGTTTGTTACCGGCCCAGATGTAATCAGAACCGTAACGCATGAAGAAGTTTCTAAAGAAGACCTGGGCGGTGCTGTAACACATAGTTCGAGAAGTGGTGTTGCTCATTTTACCGGCGATAGTGAAGAGCAAACCATTATGATGGTTCGCGAATTGATCAGTTTCCTTCCATCGAACAACATGGAAGAACCCCCTCTACAAACCACAACCGACCCTATTGATCGAAAAGTTGATGCTTTACATGATGTCGTTCCGGTAGATCCAAATAAGCCGTACGACATGAAAGACATCATTTATAAAATTGTTGATGAAGAACATTTTCTCGAGGTTCAACCTCAATATGCATCGAACATTATTATAGGCTTTGCTCGTTTTGGGGGAAAATCTGTTGGAATTGTAGCCAACCAGCCATCTCATCTAGCGGGTGTTTTGGATATTAATTCGTCTTCAAAAGCTGCACGGTTTGTGCGTTTTTGCGATGCCTTCAATATCCCCCTGGTTACGCTTGTGGATGTTCCGGGATTCTTGCCAGGAACACAACAGGAATTCGGAGGCATCATTAAACATGGCGCTAAATTGCTGTATGCATTTGCCGAAGCCACCGTTCCTAAAATCACCCTAATTACTCGTAAAGCTTATGGAGGTGCTTACGACGTGATGTCGAGCAAACACATAGGCGGTGATATTAATTATGCCTACCCAACCGCCGAAATTGCAGTAATGGGGCCCGAGGGTGCAATAAATATTTTAAACCGAAAGATTACAGATCCGGAGGAAAAGGCCAAGGCAGTTGAAGAATACCGCGAAGCTTTTGCAAACCCATACAGGGCAGCTTCACTTGGCTACATTGATGAAATTATTTATCCGGAAGACACACGAATTAAGATTATCAACGCATTAGAAATGACAAACAACAAACGAAAATCGAACCTGCCAAGAAAGCATGGAAACATTCCACTATAATATAAATGATGTTACAGAAAATTGTTCGTTAGAAAATACAGCTAACGGACAATTTTCCGTTTACCTCGTTAAACGGTTTCACGCTATCGGAAAGTACGAAAATAGACAGACTGCTGAGGTTTATTTACTTTGAATAGTATCAAGTTTTTATTAGAATTGACATCGTGTTTGAAACATTAGATTTTGTAAACAAAACACCATTTTGTGCGTTGTTTCTAATGTATTTCAGACTAAATAGTCTTAATCACTAAATTACGATAAATGCTTTTAGAAAAAGCTGAAATGCTTACATCAAGCAATACAAAAACGGATGAGTTACTCAACGATTATTATATTGCTTATTTAAGCCGTCAATTGAGCGTCTTGGGTAAGCGGGAAGTACACAATGGCAGAGCTCATTTTGGTATTTTTGGTGACGGAAAAGAGCTAGCACAAGTAGCTTATGCCAAAACCTTTAAAAAAGGAGATTGGAGATCCGGATACTACCGCGATCAAACTTTCATGCTGGCTCTCGGACTGCTACAACCGGAAGAATTCTTTGCCATGATTTATGGTGATACCGATGATAAAATGAATCCATCAACCGGTGGAAGAAACTTCAACAATCACTTTTGTACTGCTAACATTAATGAGCAAGGAGAAATTAAAAATTTGTCTGAAAGCTATAACTCCAGCTCAGATATCAGCTCTACGGGAGGCCAAATGCCCCGACTACTCGGCTTGGCTCAAGCTTCGAAATTAGTGCGGGATAATGCATCGCTGGCAAAAGCACTGAATAACAATGTAACCGGTAATGAAGTTGCTTTCGGAAGTATTGGCGATGCCAGCACATCGGAAGGAATGTTTTTCGAAACAATCAATGCTGCCGGAGTTATGCAGGTTCCTTTAGCGGTATCAGTTTATGACGATGGATTTGGAATCAGCGTTCCGATCGAACTGCAAACAACGAAGTCAAGTATTTCTGAGGCGCTCAAAGGTTTTCAAAAGAAACGTGGAACGAATGGCATTTCGATTCACACCTGCCGGGGTTGGAACTATACCGAGCTGTTAGAAACTTTTGCAAAAGGTATTGACAACTGTAGAAAAACGCATACTCCGACCTTGTTTCATATTCAGGAAGTCACTCAATTGCTAGGGCACTCGACTTCCGGCTCACACGAGCGATATAAAAGTAAAGAGCGTTTGGAATGGGAGAAAGAATACGACTGTCTTTACCAATTCAAAATATGGTTGGTTGAAAATGGCATCAAGATGAACGCAATTTCAGCCATTGAAAATAAAGCCGCAAAGCGTGCCAAAGAAGCTAAAAACAAAGCGTGGAAGAACTATAGCAATGGATTTTTAAAGGAGGCCAACAGTCTTAAAAAGATCCTTAAAAACTTAGATAAACAGTCTTCAGGAGAAATCGATCATCTGGTTGAATTGGAGGAAATTGATCAAAGGACTTTTCCTACGCGCCGAAAATATTTGAGCTTTGCCCAACGTATTTATTACGATATTTTTAACACCACACAAGTTAAAGATGCTTGCAATGAATTGTACCACTGGATTGAAGAATTCAAAAATCAAAGTACCGATTTTTATAATCGTCAACTATACCGCGAAGGAGTTGACTCTGCATTGAATGTAGAAGCCGTAGCTCCTCAATATGGTAAAGAGGGAACCGAAGTGAACGGCTCAGGAATATTGAGCAATAACTTCAATTCGCTCTTTAACAAATACCCAAATCTGGTGACATTTGGGCAAGATACAGGAAAACTTGGTGGCGTAAACCAAGGCATGAAAGGGATGCAGGAAAAGTATGGAAACGATCGGGTTTCTGACGCCGGCATACGGGAAACAACGATTATTGGTCAGGGAATAGGATTGGCACTAAGAGGGTTTCGCCCAATTGCAGAAATTCAATATCTCGATTATTTGATTTATGCACATTCTACCCTGAGCGACGATTTAGCCAGTATGCAATATCGCACAAAAGGCAAACAGTCTGCACCTCTTATTATTCGTACCCGTGGACATCAGCTACAAGGCATGTGGCATGCCGGTTCACCCATGCAAATGATACTTGGATCGTTGCGCGGATTGTATCTGTGTGTACCACGTAATATGACACAAGCTGCAGGTTTTTATAATACGCTTTTATCGGCTAACGATCCGGCGTTGGTTATTGAACCATTAAAAGGCTACAACACCAAAGAGCCACTTCCCCAAAACCTGGGCGAGTTTAAAATCCCGCTTGGTGTTCCTGAAGTGATGGTTGAAGGTTCGGATGTTACTCTTGTGACTTATGCCTGGAATGTTAATCACTCCATTAAGGCGGCCGAGCTACTTGACACGAAGGGAATTTCAGTAGAGGTTATAGATGTTCAAACCCTCTTACCCTTCGATGTTCATCATCGAATTCTGGAATCGATCAAAAAAACGGGCAAGGTCATCTTTGTGGATGAAGATGTGCCGGGAGGTGGAACAGCCTATATGATGCAAAAAGTGATTGAAGAACAACAAGCATTCAATTATCTGGACACTGCCCCTCGAACGCTTACAGCGAAAGCGCATCGTCCGGCATATGGAATTGACGGTGAGTTTTTTAGCAAACCAAACGTCGAACAGATCTTTGAAAATATTTACGAAATGATGCGAGAGGTAGATATCAAAAAGTATCCCAAATTGTAAGCGATCGCTTTCCTTGCTTTAGTCACGCCAAAACTGTTTTTTTTCGTTTAAAAGATATCGAATTTTCAAAGGAGCCTTAAACCAGATCCTATAAATCAAAATTCCTGCTTTTAAAATGCAAATCACGTTGTGGAAATGGGATCTCAACTTTGTTTTCCCGGAACTGAAGATCAATTTCAAAGCGTAGATCGCTTTTGATATTCTCGACCATGAAGTCATTAGCTGTCCAGAAATACAACTCAAAATCAAGCGAAGACTCACCAAAATCATTAAATCGAACAAATGCGGCCGGGGTCTTCACAATTTGAGAGTGATCTTTAGCAGCCTCAAGTAATATTCGTTCCACCAACCTGACATCAGAACCATAAGCAACGCCCACAGGAACATAAAACCGGGTGACATCGGCATTGTGACTCCAGTTGATCACTTGCTGCCCTGTAAACCGAGAGTTGGGTACAATAATAACAACATTGTCGCGCGTCAACACTTTTGAAACACGTAAGCCAATTTCCAGCACGCGCCCTACAACGCCCTCCATTTCTACCACATCGTCCACTTCAATCGATCCATCAAATAAAATGATAATGCCTGAAAAGAAGTCGTTAAAAATATGTTGTAAGCCGAATCCAACACCAATCAACAGAGCTGATACACTGGCAATAATCAAGGTAATTTCGAATCCAAGTGAGCCAATTGCCACACTAATCCCCAGCATCCAAATAATGTATTTAACAATCTGAAGGAACGACTTCCCCCTCCCCTTATCCAGTTTTTTACTATCAATCCGATCATCGAACCAATACTCTACTAAAAAAGATAAACCCCTGACAATATACAGTATGACCAGAATGATGAAAATATTAAAAATCTGCAGCTTGAGTTTTTCTCCGTCATACAATATGTAATTAAAAACTACGGAACTTTTAATACCCAGCACTTCAAGTGCAATAAAAAAGAAGCTGATCCATCCCAACAACCTGGCTCCTTGCAACAAATAGCGAGAAAAACGAAAAGAAATATGTTTATTTGTCAGCAGTTTTTTAATGAATCGATGTAATAAACGTATTATTAGAAACGCAACAAAGCCTATCGCAATGATCAAAATCAAATCCAACAGATCAACCCTGAACACGTTATTTTCGAATAAAACAAGTTCTTTAAGTTTAGTCAGCATCGTCAATATCTATAATAATATTTTCAAGTATATTACTCAAATCAATCCCCGAGAGATTGTGCCTAAGCTCGCCAGCTAAAGCAACCGAAATCCTTCCGGTTTCTTCAGAAACAATAATAGCGCAAGCATCAGTGTTTTCGGTAATCCCAACTGCTGCCCGATGTCGCAATCCAAACAGCGGATTTAAATCTTCCTTATTGGTCAGCGGCAAAATACATCTTGCTGCCATTATTTTGTTCCCGTTAATGATTACAGCTCCATCATGTAAAGGGGTATTTTTAAAAAAAACGGTCTCCAGTAAACTATCCGAAATCCGAGCATTCAATTTTTCACCTGTTCTGATATACTCTTTCAGCTCCGAGTTTTGCGCCACAACAATTAAAGCTCCTGTTTTTACTTTCGCCATGTTTTCGCACGCTCTAACAATCATTTTCAAATGTTGTCCTGAAGCTGACTTCGTTTTTAAATTGAATAATTTTTCAACGCTCAGAAAGCGATTTACCTGTGGATTACTCCCAATCAACAATAAAAAGCGTCGGATTTCGGGTTGAAACACGACAATCAGAGCCAAAATACCGACCCCAATAAACTGTCCCATAAATGATCCGAGCAACTCCATATTTAGCGCTCTCACCAGCAACCAGAATAGGTACACTAAAAAAAGCCCAATAAAAATATTAAAGGCTACGGTTCCTTTAATCAGCAAGTATAGCTGGTAAAGCAAAAACGCCACCAGCAATATGTCTAAAACATCTAAAAACCTTAATGTTATAAATAAGCTCATAAATTAGCCGTCTCCTTAAGCATGGTAAAAATCTTTACCGACTCAACAGCATCTTTCACATCGTGCACCCTCAAAATATCAGCTCCACCAAGCAGTGCCATTGTATTAGCCGTAATTGTTCCTCCTAAACTTTGTTCGGCATCAACTTCCAACAACTTATGGATCATTGATTTTCGGCTCATACCGACCATTACCGGCAATTGAAAAACCTTAAAGGAATCCAACCGATTTAGCAAATCATAATTATTCCCTAAGGTTTTACCAAAACCAAAACCCGGATCAAGAATAACATCTTTGACTCCCGCTTTGGTCAGTTTTCGTACTTTTTCAGAAAAATACTTCGAAATATCTTTTATTATATCATCATATTGAGGATCGTCCTGCATCGTTTGAGGCGTTCCTTTCATGTGCATCAAAATGTACGGCATTCCCAACTTCCCAACGGTGTCAAACATGTGCTCATCAAAATCACCCCCTGAAATATCGTTGATGATACAACCGCCACATTCATCAATTACGCGCAATGCCACCCACGAACGAAAAGTATCGATTGAAATTGGAGCCTGCGGAAACCGTTTCCGAATGGCGGTTACCGCCGGCAATAAGCGGGTCAGTTCTTCCTTTGTTGAAATGGCATCAGCACCCGGACGAGATGACACTGCTCCAATATCGATAATGCTTACCCCCTCTTCCAGCATCTGTTCGGCACGCTGTAGAATGGCATCTTCGATTACATATTTTCCTCCGTCAAAAAAAGAATCGGGGCTTACGTTTAAAATCCCCATCACAACGGGGTTTGACAGGTCGATTAGTTGCCCATTAACATTGATCGTATGTTTTCGTTTAAAGAACTTACTTGCTGAGCTTGTGATCAACATAAAACCTAAGTATTAGATAAGTTAAACAATGCTTCATACAAAAGTATAATAAAGCCAACAAAATACGCATTTTTTCCTATTTTTATGGCTCAAAATTAAATGCACAAAATGGAAAGAACCATTGAACAATACAATCATATTATTGAAATTTGTGAGGATATTTTCGTTAAAAAAATGAAAGATTACGGAGTTGCCTGGCGTATTTTGCGTCCCAGCTCTATGACTGATCAAATCTTCATCAAAGCTCAGCGAATACGAAGCATTGAAATGAAGGAAAACATGAAAGTTGATGAAGGTAGTCGCTCAGAATATATCGGAATTATCAATTACTGCATCATGGCACTTGTTCAGCTTGAAAAAGGGATTGCCGATAAAGATGACCTTACTGAAGAGGAAACCCTTGAGCTTTACCTGAATTATTTCAATCAAGCTAAAGACCTGATGCTAAACAAAAACCATGACTACGATGAGGCTTGGCGTCAAATGCGAATCAGCTCCATTACCGATCTTATTCTGATGAAGATTAAGCGAACAAAACAGATAGAAGATAATGCCGGAAAGACAATTATCTCGGAAGGAATTGATGCTAATTATTTAGACATGATCAATTACGCCGTTTTTGCGTTAATTAAGCTAGAATATAAAGAATAGAGGAATTTTATGAAAACATTGTGGCACATTGCCCGAATTCTGCTCGGGTTGGTTTTTATCTTTTCAGGTTTTGTAAAAGGCGTTGATCCTTGGGGAATGGCTTATAAGTTCACCGATTATTTTAATGTCTGGGGTATGGATTCCCTAACGTCATTCGCGCTCCCACTTGGTATTTTGTTATCGGCAACAGAATTTGCCATTGGCATTGCGCTGGTTTTCAATGTTTTTATCTCACTCACCTCGACCCTTGCGGTATTGATGATGTTTTTTTTCACGGTTCTTACTTTTATTTTGGCTTTGACGAATCCGGTTACCGACTGTGGTTGTTTTGGTGATGCATTAATATTAACCAATTGGGAAACCTTTTTTAAAAATATCGTATTTCTTGCGTTCGCAATTATTGTTTTTGCCTATCGCAAACGACATCATCCCGGAAATTTTAAACCAATTGCCTCCATGATGGCAATCTCTACAATACTGGTGTTTGCTTATCTAGTTGACTACTCGTACAACCACCTTCCCATTATCGATTTTCGACCTTACAAAATTGGTGTGAATATTCCTGAGGGAATGACTGTACCCGACGATGCTCCTATAGATGTGTATGAAAACACCTTGTACTATAAAAACAAAAAGACAGGAGAAGTAAAGCAGTTCACTGAAGATAATTCCCCCTGGCAAGATTCCACAACTTGGGAATTTGAATCAATCGACACGAAATTGGTACAGGAAGGCTACAAAGCTCCAATTCACAATTTTTTCATAGAAACACCAGAAGGAGAAGACATTAAAGACTTTTTCCTTTACGATGAGAATTATACTTTTTTCTTCATCTCTAAACACCTCGATGACGCCGACACTTCTAATTTAGAACAGCTGAAAGAACTGGCTCAATACGCAAATGACCAAGGGATGAATTTTATAGGATTAACTTCTTCGCTCCCCGAAAACATTGACGCCTACATTGCCGAACATGATTTACCCTTCGAAATGTTTAATGCCGACGAGATTACCTTAAAAACAATGATCCGTTCAAACCCAGGGCTAATGCTTATTAAAAATGGTACCATTCTGGATAAATGGCATTACAACGACTTTCCAACAATTGAAGAATTTGAGAAGCAATTAAAATACTTCGAAGTGCTAGGGAAATAGATTTTTCTAACAAACTCATATTCATCTTTTTTAATACAAGTTCATTTTGTACTTTTGATAATATCAATAGTGCAAAATGAACCCAAACCATTACAGCCTTAAAAACGGTACATCCCAAAATCACTTTAAAAACATTAAAGGCTTGTACAAAACCGGATTGATTCTCATCCTGTGCTTGGGCTTCATTGCGACCTTTGCCAAAGAGACTGCTTTGTATAAGGTGGGACTCCCAAATGTCCCCGGTTTTATGTCTCACGGCCAAAATGGAGAAGTAAAAGGATTTCCGTTGGTACTGTTCGAGAAAATAGCTCAAGATGAAAATATTCAATTTGAATGGGTCGATGGATCATGGAATGAGCTTTTCATTAAAGTGCAAACCGGGGAAATTGATGTGTTGCCGGGCACACAGGAAACGGCTAAGCGAAAAGAAATACTTGACTTTACCGATGCCAATTTGTACACCATGTGGAGCGAGCTCTATATGCACAAGCAAACTGACTTCAAGAATATACTTCAGCTTGAGAATAAAAAAATAGGACTGGTTGTTGACGACAACAATGCCGCTGGTTTTCTTGACTACATCAACGAATTCGATATCGAAATACAAGCGATATACATCGATAGTCATTCCGAAGCCTTAAACAGGCTGAAGAGGAAAGAACTGTTTGCCATTGTAGGTCCATCTCCGAATTTGTTGGGTGAACTCCCACCAGAAGTGGTTAGCTCTGGCCTGTATTTTAACCCCACCGAGTTGAAATATTCTTTCCCAATTGGCAAAAATGAAGCTTTGCGAAAAATGATCGACCACCGCCTGTCTATATACAAAAGCATTCCTAACTCAATATATTATCAACTAATTACTGATTACAAAAGGGCTGTTTTCGAGCAATCTCACTGGGTTCTGCCAATCTGGTTACAATTTTTGATCTACGGATTTATCACTCTTTTTGGTGTTGCTTTTCTTTTTATAGCAGTGCTAAGACAACAAGTAAAAACAAGAACCCGGGAACTGAAAGACCGGGATACCTATTTGCACAAAGCAATGGAAGTTGGAGAAATGGGAACCTGGGAAATGAGTTTGGAGACTAGAAAAATTTACTGGTCTGACGAAGTGTATAGTTTTACTGGGATAAACAAAGAAAAAGAATATTTGACTGCAGAATATATCAAGAGTATTATTCATCCTGATGATCTTGAGGATGTAATAAATTTTTTTAGGAAAATTGACCAGAAAGACACGATCGAAAAAGAATGCCGGATAATTAACAAGCTGAATCAAACAATTTACGTCCGGCTTGTCGGTCAGCTTTTAAAAAATGAGCAACAAATTCCTGTAAAATCTATCGGAATCATCCAAATGATAACAAATCAGAAACTGCATGAACAAGAGCTAATTAAAGCAAAAGAAACAGCCGAAAAAAACGAAAAACTGAAATCAGCTTTTTTAGCAAATATGAGTCACGAGATAAGAACCCCACTGAACTCAATCATTGGCTTTTCAGACTTAATTGCGTCTAATGAGGTTGAAGAAGATAGAAAACAGGATTTCATCAATATTATCATCAAACAAAATGAAACCCTACTGACAATCATTAACGATGTTATTGATATTTCGAAAATAGAAACCAACTCGCTTGAAATCGTAAAAAAAAGAACCGAAGTAAAACCTTTACTGAAAAGTATCTATGACCAACACAAAGAAGATTGTCCTGCTTCGATCGACTTTAAACTAGATATTCAGTTGGATTATTACAATTGCATCATCAATACCGATCAAACTCGCCTGGAACAGATATTAAACAACTTTATTTCGAATGCATTTAAATATACGCCTGAAGGTATTGTTACACTAGGGTGTCGAGAATCATCCATTCCCGGCAATTTTGATCTTTTCGTTAAAGATACTGGCATCGGTATTTCCAAAGAGGACCGGGCACTTCTATTTTCTCGATTTACTCAAGTCGATAATTTAAAGCAAGGTGCCGGTTTAGGACTAGCGATCTCTCATTCTCTTGCGCAATTGCTCGGCTCAAAAATTCATGTTATTTCTAAAAAAGGTAAAGGATCGGAGTTCTATTTAAGCTTTCCGCTTTTCGAAGCCTGACACTACAAGTAATTTCCGACATATTGCAAAAAAATCCCCCGCCGGTAAGGTGAGAGAAAGGATTTTGGCGGGGGTTTAAGTTATTAATACAACCCGAAATTAATCAAATTTTACTTTTCCTGGAACAATCGCCTCTGTTTTCTTTCCAAATTTCTTACATTTAATCTTAATCGATAAAAAAACAAAACCTAAAAAGAAGTACACAAACCACTATCTGCAAAAGCTTCTTCCAATTAAAAACGACCAATGGAAAAAACACAACTTTTTGTTTACGGAACAATTGGTGATCCTGAATTTTTTGAGTGTTTATTGAAACGAAAACCCAAATACAAAGCGGGCCGTCTGTCTAACTTTAGTCTTTTTGTAAATCAAGAAAGTGGCTATCTGTTTGTAAAACCGGATCAAGGATCAACAGTAAGTGGAAAATTAGTAGAGGTTAATGAGGAGGAATTAAAAATTTTGGATCTATGGGAAGATGTTCCTTTTTACGAGCGTGAAACCGTTTTGATCGAGTGCGATTCAGCCCTTGAAAATGCTTTTGTTTACACGCAAAATGATGCGAATGGAATATCCTCAGACGTAGGAACTACCAAAAACAGAACGAGCATGTTGAATGAAATTCGGTCCTTCAGAAATTGGATCGACGATCTGCTACTCAATGCTTAATTCAATATAGGTTGTAATAAAAACATGTTTTTAGCTACTCTTAGTTAAAAACTAATTGTCGTCATAACTACAAACATATGAAAAAAATCTTCTTCCTAATTATTGCAACCAGTCTATTGGCTTGTAATCCTAAACCCAAAGTTACCCAATGGCGCGGAATAAATCGTTCAGGCTCCTATCACGAAACCAACTTATTAAAAAGTTGGCCGGAGCTTGGTCCTGCTGAAATATGGGGAACTGAATCAATTGGAAATGGCTACAGCAGCCCTATTATTACTGATAAATTTGTCTATACAACCGGAGAAATTGATAGCCTCGGATACCTGTTTAAGTTGGATCATCAAGGAAAAGAAATCTGGCGTTCAGTCTATGGTAAAGAATGGACAAAGAACTTCCCAGGATCGCGAGGAACACCAAGCTTATTGAATGACCAGATTTATGTTTGTTCTGGATCTGGTGATTTGTGTTGTATTGAAACGGAAAACGGCAGTGTTTTGTGGAAAATAAATATGCTCGACGACTTTGGCGGCGAGATCCCACGCTTTGGATATTCGCAATCGCTAGTTATTAACGGGGATCTAGTTTATTGTCAACCCGGTGGAGAGGAGCATAATTTGATTGCACTGGACCGAAATAGTGGAGAATTGGTTTGGTCACATCCTTGTTTTAAAGAACGCCCCGGTTACAACTCTCCTCTCCTCTTCGAATGGAATAATAAAAAAATACTAGCCACATTTTCAGCCTATCATCTACTTGCAGTTGATGCTCAATCGGGAGAACTGCTTTGGTCGCATGAACAGACAAATACTCCTGTTGCCGACAGAAGCCCGGGAAAAGGTGACACCCACGGAAACACGATCCTGTTTGACAACGGTTTTATTTATTATTCTGCGGCAGATGGAAATGGAGGCGTAAAACTAGCAATCAGCGAAGATGGAAATTCGATTGATGAAATATGGCAAACACCAGATTTCGACAACTATATGGGTGGTTTTATTAAGCTCGACGACCAACTTTATACAGGCAGCCACAGTAAACGACAACTCGTTGGCATAAACGGTGAAACAGCAGAAAAAACCGACAGCCTCAAACTTGGCCGAGGAATTACGATATTGGCAGACGGGCTGATCTATTTTTACGCTGATAATGGGGAGCTTTCACTTATCGACCCTTCTAATAAGCTGGAATTAATTAGCTCTTTTGATATTAAAAAAGGCACCAAGGAACATTTTGCTCATCCGGTAATTCATCATGGAGTTTTATACATAAGGCATGGCAACTATCTTGGAGCATACGATATCAGAAAAAAATCATGAGGTAAATAGTCAAGTTTAAACCAGAACCGATATAAAAAAGCCGGCGAGATAAAATCTTGCCGGCTCCTTGTTCTCTCAACTACTATTTGTTAGTTTCCACCCAAAATAAGCGGTAATCCATCTTTTGTGCTTCCAACGACTATCACTTTAGCATTTGGTGATTTGGCTAAATCCAAAGTCGCCTCAATGCCTCGTTGTTTTAAAATACTGGCAGTCAGCGATGCATCTAGAATGCGATTGAACCGTGCAATACCTTCGGCATCAATCCGTCTTTTCTCGGCCTCCTGCTTGGCAGTTTCAAGCGTATACTGGTAAGTTAAAAAAGCCTGTTCTTCCTCCAGCTTTTTCTCAATAGCTTGTTTAATCTTGTCGGGAAGATTGATAGAACGAATCAGCAAGGCCTGCATGGCAATATCATTATTCTCCAAAACCTGTTTGGTTTCATTGATAATTGATGCTTCAACCTCGCTCCTCTTGGTAGAGTATATTTCTTCGGCAGTGTAACGCCCGGCTACTTGACGAACCGAAGAGCGAACCTCTGGCACGATAAGATTATCGATATAACGCTTGCCAAAAATCTCATGTAAATAGCCAATTCTGGTATAAGTAGGATTGAAACGAACCGAAACATCGACGTTTATCGACAATCCGTTTTTATCCAATACATCCATTGTTTCTTCACGCTGTTGTTCCTTTACATCGTATACAAATAGGGTATTCCATGGGGCCACAACATGAAACCCGGGTATGTAAATATTCTCTTTGTCTAATCCCGAAGTAAAAGGGCGGAAAAGAACTGCCCGTTCTCCTGGTTGAACGGTTACAAACATGCTACTTCCAAAAAATAAAAGTACCACCACTACTACACCCACAATAATTAAATACGATTTTTTAAAATTGAAATCCATTCGCTCTATATTTTTAATTTGTCATTCAGGTAAATGTAAGGTTTTTAAACAAAGACTCAAATATTTAGCTCAAATTAAAGCCGAACATTAAAATAGTCTGATTCATAGCGTGGAAAGGTTTGTTAAAATCTTTTTTTTACTTAGATTTGGCATGTAATCAAAAAATACTCTTGTATGATCGGGTCTTCAGAACTAATCATCAACAAAGACGGAAGTATTTTTCACCTTCATTTAAAGCCAGAAAACATAGCTGATTATGTGATTCTTGTAGGCGATCCATCCCGAGTTAAAGCAATTCAGTCATTTCTTTCAGAAGTTGAATATACTGTTCAAAACAGAGAATTTGTTTCCACTACCGGAAAGTACAACAACACACGGATAACCGTCATTTCTACAGGAATTGGCACCGACAATATCGACATTGTATTAAACGAACTTGACGCATTGGTAAATATTGATTTGAACAAACGTGAAATAAAAGATGAAAAGCACTCTCTTAAAATTATACGCATTGGAACTTCTGGTGGTATGCAAAAACATTTGCCGGTTAATTCCTTTGTAGTATCAAAAAAAGCAATTGGCTTCGACGGATTGCTGAATTTTTATGCAGATCGAGAACTCATATCAGATATTGACTTTGAGAAGAATTTTTTTAATCACACAGAGTGGAACACGATACTGGGACGTCCCTACGTTGTAGATTGTTCGCCCTTACTACTCAGATTATTTTCTGACAAAAACGTTTTTCACGAAGGTGTGACAATTTCGGCTCCTGGCTTTTATGGCCCCCAAGGCCGTGAACTAAGGCTGAAAACAATTGATCCATCATTAAACGAAAAAATAGAGAGCTTTTACTACAAAGAACTTCAGGTTACGAACTACGAGATGGAATGCTCTGCTATTTACGGACTTTCGGCTCTACTGGGTCATGAGGCTGTAACGGTTTGCCTGATTATTGCAAGCCGAACGAATAAGGAAGCAAATGAATCCTACCATTCCGATATGGAAAAATTGATTGAATTGGTTTTAGAAAAGATAAGTAACTCATAGGATGCTATGAAAAGTGATCGATTACAAGCCTTAATTACGTTGTTGGATGATCCGGATGAAGCCGTGTATGAAGAAGTAGAGCAACAATTGTTGTGTGAGGATAGCAAAATTGTTGAGCAATTGGAACATATTTGGGAGACAAGTTTGGATGAATTAATCCAAATGCGAATTGAAAACCTGATTCAACAAATTCAATTCAGCGAAACCCGAACGAAACTATGGAATTGGAACAACCAAAAAGAAGTTGATTTATTTGAAGGCTTCTTTCTCATTTCCCGTTACCAATACCCTGATTTGAAGCTGAAAAGCATCAAATCCAAAATTCAGAAAATTAGTAATGATGTCTGGCTTGAAATTAATAACAGGCTGACTTCCCTGGAAAAGATTACCGTCCTAAATCATATTTTCTACGACACCAACAAATTTTCGGTCAATCTCAACAACCTCAATTCGCCGCAAAACAGTTACATCAATCAACTACTTGAGACCAAAAAAGGCAACGCCATTTCAGTCGCTATTTTGTACGCATTGGTTGCTCGTGAGTTGAGTTTGCCAGTACAGTTCGTCAACTTTCCGAAAACACCTTTACTTGCTTATGTTGATGCTGAAGCAGCTCAAAAAGCACACGGAAGTGAACACCAATCGCCCGTCCTTTTTTATATCAACCCTTCAAATAAAGGAGCTATTATAGGGCGGAAAGAAGTTGATTATTTTTTAAACAAAAACGAGCAATTTGGAGCTGATGATTTTTATGCCGCTTGTGAAGACAAAATCATCATAAAAAAACTGCTTGAAAGCCTGATCGAAAGCTATGAGTCACTCGGCTACCAGGATAAAGTGAAAGACTTGCGCCAAATTTCAAACTTCCTTTAAAACCGCATAAAGCTTCATGTTGCTCGTCATACCAAGACACGTAATCACTTCATAATTGGGATGGAATACAGAGTTCACTGTTTCCGGTGAAACTCTTCTTATGTCAGTCGATCTTCCAATAAATATTCAATGATCCGTTCCCGTGGATTAAATGGCGCAAGCTCATCTAATCCCATTGACTTGATTGCCATATCGACAATCTCTTGATCAGAAATATTAGTTGTGCGATTTTGGTTTCGCAAAAAATAGTTACCGGCATCAAGCATTGCCTGCAATGGAATAAGTCCGATTAGCTCGGAACCAGTAACACTCACCCCTCTTCTTTCTGCGCTTTTACAAACTTCGCTATAAGCGATATGGATCGGGGTTACTGAAAGGTCGATCAAATTCATGGAAACTTGTGCAATCTCATATTCTTCGATGTACCAACCAATCGCACGCACTTTCTTTAATGCTCCCGGGATGCGAACCGAATTCCCGTTTTCATCTTTAACTATTTTTCCTGTCTCACGCTTTACGCGGCCAGACTCCCGCACATCAGAAGCTATAGCGTTAGCCTTTACTATCGAACGGGTATTCAAATTAACATTGTAAGCAATCAGGAAATTGCGGGCTCCAACTGCAATGGCTCCAGCATTTACATTTGGTTTTGAGGGACCAAAGTCTGGTTGCCAATTTGAATCTTTCAACTTATCAGGCAATCCTTCATACTCACCAAAACGGCAATTTGCAAGGCTTTTTCGAACCTCACTTCGTGCTGCGAACTCATAGCAAAACACGGGTATTTCCAGCTCTTCGCCAATTCGCTTTGCTAGCTGGTAGGCATACTCAACAGTCTCCCCCATTGAAATACCCGTAATTGGCACCAGTGGACAAACATCAGTAGCACCAAAGCGAGGGTGCTCCCCCTGTTGCTTACTCATATCAATAACTTCCGAAGCTTTTTGGATACCGCGAAAAGCCGCTTCAATCACTGCAAGTGGTTTGCCAACAAAAGTCACAACAGTCCTGTTGGTAGCTTTCCCTGGATCAACATTTAGCAGTTTAATGCCGCTAACACTTTCAATCGCATCTGTAATCTGCTTGATTACGGCTGGATTTCTTCCTTCACTGAAATTCGGCACACATTCTATTAGTTTTGTCATTAAATTTAAACTTTTATTCACGAGTCTTTACTAACGTAAATTTTGCTTCAAATATATACGAACTGGTTCTTCGAAACTAATAAATTTCGCCATTGATAATGACAGTTTCAATAGGATTGGTTCCAAAATAATACGGAATAGCTGTGTACGATGGAAGTTCCTTTGTTATTAACAAATTGGCCTGCTTTCCTTTACAAATACTTCCCACACTATTTTCTAAGCCCATCGCATAAGCTGAATTCAAGGTACTGGCATTAAGCGCTTCTTCAGGTGTCATGCAGTAGTTAATACAGGCCAATGATTGAATAAAATTCATATTACCTGAAGGTGCAGTTACCGGGTTATAATCGCTGGCCAAAGCGATTGGCAAACCAGCACCAATCATCTTTCGAGCAGGTGATAAAGCTTGGTTTAAAAAGAAAGCAGCTCCCGGCAAAATGGTCGGCATGGTCTCCGAATTAAGCAAAGCAGAAATTTCGTTTTCTCCAATATACGTCAAATAATCAACCGACAGTGCTTGATTGTTTACCGCAATATCCACCCCTCCGGTCAGACCAAATTCATTCGCATGTATTTTGGGTTGGAGATTATACTTCAAGCCTGCTTCTAAAATTCTGGTTGTTTCTGCAGGAGTAAAAAAGCCTTGATCGCAAAATACATCTATATAATCAGCCAATCCTTCATTACCAATTTCTGGAAGCATTTCCTGAATAATCAGGTTGATATATTTTTGACGGTTATTCATAAAACCGGGAGGTATTGCATTTGCCCCTAGAAATGTGGCTTTTATCACTAAAGGGCTATCTTCTTTCAATTGCCTGATCACACGCAACATTTTCAACTCCGACTCTACAGTTAGCCCGTACCCACTCTTGATCTCCACCGAAGTGGTTCCCATTTGTTTGATCTCATTCAAGCGTACTGTTGCAGCTTCGAATAAATCATCTTCCGAAGCTTGCTCCATTTCTTTAGCCGAATTCAAAATCATTCGCTCCCGTCGTGCTTTCTCTTCGCAATTTCGGCCCTTGATCCGGTTAACAAATTCATACTCGCAACCAGCCGGAAAAACCAAATGGGTATGAGAATCGCAATAACCGGGTAGCACAATTTTTCCTGAACAATCAATCTCCAGAATCAACTCCATACCATCAACCAAGTCTTCGCTAAAATCATCCATCGATCCGAAAGTCTCAATTTGGTCATCATCAACAACCAAATAAGCATTTTTCAGTACGTCTAATTTGGCCATTTCTTTTCCTGCAACCCGCACCCTGGATTTTTCTTCAACCTGCACCAATTCCTTAATATTTTCCAATATCAACTTCATCGCTAAATTCTGACGTTTTATATACAAGTTAGTAAAAAATGACGTTGAAATAAACTTTTACTTATCCTACAAATTCCAGTCAATTTGTAATTCAAGTTGAAAGATCCCCCTTACACCTAACAATGGATCGAAATTATGGAAACATTTTATGCAACACACATTGAAGAATGACAAAACTGGTTCTATGAAAACCATCAAAAAGCAAGTGTCGTATCGTTTAATTACTACAAAACGAAATAGGCAAATCATCAATAACTTTTCGTAATTCGTTGGAAGATACCGTTTGTTTTAGCTGGATCGACGGACTTATTGAAGAATTGGAAAAAATAAGACAAGCAACAACTAATGTAATTTAGAGCTTGCGAATTCGCTTCACAATTATTTGTTTGTCTATCGTAGCTCTAAGCAAGTAAAACCCATTATTTAAATCATTTGTTTCTAGCCGGATACGCTGACTTCCCGGAACTAGTTCAACTTTCTTCCAAATCTTGACTTTATTTCCAAGAATATCAATCAAATCAAACTGAACGATTGAATATTCTTTAGAAGAAAGCTCAACATAAACAAAGTCTTTTACCGGATTTGGATAAATTTTCTCGATTAGATAAGACTTATTATCAACTTGCTGTTCGGCCGCTCTGGCACCAAAAGCGATAGGAAGTGTTAAAAATGAGATTAGTATAATTGAAAGTATCCTTTTTTTCATGGTAATTCTTGTTTTCTTGTTTATAACAATGACAAGAATTGTTCCAAAAAGCTGCAAACTTTCTTAATAAATATTAATCAAGTCAAAGAATAAAAAAACCTCCCAAGACAAATTGAGAGGTTAATCTGAATAGCGCAAAACTAGCTACTTCCCAAGTGAAATATATTTGAGAAATTCGTCCTTTCGGTCTTGTTGCTTAAATATGCCACCGTACTCAGCAGTAACAGTTGAACTACTTTCATCCTCAATACCTCTCGATGAAACACACATATGTTTGGCATCTATCAAAACGGCCACATCATCTGTTTTTAAAATCCGTTTCAATTCACTTGCAATTTGAACCGTTAAGCGCTCCTGCACCTGTGGACGTCTGGCGAAATAATCGACAATGCGGTTTATTTTTGATAAGCCGATTACCTGCCCACTAGAAACGTAAGCAACGTGAGCCTTCCCTACAATTGGAAGGAAATGATGTTCACAGGTCGAATTCAGATTAATATTCTTTTCGACTAGCATTTCGCCATACTGAAACTTATTTTCGAAAACTGAAATCTTAGGTTTGTTTTCAGGATGTAGTCCGTTAAAGATTTCCTTAACGTACATTTTGGCGACACGCCCGGGAGTTCCTTTCAAACTATCATCATTCAAATCGAGTCCAAGTGCATTCATTATGTCACGGAACTTATCTTCAATGACTGCCATCTTTTGCTCATCGCTTTTCATAAATGCATCATCACGCAATGGCGTATCTACTGAAGTTGCAACATGGTTATCTCCTATGATATCATGATCTACAAAATTACTGACAGAGCTCCCATTTGTTCCACCATTCACTAATTGCGACGGCTGACTTGTTTTAACAAAACCCTTTACTTTCATCATCTATCCTCCGAATGTTTTCATGTTTAACCAACAAGCAAACAGTATGTTTGTTTAATAATTATGTGTATTTTTTAAACAAAACACATTTCTTGCTCATATTCAAATGCTTACAAAATAATTACAACCCCGAATAATCTTTTACTAAAACTCTTTCGGAAGAGTATACCAATTGGTATCAAACAAACTCGGAATCGATTATGAATACACGAAAGAGTACAATGCTCGATATTATTCGTTTTTTACATTAAGCCAGAAAAAAGCGAAAAGCCTATTTAGTATTCTCCTTCATAAAATTAAAACATTCGATTCCTGACAATCGGTCGCTTTCCATTAACTTAAGGGTAAATAATCTCGACTACACAGTCGAAGTCAATCCAAGACAATGGTATTGAAATAAAAAAACCAGAGTTTATCCTGAAGAAAAATTTGTTTGCTTAAAAGATCCTGAATGCACTTCCATTGAGTATTGGGAAGACACATATCTGCTATAAAACACCGAATTGAAATCTAGCTAAAATCGAATTATTCTTATAACTTTAACAGCACAATACAGCACAGCAAACTAAACTAAACTAAACTAAATCATGAAAAAACTAAATGTTTTATTATTACTCGTATTTTTATCAACGGTGGTCTCCGCACAAACGAATTATACGCCAAGCAAAGAAAACGTAGCAAATAGAGAATGGTTTCAAGATGCTAAATTCGGGCTGTTTATACATTGGGGAGTATACTCGGTGATGGCTGGTGGTGGCGATCATGGAATTGCCGAATGGATTATGAACCAAAAGAAAATTCCAATTCAGCAATATAAAAAACTGCCATCCTTTTTCAATCCGGTGCAATTTGATCCTGCCGAATGGGTGTCTATGGTTAAAAAGGCAGGAATGAAGTATATTACAATCACCAGCAAACACCATGATGGATTTGCCATGTACGCTTCTAAAATAAGCGACTATAATATCGTAGACCAGACTCCTTATGGTAAAGATGTTCTGAAGCAACTAAAAGAAGAATGTGACAAGCAAGGCATAAAGCTATTCATCTATTACTCACAACTCGACTGGCATCATCCTGATTATTATCCAAGAGGTCGTACCGGTCAAGACTTCACAGGCAGACCGAAACAAGGAGAATGGAGCGAATATATCGATTATATGAACACTCAGCTTACCGAGTTGCTGACAAACTATGGTGAAATCGGTGGTATTTGGTTTGATGGCATGTGGGACAAGCCGAATGCAGACTGGCAGTTAGATGAGACATACGGACTAATTCATAAGCTTCAACCAGGTGCAATGGTTGGAAGCAACCATCATAAAGAGCCGATTCCGGGAGAAGATTTTCAGATGTTTGAACGCGATTTGCCGGGAGAAAATACCATGGGTTTCAACCAAACGAATACAATTTCTGAATTGCCCATTGAAATGTGCGAAACCATGAATGGCAGCTGGGGATTTAATATTAAAGACCAAAATTATAAATCATCCAAACAACTCATTCAAACCATGGTAAAAGCTGCCGGATATGGCGCAAACTTTCTATTAAATACCGGACCGATGCCCAACGGTAAAATACAACCTGAAAACATTGACACGTTGATGGTGATCGGTGACTGGATGGAAAAATATGGAAAATCAATTTACGGCACTCGGAAAGGGCCAATAAAACCGCTAAAATGGGGAGCAACAACTCAAAAAGGAAATACTATCTATTTGCATGTATTGCAATTGGCCGAAGAAAACCTTTTGATTCCAAACGTTGAAACAAAAATCAAGGCCATCACATTTTTTGACGATGATTCAAAAGTTAACTATAAAATTACAGATTTTGGTACGCTGCTACACATCCCTTATGACAAACGAAACGATACTGATACCATTCTGAAAGTGGAAATATAAAATAGAAGGTTTGTCCGCGTGTAAACCCACGGATATTCATTTTAAACATCTCAAATTTTCAGGAATAAAAGCCGGCCGAATAACCGGCTTTTTCATAGTCCATATCTTAATTTCAGGAATTCTATATTCAATTTAGTTTTCGATGACTTCTTTATCCTGGGTTACGGCTGCTGATACGAGTGCTGTTAAAATATCCGATTTATTCACAAAGTACTTGTACTTTTTCTGATCGATCACAGGCATATACTCCTGTTTATATTTTCTCATTTTTTCAAGAACATCGCCGGTATTGTCATTTGGTTGAATGGTTTCGTGATGAATGCCGGCCAAAAATTCTTTCAGCTGTTCATATTTATATTCCTGCTGCTCGTTAGCCAATATTTGCCCCGAAAAGATGCTGCTTTCAATCCACCCATCAAAATTACCACTGCTATCAACAAAAATGAGTTGTTTGATTCCCAGCGTACCAACATACCGAAGTAGCAGGTTTTTGAAATAGTATTTATCGGGTCGAAGAATCATCACGTCAATGGAATTCAATTCGGAGTTACGTAATTTTTCTTGTAACTGATTGAGCATTTCCCAACTTCCTTTTTCAATAGCAAACTCATCTCCTTCCATCGCATCAATACTAAGGTCGCCGGTTGCGAATTGCTTAATTTCCGTTTCTTTAATAGCCTGACCAATCTTAAGCACGCCAGCAATTTCAATCTCTCGGCCTTCGGTAGCCATTTTGTATAGCCCCTCTAATTTACCTTTAAATACAATTAACAAAAGCACAATAAACACAGGCCAAATCAACTGTTGCAAAAAAGGAATCCATTCCTTCATATCGTTTATTCTAAAAGTTAAATGATTATCTGGCTCGCCAGTTTGAACCGGTAATTACACGCATGGCTGTCGTAAATGGTAAATAATTGCTCGGTGTTACCGTATTATTTAAGCCCATAATATTGGCACGCTCCGCTCGGGTCGTTCCATAGCACGCATTGGAGTTTGTATTGCAATGAATATGCGGTAAGCCCATCATATGACCAAATTCATGAGCAGATGTATATTGCCGCATAGGAAAACCTCCGCGAGACTGCCCTCTAAATAGACCTACATCACGGCTTCCCAATCGAAGCCAGCCATTGTCATTGTCAGCTGCAGGTCCACCATTCCCTATTGCAGCTCCCGGCGGGTTGGTATTGCTGTACGCATTTGCAGTTCTTGTAATATGAGCCACATAGTGCGGATTGGTTGCAGTATTGACCACTCGAATATTGGCATAATAGGTATCCAGGTAGTTGCGAAGCAGGTTTCTGCCCGCTGGCACAAGCGCATACATAAACGACCACACACGACGTACATCTCGCCGGAAACGAGTGATAAAAGTATCCTGTTCATTGTTAGTCAGATTTGTGCCAGAGCTATCGGGGTGAAACCGAAAATTGATCCGCATCAGAAGAGTCAGCATCGCATTTTTATGGCTTAAAATCGCATCAAACAAATCGCTATGTCCACCCACGTCAATGTTATTTCGCCGCTCATTACTCTTGGTTCTAATATCTAGCCGACGGCCACGCTCAGCCATATCAGGAGCAAGAGTACTTTCTGCCTGATACTCGGCAACCAGTGTAGCAACGGTATTGGGTCCAAGCTTACCATCCTGCCCCAGTCCATGCGAAGCCTGCCATCTTCCGACGCTTCTCACAAATTCTTCGTCAATCAAATGTTCAGCCTCCGGAGAAAGTCCAATCACATCTCGAATTACCTTTAATTCATCTTCGTTCGCAAATCGATTTAAATTATAATGCAAGGCTGCACTAACCTGCTCAGGTGTTAATGGAATAACCTCTGCATCGGGAGTTGTAGGAGCAACTGCCAAATCACGCTGAACGGTATCCGATTTTTGACTGGCTCCTTGCTGAATCGTATGAGTTAACTCATGGGCAATTAGCTTTTTACCCGAGTTGGTTTCGGGAGAATAATACCCTTGGTTGAAATAGACATGATTTCGATTGGTAAATGCTTTTGCCTGTATGTTCGAACTCATGGTTGCAGCACTAGAATCATGATGGACACGCACCCCGCTAAAATCATGACCAAATCGAGTTTCCATAAATGACCTCGTATTTTTTGGTAGCGCTTCTCCCCCACTTTTTGAGTTGTTAATTTGCTGCTCGAGCCATGGTGAGGCCACACTTGCCGACTGATTTACTCCTTTTTTTTGCAACGAATCTTCCTGGTCGCACGAGCAAGCCTGAACCGGAGAAACCGATGCGGCCTTGATTGGCGACATTTGCACCGCCTCTTCCTCTTCCTGTTTTTGAATCGATGGTTCCGGTCCGGTCACCACCTGATCAGCAACACGATCGGCTTCATTTTCATATCGGTCTCCCGGTGTTCCAACTTTCATTTTGGGTTGAACAACAACAACAACCGAATCGGCGACCGATCGGCTTACATTTTTATCTTTCGATTCTTGTTTTTTTGCTTTGGTTGTGTTCATACTAATTTGTTTTTAGCGTTAAATGGTTCGGCCTTCTTTCTGGTATTCCTTCCGAACACCAGTTAGCAAGTCGTTTCTCGAAATCTCCTGTGAGTTCTTCTTTAAAGTCATCAGCGATGCATAGCCAACTGCATTCATAATCGCCCCGCCTGACAGTTCGTAACCTTTAGCAATGTCTTTTAGCGAAATATCATTCGCCAAAGTTGATTTTTCGGCAAAGGCATTTTTCCATATTTCCAACCGCTGATCAGGTCGCGGCAAAGTGAAATTGATGATATTATCAAAACGTCGGGTAAAGGCTTCATCCATATTTTCTTTCTGGTTTGAAGCCAATAAAACCAAGCCATTATAATCTTCAATACGTTGCAGCAGGTATGAAACTTCCTGATTGGCATAGCGGTCGTGTGCATCCGATACACTGGTGCGTTTGCCAAAAAGGGCATCGGCCTCATCAAAAAACAGAATCCAGTTTCTATTTTCAGCCTGATTGAAAACAGATGACAGATTTTTCTCGGTTTCACCAATGTATTTAGAAACAACCATCGACAAATCAATTCGGTAAACATCGCGGTTTGTATCTTTTCCCAACAAGCAGGCAGTCATTGTTTTTCCGGTTCCTGAAGGGCCATGAAACAAGCAGCGGTAGCCTTTACGAAGCTTCTTGCTCATGTCCCATTCGTAAAGCAAAGCGTTGCCATATTCAAGCCAGGTTTTTATCTCTTCAATTTGATGAAAAGTCTTCTCATCAACAACGAGATCGGTCCACTCCCGCTCTGTTGTAATCAGCTTGGCAGGGAACTTTGAGCTCATCATAGGACGATGAATTTCACCACGTGTTAAATGATCAAGAATATCACCTGAAATTTGAATAATCCCGGACAAAAAAGGCTCTCCTTCCGGGGCTGATTCCAGTTTCAATATTTGGTGCTTCGCAAAAATATGTTCGCTACTGAATGCTTCCGACAAAGCAAAACGCTCCTGCAAAACACCACCGGTCATAATAAACACAAAGGTTTCACCCGTTGGCAAAATCCCGCCATGATTCTTCCCTTTGATGCCGCCAAATTCTGTCCATCCCCGATTGGTCGTTTGATTAACCACAAGCAAAGGATCAAGCAATTCGGGTTTTACATGCGGAATTAAGGCTAGCAAAAGCAAAATCCGTTCAGCAAATGACAAATTGTAATATATAATAAAATCAGCATATATGGATTCTTCATTCTTAAAGGCAGGTGGCTTAATATCGTAAACTGATGACACAGAGCTCTCCTGATCAAAGTAGAGTTTCATTCGAACCTCCAAAACCTTTGAAAACCATTTCAAGTCTTGTTCAAGCGACATCGCATTATTGATGATACTTTCCATTACCATTCTACTTTCAGTTTATTAGTCATCCAAGGCAGTTGAATAATGCTGATTGTATAAGGCAACGATTCTAACAACATATCGTAGCTTTTACGTTCAATGTTCAACTGCCAGCTTTCATTTACAAATTTCAGCACGCCGTCTCGTTTCAAAAAAGAATAGCGATATCCATCTGCTGACGTATTTTTTAAAATGCTCCAATGTTCAATCGCTGCAATCAGAAGCTCATCAGCTTCCTTTTTTTCCTGCTCACCGATTTCAACCAAAGGATTTAAAGACTCCCTTGGCTGCATCCCGCACAAAATTTTATTTAATACCAACTTATGCTCCGAAACAAAGTCCTGCTCACCATAAACCAAATAGTCGGTCAACAATACGGCTTGTGCTCGCCTGTTTTCGTTTATGAACTGGTTGTTTTGCATCCAGTTCAATCGTTCAAAAAGATGTTTTAAATAAGGATAAAGCAGAACTAAGCCGGCATTGTCGAGGTTGCAAATAGTCGAGTCTTCAACCTGCTCTTTTTCTTGTTCTTGCATGGTTTCTTTTTCGTCGGACTTTTGCTTTTTCTTACCTTCCTCAATTGCTGGATCAGGTCGATCCAATTCGTCCAGTTTCCCTTGCTTTTTCAGTTCATCAATCACATCAACAAATTGCGCTAAAAACCGTTCTGACTTTGCAAACATTGAGAATTGCCTGACATACCCCGGAATTTGTTTTCGATCGTAGTTAAGAAACAAGAGCAACTCGCTAACAACTTTCGCCACCGATTTGCCTGTAAAAACAATCTGTCCGAGAGCAGCTCTTTTAATAGCCTGTCGATATACCGCGGCTTCAATTTGCTCCCGACCAAGATGAAGATTTTGCATGTGATTGAAACGTGCCAGCTCCCCAATCAGCAGCATAGCTTGTGTAGCTGCATCTGAAAAAGCAATTTCGGCTAAAAACAAATCAATGGTATCGGAATGCAGCGAACGAACCAAGCGGTTCAACACCTCATCCAAAGTCAAAAGTGGTTTTAGTTGTTTTTTCAGCTGTGAACTGTCGTCATTCAACAGTTCTAACACCATCTCGTCAGGATTTTTGTACGCAACATGCAAGTGCCATGGGAAGTGCCCTTTTTGCAGAAAGAAGATAAGTTGATCTAATAAGACCTGCAGATACTCAACATTAACAAGTGATTCTTCTTCAATCTTCTGCCTTTGCGAAAACAAACCCTTCAATGTTTCCTTAATTTTTGTTTCGAATAGATCCGGCATCTCATTCGCCAAATCATCAAACGGAATGGCTCCCAAATCAATCTCCAGACGATCCAGCTGGGTATGTGTATTTTCATCGGACCATTCATTCAACGCCTTCTCTGTAATTGGAATGATCTTATTTTTAATGATATCCTGAGTCTGATCGGCTGCAGCCTGCCCAATTCGTTCATTGGCAACATTGATCTCAACTTGAAGGCCTTGAATTATATGATGTTTTTCTTTTTTCATTTTAGCTGGGGTGTATTTAAATTAAGGTCACGGACCTATTTGATATTTTCGGTTTCGCTTCTATCACAAATTGTTAAAGACTCAAAACATGACACTAAATTATTCGCACTACTTATAATCGAAACATTCCAAGTGTTTCCACATAGTTTGTTTTTGCTGACGACTCGGTTTTTACAGTCTCTACTACATTGCGAACTTTAGACTTAGCTCCATCACTCTGCAAGTTTTTAGTCAAATTGACAATTATTTCAAGTGATTTAGCTTCATCACCTCCTTTCACAATATCAGAGCTTGTTTTAGAGGTTTTCACAATGGTGTCTTCCACAATTCCGGCCATCACCATTTCCATGTCATTGTAAACCTCTTTTTCAGCATCTGTTGCATTTCCGGCATTGATCTGGTTTTCCAAATTCATCTTGTAATTATTCATCTCAGTAAGTAAACCAACATTTTTCGCCAGATCCGGATCTTGCACGCCTGCTGTAATGCCACCTATGCTTCCATAATCAATTTGATAGGAAGGAATAGTTTGAATCAGCGTATTAATACTTCCCTGATATGAATTCAGATTTGTTTTCTGTGTCTCAACATCAAGCTTCAACTGATCAAATTGAAGGTTGAGATGTGACAAGTTTTCTTTTAGTTTATTATTTTGGTTGGTGTAGACGAAAATGTCGTTATTGAATTTCCAGTCGAGTACTAAATTGTCGTCTGAAACATCTGATTCTTCCGGCACTTCCTGAACCGGAATATCAACATACCAATACGGCAAACTCATATCAGCCACTACCTTTTTAGTTGAAGAACTATACAACAACACAAATGTTCCGCCACGCGGCACACCGCCGGTATGTTCCAATCCGGGATGTTCTTCCAGAAAAGTTTGCAACATCGATTTTTCCTTATCTTTTTCAGCACGCTTCTTAATCAAATCGGCCAAGCCTTTCAGCTTGCTAAAATTGATGTTATTAACAGTTTTTTCGAGCGGCGTGTAAGCCGATGCAAACGTAACTCCCTTAATTCCTTTATTTAATGCTGCTCCATTTGATATCACTTCTTTGTAATTATTTTCGAAGGAGTCATGATCAAAATCAACAATAGACTTAGCCAGAAACTGCTTGGTTGTTGTAATTTTTTGGTTGACTAAATTGGTTTGCTGAGCCGTAAATGCTTTTAACGAAAGTGAGTTAGACTCAATATTCCGTGGAGGTAATTCCTCATCATCAGCAGCCTGCACTTTGTCGTTGAGCTCTACATTAAAGCGTTTTAATTCATTCAGATTATTGACCAGTTCGTCGCGATAAAGCTTATGCATAATTTCCATTCCATAGTATTTCAAGCCCGGCCATACCCATGCACGTTCAAAGTCGGTTTCAATCATGATCGGTAGCACTTTGATGGGCAGATTATTGCTGGCAATCATGCTTTTCAGTGCTTCGAAAGCTGTTTTAAACGACTTACCCAAATGCCCTTCAATCCGGAAATGATCGGTATTAGTCAAATCATAACTCAGCGGATTTACAACCTCAGGCAGTTGCGAATACTGCGATGCGTGATAACCTTGAATGCTAAGCTCTCGATCTTTTTGAGTCAAATCAAAATTCCAGTTTTCGAAAAGTCGCGCGCTCCCTGCTGCCTGATAATATGCCGGAATCGCTTTGTTTCCCAAACTATCATTCAAGATTGATGGAGTAATTCTAATCGTTGTATCGGTTGAGAAATCGGTCGACTGAATTAAAGCGCCAATACGTTTAAACAGGAAAAGGCATTTTTGCAATTTCTCCCGCCCTTCGCTCTGATAGGGTATTTCTACAAATTGTTGTCGATACGGATCTTTTTTATCTTCAATTTGAGCCGCGGCATCGCCAATAAATAAATGCTTGGGCGAAAGACTGATGTCAGCCAAACATGATACATCCAGCTGATAGCAAGAATCAACAAACTCGTTGTAAGCCTGCACCACATCTTTCATAAATGCGTACACGTATTGCTTTCCCGAATTTGATGTAGAAGCAGATACTTGCGCTAACTTCTGATTCCAAACGACTGTTGGATTTACGTTGCTGAATGATTCGGACAACAAAAAACTCAATTGTGCATAGCTGCTTTTCAAAGCCTCCTGCAACGATTGGCTTGTTGTTTTAATAATTGATTGATAAGCGTTAGCCAGCTTAGTGTAATTGTCGTAAGTGCCGGGAGTCATCACCAGCCGCTGAACGGGAAGTTTGTTCAACTTAAAAAAGGATTTCCCGGCCGAGAGCAAACTTTGTTGTTGAGCAGCAGCCGACTTGGATACCAAAAGCACACGCAATTTATTAATCTGCTTTTGTCCCTTATTATCGCAGTCGCCTCCTGTACACAAATCCGGATCATACAAATAACTTTCCAGATAAAGCACTGCAGCAAAATCGCTTAACTTCCTTTCGGTCTGCTGACCAAACTGAGTGAAACTCATCTGATCTTCTTCTTTCACACCAATTGGTAGCAACTCATAAACAGCGGCATCTTGAAATAATGGATACTTTGCTTGATCATCTTTAAATAGCCTGAAATTGGGAAAGCTGGTATCAGTTTGCCATTCCAGCAAATCGCCATCGGTTGTGAGCCCACAACCTTTTGAAAGGAACAACTGACGATTGACCACACTCAGCTTTAAACCACAGACGGTTCCATAGCCATGCAGATTTCGTCGACTCAACCGTGTTTGCTGATCAAAATAACTCACAACCTGGTTGAGATGATCTTCTGTTAACACCTGGTTTTCTTCAAAGACCGGGAATTGATCCAATCTGTTTTTCAATTTTAATAAGTTGCTATCCATGATGCTGTTTCTTAAAAGTTGCTGCTATTGCTATTTCGTTATCAATCGTGAACAGAGTTTACTGTTCACTGTCTTTATTTTTCATTGAGCCAAGACTCGTCAGGTTCAAAATCATGGGGTTCTCATCACCCCCATCAATACAGTCGTGCAAAGTTCCTTGTGGGTAAACATTCTTTAGACGAACCAGAACATCCAACAGGCACTGGAGCTTTTCTTTGTATTTGGTAGCGTATTTCGGGTAAATTGCGTAGGCATCTAACCATTTCTGGTAACAATCTTCGAACTCCGACATTTGAATTTCATCGATCCAACAAACTTTTGGAAAAATGTGAGCGGGTGTTTCCAAGCGAATGGTTTTCTCCACAAAACGTCGGAAATTCATGTTTTGAAAACGCTTTTCCCAAGCGGGTAAAATCACAGAAATCTGATACGAATACGGATCTTTCACCAAGCAATTGGAATCCTTTCCTTCGCAGATTTCAAACACCGGATGTCCTTTCACCAGCGGTCGGAACAACACATGCTCCACTACGAAGAGCCCTTCGCTACTGTAGTTTGTCTGCAAAAAGCGTCTCAGGTACTTGATGGCTTCGGTGCGTTCCTCCACCGTTTCAAAATATTCTATCCGACGACCAATCACTTCTTTTTCCTGATTGACCAAATTGAAATAGAAACGATCGTCAGTAGTCTCTTTCAACTCATAGTTCTCCAAATCGATACCCAAAGCCACACAGGCTTTCATTTCGGCAATGGCATCATCTTCATCCAGATAACGCGTACTACTGCTAATCAGTATCTTGTCGGTTTCACTATCAATCACCCGAAACCGATATTCGGTAATATCATCGTCATCTTTTTCATCGTAAATATCGTACTGAATACGCGCCAAATCGCGGCGCATGTAATTCCGAATTCCCAGCAAATGAGCCACACGGTGCTGAAGTCCTGAAACATTATAGGTATTCCACAGCTCGTCTTTCAACGTAAAATTGAAACCGGCCGAACAGTTGCGGGAAATCCATTCGTAATTCTGCAAAAAGTTGGATTTATCTTCCAGCATATCGTCACGCTCGCTAAGCTCGCCAGACATCGAGTACATTAACAGTACATAATCGGTAAACTGCTCGTTAAACCTTGCCAACAAATGATCCAGAAACCGATGCCGACGTTGATAAAACAGATCTTCGTTCTCAATAATCTGTTTCAGGTTTTTATTCGCATTTCCCCAATCGCCCAGTAAGTTTTCGATATCGTCCATCGCCTCAACAAGCTGCGTAAAATAGGTTTGGCTGATAGAACTATCCGTTGAGAATAACTTTTTCACTTTGGAAAGCTGAGCAAAATAATTGGCCATCAACTGATCGAAAAATAACAAATACGCTTTCAGTTGTCGAGCCTGGGCTTTGCGCTCCAAAGTTGACTGAGCCGGCAAGCCGATTTCGCCAATGCCATAGTTTGCAGGAAATTCTTTCACCACCGACAAATAAGAAGCCGGATCGATATATTCGCCATTAATCATCGGAAAATCGCTTACTTTCACCGACTCGAAGGCTGTTTGTGCTGCTTCATTCAACTCTGCCAGTTCGGCATCAACCATGGTTTTGTTGGAGCGAAAAGCCAACAAATCTTTGTAAAACACCAACCGCGATTGATCTGTATCTAAATGTGCTTGTTTGTTTTCTTCAATTGACACCACCCACTTGTCCCAGTTTTTGGGCAGTTTCGCCACATTGGGCTGAATAATTAAATCACGCACCGATTCAACACCGTCAATGTCCATGATCAGGTGGATCAAATCAGACAAATAAATAGTCGATTTTAATTTGGATGCTTCCAGTTCATCATCGTCAATAAAGCCACCCGAAAAAAGTTGCTCCGCATCCTGATACAAAGGCCCTTCAAAGATCTCCTCTGCTTTTTTGCCTTTATCGAGCATTTGTTGAAGCGTGTAAGCATGAACCGAAGGAGACAAATAATTCTGTACTTCAAACAGAATTTTGGCCTCCACTTCCTCTATTTTTGCGCCAGAAGACAAGCCAATCTCTCCGCACAAAATAAAATCTTGTTGTGTGATGGGCTCCACTGAATTAAAGGTTTCGCAAAGATTTCGGTTGGCATGTAAGCGGCGCTCAACTTCCGACAAAATTGCTTTTTGCTGAGCCGATTTCAACTCGGCTTCAAATTCGATAATTACTTTATAAATCCCCTTAATATCTATTGGATCAATGGTTTTTAATCCCGTTTTTAGCGTTGTTAATTCTTCCTTTTCCTTATTGAAATAGACAGGCACTTCAGAGTCACCTTTCGTTAACCAGGCGTTTTTAACACCGGGAATATCGATCAATAACTTGCGATAGTCGGCAATACTCACCGGGCGCGACGGCAATACTTTACTAGCCGACAAAAACTGCTCGTGCATTACCTGCTCATTATCAGTTTCCTCGGCCAACAAATCTTCAATCGGAAAATTTGTCCGGTAATCCAAGTCAGTCAAGGCAAAACAGAGTATTTCTAAAATGGTTACTCCCGGATCATGCGTGTTGTAATCTGTCCAGATTTGCCCGGAAAGCTCCTGAATATATTTCAGCCCCTGCTCTCGCAGCCAATAATAATTCCCGGGATTTTCATCCTGCTTATTTATTTTTGATATGACCGGACTTTCTTTCATGTATTTCTAACTGTTATAGTTGTAAATAAGGTGCTCGGCGTGCGACACCAAAATGGCTCGCGCATCGGTAGCAATCGCTGATTCTACATCTTCGGACGATGTGTTGTGATACATTTTGAAATGAGACACAAAATCAACATAGCTTCGGGTCTCAACAAATTTGAGTAAAACTGATTTTTCTATTCGGCCTCCAAAATAAATTTCGGCCTGCTTCCCAGTTGTCCACGGCGATAGAAATTCAATTAACTCACGATTCAATTCCTCTCGATAGTAGCCATATTCATAGCCTTTTATGAAGCTTACTTCAAATTCGAGTTGAACTTCTTCAAAGGACGGATTATTGGTATGAATTTCGATGAGCGAGGGAGCCAAACGTTTCACAGAAGCTTTGACATCTTCCAAGGTTGATTTACTCACTCTCGGTTGAAGGATGTTCACCGCATTTTTATTCTGAAGGTTGGGAACAACAATTAAATTCACATGCCCGGGAGCACGCTCCAAGGTGTCGCAAGTGTGGTTCAAACATTTCACCTTGCTGATATCGGGAAACTCTTGAAGTACCAGCCGCTCATAGTCCCAAAGTGTGACGGCCCTGTTTTTATGGCGCAAACGTTCACTCACTCGCGTGTAGAAGGCCTCGTCTTTTTCTTCCGAACGACCACCAAAACTGGCATAGGGCTGAGCAACTTTTTTAATCGTGCCAATAGGCTTGACCAGCTTACTAATTGTTTCCCCCGGCAATGATGTTTGCAAATGAGATGGGTGCTTTTCCGGCTCTACTAACCCAGCTAAACCTGCCTGTGCATGAATATTGATTAATTGACAAACCGCATCCGGGTTGGCTTTTACCGATGCCCTGATCCACACCAGATCGTCAGGCAACCAACTGTGCTCTTTTGACGCATCATCGGGCAAATTGAGTTTTACAATTCCGCTTTTCAACAGGCCATTGGTTGCATCGGCCAGCAGGTAGTCCGAATTTAACTCCTGCCAATCATCTTCAATCAGCACAGCCCAATTGACTGGCTCTTTATCTTTTTGTGGATTGGCGCTGCCTTCAGCAACTTGAATCAATAAGTTTACGATTTGCCCTTTGCTCCAGTTCTTTAAGCCAATCAGCAACTGCCCCTGCTGCGAATAGTCCGCCAACAAGGTATTTCGCCCCGCCTCTTTCTTTATTTGGGTCAGCAAATAACCATGTCGTTCGCGCTGCCCGAAAGCTCCAATCTGGAAAAACTCCACATCTTTATCTGCAAAGGAATCTTCATCCGTCAATGAAAAATCGACTTTTGTTGATGAAGCTTTATAATCAAGCGAGATGCTTTTTATTTTGGGCTGATAAGGTTCTTTGGGCAAATGCAATGTGCTTCCCTGAGCAAATTGGACAGTTGCTTTCACATACTTTTGACGATACTCGCGATGCAAAAAATCGTCCAGCAACTCGAAAGTTACAAATCCTTCATCAGGCGATTCTGTTTGCAATTGTAATTTTGGCAATGGTTTCCGAATCAATTTATTTCCTAACAAAAAGCCATATTTACGTTGAAAGAGGCTTGAAATTTTTCGGCTCGACGATACCGCCAATTGCTTGCTCAGCATGAGTTGTGGTACAAGCGCAATCAGCAAAGGACTTTCTGAAACCGTGTAAGTCGCCCGATTTTTATTATTTGTGGAGTTAAACAAACCAACAGTTTTCGTACTAGTCTCCCCCTTTTTATTCCGATAACTCAAATTCGCTTTAAACTGGTTGCCCGACAGGTAATAATTCAACCATGAGTAATCGCCACCGTACGATGAGCCATAGTAACTCCGCAGGTTAGAGGAGGGAACATCCATCCAATCAACCTTGATTTTAAACTCATTCAGTCTTTTGGTAAACGCTTCGGAGTAGCCCACATCAAACGAGGCTCCCTGAACGGGTTCTGCGCCAAACGGCAAAAATGCTTTAGAAACATCCAGTGTTCCATGATCATTACGAGCTTTGATCGTTTTCACACCTTTCACGTCAACATTAATCCGGGCACTTTCCAGAGTAACACCTTGTAAATAGGCATTCAGATAGTTTGAAGAAGATGTATCCGGAACAACCTTCATCATAGGAAATATAGTTTGGAAATCGCCAGCTAAAACCTGACTGTCGAAATACATTACCGGTTTTTCCGCTGCTGGCAAATTGATGCTGAAAATAAGCTCAAATTGTCCGGATACTTTTTTTAGGGAAGGAGTCGAATAGTAAGGTCCCAGCCACTCTTCTTCACCACTCAAATATATTTTGAAGGCATTTTGAAGTGCCTGATTTGGGATATCAAGTTCATCCGTTTGGAGATTTAATGTCACCTGAATGCTGCGCTCTCCCTCCTGCAACCATAAAACCGGACTGGCCAATGCAAAACCGACATCGGCTTTTGGAAAGGCTTTCCGTCCCAAAGCCGACCATTTAGGATCGTCTTCAGGAAGCTCTTCTTCCAAACCATCGATGCTGTTTGCCATTTCTCCAAAATGCACAGTATCATTACTGGTCGGATCAACCAAAATGCTCTTTATTGCATCAACCTTCGTGTGATTAACAACGACATTGTCCAGCAATTGATAGGTCAATTCATTGCCTTCCGAATCTTTTCCGGCTTTCAGCAAGCTCTCAGCTTTTACAAGTGTTGGATCAACTTTTTTAGCCAGTTCAAACAAAACATGCACCTGATCAGCTTTGGGCAGTTTGGGTTGAATGTGAAGCACATCGCGAAAAAAGGCATCTAAATGCTTCTTGGTCAGCCCATTCATCTGATCTTGCTGTTGTCGAAACAAACGCAGAAAAGTTAAAAACAAACTAGCCTGAGGTGACATCGTTCCACTCAGGGCAGCTTTCGGATCAGCTTTTAGTTGTTTGAGGAAAGGCGTCCAATTTCCATCCACTTGATTCTCCAAATCGTAATAGTTGAGCAATTCGGCAAACTGAAGTGCATAGTCGATTAAATCACTTTCCGACCGGCCATCAATCTTCACAAAAGAAGGATCTAAACTTTTTGGAAATCGATCTGACTGGCTGGTGCCGTCGCGAACTAAAACCGGTATTTTATCCTTACAATCCTTCATTTGCATTATTTATTGAGGTTTGTTCCTTCATTCATGTAAAATGGATAGACGAAATTCTTTCTTGAATTGGTTGAACTGACGGTGTAATCAACTTTTATTTTCACCAGTCCTTCGTTTTCACTATCAGCCAACAAGTCAATTTTATTTAGCAGAATACGCGGTTCGTGGTACAAGATGGCTGTTTCAACCAGATTGAAGATATATGTTTTCACCGCTACGCTTAGTGGTTCAAAAATCAAATCGGTCAAATCACACCCATAGTCCGGATGCATGATTCGTTCGCCCAGCCTTGTTGACAATAAGATTTGCAGGCTTTCTTCAATATCTCTTTCGTCGGTAGACATGCGAACCTGCTCTGCTTTCCTTGAAAATTCGGGTGGAAAACTCCAGCCTGTTCCTAAAAATGAAGTATAGAATTCGTTTTTTTCCATGATTTTAAATCGTTTGCTTTTGTCTAACCGCCAATCATCACCGTGCCAGCTCCCACCACAATTACTCCGCCATGCACTGTTGAATCTCCCATTCGTGCGGCTGGCATTCCACCAATCATTACCGTGCCAGAGCCTGCTGCAATCGTATCAGGTGGCCCAGTACAAACAGCCATATCTCCTACTCTTGCTGCTGGCATTCCTTCAATCAAAACTGTTGGACAACCAACGGCAACGGGACCTCCGACATGTGGCACTGTTCCGGTCACCATCGGACAAGTATGCATATCTCCTATTCTTGCTGCTAGTGGCATGTGCTTTCCTTTTAATTGATTTGTACTATTGATCCTTCAATTTTCAATGATCCGGATGACGTAATATCGGTTGAAGCCGAACCACTCACTTTCATTTGTGAGTTGGCGCCCATTTCAATGTTAGTTCCTTCAAATTTGAGGTCGCCACTGGCTTTTAAAATTAAATCGGAAGCTGATTCGAGCGTAATACCAGAGCTGTTCATGGTGACGCTGTTTCCATTTTCGTCTTCCAGTAAAATATGACCGGAATCTTCGCTCAGTTGTATTTTATTTCCACTTGGAGTGCTAATGGTGATACTTTTCTCATCGTCGTTAAGCACGAGTTTAAGCTCATCGCGGCTCGAATAGCCTTTTTCATGATTATCGTCACTGGCATTAAACGCCGCCGGCTTGGAACTACTATTCAGCATACCAAGAACAATGGCATCCCGCGGATCATCGTTCAAGAAGCCAACCACCACTTCATCATCGATCTCGGGTAAAAAAAATGTTCCGCGATTATCTCCTGCATCCAATGTGGCCACTCTCGCCCAGATCCCGTCATCCTGATCCGAGATAAGTGGTAGTTTAACCTGAATGCGGAATTCTCCTTCCGGGTCCCCCTCCAAAGCTGTTACAATTCCAATTTGAAGTCCGTTAATACCCGGAATAACGCCCGATGCAGGTTTATCTTCAAAACCTTTAGCGTGAGCCACAAACCAGTCTTTATCCAAGCCAAACTGGATATGAGTTATCCATCCTCCCTGTGCAACTTCGTGGTTAACCGATGCAACAAAAACATTTCCATTGAAGCGGCTGCCAAGTCCGTTTAGCTCAATTAAATCGTCGGGTTTTACACTGGCAAAACCTTGAAAGCTCACCCGTCCGTTTATTTTTGACAGTTTGCTTTTCAACATCTTAGCATCAATCCACGACTGCAATTCTTCCGTTTTCAGCTGCCCGGAATGCCTGGCATTCAAGCTTTCGAGGCCAACTGTTTCTGATAACTTACTGGTCGACAAATCGCCTGCTTCTTCGAAAGGCTCTTCGGCCGATTCCAACTTTAAAACTTCAAGGCTGGTATTATCCCACGATTCCCCGTGAACAGCGGCATATTGGTCACGGGCATCTATTTCCGCCTCAAATTCCATGATATCGTTCCCATAAGTTAGGCTCAACACAGGATCGCTGCTCAAATCCGGCTTTTTAAAACTCAGCTTGCCATCGTCGGTAAAAAGCAGTTTGTTGCAAGCTTCGGAACGGCTCAATAAAAAATCCCAATCCGAAACATTCATCTGCACAATACTGGAATTTGTAAAGGTGTCCGTTTCAATATTGTCGGCTTCCACCCCGTTTTCCGAAGCCATTTGCTCGCAAAGCTCACCGTCCGTCAATTCGTGAAAGTATTTACTTTTTCGATTTAAGGTCATTTTGTAAGCTTTGTCGCGACACTCAACCTTTAATTCTGACGAATTATTATTGCGCGTTTTTAAACCATGTTTTGTGATGATTCCCTTAAACACGGTTTGCTCCCCGGAATTGTACCCAAGCTGGATTTCAATTTCATTTCCCGGCAAAAAAGACGAACCACTACTAATAGCAAAATCCTCTTCCGCTGCTGAACCATCCAAAATACTTAGCTGAGCATAGGAAATCCGATTCACTTCTTTCTTAACGAAAATCGACTTCACCCCAATGGAATCTTGAATTGGTTCTCCGTTAATTAAGATGGTGAATGTTACAACACTACCTGAAGAAGGAGTTGCTATGTTCCGTTGGTTTGTCATCGGCTTGTTTTATTTATGGGTGGAAAATGAATTTGTGTACCGATATTAATTTGGCGGAGGCTGCGCAGTTTATTTGCTTTTGCAACCTCCCGATAGTAACCCGGATCTTTGTATATCCGATGTGACATCAAGGGCAAATTTTCGTCGTTTTTTAGTGTTCGAACATGCGTTAAGTCCGGAGATTCTGATCGCTCACGAGCTGCTCTCAATGCATCAGCCATAGATTCAACAAATGTGCACTTTGCTTTTGCCCGAATTGGTGTTCCATCTGGTTTGAAAAGCGAGTAAGTAATGATCAAATCTTTCAACTTCCCCCGAAACAAAAAGCTTCCCCACTGAATTTGCAGCAAGTTGGGCTCATGGTTTTCGCCATTGTACTTAAACACAATTTTTTTGAAACGCTCCAATTGTGAGTCAACTCCCTCAACCTGTTTTGTGCCCAAGATATTGGACAAGGGCATCTGGTCGTTAGCAATCACACCAGTACTGTCGAATAGCAAGTCGGTTTCGAATTTCTGTGGCTTTTGCACGCGAAAACGAACATCGGCACCCGTTGCTCCATCAGCTTGCGACTCGTCAAACTGAGTCGCGTACTTCTGTTTTATTTGCTCCGGATTCACCAAAACCACAAATTCGTAATCCTCGCCAGTGCGCGGATTAAAAGGCTCGGTGTTTTCACAAATATTTATTTTCATTTTGGTCAACTGACCTTCCATTCCTGTGAAAATATCCATGCTAACGTTCTGTTTTTTGTTTCAAAATCTCCATCACCTGCTCAACACATTCTTTTATAATTTCTTCTTTTGAAGATTGACTTTCAGCAGAAGTGAAAGCCGACTCATCTTGAGCGTTATCAGTTACATTGGCTCGTATAACAAGTTCTCGAATTACTACTGGCATATTTATATTGCTAGAATTTTGAAATAGTTATATTGAAGCTTAATCGATTCAATGACTACCTTGTTTTCCATGGCATTGAAATCTGAAACCGACCACGAAACAGGATAAGCATTCACGACATACCAGGCAGCAACCGGGATATGATCTTCATTTAATAAAGCAATCGTTAGATTTGTAGGTTGAAAATTAAAGCTTTCAATGGCATTACGACACCACATCAATATTCCGGAGCCCATAAACATTCCCCGTTTCAACTCAATGTTGTGATATTTGGTACGAGTTGGCAGTTGATGAACAAACCGGTTTTCACCTCCCTCTTTATATTCTTCCGTTTCCACATCAACTGTTAACCCGCCAACTTCCTGAAAACGGAAGTCGTTGGGCAGCTGGGGCAATAACTCAAATACAACAGAAAAGTGAAATCCTACTGGTGGATAAGTAAAGTCCATGTTTTATCTTATTTAGCTCATTTCCATTGACAAACCTTCGTGGGCCAGTTCAAGTGTTTCGATGGCCACTTCGTTTCCATCTGACTTCAGGTCAGTGCTCTGAACTTTCACCGGCCAAGCATTCTTGATTTTCCAGCTCAAAACCGGTGCGTGTTCTTCGTTCAACAAGCTGATGATGATGTCGCGTCGCTCAATCGTATTCAGCTTGACGGTATTCCACCAATCGTAAAACTCATTGTCTTTTTGAAACACACCACGCTTCAGGGTAATATTGGAAAACTTTTGCATGCCGGGCATTTTTAGCTTGTTGTATTCGGGCATGTTCCCATCACGGTACTCAATAACTTCGGTTTCAACATCGAGGCCCGAAACTTCGGAAAACCCGAGTTTGGTTCCGCCCCACTCAACCTGAAAATGAAATTTTGGAATTGGATATTCTGGCATAATATTTCGTTTTTATCAAATTAATTAAAGGTTTGTTTTAGGACTCCTGGAGTTTGTGAGAAAACTTCAGGATTATAAATTCAGCCGGGCGAACTACAGCCATGCCAATTTCAATATTCATGCGTCCTTCAAGAATGTCAAGTGAAGTCATAGTTTCGCCAAGACCAACTTTTACGAAGTAAGCATCTTCAGCTTTAGCACCGGCCAATGCACCTGCACGCCATTGCTTAGTCAAGAAGTTCTCGATCATGGCTTTTACGCGTATCCAGGTATTGGCATCGTTGGGTTCGAATACCACCCACTGCGAACCTTTTTTTATTGACTCTTCGGCAAAATTGTAAAACCGGCGAACGGGTACATACCGCCATTCATTGTCGTTACCAGCCAATGTGCGGGCACCCCACACCAATGTTCCTTTTCCGGCAAACGAACGAATAACATTGATTGACTTTCCGGTTGAATGCACATTCAATCCATCTTGCTCCAGATTAGTCACCTTTTTATTAGGTCCAATTACTTCCATTACGCCCACATTAGCAGGAGCTTTCCAAACGCCACGGCTACTATCAACACGGGCATAAATTCCGGCTACCGCTGCTGACGGAGGTAAAGTCAATGTCAGTTTATTCAGTTCAATTTTAATTTGATTGTAAAGTTCAGTATTGGCAGTCAGGTCGCTGAGTTTATCTCCATCGTAACTGGTCGTTCCTCCGGGTGCATCAACTTCAACATGAGCAATACTCACATCACTTTCACGATAAACATAGGGTAAAGTTGTTTTCAGCCACGGATAGTAAACGGCACCATATTTCAGGTAGTCGGTTCCCAAACTAATGTTCGTGCGCAAGGTGTCAGCAAACCCACTGGCTTCGTTGTAGGTATCTAAAATAGTAAAGCGATCCTGAAGGCTTTGGCATTGCTGCAAGGCATCTTGATATAAACCATAAAAATTGGCGACCGTTGAAACACCGGTTGCATCGGGGAAAACAATCAGGGTGGGTTCATCTTCTTTGGCCAGTTCGGCTAAGCCACCGTTGGCTCCCAAATCGCTTTTGCTAATGGTTGCGGCATAATCGCCCACCGAAATAATGTAACATGGTCCTCCTCCATTGGCAAAATACATTTGCAGAGAGTAGTACATTAAAAATTTTGATTTGGTAGCAGGTTCAGGAACATCGAGAACCCGGCTTAAATTGCCGGATGTGTCATAGGTATCGTTAATATTCACGACAATACCTGTTTCGGAATCAGCCCCACCAAAATAGGCTTTGTATTCCAACAGCGAGGTAATTCGGGTTGGAACATTGGTCAGCGATTGATTATTTTTTTTGGCTTTTTCGGTATAACCGATAAAAGCCGGAATAGCAGTTTCAACCTCTGCTATGGATGGAGGCAACAACGAAATTTCTTCGATGTAAACTCCCGGTGTTTTGTACGTTTTAGCCATAATTTATTAAAATTTAAGTGTCAGAGATAGATGTACATATCAGAGTAAATTGTTGTTGGATCTCCCGGATCAGGCTTTATCAGCGAAGGATCGGGATTCGGTAGATTATCGATAAGAACTGAAGCCATATTATTTTTTTTGCCGAGCAGGGCAATTCCTTTTATAGAGGCTTCTTTTAAGGGCATTGGATTGTCGGAAACAAAAACATTGTTCCCGATATCGGTAAATTCCCAGGGTGTATCGGCTTCCCGCACTCCCGGATTTGAAAAATCGACTTCGCTACGGTTAAAAACCTGATACCGCCAAGTGGTTTTGCGGTGTTCAAATGCTATTCGGTATTTTTTGGGCGCAACTTCGTTAGCATTAGTAAACCATCTATAATTTGAAGGAGTCTGACTAAACAGTTCAAGCACTCCAAAATGCCTGTTTGAAAATTGCTCGCCGGTAAAATAAAATCGGTCTACCTCCCCTCCATCAATCATTAGCTTATACATTCCGGCAGGAAGATCATTCAGTTTAAATTGAAAATTGTAATGCTCATCGACTGGATCTAATTCTTGCGAATCGACAGTTCCATCGTTATCAACCGAAACCAGCTCAGCCGTTTTCGCTCCGTCATCTCCATCATGGATGTATGAATAAACCATTCCGGAAGCAACAATCTGATCTGCATCACCGGTATGAGTATTCTGGTTTAAAAGCAGCGAATCGACACCGGTGTTAAAAACCTCTTGCTCGTTACTGGCTTTATTCGAGAAATAATAAATTTTTGAATTGCCCGAATCAAAGGGAAGATTTGTAAAATTAAAATAAGAAGGGGTATTCAACTTCAGAAAAAAGACAAGTTTGAATGATCCTGAAACCTGATCATTTTTCAGTTTTCCGGTTTCATCAACTTCAGCAAAAAAACTCAACACTCCATTTTTCTCCATCGATCGAATCCCCAAACCTTTCATTAAACGAGCTGTATTTCGTTCTGGCACAAAAGAAAAATCTGGAGATATTAAAGACTCATAGTAGTCGTTTAAAATCTCTATTTGCATGGGTGACTGATAGCTAAACAACTGCATCATTTAAGAGTTAAGGTTTGCTTCTGTAATTGGTGGAGCATCCATTTTAATGTTATCGTCATAGATAGCCAGCATTTTAACTTTATACATCACCGAGCTCATCAGTTTAGCTCCGAGTGATCCCCATAAGTTATTTTGCTGCTCAAAAGAGAGAGTGTGAAGCTCAGTTGTCAACTTGGCAACTTGCTCATCAAGATCGGGAAAGTTGGTAGGCGTGAAAAGGCTGTGTGACTGAAAAAAGCTAATGACATATGAAATAAACTTGAGCGATTCGCGATAACCAAACTCATCGTCACCAAAGTTGGCCGCAAAAAGTACATACAAATTGACCATGATTTTGGGATCGGTTTTGGCGATTGTTCCCTGTGGTGTTTCTCGGTATAGATTCTGATTTTTTAAAACCCGTTCCTCTTCAATACTCACCAGAGTCATTGCCAAGCTGGAAACCTGTTGTTTACCATTTTTATCGAAAAGTGGAATTAGCTCAACCTTATCATCATCTGAATTAGTACGTAATTTGAGGTAATTATTCAATTGGTTTTTCAAGAAGAAAAGCGATTGTTCAATCATGGGGCTTTCAATTAATTTTGCTAGCTCTAAGAACCAGTGATTAACTAAATACAGTCGGAACGTACAGGTTCTTGAACCATGTGTTTTTTCAGAGTTCGCTTCCAGAAAACATGTAGAATCCTTCAGCGAGTTGATTGTTTCAGGATAATATACGACAACAAGAAAAAGCATGATCCACCCCGCTTATTCATACATTCCGATCTTTTTCTTATTATATCCTCTAATTGTTAATACAGTTTACAACTAAAAGGTAACCAAGTATTTTGATCTTTTTCAATTTTAATTTATCTATTTATCAAAACAGAAGAAATAGCAAAAAAGGGACAAAAGTTTATTATTCTGAAAATAAGTTCAGTTATCATATTTCTGAAAATATCGGGAAAGTGGCACTCACAATGATGCATGATTCAATAAGAGTATTTTTCACCTAAGCAGTTTTCTGACCATCAAAATCAATTGAAAAAAGCCCACTATTATTAACATATTACCAAACACAAATCAATCTTGCTAAGTAGATTGTATTTTTGAATTTTTAAGGATTTGAATATTACTTTCAATAGTTAGAAAAACCTACCGTAGTGATTTATGATAGATAAAAGCAATAGCACATCAAAGCGAATATTCTTTTGTAAAACACACGCCTTTTATTAACGTTAACTTTACAAACAAGCCTGTATTGTATAGACCATTTTTAAATAAGTTTCATTCGCTTATTATTGATAGATTCTTTTTTATATTTGCCGCAAATCTCAGAGCGCAATCTATTCTAATTCACAATTATGAAGCAAATTAAATACATTACTCCTGAGGAGGCAGTAAAAGTTATAAAATCCGGTGATCGTGTTCATTTAAGTAGTGTGGCTGTAACCCCACACACATTAATTAAGCCATTGGTAGAACGCGGACGCAACGGTGAACTCAAAGATGTAAAAATCCAGCATATCCACATCGAAGGAGAAGTGGAATACGCGAATCCTGAATTTGAAGGGATTTTCGCAGCGGAGCAATTCTTTGTCGGAGGAAACCTACGAAAGCAAACCCAAGCTGGGTATGCCGATTACATCCCCGTGTTTTTAAGTGAGACACAAAAGTTAATCCGCGAAGGATACTTGAAAGTGAATGTAGCGATGATTATGGTATCAACTCCAGACAAACATGGTTTTGTATCGCTCGGAACGTCAGTAGATGCAACTAAAGCAGCTATTGAATGTGCCGACGTTGTTATCGCTGCTGTTAACCCTAACGTGCCAAGAGCCTGGGGCGATGCAATGATTCATATCAACGAAATTGATTTATTTGTTGAAGATGATATTGAGCTGTACGCACACGAAATGGGAGCACTTTCAGAAATTGACGTAACCATTGGTAAGAATGTAGCAGAACTCGTTGAAGATGGAGCTTGCTTGCAAATGGGAATCGGTGGTATCCCGAATGCTGTTTTAGCTCAACTCGGAAATCACAAAGATTTGGGAGTTCATACTGAAATGTTTGCTGATGGTATTCTTCCTTTGGTTGAAAAAGGAGTTGTTACCGGTAAACACAAAACAACCGATAAAGGTAAAATGGTTGCTTCATTTTTGATGGGAACCAAAGAACTATACGACTTCATTGACGACAACCCAATGGTTGCCATGATGGATGTTGCCCATACAAATAATGTACACATTGTAAGACAAAACGACAAGGTTACGGCAATCAACTCTGCGCTGGCTGTTGATTTAACCGGACAAGTTTGTGCCGATTCAATTGGAACAATACATTATTCAGGTGTTGGTGGTCAGATAGACTTCATCCGTGGAGCTGGTCATTCAAAGGGCGGTAAACCAATTATTGCGTTACCATCTGTTACGGCAAAAGGGGTTTCTAAAATTAGTCCGATACTAATACCAGGGTCAGGTGTTGTAAGTACTCGTGCCAATATGCACTGGGTTGTTACCGAATACGGAGCCGTTAACTTGTACGGAAAGACGCTACAAGAACGTGCGCGCTTACTAACATCTATTGCACATCCCGAACATAGAGAAGCATTGGACAAAGCCGCATTTGAACGGTTCGGTTCTCATTATCATTTTGTCCAACAGCAGCAAAACGTATAACAATCAAACAGGCAGGGGAATCCTGCCTGTTTTCGTATTCAATCTGTTTTTATAATTATACTTTAATTGCTCCTTTTTTTAATCAATTTTCGAACTTTTGAGCAATTTGTTAAAAAAATACTCTAACAAATAAATAAACATACTATCAACCATTTATATAAATAACTAATCATGGGAGTTTCACATATTGAACACATTGGAATTGCGGTAAACAGCTTAGAAGAAGCCATACCATACTACGAAAAAGTATTAGGCCTAAAATGCTATGCTGTTGAAGAGGTTGCCGACCAAAAGGTAAAAACAGCCTTCTTTAAAGTTGGTGACACTAAAATTGAATTATTAGAGTCAACCGATCCAGAAGGGCCAATTGGTAAATTCATTGAGAAAAAAGGACAAGGAATCCATCACTTGGCTTTTGCTGTCGACAACATTAATGAGTCACTAAAGCAAGCAGAAGAAGACGGTATCCGCCTGATCGACAAAACCTCAAGAAAAGGAGCCGAAGGGTTGAACATTGGTTTCTTGCATCCAAAATCAACACTTGGCGTATTAACTGAGTTCTGCAGCGATAAATAACCAAAAATCATTTATTATATATACAATGAGCAATCAAGATAAAATCAACAAATTAATTGAATTACGTGCAGAGGCCAAATTAGGTGGCGGCATCAAACGAATTGAAGCCCAACATGCCAAAGGCAAATTCACCGCACGTGAACGCATCGAAATGCTACTAGACGAAGGTAGTTTCGAAGAGTTTGACATGTTTGTCACTCACCGTTGTACCAACTTTGGTTTGGAGAAAACCAAATTTATGGGCGATGGTGTTGTTACCGGTCACGGAACAATCGACGGTCGTGTAATTTATGTTTTCTCACAGGATTTTACCGTATTTGGTGGATCCCTGTCTGAAACCTTTGCACAAAAAATCTGCAAAGTTATGGATATGGCCATGAAAGCAGGCGCTCCGGTTATTGGAATCAACGACAGTGGTGGCGCACGTATTCAGGAAGGTGTGACTAGCTTGGCTGGTTATGCTGAAATCTTTGAACGCAACATCCTGGCGTCAGGTGTTATTCCTCAAATTTCAGCCATTTTTGGTCCTTGCGCCGGTGGAGCGGTATACTCCCCTGCCCTAACTGACTTTATCATGATGACCGAGGAAAACTCGTACATGTTTGTAACCGGTCCTAAAGTTGTTAAAACTGTTACCGGAGAGGATATTTCAGTTGCAGATTTAGGTGGCGGTAAGGTTCATGCATCAAAATCAGGAGTTTCTCACTTCTTAGTTGAAAATGAAGAAGAAGGACTTTTGGTCATCCGCAAACTATTGTCATACCTTCCTCAAAACAACTTGGAAGATGCACCAATTACCGACTGCGACGACCCAATTGACCGATTGGAAGATTCATTGAATGAAATCATTCCGGACAATCCAAACCAACCCTACGATGTAAAAGAGGTGATTCACTCGTTAGCCGACTATGGCGAATTTTTAGAAGTACACCGGAACTATGCCAAAAATATCATTGTTGGATTCGCTAAGTTCGACGGACAACCTGTTGGTATTGTTGCCAACCAACCGAATTACTTAGCCGGAGTTCTCGATATTGAAGCATCACGTAAAGCTGCTCGATTTGTTCGCTTTCTGGATGCCTTCAACATTCCAATCGTCACGCTGGTTGACGTTCCTGGATTTTTACCTGGAAGTAAGCAAGAATATGGCGGTATCATTACACACGGAGCAAAACTAATGTTTGCTTACGGCGAAGCAACTGTGCCAAAGATCACGATTACTTTGCGTAAGTCATACGGTGGAGCACACGATGTAATGTCGTGTAAACAATTGCGTGGCGACTTAAACTATGCATGGCCATCAGCTGAAATTGCAGTAATGGGAGCTGCCGGTGCTGTTGAAGTATTGCAAGGACGTAAGCTTTCTTCAATCGAGGATCCTGAAGAACGTGCTAAGTTTATAGCTGAACACGAAGCAGAATACAAAGAAAAGTTTGCAAATCCATACCAAGCTGCATCATACGGCTATATTGACGATGTCATTGAGCCTCGTAACACTCGTATTCGTATTATTCGTGGCCTACAAAGCTTAGCAACTAAAAAGCTTGTCAATCCACCTAAAAAACATTCAAACATTCCATTATAATCAAACTAGTCTATGAATAATCTTTTAATCATATTGGCTTCTCAAATGGATTTCGGATGGACCGTTGCCCTTGTTGGGTTCTTTATCGTGTTCTTCGCTTTGACCTTGCTCGTGATTGTTTTTCTGAGGCTTCCAAAGCTAATCAACATGAAGTTCAAAAAGAAAGAACCTAAAAAGAAAGACCCCCATTGCGAAGACACAGAAGGAGAATGCCACATAGAAGGAAATGTGACTGCCGCGATAGGTATGGCACTGCACCTTTATTTTATAAACCAACACGACGAAGAAAGTAACATTGTAACCATCAAAAAGGTTAAGAAAGCTTATTCCCCGTGGAGTTCAAAAATTTACAGTGTGACCAATAACTGGCCGCGATAATAATATTATTGCATAATTTTTAGAAAATGAAAAAATACAAATTTACCATAAGCGGCGATGAATACGATGTTCATGTCAAAGATATTGAAGAAAACATTGCCACAATTGAAGTGAACGGTACCAAATACCAGGTTGAAATTAAGGGTGAGGTGAAGTCCTCTAAAACCCCAAAACTTGTTCGTAAACCGATTATTCAACAACCTGGCGAAGGTCAAATCAAAAAGCAACAGTCCAGCGGAGGAACAGCCGTAAAAGCGCCTCTTCCGGGAACCATTTTTAAAATGCTTGTAGCTGTTGGCGACGAAGTGAAAGAAGGTCAAAACTTACTCATCATGGAGGCCATGAAAATGGAAAACCAGGTACTTGCTGAGAAATCGGGTCAAGTAACAGCCGTCAAAGTTAAAGAAGGAGATGCTGTGCTACAGGATGATGTATTAATTGAAATTAGCTAAAAAATCTGCTGGTAATGAAAAAACTATTATTAATAATAGCTGCGTTGCTGTTGATTTTACCCTCATTTACCAGGGCTGATGAAAGCAGTGATTTAGCTGAAAAAATAACCGATGGGAAATGGATTAACCGAAGCGATGGTTATGTCGCGTCGCCTACATTCAACCCGGAGGTAGACAAGAAGGAAGATTTTGAAACGGCTAAACGTTACAAAACACTTTCTTTTTCGGAGAACAACACGTTTGTGATGGACTCTTTGAAACAACGTTATTCGGGTAAATGGAAAATAGAAGATGATAAAGTCATATTAGGGTTCTATCCAAAAACAGTTACCCACCTGTATAAAAACATGAATCCGAATAGCCAATCCAATGACTATGTCTCAAAGGACGAATTGTTGGAGCTTGGCACTCGTGAACTTAGCTTGAAAGACGGTAAACTAACCGGTGACGGATACGTATACAAAAACTATTCAGGAGCGGTTTCCGGATTATTTAACTTTTACGAATTTTCCGGTTTTGCAAACGTTTCGTGGAAGCACATTCTAATGATGTTCATCGGCTTCGTATTTTTGTTTCTGGCTATCAAATACGATTTTGAACCACTATTGCTGGTGCCAATCGGCTTTGGTATTCTGATCGGAAACATTCCGATGTTTCAGGCCGTTGACTTCAACCTGAAATTAGGAATTTACGAGCCGGGATCTGTCATGAATATTCTTTATCAAGGGGTTGTGCAGGGCTGGTATCCACCATTAATTTTCTTAGGAATTGGCGCCATGACTGACTTCTCTTCATTAATCTCAAATCCGAAATTAATGTTATTGGGAGCAGCGGCCCAAATTGGTATCTTCTTAACATTCCTTGGAGCACTTTGGATGGGATTTGCACCACCGGAAGCTGGTGCGATTGGTATTATTGGTGGTGCCGACGGCCCAACGGCAATCTTCATTTCATCGAAACTAGCCAACGGTCTGAATGTGATGGCCAATGGAGAAACGGTGAAAAACCTCATTGGTCCAATTGCAATTGCAGCCTACTCATACATGGCCTTAGTTCCAGTTATTCAACCTCCGGTTATCAGACTTTTAACGAGCAAAAGGGAACGTCTCATCCGCATGAAACCTCCAAGAGCGGTTTCTAAGCTAGAGAAAATTTTGTTCCCCGTTGTTGGTTTGATTTTGACGGCTTATATCGCGCCATCAGCTCTGCCCCTATTAGGTATGTTGTTCTTTGGTAATTTACTGAAAGAATCAACCGTAACAAAACGCTTGGCTGACACTGCAAACTTTGCCTTAATTAATACCATTACTATTTTGCTTGGTATTACGGTAGGAGCATCTACACAAGCTGACGTATTTTTAACCCCTTCGTCAATCAAGATTTTCTTGCTTGGTGCAGCGTCTTTTGTTATCGCAACGGCTGGTGGTGTCATCAGTGCTAAGATTATGAACTTGTTCTCCAAAAAAGACAATAGAATTAACCCGATGATTGGTGCAGCTGGAGTATCAGCGGTGCCCGATAGCGCGCGTGTAGTGCAAACCATGGGATTGAAAGAGGACCCAACAAACCACTTGCTAATGCATGCCATGGCTCCGAACGTTTCGGGAGTAATTGGCTCTGCTATTGGTGCAGGTATCTTGTTGAGTTTCTTGATGTAAAAAAAAACAAGACTATAATTCAAAAGGTTGTTCTCGCTTGAGGACAACCTTTTTTTTGTATTATTGTATCACTATAAACCAATTCGAATTAAGCCATGAAAAAAATATTTCTCCTAATGGTTCTCGGCATTAGTCTGTTTTCAGGATATGCTCAACCCAGTAAAAATTTCCCTCCAAAAACCTTGAACGTACTGGTATTCTCTAAAACCGAAGGCTGGCACCATCAATCGATTTCAAGTGGCATTAAAATGTTCGATGAACTGGCACTTCAGGAAGGTTGGAACTTGACTGCCACCGAAAATGCGAATCTGTTCACGATGGATTTTCTGGTTAATTTTGACGTGGTTGTTTTCCTGAGTCCGACAGGAGACGTTTTAAATCCAAATCAACAAAAAGCTTTTGAAACATTTATGAAGACCGGGAAGGGTTTTGTCGGCATTCATGCTGCTTCCGACTGCGAATATGAATGGAATTGGTTTGGAAAACTATGCGGTGCTTATTTTTTTACACACCCACCAGCGCAAGAAGGAAAAGTTATTATCGAAGACCATAATCATCCGGCCATGAAAGTTTTTGAAGGAATGGACAGTTATACAACTTTTGATGAATGGTATAGTTTTACAGAAAACCCACGCGAAAAGGTTCGCGTTCTTGCCAGTCTTGACGAATCGAGTATTAAAAAATCGAAAAATGACGATTGGAAAATGGGAGATCATCCACTAATTTGGTGGCAAGAATTTGATGGCATCCGTTCGTTTTACTCGGTTTTTGGGCACACGAACGAATCGTTTCAAAATCTCAAAGTGAGGGATCACTATTCGGCTGCTGTAAACTGGGCCGGGAAAAAAGAGTAGCCACAGCGGGTAATATAAGGAGTAACAAAGTTCTTACTTCTTTCCAAATGGAGAAAACCGATACTGAAAACTAAATTGGATGTCGGGTGCATTATTGAACGAAAACATATCTTCGCCACAATAAACATTAAACTCGTGCCCATTTTTATGAAATCCGAATATGAAATACGTCTTTAACGAAAAGTAATATAACGCTGCTGGTGTTAATTTCGACAAATAAAACTGCCGGGAAATCAGTTCACCTTCCCAAACATCACCTTCCTTCAATACGTCAATACCAATTTCGTGGTATCCGGTCTGATCCCAGGTAAAATAGTAGCCTTTCAACAAAGGATCCTGATAATTTACAGCCAGACCAATTACAGTCATATTCTTTTTTTTCGACATCAGGTTGAGTCCGAAAAAAGTGCGTCCATGCTTGCGATACCTCCAATCGATTGCGCGAACACCGCTCCCCACCTTCGCAAAAAGCTGATCGGTTATTCCCCCATCTAAAGCATAAGTGAACGAACTTCGTTCTCCTAACGGGAAATCCATTCTGAAGCCGGCCGAGAGACCTGGAATTAAGTAAGGATGTACGTGATTAACAGGAATAGACAAGTGCCCTCCCAGTTGCGAACCGAAATGAAAATCAGAGCTTTTTGACGTAAAAAGTTGACGGTAATAATGTGCATCAACCACACTTGTAAAAAAATCTCCTTTATTTTTTCGAAAAGTATTTCCCTCCTCATCTGTAAACTGAATGGAAGCCCGGTTGAATGGGTAAAGCCTTCGTCCGTAGTTATCCTCGACAGCAAAATTCGAATGGAAAGTTTCTATAAAATTATCACTAACCAAATAGTTCAAAATTGACGATCCGCCAACCAACTGATGCAGATTTAAATTAACAATCAAACTGTGTTTTGACGTCCAGGTATTCAAATAGGTTAGCCTCAGATGTTGAATAACGCCATCAGAGTGAAAAGCTTTGTCTCTGGTTTCAATTCCCATTACTTCAAAATAACCAGGACGAACAGTCATCGGAATTTCAGCAAGCTCCTCTTGCTGGTCAACAGTCAAATTTTGTGGATACAGAAAACGTGCACTCGGATGCCACGTATTTCCCATAGTATAACTAACTGAAAGCTCATGCTTTTTAGGATCTGCATCTGGAAAATAAAATGGCAAATCGAGCGAATAAATACCTATCGCACTTTCCGGATTTATTTCAGGATAGAACAGAGGCACTTGAAGAAGGTTAGTGAGATCGTCATTATTTTGCGCAAATGACTGAGCAAAAAAACAGCTCAATAAAAATACCAGAATAAAAAAGCGCTCCCTCATTTTTAAATTTTCAACAAATGCCCAACTAAAATAGAATTTAAGAGGGAAAGCGGCAACCTACTTTGGTTATTTAAATTTATTTAACAGATATTTTTGAAAAGAACGTGTTGGCTTTTTTATTTGAGTCAGCATCAAAAAAGATGGTCTTCGTGATTTATAGTTCCAATTTTTTTTGACAATTTTGAAAAGATGGGAACAAAAAAGATTTACCAAAACGACTACGTTGTTCAAAGTTGGGAAGAACTGTGCGAAGAAGTTTACCATGATTCATGGAAACCCCGGTTGAGCCGATACCGTTCCGACTACGCTTTTCGCGGGTTGTCAGATGCCAGCTACGAACTTAAAAATAGTTTTCTGCGTAACTGTGGTGCGCGTTCCGAGTTAGAATATCACCTACTCCGAAACTTCAGAAAATACAGCATCTCAAAAGATGCACAATTAAGTGCATCGTTCTGGAGATCCTTGGTTATGGCTCAGCATCATGGGCTCCCTACCCGCCTGCTCGACTGGACTTATTCACCATTTGTAGCGATGCATTTTGCAACATCAAATACCGAGAAGTTTGATATTGACGGGGTAATATGGAAAGTAGATTTTGTGAAAGCCAATAAGTTGGTTTCAGAACCTCTAAATCAACTGCTATGCGACGAAAAGTGTAATGCTTTTACCGTGGAAATGCTTGAGGAGAACATCGTTTCGTTGAGCGATTTTGACAAGAAATTAGGCAAAGATCAAGTCATATTTTTTGAGCCTCCATCTCTGGATCAACGAATTGTTAACCAATATGCCTTTTTTAGTGTAATGACCCAACCAACAACCACACTTGATCAATGGCTCGTTAAACATCCGGGGCTTTACCGCAGGATTATTATTCCGAAAGAACTGAAGTGGGAGGTTCGCGATAAACTTGACCAGGCGAATATTACCGAACGGGTGCTATTTCCCGGGTTGGATGGGTTGGCTCGATGGCTAAAACGCCATTACCAGCCAATTGTGGGAGATCCTTTTAATTCGGAAGAAAACGAATAAAACCTGCTTCAGGAATTTCAATCTGAATCGAATTTTTACGCTTCACTTTTAAATCCCCCTGCTCGACCATATCGCCTAAATGATTAAATATTTTATACTTATAACTATTTCCATCTTCGTTTACTAAAAACTGAACCTGAGTCGTCTCTTTTGAATTTATGACATCAATGGGGCGATCAACAGCCAGCGGCAAACTCAACGTGTAATCGCCATACAAAGCATAAATAATCTTCTCATCCCCTTTCACTTTAATAATGGGGTACATGTTTGCAACCTTTTGAGGTTCGAAATCTGACTCCATTAATACTTCGTGATTCTCCTTCCAATAGTTTAACCAAAACCGAATGGTTTGTTTGGCATCATCAGGCAAGGTGGTAGTAAAAAACGACAAGTGTGGATTTCCAAACATGATGGATTGAAATTTACGTGCAACATCTTCACTTTTATCACGTGGATGAATTCCCATAATCTCCATAAATGGAGTATATCGTCCATACAAGATGCGATTATTGACCATCTTTTCCCGTATCAGTTTCGTACCGTCGACACCAACGAAACCAACTATAAAATTTCGGTCATGATTCTGATCCGGCCCAACTGGATTAAACTCCTGCCCCATAAAGACATTCGGATTGACGGATTGCAACCGAGATACCATTCCTGCCATCAAACTGTCGACCGCCAATTGAACATCCGTAAAGTCACGTCCCAAATCCTCGCTCACGACAATCGGTTCATCGGGATAAAAATTATTGATAAAATCAAACCAAATTCCATCAAATAGCCAATCTTTGTAGAAGTTATAATAGGTGCTCACCAAGTGGTTACGAACATCCAGATAGCGCGGATCCAAAACATATATTTGTTGTGGATCTTTATATCGAAGGTATTTCCCTTTAAATTTCTTAGTAATCACCGGATTGCCACCCATAAATGGTAATGAATACCACAAATAAAGCTTCATGTCCATTGCATTACTTTTTTCGATCAAGAGCTTCAAGTTTTTTAAGTCAGCCTTCTCGTAATCGTAAACGGTATCTACTTTTAGTTTCACCAACGAGCGCCAACTATCATCAATTAAAATTGATTTGAAACCAAAAGTTCTAAGTGAATCCAGTTCGCGGGAAATATTCTCTAACGGAATACCACGATGCATTGGATACCAGGTTGAATAAACCGGAGCTACACTTCTGTTCGATTTTAAAGCGGCATAGTTAAAAACCTTTTGGAACCGCCACTTTGAAGCTTCGTAAACTGCCTGTGAAAAATGAATGTTTCTAAAATCGATCAGTATTTGTGCAACGTAATCCTGCGTGCTTGATCGTGGAGGATTATCTTCAAAAAAAGTGACCCCAAACTCTAAGGTATCATTTTGTTCTTTCACAAATGTAGTCGCAAACCTCGAATCGAATCGATCGCTGCAAGTAAACGTTATTTGGTTCTGATCATTAAGTGTCAAGCCGGAAATAATGGAAAAGTCGGCTGTGGCACGGTCATACGATGGCAATGAAAAATAAGACTTATTTGACCACGTTTGAGAGTTCCACAGTTGATTAATTTTATTTTTGGGGAATTTAAAAGTCATTGAGAAATCAGGCAGTTGGCTCGGCGCAGAGGAATGAAGAGCAAAATATACTTGATAACGGCTCATTGATATTTGCTCAACACTAATTGTAGGCATAAAGGGCCTCAAACTTCCTTCAATCGTAATATCACTTTCATCAAAATGATACTCGTTTTGCCCTTGAACTGTATTCGCAAAAGCAAAAAAAGCCAATATCAGAAAAATCAAGGTTCTATTTCTACGTCTACCAACAGTTATATCGTCCACTAAAAGAATTATTTATATGAAAATTGCCCTAATACAATTAAGATGTCTAAATTAACTGATATGCTTATAAAAGCAAACATTTTACACCATCTGTTTGGCATAATTTTTAAAACTTAAATACGCAAAATTCAAATTTGATGATTCATTCAGCTTTTTCGATAGACTTACTTTAAACTGGTATATCTTTGATACGCAGCATCCCAGTCCAAATCAGAGCCGGGAGTAAATTCTTCCACTTCAAAAGAATGCCTTACAACTGTGCGCATCTCGGCCAATGATTGCAATGCTCCCATTGCCTTGGCCTGCAACAGAATATTTCCGGTAGCTGTTGCTTCTGTTGGTCCGGCAACCACCTTTAGCTTTGTAGCATCAGCTGTTAGTTGATTTAAAAAACGATTTTTGGCGCCTCCTCCAATGATGTGTATCTTCTCAATAGGCTCTTCGCTTACGGTAAGAATTTGGTCTAGTGTAAATCGGTATTTCAAAGCCAAACTATCATACACACAACGAATAATTTGAGCATGGTTTTCGGGTTTCCCCTGGCCTGTTATCGAACAGTATTCTATAATTGCCTCAGGCATATTCTTCGGATTCAAAAAGCATGAATCGTCAGGGTTTATCAAATATTTAAATGGTTCGGAACCTGACGCAAGTTTCACCATTTCGTCCCACGTGTAGTTGTTCTTATCGAGCCAGGCACGTCGACATTCCTGGATGAGCCACATGCCCATAATATTTTTTAAAAAGCGAGTTGTTCCTTCCACTCCCCCTTCGTTCGTGTAGTTCATTTCCAGTGTTTTTGACGACACCAAAGGTTTCTCACTTTCAATCCCCATCAGCGACCAGGTTCCCGAACTGATATAAGCGTAGTTTTTGTCATCAGCCGGCACCGAAGCAATAGCAGAGGCAGTGTCATGTCCGGCGACGGCAATCACCGGCACTTCTGCACTTCCTGTTTCTAGAGCCACATCTGGTTTTATTTTTCCAATTCGGGTGCCGGGCTTCACTAAATTGGCTAAAATTGAAGTAGGAATTCCTGCCTTCTCTATTAATCTGGTTTGCCATTTCATCTCACCAGGAACAACCATCTGACTGGTACTTGCAATGGTATATTCAGCAACAGCTTCACCTGAAAAAAGATAGTTCAGCGCATCAGGCATAAATAAAATTTTATCGGTGATCTCTAGCAATGATGATTGATCCTGAATCATAGAAAAAAGCTGAAATAAACTATTGAATTGCATAAACTGAATCCCGGTTTGTTCGTACACTTCTTCTTTGGGAATTCTAGCAAACAAGTCATCCATGGAAGTATCTGTTCGCGAATCGCGATAAGCAAACGGAAGCGAAATGATCATTCCTTCTTTGTTCAAGTGCACAAAATCAACTCCCCAGGTATCAACTCCAATAGAATCCGGTTGAACACCAAATTCCTGAATACATTTTTTTAAGCCTTTTTTTAACTCATTAAACAAGCTGAAGATGTTCCAAAAGAAATGTCCATTGATGTATTGCATCTGATTATCAAAGCGGTGAACCTCTGTCAGTTTCAGTTTTCCTTGTTCCAACGTGCCTAAAATTGCTCTTCCGCTTGATGCTCCCAGATCGAAAGCCAGAAAGTTATTGTGTTGCATAAGTTTGTTTGTTAGTCGGTTAATTTCAGTTTCAATCAAATTAAGTAAGAATAATGAGATTGGCTATCCTGTTCAATCCTGACAACCGTCAATCAAATTTTATCAAGATGCCAGGTTTGCCAGCTTCACAACCGTATTGTAATTTCGGGTAGTAATTTCTTTCCCAAATTCCCTATCCAAAAGTTTCATGACCTCCGTTGTTTTTATTTTGCTCGTATCACTCATCCAAAACACAGAATGATCAGTAACTTGAAGAATCCTGAAAGAACCATCTTCGTTTTGAAACGGAATACTTAGCGAGGTTTTAAACTCAGCTTGCGAAAAAGTAACATTGCATTTGATCGTTGAAGCCGTTTCAACGTCCTTAAATGGCTGAGTTTCCAAAATGCCCTTAATGTAGTTGAAAGGAAATACGATGGTAAGTATCGAAAAACCAAAAGCTTCTTCAATGATGCCCTGAACCAAACGAATTCGTTCCTTCTCACTTTCAAAAACGACATTTCCCGAAGCCAAAAGCGTTTTTACACTATGGTATCCATTTCGCGTTAAAACATCTTTCAATTGTTTCATAGGAACTTTTTTGTTCCCTCCCACATTAATACCACGCATAAAAACGACATATTTTTTCATCAGTACGAAACTAAAAACCCACTATTCTTCAGGTTGGGAGTAAAACTGTTTGTTGGCAAAGTTGATAAATTGTTCCCAATCATAAGGAGTAATATCGTGCTTCCCGGTCCGAATATGGTAACCCACAGTTTCCGAAACCGGCGTATTAGGTGCAGGCATTTCGGTTACGGGCAAACCTTTCTCACCGTATAGTTCGTATACTTTTCCGGCTTCCAGTGTCGACAAAAATTCACCTTTCGGATCTGACCACAAATCGGCCGTAGCGCTGGTTACATAGAGCGGCCGGGGGGCGATCATTCCTAAAAGCATGTGTTGGTCTATTGGTAGTTTATCTTCGTGTCCGGAATACTTATTCAGGTTTTCGCAAAACCAGTGTGGAAAATGATAAGTAATAATCCCAATTGTTTCTCCAATGCGACGGCGAGACAATGCCGCTCCCATACAACCGGAGTTATTGGAGATACACATCGCAAAACGTTGATCTAATGCAGCAGCCCAAACAGCTGCTTTTCCCATACGCGAAAAACCAAAAACCATTACCTTGGTCGAATCAATATCTTGATCAGTTGTAAAATAATCCATCGCTTTTGATAGTCCCCAAGCCCAGGCAGAGATACTTCCCCATTCGTCATATCCCGGGCGAAATTGCCCCAACTGATACGAAAATGGATGAATGCCATCCTGAAAGTTATCCCGGTCAGGATCAATATCGCCGCAATATATTGTTGCCACACCATATCCGGCTTCGATCATCTTTTTAACCGGCCATTTATCGGTCGCTACTCCTCTGGATTGTTCGGTAACCTGATTGTGAACGATTCCCCAAGACGGATTATCGGGCACCCAGGACTCAGTCAGCCGAATGTTCGGATCGTAAGAAATTGTATGGTTTCCGCTAAAGTTATAACCAACAAAAACAGGAGCCTTTACTGAATCCTTTGGTGTATAGATCAATATCTCTGCACTCAATTCGCGATCGTCTTTTTTAAAGATTATTTCCACTTGCTTACGCTTGGCCAGTCCGTCAAAAAAAACGCCATTTTCCTCATGGACAATCACGTCGGAAATATCAATTTCTTCTGGAATATTTCCATATATTTCGTGTTTAAATATTTCCAATAGCTCCGGACGACGTTTCTTCTCCCAACGCTTTACGTTTTTAACTTTTCGACCAGATTCCGTAATCAGCAATTTCGGTAATTTATAATCAGGAATCTCATTTTCGTCGTAATTAACATCGGTTTGTTGTGCAACCAAATTAAAACATACAAAAAATGAAATTAGAAAAAAGAGGTATTTCATAGTCGTTTAGTAAGTTAGTTCAATCATGCCTCGCTTGACTCTCAAAAATAAAAGATTTCTTTTGAAACTCGGCAAACAACACCAAATTATCACGCATTTATAATTAGTTCGCTCAACAATCAGATTAACAAATCACGCTTATTTATCGATCTCGCCACCACTTAGTTTGCTACCCTCAATTGGCAAATCATTGGTTGAAGCAGATTCTGGTGCTTTCGTTTTGGTTAATGACTTTGCTTTTGAGGTTTCTGAAATTAATGACCACGCCATAATCAAACTCGAACAGATAATGACAACCAAAAGCGCACCACTTTCAAACTCGGGAACTTGATATTCTTCCGGGATGGCAAAAAATAAAAGTATCGAAATCAAACCACGAGGAGCTAAAAATATTTGAGGAAAAATATCCTTTCTTTCAACTGAAAAGAACATGATATAACGAATAACATACAGAATAACGAGAAATAAACCACTCATCATCCAAACTTCCCAGTTTACAAGTGATGTAAGGGAAAGGCTAATTCCGAATACCACAAAGAAAAAAGTCCTTACCAGAAATGAACTTTCAATCGTAATCATTTTAAAATTCTCGAATAGTCCATCAATTGCATCGTCGTTTAGCCATTTTTCTAACCGTCCCCACAGGAGTACTTTGTGGTTGCGTAATAAAAGTCCGAACATCAGAATAATTAGTAACGAAGACAGGTGAAACAACTTGGCGACAGCGTAAAGCAAGACCAAAACTGCCAGAAACAAGAAGAACTTTGCCTCTGTTTTAATATTTTGAATTACATAGGTGAGCGCGTAGCTCAATATTACTGAAATTATAAGAGTTATTAATATATTACTTCCCAGTGCAAAAGCAACTTCACCAGCGCCACTAGCATCGATGTTTTCAATGAGAAAATAGAATGCCATAATACCAAGAATATCTGAAAAAGTGCTTTCGTAAATCATAAATTCGCGCTTGTCTTTTGCCAGATTCGACACACTGGGAATAATGATCGCACTACTCATAATTGAAAACGGAATGGCATAAATAAGGGAAGATAAGAAATCGAGATTCTGTATAAATAGTTGTGTCACGAATGCTATAAGCACACTGGATGCTCCAAGTGATACAAACGCAATTACAAATGATTTCCAGATGATTGGCCACTTCTCCTTTTTCAATTCAAGATCCAATGCTGCTTCCAGAACAATCATTATCAAGCCAACAATTCCGAGCACCTCAAGCGTATTAAAATACTCAGGTTCGAGTCCGAAATACATAAGTAATTGTTGAATTCCAAGTCCCAACAAAATAAGCATTAGCACACTTGGAATATTGGTTTTCTTTGCCAAAAGACTAAAGAAAAATGAAATGATGACAACAACACAAAGACTAATTACAAATAAATAAGCACTCATATATCAATGATATTTTCAATGGTGTCAAGTTACAAAATTGTTCGCATTTACCTAGTGTTTATCGGCGAAGCAGGTAAAAAGGCATTCAAAAAATTACGGATAGTTGGGCGTATTATTTAGTTGTTGAAGTTTTATGCTATTCATATCCAGAAGATTGAATATGGCAAAACGGGAAGCTATTTCGTATGAATTTTAGGATGATAACTTTTAGCCTGAGTTTCTTCCCGAGCTACTCTCAGGGCATTTTTTGCCAATGCTTCTAATTCATCTTCGCCTGGATAAACGAATACCTCGGCAATGAATTGTACTTTTTTGCGAATGTAATCCGTTAAATAGTTATTGTAAGCAACACCACCGGTTAGCAGAATGGCATCCACAACGCCGTCAAAAACTACAGCCATTTGTCCAATTGATTTTGCTACTTGGTAGGCCATAGCGTCCTGAATCAACTTTGCCTGCGCATCTCCCCGGGCGGCAAGCTCCTCAACTTCTTTCGCATTGTTGGTTTTCAAATAAGCGACATAGCCACCTTCTCCAACCACCATGCGACGAACTTCGTCCTTAGTCATGTTACTATCAAAACACCAGTCGACTACTTGTCCGGTTGGTAATCCCCCACTTCTCTCTGGGCTAAACGGGCCATCTCCATCCAAGCCATTATTAACGTCCACAACGCGTCCTTTTTGGTGTGCTCCAACGGAAATACCTCCTCCCAGATGAGCGACAATCAGGTTCATATCTTCATATATTTCACCTTGTTTTTTAGCATGAAAACGAGCTGTTGCTTTCTGATTCAGCGCATGAAAGATTGATCTCTTCTCGAAATTTGGATGACCTGTAATTCGAGCAATATCGCTTATTTCATCAGTAACCACCGGATCCGCAATAAAAGCCTGAGCTCCGGGTATTTGGTTGGCTATGTAATCAGCAATCAAAGGCCCCAGGTTGCTGGCGTGCTGCCCGTAAACTCCCTGACTGGCATGCAACAGCATTTCGTTGTTTACCAAATAAACGCCTGATTCCAGAGGATAGGTCAAACCACCTCGACCAATAATAAATTTGATGCGATCCACCTCAAAACCTTCTTCCAACAACGAATCAATAATCATCCCCTTACGGTAATCAAATTGTTGCAGTATGTTTGTGTAGCCAGACAAGTCATCGATCGAATGACGTAATGTCTTATTCAACTTGCATTCTTCGTTAAAATACACGGCAAACTTAGTTGATGTCGACCCCGGATTAATCGCTAATATTCGGTATTCATCCATAGTTCTAATTACTCAATAATACAGCTAACACAATCGAGTTTAACTTTGTTTGCGTGTCATCTCCCCGCGATGATAAAACAATGGGAACTTTTGCACCGAAAACCACTGCGGCCTGGTTGGCATGACAAAGTTTGGTGTTGGTTTTATAAAAAACATTTCCTGAATCGATGCTGGGGAAAAGCAAACAGTCCGCATCGCCGGCACAGGGGGAAGTGATTTTTTTTATTTTTGCCGATTCTGAATCCAAAGCTACATCAAGCGCCATGGGACCATCAACTATTCCGCCGTTAAAAAAGCCATTCTCTCCTCTAGTTTTCAATTTGGCAGCGTCAGCACACGATGGAATTGACTCAATCACTTGCTCTGTCGGTGCAATTATAGCTACTTTCGGTTCATCTATTCCCAGTTTCTGACCAACTTCAATTAGATACTTGATCATCACTTCTTTTTGTTTCAGATTGGGAAAAGGAATAATCGCCACATCACTAGCCAGAAGCAGTTTATGATAATTGGGATTTTCTAACAAAGTGATGTGCGTTATTAAATCTCCCGAATTAACCAGCCCCAGCTCTTTATTCAGAATTGCCCGCATATATTTATCGGTATTTATCAAACCCTTCATCAAAATATCTGCGTTCCCTTTTCGCACCATTTCAACGGCTTTCCGCGCTGCATCCTCATCATCTGAAGCATCAATAATCTGCAATTCGCCGATGCCGATATCCAGTCTTTTGCAGGCATCCTCTATTCGCTCACGATCTCCCGTTAGTGCAATTCTGACAATAGCCAGCTGATGAGCTTTCCAAGCAGATTCAATGCTGTGTTCATCAACCCCATTAGCAACGACAACCGTTTTAATCAATTTTTTATTTTGAGCTAATTGATACAGATCTGATAAATGTTTTACACTCATAACAATACTTTATGGACTTGAAAATTACGATAAGAATGATTGAAAATACAGAACAAAAGTCAATCTAAAAAATGTTATTAAACCCCATAAAACAAAACATCCGACACATAAAATGCATCGGATGTTAATTATAAAATATATTGTACTATGAAGTGTCAGATTTCGATAATATCAAATGTAAAACTTACACTTTGGCATGGCTCAATACTTTTTTCTCGGTATCAAGGGCAATCATTAATTCTTCATTGGTTGGAACAACGATAACCGTAACCGGAGAATCATCAGTACTGATAACCCCCTCACCACGGAATCCGTCATTTTTCTCTGGATCAATCTTGATTCCCAAGGCTTCCAACTCCCCGGCAACCCCTCTACGTGTTGTATCAGCGTTCTCCCCAATTCCACCGGTAAAAATCAACACATCTAAACCGCCCATACCAGCCATGTATGAACCGATATATTTTTTAACCCGGTAATCGTAAATTTCTAAAGCTATTCTGGCTCGTTCGTTGCCCTCTTCGGCAGCTTCTTCAATTTCTCTCATATCAGAAGATACTCCTGATAATCCAAGCATGCCACTGTGCTTATTAAACAGCGTATTGGCCGATTTCAATCCAAGCTCTTCCTTTTCCATGATGTATGTTGCGACACCAATATCCAAATCACCGGAACGGGTTCCCATAATTAATCCTTCAAGAGGCGTAAATCCCATAGAGGTATCATAGGACTTACCATCTTTAATGGCGGCAACAGAAGCTCCGTTACCCAAGTGACAAGAAATAATCTTCTGACTTTCGTAATCACGTCCCAGAAGATCACATGCACGTTTTGTAACATAACGATGGCTGGTTCCGTGAAAACCATAACGGCGAATGCTATATTTTTCGTACAGCACATGCGGAATACCGTACATGTATGATTTAGGCTCCATGGTTTGGTGAAAAGCAGTATCGAAAACACCAACCTGGGGAATCCCGGGAATTAGCTCTTCCATAGCCTCTATCCCTTTTAAGTTTGGCGGATTATGCAAAGGCGCTAAATCAGTACATTTCACAAGGGCATCGATAACTTCATTAGTTATCAATTCACTGTCATGGAAATACTCACCACCATGAACAACACGATGTCCAACAGCATCAATTTCTTCCAGACTTTCCAAACAACCATACTTTTGGCTGGTCAAAATTCCCAGAATGTATTCGATACCACTTTTGTGATCCAGAATTTCTCCTTCAAACATTATTTTACGTCCGTCAGCATGATTGTGCTTCAAAAATGAACCTTTCATGCCTATTTTTTCTACTCCTCCTTTTGCAATAACCGATTGGTCATCCATACTGAAGAGCTGATATTTTATTGAACTGCTACCGCAGTTTAAAACCAGAATTTTCATGTGTATATTTTTTCAATTTAACGAGGTGCAATTTTCGTATTAAGCTGTTCTTTTTTTGATTTAGGAGACCAACGCATGGAGCTCCCTAATAATCGTTCTCCTGTTTGATCAAAGTTTTGAGATTGATTATTAACAATTATTGGCTGAACCTTTAATCCGATTACCATCCTCATCATACTCATAAAATCCTTTTCCTGAAGCTATACCCAATTGTTTGGCCCGAACAAGGCGTTTAATGTAAGGAGATGGTTTGTAATGAACATCGCCAAATTCGCTGTAGATATTTTCCATCCAGCGAACAATTTTATCCAATCCCATTTTATCAGCGACTTCAAAAGGCCCTAATCTCATTCCAAGGCCTATTTTCATTGTTGCATCAATGTCTTCCATATTCGCAACACCTTCCAACAAGATTTCACAAGCTTCGTTTAACAAGACAACAAAGAGACGAACACTGACCAATCCAGCTGATTCTTCGACGGGTACAATTTTACGATTGATAAGTTTAACAAACTTGCAAACTTTATCATATGCCTCTTCTGATGTATAAAGCCCTTTTACAACCTCCATGATACGGGCTTCGCGAGACGAAACCAGAAAGTGCAGACTTACACAACGGTCTTTGTGTTTCATTTCAGAAGAAAGCTCGGTAATAACGATTGTCGTTGAGTTTGTACCAATAATACAATCGCGATGCACGACTTTTTCAATCTTCTTGAAAATCTTTTTACGCTCTTTGATTTTTCCACCGCGGTCTACAGCACGAATGGCTTCAACCACGAAATCGCATCCTGCAAGATCTTTATAATCTAACGATCCTTTGATTCTCGCCAGGATTGCTCTTTTTTCACTTTCGGTTAATCCCCAATGCTCGATACGATTGTCAAGGATTTTACCGATATTTTTGTATGCTTCTCGTACTTTTTCTTCGCTGACTTCGATGAAGACAACTTCAATACCGTAGAAACTCGCTACACGGGCAATATTCTGTCCGACAAGTCCACATCCAACAATACCAATTTTAGAAAACAGCGATTTTGATACCTTTTTCTTTATTAAACCAAATTCTTCAATTGGTTCATGTATTAATTCACTAGCCATTTTAACTTTTACTAAATTTATTTGAACATTGCAGCAGCCTGGTTAGAGGTAATTGCCACCATATTTACGATATCGCTCACCGAACAACCTCTTGACAGATCATTAATCGGCGCTGCCATTCCCTGCAATACAGGACCAATAGCTTCTGCTTGCGATAAACGTTGTACTAATTTATAACCAATATTTGCTGCTTCAAGTCCTGGGAAAACCAATACGTTTGCACGACCAGCAACTTCACTATCCGGAGCTTTTAACTTGGCAACCTCAGGTATAAGCGCTGCGTCCAACTGCAATTCACCATCGATTTTTAACTCGCTATCTAACTCCTTCGCTATTCTTGTGGCATTTACCACCTTGTCAACACGTTCGTGCTTCGCACTTCCTTTAGTCGAGAAGCTCAACATGGCCACCCGAGGTTCCATGCCAACAAGGGCTTTTGCGGTACCAGCAGTGGTCACCGCAATTTCGGCTAACTGTCGTTCATCCGGATCGGGCATTACTGCGCAATCGGCAAAAACTAAAATTCCATCATGCCCAAAATGAGGATCGTTTACAAACATCAGGAAAGCACCGGAAACAACACTCACTCCCGGCAACGTTTTTACAAACTGGAAAGCCGGACGGAGGACGTCACCTGTTGCATTAATTGCACCGGCTATTTCTCCATCTGCATCACCACTTTTAATCATCAACGGAGCAAACACCAATGGATCGTTCAACATTTCCAATGCTTGTTCCTTAGTCAATCCTTTTGATTTTCTGATTTCAACCATCAAATCAGCATAGGCTGACCGACGTTCGTCAGTCTTCGGATCAATCAGTACAGCACCTTTAATATTGACTCCCAGGTCTTCGGCTGCCTGCATAATCTCTCCCGGATTTCCCAATAAAGTAATCCGGGCAATATTTTCATTTAAGATGATTTCTGTGGCTCTCAGAGTCCGAGGTTCTAATCCTTCTGGAAGAACAATACGCTTTTGATAACTTTGGGCGTTCTTAATAACACGTTCAAGTAGTTTCATCTGAAAGTTTAAGATTTTTAACTTTTGAGTAAAATATTCAAATACAAAAGTAAGGAAAATTACCAGTTGATATCCCCAATGTGTGCTAATTATTTGTTAACCCCTCCAATAATTAAGGACTTATAGCTATTTAGATAAAAACCCACAACAATTTGAGCAATCGATTGCATTGATCTATCTAGCTTTACGCATGTAGACATATGCTATGTTAATTTTTTCTGAAAATTAATTGAGAATTAATCGAATCTGAATATTCTTTCAGCTCAAATAAATTGATAATTTTGTTCGTCGCACCAAGAATTCTCCTATGAACACAAATGATCTGTTTCTGGAATTAAAACAAAAACTGGATGGTGATGTCTATACAGACAATGTGCAAAAGGTTATTTACGCCACCGATGCTTCATCGTACCGGGAAATTCCACAAGCTGTTTGCAAACCAAGAAATAAAGCAGACATCCGCCAAATTATTGACTTCGCCCGGAAGCACAAAACCTCCGTAATTCCGCGAGCCGGCGGAACATCGCTTGCCGGCCAGGTTGTAGGAAAGGGTATTGTGATTGATGTTTCTAAATACATGAACAGGATCATTGAACTCAATGTCGATGAGAATTGGGTGATTGTTGAACCGGGAGTAAACCTGACAGAACTAAATATGTATCTGGCTCCACACGGATTACAATTTGGCCCTGAAACGTCAACCGCCAACCGTTGTTGCATTGGCGGCATGGTGGGAAACAACTCTTGCGGGCTGCATTCGCTGATTTATGGGAGTGCCCGCGATCATATCCTGGAAGCAGACTGCATTCTTTCTGATGGGTCGGATGTTGTTTTTAAAACGTTGAATACGGAGGAATTTCTTGCTAAATGCAACGACAAGCACGACAGTTTGGAGACGCGAATCTATAAGAACCTGTATGAAACGCTTTCAAATACCAACAATCAGGAAAATATCAGGAGCGAGTATCCTGACCCAAAAGTAAAACGGCGAAACAACGGGTATGCGATCGACATCTTGCTTGAGACCGATCCGTTTACAAAAAATGGAGAATCGATTAACGTTTGCAAACTGCTGGCCGGAAGTGAAGGAACATTAGCATTCACCACTCAAATCAAACTCAACCTAATTCCCCTTCCTCCAGAACACAAGGGATTAGTTTGCGCTCATTTTAATAGCCTGCAAGAAGCCTATCTTGGCAACTTGGTTGCCCTAAAACACAACCCGGGCGCCATCGAGCTGATGGATGACATCATTATGAACTGCACAAAGGAGAACATTGAACAACGTAAAAACCGCTTTTTCGTTCAGGGTGATCCGAAAGCGATGTTGATGATTGAATTTGCCAGAGAAACAGAAGAAGAAATTCACCGTATTGCTCAAAACCTTGAAAAGGATTTTCGTAAAGCAGGACTTGGCTACCATTTTCCTTTAGTACTAGGAAACGACATGATCAAGCGTGTATGGGCTCTTCGCACAGCAGGGCTCGGCCTATTATCGAATATTGCGGGCGATAGGCAAAGTACAACGGTAATTGAAGATACCGCCGTGGCACCCGATTATTTGCCTGACTACATGAAGGAATTTGATGAAATTCTGGCTAAATATGGGTTAAGCTGCGTGAAATACGCCCACATCGCAACCGGTGAAATACATTTACGTCCTCTTTTAAATTTGAAAGATGAAGCAGACGTTGAGCTGTACTACACCATTGCCAAAGAGATTGCAGCGCTGGTGAAAAAATACAAAGGCTCGTTGAGTGGCGAACATGGCGATGGCCGATTACGTGGCGAATTTATCCCGTTTATGCTTGGTGAAGCAAACTACCAACTCATTAAAAAGCTGAAACAAACCTGGGATCCGGACAATATCCTAAATCCCGGAAAAATAGTGGACACCCCTCCTATTACTGAAAATCTCCGGTATTTAATTGGAGAAACAAAAAAGATTGACACAACCTTTGACTTCTCTGAAACCAAAGGTTTTTTAAGAGCCATTGAAAAGTGCAATGGAACGGGAGATTGCCGCAAAAGTGTTTTAATTGGTGGAAGCATGTGCCCCACTTATATGGCCACTAAAGATGAGGACAAAACCACCCGGGGACGAGCCAATGTGCTGCGCGAATTTTTAACCCGTTCAGACAAAAGCAATCCGTTTGATCATGAGGAGATTTACAACATCCTTGATCTGTGCATTTCCTGTAAAGCGTGTAAAGCCGAATGCCCATCGAATGTGGATATGGCGAAATTTAAAGCTGAATTTTTGCAGCACTACCACGAAATTCACGGTATCCCATTACGCACCCGGTTGATTGCTTATTTGCCACAACTGAACAGATTAGGCAGGCCTTTTCGTGGCTTAACCAATTTCATAATGACAACCAATACGCTAAAAAAAGCCATTGGTTTTGCACCGGAACGGAACCTTCCAAAGCTCTCAAAACTGAGCTTGCGAAAATGGTACACCAAACCACGATCAAGCTCCGGCTTAAGCAAGGGAAAAGTCTATCTTTTTGCTGATGAATTTACCAACGAAAACGAAAGTGACATCGGAATCAAAGCGATTTTGTTACTCAATAAGTTGGGGTACGAAGTTGAAATTCCGAAACATCGCGAAAGTGGCAGGACCTACCTGTCAAAAGGACTGGTAAAAACCGCCAAAGGAATTGCCTCAAAGAACATTCAGCAGCTAGCAGAATTGGTAAGCGATTCAGCTCCTTTAATCGGGATCGAACCATCTGCAATTTTGGCTTTTCGAGATGAATACCCGGAGCTGGTTGACGATCAATTGAAAGACAAAGCAAAAGAATTAGCCAAGAACACCTTCCTGTTTGACGAGTTTATTGCTTCCGAATTTGAAAAAGGAACGATTGATCAATCGCTTTTCACCGAAGCAACACAAGCAATCAAACTGCATGGCCATTGTCAGCAAAAAGCGATTGCAAGTACCGCCTCTACAAAAACAATGTTGGAAATCCCCAAGAATTATATCGTATCCGAAATCCCAAGTGGCTGTTGTGGAATGGCCGGTTCTTTTGGTTATGAAAAGGAACATTACGAGCTCAGCCAAAAAATTGGTGAATTGGTTTTATTCCCGGCAGTGCGCGAAGCCCAACAGCAAGAAATTATTTCAGCACCGGGAACTTCATGCCGACATCATATTCTGGAAGGAACCGGGCGAAAAGTATTGCATCCGGTTGAAGTTTTATATGATGCTTTAAGTTAAACCTGACGATAAAAACAAACAGTCTCTACTCTTGTTATTTCGTAAAAAATAGATTCATGAATAATTTCTGGGACGAACGCTTTTCAAGCGAAGAATATGTATATGGTATCGAACCAAACAATTTTCTGAAAGAAGAACTACAAAAACTAACGCCGGGCAAATTACTGCTCCCCGGCGAAGGAGAAGGACGAAATGCGGTATTCGCTGCAAAATCAGGTTGGCACGTCACTGCTTTCGATCCAAGTATTGAAGGCAAAAAGAAAGCCGAAAAGTTGGCGCAGCTGCTTCAGGTTGAGTTTGAATACTTAATCCACTCCTACGACACCATTGAGTTGAAAGATGAATCGTTTGATTGTATAGGCTTAGTTTTTACACACATGCCCGCTGCCAAAAGAAATAGCTACCACCAAAAACTAACGAGCTACCTAAAAGCTGGTGGAACGTTAATTTTAGAGGGTTTCTCAAAAAAGCAAATTAAGAACAACACCGGTGGTCCGCAGGACATCGGCATGCTTTTTTCGAAAGAAGAGCTGCAAGCAGATTTTGGCAATTTCGCCAAACTGCAGATTACAGAACAAGAAGTTGTTTTAGACGAAGGGTCATTTCATAAAGGTCGAGCCGACGTTATTCGACTGGTAGCAACCAAATAATTCTTAAATAAACATAAATCAAAGGTAGAAAACCTGACAATCTGTATGGCTTTTCTACCTTTGGTTGCATTTTAAAACACAATCAACAATGACAACTCTATTCTGGATCATCATCGGTATTCTGGTCTTCGATTTTATTCTCGAACGGTACCTCGACTATCTAAACACCACTCGCTGGAGCAATCAATTGCCTGCTGAAGTAAAAGACATTTATCATGAAGAAAAATACCGAAAACAACAGCTGTACTCTAAAACCAACCATCGGTTTGGTATGTTGACCAGTTCGTTTAGTTTCTTGTTGATTATGCTGATGTTTTTCTTTCAGGGCTTTGCTTTGGTAAATGGCTGGGCGATGGATATTTCGAGTAATCCGATTTGGTCAGCACTGCTTTTCTTTGGCATTCTGATGCTGGCATCCGATATTCTCAACACCCCATTTGATTTATACAGCACCTTTGTTATCGAAGAGAAATTCGGGTTTAACAAGACAACGGCAACAACCTACGTACTCGACAAAATTAAAGGCTGGCTACTGGGCGCTGTTATTGGAGGCGGTTTACTGGCCTTAATCATTTTCATCTACCTAAAAACCGGCCAATGGTTTTGGCTTTATGTCTGGATCGTTATCAGTGTATTTTCCATTTTTATGGCCATGTTTTATTCGAGCTTGATTGTTCCGTTGTTCAATAAACAAACTCCTCTTGAAGATGGTGAATTGAAGCAAGCCATTCAAAACTTCGCAGGTAAAGTTGGCTTTAAACTCGACAATATTTATGTGATCGACGGCAGCAAACGATCAACGAAAGCCAATGCATACTTCGCAGGACTGGGAGCAAAAAAACGGATTGTGCTTTACGACACCTTAATTAATGACATGGAAATCCCGGAGCTGGTTGCCGTATTGGCTCACGAAATCGGGCATTACAAAAAGAAACACATTATCTGGAGTTTAATCATTGGCATCTTGCAAACCGGATTGATGCTCTTTGTCTTTTCCCTCTTAATTAATAGCCCGGTACTTTCAGAGGCACTTGGCGTAGCAGAACCCAATTTTCACATCGGACTAATTGCGTTTGGAATTTTATATTCACCTTTGTCCTCCATAATTGGAATTGGTATGAATATGCTGTCGCGCACGAATGAATACGAAGCGGATGCTTTTGCAGCCGAACATTATGACGGTAAACCATTGGCCTCTGCATTAAAAAAGCTATCGGTTAAAAATCTTAGTAACCTTCGCCCACACCCGGCCTATGTGTTTGTGCACTACTCGCACCCAACCCTACTGCAACGCCTGCAAGCATTGGAGAAGAGAGGGTGAGAAAACTTGAAATCCGAAACTTTGAATTCAGAAAAAATAACATGAAAGCAGAAATAATAACGATAGGAGACGAAATACTAATTGGACAAATTATTGACACCAACTCCGCGTGGATGGGTGAACAACTCAATTTACATGGAATCGAGATTTTTCAGATCACATCGGTGCACGACGACCATGAGCACATTCTAAAGGCCTTGTCCAATGCCGAAAAGCATGCTGATCTGGTTTTGATTACCGGAGGATTGGGACCAACAAAAGACGACATCACTAAAAAAGTGCTTTGTGAGTACTTTGATTCTGAAATGGTAATCAATCAGGAAGTGTTACAACGGGTAACCGACCGACTGACTAAACGCAATGTAGTCATGAACCAGCTGAATAAAGATCAGGCTTTGGTTCCCGACAAATGCACGGTTCTGACTAATTCCACCGGAACTGCTCCGGGAATGTGGTTCGAAAAGAATGACACCATATTTGTATCAATGCCGGGTGTTCCGTTCGAAATGAAAAGTATTATGAGTGAGGAAGTGCTTCCGCGACTCAGTAAAAATGGGAAAGCCAGATCCATCTATCATCAAACGGTTTTGGTTTATGGCATTCCCGAATCAATGCTTGCCGAAAAGCTGGAAGAATGGGAGGCCGCCCTACCCGACTTTATTAAACTGGCGTACTTACCCAGCCAACTGATGATTCGACTAAGGCTGAGTGCTTACGGAAAAGAAATGGAGCTACTGAAAAAGGAAGTTCACCAGCAGATTGAGCTGCTAAAGCCTTTAATCGCTGAAAACTTTTTTGGCTACAACGCCGATTCTCTAGCCGGGGTAACCGGGCAACTTTTAACTTCAGCCAAATTGACTTTGGGAATTGCCGAAAGTTGCACCGGTGGAAATATTGCTCATATGTTTACCGCGAATCCCGGCAGTTCATCCTATTTTAAAGGCGGTATTATTGCTTACTCGAATGAAGTAAAACAACACCTATTGAAAGTAAGTGCCGATGATCTGGAACGGTATGGAGCAGTGAGCAAAGAAGTCGCTCTGCAAATGGCCCAAGGAGTGCAACAAGCGCTGGATACCGATTATGCCATAGCCACAACAGGAATTGCAGGCCCCGACGGCGGAACAGACGAAAAACCCGTTGGCACAGTTTGGATTGCCGTTATCAGTAAACAGAATATTAAGCTGGAGCGTTATACTTTTGCGCATAACCGCGAACGCAATATTTTACGTTCCTCACAAGCAGCAATTGACCTGCTTCGAAAGCTTATATTATTCGAAAACCCACATTTGGCATGATTCTTTCGTTAAAGAACATGAATAATCATCATTTACATGTAATTCTTTTGCGTAAAACTCGTTTTATATAAACACAAAAAGATCGACCGACTACAAATTATAACCAATCGATAAACCCATGAAGAAAGTATTCATTACCATAGCCATCATTATTCTACTGTTAATAGCTGCAATCATCATTGTTCCAATCGTTTTTAAGGAGCCACTACTAAACAAGGTAAAAACAACGCTGAATGAAAACGTTAATGCGAAGGTTGAATTTGCAGACTTTAATCTCAACTTGTGGAGAAATTTTCCCAATGTAACCCTGGAACTTGAAAAACTGACCGTAACCGGAATTAATCCGTTTGAAGGAGACACCTTGGTAAAAATGGAGTCGTTGGCTACTGATATTTCGTTAAGTGATTTAATTAACGGTGAAGATTTTACCATACAAAGTTTACGATTGAACAAGGCGCAGATCAATTTATTGGCTAATGCGAATAGCGAGGTAAATTGGGACATTGCCAAGGAAACAACGGAAACGGAGACTACAGGAACCAGTGAGAGCGGGATGTCCGTTTCGCTGAATGACATTGAGATTCGCGACCTGAGTTTAATATACAGAGATGCATCAACGGCAACTGTCGTTGGGCTTTTGCATTCCAACCTCGATGCCAGCGGAACATTGGAAGGAACAATTACCAAATTTGACCTCGATGCTGAAATCGGCGAATTTAGACTCGAATACGATTCGACTGAATATATTGCCAATACCGTATTAAAAGTGAATAGCCAACTTATGGCAGACTACGACAAAATGAACTTTGAATTTGGCGAATCAACCATTCATTTAAATGAGCTGCCACTCGACTTGAGCGGGCGTTTTGCAATGCCATCGGACAGCATGTATTTCGATCTTCAATTTAAGCAACCACAAAGCGACTTTGCAACCTTACTAGCCATGGTTCCAAAATCGTATCAAAGCTATTTAGAAGATATTCAAACCACCGGCGAAGCAGGATTTGAAGGACAGGTGAAAGGTTGGTTTTACGAAGATAACTATCCTGAAATTGATACACGCCTGTATGTGCAAAATGCGACCCTGCAATATGCCAATGCTCCCGACAAGATCGAACGTATTTCATTGGATGGAAAAGTTACCAAGCCACAGGGAGAACTGGATTTACTAACCGTGAATATTTCGAATGCGCATGCACAAATTCGTGAAAACCCCGTTGACGCACGCCTAACGCTAACGCATCCTATGAGCGATCCGGCATTTGATGCATCCTTTAAAGGAAAAATTGATTTTACCCGACTAACGAGTGTGATCCCCATGGACAGCATCGAACTGCAAGGTATAATGGATGGCAACCTGAGTGTAAAAGGGCGAATGTCGGCCATTGAGAATGAAAACTACGAGAAAATCGCTTCCGACGGGGCATTTACCTTTAGCAATTTCAAAGTAAAAACACCACAAATCACTCAAACAGTTGAAATAAAAACCGGCTCAGTAAAAGTTGATAATACGTCGATCACAATCAATTCATTCGATGCGAAAACCGGTCAAAGTGATTTCGCGCTAAATGGCAAACTCACGAATTATCTTCCCTATTTCTTGCTCGACAAAACCTTGCAAGGAAGTTTCTCGTTGAAATCAAACTACCTTAATTTTAATGAATTGTCCAATCTAATGGCGGCTGAAGTCGATTCGGTTTCAACAACAGCCAACGATAGTGTTTTTGCGTTCCAGGTTCCGCCAAACCTCAACTTAGCTTTTAACTCGAGCATTAACAGAGCAACGTTCGACCGCATGGAGATCCGAAACATCGTGGGTTTAATTGAGGTGCAAAACAAGCAACTGAAATTGAAAAAACTGAACATGGACTTGTTGCAAGGACATCTGGCAGTTGATGGCAGCTACAAAAGCAACGCCGCGAACAAACCCTTATTCGACTTCAATCTGAATCTCAGCGACATTCAGATTCCGGCTGCCTATCAATCGTTTGGGTTGGTGCAACGCTACCTACCAATTGCTGCCCGCAGCCAGGGAGAATTCTCCACCGATTTAAAGTTTAACGGTCAATTGAACGAACAGCTCAATATCATTCCTTCCACCCTTGATGGAAGCGGCTTTTTCAACACGCAAAACTTACATATTATCGACTCTCCCACCTTCAACCAAATTAAGAGTTTCATTAAAAAAGAAAAGCTGAAGAATGTGAAGGTTGATGATTTTACGGCCTATTTCAATTTTGATAACGGAAACATCGAACTGAAACCATTTCAAACGAAAATAGCCGACCAGCAAGTTTCGATGCATGGAAATCTGACCGTCGACCAAATGCTTGATATTAAATTAGACTTTCAGGTAAACCGCGAAGATATAAGTGGAGATATTAATAGCATGTTGGGATTTCTTCCCGGATCAAATAACATTACCCTCATTCCGGTTACCGTTGGCATTACCGGAAACTTAACCGATCCTCAAGTGAAAATGGATTTAAGTAAAGCAAAAAAAATGATTCAGGAAGAAGTAAAAAAATCAACACAGGAAGGAATTGAAAAATCGGTAAAAGATATTGGTGACAAGTTAAAGAAACTATTTAACTAGTTGTCATCTGATTGCCTTTGCGTTTGGCAACGCAAAGGCAATCAGACAAACCTTTTTCCTACATAAAAGACAAATTCCTTCTTTTATCGAATATGTTTTAGCTAGCTTTGCACCGCAATAATAAAAACAAACTGTCAAATGGACGAAGGCCCGGGTCACCCGAAAAATAAGTTATTAACCTCACTGTAGGGAGCCTTCGCGCCTCCTGCAAACCGATTTAAGGAGGCAAAATCATGCTAAAAATATTTAAAAGCTTCGGTGGGTACACCGAAATATCAAAAGCCGAAAAAGGATGTTGGATCAATGCTGTTAATCCATCAAAAGCAGAAGTTGACCGTCTGAAAGAAGAGTTCCAGATTCCGGCTGATATCATTCAGGATATCCTGGATACCGATGAGCGACCACGTTACGAGGTCGACGAAGACTGGTCGTTAATTATCCTGCGAATTCCGGTTGACAACCCCAACAATGGTGTCCCCTATTATACATTACCCCTAGGAATATTTCTATCCAAAGAGGTAACCATTACCATTTGCTCCAGAAGCAATGAGGTACTGCCTCTGGAAAAACCGATGCTTTACCGCGGGCAAAGTCTATTGGTACACGATGATTTAAACTTTGTTATCAAGCTGTTTTTACGCTCGGGAACCGCCTACCTGCGCTACCTGAAACAGATTAACCAACAAACTACGCAAATTGAAAACGAACTGGAAAAATCGGTTCGTAACCGGGAACTCAACAAGCTTCTGAAGATGGAGAAATGCCTGGTATTTTTCATTACTTCACTAAAAGCCAACGAGATAGTACTGGCCCGACTACGAAATGGTCTAAAGCGAAGCATGACTGAGCTGAATGAAGACCTGCTGGAAGATGCGATCATCGAAAACAAGCAGGCGCTGGAAATGTCGCAAATATACTCCGATATCCAGAGTGGCATGATGGATGCTTTTGCGTCGGTGATTTCCAATAACCTGAACGTGGTGATGAAGCAATTAGCTTCCATCTCGATCATTTTGATGATTCCAACCTTAATTGCCAGTTTGTACGGGATGAATGTCCCCAACCACCTGGAGGGAAATGCGTTCGCATTTCCAATCATCCTAATGGGGTCCATTTTGCTAGCCTTACTGGGAATAATTATTTTCTGGAAAAAGAATTTGTTTTAGAGTGTATTATCCGGCTGCGAAGAACGGTAGTCATTTAAAATCGAACGATGAATTAGTTTCCATGACTTAGTTTTCGTCGATCAATATAAATCCGAAGGAAAAAGTAGCCGATGGTTAGCGCGGCATAAATCCCAGCCTGACGATATAGGAAAAATAGTTCCGACTTGACATCGATCAGGCTGACACCCATTGTTCGCAATCGCAAATACGCGGGTACAGCGGTTGTTCCGGGAAGTATTTTCGAAAGGCCCACCAACCAATCGGGCATTGCTGAAACCGGCCACGAAATTCCGCTTAAAAAAAGCGCGATAGGCGATAAAAACATCATAAAAACGATGGCCGACTCGCGGTGTTTAAATAGGGTTGACAAGCCGATTCCGAGAAAGATTACAGCCAGTAAAAAGGGAAATAGCAGCATCAGTACGTCGAGCATGCCGGCTTTATCAGGATAGTTAAACCAGCTGTGAATCACAATAACGGCTAAACAGATATTGAATAGCGAAAGGAAAATATAAGCCCCCACCCGGCCGAACAACAAAGGCACAATCTCTTTTGTACGTTTTTGCCACGGAAGTACAAATGGCGAAGCTTTCGACTCGGAAAAAGTACCCCCTAAAATTCCAATTCCAATCAGTAAAGTTTGTTGAATGATGATGAGAATTAACCCCGGCATAATAAAACTACCGTACGAACCCGCAGGATTATACAGCATATGCGTTTGCACATCGAATGGGCTGCTGGCTACTTTTGCCTGCCGAAACGATTTCCCTTCAGCCATATAGCGTTTTACACTCACCCCGCCACCAAAATAAGCATTCACCGTTGAAGCTGCCAGGTAGAACGTTTTATATTTTAACATGTAGCTACCATCAGCATAAACAGCCACATTTGCCTGCTCTCCGGCTAATATATTCTCCTGAAAGTCTCTTTGAATCAGCAATACACCGGATATTTTATTGGCCATAAACAACTCTTCAGCTTCTGTCAAATCCCGCGGGTTATAGGCCACACTTACATCGCGGGTTGCATCTAACATGGCAGCGTACTTTCGGCTGGTGGGTGTTTGATCCAGATCGACCACACCTACCGGCAAATCAGTCAGCACCTCGTTAAAATAGCCAAACGAATAGAGTATCGGATAGATCAACAAGGCGCCAACAAGAATGAGCACTGCCCCACTGTCGGTAAAAATGGCTTTCAACTCATTCTTAAAATGAATAGTCATCAATTCAAAACTATTTATTTTTCTGTCTTTCTTCATGATACTTTAAGATTTTCCCCAATGCGTTGAATCACCAAGCGTGCGTTTATAAATGCCAAACGAAGCAAGCCCCGTTAGCATGAAAATTAAAATATAACAGATATAAGGCAGTGCCTCCCGTATGGGAGCTCCCCGCAAGGCTTGCGAAATCAGCAGTTTCTCCCACCAGGTAAAAGGAAATATGGCTGTAACGGCTCGCACGAGTGGCGGCATGCCTTCCATCGGAAAGGTTAATCCCGAAAAAGTAATTCCCATCATAATGTATGCACTACCCACCGACAGCGATAAACGCATATTTTTGGTAACAGCAACAAACATCAATCCCAGCATCTGGTAAGCAAGTATGGTGATAGATTGTCCTACAAACAGAAGCAGAAAACTACCTTTTAAGGGCATGCCTTCAACCTTGAAAAGCAAAAAGGCAATAAACATCGCAAATCCTGAAAAGATGAGCGTGTAAGGAAAGAGTTTACCGACCACTGCCAGCCGGACACTGTTGTTCCCCGATTCGAGCAAATCTAAACCGGTTCCTCGCTTCAACTCGTTACCAAAGGTGTACACCGAACTCATAAAAGCAAACAGGAATAAGGTAAAATACAGCATGGCAGAGTTCAGAAAGTATCCGTAGTTTGAATAGGGATTAAACAGAATATGCTTTTGAATATCAACCGGTCTTACTCGTGCCATGGCCTGCTCGCGGCTGTTTCCGGCCAGCATTAGTTTTTTTAGCTGCACCCCTCCCGAAAAAGTACCCAAAGTAGTAAGCACCGAACGCTGAACAACCCCTGCAACTGTAACATTGGTTCCGTTAATATACACCGGCACAGGAGCTTCAACTCCCTGAAAAACATTCTTCTGAAAATCCTTAGGGAGAAGAACAATGGCCTCGACAACTCCCTTTTTTAGCAGCTTTTCGGCCTGAAACATATCGTCAACAATTCTTACAACAGCCACATCAGACGACGCATTTAAGGCATTGCTAACTTTTATCGAAAGCGAAGTGTTGTCTTGATTGACCACCGCGATGGGCAATTTTTTAGCAACCCCCTGGTGAAAAATAAAAAACAGTAACAGAATTCCCACCAAAGGGCCCACAAACAATAGAAACCGATAAGCAGGATTCTTTGCAATCCGCTCGACTTCGCGCAAAACTACAGCAAATATGGGATGATCTTTCAGTCCCTTCATACGATTATTGTTTTTCAGGCAAAGTGACTATTGCCGACATTCCCGGGCGTAAACCCTCTATCTTTTTCACGGGTCGCGCCTGAATTTCAAACGACTTTAAATCGAACTCACCCGAAGTTTTGGTGGCATTCCAACGGGCAAAACTCCCGGTTGGGCTAATGTAAGTTACCTTAAACGCTGAAGTTTTATTTTCTAAGCCCGGTAAATCAGCCTCAAAGGTGCTTCCCATTTTAAAATGATTCAGGTAATCTTCACGCACATAAAAGGTCACCCAAATATCGTCAACATCAATGATTGTGACCACCGGGAATCCGGTAGAAACCAGCTCGCCCTGCTCAATATTAACTCCTGAAACTTCGCCATTGGCCATGGAGTTAATCGAGGTTTCGTCCAGGTAAGACTGCACCTGATCAATAGCTGCTTCTGCTCGTTCTACAAGAGCCGAAGCCGCCGCTTTGTCTTCTTCGCGTGCTCCTTTCTCAGCCTTCTGCCAAACTGCCCTGGCTGCCTTAGCCGTTTCGCGAGCGGCTTTCATTTTTGTCTCCGCTTCGTCGCGTTGCTGTTCGGGTACCACTCCTTCGTCGTATAAATTCTGAATGCGTGCAAAAGTTTTTTCGCCAAACTGGGCTGCAGCTTCAGCTTTTACATACACACTATAGGCAGCCGTAATGTCTTCTTCTTGCGCACCATTTTGTGCTTTTCTACTTTGCGCACTGGCAGCCGAACGAGCCGCATGTGCTTCAGCCAACTTGGCATCAATTTCGGGACTGCTGATCGAAAAGATAAAGTCGCCGGTTTTAACTGTTTGTCCTTTTTTAACAGCCACCTCCTGAATTCTACCGGGCACTTTTGATGCAATACTATACTGCTGAGCCTCCACTTCTCCCTGTAAAATAACAGGTTGTGGCTTCAGTACAACAATAAAGGTGTAAACCATAAATGCAACTATGGCAACTAGTACAACTATCGATGTTAGTGTTTTTTTATTCATCGTATATTGAAATTAGATTTTAAACAATGCTTTTCGAATGAACTAATATGAATCGGTTAATGTATTTTCTCCGGAACAAAAGCGTGTAAACTCTTCGGGAATACCGGCCGTTTGCAGAAAGCTGGCTAAAGCGACATCGTATTCGTAAAACACTTTTAAGCGTAATGTTTTTACCTCTGCCACTTTGGTATAAGCATCAACTACCGATGTAGACGTTGCAAAACCTTCGCTAAAAGCTTTCTCGGTACTTCGAAGATATTCTTCTGCCAGCTTGAGTGTTGATTCCAGCTCTGTTTTTTGCTCCATTTGCATTTGTAACTGCTGGTACAACTTTGTCAAGTAAGCTTTCAGGTCGTTGTGCGCTTTTTGTTCGGCATAATCAACCTGATTGTGCAAGGTTGCACTGGCTCTTATCCTGTTTTTACGGGCCATGCCGTCGAAAAGGGTCCACTTCATTCCAACTCCAACCAACCAATCGGGCATGTAGGGCGACAAGTCTTTGTTCGCGATGTTGTAATTCCCCATCATAGCCACCGATGGCAAATATTCTTGCATTTCCACTTTGTGCTTAATCTCAACCAACTCTCTTTTCCCTTCCAGTTGTTTCAACTGCGGATTTTCTGCGTTGGCTTTATCAATGTAGTACGACAGATCTGACAATTCTTCATTGATAAACAAAAGACTAGTAGGAAGCACCTGATTTAATGAATCGCTGGCTAAAGTAGCAGCCAGCCCTGATCGAATAATTTCAATATTACGCTCCGCCTTTTTCAGTTCTCGTTTTGCTTCATTTCGCGAAACAGTGGCATGAAGCAATTCGACCTTTGCAATCATTCCATTGTCAAACAATTTCTGTGCATCAGCATAATGGTTTTGCATGCCTTCCAAAGTCTGCTTTCGAAGTTCGCTTACTTGAACTCCAAGTGCCAATCCGTAGTATCGGGTTACCAGTTCAGTCAACAAAACACCTTCAGCATTACGCAGGTCTTCGTGGCTCATTTCAATCTGCACATCAGCTGCATCGTTGGCTCCTTTTATTTTGCCGCCGGTAAAAACAGGCCACACAAAGCCTGCCGACACGTTGGCAAAGTTTTTCTCCTGTATCATTTTGTCCCATTCTGCATTTTGGACTTCCCCGCCAGCTTCCAATAATTTTTCCCGAACAGCTGAAGTACTCATATCGTCGGGCAAAACAGGCATCATCGAGTTAGTTGCCGGATCGGGATTGGGGACACCACTAAACACACCATAGTTTCCCAACGTATTGTAAAGTGGCGTAATGGCGTCGCGCACAGGAGTTAAATCGAGGTGCAAAGGATCGGACATTGAAACCGCCTGCGCACTCAAGGAAACCTGCGGCAAATGCAAGCCCCTTTTCACTTTTAGTTCGTACTCCTTTTGCTTAATTTCTTCCTTTACACGCAAGAGAGCCGGATTTTGCTCGTTCATAATTTGCAATGCATCCTCAAAAGTCAGCAGCTGTGTTTGCTCTTGCGCCATTAGCCCAAACGGGCACAATATCAGTGCAAGAAGTGTTTTAAATATTGTTTTTTTTATCATCACTAATTTATTTTGATTACCCGATACTACTGTTTTGGTATTTTAGTCGAATAGTACTTAAAAAAAATTAAGTGAAAAGTCGGGGCACAACTAATTCTACAATCCGTTCTATTTTCTCTTCGTTGTAATAGCCATCCTTCTCAACTCCATATTGAACAACCCCGTAAAAAGACGCTAAAAACATCTCCGCAATCCAGGGAATATCTTCTTTTCCTGACGTATTATACTCTCCTGCATCAAAACCATCTTCCAGAATCCGAACAATGTAAGATTGCTCAAACTCCATCATTTTTAGAAACTTATCTTTCGCAAAGCCAAATGATTTTGAATCTTGGCGGATGAGGCGGTACAGGTTAACCTTATTTACCACTTCTTTATGAAATTCAATGACATAGGTCTTTATTTTGTCGAGCATTGTTTTATGCTCTTCCACTTTATTTTTAACGAATTGTCGAAGATTCAGCATCTCCAACTGAATAACGGCATCAAACACTTCATCCTTACTTTTAAAGTAATGATAAAGCGTACTTTTAGCCTTTCCGCACGCCTCTGCAATTTCATCCATCGTAGTCTTTTTCAGCCCAAACTGCTGAAATAACCGTTGTGCTTCTACCAAGATTTCGCTTTTTACAATTTCATCCTTGCTTGCCATTTTTCGACCGTATTAGTTTTTCAGTAGCGAAATAAATCAATTAAAATGAATTCTCCAACAATCGAAATCAATCATCGAAAACTGTAACATTCAATTAACAGTTCAGTCCATGGAGGTATAAAAAGATTACGGGTATACGATTTTACAGCTTGTAAACTCTACCATTATAAAATTATACCTACTGAAAATAAAAGAAACTGACTAACTGACACAACTTCTCTTATTCTTGTAATTATAAAAGTTTCAGTTTAAAAATGGGTACAAAATGCAAACCGTCCGACTAGCTACATCCCCTGATAGAAAAAATAAACATCAGGAGCGAAAGCAGTAGCTGCTTTCTGCAATTCGGCCGACGGATTTCCATATACTTCCAAGGTAAAATCGGATATCGCAAATATCTTCCCTAATTGTTCTTGCACATCTCCAATATGGGTGAGAACCGCATTTGAGTCGGTATACATTTCCTGTACAACGCATTCCGTTTGATCCGGGCTAAAATACCAATCATACCGAAGGGTTCCTTTGCCTTCTTCTTTTTCTTTGACGATTGCAATACATTCGTCTGCAATTGCTTTCGCCTCATCAAATTTGCCATCCTGAATTTTAAGTTAGTTATATCGCTTTAATTAGCTTATACTTAAAGTTGACTTTTCACTTCACCACCTTCAACCAGGCGCTGGCCATGAGTTGTGCACCCGCCATGGATGGATGAACTCCATCCCCACTCCAGTATGCAGCCGGAGCATGTTCGAGTGCTTTTTTGAATGTTTTATGGTACGGAACAAACAGGGTATCAAATTCCTCCGAAAGCTTTTTAGCAGCTTTCCGGTAAGGCTTGAGTTCTTCCTGCCATCCGTCGCCAATTGCCGAACCTCCGGTAATTGAAAAAGGTTCACAAATCACCAGTTTAACATCGGGCAAAGCTTTCTTTGTTCTTTCCAATAAAGCACGGTAATCATTTTCATAAATCTCAACAGTTCCATCGTATTTACCATTTCGTTTATGCCAATAGTCATTTACACCAATTAAAACGCTCAATACATCGGGTTTTAAATCCAGACAATCTTCGTTCCACCGATCACTCAGTTGGTACACTTTGTTCCCACTAATGCCTCGGTTATAAATAGTAAGGTTCTTCGCTGGTAATTTTTTCAGTAAGCTTGCGGCTGCCATCAAGGCATAGCCATTTCCGAACGAGCCGGCATCATTAGGCAATTGGCGTTCACGGTTTCGTCCGGCATCGGTAATTGAATCACCTTGAAAAAGAATTGTTCCACCTTCCGGGAAAATGGTGAATTTCTCGTTCTTCTTTTTATCATCCTCCGGCAAAGTAGCTGATAAAATCATCGGAATACTTGCAATACCGGCAGTTTGCGTAACTGCTCGTTTAAAAAATCTTCGTCTTGATAAGCTCATGATGTTGTTGAGTTAGGTAATTGATAATAAATTTTGCGCGTGTCTCCACGCTTGATTCAGGCAATTCTACGAGTTTATAATTTAAGTCGATATACGTTTGACAAATGATCTCATGCAAACCGCAAGCCTCTTCATAGGTTTCGTTTCTAATCGCATCCGTCCCATAAATTTCCTGCCAGGGTGGAGTTATAAACACATGCGGAAAATAGCGATAGTTTTGCACAAGGTCAAGCATGTCAGCTAAATCAGCTCCCCGGTAACGGGCAAAAGCCAGCTGATCCGGCAACCCTCGGTCTGAAAACGCAAGTTCTCCGCTTTTCACCGACTGATAAAAATCCAGCCGACGAGCGAAAACTGCTTGTTGAAATCCGCTACGATCTTTCCAAGGTAATTTATGACCGCCTGTTTTTAGTTGCTCGTCAATAATTTCACGGGCAAACTCATTAGCCACCTTAAAATGATACTCGCCCAGCTTTTGAACAACACTTGATTTTCCGAAGCCGGGACCACCAGTAATTACAACAATCGTTTTTTCCAAACTCAAAGTATTTGATTTCCAAAGATAATGAATCCGCATACATGTTGAACAGTATCGGCAAGTCGGCACTAGTTCCATATTTAGAATACTTCTAAAATAGACTGGTTAATAATAATTTAACACGATTTGGAGAAAATAATTCGGCAGAATTAGAAAAATATTATACTTTCGCCGTTGAAATCGTGTACGAACACGGTTTTTTAAAATCAACTTTCCGTGTGCGAACACGAAAACAAAAAAAACTAAAAAATAAAACGATATGCAACTGAACAGAACGAACGTAAAAAATGCAGAGAAATACCCAACCAAAATTCTTCAATTTGGCGAAGGGAACTTCTTAAGAGCCTTTGCTGATTGGATGGTTCAAAAAATGAACAACGAAATTGGCTTCAACGCCGGTGTTGATGTGGTACAGCCACTTCCAAACGGAATGGTTGATTTACTGAACAAGCAAGACGGTCTTTACCATGTGTACCTGAAAGGGATTAAAGACGGGAAGCCTGTTAAAGAATTTGAATTTATTCAAGCAATTAATAAAGGAATCAATCCTTATACTGAATTTGATGTTTACAAAGCATCAGTTTTAAATCCGGAATTGCGTTTTGTGATTTCAAACACCACTGAAGCAGGTATTGCTTTCGACGAGAATGACACCCTGGACATGGAGCCTCAAAACTCCTTCCCCGGAAAAGTAACCGCTTTATTGTATGAGCGTTTCAAAGCTTTCGAAGGTGCTTCAGACAAAGGACTTATTTTCTTCACCTGCGAATTGATCGACCGCAACGGCGATATGTTGAAGAAATATGTGCTGAAACATGCGAATAACTGGAATCTTGGCGATGAATTCACCCAATGGGTAGAAACGGCTTGTGCATTCTGTAATACCTTGGTTGACCGTATTGTTCCGGGATTTCCGAAAGACGATATCAAAGAAATTCAAGCTGAGCTTGGCTACGAAGACAACCTGGTTGTGGTTGGCGAATACTTCCACCTTTGGGTAATTGAAGCACCGGAGTGGGTGGCTAAAGAATTCCCGGCAGAGCAAGCCGGATTGGAAGTGAAATTCGTAAAAGATATGACTCGTTTCCGTGAGCAAAAGGTAGCTGTACTGAACGGCGCCCATACCGGAAGTTATGCGGTATCTTTCTTATACGGAATTGATACGGTTCGTGAAGCTTACGAAAGCATTGAGGTGGGTAACTTTATGAAAGAGATGGTTTATGAGGAAGTTCTTCCGGTACTGGATGGCACGGAAAAAGAACTGAAATCATTTGCCGGTAAAATCCTTGAGCGATTCTCGAACCCCTATATTCGTCACCTGTGGCAAAGTATTGCGTTAAATGCCATGTCGAAATGGGAAACACGTAACTTACCCTCATTAGTAGGTTTTGTTGAAAAACACGACATGTTGCCACAGAAATTAGTTTTCTCGTTGGCTGCAATGATTTCGTATTTTAAAGGTGAAACAGAGAAAGGCGAATACCAGGTGCAAGATGACCAGTGGATTCTTGATTTCTACAAAGAAGCCTGGGCTGCATGTGATGGACGTCCGATTTCGGTTTACGAATTGGTAGAAAAAGTATTGAGCCTGGATAAAGTTTGGAAACAAAACCTGAACGAGATTCCAAACCTGACCATTACGGTTAGCCACTACTTATTCCTGATCAACCAGGTAGGAATGAAAAAAGCTGTAAAAGCTGTATTGAGCGCTAAAAACCCATTGATGGGTATGACCATAGAAGGTAAAGCAAAAGACGAACAAACCGTTGTCAATAATTAATTAGTTAGACCAGAAAATAATGGCCGCAGATTTCATTAAAATTAACGCACTTGATAATGTAGTAATTGCATTGAAAGATTTTTCACAAGGAGAAGTCATCGAAATCGATAACCAACAAGTTATCGTTTCGGCTGATATTCCAAGTGGACACAAGATCGCTGTAAATGCGATTCCTGAAGGTGAAAATATTATCAAGTATGGTGTTCCGATCGGACATGCAATAAAAGAGATAAAGGTAGGCGAACAAGTCCATGTGCAGAACACCAAAACAAATTTATCGGGTACCATTGCCTACGAATTCAATCAAAAGCTAAACGAGCTGACGATTAAAAATCAAGACCGCACGTTTAAAGGATTCAAGCGTGGTAACGGAGACGTTGGTATTCGTAATGAATTGTGGATTGTGCCAACTGTTGGATGCGTAAACGGACAGGCTGACCAGATTATCAGCCAGTTTAAAGCCAAGTATCCGGCAACCGACATTGACAATGTACAGGTTTTCAGACACAGTTATGGATGTTCTCAACTTGGTGACGACCATGAAAACACCCAAAAAGCATTAGCTGACCTGATCAATCACCCCAACGCCGGGGGTGTATTGGTGATGGGCTTGGGTTGCGAGAACAACCAGATTGATCATCTGAAAAAATTTATTGGAGAATACGACACTGACCGGGTGAAGTATATCGTTTCGCAGGATGTGGCAGATGAAGTTGAAGAAGGCTTAAAGTTGTTCGAAGAGATTTACGAGGTTATGCGCCATGACCAGAGAGAGGACTGTCCGATTTCTGCATTGAAAATAGGATTAAAATGTGGTGGTTCCGATGGTTTATCAGGAATCACTGCAAATCCTCTGGTTGGAGCATTCTCCGATTTTCTGATTGCTCAGGGAGGAACAACCATTCTGACCGAAGTGCCTGAAATGTTTGGAGCTGAGCACCTGTTGATGGAGCGTGCCGAGAGCAAAGAAGTTTTCGATAAAACGGTTAGCCTGATCAACAATTTCAAAGAGTACTACATGAAACACGACCTTCCGGTGTACGAAAATCCATCGCCGGGAAACAAACAAGGTGGTATTACAACGCTTGAAGACAAATCGCTGGGATGCACCCAAAAAGGCGGAACAGCAACCGTTGTTGATGTGTTGTCGTACGCTGAGCGAATTAAGAAAAATGGTTTAAACCTGCTTTCGGCTCCGGGTAACGACCTTGTTGCAGCTTCGGCTTTAGGTTTTAGCGGATGCCAGATGGTGCTGTTTACAACCGGCCGCGGAACTCCGTTCGGTAGTTTTGTACCCACCATGAAAATTTCAACCAACACCGCTCTTTTCGAAAAGAAAAGAAACTGGATTGACTTCAATGCCGGCAAGCTGGTTGAAGACACTTCGATGGATGAATTGGTGCAAGATCTGTTAGATGAAATCATCACCGTTTCGGAAGGTAAAAAATTGAAACACGAACTTAGTGGATTCAAGGAAATTGCTATCTTTAAAACTGGTATAACCTTATAATCAAGATATCCTCTCGAGAAGAGGTAGTTAGTAGTAATTGAGTAGTAGTAAAAAAGTCCTCCGGCATTGTCGGAGGACTTTTTGTTTTAAGAGAAAATCGTATTCTTTCTCTTAAAACCAGAATAGGCACCAGGCTAACCCGGTGCTACTACTTCCCCATGATCACTTATATTATTGGTGCTCTGCTTAGCCGATGTGGTGGCTTCGCTGATGTATTGCTTCACTTCGTCCGCTGCTTCACCAATTCCCACAGGCTCGTTCATCGCATGCAGGGTATTGAGCACATTAAGCAGCAACTCTACAGCAGTCTGCAGCTCTTTGAAAGCCTCCAGGTCAGTCACGGTATCGTCGGCCGACCGCACGGCACTACGTTTGCGGATTGCTTCAACAAACGCCTGGTTATCGCGTTCCAACTCGTCCTTCCACTCCAGTGCGTTGATGGTCGCCAGGTGGGCTTGATTTTCGGGCTTGGTCAAGTCGTTCACCAAACTGTTGATGGCTGCCGTTTCTTCGCCATAATTCGCGGTGTACAAGGTCAGGCCATTTTTCTCAAACTCGGCCCACAAAGCTTCGCAAGCCAGTCGGTAGGGCTCATTTTGGCGCAACAGGCCCGCCTCTACATGGTCGCGCAACGAGCGGAAACTGCTATCGCGCGAGCTATCGGTCGCCAACACCTCCTGGGTCAATGTTTGCTTCGTAGTACTGCCAATAGCCTGTACTGCCGGCACCAACTTGGCCTCCAGATTCTCGAGCATCGAAGCAACCATCGGGTGATCCGGAAATTTTTCACTTAATAAATTACGGATTCGTTGAGCCAAAACGATGAGGTTGGCTAATGAAAAATAGGAATACAAAATTTTAATTAACATACCGTTGATTTTTTAGGGTTTTAATTCGAAACATAATATACAACCCTTTTATTAATTTAACAATAGCATATCAATATTAACTACCAAATAATTAAATTCTTTTTTTCCTGGCGACTGTTTTCGGCCTAAAACAGTCGTCAGGATTTTTATTTTTCTTGTTTTCTGCGTTTGACAACAAAAAATATTTTCCAGAACGTTGTTTTCTGGCTTTGACAAGCAAATGGAAAATATTTTTTGCTCTCGCCGCCAGAAAACAACAAAAAATAAAATTAAATACCTTGTCTTCAACCCATTTCAACAAAAATAAAATATTTTTCGGTGCTTTTGGCCGTGGGGAAGCTCCCGGATTTTCCAGAATATTCGCTAAAGCCATTGACAAAATCATCCAAATCTCGCAAACCTCCGTCTGATCTACCAGACAGCCCACCCTTTGCTATTTCATCACTCCCACTCCACCTTAAAACGCACCAGTGTTTGTTTTTGGGTTATACAAACTTTTCAACATATGATAATCTGGAAAACTATTTTTTGTATTTTGTGAAGCAGTAATAAACAGAAAACTAAAATTGATAAAATAAAAAGAATAGCGGTGTATATGTATTGGTACATATAGACATCGTTGGCGGTAATTAAAAAGAGACCCTGCAAATAACAAAATGGAAATAATAAGTAATCATAAATACGATTTAGAGACATTAGATATTCAATCTGATTGTGAAGTACATTGCATTCATGTGAAAGTAATTGATATTGAACGTCGAGCTAATCAGATGATAACAACTATTTCTGATGAAAGTTGGATTTCTAAACTAACAGAAAGAAGGCAAAAGACATTTAGAGCAAGAGCGCAAAGAACTATTGAAAAGCTTGTAAATGACATATTAGCAAAAGTTGACAACACAATTACTGAAGAATTTGGAGAATTCATGATTTCTGATACTGCTCAACTTTCCTTAGAACTAGAACATTCTCATAAAAAAGTTCCATTAGCCGAATTACTTAAAGAAAAAGTTACAGGTAATCCAGGTTTTGATTTTCATACAGAAAGTCAAAATAACTTAATTATGTTTGGAGAAGCTAAGTATAGTGGGGAAACTACTCCAAGAGCCAGAGCCATTAATCAGATTGCAGAATTTATAGAACTTGAAAAAGATAATGCAGAACTGATTATCCTAGAAAACTTTGTAAGTGTTGAAGCTATGGATAATGCAGATATAGAACGGAAAGGTTACGTAGCTGCCTTTTCTTTGAATAGTGATAATCCAGATTTGATATTTAAAAATGCTCTAAATTCAGACGCAATTAAAAACCTGTTAGAGTTTCCAGAACTTTACTTAATTGCGATTCAGGTATGATATTAGATATAATACAAGGGAACAATGTCGATGATAAAATCTCTGAGATACTTAGGGAAATACATATTAATGGCCCCATATCAGCAAAAGATTTTGAGCTGTTGTCATATGCTAAAAAATATCACTTAGAAACATTTAGAAAGCATGAACCAAAGCTAATAAAACTAATGGGGCTATTCTATAAATCAGAAGCTCCAACAAGTCTGATTGAAGAAGTCTATTCTATATTCTCAGATGCGATTAAGGAAGAAACAGGAAGAACATTCACTCCTGTACAGGCAGATGCATATGACAATATTCTAAATAGAACATATTTTTCATTTTCAGCTCCTACTAGTGCTGGAAAATCTTATTTGTTTCGTGAAATTATTCAAGAAACAGAAGGAGATATCATAATTGTAGTGCCTTCAAGAGCACTTATCTCCGAATATTATAATTTAGTTTCAGACCTTGTTGATAATTCAGTTTTGGTGCTTCAGTTTATAGATGTGATAAACATTAAACATACCGAAAGAAGTATTTTCATTATAACTCCAGAGCGTGGAGTTGAACTTTTTAGAAGTATTGACAGACTTAATGTTGAGTTGTTATTATTTGATGAAGCGCAGCTATCCGAAGATGGTATTAGAGGAATGAAGTTTGATTCATTTGTTAGACGTTCCGATAGATATTTACCTAAAGCAAGAAAAGTTTTTACACATCCTTTTATTGCGAATCCTGAAGCACAACTCCTAAAACATAAGTTTGATAGTAATTCTGACTATAGGTTGTACAATCAAGTTTCGGTAGGTAAAATTTACCTTTCATATATAGATGGAGATTACTCTTACTTTTCGCCAAACGTACAGGAACAAGAAACAATTCCAACCAAAGAAGATATTATAAGAGAAAAGCTTTTAGCTGGTGGTACAGTTTTAATATATACTTCTAAGAGTAAAATATATGATGGAAGTTTTATGGCAATGTTTGCTGAATACATAGCACTTTGTCCTAAAGTTACAAACCCAGATGCATTAGAATATATTACAAGATTACAAGAATTCATAGGAGCATCTGATTCTGATGTAGATAAAAGGTCAACCATTATTGAAATGATGAAAAAGGGCATTGTTATTCATCATGGTTCAATGCCTTTAAAAGCAAGGTTAATTATTGAAGAATTTGTAAATAATAATTATGCTAGAATTTGTTTTTCTACTTCAACATTAGCTCAAGGTATAAATATGCCTTTTGATGTTGTGTGGATTAATAATTTCAGATTCACAGGTTCAGAAGAACAGAAAAATTTAGATTTAAAAAACTTAATAGGTAGAGCAGGTCGAAATACACTTTCAAAAAACTCTTTTGATTTTGGCTATGTAGTGATTGAACAGGAAAACAGAAATACTTTTCAGCGTAGATTAAATACACCTTCGACTTTGACAGAAACTTCTATGTTAGACGAAGTATTAAACAATGTAGAAGAAGACCAGAAAGATATTGTAGAGGCTATTCAGGAAGAAGCTTTTAATGATGAGCTACAACTTCCTCAAAACCAAGTTGAACGTCTGCAAGAAGCTGATACAGATTCAGATATTGCCTATATTTTAGAGAATTTTTTCGTTGACGGAAAGCCCATTACTGGAAAATACTATTACGAATTACCTAATGCGAAACGTAATAAGATTAAAAAGTCGTTTAAAACTATATACATTAGCCATTTAAGAAGAAATAGTCTCAAAGCTCCTGAGGCTGCGGTGTTAAGTGCGGCTATACCAATTTTATTGTGGCAAATTCAAGGGAAATCATTTTCAGAAATATTATCATTAAGACATGCTTTCTTATCGGAAAAAGATAAAAGAAGGCGCATTCTTGGACGTATGAAAAGAAATGAAATCTCCCCCGAGGAAGCTAAAGAAGAACTTGATGAAATATTAATTCGATATTCACCAATGGCAGAATCCTTACCTAATATTTCATTAAGGCATCACAGTATTTTTCCTGAGCACACGCCTGCATCCCAGTTAGAGTATGATATACTTGTTTATGATACTTATGATTATATTGATAAAGTTATATCACTATCTCTTCGAGACCCATTATCTGCAGCATTTGACCTTTACTATACTGAATATGCCGATGATAGAGCAATTGCATTAAGTAATTATATAAGGTTTGGAACAAATGATACAATTGAGATATGGTTGGTTAGATATGGATTTTCCTTTGATGATATTGATTGGATAAAAGAGATTGTTGTGGATGTTGATGAAAATGAGATAATTTTTAATAATAATATTATGGATTTAAGTGAAAAGAAATTTGAGATTATAGAAAGATTTGTGAACTAATAACTACCGCCAATCGAATAGCCCGCCCCGCTAGCAAACACTAGCAGGGAAAGGCTTTCACACCACCCAGCGTACGGTTCTCGTACTGGGCGGTTCGTTAAGTCATAGGAAACAAAACCGTGTTTGGTTTAAGCTGATTGTAGAGTTCCAGTAAAGGAATGTAACCCCGTTTTCTCAAACGTTCAACAGTAATGGTGGTACCAAGAATCGGGCTTTGAGCAATTGCCCATCCTCCCATCCGTGACCGGCTCCATGCGTAAGCTTGCCCCTGTTCGATGCCTAAACGAATCAGGTTTTTCCTTCTTCGCTCGGACTTTTTCCAGTGGTGCCAGATGCAATACCGAAGTCGGTTCCTGAGCCACCCGTCCAGTTCAACGAGTTTGTTCTGAATACTTGCCATTCATTGCTGAATGTTTGGGACGTCACAATGATGTGCTTGCTCATCCGACCTCATAGCCTCCTATCACCCGCTTCGCTCTTCTCTCATCAATGATCCACCGGATCATTGGTTTTCTCCGAAAACTGCATTCGTTCACTATTCGTCAGTACCGGAGTTTGTAGTCTCGCTTCCTTCACTGCTTGGGTCACCCCAAACCAGCTTGCGACTTACTAATGCTTCAAGACGTTACTCCTGCGCATAAGGGACTTACACCCATCGGCCGCCATAGGCTTGCCGACGGCGATGCCTATGGAATGAAAACTCAGATTCCACAGGGAAAACCCTCTGGAATGACTTGAATATTCCACAGGGTAAACCCTCTGGAATAATTTTCATGCATCACTTTATTGGTTAACACTAAAAATTTGTATTTTAAACATTTTTTCAGAGCTTTCAGTAAAGTGTGCACATGCTCATGCTGGGCACACACACATGGTATAGTGCATGCGGGTTTCAGAGGTTTTCGAGCGTTTGTGGCTCGTAAAAAAGGTCGGTGTAAACTGATAGGAAATTGCCTCGTAATCCCGCACGACACCATACCATCAACCGTTAGCTGCAAGGCTGAGAAAAACCAAACGAGACTAATTGAAAATGAAAGATACTACAATTGATATTGACGAACTATTTGAAGAATTTAATAAAATCGATGATTCAGATAATATTGCACTCATTGACTTTGTTGAAAAACATTTTGACTTTCTCATTAATTTCAAGACAGATGACATTTATATAATCGAAGATATAGCATCAATTTTCAATGACTATTATGGGACTCTGGGTATTTGTAACCGTTGGACACAAATTGTATTAAAAAGAAAACCAATAATTGACTTTATAAAACAATTAGAGGGAAAGTCCACAAAATTTGGACAGCATATTTATGATATTGAATATGTATTTGCCACGACACAAACTGACAGTGGGAAAAACCTGAAAGCAGCAATTCAATCATTGAAGACAATAAATGAAATGTTCCCTAAAGATGAAGACATCGTCTTAGAATTACGTAAGACTAAGTTTTTTCACCGACAAAAAACATATCAGAGAGTTTTTATACTCGGACTAATTGTCGTTTTCGGGACAATGATTCTGAGACTTGTATATGACAGTAAAGAATTAGAAATAATGTCTTTAGTAATATGGGCATTTTTCATTCTATTAATTTTAATTAAACAGATTGACAATTATAAATCAAAGAAAAGCCCAGCAGCTAATCGAATAGCCCGCCCCGCTAGCAAACACTAGCAGGGAGAGGCTTTCACACCATCAAGCGCAAGGGTCTCCCCCGCTGCCGTGCGATTGCACCGCGTGGTCTAATGCAGCTAGTTTTTAGATTTGAAATTTAGTCATGTAAGAATCTTAGTTCATGAGCCGTAATAATGAATTCCATTATTCTGGCGGTGTTTATTTTTAATGCCACACGATACAATCCTTCGGCAGCGAGGGGGATCGTTAGGCAAGTATTGAACGATAATAATATGATTAAACTCTATAAAAAAAGATAGTATGAAGATTAAAAGTTTTACAATGGTGGTCGTTTGTTCACTAATTCTTTTGGGCTGTAAAAAAGATGATTTTATTGAAAGTAATGAGCTTATGATATCTTTATCAGGAGATATAGGAGCAGGCAAGTATAACACATGGACACATTCGGCAGAATTGCCATACTTCGATATTTCTAGTTATTCGAATATCAAATCGGTTGTGATGGCTGTAAATAATATAAAGACAAGTGACGAAACTGGAAATGATGTGATTGGAGAAGCAAGCTTCGAACTATATGACATTACAAACGACAAACCAATTGAGAACAGTATTGTCATATCTGATGATATTGAAAACAACAGCTATAAGTCCTCAGCCAATATTATTAATGATATCCCGAGACAGAAAATTAAACTTGGAATTAGGGTATCAAGTGATGGTGATTTTTCAACATCTTGTAGTCATATTTATTTGATACTCTCAAGATAAAACACCCCCGCACCTCCGCGATTGCACCGCGTAGTCTAATGCAGCTAGTTTTTAGATTTGAAATTTAGTCATGTAAGAATCTTAGTTTATGAGCCGTAATAATGAATTCCATTATCCTGAGGGTGTTTATTTTATAAGTTTTGCCGATGTGGAATGGTTCGATGTATTTACTAGGATAGAATACAAAAAATATTGATTGACAGTTTACATTTTTGTAAAGAAGCAAAAGGATCAAAAACATGAAAATAAAAGGAATAGTTTTCGATTTTAATGGGACTCTTTTTTTTGACACCAGTTTACACAACCAAGCATGGGATATTTTTCTGGAAAAATATCATCTAACTCTCAGTGATGATGAAAAGAATGACAAGATTCATGGTAAAAATAATGCAGAGATTTGTACAAATATTTTTTCAAAGAAGTTAAGTGAAAAGGAAATTGCAGATTTAAGTCTAGAAAAGGAAAACATATATCAATCACTTTGTTTGAAACAAAAAATGGAGTTGGCACCTGGCGCTAAAGACTTTTTAGAATATCTTCTTTCAAAAAAAATTCCCTTTACAATAGCCACTGCTTCCGATTTATATAATGTAGAATTTTACTTTAAACATTTGAATCTAGACAAATACTTTGATTTATCCAGAATTGTCTATAATAATGGGACTATAAAAAGCAAACCAGATCCTGAGATTTTTTTAAAAGCCATGGATATATTAAAAGTTACAGCTAATCAAACATTGATTTTTGAAGACTCTGCATCTGGAATAAAGGCAGCAGAGAATTCACACGCAGCAAAAGTCATTATTGTTAAATCAATGAATGCAGACTATGGTAAATGGAATCATGAAGCGATAAGTTCATTCTCTGAAGTTGACAGATCAATATTTTGACTAGAAGTAGATAGGATACAATTGTAAATTAATAATGGGAGAATCTTAGTTCATGAGCCGTAACTACAAATTCCATAATCCTGGCGGTGTTTATTTCTAATGCCACACGATGCAATCGTGCGGCGGCGAGGGTGCTTCGCTGTTGTCTTCGTTTTATTATTCCAGCACCCACTTAATTGCAGCTTCCATAGTCGTGAATGGTGCTGACTGATATCCTTCATCTTCTTCTTTAACTAAAACAGGAATAACGATATCTTTCGATTTTTCCGTAAGAATAGCAATTTTGCAGTCTTGGAAAAAATGCAGGTTCTCTTTATAAAATTTAGGTATCTGTTCATAATCAAAAAGACTGATGTTAAAAGTAGCTTTCCGATAATCAAGAATGAATCCTCGATTATTGTCAGGAATTAAGTTGTTAGCAAAAGCAAACTCCCATGAACTGATTATATCGGCAATCGTAATTTCCCCGTAATAATATTTAACGACTATCCGAAGATCGACTATAAAGTCATATTTAAAATTCGATATTTCCTTTTTTGTATCCTTCATACAATATCGTTCCAAAATTCTCCAATCATCATTTCTTACGAAAGAAATAGGTTTAAGTTATTTAACATCCGAAAACGGCGTTACAACAAACACGAAGTACGGTATATATTATTCAGCACTTGATGTATTTTATGGGTGTAACTTCCAAGCTCTCAATTAATCCCTGTTCGATTCCGCTGAAACAAGGATAGCGCGAACTTAGATGTAGGTCGCTGGCGATTTCAGCGACTTTCCATGTACCACTTCCAGTTCATTACTCAGGGTTTCCAGCTCCTTTTCATTTTCGCACCAGATCACGTTCTTCCGAATCCGGCTCAGGCTTTGCTGCGTCACGCCAATGTAGGAAGCGATATCTTCCAACTTGACATCCAGCACAACACCCGGAAATTCCCTCAGGAAGTGTTTATAGCGTTGTTGCGCATCAGTCGTCCGCAATAACGCTTGCCGGTAGTGTGTCATACCTAAATAGTTGACAACCCCTACTGCACAAAACTTTGAGAGATCGAGGTTGGAGAAAAGCATCTCGACAAAAGGTTTGCGGGGAAGTTCAATAAATTCGCACTCCGTCACAGTTTCGAGCGTAATGCGTGAGCGGGTATTGTTGAGTAACGAGACGGTTTCGGATAGGATAATCGGCGCCATCCGGAAATCATACACAAATGATTTATCGTTGAAATGATCTTCACATTTCACAATTCCTTTGCCCAGGAAACGCACCGAGCTTTCCACTTCCATGTAATCCAACAGGCGAACACCTTTTCCAACACGCCAAAAATTCATGATTTCGCACATTTTCTCCCACGAAGAATCGGAAATCGGGCTCGTTGAATCAATAAACTCACGAAGCTGGTCGCAATAGCGAGAAGAGTCGGCTCTCTCCAGAGGTTGCATTATCGACATTGGTTCTATCTTTTACTTAAAACAGGAGTTTTCATCATCAATCGTTTCATACGGCACTCAATTTAAACTCCACATACACGTTATCATCATTTCTTCCAATTTCCGATTTACAAATCGCGCTGCAAGTATAATCATTTTTTACCCTATGGTAAAGGTGGGCAACTTTTCTTCGCCTATTTTTGCGTCTTTAATCAAATTTATCTTTATATGAAACAAGTTGGAATTGCTTTGACGATGGGATTCGTTCTTTTACTGTTCAGCTGTAAAAAAACGGAGTATATTGAATCAAATCCCCAAATGATTATTAGTGTGGTAAGCCGCTACATGGTTCCGATAGAAGGAGCAACCGTTACCCTCTATAACACGGAGGATGAATTACACTTTAAAGAGAATGCGCTCGACACCCTTCAAACAGACGTGAGCGGACAAGTCTTATTTGAAGATCTACGGGAACAACGGTACTATTTTTATGTAGAAAAGGATGGGTTGGACAATACGGGAGATATCGCTGCAACCTGGGAACCCCTGCAGATTGGTCAACGATCGGAACTGGTCGTAAAGATTGCCACCCCTATTGACTTTTAACCAAACCTCTAAAACATGCTTATCATGAAAAAACAAAATACCTACTTACGTTTATTTATTCTTGCGTTAATGGTCGCTTCCGTGTTTAGCTCGTGCGAAAAAGAGTACATCACCGAAGAGCCTGAGATTTTTTACGACAAAGGAGAGCGCCTGGTTTTAAATGACAACCTGGTCATTTTAGAAAATAGCCAGATGTCGCATGGCGGAGGCCAGGAAGGTATCCTGTTCGACGAATCTTCTGGCATTGTACGGTTCGACGAATCCTGTGAACTGGGGGTCGTTTTTGAATTAGATACCAATACCGTACTGAATATTGACATGGGCAATGATGTTATAGTACGTAAAGTAACCACCGTTGAAACAACCGGTGGAGAATATGTATTGCAAACCACCCAGGGTAGCATCAACGATATTTTCGACAAAGCGAAGATTGGCTTTGACTTTAGTCCTGAGTTCAGTAACCAGCAGTTAAAAACAAAAAGTATCTCAAGCCTGAAGGGAGAGGCGCTGAGTAAAGCATTAACCGATGAAAATGGACGCATTCACCCTACCCGGATCCGTCTGATAGATGGCGACAAAGAGGTTACCATTTTTTCGGTGAATGATAATATTCCCCTAAAAAGCGCAAACGCAGCCGCCCGTCAAGATGGCAAGGTGGGATTTGAACACCAATTCAACACGCAACTTTACATTCCCAAGCTACCGATTACCGTTGGTATAGAAGATTTTGGTTTCTCAATCTGGACTGATCTAAAAGCGGATTATCACATTTCGAAGCATTATTACAAGAAACACACCTGGCTGGGTACGGTAAAGGTACACGACGGAGAAACAGGCAAATTCACCGTGACCGCAGAAAACACAGACATTTCCGGCTGGATTGATATGGGAGTGGAAGCCAGAGGCGACGAACCGTTAGTGAATGAAGACGTTCCGCTGTTTGATCCGAAAGAAATCATGTTTGATATTCAGGCTGGCCCTGTTCCAATAATCATTGGAATTGAAATAGAGCTGCTACTCAATCTGGATTTCAAATTGGGGGGAGAATTGAAACTCGTATCCGGAATAGAGTTCGACTATACCATTCCAAAGGCTCAGTTTGGCGCATGGCAAAACATCGCGGCTAGTAGTCATTCAACAGGTACACATCATGATGTACAGCTGGGGAAAAACGTTAAAATCAAACCACGCCCGCTACGCATAGAGGCTATAGCCAAACTGACACAGGACTATTCGCTTCGCCCAAGCTTTGGTTTTAGCATTTATCGGACTGCCGGCCCTGAAATTACCTTTCCACTTCATGCTGAATATGTTGTTGAAATGGGCGCCGGAGAAAGCATCAACCTGGCAGACACTACTGAAGCTCCCAAAGCCTATGTCGGCTGGGGAGCCAACCTATCAGCCCATGCGGGAGCCAAATGCGGTATTTGGCTGGATTTCCTTGGGATTGCTGATAAACATCTGGACATCCCGGAAATACCTGTGACTCCATCCATTCCACTGTGGCATACCCCCGGACACATGTATCGAATCGATAACGATGATTTTTCAAAAACAGTCGTTGGCCAACCGGAAGAAGTTGAAGTTTGGGTCAGTGATTTTGTCGAATTACCAGCCCCATTAATGTTCGTGATATGGGAAGGCGGCGCTGGTGGATCATGGAAGTATCCGGTGACCATTTCCGGAGTGCTAGGGGAAACAAAAAATACCTGGACACCCACTGTTGCTGGAGACCATGCGCCTTATTGCAGCGTGAAGAATGGCTCATTGGTTGAAAAAGGCAAAGTTGTATTCAATACAACAACCGTTAACAGCTCCAATTAACAGCCCATAATTGCAACAAAATAAAGAAGTCCTCCGGTGCAGAACCGGAGGACTTCTTTTTTATTTTTCAATTTTTTGGGGCTATTCAACTGCCAACAACTTATCGGCCATCGCATTCGCCAGGTCAATACATTTTTGGTGTTTATCTTCTTTCAGGGTTCCTTTTTCTTCAATCGGCTCGTAAACCAATTCCCATTTCGAAGCTTCGGCAAACTTCATCAGGTTTTTTACGCCTCCCCCATTCCAGGCAAAATTCCCGAATACACCCAGGTAGTGATCTTTCACGCCCATGTGCTCAACGGTTGTCAAGAGGTTTTCAACATTCGGGAACATGGCATTATTGTATGCACAGCTACCAACAATAAATCCTTTGTAACGAAAAATATCATTGATGATATATGATTTATGCGTTTTTGAAGAATCATAAACGCGAATATCTTTGATGCCTCGCTCCGACAACTGACGAGCAATCACTTCAGCCATTTTTTGGGTATTTCCATACATCGAACCATAAACCACAACACAGCCCGGATCGGTGGTGTAAGTACTCCATTTATTATAGCGACTCAACACCCACTCCAAATCTGTTCGCCAGATTGGTCCGTGTGTGGCAGCGATCATTTTAATATCGAGCGGTGCTAATTTTTTTATGGCACGTTGTGTATGCGGACAATATTTACCAACAATATTGGTAAAATAGCGCATGATGTCATTTTCGTAAAAATCAAGGTTAATTTCATCGTCAAAAACACCACCATCTAAGGTACCGAAGCTACCAAAGGCATCACCCGAGAATAAAATTTTGTTCGTTTCCTCAAAGCTAACCATCGTTTCGGGCCAGTGAACCATTGGTACCGTTTGAAATTGTATTTTGTTTTTCCCAAGCTCCAGAACCGAATTGTCGTGCACTTCAAGCGTGTTGGTTGGTTTCATGTAAAATGACTCGACAAAGCCAAAGGTCTTTTTATTTCCCACTAAAGTGATGTCCGGATATTTCATCACAATAGCACGCAAAGCTCCCGAATGATCGGGCTCCATGTGGTTGATGATTAAATAATCGACCGGTCGGTCACCAAGAATAGCGTCAATATCTTCTAAATAATCATCAATAAAAGCACGCTCAACGGTATCAACCAAAGCAACTTTTTCGTCGTCAATTAAGTATGAATTATAAGAAACGCCATTGGGGATTGGCCAAATATTTTCGAATAGCTGGGTTCTCCGATCATTATAACCCAAATAGTAAATATTTTCAGCAAGTTTAACCTGATGCATAACTTTCGATTTTTGTGTATTTTTTTTCAGAACACGAAAATAGCCAATTTCGCTTAGATCGATGCTAGGGTGCATTTCATTTCACTAAAAAATTAAGGTAAAGCTTACACACCCTTAAAATCGTAGAAAAGTTTATTTTTGTAGTTCAAAATTAACAACAAATGAATTTAATGTCGACTAATCGATTACATCTCTTCCCAAAACTCAATAAATGGGTGATCATTTTTTTTGCACTGGCATTTATCGTTGCCGGGCTTCGGGGCTACCAGCTTTTTCAATATGTATTTGCCGAGAACGTGAAGCATTCCGGCAGTATTACAATTCCGTTAGAAGCCAGCTACCAGGATGTGTTGGACTCGCTGGAGTCGAACGAAATCCTGATTAATGAAAAGGCTTTTAAATGGGTGGCAAAAAAGAAGAAATATCCCACAACGATAAAAGCCGGGAAATATGTTTTTAGCAAAGGAATGAATACCAACCAGATTGTAAATATGTTGCGTGCAGGAGATCAAAAACCGGTATCGGTTATTTTTAATAACCTTCGCTTTATGGATGAGCTGGCCGGGTCGGTTTCGCACGATATTGAGCCCGACTCGCTGGAATTACTCTCCTACTTAACAGACAGTGCAGTTATTCAACAATATGGCTTTAATCAATTTTCGTTTCACGCCATGTTTATTCCAAATACCTACGAGTTTTACTGGACCACCACTCCCTGGCAGTTTGTCGAGCGCATGCACTCCGAATATGAACGTTTTTGGAACACTGACCGTCTGGCTAAAGCAAAGTCGCTTGGTTTAAGTCCGGTAGAAGTTTCAACAATCGCGTCTATTGTTCAGGAAGAAACGGTAAAAGCTGATGAAAAGCCCCGGGTAGCCGGCTTATATTTAAACCGAATAAAAAGGGGTATGTTGCTGCAGGCCGACCCAACAATTAAGTTCGCCTTGGGAGATTTCGGTATTAAACGGGTCTTAACCAAATACCTCTCGATCGATTCGCCTTATAACACATACACACACGCAGGCTTGCCTCCGGGCCCCATCAATTTTCCGGAGATATCCAGTATTGAAGCTGTTTTAAACGCTGAAGATCACAGCTATTTATACATGTGTGCCAGTGACGAGTTTAATGGCTACCACAATTTTGCGAAAACACTGCGTCAACATAATCAAAATGCAGCACGCTATCAGGCAGCTTTAAATGCGAGAAAAATTTGGGAATAGTTCCTCTTTTCGGTTAACTTATTTTTAGCGTTTTTTAAAGCTCTTTTTGTTTTATTATAGTCAATTAATGAATCTTAACAAGGCAATCATCTAGCTTTGAAACTAAAAGCTAATGCGCCTGACCTTGTCCATTTCACTACTCTTTTCAGTAATAATATCCTTTGCTCAGGAAGATGGCTATTTCGGTTCGTCTTGTGCCACCGATTTCGGAGTGGTTTGTGCCAGTGATTTCGGTTCAAACTGTGCCATTATCCCATAGAACGGGATAAGGTTTTCCGGTTCAAATTGTGCCAC